>JAESFL010000037.1_pt1 | contig 198809 bp, 198 predicted proteins | sample 9269401 | NCBI WGS metagenome assembly JAESFL01 (sample SAMN14506025, study PRJNA617098) | algae metagenome | isolation source: Gloeocapsa sp. UFS-A4-WI-NPMV-4B04 and co-occurring heterotrophs from desert... | place: USA: Utah | collected 2006-10-01 | reverse complement strand
CCTCATTCTGCTCCAGGCCGATCTCAAGACTGGTCGAGTGGGGAAGATCGGCAATCCCTGCCTCCGCAAGCAGCGCTTCGACGCGGGCCTTCCCGGCGGACTTAAGCTTCTCCAGATCGTCTGCGGTGAACAATCTGTTTACCGAGATTTGGGCCACCGGGCATTCAACCTGCCACGCCGTCGAGGCGACTGTCCTGAGTTGTCCCGCTTGCAATGTGCCTCTGCTAACACCTCCAGGTCGAGGGCATGAATACTCCTCGCATTTGAGAGCTAAGTGCTTCACCCCGCACAGCAGGAACGCTGTGCCTGGCCAGCACTTACGGGCGGCGCCGCACTATTTCTTCGACGTCGAGCTGTCTCAGAGCGGTCTTGGCGGCGCTATTTCGGCGATGAGCCTCCCGCCCTCCCACACTTCGACGGTGTGCTCGTCAAGGAGCTCCTGTGCTGCTTTTGCAAGCGCTTCCCCATCAGTGTCACACGTCACAATCTTCGGCGGGTGCGCGATGTGTCCATTCGTATCAAAGAAGAAAACACGATAGTCAGCCATTGCGCCGCCTCCAGCCTGGCTTCGCTGGATCTAGAGCCTTCCAGCGGTGGCCCAGCTAAGCGGATTTCGGGAGCCGGGTAAGTCCGTTAGCCACTCGTTTCTGCTGAATCAGGATTGTGTACGTTCTTGCGGAGCGTCCGCCGCGATGTGTCAGGCGAGCCCGGATCGAGGAATACCTTGCTGCCGGCCCGGCCTCGCTTTCCCAGTGGGCACATCAGCCCCCATGCAAGCAGACCGCTGCTTTTCCTCCTACTTTTCCATGGTTTACTGCAGCTAAGGATGAACAACATGTATATAGACAGTGTCTCTGAATTAACACCCGGGTAGCAATATAGCGTTCTGCGTACTTCACTTCTTGCGCCAATCTATCTTTTGCGTCTATGCAATGGACAACAGCTAGTTCTAAGAACCTGAGTGCTATCTGTTCTGGGAGAGTTAGATGCACGACTCGAAAGATATCTATTCAAAGCCTTCAGAGATTTTCGCTAAATACAAACTGGAGGTCCAGGCGGCGTTGAGAGACGACGCGGGAATGCAGGAAGCGTTCAAACGGCTTCAGAGCTTCAAGGGTGTTTTCAACACCCCTGAGCATGCCAAGCGGCTCGATGAACTCAAGGCGAAGGGCGCCGACCAACTCAACATAGGCATAAGCAACCTTCCGCTGCTGATAGGGGCAGGCCTCGTTTACATGTACGATGTAGCTATCGAGGCCATCCGCTCGGAACCCGAGCGGGTTGATTCGAAAGCGTTCAGAGGGCGCGCGCTTCACACAGCCGAAAGCTTGTTCGATGTCTGGCTACTTAACGTCGGCGCTTGCGGTGTAACAGCTATTGAGCGGGCCCTAGAAGATGAGGAATATGCAAATCGACTGAGCTATCGGGCCACGGAACTCGGCTGGATTGCTTTTGATGATCGCCCGCCGCAGGATGTATGCCCATTTTGCACTGTAATCCGCAAAGGGCCGACGGGTAACATAGAAGAGATCCAATGCCCATCTGAACAGGAATGCAATGACCTGCTATGGCTGATTCTGCTCCTGCTTGCGCTATGGCTTACCTACAAGCTGATCAAATGGTTGTGGGACTAGGGTCTGAACCCAATCAGGGTGTTGCGTGGCTTGGTGAATCAGATTCTTTGCTGTCCAGCTGAGTAGCTGGGGAGGAGGATGTTGACCTGTTCTGGTTGTCGATTCGATGCGCAGTGGGCGGCCGGCCCGCGGGCGCGACTACCCGATTGCGCGCCTGGAAGGCCGGATGAAGTGCCCCAGGTGCGGCAGTCGCCAGGTGCTGATCGCCTTTCAGCCTCCGGAGAATGCGGGCCGCAAGCGCGCCTGAAACTCCGCCGCCTTGCGTTGCCGAACAGGAGTGCGATCATCGCCGCGTGCGTCCCCTTCGCTACCTGGCGGCCTATCTATTCGTCCTGGCACTGCTCGCCAGCCTACTGCACTCGGCTCAGTTCCCGGGTGATTGGAGCGTGTTGGCAAGCGTCGAACGGTACAACATCCCGGGACGATGGCTCGCCGACTACCAGACCCTCATTTCGGGGGTCCTTGCCATTGCTGCCGCACTCCTAGGGGGAAGATATCTGCTGCAATCGGCGCGTCTGCCTGTTGAAGACGCGAAAGCTCAGCGTGTCGCAGCGGATCGCCGGCGATTGGCTTTCACCACCGGTGTTCTGGCACATGAGTTTATGCGACTAGCAACATTAGCGCGCCAAGCGGATTCCACGATCAGAGTGACTATCGCGGCCAATACGGAGGTCACAGACCGGACCCGAGAGAAGACCACACTGCGGTTGCCGACTATTCTGGACGAATGGGAGTTCATGTCACTGATCTCTTCCGAGCTGTTCGAGGAGACACTTCGGGTCCGAGATGCAATTAACAGGCACAACTTTGATATGGCGCGGGCAGGCGGCTCGTTCGGCGATAGCAATTTCCGCCGTCACGTTCAAAGCCAAGCTGCTGATCTTTATACGATGCTTCATCATCTAGCGAACAGGTATGCAGTCGAAGGGCGAGACGCGCGGAGTGCAGGCGGGCCGTTGCTCTCGTAGGCTTTCTGTCCTAAATCGGCGTGGCGAAAGTAGCACTGGATAGCCAATGATGGCAGGCGGTGGGGCCGAACCAGGCGAGCGTCGAGGTGAGCGCCAAAAGGGCACACCCACTACGGCTACGGCTGAGGTGCGGGAACTCGCCACCCGAGATGCCTCCGCTTCATCCAACGAGCCTGGTCCCCGCACCCAAGCTCGCATCGCGGCCGCGAAGCGGCGGACGAGCGCGCGACCGATCCGGCCCGAGGTCAAGGTCGTCAGCCACGAGGGCCAGAAAGCGCACATCGAGCCTGTCCATGCTGACAGCGAGGGACACGGGTTCCATTTCCTTGATGCGTTTGGAACCAGCTCGCAGCCGTTCGCCGAGGCCATGCTTGGCCAACTTGCAAGCGTGGTCAGATCCAAGTCGGATGGCGTTGAGGAAGCATCCCTGAACGCAGGGCTTGCTTCTGTGGACGGCATCGCTCCCCAGAACGAAGCCGAGGCTATGCTGGCCGTGCAAATGGCGGGAACGCATTCGGTCGCGATGGAAATGCTCCGCAGGGCCAAGTTCGCGACCAGCACCCCTGCCCTACAGGAGTATGGGAACCTCGCGACCAAGCTGATGCGGACCTATACGGCCCAGATGGAATGTTTGGCCAAGGTGCGGCGCCGCGGCGAGCAGAAGGTCACGGTGGAGCATGTGCACGTCTATCCGGGCGGACAGGCCGTGGTCGGCAACGTCACCCAGACCGGCAACCGGGAGGGGGCAGGAGCAGAAAGTGAGCATCAAGCCTATGGTCTTACCGGGTTCAGCGGTCTGGAGTATGCGCCAGGCACCGCGATGTGGAGCGCGACCAGAGCCGGGACGCCATGCCAGTCGCCTGCCGTGGGGGGCAAGAAACGGTGTCACAAGCACGGCGGGGCAAAGGGCAGCGGAGCGCCAGAGGGGTCGGCTAACGGCAACTATCGGCACGGGATGCGCAGTCGGGATCACTTAGTCACCCGGCGCCTCATTCGGGAGATGATCCAGGGGGCTCGGGATTTGGCCGAGATGCTCTGACGCTGCGGATCGGGTGCCAAATACCACGCCGGCACTGATGCTGCATGGCCTGGCGAGGCTCAGGGCTACACGGTTATCGTCGCGAACTGGATGCTGTGCCAGTCGTCCACAGCGAAGCGGTTACTCGGGCTGCCGCTGCTCCGGTTGCTATACTGATCCCTGGACGGAACCGGGTATCTCACCCGACCACCAATCGCGGGCTCTTCTCAACGGGGATCCCAGCATAGGCCGCCGCGGCCGTAATCTCGTCCGCAATGCTGTCGGGGGACAACTCAATACTCGGAAAGCGTTGTGCCAAGCGCTCTGCGTGCTCGCCTGCCCGCACACGTTCGCTGCGCTCAACCGCCTCGGAGACGAGAAGCTCGATCTCCTCCTGAAGCAATATCTCCAGGAACTGCTCGCGTAACCTCATCTAATGTGCCTCCTCGGCATCAGGTTCTCACAAGGCTGATTGAGAGTCGATTCGGGCCGGCGAAGATTGCTCAGGCGCGAATCAATTGTTTACCGACATCCTGCTTCAAAATCTGCCGATGTAGGCTTCTAACCAACGACAGCGCTGGGCCGAGTTAACCACAGGTTTACCACATGGTGGACCATGCCACTGGAGAGTGTATCGTCCCGCCCACTCCCTTGACGGGAGCCTCCCTGCAAAAACTGGCCCCGGGACATTCCGGGGCCTCTTTGCGTGAAGCCTCGTCGCCTCAGAACCGCGGTTCCGAGGCAGCATTGGGGCTGAGGCGGGCTGTATGGGGTCCTGCCGGCCTTAGGCAGCCATCTGGTTCGGCATGTCCTCTAGTCCGATCACGCTGGCAATGGCATTGGCGGGACCTGCGGGCACCAGCGCACAGCCCAACGCCTGCTCCGCGGCTTGGTGCTTGGTTTCGGCCTCGACGACCTGAGTAGACGGCCGGCGTGTCGTGGGATTTTAACGGGTGACGTAGCAGAGCATCCGCGGAGCTTAGCACCCTTTCAGACCGGGTGCCGTCGCCTCCCCTCGAGCCATGATAAAGCGGCACCGCATTTGGCACCAAACTCCAAGGGACGAAAAGGGATGCCTGAATACGCCATTCCGTGCTTACCCCTTGTTTCACAACGGATTTTCGCACCAGACGACGCTCTAGATGACGCCGCGGGATGAACTCCAGCGCACTTGAAAACCGGCGTGGGCGCAAGCCTACCGTGGGTTCGAATCCCACCCCATCCGCCAGCCCTCTCGCCTAAACTTTTGAGCTTCTTGCATAATCCGAAGCAGAAGAATGGCTCACCCCACATTTCACCCGCCAATGATCATGTGATTTACCGCTGCCCCGAGCGGCAGTTATTAGGTTCCGAAGAAGACATGCGGTTCAAAGAGCATCTTCGGCCGGCCCTGGTTATCGAAGTCGCGACCCGACGCCTCAACGTCCACGAAGGCATGGACCTCATCCTCGCCAACACCGATCAGGGCACCGATGCGCGGGATATCCACATCTTCGATGCGCTTGGCCGCGCCCTTGCAGGCGTTCCAATCGGACATGCTGTTCCCTCCGTGGTGGGAACTGAGAATGGCGACCCCAAGAACCGCCCCAAGACTGGACAGCTACAGGCCGAAATGATTAGGTGCCCCGGCACCCTCAATCGCGGAATCCCCCCTGCCAATGCCTGAGGCCCTTGCCCGCAACGCCTTCGCGCGCTGGTCTCGCGCAAAAAACAGGCTGCAGCCTGAGGTTTGGCCTGCGCTCCGCCCGACGTTCAAACTGAGCGGCTCAGCCAAGATTTTTACCATCGGGAGTTGCTTCGCAAGGAATATCGAGGAGCACTTACAGCGCCTCGGTTGCGATGTTCCGATGCTGCGCTTCGGGGTGCCGCGGGACGAGTTCAGTGGCAAACGACTAAATGGTATCCTGAACCGGTATACGCCGGTCTCAATTCTCCAGATTGTTGAATGGACCGCTGATATCCAGCGCCGCGGTGGCATCCCCACCGAACAGGACTGCCTGCGGTTCGCTATGCAAATGCCGGACGGCCGCTGGATGGATCTGGATATAACGACGACTGCGGCGGTGACGTGTGAGCGTCTGATTGAGCGCCGGCAGCAGATTTTCGAGACCTTCCAGCATGCCTTCAGTTCCGATTGTGTAACGATCACGCTCGGCTTAATAGAGGCGTGGCGCGACACAGTCCTGAATGCCTATTGCCTTCAGCAGCCGGTTGGCCCAGCCTTCAAAGAGGACGGCCGCTTTGTTCCAGAACTACTCTCCTATGAAAAGAGTCTGAGTTGCGTTCAGAGCGCGATCGACATCATTCGCAGCTTCAACCCAGCGGTGAAGATTCTCATTACCACCTCGCCCGTACCGCTGGGCAGCACGTTTTTACCCATGGACGTGATAACGGCGACGACTTACGGGAAGTCCGTTCTTCGCGCCGTTAGCGGCGCAGTCCAAATGAACAATGCCGAAACTGACTACTTCCCGAGCTATGAGACGGTGACCCTCACGAAAACTTGGGACATCTGGGAGGATGACCTGCTCCACCCTACAGATGCAATTGTTGGTCGTATCGTCGCAAGCTTGGTGAGCGCGTACTTCGAGGCCGCCGACGAGCAAAGGGTTCTTTATCAGCAAGTCTATACCAAGGTCGCTGGCGGAAACGCATCTCCCGATGTCATCCGGGACGCTCAAAAACTGGCGACACTCGACCCGGATAACGCTCTTTACCGAAAGACTCTGGGGTTAGCGTACCTTCTCACAGGCCAAGCTGGCGAGGCTGCAGCAGAACTGCGCCTCAGCGCATCATTAAACGAGACCGACGAGCAGACTTGGGCCACGCTTTGCCGCGCCTGTCTGCAAACAGACGCTCCCGAAGACGCTGTAGCCGCGGCCCGGCGGGCCACTCAGTTGCGTCCGGACGCTGCGGGATACCATAGCCTTCTTGCACAAGCTCTATTAGCTGCCGGGGCGCCGGAGGATGCCGTGGCGGCAGTAGAGATCGCTGCGAAGCTGCAGAGACGCGCTACTCCCCCGGCCATGTTGATCCTGATGGGAAAAATCTTTGCCGCAGTCGGCAGGAAGGAGGCGGCAGTCGATGCACTCGCCAACGCCTTGAAGCAAGCCCAGCCAGGAACACCGCTCGCGAGACGGGCCCGGCGCGAGTTGGCGGGGGTTCAAAGGAACGTGGCCGCCTAGAACCAACGCCCCTCTAGACTCTGTAAACCTACACCCCGATTGGTTGCGCCTCCAGGGGCCTGCCGGGTAATTGACGTAGCCGCCCTAATGGGCAAGCACCATCGGCAGCACAACCGGATAGGTCGCGTCAATGCTGTTCTCCGTGGTGGAAACGAAAAACCCGCCGGAAGGGCGGGGCTGGGCAAAGCTGCTTGCTTGGCCAGTGCAACCGGGGCTAATGGGACATCCCGCCCTGACCAGAGGATGCCGGGCCATGCAGCAGTCCAAGAATCACATTCCAATGCGATCTGAGGCGCACTGAATGCGCTCTGTCCTCAAGTTCCGTTTTGGGAACACCGCAATAACATGACGACCCCACACCCTCCGACCTGCCCAATCTGCGGTGGCAAAGAGTTCGCCGGCTACCGATCTCGCCCGAACGTTCGATGCGCCGGGTGCGGGTCAATGGAGCGCGGGCGGATGATGGCTTTGGTTTTGAAGAAGCTGGCGCCCCAGCCGAACGGCTCGCCCGTCTTTCACTTCGCTCCGGATCAGGGACTTTTCGATTTTATGCAAGGGCTGTTCGGAGACTCCTATGTCCCCGCCGACCTCTGCCCGGAGAACTATGCTCATTGGCCCGTCCCGGTGCGTAAGGTCGATCTGACCAACCCCGCCGCCTACTTGGAGCCGGAAAGCGTCCAGGGCCTCATTCACTCCCATGTGCTGGAGCACGTCCCTGCCGACATCGGCAACGTAATCCGCGCCATGAATGCGGCAATCGAGCCGGGGGGCTTTCACGCTTTCATCGTCCCGTTCCTCAGCCGGTATTACCGGGAGGACATCTCACCGGACGCCCCCGCAGAGGAGCGAGAGCGGCTGTTCGGCCAGCATGACCATGTCCGGGCGTTCGGAAGGGTGGATTTCCAGGATAGAATAATGCCCATGTTCGACGGCTTTGAGCGGGTCCGCATCGACCAGGTATTGACTCATGACGACTTGGCCCGCGCGGCGGTCGCTGGAAGAGCCTTGACCCGCGTAACCTCCCACAGCGTGTTCTTCTTCCGAAAACGGGAGCCGACTGGATGGGGGAGGCTGTCGTATATCTTTCAACGCGCAGCGAGGAAGAGGCTAGCAAATGGCGACTAAGCCGCAGCTAGCTACGCCTCATTATACCTTATACACCCATACCTTTGGCATGCCGGAAGCCAAGTCGACGCCTGCGCCCGTCGCGTTCATAAAGCCTACAGTCACGACATCGACCGCGCTGACATAGGCGAACGGCACCAATCCTCCGGCTGATACCGCGAAGGTGAACTCGACCCGATCACCGAGCACCGCGCCCGCAACTGCGATCGTGGTCGTCACCGTCGCGCCTGTGGCAACGCTGGCAGGGTTCCATGTTGCCTGTCCGAACAGCGGCCGCAAGTCAACGCGCTGAATGTTCGCCCATGTCGATGGCCCATTGAACAGAAGGCCGGCATGGCCGCGCGACCAAATTGCAAACCGGCATTGCTGCACCGCCCGCGCACCGCCCGCCGTCCACCGCCAAGCATCTGTGCCTCCGACAAAACGCCCCTCGATATCGAGGTCGCGGTAGTCTTGTGCAGTGTTGTTTACCATGGCCTTTTCGGCCCCCGCCAGCTGGCCGACAAGGCCGCGCACCACCACATCGGTCACGTCGGCTGGATTGAGCGAGGCATCGTCGTGCCATTCCGAGATGCGGAGGTGGTTACGGGTCGGCGATACGCTGGAGCATCCATACATTCGCACACCGTTTACGGCATTCATAAAATAGCTATCGAGCCCGCTTGTCGGCGGCCGCAATGCACCTTCCATGTAGAGGCCCGTCACCTTCTGCAGCATGAAGCGAAGTCGTTGTAAGCAGGCGTGTCACCGCCGAATACACTATCGAGAGACTTAACGTTGCGCAGAGAGATATCCTTTAGTGCGGGAGCTGTCGGGCCCGCGTTGAGCTTTACGCCGCATTGCCTGGAGCGGCGTACCGTGCCGTTGATGAATGCCAGTTCTTTACTCTCAAGCTCTCCCCGCTCAGTGCCGCCGACGCGGAGCCCGTGCTCGCTCGCATCTTCAATTAGGAAATTCTCAACCACGCCGTCCTGGCATCCAGCCACAAGAATCCCGTGATAGCCGGGCTCCTCCGGCGCCGCGTCGCCCCGCCCGGTATTGTAGAGTCCGTTGATCCGAAAATCCTTGAGGTTTCGCAGCAGGAACCCGCCCTGATCGAAATTGGTAACGCGAATGCCGCCCTTCATCAGGCAGCGGGGCCTAGCGAAGCGCAGCGCCTCGCCGGCCAGAATGATGCCACGCAGCGGGAGGTTCGTAGTGACCGCGTAATTCATGCTGCCGTCGCCTTGCGGCGTGATCGCCCCAACGGAGCAGGGGGTCGCAGGTTCAAATCCTGCCGCTCCGACCAATCAGACCCGGTTTCCCGCCACTTGCCGAAATCCTGAGACTCGGTGCCTATCGCCGTTCAGGCGCTTCGGCTGAGGGGACAACGATGTTCGGCTATCGGCGGACGAGATACGCATCCCGGTTCACCCCGCCGCAGCTTGGCACCTTTGCCGTTTCCGTCGTGCTCGCGCTGCTGGCCATCCTGGCGACCTACGGCGGCACGACTATCCCGTTTGTCTCGGGGAACGCCTTCCTCACACTCCTTATTGCGTGGATCGTGCTGGTTGCCGGCGTGCTGATGCCGGGGCTCTAGGAGGCTCCGCCCAGCCAAATACCGTCCGGCCGCCATAAGCGTGCGACTGCGCGCGCTCCTCGGCGACGATGTCCTCGAAACTCGGGCCGGAGGCATGGCGCTCCAGTTCGCGCGCCTGTTCGTCCAGCCTCTGCAGGGCCGCGAGTTCCTCGCCATGCCCTAGCCGGGCGCGCTGCACCGCTGATTTCAAAACGCCGATCGTTTCATCGAAGGCGCGCAGCGGCACGGGAAAGGGATGGCCATCCTTGCCGCCATGCGCCAGCGAGAAGCGCGCGGGATCGGTGAAGCGGCATGGCGTCCCGTGCAACACCTCGGCCACCATCGCCAGCGCCCGCACGGTGCGCGCCCCCACGCCGGGCACTAGGAGCAGTTCGGGGAAGTCGCAGGGTCCCCGCTCGGCGGCGGCGGCAAGGCTCGCATGCAGCCGCTTCAGCACCAGGTTGCCTGAGCGCACCTCGTGGTGCTCCGGCATGACGAGGTGCGGCAGCACGCTCTGGGCGTCTTTCTCGGGCGGCCTATCCCGACCTGCCGATCCCTCCAAAACCGAGACTTCGCGGACGACCTCGTCCGGCCCGACAGTCGTAAGCAGGTCGATCTGAGCGACGCGTGATGCTTCCGCCCGGCGGTCAGCCAGGTTGACGATCTCCCCCTGCCCTTGGCCAGCAATGGCGGAGTGCGGCGCGTCGACGAAGCTGGTCAGCCCTTCCGAGAGCCAATGGTAGCGGCGCGCCAACCGGCTTTCGCCCTTCATTCCTTGCTGGATCACCACCCACTTGCCATCGTCAGCGACGATGAAGCCATGCAGGTAAAGGTCGAAGCCGTCCTGCACGGCGGCGCTGTCGACCTTGGCCACCAGCCTGCTCGTCCGGGCAAGCCCGGCCCCGTCCAACCCGACCCGGTCGCCGACCGCAGCCAGTTCATGCGGCGTTTGCCGGGAGTGTTTTCCGCGCCCGCCGCAGACGTGGATCCCAAGTTCGCGGGCCAGGGGGTTCAGCCCCCGCTTGAGGGAGCCGATAACGCTCGTCGTTATCCCCGACGAGTGCCAGTCCATGCCCATCACCGCGCCGAACGACTGGAACCAGAACGGGTGGGCGAGGCGCCGCAGCAGCTCATCGCGGCCGTAGTGGATCACGACTGCTTCGGCGATGACCGCCCCTAGCCGGGTCATTCGGTCGCCAAGCCACCTCGGCACATGCCCACCGTGCAGGGGCAGATCCGCGCTTCCAGCTCTTCGCGCCATCACCGGTCCCGTCGCCGCAGTCGCATCGAACATAGCATGAACGAGCATCGCGGTTCCAGCGGCGTTCCGCGCGCCGCAGTTGATTTCCGCCGCGAAACCGTCGTTAGCTAGCGCTTCATGAGGGTGGCCCTGCTGCCATCCTCCAATCTTTCTGGAGGACTCAATGCGTTTGAAGCGAACCGTAAAAGCCGCGCTTCTGGGCGTCAGCCTGCTGGCGATGGCAAACTTCGGCGCCTCAGCCAAGACGTTCGTCTATTGCTCCGAGGGCAGCCCCGAGGGCTTCGACCCGGGCCTTTATACGGCCGGCACGACCTTCGATGCCGCCGCCCACACCGTCTACAACCGACTGCTGGAGTTCAAGGCGGGCACGACCGAGACGGAGCCCGGCGTGGCCGAAAGCTGGCAGATCTCCGACGACGGGCTCCAGTATACGTTCAAGCTCCGCCCGGGCGTGAAATTCCAGACCACCGAGTACTTCACCCCGACGCGCGACCTCAACGCCGACGACGTGATCTTCTCCTTCGAGCGCCAGCTGAAGGCCGACAATCCGTGGCACCAGTATGTGCCCGGCGCCGCCTGGGAGTATTTCTCAGGCATGGGCTTCCCCGACCTGATCTCGTCCATTGAGAAGGTCGACGAAATGACGGTGCGCTTCGTGCTCAAGCAAAAGGAGGCCCCGTTCCTTGCCAACGTGGCAATGCCTTTCGCCTCGATCATGTCAAAGGAATACGCCGACAAGCTCGCCGCCGACGGCAACATGGCGCAGCTCAACCAGCAGCCGCTCGGCACCGGCCCCTTCCAGTTCGTCGCCTATCAGCAGGACGCGGTGATCCGCTACAAGGCGCACCCGGACTACTGGAACGGCAAACAGCCCATCGACGACCTGGTCTTCGCCATCACCACTGACGCGGCGGTCCGTTACCAGAAGCTGCAGGCCGGCGAATGCCACCTCATGCCCTTCCCCAACGCCGCCGACGTCGCGGCGATGAAGCAGAACCCCGACTTGACCGTGATGGAGCAGGAAGGTCTGAACGTCGCCTACCTGGCCTACAACACGACGCAGCCGCCCTTCGACAAGGTCGAGGTGCGCAAGGCGCTGAACATGGCGATCAACAAGCAGTCCATCGTCGACGCGGTATTCCAGGGCGCGGCCATCCCGGCCAAGAACCCGATCCCGCCGACCATGTGGTCCTACAACGACACCGTGCAGGACGATGCGTATGACCCGGAAGCGGCCAAGAAGATGCTGGCCGACGCCGGCGTGACGGACCTCAACATGAAGATCTGGGCCATGCCGGTGGCACGCCCATACATGCTGAACGCCCGCCGCGCCGCCGAGCTGATCCAGGCGGATTTCGCCAAGATCGGCGTCGACGTCGAGATCGTGTCCTATGAGTGGGCCGAATATCTCGAGCGCTCCAAGGCGAAGGACCGTGATGGAGCGGTGATCCTCGGCTGGACGGGCGACAACGGCGACCCGGACAACTTCCTGCATACCCTCCTCGGCTGCGCCGCGGTGGGCGGCAACAACCGCGCGCAATGGTGCAACCAGGAGTTCGACCAGCTGGTGAACCAGGCCAAGACCACCACCGACCAGGCGGAGCGCACCAAGCTCTACGAGCAGGCGCAAGTGGTGTTCAAGCGCGAGGCGCCGTGGGCGACGCTCGACCACTCGCTGTCGGTCGTGCCGATGCGCAAGGAAGTGACCGGCTTCGTGCAGAGCCCGCTCGGCGACTTCGCCTTCGAAGGCGTCGACATCGCGGAGTAAGCGGTCAGGGGCACCCCGCTTTGGCGGGGTGCCCCTGAGGTTTCAGCGAAGCGTTTCAGCTCGGTTCATCACAGGCCAGCCATGCTGCGCTTCCTCCTCGGCCGTGTGGCGGTCCTAATCCCGACCTTCATCGGGGTCTCAATCATCGCGTTCTCGTTTATCCGGCTGTTGCCGGGCGACCCCGTCATGCTGATGTCGGGCGAGCGGGTGATGGATCCCGAGCGCTACACGCAGATCATGCACCAGCTCGGCTACGACCGGCCGTTGGTCATCCAGTATTTCGATTACCTCCTTGGCATCCTGAGCGGCGACTTCGGATCTTCCATCGTCACCCGGCGGCCCGTGCTCCAGGAGTTCTTCACGCTGTTCCCGGCGACGTTGGAGCTGTCGCTCTGCGCCATCCTGATCGCCGTGCTGCTCGGCATCCCGGCCGGCGTCATCGCGGCGGTGAAGCGCGGCTCGTTCTTCGACCAGACGGTGATGGGAATCGCGCTTGTGGGCTACTCCATGCCGATCTTCTGGTGGGGGTTGCTGCTCATCATCCTGTTCTCCGGGATCCTGCAATGGACCCCGGTGTCGGGCCGTATCTCGCTGCTCTACTTCTTCCCGCCGGTGACCGGCTTCATGCTCATAGACGCGCTGCTTTCCGGCCAGGAGGGCGCGTTCACATCGGCGCTGAGCCACCTCGTCCTGCCCTCGATCGTGCTGGCCACGATCCCGCTCGCCGTGATCGCCCGCCAGACGCGCTCCGCCATGCTGGAGGTTCTCGGCGAGGATTATGTCCGCACGGCCCGGGCAAAGGGGCTCCCGGCCTTGCGGGTGGTCGGCATCCACGCCCTGCGCAACGCCCTGATCCCCGTCGTCACCACGATCGGCCTGCAGGTCGGCGTTCTGCTGGCCGGCGCCATACTGACCGAGACGATCTTCTCCTGGCCGGGCATCGGCAAGTGGATGGTCGATTCCGTTTTCAAGCGCGATTACCCCGTGATCCAGGGCGGGCTGCTGATCATCGCCGGCATCATCATGCTGGTGAACCTGACCGTCGACCTCCTTTATGGGCTGATCAATCCGCGCATCCGTCACCAATGAGAGGCGCATGACCGATCTGGCCGCCACGGACAGCGTTGCGCAATCCACCCGGAGCGCCCGCCGGGCGATGGCGCGGGAGTTCTGGCACTATTTCGCGCAGAACCGCGGTGCCGTAATCGGCCTTGCCGTTTTCGTGCTGCTGGTGGTTGCCGCGATCTTCGCTCCACTCATCGCACCCCACGCGCCCAACGCGCAGAACCGGGAGGCTATCCTTCTGCCGCCCGTCTGGCTGGAGGGCGGCAACATCGGCTTCCTCCTCGGCACCGACGCCGTCGGCCGCGATATCTTTTCGCGCCTCCTCTTCGGCGCCCGCTTCTCGCTGTTCATTGGCCTCGTGGTCGTCATCCTTGCCCTGACCACAGGCATCCTGATCGGCCTCCTTGCCGGCTTCTTCCGCGGCTGGATCGACACGGTGATCATGCGGACCATGGACATCATCCTGGCGTTCCCGTCGCTGCTGCTGGCGCTGGTGCTGGTGGCTGTGCTCGGCCCAGGGCTGACGAATGCCATGATCGCCATCGCGCTGGTATTGCAGCCGCATTTCGTGCGCCTCACCCGGGCCGCGGTGATGGCGGAGAAAAGCAAAGACTACGTTGTCTCGGCCCGGGTGGCCGGAGCGGGTCCGATACGGCTGATGACCCGCACCATCCTGCCGAACTGCCTGGCGCCGCTGATCGTGCAGGCGACGCTGTCCTTCTCGAATGCCATCCTCGACGCAGCGGCGCTCGGCTTCCTCGGCATGGGCGCTCAGCCGCCGACCCCCGAATGGGGCACCATGCTGGCCGAAGCCCGCGAGTTCATCCTGCGCGCCTGGTGGGTGGTGACGTTTCCCGGCCTGGCGATCCTGATCACCGTGTTGTCGATCAACCTGGTCGGCGACGGCCTGCGCGACGCGCTCGACCCGAAGCTCAAGCGGAGCTGACCGGCCTTATGCCCCTCCTCGAAATCCGCAATCTCTCCGTTACCTTCGCCACTTCCTCCGGCCCGTTCCGGGCTGTGGACGGCGTCGACCTCGACGTGGATAGCGGCGAGGTGGTCGCCATCGTCGGCGAGTCGGGTTCCGGAAAGTCCGTCGCCATGCTGGCCGTCATGGGGCTGCTGCCCAAGACAGCGACGGTAACCGCCGACCGTGTGGCTTTCGGCCCGCACGACCTCATGCGCATGTCGTCCAGGCAGCGCCGCAGCGTGATCGGCCGCGACCTGGCCATGATTTTTCAGGAACCGATCGCCAGCCTAAATCCGTGTTTCACGGTCGGCTTCCAGATCGGCGAAGCGCTTAAGGTTCATCTCAACATGGACCGGAGGGCGAGGCGGGAACGCTCGCTAAAGCTGTTGCGCGCGGTCGGCATTTCGGAACCGGAGCGGCGCCTCTCCGCCTTTCCCCATCAGCTCTCCGGGGGCATGAGCCAACGGGTCATGATCGCCATGGCCCTTGCCTGCAAGCCGAAGCTGCTGATCGCCGATGAGCCCACGACGGCGCTGGATGTCACCATCCAGGCGCAGATCCTCGACCTCCTGCTGGCGATGCAGGCGGAAACCGGCATGGGGCTGGTGCTGATCACCCACAATATGGGCGTGGTGGCAGAGACGGCGCAGCGGGTCGTCGTGCAATATGCCGGCAGGCAGGTGGAGCGGCAGGAGGTCCACGGCCTGTTCGCCACTCCCCACCACCCTTATACGGTCGCCCTGCTGGAAGCGCTGCCTGACCGGGCAACCGGTGACCGGCTGCCCGCGATCCGCGGCGTCGTGCCTGGCCAGGGCGATCGTCCGACCGGCTGCGTCTTCAATCCGCGCTGCGACTTCGGCACGGAGCTGTGCGTCCGCGTCGCGCCGCCTGTCCAATCGCGCGACCTCGGGAACGCGCTCTGCCACTTTCCGCGCCACTCGCGACAGGAGGCAGCATGACGGCCATCGTCGAAGCCGTCGACCTGGCGCGGCATTACGCGATCAGCCGCGGCGCCTTTCGCGCGCCTGCCACTGTGCAGGCGCTCGCCGGAGCGAGTTTCTCAGTCGAGCCGTCCCGGACGCTGGCGGTGGTTGGCGAATCCGGCTGTGGGAAGTCCACGCTTGCGCGCCTGATCACGATGATCGAGCCGCCCACCAGCGGCAGCCTCGTCATAGACGGGCTCGACATTGCGCGGGCGGGCGCAAAGGAGCTGCGTGAACTGCGCGAGAAAGTGCAGATTGTCTTCCAGAACCCCTACGGCTCCCTCAATCCCCGCCAGAAGATCGGGACGATCCTCGAAGAGCCGCTAGTCATCAACCGCAGCATGCCGGCCGGCGAGCGCCGCGCCCGTGCGCTGGAAATGCTCGAGCGGGTCGGGCTCCGGCCGGAGCATTACGGCCGTTATCCGCACATGTTCTCCGGCGGGCAGCGGCAGCGAATCGCCATCGCACGCGCGCTCATGCTGGAACCCAAGATCGTGGTACTGGATGAACCGGTTTCTGCGCTCGACGTGTCCATCCAGGCGCAGATCCTGAACCTGCTCGCGCACCTGCAGGACCAGTTCGGGCTCACCTACATCTTCATCAGCCACGACCTTTCAGTCGTGCGCTTCGTCGCCGATACGGTAATGGTGATGTATCTCGGCCGGCCCGTCGAGATCGCGCCGGTGCAGGACATCTTCAACCGCCCGCAGCATCCCTATACCCGGGCGCTGCTGTCAGCCACGCCGGTTGCCGATCCAAGCCAGGCGCGCACCCGGATCAAGGTGGAGGGCGAGCTCCCCTCACCCTTCGCGCCGCCGAGCGGCTGCCCTTTCCACCCGCGTTGCCCGTTCCGCCGGCCGCCCGTCTGCGTCGAGGTGCGACCGCCGCTGTTCCGTGCCGGGCCGACCCTCCACGCCTGCCACGGCGTGGAACAGGGCTGGATCCCGGAAACGCCCGAGGTGATCCCGCTCAGCGCCTGATCAGGCGCGCACCGGCCACGACCACGGCCGCGGCAAGCGCCACCTTCACGAGGTCGCCAAGCAGGAAGGGCAGCACTCCTGCCGTAAAAGCCGCTTTCGCCCCGATCCCTACACTTGCGTTCGGCATCATGGCGAACCAGGCAAGCCAGGCGAATCCGAGCAGGAACAGGGCCGCGTCGCCAAGCAGCATGGCGCCGCCGAGCCGCACAACATTTCGGTCCCAGTCCCGCTCGGCCAGCCATCCGACGATTGCGGTTGCCGCCACGAAGCCCAGCAGATAACCGCCGGTCGGGCCGATCATGTAAAGTGTTCCCTGGCCGAGCTGGGGCGAGCCCTGGAACACAGGAAGCCCGACTGCCCCTTCAGCCAGATAAAGCAGCACGGTCGCCAGCCCCAGGCGCATCCCGTAGGCGGCGGCGAGCATCAGGACCACGCCGGTCTGGAGCGTCATCGGCACCGGGTAGAAGGGCACGCTCATCTTGGCGGAAGCCCAAAGCAGCAGGCTCCCAAGCACGGCGAACCCCGTAAGCGCGGCGGCCCGGGCGACCTTGTCCTCCGGGAGAACCCCTTCGACCAGCGATTGCTGGACGGCAATGGCAGGCATGATGCGATCCCTTCCGTGCGACGGCCCACCCGTATAAACACCGGCTTAAGAGCCTTCAAGCAGCACGGCGGCAGCATGGCGCTGGTTTTCCATCGCAACTTCGAGCCGCGCCACGGGATCGCCGTGCCGGTCGCACCCGGGGTGCGGCGCGTCACCGCCCGCAACGCCGGCCCCTTCACGTGGCGGGGCACCAACAGCTTCCTTATCGGCGAGGGCAGCAGTATCGCCGTGCTCGATCCCGGCCCGCCGGACCCGGGGCATGTCGACGCCCTGCTCGCCGCGATAGGGCCGGCCAGGGTGGCCCATATCCTCGTGTCCCACACACACCGCGACCATTCCCCGGCGGCGCGGCTGCTGCAGGCGAGGACCGGCGCTCCGATCCTGGCCGCGGGGCCGCACCGGCCCGCCCGCCCGGGCCAGGACGGATCGGGCATGCTGGATGCCGGCGCCGATCTGGAATTCAGCCCCGACGAAACGCTGGAGGACGGCGCGGTTCTGGACGGCGACGGCTATCAACTCCAGGCAATCGCCACGCCGGGCCATGCCGCCAACCACCTGGCCTTCGCGCTGCTCGGCCAGGACCTGCTGTTTTCCGGCGACCACGTGATGGGCTGGGCGACCACGGTCGTGGCGCCGCCCGACGGCGCCATGGGCGACTACATGGACTCGCTCGACAAGCTGCTCGCCCGCCCGGAATCGCTGTATCTCCCAGCGCATGGTGGCGAAATCCGCGACGCCCATTCCTTCGTCCGCGGATTAAAGGCGCACAGGAAGATGCGCGAGGCGGCCATCCTGGAAGGCCTGCAGCGCGGTGATCGCACCATTTCCGAGCTTGTCGCGCGCATCTACAAGGATCTTGACGCGCAGCTGAGGGGCGCCGCCGCTCTTTCCACACTCGCCCACCTGCAGGATCTAGTGGAGCGCGGTCGGGTCGTCGCGGCAGGGGCGCCCGGCTTGACCGCCCGCTACTCGTCGGCCGGGGGCTCCTCGGGCGCAGACTCGTCAGCCGGCTCGCCCTCCGCGGCCCTGGGCGTCGCCGCTGCTACGGGCGGCAACGCTTCCGGCGGCGCTTGAAGCACCGTGTCCAGTTCCGCCATGAATGCGCGGATGCGGCGGGCGTTCTGGCCGAGGTCGTGCCGCCCGATCTGCGACGCCGAGCGCATGTCGAGCTGGGTTCCTTCCGGCGTAGCGGTCAGCCGCAAGGCGACCAGGTCGGAGAACCCGAAGAGCGGCGTAGAGGCCACCGCCTCCAGGAGCGAGGTCCCTGAATCGGCGGCAGCGGGTGGCGGCGCCGCGTCGTCCTCGTCGGGCTGACCGCCGGTAGCCTCCAGGCGCGATTGCGTCAGGACCGTCTTCTTGCCGGCCGGCGGCTCCAGCGCCTGTTGCTCGGCTCGCGGCGGGGCCGCCCTGGTCGCGAGGTTCGGAGGCGGATCCTCATCCGTGATCGTCCAGCCGCGATCCTCCATCAGGGTGCGCGCGGCCGAATAGACGAGTTCAACGGGCAGCGGGTAGATCGCGGGGGTGAGTTCCGGATAGGCTTTTACTTGGAGGGCCGCCACTTCGGAGGGAAACGCTCCGGCTTCCGGCCGCGCCAGGGCCAGCAGTTCAGGCGGATCCTCCAGGTCGGTGCTGACATCGTTGAGCGGCGGATACCAAATTGCCGCCAGCACGACCAAGGCGAGCAGCACGAGCACCGGCGCGGCGTAGACGACGCCCGCCGCGGCAGTGCCGAGCCCCTGCGATCCCGATCTCCAGATGTCGGCCAGCGCGTAGGCGCCGAGCGAGACTGCCAGGATGCCGAGCCCGATGCCGAGCGTCAGCACTGGCAGGACCGCTTCCGCCGGCAACGTGCCGGTGCGCACGCCGATCGCCTCGATGACCAGCACCGGCACGGCCAGTGCGCCGGCAAACCGGGACCATTCGGCGGCGCGCGAATGCCGGACCGGCAGACCCCCCTTCATCGGCGACCAGACCTTTGCATCACGGCTGAGCGTTTACCCCCAGGGCCGACCGGGCGGCAAGCCATTGTGAGCAGCCGCGCCGTACCCGCCCTTCCCTTGCGCGCGCCATTGGGTTAGCCCCTCGCGAACCGCCCAGCGGTCGCCACAATAGGGTTGTTTGTCGGAGCGGAATCCGCCCTGGCAAATCGGCTGGGCGTAGCCGTCCGGCGACAAGCGATCGGAGTTGTCATGCCCAGGTTTCGCATCGCGCTTTGCGCCCTCGCCGCTGCGGCCTGCCTCGCCGCACCGGCGGCGCGAGCCGAGATGACCACGCAGCAGCGCCAGGAGGTCGAAGGGGTCGTCCGCGACTTCCTTCTCGCCAATCCCGAGGTGATCGAGCAGGCCTATACGGCGCTGCAGGAGAAGCGCAAGCAGGATGCCCAGGTCGCGCAGACCAAGGCGATCGGCGACAGCGCGGAGCTGATTTTCAACTCGCCCCACCAAATGGTGTTGGGGAATCCGCAGGGCTCGATCACGGTCGTCGAGTTCTTCGACTACAATTGCGGCTACTGCAAACGGGCCGTCACCGACATCACCGCACTGATCGAGGCGAATCCCGACCTCCGCGTGGTGATGAAGGAGTTCCCCATCCTGTCACAGGGCTCGCTGGACGCGGCCCGCGTTTCCGTCGCGGTGAAGGATTCTGCGCCCGAGAAATACCTGGAATTCCATCAGGCGCTTTTTTCCCGCCCGGGCGAGGCGACCAGCGGCAAGGCGCTCGACGTGGCGCGCGAGATTGGGCTCGACAGCGAGGCCCTGAAGGCTCGCGCCGAGGGGAACGGCGTGATGGGCAACCTGCAGGAAGTGCACGAGCTCGCCTCCCGTTTGGGCATCTCGGGAACCCCCGCCTACGTCATCGGCAAGGAAATCATCCCCGGCGCGGTCGGCTTCGACGCGCTGCAGGAAAAAGTGGCGGCCATGCGGGAATGCGGCGAGACGAATTGCTGAGCGCGCCGAGGCGGCCGGCTCCGGAGCAGAGATGAAAAAGCTTCTGTTAGAAATCTTCACCTGGTGGAACGGGCAGACGCTCGGGACGCGGTTCTGGACCTGGCGTGCCGGCGACTTCGTCGGCGAGGACGAATACGGCAACCGCTATTACCGCCAGAAGGGCGGCAAGCGCCGCTGGGTCATCTACAATGGTGAGGCGGAGGCAACGCGGATCCCCTCGTCCTGGCATGGCTGGATGCACTACCGGACCGATATTCCGCCAACAGAGGATGGCTACAGGCCATATGAGTGGGAAAAGCCGCACATCCCAAACCTCACCGGAACGGCGGCGAGTTACCGCCCGCGCGGTTCCATCCTGACCGGCGAGACCCGGCAGGAGGTCACCGGCGATTACGACGCCTGGTCGCCATGATCGCCACGCGCCTCGCTGCCGCCCTGGCGGTGATCGCCGCCGCCTTTTCCGCCTCCGCCGAGCCGCTGAACAATCCGGTCGCGGAATTCTCCGGTCTCGACAAGATCACCGGCCGGATCATCACGTTCGATGTCATGGTCGACGAGACGGTGCAGTTCGGCGCCCTGCAGGTGACGCCGCGGGTCTGCCACACGCGTCCGCCCACCGAGCCGGCGCAGACCACCACTTTCGTGGAGGTAGACGAGATCACGCTGGGCAACGAGATCCAGCGGCTTTTCACCGGCTGGATGTTCGCGGCGAGCCCCGGCCTGCATGCGATCGAACACCCGGTCTACGACGTTTGGCTCGTCGACTGTAAGCTGGAAATGGGCAAAAAGCCGGAAGCTCCCGTCGCCGATGCCTCGACGGAGGCGGACGATGAAGCCGACGAGCCGGTCGATGATGTGGCCGAGCCGGAAGAGGGCGCGCCGGAGGATTAGGGCCGGCGAGCCTTGCGCCGCTCCGAGACGTTCAGCGCCACAGCGGCGCGGACGAGCGATTTGAGCGCTTCTTCGTCGATCTGGTCGCGCTCTGCCAGATCAATCGCCCGCCGCGCATTTCCTTCAAGGCTGGAATTGAAGAGCCCGGAAGGGTCGTCCAAGGCAGCTCCCTTGGCGAAGGTCAGCTTCACCTTGTCCTTATAAGTCTCGCCGGTGCAGATGATCCCGGCGTGCTCCCACACGGGAACGCCGAGCGGATTCGATGGCTTCCGCCACTTGACCTGCTCGACCACCTCCGGGTCGGCGTCCTTGATAAGCGCCCGCAAGCGGGCAAGTGTCTCACCCCGCCAATCTCCTAGTGCCGCAATACGGGCACTAATCAGCTGCGATGGGGTGTCGTCTTCATCTGCTTTCATATCGCCGCTCTGTCACATGCGTTCGCCGGGCAGCTGGCTGGCCTGCCTCACCCAATCGGCGAACTGCGCCTCGTCCAGTCCGTCGTCCTCGTAAACGTCAAGGTAGCGCACCTCCTTCTGCTTGGATGCGCCCGGCGGGACAGGGCTGAGCGAGGCGCCCCGGAAGAACGCCACCTTCACGTATTTCGCGAAACAGTGAAAGCTGAGGAACCAGACCCCCTCCTCCACCCCGTAGAACGGCGAATTCCACTTCACCGCCTTGCGCACGCCGGGCACGGTGCGCTCGATCATCGCGTCGAGGCGGCGCCCGAGATCGCTTTTCCAGCCGGGCATGGCCGCGATGTAGGCCTGCACGGGCGCATCGCCGTAACCCTTGGGGATCTGTGGGTTGCCGCCTGACAGGAGCTTTGGTTCGGCGTTCGCCGCGCCGCCTGCATTTCCAGAGCCGGGCTTGGCCGTCGAGTTGTTCATTGCTCCGTCCTTTTAAATCAACGCGAGGGCCTCGGCGCCTGCCAGTGATGCCGACTTGGGGCCAGCCAGTCCGGCTTCGCCGGCCAGCGCCTCCTCCAGCAGGAGCAGATAGTCCTTCCGTTCGATCTCCAAGGCGCCGAACTGCGTCAGGTGCTCAGTGAGGAACTGCGTGTCGAGCAACTGGAATCCGCCGCGCCGCATCATAGCCACGAGATGCACGAGGGCCACCTTGGACGCATCCCGCTCCAGTGAGAACATGCTTTCACCGAAGAATGCCGCACCGAGTTCCAGGCCGTAAAGGCCGCCAACCAGCCGGCCATCCCGCCATGCCTCGACCGTATGCACATGGCCGCGCCGGAACAGCTGGCCGTAGAGGTCGCGGATGGTGGCGTTGATCCAGGTGGTGCGGCGTCCCGGGCGCGGCGCGGCGCAGCCATCGATCACCGCGTCGAAATCCGTATCGAGGCGGACCTCGAAGCGGTCCGAACGGACGGTGCGTGCCAGGCGCTTTGGGATGTGGAAAGCATCGAGCGGCAGGACGCCCCGCAGCCGCGGTTCGACCCAGTAAAGCGTCGGGTCGTCCGCCGAATCGGCCATCGGGAAAATGCCGCAGGCGTAGGCGCGCAGCAGCAGCGACGGCGTTATCGCGTCCTCGCCGCCGCGACGGCCGCGCGCCAATGCGGTCAGCCCCCCTCGGCGCTGCGCCGTGCCAGGAACTCTTCAAGCCAGCGGATGTCGTAAGCGCCGTTGGCGATATCGGGCTGGGCGACAAGATCCTGGAACAGCGGAATGGTGGTGCGAATGCCATCCACAACGTACTCGTCCAAGGCCCGGCGCAGCCGCATCATGCATTCGACCCGGTCGCGCCCATGCACGATCAATTTGCCGATCAGGCTGTCGTAGTGCGGCGGCACCGAATAGCCCTGGTAAACTGCGGAGTCGACGCGAACGCCAAGCCCGCCCGGAGGATGGTAATAGGTGATCTTGCCCGGCGAGGGCGCAAAAGTCGCCGGGTGCTCGGCGTTGATGCGACACTCGATGGCGTGGCCGGAGAAGGTGATATCCTCCTGCTTCATGGAAAGCGGCGCACCGGAAGCGACGCGCAGCTGCTCGACGACCAGGTCGATCCCGGTGATCGCCTCGGTGACCGGGTGCTCCACCTGAAGCCGGGTGTTCATCTCGATGAAGAAGAACTCGCCGTTTTCATAGAGGAACTCGACCGTTCCGACGCCCGAATAGCCCATGTCGGCGATCGCCGTCGAGACTGTGGCGCCGATCCTCTGCCGCTCCTCATCGTTCAGGGCCGGCGAGCGCGCCTCCTCCCAGACCTTCTGGTGGCGACGCTGCAGCGAGCAGTCGCGCTCGCCCAGGTGGACAGCCCTGCCCTGCCCATCGCCAAGCACCTGGATCTCGATATGGCGGGGATGCCCGAGATATTTTTCGAGGTAGACGGCATCGTCGCCGAAGGCCATGCGCGCTTCGCTGCGCGCGGCGGACAAGGCCCGCGACAGGTCCGCCTCGCTTTCCGCCACCTTCATGCCGCGCCCGCCGCCGCCGGCCGCTGCCTTGATCAGCACGGGATAACCGATGTCGGCAGCCAGCCGCATCGCCTCGGAATCCTCGCGCACCGCGCCGCGCGATCCCGGCACCACCGGAATTCCGAGGCGCTCCGCCGTTTCCTTTGCCTGGATCTTGTCGCCCATGATGCGGATGTGCTCCGCCGACGGGCCGATGAACGTGATGTTATGGGCGGTCAGGATGTCGGCGAAGCGGGCGTTCTCCGAAAGAAAGCCGTAGCCGGGATGCACGGCGTCGGCGCCGGTGATCTCGCAGGCAGACACTATGCGCGGGATGTTCAGGTAGCTTTCGGTTGCCGAGGGCGGGCCGATGCAGACGCTTTCGTCCGCCAGTCGCACATGCATGGCGTCCGCGTCCGCCGTGGAATGCACCGCGACGGTCTCGATCCCGAGCTCCTTGCAAGCCCGCAGCACCCGCAGCGCGATCTCGCCCCGGTTGGCGATGAGGACCTTGGAAAACATCCCGGCGCTATTCGATGATCATCAGCGGCTCGCCGTACTCGACCGGCTGGCCATCCTCCACCATCACGGCAACGACCTTGCCGGCCCGGGGAGCGGCGACTTCGTTCATGTGCTTCATCGCCTCGACGATCAGGATGGTCTGACCGGCCTGGACGATGTCACCGATGTCGACAAACGGCTTCGCTCCTGGATCGGGCGACCGATACGCCGTGCCGACCATCGGCGAGGGAACGCAGCCAGGATGGCGCGCCGGGTCGGCCAGCGACGCCTTTGGCGACGAGGCATCGGTTTGAGCCCCTTGGGTCGCCTGCGCACGCTGCGGTTCGGCATAACTCACCGGCATGGCGCTCCCGCCACGCGCCACGCGGATCCGGAAATCGTTCTGCTCGATCTCGATCTCGGAGAGTTCGGTTTCCTTCAGAAGCGCTGCCAGGTCCCGGATCAGGTCCTTGTCGATGCCTTGTTTCTTTTCGGCCATTCAGGTCCGTTCCCCAGATCGCAACGCCGCGCCGGCGATGGCGTCTATCGCCAGAAGATATGATTCGGCTCCAAATCCGCAGATGACGCCCCTGGCCACCGGCGAGATCGTCGAATGGTGGCGAAACGCCTCGCGCGCAAAAACGTTCGACAGATGCACCTCGACCACCGGCACCGCGATGGAGCGGATCGCATCATGAAGCGCGGCGGATGTGTGCGTGTAGGCGCCGGCGTTCAGCACCACGCCCGCCGCGTCCGCCGCCTCGTGCAGCCAGTCGACGAGGTCGCCCTCGTGATTGGACTGCCGGAAGGTGATCTCGAAGCCGCGCGACCCGGCGCGCTCCCGGCATTTTGTCTCGATCTCCCCCAGAGTCACCGCTCCGTAGACGCCCGGTTCGCGCAGGCCCAGGCGATTGAGGTTCGGCCCGTTCAGAACGTGGATGATGGACGGCATTCCGGTGAGCTGTTGCGACTTGGCGGCCGGCCCGCCTTATCATGTCTCGCGTGCGATACGCAAAGCAGCCGGCGCGTCGTCAAGCCGTAATCCGCCTTTCTCGCTTGCAACGGTAGGCGCCTGGGGACGATGTTGGATTACGAGGACAATCGCCTCGTCCGCGCTCGCCCCGCCAAGGCAGGAAAGTGCTGTTTTGCACAACATTTTGTGGAAGGCCGGGCGGAGTAAGTCTATATTTAGGAGGTCGGAGTCACTTTCAGGTCACGGCAACCAGCCCCGAATCGTGGCACAGGTCGCCACTTTCCGAGGCCAAGCCGCCCGATACCGGGCGCGGGGGACAGATATGCGGATTGCGCGCCACTACACGACCGAGGGCCAGTCGCCCTATGCCGGCATCGAGTTCCGGACCGCCACGAGCGAGATTCGCAACCCCGACGGCTCCGTCGTGTTCCGGCTGGAGGACATCCAGGTGCCCGCCACCTGGAGCCAGGTTGCGACCGACATCATCGCCCAGAAATACTTCCGCAAGGCCGGCGTTCCGGCGCGCCTAAAGCGCGTCGAGGAGAACACCGTTCCGTCCTGGCTATGGCGCTCGGAGGCCGACTCGGCCGCGCTTGCCGAACTGCCCGAAGCGGAGCGCTTCATCTCCGAGATCGACTGCCGCCAGGTCTTCGACCGGCTCGCCGGCACCTGGACCTACTGGGGCTGGAAGGGCGGCTACTTCTCCACCGAGGAGGACGCGCAGGCCTTCTTCGACGAGTTGCGCTTCATGCTGGCCACCCAGAAGGCGGCGCCCAATAGCCCGCAATGGTTCAACACCGGCCTTCATTGGGCCTACGGCATCGAGGGCCCAAGCCAGGGCCATTATTACGTCGACCCGTGGACGAAGGAACTCGTCCAGTCGGCGACCGCCTACGAGCACCCGCAGCCGCATGCCTGCTTCATCCAGTCGGTCTCCGACGACCTCGTCAACGAGGGCGGCATCATGGACCTGTGGGTGCGCGAGGCGCGGCTGTTCAAATACGGCTCGGGCACCGGGTCCAACTTTTCCCGCCTGCGCGGCGCCGGCGAAAAACTGTCGGGCGGCGGAAAATCCTCGGGCCTGATGAGCTTCCTGAAGATCGGCGACCGCGCCGCCGGCGCCATCAAGTCGGGCGGCACTACCCGCCGCGCCGCCAAGATGGTGGTGGTCGACATCGACCATCCGGACATCGAGCAATACATCAACTGGAAGGTGAAGGAGGAGCAGAAGGTCGCCGCGCTGGTCACCGGTTCGAAGACCTGCTCGAAGCACCTCAGCCTCGTGATGAAGGCCTGCGTCAATTGCGAGGGCTCCGGCGACGACTGCTTCGACCCGCAGAAGAACCCGGCTTTGAAGCGCGAGATCCGCGCCGCCAAGAAGGCCGGCGTGCCGGAGAACTACATCCAGCGCGTCATCCAGTTCGCCCGCCAGGGATACACGAAAATCGAGTTCCCGGTCTTCGACACCGATTGGGATTCGGAGGCCTACCTCACCGTTTCCGGCCAGAACTCCAACAATTCCGTCCGCGTCACCGACGAATTTTTGCGCGCGGTCGAGACCAACGGGTCGTGGGAGTTGAAGAACCGCATCGGCGGAAAAGTCCACAAGACGCTGAAAGCCCGCGAGCTGTGGGAGCAGGTCGGCTTCGCCGCCTGGGCTTCCGCCGACCCCGGCATCCAGTACCACACCACCATCAACGATTGGCACACCTGCCGGGCCGACGGCGAGATCATCGCCTCCAATCCGTGCTCGGAATACATGTTTTTGGACGACACGGCGTGCAACCTCGCCTCACTGAACCTGCTGCAGTTCCGCCGCCCCGACGGCTCATTCGACGTCGCCTCCTACGAGCACGCATGCCGCCTGTGGACCGTGGTGCTGGAGATCTCCGTCCTGATGGCGCAGTTCCCCTCCAGGGAGATCGCGCTGCGCTCCTACCAGTACCGCACGCTGGGCCTCGGCTACGCCAATATCGGCGGCCTGCTGATGACCTCCGGCATCCCCTATGATTCCGACGAGGGCCGCGCCATTTGCGCCGCGCTCACCGCGATCATGACCGGCGTCTCCTACGCCACCAGCGCCGAAATGGCCGGCGAGCTCGGTCCCTTCCCGGCCTTTGAACGCAACCGCACCGACATGCTGCGGGTAATGCGCAACCACGCCCGCGCGGCGCGCGGCGAAGCGGTTGGCTACGAAGGCCTGCAAACCCTTCCCGTGCCGCTCGACCACAAGGCCTGCCGCGCGCTCGGCCCGCACTATTCCGAGCTCGGCAGCCACGCCAAGAGCGCCTGGGAACGCGCCCTCGCGCTGGGCGAACAGCACGGCTACCGCAACGCCCAGGCCACCGTCATCGCGCCGACCGGCACGATCGGCCTGGTCATGGACTGCGACACGACCGGGATCGAGCCCGACTTCGCGCTGGTCAAATTCAAGAAGCTCGCCGGCGGCGGATACTTCAAGATCATCAACCGCGCCGTACCCGAAGCGCTCGCCACGCTCGGCTACAGCCCGGCGCAGGCGGCCGAGATCGTCACCTACGCGGTCGGCCACGGCACGCTGAAGAACGCGCCGGGCATCAACCACGACACCCTCAGGGCGAAGGGTTTTACCGAAGCCAAGATCGCCGAGATGGAGACCGGCCTCGCCGCCGCCTTCGATATCAAGTTCGCCTTCAACAAGTGGAGTCTCGGCGAAGCCTTCTGCCGCGAGGCGCTGAAGCTTTCGGACGAGCAGCTCGCCGACCCGCAGCTCGACCTCTTGGCCGCCATCGGCTTCTCCCGAAAGGACATCGACGCCGCCAACATCTTCTGTTGCGGAGCGATGACGCTGGAAGGCGCGCCGCACCTGAAGCCGGAGCACTACCCGGTGTTCGACTGCGCCAGCCCCTGCGGCCGGCTGGGAAAACGCTACCTGTCGGTGGACTCGCACATCCGCATGATGGCGGTGGCCCAGCCCTTCATCTCCGGCGCGATCTCCAAGACCATCAACATGCCGAACTCGGCCACCGTCGAGGACTGCAAGCAGGCCTACCTCCTCTCCTGGAAGCTGGCGCTGAAAGCCAACGCACTCTACCGCGACGGCTCCAAGCTCTCGCAGCCGCTCAACGCCTCGCTCATCGCCGACGAGGAGGATGATGAGGAGGACGCAATCGAGGCCCTGCTCGCCGCGCCCCTCCCCGCCCGGGCCGCGTTGGCCGCCGAGCGCATCGTCGAGCGCATCATCGAACGGGAAGTCCGCTCGCGCGAAAAGCTGCCCAACCGCCGAAAGGGCTACACCCAGAAGGCGGTGGTCGGCGGCCACAAGGTCTATCTCCGCACCGGCGAGTTCGACGACGGCCGCCTCGGCGAAATCTTCATCGACATGCACAAGGAAGGCGCCGCCTTCCGCGCGATGATGAACAACTTTGCCATCGCCATCTCGCTCGGCCTGCAGTTCGGCGTGCCGCTGGAGGAATATGTGGAGGCCTTCACCTTCACCCGCTTCGAGCCGGCCGGCATGGTGCAGGGCAACGAGGCGATCAAGAACGCCACCTCCATCCTCGACTACATCTTCCGCGAGCTCGCCGTCTCCTATCTGGGCCGCCACGACCTCGCCCATGTCCCGCCGGAGGATTTTTCGTCCACCGTCGGCCGCGGCGTCGAAGGCGACAAGGCCGCCCCCCTCCCCGTCTCGCACGGCATGGTGCGCGGCCAGACCCAGAAATTCCGGGTGCTGGAGAACGAGACGCGCGAGCCGAAGGGAAGCGGAGGCGCGGGCGCCAAGGCCCTGGGCGGCGTGGCGATTGCCGCGGCCAAGTCGGGCGGAGCGGTCGCGATAGCCGCCACGATCAACCCGGGCGGCGGCGGTGTCACGGCCCTCAAGCGCGACCCGGCCCCGCAGGCGGACGTGGCGACCAGCCCGGCCGGCGAACCTGCCGGCTACGCAGCCAACGCCCCACACGATCACGTCCACCCGCGCGCGGACAAATCCGCCAAGGCGGCCGAAGCGCGCATGAAGGGCTACGAGGGCGAAAACTGCTCCGAATGCGGCAACTTCACCATGGTGAGGAACGGCACCTGCCTGAAGTGTGACACGTGCGGATCAACGAGCGGGTGTAGCTGAGGCTGAAGAGAGAGTTGAACGGGGCACTCATGATCAAAGCCGAGCCCTCGCCTAAAACTCGGCCACCCCGCATCACTGTCGATAGGATTACGATATCCAATACAACGTTTGACCTTCCCGAAGACGCTCTTGTCATTTTGACCGGGCCAAACAATTCTGGGAAAAAACAGGCGCTAAAGGACCTCTATGGATTGATTTTAGGAGATGGCTCCCCGCAAAAGGTCGTCAAAGATGCTGTGATAAAGGCTCACTTTACAGTAGAGGAGATTACCCAGTACATCGAAGATACATTTCCTCGGGCTATCAACGCCAACAGCATACAGTTGCTTGGATACGGCTGTTCCAAGAGTAATCTGGTACACACGACGAGTGGGCGAAATCTCATGGGGCTTGCGAAGGTTTTCGCCCACTATGCGGACACAAAATCTCGTCTGTTGGAGGTGGAGCCTCCTGACGCATTTGACCGGCGCAGAGCGAGTCCTGAGCACCCAATTCAGCGCGTCTTTGCGAGCGAGGCTCTGGAGAAGAAAGTGTCGGCTCTTTTTAGAGCGGCATTCAAAATGGATTTGATCCCTCACAAAGCTTCTGGACCAAGATACCGTTGCATGTAGGAAAGCGCCCGAGTTGGAGCAAAGAACACGACCGCACTTCTGACCAGTATATCTCCGCGCTCGAAAATCTGCCTAGGATAGAGGACCAGGGCGATGGAATGAAGGCCTTCGCTGGCCTTCTCCTAAGGATGAAAACATTCGATCGGTCTGTGATGCTGATCGACGAACCTGAAGCGTTCTTACACCCACCACAAGCGCGATTGATAGGAACGGCTATTGCCAGGGAGAGAAGCAACTCCGTTCAGATGTTATCTCTACGCACAGCAAAGACGTCATACAGGGAATAATAGAAACTCGTCCGAGCTCCCTTACTGTCCTAAGACTGACACGTCAGCGCCCAGCTTCAACCGCTGTTCACAAGCTCGACGCCGATCACGCCCGTCGGTTCATTCACGATCCCCTTCTTAGGACGACTAATTCCCTTGACGCTTTATTCTATCGGCACGTAGTTCTCTGCGAAGGAGACCGAGATGCTGTATTCTATCGCGAAGTTCTTCACAGCGTAACGAAAGACCCGTTCCTAACTGATGCGATCTTCTTGAATACCGGCGGAAAGGATCGAATGCCGGACTTTGCAGAGGGCCTTGTAAGCCTAGGATTAAAGCCCTCGGTTATCGCCGACATAGACCTGATTCGGTCTGAGAGTACTCTAGAGAAGCTAATAAGGGCACTCGGTCGAGCTCCAGAGCCGTTCCTTAGCAAGGCGAACCGCATAAACAATGAGATTGCACAACGAAGTGAGCCGGTATCAAATGCCTCAATGCGAAAGAAGCTGGATGGGATCTTTCTGGGCGTCTCGAATCAGAACTCCCCCGTGTCAGCAGATACGATTAAGCAGATCAAATCGGAGCTAAGCCAACTTTCCCCATTCGCAACCGTGAAGCGCGTAGGAAGGAAGGCAATCCCTTCTGGCGATTGCATGGTACTCTACTCTGAGTTGACACGCTCGCTGTCGCAAATCGGTATATCTGGTTGGTTCCAGAGGGTGAGCTTGAGGGGTTCTTTCGGACGGGCGGCAGAAAGGGTCGCGAGTGGCTAAACTCGGTTCTTGCGCGCAATATCGCTAACGATCCAGAATTCGAGGAGGCGCGAACGTTCGTCAGAGCGGTTTTCGGGATTAGACGCAATTAGTCCTAAGCGATTTGATGTCCGCTGCGTCATTGGGACTTCTTCTAGCGGCTTTCGAGCGGATGTTCTCGATTGCGGATCCACCTCCTTACCTCCGTCGAGGGTCGGATCAGGGGGCCTGCCGCAGCGCCCGACGAATGTCCTCGACCAACCCGCGCAAGGTCCGAAAGGATCGCGTCGCCCGAGAAGCGCAGCACCCGGAACCCGTGCCGACGCAGCACGGCATCCCGCGCAACATCGCTCACCCGCTGCTCCGTCGCGCCATGCGGCCCATTCGTCCGGCTTCAGACCACATCCATCTTGTAGCGGATTTCCAAGTTCTCGCCGGGCTGCGGCGGCCGTGGAGGTTGTTCCACCTCCTCAACGCTCTCGGCGCCGTGCCAATCGGAATACCCATCGCTGTAACCGGCCGGTGGACGCGAGGGCAGCAGCTTCAGCTCAAACACATGCGTCGGGCCGTCCCCGATCCGCAGCCGAAGGATGCGTCGCCGCGCAGTCTTGTAAGTCTCGAAACTGCCGCGGATGACCGCCCGGTCGGCAAGCTGCTCCACCTCAATGCCATGGCCCGGAAACGGCTGCTTCCGAGTTTCCTTGTCGGTGTAGAACTCCGCGACGACCTCGCCGGCGCTAGGGGCCGGCGTTCTAGGCGGGAGATTAACTTCATACCATAGCCACGGGGCACCTCCGCCAGGGACCAGATCGTCCCAGGTTCGCGCCGTCTCAAACAGCCAGCCGCCAAGCACCAGGACAACGGGCGCAATCCACGTCGCGGCCACCAACCGCTTCCGAGTCGGCGAGCCGGCGGGGTATTTCCGGCCGAGCGCTGCACCCGCCAATCCGGCACAGATCGCTCCGATCGGGGCCCCAATGGCCAATCCGCCGGCGATGGCCGCAATATCGCCGGGGTGACCAGCCGACGCGTCGCCCAGGGTGCCGCCGAGCATCCCGCCGACCACTGCCCCGAGCAGAACCCAAACGACAATCATGCTCCCGCCCGATCGACCAAATCCGAACCGCTCCTTGGAGGTACTCGGTGCCTACCCTGCCCCGTAGCTACTCAACCACCAACACCTCAAAGAACGTCTCGTCCGGCTCGTGGCCGTGCATGTCAGCGCTGACGATCACCAGCCGGCCACCCTCGTCGGGAAAGGCGAGGCCAACAAAGTTTCCAAGTTCTCGTTGCCGCGATTGTTCGGCCGGTCCGGGTCGTAGCGCCGCTCGGTCTGTTCCGGCAGATAGGTCCGGCCGACCGCCACGTTGCCGCCGGCAAACTCCGCCAACCGCACATGGAGTCCTTCCCCCGTCAGCTTGGTCAAGAAGAGCTCGCCATCCTTCTCGTCGATGCGGCACTGGTGCTTGCCCACGACCCTGCCCGCCTCGTCCAGAAAACCGAACCAGAACAAGGTGCAGCCCCGCTTCTCGGGATTGAGGCCGATAGCCGTCGTGCCACCAATGCCCTGCACCCGCCCCAGCGCGCCCTGCACGGCAGGCGGCATGCCCTCCACATCCTCGCCGTCAAGTTCCTCGATCGTGCGCGCCACCCGCTCAGGCAACCCGCGCAGCGCTGCGGCATCCTCCGGCGCGAGGATATCAAAGAAGTCCTGGCATTCCCCTGTGCAGGACTCGAAGAAGCTGCTCCAGCTGCGCGGCCCCGCCTCCTCCTCCGCAGCGGCGGAACCGGCAAGGCTCGTCGCCAGAACGAGGACCGAGGCAAAGGTCTTCAGCATGGTCTCCTCTCAACGTTCCTAGGGAATGCACGTAGCGGCCGGCGGGCCGCGCAGTCTAGCACGACAACCGGGGACGAGGATAACTTTCGACCTAAGTCACTGATCAACAACGAAACACGAGTTTCTTATCCCCGCCCCAAAAACCGGGCGTATTCTCCCCGATACCGCTCTTCAGGAGGGACCCGGCTGCGCACCGGAGCTTTCGGGGGAAGAGCGGGCGGCTCTTCGTCTCACGGGTCCCGGGGGACCACGGGCGGAGCGCCCCCGGAAGGGCCGACCGGGCGCATATCCCCAGGGTGCGCTCTGCCGCTGTGGTGCGGCTATGGCCATTGCTTGGCGTTTGAGCCGGGGATGGACGGAAGAGCGGCGAGTCGGGGGTGAAAAGCACCGCGCGGGGCGCTTTGGCGAGCGCCACACACCATAGGCTTGAGGCGTTCAACCAAGCGCCCCGCCCCTCGCTCTTTGATCCACCCGGGCTGTTGGGCCGCGGGCCGCGACCGCGCGCCCGCCCGACAATGCCGATCAGCCGCGCTCGTCCAGGATCGGATCAAAGCCGCCCCAGAACATGCGCTTGCCGTCGAACGGCATCGGCTCCGTATTCTCCGTCATCCGCGGGTCGGCCATGAACTTCGCCATGCCGGCGTCGCGCGCCGCCTTGGACGGCCACTCGATCCAGGAAAAAACCACCGTCTCGCCGTTCTCCGCCTTCACCGCCTTGCGGAAGTCCGTGACCTGGCCGTCCGGCAGGTCGTTGCCCCAGCACTCCACCACGCGTGTCGCGCCGAATTCCTTGAACAGCTCCGCCGCGAAGCGCGCCGTCCGCAGATACGTCTCCTGCGTGCCTTCCGGCACCGGCACAACAAATCCGTCGATATAGCTCATCACTCTTCTCCCTGGTTTAAGGTGTCGCGGCCGCTCAGGCGGCCTGGCCGTCGTAAGCCCTCTGCAGTGCGGGCAGGTCGAGCTTCACCATCTTCAGCATCGCCTCGGTGACGCGCCGTGCCCGGGCCCGGTCAGAATCTTTCATCATCTGGCTTAAGCGCCGCGGCGCGATCTGCCAGGCGACGCCCCACCGGTCCCGCAGCCAGCCGCATTGCTCCACCTTGCCGCCCTCCGAAAGCGCGTCCCACAGGCGGTCGATCTCCTCCTGGGTGTCGCACTGGATCATCAGCGAGATGGCGTGATTAAAGGAGTCGAGCTGCCCGGCGCTAAACGCCACGTAGGGCTGGCCGGCGAGCGTGAACTCGACAATCTGCACCGAGCCCTCCGGCCCGCTCGGCGTCTCGGCCGGCATGGTCGTCACATTGTCGATGCGCGAATCCGGCAACAGCGACACGTAAAGGCGCGCCGCCGCCTCGGCCTCCTTGGCATACCAGAGGTGGGGTACAATTTTGGACATCAGTTCCTCCCGGGCATCCGTCGTGATGCGAATACCTCCAGGACGAACGGAGCCTCGGCCTCCCGACAGTTCCTGCAACATTCTTTGTTTGCCCGAAGCGCCCGCTTGGCAGGCGCCCTCGGGAAGGGGCAGGTTGGCCAACAAGACTCGGAGATGATTATGGGCAAACCCCCAAGCCGCCGGCCCACTGATCCGCGCGAAGCGGCGGAAGCAGCGTTCAGGAAGGCGACGGCGCCGGCACCAGCCGCTCCGGCCCGCGTCGCGGTTCCCGGCGTCAAGCAACTCGTCTCGCTGCGGATCGACGAGGATGTCCTGGAGCACTTCCAGGGATTGGGGGCTGACTGGCAGGACCGGATCAACGCTGCCCTGCGCAAGGCGGTGTTCGGGGACGGTTGAACGGCGCACTTTGGAACCGCGTTCGCGCAAGCCGGAGGCAGACGGCAAGCGTTTGCTTTCCGCGCGGTCGTGGAACCTGTATGGAAGAGCGTCATTGCCCCGATAAGAGGCACGGAGCAGCTGCCATGAAATGCTGTGAAGAGACCAAGGTCGACATCTACCTTGACCGCAACGAGCATGGTCCGCTCAGCCGCCGCACGCTTCTGAAGGGCGCGGGATCCGTCGCCGGGCTGGCCGGCATGGCGGTGGCCACCGGCGGCACGGTGGCGCGGGCGCAGACGCCCATCAAGCTGGCCTTCTGCAGCCAGCTGCTCTGCGTTGTGCCCTACGAGGTGACGCGCGCCCAGGAGCTTTTCGCGGCCGAGGGGCTGGATGTCGAACTCGTTTATGTGCGCGGCGGCAACGCCGCCATGCAAGCGCTGATCGGCGGTGCTGTCGACTACGCCGCAACTGCGTTCGACGTGGCTGTGCAGGCCTTTGCCAAGGGCGGCAACATTCGGCGCTTCGCCACCACGGGCCGCCTGCCGCTGTTCGCGCTCGCTGTCGGGCCGGACAACGCCGCGACGATCACCGAGCTGAAGCAGCTTGAGGGCCAGACGGTCGGCGTGTCGGCCCTCGGTAACGCCGACCACACCTTGCTGCTCTACTTGCTCAAGCAGGCCGGCGCCGATGCTGCCAAGGTCGAGTTTGCCGTGCTCGGGCCGAACCTGTTCGAGGCGCTGCGTCGCAACCAGGTCGCCGCCGGCATGGTGCAGGAGCCCTCGCTCACCTTGATTGTCCGCGATGGCGGCACCGTCCTGTTCAATGCCATGAACATCGACGACGCTCAAAAATTTCTGGGCGGCCCCTACGAGTTCATGGGCGTCGCAGTGCGCGGCGAGGAACGCGACCAGCGCCTCGAAGAGATGCGCAAGCTGGCGCGCGCCCTGCAGGCGGGCCTGAAGCTGCAGCGTACTGTGGCTATTGCGACCATCCGCGAGTCGCTGCCGCCCGAGCTGCTGGCCGGCGGCGAAGGCGAGCTGTTCGACCAGATCGTCGGCCAGTATCGCGAGTCGCTCTATCCCGAATCCGTGGCCATCGACGTCGCCGCCTGCGAGCGGGTGGTGAACGCGCTGACCGTCAGCGGAGCCCTGACCACTCCGATCGATCTCGGTGTCCTGCTCGACACGGAAGTCGTGCCCGCGTGACATCGGGGCGGGTGCAGGCTGCCGCAGCGCGCCCCGTTTTGGACGAACCGCACGTCCCAGTTCCGGCAGAGCCGGCGCGCAACGCCGGCCCGGCGGTGGTCCGGGTCGACAAACTCGTGATGCGCTACGGCGCCGCGGAGCCGGTGGTGGACGGCGCCTCGCTTTCCGTGGCCGCCGGCGAGGTGGCCAGTCTCGTCGGCCCGTCCGGCTCGGGCAAGAGCACAATCCTGCGCGCCATTGCCGGGCTGCACCAGCCGGCCGGCGGCGAGATCGAACGCACGCTGGAGCGGCAGGACGTCGGCTTTCTTTTCCAGGACGACGCCCTCCTCCCCTGGCGCACGGCCCGTCAGAACGTGGCGCTCGGCATGCGGCTTCGGGGCACGCCCAAGGCGCAGGCCCACGACGAGGCGGAGCACTGGCTGGCGCGTCTCGGCATTGCCGGTTTCGGCGACCGCTATCCGCGCCAGCTGTCCGGCGGGCAGCGCAAGCGCGTCGCCCTCGCACAGGTCTTGTCGCTGCAGCCGAAGCTGCTGCTCATGGACGAGCCGTTCGCCTCGCTCGATGCCATCGTCCGCCACCGCGTCACGCAGGACCTTCTGCAATGGGTGGAAGGGGCCGGCATCGCCGTGCTCCTCGTCACGCACGACCTCGAAGAAGCGCAGGCGCTTTCCGACACCGTTTACCTGCTGTCGCGCGGCCCGCGTGCGACCATCCGCAGCCGCTATGACGTGGAGATCCCGCGGCCACGCGACTTGATCGCGGCGCGCGGCCACCCATCCTTCGGGCCATTGCTGAAGCGGCTGTGGAATGACCTGTCCGGCGAGGTTGACGTGACCACCGGCCGATGAACTCGCTTCTTGAGAAATCCCTGGTCCGCCAGACGCTGGCGATCCTGGTGCTTCTGGCGCTGTGGGAAACGCTCGGCCGGGCCGACGTAATCGACCCGTTCTACGCCCCTCCTCCCAGCGTCATCGGCGTGGCGCTGTGGCAGGTATTTGCCGACGGCAGCATCTGGCCGCATCTGGTCGCGACGCTCACCGCGGCAATGGTCGGCCTCTTCGCCGGCCTGCTGATTGGCTCCGTGCTCGGCTTCGCTGCCGCGCTGATCCGGCCCGTTGCCGATCTGCTCGAGCCGATCATGATCCTCTTGAACGCCATTCCGCGGGTCATCCTGGCGCCGATCTTCATTATCTGGTTCGGGATCGGCCTCGGCTCCAAGATCGCCATCAGCCTGGTCCTGGTCGCCGTGCTGATGTTCTTCGCCGTCTATTCCGGCATCCGCGAGGTAGACGTGCGCCTGGTAGAACGCATCCGCACGCTCGGGGGCGGCCGAGCCGCCTTGCTGCGCGAAGTCTATGTGCCATCCGTCACCGCCTGGATCATGGGCAACTTAAAGGTAGCCGTCGGGTTCGCCTTCACCGGCGCCGTGGTCGGCGAGTTCGTCGCGTCCAGCCGCGGGCTCGGTTACCTGCTGTCTTTTGCGCAGAGCCAGTTCAATGCGGCGCTGACGCTGGCGCTTGTGCTGCTCATCATGGGTTTCGTGCTGGTCCTGTTCGGGCTGGCCGGGCGGCTGGAGCGCTGGTTGCTCGCCTATCGCTACGCCTGATTGTTGGGGGATTCGACGACATGTTGGCTGAACTGAAGACCCATGCCGAGGAACTGACCTCGCTCCTGCGCCTGGCCGTGCCGCCCATCGGAATTGCCTTCCGCACAGGCGAGGCCGCGAACGCCGCGCCGCGCTTTCCGTCGAACCCGCCGGCGCCAACCGCTGACGGGCGCACCGGCGCGGTGCCGGCCGGCTGCTTTTTCTGGTTCAAGGCCGTCGACCAGGTCTTTTCCACGCTGCCCGAGGACCACGCCAATTGCAGCGTCGGCAGCTACACACATGGGTTCAAAACGCTTGAGGAAGCCGCCACCAAGGCCGACACCGGCGCGCTGTTTGAAGTCGGCTGGGTCACTGAAGCCGATGTGCCGGGCATCGCCCATGTAGAACAGCGGCCCGGCGCGATCGTCTATGGCCCGCTTGCCGAAATGCCGGTCAGGCCGGACGTCATCTTCCTGCGCCTCAATGCCAAGCAGGCCATGGTGCTGGACGACGCGCTCGGCCGCGTGCGTTTCGAGGGCAAGCCGCAGTGCCACGTTGTGGCGATCGCCAAGGAACAGGGCGATGTAGCGATCAGTGTCGGCTGCATGCTGAGCCGTGTACGCACGGGGATGAGCAACAACGAAATGACCTGCGCCATTCCCGTCGCCAGGCTCGGAGAAGTGATCGAGAAACTGCGCAGGAACGCGGAGATCGAGCGCACAGTGGCCGCGTACGCCGCCCAGGACGCCGCGCGCTTCGGCGAGAAACGCGGCGCTACGGGCTGACAGGTCACCCCAGCTTGTAGTCGCGGGTCGCCTCCGGATCGTCCGCCGCGAATGGCAAGGCGAGGAGTTCCTGCCAAGCCGTTTCGGGGATGGGGAACGCAGCCCATTCCAGCGTCTGCCGAACCCGCTCCGGCTTGGTGACGCCGCAGATCGTCGAGGCGATACGCGGATCGCGCATGGAGAACTGCAGGGCTGCCGCGCCGAGCGGAATGCCGTGCCGACCGCAGATCTCCTCGATGCGGCGGACCGGCGCGAGTTGCTCCTCGCCCACCTCCTGGTAAGCGATCCGCTTGTAGGAGCCGGGGCCCTTGGCGAGAACGCCGCTGGAATAGGGCGCCGCGTTCAGTACGGCCGTGCCCCGCTCGCGTGCGAAGTCGATCATTGCTTCGGCGTTGCGATTGATCAGCGTGAACCGGTTGTGGGTGATCAGCGCGTCGAAATCCCAATCGGCCAGCATCGGCATCATGATGTCGACCCGGCCGGCGGCGAGGCCGACGGCGTCGCAAAGGCCCTCCTCCTTCATCTTGAAGAGCTCCGCGATGGCGCCGCTCGGTCCATTGATCCCGTCCAGCGATGCGGCGTGCTCGGGATCGTGCAGGTGAAGGAGGCCTACGCGGTCGAGGTTCAGCGCCCGCAGGCTCTCCTCTAGCGACCGGCGGGCCTGGGCGGCGTCAAAGCGGTTGGTTTCGGAGTCACGGTCGAGCTTGGTGGAGATCACGAAGCCGTCCGGCAGGCCGCCGCGAGCTTTGATCACCTCGCCAATACGCGCCTCGCTGCGCCCCAGGCCGTAGTTCCGCGACGTGTCGAGGAAATTAACAGGGCCGTCGAGGATGGCGTTGAGGGTTGCCTCCGCTTGCTCCTCTGAGACGCCATAACCGTAGGTTTCCGGCATGTCGCCGAGACCCGATGTCCCGAAGCAGATCCGCGTGACGCGCACACCGGTGCGGCCGAGCTCAATCGTTTCAGTCCCGCTGCCGCCGTCCATCCCGCAACCCCCTTGCTCCAAGGCGGTTGTCCATAGCACGACCAGAGCCCGGTGGAACGCTCAGGCGAGCCACCGGGGGATGGACGGATCAGCTGTCGAGGAAGCTCCGCAGCTTCCGCGAGCGGCTCGGGTGCTTCAGCTTCCTGAGCGCCTTCGCCTCGATCTGGCGGATGCGCTCGCGCGTCACCGAGAACTGCTGGCCAACCTCTTCCAGCGTATGGTCGGTGTTCATACCGATGCCGAAGCGCATGCGCAGCACCCGCTCTTCGCGCGGCGTCAACGAGGCTAGAACGCGCGTGGTCGTCTCGCGCAGGTTCGACTGGATCGCCGCGTCGATCGGCAGGATGGCGTTCTTGTCCTCGATGAAGTCGCCGAGGTGGCTGTCCTCCTCGTCACCGATCGGCGTCTCCAGCGAGATCGGCTCCTTGGCGATCTTGAGGACTTTTCGCACCTTCTCAAGCGGCATCTGCAGCTTTTCGGCCAGCTCCTCCGGAGTCGGCTCTCGGCCGATCTCGTGCAGCATCTGGCGCGAGGTGCGGACGATCTTGTTGATCGTCTCGATCATATGAACAGGGATACGGATCGTCCGCGCCTGGTCGGCGATCGAGCGGGTGATCGCCTGCCGGATCCACCACGTCGCGTAGGTGGAAAACTTGTAGCCGCGGCGATACTCGAACTTGTCCACCGCCTTCATCAAGCCGATGTTGCCTTCCTGGATCAAGTCAAGGAACTGCAGGCCGCGGTTGGTGTATTTCTTGGCAATGGAGATCACCAGGCGCAGGTTCGCCTCGACCATTTCCTTCTTGGCCTGCCGGGCCTCGCGCTCGCCCTTCTGAACCTTGTGGACGATGTCGCGGAATTCCTTCATCTGCAGGCCGGTTTCGGCGGCAAGCGTCTGAATCTCGCCGCGAAGCCGGGCAATATCGTCCTTCTCGCGGGCACAAAAATCCTTCCAGCCGCGGGTGGTCAGCCGGCCCATCTTGCTGGTCCAGCGGGGGTCGAGCTCGTTGCCGCGGTAGTGCTGCAGGAACTCGACGCGGTCGACGCCATAGGATTCGGCGAGACGCATCAGCTTGCCGTCGAAGGAGATCAGGCGCTTGTTGATGTCGTAGAGTTGCTCGACCAGCGACTCAATGCGCGCCTGGTTGAGCGACAAGGATTTCACGTCGGCAACAATCTCGTCCGTCAACTTCTTGAGGCGCTTTTCCTGGGCGGGAGAGAGCGACCGGCTCTGAAGCGCCTCCGAAACAAGGGCGTCCTGCAGCTTGCGCAGCTTCTTGTAGTTGTCGGCTACGCAGTCGAAGGTCTCCAGCACCTTCGGCTTGATCTCCGCTTCCATCGCAGCGAGCGACAGCGCGTTCTCGAAATCATCATCGTCGTCCGGATCGCTTTCCGGCGGGATCGGCATCTCCTCCTCGCCACCGGGGGCGAGTTCCGCGCCGTTTCCGCCGGCCGGCACCGCGGTGGCGTCCGGGGCCTTGGCATCCGGACCGGCATAAGTGGCTTCCAGGTCGATGACGTCGCGAAGCAACACGTTTCCGGCGTTGAGCTCGTCGCGCCAGATGATAATGGCCTGGAAGGTCAGCGGCGATTCGCACAAGCCGGCGATCATCGCCTCGCGGCCCGCCTCGATCCGTTTGGCAATGGCGATCTCGCCCTCGCGCGACAGGAGCTCGACCGACCCCATCTCGCGCAAGTACATCCGCACCGGATCGTCGGTCCGGTCGGACGGCTCGCGCCCCTTGGTCTTCTTGGCAACGGCGGTGGACCCGGACTCGGTCAGCTCCCGGCTGTCCGATTCCTCTTCGGCCTCTTCCTCCGGCGCCTCGCGCTCGGCATCGTCCTGCTCATCGGATTCGACGACGTTGATGCCCATGTCGGAGAGCATCGACATGATGTCCTCGATCTGCTCGGAGGTCACCTCTTCGGAGGGAAGCACGGAATTGAGCTCGTCCACAGTGACGTAGCCGCGCTTCTTGGCCTCTTTGATCATCTTCTTGACGGCGGCATCCGACAGGTCGAGAAGCGGCCCGTCGTGAGGCTGTGCCTCCGGTGCTTCGTCCTTGGTGTCGGCAGCGGTCTGGGTATTTGTCGCCATGCTTTGTGTCTCCGCAGCCCAGGCGCGCCAACGAGCTGCGTTTGTTAGCGTAAGAGCCGAATCACGGCTTAATGCTGCCCCGTAAAGGCCGCCTTAACCATGCCGACTCCACGCCACCTACAACAACGCGCTAGAGCCGTCCGGGACGCCAAGTCCCGGCCGTTCAGCGCCGCTTGAAAGGATGCACGATGAGCGCAGCTTCCGCCGAGTCGCGTTCGTCCGGCCGGATGCTACGCTGATCCTGCTCCTGGATATCACGCAGCCGCACCAGATCAAGCTCGCTCGTATCACGGCCAAGTGCCTGGGCGGCTGCCCTTCGTGCGATAGATAACGCTCCGGCGCGCATGCGCAAGTGGGCGGCATCGTCCCAGATGGTCGCCGCGCGCTCGGCGCTCTCCTGGGCAAGCCCGCCAAGTCCGGACCCGAGCAGCCGGTCAAGCACCAGCTTCACGGTTTCGCCCTGTCCCGCTGCGTCCAAAGCAGTGCGGAGTTCGACGGAGGTCATGCCCGGATGTTCAGACAGGATGGATGCCAGCGCATTTGCCAGGGGCGCGACAAAGGGACTGAGGAGGTCGGAATCGGCCAGAAGCTCCAGCCGCTCGTCAGCTATTTCCGGGTGGAGAAGCAACGTCCCGACCAGGACCGCGTCGCGCAAGGTCGGGCTCACCGCCTTGCCCTGGCCGCCCTTCTTCACCATTGCCGTGGAAAGCAGGCTTGCCGACGGGCCGGTCGGTTCAGCGGCCCAGCACCCGCGGCCCCGATTGTTGCGCGGCTGAGTGTAGGTCGATGGTTTGCGCCAGGATCCGAGGTGGCGGGCCACCTGTTCCCGGATGGCGAACTCGTAATGCCGGCGCACGGCGGAATCCCCGATCCTCGCGGCAGCCGAGCGGAGTTCCTGTTCCAATCCGGCGCGACGCTCAGGAGTGGCGAGGTCGACCCCGTACGCCGCGCGAACCCAGAGCATCTCGACCAGCGGCTTGGCTCCTTCCAGCAGTCCGCGGAATGGCTCCGCGCCTTCGCCGCGGAGGAAGTCGTCGGGATCCTGCCCCCCGGGCAGCAAAGCAAATTTCACGCTCTTCCCGGGCTTCAAGTGCGGCAGCGCAGTATCTACGGCCCGGAAGGCTGCTTTTAGGCCTGCATCATCCCCGTCAAAGCACAGCGTCGGTTCGTCGGACATCTGCCAGAGCAGGTGAAGCTGGTCCTCCGTCAGCGCCGTCCCGAGCGGGGCAACGGTCGCCTCGAACCCGGCGGACACGCACGCAATGACGTCGATATAGCCTTCCACGGCGATCACTGGTCCGCCCTTGCGGGAGGCAGCGCGGGCAGCTTGCCCGTTGTAGAGTACCCGGCTCTTGGAAAAGAGCGGGGTTTCCGGCGAATTTAGGTATTTAGCCTGGGCATCCGCAGCGAGCGCCCGGCCGCCAAAGGCTATCACCCGGCCGCGAAGGTCGGTGATGGGGAAAATCACCCGGTCGCGGAAGCGGTCGTAGGCGACGGGGATGTCGTCCCCAGCGACGAGCAGGCCGGCCTCGATCATCTGGTCGTGGCCGACGCCGGCGGCGGCCAGATGTTCCTTCAGGGCGTTGCGACTCGCCGGCGCATATCCGATGCCGAAGCGCTTCTGCAGGTCAGACCCGAGCCCCCGCTCGCGCAGATAGGCGCGGGCCCTTGCACCCTCAGGGCTGTGAAGGGCGGCCTCGAAGAAGCGGGCCGTCTTGTCCAGAACCTCATGCAGGCTGGCGCGCTCCGCCTCCCGCCGCTCGGCGCCAGGATCGCGGTCTGGCATCGGAATGCCTGCTTCAGCGGCAAGTTGCCCGACGGCATCCGGAAAGCTCAGCCCCTCCTGCTCCACCAGGAACGTGAAGTGGTCGCCGGAGACGCCGCAGCCAAAGCAATGGTAGCGGCCTTTGCGGTCATTGGCGTGGAAAGACGGCGTTTTCTCGCCATGGAACGGGCAGCAGGCCCAGAAATCGCCCCGGCCCGGGTTCGATTTGCGCTTGTCCCACGAGACACGCCGGCCAACGACCTGCGAGATCGGCAGCCGGGCCCGAATGGCATCGAGGAATTGTGGGGGAAATCGCATCAAAAGATCCGGCAGGCACAGCGACGGCCAGCGAGCGCTCGGGCCTATATTGAAAGCCAGCCTCGTGCGACCTTCGTCGGCCTTGGGCGGCAGAGCGAGTCCATCGCCGCCTTGTCCACACGAGTCCGGCTGACTTACGCAGGAACATACCTAGAACGTCCAACACCTGCAACGAGGAACCGCCTAGGCTGACCGAGGCGCCGGCGGGGCTTTCCACAGAATGGCTGCCCGTAGCGCCATCGGAACGGTCATGCCGGGCACCGCGGGCTCCCTCCCCCTGATCCGACGCAGGTTCCATGCTCACCCGCATTTGTGCATGCAGCAGCACGACCGTAAAAACTGTTGCACTGCAACATGAAGGGGCCCATCTCTCGCCTACCGGTCAGCACGTGAGTCAGTCGGCTCACCTGGCCCCCAAAGGAGCAGGCATGGCCGGTTTGGGTGTAACGACGGCAAAGCTGGCGCGCATGAAGCGGCAATGGCAGAGCGCCTATGAGGCGGGCACGGGGAACGGATCGAGTCCCGCCCGCCTGACCGAATCAGTCGATTTCGGCACAAACCCCGGCAACCTTCGCATGCTGGCCTACGTCCCGGAGGATTGTCCTTCCGGCGCTCCGCTCGTCGTGGTTCTGCATGGCTGCACGCAGAGCGCCGAAGGCTACGACCACGGAGCGGGCTGGTCCACATTGGCTGACCGCTTCGGCTTCGCAGTGCTCTTTCCTGAGCAGCAGCGAGCCAACAATCCGAATGTCTGTTTCAACTGGTTCGTCCCCGGCGACATCACGCGGGAGCGAGGCGAGGCGCTGTCGATCCGGCAGATGATCGAGCGCATGGTGTCCGATCACGATCTCGACCGCCGCCGTGTCTTCGTGACCGGCTTGTCGGCCGGCGGCGCGATGGCGACCGTCATGCTGGCCACCTATCCGGACGTCTTCGCCGGCGGCGCGATCATCGCCGGCCTCCCCTACGGGGTTGCCGGCAGCGTGCAGGAGGCGCTCGACGCGATGCATCAGGGCAGCGGCCTTCCGGAACGGACGTTGGGCGAATTGGTTCGCGCGGCCTCGCCGCATAAGGGCCCATGGCCAAAAGTCTCGATCTGGCACGGCAGCGCTGACGGGACGGTGATGCCGCGCAATGCGGACGCGTTGATCCGGCAATGGACCGACGTGCACGGCGTAGGGCAGCGGCCGCCCGAGGAAAACGTGGTCGACGGCTATCCGCGCCGCGTTTGGCGGGACGCCGCAGGCGTGCCCGTGGTGGAATCCTATACGATCAGCGGAATGGGGCACGGCACCCCGATCGCCGCGGCCGGCCCCGACGGAGCAGGGACGGCAGGTCCCTTCATCCTGGAATCCGGCATCTCGTCCAGCACCCGCATCGCGGAGTTCTGGGGCATTGCAGCGCCGTCGCAAGCTGCAAAGGCGGGTCCGCGCCCGCGGCCGGAGGTGGCGAAAGACAATGGCGCGGCCGTCGCTAAGCCTCGCAGCGGGCTCGTACCGCGGCTTCGGCCCAGCGTCGGCGGGGCGACCCGCCAAAACATCACCGCGGGCGCCTTGGACCCGCAGACGGTGATCACCAAGGCGCTGAAGAAAGCCGGCCTCCTAAAGAGCTGACTGGCCTTAAGGCCGGCCTGATGGGTCGCGCTCGGCAACGAGCGCGCCCATGGCTCTGTCACCCGGCGCGGTTGATGAACGCAGGCCCTCCGCGACACCGCGACGGTCATCAAGCGGCCGATTCTGGCTGACTTTCCATTTGCCCTCGATCCGAGTGATCGGAATCTCCAGGCCGACGATCCCTTTCAGCTGCCCCTTGATGAAGCTAAGCGGCGCATCCGAAACCAACCAGGGCTGCGCCGTCCCCGTCTCGTGGCGATCCGTCAGAGCGGCAACCTGAGTTGCCAGCCAGTCCGAATCCTCGATGACCCGAAGCGGACCGCGCGCCTGGACGACCGCGTAGTTCCAGGTCGGCACGACCTTTCCGGTTTCCCGCTTCGTCGCGTACCACGCTGGCGTCACGTAGCTTTGCGGCCCCTGGAAGATTACGAGCGCCTCGACTGCCGGGTCGAATTCGCGCCATTGGCCGTTGGCCCGGGCCAGATGGCCTTGCAGCACACCGAACTCTCCTCGCCCAGCATCCAGCAGAAACGGAATCGCATTCGCAACCAGCTCGTCGGGGCCGAGCGTGACCAGAGTCCCGAGCGGGTGAGCGCGGATCAACGCGTGCTGCACATCGAGTCGATCCTCACGGAAATGGGGGGTCTGGTACATTGCGAAATCACGCCAGCAGGGCTTTGACCAGGGCGCTGGCCTTGCCGAAGTCCATCTGCCCCGAGTGGCGCTGCTTCAGGATCGCCATCACCCGACCCATGTCGCGGGCCGAGGCAGCTCCGGCTTCGGCGATGGCCGACTGGGCGGCGCGCCTCATCTCCCCCTCGTCCATCTGAGCCGGGAGGAAAGCGCGGATCACCTCGATTTCTTCGCGTTCCTTGGCGGCAAGTTCCGGGCGACCGCCATCAGCGTACATCTTGGCGGATTCCTCGCGCTGGCGAATCATCTTGGACAGAACGGCCAGGAGCTCCTCGTCGGAGGCTGGGCCGGCTCCCCTGCCCCGCGCGTCGATATCTCGCTCCTTGATGGCTGCCGTCATCAGGCGGAGCGTGCCCGTGCGGGCCGCGTCCCGGCTCTTCATGGCGTCCTTCAACGCGCTGTTGACCGCGTCGCGCATGCCCACCTCCGTCTTGTGCTCCGTTGACCCGGAGCCGCCCGGCACTTAGTTGAGCGGAACGCCGCCAAACAGGCGTTCCACCCCGATATACGCTAGTACCGGCGCCGCAACAGCCTGCGGCAGGATCGCGAGAACGAGATGAGCACGCCCGGCTGGAGCGAACCCAAAGCCACCGCCCTGCTGGTTCTGGCGGATGGAACGGTGATCGAGGGCATCGGCCTCGGCGCCACCGGATCGGCGGCGGGCGAGGTCTGCTTCAATACCGCCATGACCGGGTACCAGGAGATCCTGACCGACCCGTCCTATGCCGGCCAGATCATCACCTTCACGTTTCCGCACATCGGCAATGTCGGCACGAACGAGGACGACACGGAAACGGTGAATGCCGCGGCCAATTCCGGCGTGCGCGGATGCGTGGTGAAGACCGATATCACCGACCCGGCTAACTGGCGTGCGACGCGCGGCTTCGGCGATTGGCTTAGGGCGCGCGGCATCATCGGCATCGCCGGCGTGGACACGCGGGCGCTGACCGCCCGCATCCGCGACAACGGGATGCCAAACGGGGTGATTGCGCACGATCCGGACGGCAATTTCGATATTGAAGCGCTCAAGCGGCAAGCGGCCGGGCTGCACTCTATGGCGGGGCTGGACCTCGTGCCGGACGTCACCACTGCCCAGAGCTTCAACTGGAGCGAGACCGTCTGGCAGCCGGGCCGCGGTTACGGAGTCCAGGAGAACGCGCCGTATCACGTGGTTGCGTTGGATTACGGCATCAAGCGCAACATTCTGCGGCTTTTAGCCGAGCAAGGTTGCCGGGTGACGGTGCTGCCCGCCACCGCCACGGCCGAGGAGGTGATGGCTCAGGAGCCGGACGGCGTGTTTCTTTCCAACGGCCCCGGCGATCCGGCGGCGACCGGGGAATATGCCGTGCCTACCATCCGCGTGATCGTCGACGCGGGGGTCCCGACTTTCGGCATATGCCTGGGTCACCAGATTCTCGGCCTGGCGCTCGGCGGCAAAACCACGAAAATGCGCCAGGGCCACCACGGCGCCAACCATCCTGTGAAGGACATCACCACCGGAAAGGTGGAAATCGTCTCCATGAACCACGGCTTCGCGCTCGACCGCGACAGCCTGCCCGGCAACGTCGAGGAGACGCACGCGTCCCTCTTCGACGGGTCCAATTGCGGGATCCGGGTCAAGGACAAGCCGGTCTTCTCGGTGCAGTACCACCCTGAAGCTTCGCCCGGCCCGCAGGACAGCCATTACCTGTTCGGCCGGTTCGTCGAGATGATGCGGGAGCGGAAGGCGCAAGCCAAGCAGTAAGGCCGGTTCAGGTCGTCTGAGCTCTCACGTTCCCCGCTTGTCTGTCTCGTCCCGAAGCGCTTAGCTGCCCTTCTGCTTGAAGAAGGACTGGAAGATGACTCGTCTTCAGGAAAGTTGCTTTGCAGCAAGCCTAGTCTCTGCGCTGGCCCTTTCGACGGCTTCGGCCGCTCTTGCCGAAACGGTCACGATCCGCTTTGTCCAGACCAACGATATTGACCGCATGGATGCAGACGATGGCCGCGGCGGGTTCGCCAAGCTCGCCGCCGTCGTGAAAGCCGAGCGCGCTGCCGGGCCGACGCTGTTCGTGCATTCCGGGGACACGATCTCGCCGTCGCTGCTGTCGGGCATCGACAAGGGCGCCCACGTCATCGACATCCTGAACGGCATGGGCGTCGACGTGATGGTGCCGGGAAACCACGAGTTTGACTTCGGCCCGGACGTATTCCGGTCGCGCATGTCGGAGGTCAAGTTCCCCGTCATCTCCTCAAATATCAGGCAAGCGGACGGAAGCCAGCCGGTCAACACGATGGACCAGAAGGTCGTCGAGGTTGAGGGCATCAAGGTCGGCTTCTACGGATTGACGACCGAGGACACGCCGGTGCTGGCGACCGCCGGCGACTTCAAGTTCCTGTCGAGCATCGACACCGGCCGGGCAAAGGCGGCCGCGCTGCGGGAATCGGGCGCGGATTTCGTCGTAGCGGTCGCTCATACCCCCCTTGCCGTGGACATGCTGCTGGTTCGCGACGGGGCGGCTGACCTCGTCCTTTCGGGCCATGATGAGCATCTGCTGACCTACTACGACGGTAAGACGGCGCTGACGGAATCCTACAGCCAGGCCGAATATGTCGTGGTGACGGAGGTTGAGATCGAGAAGACCCAGGAAGATGGCAAGGTCGACATCTCCTGGCGCCCGAACTTCCGGGTGGTCGATACCGCCACAGTCGAGCCCGACCCAGGTGTCGCGGCGGCGGTGAAGCGCTACTCGGACAAGCTCGACGCTGAATTGAAGGTCGAGATCGGAACGACGGCCACTCCGCTCGACAGCCGCCGTGCCACCGTGCGAACCCGCGAGGCAGCGATCGGCAACCTGATTGCCGATGCCACACGCGAAGCGGTCGGCGCGGAGATCGCGATCACCAATGCCGGCGGCATCCGGGCCGACAAGGAATACCCGGCAGGCACGAGGCTGACGCGCGGCGACATCCTTGCCGAACTGCCGTTCGGAAACGTCACGGTGAAGCTTGAGTTATCCGGGCAGCAGATCCTCGATGGGCTGGAAAACGGCTTCAGCCAGGTCCGGGAGGTAGCGGGACGCTTTCCTCAAGTGTCAGGCCTGACGGTTGAGGCCGACCTGTCCAAACCGCCTGGCGAGCGCGTCGTTTCGGTGGCTATCAACGGCGAGCCGCTGGATCCGACCAGGACATACACGGTGGCGACGAACGACTACATGGCGTCCGGTGGCGACGGATACGAGAGCTTCAAGGGCGCGAAGAACCTGATCGATCCGGCCGGCGCGGTGCTCATGGCCACCCAGGTGATCGACTACATAAGTTCGAGGCAATCCGTGAACCCGCAGGTCGAGGGCCGTATCCGCATCGAGTAGGCGGTGATCAGAAGCGTAGCAGGCGCCCCGTTGCGGCAACGCCGATGAGCATTACAGCCACGATCAGGAATGCGAGGGTCAGGCTGCTTACATCCGCTATGAAGCCGATCGCCGCGGGGCCCGCGAGTATCCCCGCATAGCCCAGCGTCGTGATGGCCGGGACGGCTGCGTTTTCCGGCATCACCGTTTGCCGGCCGACGCTGGTGAACAGGACCGGCACAATGTTGGAGCAGCCCACCCCGACAAGGGCGAAGCCGACGAGCGCCGCCGGCCAGGAGGGAACGAGCATGGCCAATGCGAAACCGGCGGCGGCGCAGATCCCGCCTGCTACTGTGATCAAGCGCCCGCCAAGCTTTTCGACGACACGGTCGCCGGTCAGCCGTCCGATCGTCATGGCCGACGCAAACACAGCATAGCCGACGCCAGCATAGGCGGCTTTGACGCCCCGGTCAGAGGTCAGGAACACCGCGCTCCAGTCGAGCACGGCTCCCTCGGCCAGGAAGACCACGAAGCACAGCAGCCCGATGAGCAGCACGATCCCGCGCGGGATCGCGAAGGCCGGCCCTGCCTTTTCGCTTGCATAGGGCAGCAGATGAGGAGCCGCCGCGACCAGCGCGGCCGCGATCAGCGCCACCACGAACATTGTGGCCAGAAAAGGCGACCCGCCGGCTGCCAGAACCGCGCTGACGCCGCCGGCGCCCATGATGCCGCCGACGCTGAACAGGCCATGGAAGCCCGACATCATCGCCCGGCCGCTGGCGCGTTCAACGATGATCGCCTGGATGTTCATGGCCACGTCCAACGCTCCGATCGACGCGCCGAATACGAGCAACGTCAGCACCAGGCCCGCCACGCTCGACGCCAGCGCCAGGAATGGAAGCGTCATGCAGAGGAGCACGGTGGCAACCACAATGACGGCTCGGCAACCGAACCGGGCGGCAAGGATCCCGGTGAACGGCATCGCCAGCATCGAGCCGAAGCCCAAGCACAGCAGAAGCAGGCCGAGCACGCCGTCGTCGATGCCGGCCCGTGTCTTGGCGAACGGCACAAGGGGCGCCCAGGCGGCCATGCCGAAGCCTGCGATCATGCAGGCTATCCGCGTTGAGTTCTGCTCCTGGCGACCCGGCGTCGAAATTGCGTGCGCGGCGAGGGAGGCCATTCAAAGCTGCTTTCGGCAGGAGAGTTGCAGTTGCGGCGAGCGTCACGGCCTAGCTGGCCCGCCGGCATTGTTCAATGCGCCGCCGTTGCGGCTTCGGCATCGGGTTGTGAGCGATGCCGGCTTCGCCGCACCGCGCCGAAGATCTGTCTGATCATCGAGACCAGGCCACCCAGGAAGATAAAGCCCAGAGCGGCCCACAGGAAACCGGAGACGTTCACCGGAACTGCGGCGCGATAGTCTGTCCAGACGCCCGCAAAGGTCCGCGAATCGGGCTGGTTCAGCACCACGACAGGGCGAAGAAACTCCGGCGCCGCTTCAAGGCGCACCTTCTGCTGGAAGAGCCGCTCATATCGGGCGATCACGTCCGCCATGCTCACACCGCGGTCGCGCAGGAACGGCTCGCGCGCATTGTCGTAGGTATCCAGGGCCGCTTCGCGGGTTAGGTTGTTGCGGGTGGCGTCCGCGTCAAACTGATCGACGATCGTGTCCAGCTCGGCAAGCGCGCCGCCAAGGCGCTGCCGGTATTGCTGTGCGAACTCCGGGAATTGCGAGCCAAGCACGCCGCCGAACAAGGCGACCAGGAGGACGACGAGGCGCCCAAGGACACGCATGCGCGTCTAAATGTCGGCTGAGAACGTGTCGCAGCTTTCCACCGTGCCCTCCCGGAAACCGCGGCCGAACCAATCAGCGCGCTGGTCTGAGGTGCCGTGGTTAAAGCTCTCCGGAATGACGTATCCCTGCGTGCGTTGCTGGATCGCATCGTCGCCGACCGCGGATGCGGCCGTCAGCGCCTCTTCCACATCGCCTTCCTGGAGCAGCCCCTTCTGCTGGGTGTGATGCGCCCATACCCCGGCGAAACAGTCAGCCTGCAGCTCGGTGCGGATCGAAGCCTCATTCCCCTTACCCTGCGTTTGCTGCAGGATTCCCATCACGTTCTGGACGTGATGGCCGACCTCGTGGGCGAGAACGTAGGCCTGCGCGGTATCGCCGGGAGCGCCGAACTTGTCCCTGAGTTCGTTGTAGAAATCGAGGTCGATGTAGAGGTTGCGGTCGCCCGGGCAATAGAACGGACCGGAGGCCGCGCTGGCCTGGCCGCAGGCGGAGCGGACCGATCCCTGAAAAAGCGTCAGCGTCGGCTCCGGATAGTCCTCGCCGGCACGCTCGAAGATGGCCGACCAGGTATCCTCCGTATCGCCCAGCACACGGGCTACGAAATCTTCCATCTCGCTGGTTACGCCGCCCTGTGCGGATTGCTGACCCTGCGGCCCGGGAGCGGTGCTGTAGCCGCCCCCCCTGTCGCCGCCGAGCAGCGCCAACGGGTTGATCCCGAACAGCCAGGCGGCGATCAGGATGATGACGATCGTGCCGATCCCCATGCCGCCGCCGGCGCGGACGACACGGCCCCTGCCCATCCCACCAGGGAAGCCCCCGGGCAGACCACGGCCGAAGCCGCCGCCGAACCCGCCGCCACCGCCGGCGTTACGGATGTTGCTGCTGCGCCGCATATCCCGCCACCGCATTGGCTTCTTCCCCGTTGTGAGATGCGGCTAAGAAAGCGCGCAAGGGCCCGAGATGTTCCGGCATTGTTGCGCCGGTTCCACTTTCGTCTATAACGCCCCCATCTCCTCCGACCGGCTTTTCCAGTGCAGGGCGCCCGTCCGCAGCCGCTAGGAACACGCGCGACCATGCCCAAACGCACCGACATATCCTCGATCCTGATTATCGGCGCGGGGCCGATCATCATCGGCCAGGCCTCGGAGTTCGATTATTCGGGGACGCAGGCCTGCAAGGCGCTGAGGGCAGAGGGCTACCGGATCATCCTGGTCAATTCGAACCCTGCCACGATCATGACGGATCCGGAGCTCGCCGACGCCACCTATGTAGAGCCGATCACGCCGGAGATCGTCGCAAAGATCATCGAAAAGGAGCGGCCGGACGCGCTACTGCCGACGATGGGCGGACAAACAGCGCTGAACTGCGCGCTGTCGCTCGACAAGATGGGCGTGCTGGAGAAGTACGGCGTCGAGATGATCGGAGCCAAGGCCGCGGCGATCGACAAAGCCGAGGATCGCAGCCTTTTCAAGGAGGCGATGCGCAAAATCGGCCTGGCCACGCCGCGCTCGGCGCTTGCCCATTCGCTGCCCGAAGCGCTCGACGGTCTGGAACAGGTTGGCCTGCCGGCGATCATCCGCCCGTCGTTCACACTTGGCGGTACCGGCGGCGGCATCGCCTACAACCGCGAGGAGTTCCTAGAGATCGTGGCGGGCGGCCTCGACGCCTCGCCGACAAGCGAAGTGCTGATCGAGGAATCGGTCATCGGCTGGAAGGAGTTCGAGATGGAGGTTGTCCGCGACCGGGCGGACAATTGCATCATCGTCTGCTCCATCGAGAACGTCGATCCGATGGGCGTTCACACCGGGGACTCCATCACTGTCGCCCCTGCCCTGACGCTTACCGACAAGGAATACCAGGTCATGCGCGATGCCTCGATCGCGGTGTTGCGCGAGATCGGCGTCGAGACGGGCGGCTCCAACGTGCAGTTCGCCATCAACCCGGCCGACGGCCGGATGGTGGTGATCGAGATGAATCCGCGCGTGTCGCGCTCCTCCGCGTTGGCGTCCAAAGCGACTGGCTTTCCCATCGCCAAGGTCGCGGCGCGGCTTGCCGTCGGCTACACGCTGGACGAGCTTGAGAACGACATCACCCATGGGGCTATGCCGGCGGCTTTCGAACCGACGATCGACTACGTGGTCACCAAGATTCCGCGGTTCGCCTTTGAAAAGTTCCCCGGCGCTGACCCGATCCTGACGACGTCGATGAAGTCGGTGGGCGAGGTTATGGCAATGGGACGCACCTTTGCGGAAAGCCTGCAGAAGGCCCTGCGTGGGCTGGAAACCGGGCTGACCGGGCTGGACGACGTCGAGATACCCGGCCTCGGCGTGGGCGACGACAAGAACGCGGTTCGCGCCGCCCTGGCGATTCCCCGCCCCGACCGCCTGCTGAAGGCGGCTCAGGCGCTGCGGCTCGGCTTCGACACCGAACTCGTCCACCAGTCGTGCTTCATCGACCCGTGGTTCCTGCGCGAGATGAAGCGAATCATCGACTGGGAAGTCAGGGTCAAGGAACACGGGCTGCCGGAAAGCCCGAAGCTGCTGCGCCAGTTGAAATGCATCGGCTTCTCCGATGCGAGGCTAGCGGCCCTATCCGGACAACCGCAAGCCGCTGTGAGGCAAATGCGGGAAAGGCTCGGCGTGGTGCCGGTCTTCAAGCGGGTAGATACATGCGCCGCGGAATTCGCTGCGCCGACAGCCTACATGTATTCCACCTACGAGGCCCCGTTTGCCGGGACGCCGCAGGACGAAGCTGCCCCTTCCGACCGCCGCAAGGTCATCATCCTCGGCGGCGGGCCGAACCGGATCGGACAGGGAATCGAGTTCGACTATTGCTGCTGCCACGCCGCCTTCGCGCTGAAGGACGCCGGCTTTGAAGCCATCATGGTCAACTGCAACCCGGAAACCGTGTCGACCGATTACGACACATCCGACCGGCTCTATTTCGAACCCCTCACCGCCGAGGAGGTGCTGGAGATCGTCCGGGTGGAGCAATCGCGCGGCACGCTGCTCGGCGTGATCGTGCAGTTCGGCGGCCAGACGCCGCTCAAGCTGGCCGGCGCGCTGCAGGCGGCAAACGTGCCCATCCTGGGCACCTCGCCCGACGCCATCGACCTCGCCGAGGATCGCGACCGCTTCAAAGGCCTGCTGCAGCAGATTGGTCTGCGCCAGCCCAACAACGGTATTGCCCGTTCCGGCGAGGAGGCCCGGGCCATTGCCGAGCGCATCGGCTACCCCGTCGTTATCCGCCCATCGTATGTGCTGGGCGGGCGGGCGATGGAGATCGTCCGCGATACCGCCCAACTGGAGCGCTACATCACCGAAGCAGTTACCGTGTCAGGCGATTCGCCGGTGCTGATCGACTCCTACCTTTCGGACGCCATCGAAGTGGACGTCGACGCCTTGTCGGACGGCGAAGACGTCTTTGTCTGCGGGGTCATGGAGCACATCGAGGAAGCCGGCATCCATTCGGGCGATTCCGCCTGCTCCCTCCCGCCGCACTCGCTTTCCGCGGACATCATCGCCGAAATTGAAAGGCAGACCGCCGCGCTTGCCCGCGCCCTCAAGGTTGGTGGTTTGATGAACGTGCAATATGCGGTGAAGGACGGGGACATCTATGTCCTGGAGGTCAATCCTCGCGCCTCCCGCACCGTGCCGTTCGTCGCCAAGACCATCGGTATTCCGGTTGCCAAGATCGCGGCCCAGGTCATGGCCGGTGCGCGCCTGAAGGATTTTGGGCTGCGCCGGCCGCAATACTCTCATATCGCGGTGAAGGAAGCCGTGTTTCCCTTCGCCCGCTTCCCGGGCGTCGATACCATCCTCGGTCCGGAGATGCGGTCCACCGGCGAGGTGATGGGGATCGACGCGGCTTTCCCGGTCGCCTTCGCCAAGAGCCAGATCGGCGCCGGCTCGCCTTTGCCGACGACGGGCACGGCCTTCGTCGCGGTGCGCGACAAGGACAAGCCGCGAGTGGTTGAAACCGTTCGCCGGCTCTCCCGCCTCGGATTCAGGATCGTCGCCACTTCGGGAACGCAGCGCTTCCTCGCCGCCGAAGGCGTCGCCTGCGAAAGGATCAACAAGGTCCTGGAAGGCCGGCCGCACGTCGTGGACGCTATCAAGAACGGAGAAGTGCACCTGGTCATCAACACAACCGAAGGTGCCCAGGCTCTCGCCGACAGCCGTTCGCTCCGCCGCGCGGCGCTCTTGCACAAAGTCCCGTATTTTACGACACTTGCGGGTGCGAGCGCGGCAGCCCTTGGGATCGAGGCGCTCCTGGGCGGCCAACTTGAAGTCCGGCCGCTGCAATCCTACTTCGCTGCCGCTTGACTCTTGTGTCCGTGGGCATTGCGTGCCGGCGGATACTCTTTTTGTTTGGTCCCCGGATACGTCTGCCGGGGGTTTGGAGGACTTGAAATGGAAAAGGTGCCGATGACCGCGAGCGGCTATGCCGCGCTCGGGGCAGAGCTGAAGCGCCGCACCTCGGAAGAACGCCCGCGAATCATCCAGGCGATCTCGGAGGCGCGCTCGCATGGCGACCTTTCGGAAAACGCTGAATACCACGCCGCCAAGGAACAGCAGAGCCACAACGAGGGCCGCATCGCCGAGCTTGAAGACAAGCTGTCGCGCGCCGAAGTGATCGATGTGTCCAAGCTGTCCGGCGACACGGTGAAGTTCGGCGCCCAGGTCAAGCTGGTTGACGAGGACACCGAGGAAGAGAAGGTGTACCGGATCGTCGGCGACGTGGAAGCCGACGTGAAGGAGGGCCGCGTTTCCATCTCGTCTCCGATCGCGCGCGCACTGATCGGGAAGAGCGTCGGCGATACCGTTGAAGTCACCGCGCCGGGCGGTGCCCGCTCCTACGAGATCCTGGACATCGCCTGGGGCATGTAATTTGGCCAGAGCAATCCGGCCAACGTCGCAAAGTGCCGAGAGTTAAGCAGCATCCGGCGTCGTTTGGTCCGCATTACTGAGGAGGCGGTTCGCTGACCGAGCCGGTTCCGCGCCGATTGGCGCGGAGCCGCTTTCTCAGCGCGCTGACTCAGTGCTGCGCACCGGGTGCATTCCCTCGCAGCAAGCCGAACATCAGTTGGAAGAAGCGTTGGGCATCCACCTCATAGGCGATCTTCGCGTTGGGGGCCTCGCCCCGTAACCCCCAGAAATCGGCGACCGTGGCGCCGAAGGCATATTCGCCGGCCAGGTTGACGCCGACGTGCACCGGCTTTGTCCGCACCAGCGTCGGGTCGATCACCAGGGCCAGCGCCAGCGGATCATGCATGGCGCCTCCCACGCCCATCGAGTTGCGGTGCAACTTCTCGTAGAACCTCAGCCAGTCCAGAACGACCCGGCCCAGTTCGGTGTCGATCTTTTCCAGCTCCCGGAATTGCGGCTCCTCTATCAGGACCTGCATGGTGACATCAAGCCCGACCATGGTGATCGGAATGCCGCTCTCGAGGACCAATCGCAGCGCCTCAGGATCGCAGAACGCGTTGAACTCCGTCGGCGTGATGATCTCGCTTCGGCGGTAGAAAACGCCGCCCATCCAGACCAATTCGCGGATTTTGGACAGCACCTCCGGATGTTTAAGAACAAGCAGGCCGAGGTTGCACAGCGGTCCGGTAGCCACCACCGTGATCGGCTCCGCGGCATCGGCCAGCGTGCGCGCCAGAAAGTCCACCGCATGTATCGGCTGAACCCCCGTTACCGGCTCCGGCAGATACGGCGAGCCGTCCAGGCCGCTGGGGCCATCAGCGGTGCCGAGCACCAATGGCCGCGCTAACGGGCGGTGGCAGCCGGCCGCAACGGGCACGTCCCGCGCTCCGAGGAGTTCCAGAATCCGCAGGCAGTTGCGGGTGGTCTTCTCCAGTTCGGCATTGCCGCAGGTCGTAGTAACGCCAAGCAAATCGATCAGCGGCGACCGGTGCGCCATCGCGAGCGCGATGGCATCGTCGTGCCCGGGATCGCAGTCGAACAGGACGGGCGTTGCATTTACGGGAGCCACTGGCTGTTCCTCTTAGGCGAGGCCGTCGTAGCGGGCCATCGCCTGCTTGAACATCGCCATGAAGCGTCGCCCGTCCAGCCCGTTGCAGATCCGCGTTGTCTTGGCCCCGCCCCCGGGCAGGATCTGACGGCCACGGAACGCCACCGTCTGGCCGCGTGCCAGGCGGCCATCCACGACCACATCCACGAAGAGCGGCTCGCTCATGCGGCAGAGATCCGGGCAGAAGGCGAGCGCCGTGGTGATAACATCGTCCATCGGGAAGCCGACGAGATCGAAGAATTCGCGCCAGATGTCCACGTAAATGGGAAAGGTCTCGGCGATCATGCGGACAACAGGGTTTCCGTCCGCCTTCGCAAGCATGTCGGCAATGTCGTCGCGGGTCATCATGCTGGCGGCAACGCGATTGTCTTCACAGACATCGAGCGGCACGAGGATCTTCGGAGCCTCCGCGGTCAGGACGATCCGCGATGCTTCCGGATCGGCCCAGATGTTGTATTCGGAAACGGGCGTCATGTTTCCGGGCGTGCCGAACGTTCCGCCGAGGACAATCAGGTTCTTCAGGGCCGGCACGACCCGCGGTTCCTGCAAGAGCGCCATCGCAACGTTGGTCAACGGCCCCGTAGTGACGAGTGTGATCTCACCTGGGGCTCCCAGCACCGTCTCGATGATGAAGTCGACCGCATGCTTCCCGTTCGCGCGGCGCGCGGGCTTTGGAGCCGGAGGGTTGAACCTCTGCAGCCGGTCCCCGAAGCGCTCCGCCAGCGATTTTTGAAGGTTCACCGGTGCTTCCATGTCCGCCTTGGCGTTGCCAACGATCGGCCGCCATGCCCCCGCGTAGACCTGAACGTCGTCCCGCCTGGCCAGCGACAGGGTATTGAGGACTACATTGGTGACCTGCGCGATCGCCCCGGCCGCGCCCGTTACGGTCGTGACGCCTTCCAGGCTGATCTCCGGAACGGAAGCGGCAAACAGCACGGCGAGGATGTCGTCGCCGGCGGAATCAACGTCGAGGATAATGCGTTCCGCCCGAAGTGCCTCGGTCAAGGCATTGGTCCTTTTTTGATATGCTGGTCGTGCGTCAATGCGCGGCGCATGGTGTCGAGGGTTTCGCGAATGAGCCGTGGGCGGTTGCGATAAGACAGCGCGAACAGCGCGGCCAGCGCCACGAGGTAGGGCACCATCAGCACAAGGTAAGACGGCAACCCGAAAGTCTGAAGGCGCAGCGAGAGGGCGTCGGCGAACCCGAAGAGCAGGCAGCCAACGAGGATCTTCAGCGGGTCCCCGTTAGAGAATATCAGCACGGCGACGGCCATGAAGCCGCGCCCGGAAGACATATTCTCCGTGAACATGGTGATGTAGCCGAGCGAGAGATGAGCACCGGCCAAGCCGGCGAGGACACCGCAGATAAGTGACGCTAAGTAACGGATTTGGGTGATTGAGATGCCGAGGGACTCGGCAGCTTCGGGCTTTTCCCCGACCACCCGGATGTACAGGCCGAGGCGCGTCCGGCGGTAGACGAGGACGAGAAGCGGGACGAGTAGAAAGGCGGCATAGACCAGCGGCGTATACCCGGAGAACAGCTGGCCCAGCCAACCCAGTTCGGAGGCTGCGGGGATGCGGACCGGCTTCATGCCGACGATCCCCTGCCCGACGATCGACCCGCGGGTCCCGAAGATCGCCTTCATCAATGAGATCGTCACTCCGCCGGCTAGGATGTTCAGCGCAAGGCCGACAACCACCTCATTGGCCCGAAACGAAACAACAAGCACTGCGAATACAAGCGCCAAAAGGACCGCGGCGAGGACTCCGCACAGTACGCCCAGGAGTGCGGAACCGGTCACAATGGAACCGATGACCGCGAAAAAGGCGCCGGCCAACATCTGGCCCTCCAGGCCGATGTTGAAGATGCCGGCCTTGGTCGTGAACGACCCGCCGAGCGCCACCAGCAGAATGGGCGCGGTGGTGCGGATGGTGGCGACGACAAGCGCGACACTAAAGAGGCGTTCTAGAATTTCCAACGCCGCTCCCCCGCCGTGCTGTCGCCACGCCGGCGGACCAGTATTTCGGCCGAGACGCAGAGGATGATCAGCGCCTGGATCACCGTGATGATCTCGCGCGACGCGTTGGTATCCACCTCCAGCAGCAACGATCCGCTGCGGAGCGCGCCGAAGAACAGCGCCGTGCCAATGGTGCCGATCGGGGACCCGTTGGCGAGCAACGCCGCGATCAGCCCATCGAAGCCGAAGCCGGGCGCAAAGCCCTCCATGAAGCGGTGGTGCACGCCAAGCGTTTCGACGCCGCCAGCCAGCCCGCTGACCGCGCCGGAGACGAGGAGGACAACAAAACCCTGGCGGCGGATGTTGATGCCGCCGTATTCCGCGAACGCTGGATTGGAGCCGGTGGCCGAGATTGCGTAGCCGCGGGCGGTATAGCGGAAGAACAGCGACGCACCGACCGCCAGAAGCACCCCCGCGACCAAGCCCCAGTTGAGCCGTGAGAATGCGAAGATCTGCGGCAGGTGCGCGGTTTCGAAAATTGCTGGCGTTTCTGACCAGCCCCCCGGCCGCTTGAACACCGAGATGGTCAGATAGGAGGTGAGCAGAACGGCTACATAGTTCGAGAGGATGGTGGAGACGACCTCGTTCGTGCCGTAGCGGGTGCGGAACCAGGCCGGGATCAGGACCCACGCGGCCCCCGCCGCGACCGCCGTTGCCAGACCCACGACGACGTGGATACCGGTCGGCATTGGCAGGGCAAAGCCAACCCAGGCCGCGGCGAACCCGCCGAGAAATAGCTGCCCCTCGATGCCGACATTGAACATGCCGCCGCGCAACGCGATGCAGGCAGCGATGCCGCAGATCAGGATGGGCGTCGTCTGCAGCAGCGTGCCGGCGATCTTCTCGGCGTCGCCGAAAGCGCCGCGGATCAATGTCGTCAGGACCCGCCGCGGGCTCTCATCGACCAGAAGGATGACCAACGCTCCAAGAACCAGCGCCAGAACAATCGCGATGACCTGCCCCGAAAGGACTCGGACGCGATCAGGCATGGACGCGCACCCCGTCCCGCGAGCGTGCCGATGTTGGAACGCCGGCCATCAGCATCCCGATCGCCTCCTCGTTCATCTCCTCATCTACGAGTTCGCCCATGATCTGCCCGTTGAACATGACCAGCACACGGTCGGCCAGGGCAAGCAATTCGTCCAGTTGCACCGAGATCAGCAGGACCGCCCTTCCCGCCTGCCGCTGTCGCATGATGTCGTCATGGATCGCCTCCTGTGCCCCGATGTCGACGCCCCGCGTCGGCTGGTCCACAAGCAGAAAGTCCGAGCCACCGGTAAATTCCCGGGCGAGCACCACTTTCTGGATGTTGCCACCCGAGAGGCTCTTGACCGGCGCCCCCGGCCCTTGCGCGCGAATATCGAAGGTCTGGATCAGTCGGCGCGCCTCTGCGTCAACTTCGGACCAGCGAATGATGCCCCGCTCTGTCCAGGGCACCTTGTCGTGTCGGCCCAGGAGGAGATTGGAGGCGATGGAGGCGTGGCGGTCTACCCCGCGCCGCAACCGGTCTGCGGGAACATGGGCCAGCCCGGCCGAGCGGATTTCCCGCGGTGACCGGCCGGTGATGTCCTCGCCGTTCAAGGCAATCGACCCGAACGTCGCCGGGCGTAGGCCGGAAATGACCTCGGCTAGCTCCGTCTGGCCGTTTCCGGCGACGCCGGCAATGCCGACCACCTCGCCGGAGCGCACCTCGAATGAAACATCTTTCACCGCCGGCAGCCCGCGCTCGTCGCGCGCCCAGAGGCGATCGGCCCGGAAAACGACGCCACCCCCCGTCGGATTGCGCGGCCGGCGGTCAAAGCTGATAGTTCGACCTACCATCATCTGCACCAACTCTGCCTTCGACAATTCGGCGGTGGGATGGGTGGCGACCCTCCGGCCGTTCCGCAGGACGGTGACCGTCTGCGATACGTCCATGACCTCCTCGAGATGGTGGGAAATGAACAGGATGGTCATGCCTTGGGCGACGAAACCGCGGAGCGTCTGGAACAACTCGCGGCTTTCCTGAGGGGTAAGGACCGCGGTCGGCTCGTCAAGGATGATGGTCTGTGCGCCGCGCGCCAGCACCTTGAGGATTTCGATGCGCTGCTCGGCCCCGACTGAAAGCAGCCCAACCCGCTCGGCGGGATCGACATGCAGCCCGAACTGGCGCGACAATTCGCGGGTGCGCTCGATCTGGGCGGCGTGATCGATGAGTCCGCGGCGTCGGATCTCCATCCCGAGAAAGACGTTCTCCGCCACTGACAGGGACGGCACGAGCTTGAAATGCTGGTGCACCATGCCAAGCCCATGAGCGATCGCCGCCGCGGGGCTGGCGACGACGACGGGTTCGCCGCCAATGCGGATCTCCCCCTCATCGGGCTGCAAGAGGCCGAAGAGGACGTTCATCAAGGTCGTCTTGCCAGCACCGTTCTCGCCGATGATGGCGTGGATCTCGCCCCTTCGGACGACCAGATCGACCGCCTCGTTGGCTACAAAGAAGCCGAAGCGCTTGGTGATGCCGGTCAGTTCGACGGCTGCTGACATGCGCCCGCACGGTGTTGAGAATGAAATCGGGCCCGACCGGGAGGAGTCGGGCCCGAGCCGCGGCTACTTTGCCTTGGCGATCTCGATCTTGCCGCCGACGATGTCGGCTCTGATCTGTTCTACCTTGGCCTTGATATCATCGGGGATATTGCCGGCCACATCCGGGCAGATCAGCAACTCTACGCCACCGGAGGCCAGGTCGAAGGTCCGGGTGCCGGGTTGCACCTTCCGGCCCTCCACCTCATCCTTGATCAAGGTGAAGACGGCGATGTCGCCGCGCTTCAGCATGCTGGCAAGCACGTTCCCCGGAGCGGTACCGCACTGGTCGATATCGACACCAATCGAGTACTTGTCGGCTGCCGCGCTGGCTTGCATGACGCCCTCGCCCGTCGGGCCGGCGACGTTGTAGACGATATCGGCGCCTTGGCCGTAAAGAGCCATCGCGAGCTCGCTTCCTTTTGCCGGATCGTCGAACGTGCCGGCGAACACCGAAGTGACGGTCACATCCGGGGCGGCGTGCTTGGCGCCCTGCTCGTAGCCGCCAAGAAAGTTCCGGATGACCGGAATGTCGCGCCCGCCTACGAATCCTATCGTCTTGCTGTCGCCCATCTTCGGAATCTCGCTACCCTTATCGGCCAGCAGACCCGCCAGCGCTCCGACGACGAAGGAACCCTGCTCCTCGGCGAAGTTGGCGTAGATCAGGTTGGGGCTTTCCAACACGCCGTCGATAAACACGAACCGTTGGTCCGGGTAGGCCTCGCTTGCCTTCTGCAGTGCGTCGGTGAGTTCCCAGCCCATGACGAAGATCAGGTCGTACTCACCGCCTCGGGCAAGATTGTTGAACTGCTCCTCATAGTCGAGCGCCCGGTTGCCGGTATCAACGAGCTTAAGTTCAACGCCGAGTTCATCCCGCGCCTTGTTGAGACCGTTGACGATTGAAATGCCAAAGCCCTGCGCGAAATAGCCGGAAATCGCGGCAACCGAAACATCTGTCGCCTGAGCCATCGCGTTCGAACCGAAGGCGACCAGGGCTGCCCCGGCGGCGATCAGCAGCCGCCCAAAGTTGCGTGCCATAATCTGCTCCCTTGTTGGCGGAAGGAGCCCGGCAGCGCTCGGATTTACGCCCAGGCATCTTTACCCGCGCATCAATCTCGTTGATGGTCCAACAATCTGAGCCGACGAATTTCGGCTGTCAATCGCCGCCGCGCATTCCGTCGCGGGCACGGCGCGGGAATGACACACAGGCGGCGCCTATGATCGTAGTGACCGGATCCAGCGGGTTGCTTGGGCGCCATGTCGCTGCGGCGCTGCTTGAGGCGGGCCACGAAGTCGTGGGCGTTGACACGGCGCCGCCGGCGACCCAGCTTTCTGGCCATATCACCGCCGACCTGACGCAGCTCGAAGACGCGCTCCGTGCGCTAAAGGGCGCCAGAGCGGTGATCCATGCCGCGGCGATCCCGCGGCCCACGGGGCAGCCGGCGAGCCTGGTATTTGGGGTCAACGTTACCGCCACCTTCAACGTGGTGGAGGCCGCGATCGCCAACGGCGTGCGCGACCTCGTCTACGCTTCTTCGTTCAGCGTGCTTGGCTGGCCATTCAACCCGGCGCCGGTTGAACCGGAATACTTCCCGATTGACGAGCACCACCGGACGGCGCCGCAGGACGCCTATGCCCTTTCAAAGTGGCTGGGCGAGGAAACAATTGCCGCTGCCGTTCGGCGTGGCGTGCTCGGGGCAGTGAGCCTGCGCCTCCCGTGGATCCAGACGCCGGAAAGCTTCGGTCGAGACATCCTCCCCTACCGCGACGATGCGGCCTGGTCGGCATCGAACCTGTGGAGCTACATCGATGCGCGGGACGCCGGCACGGCATTCGTGCAAGCCCTTGCATACCGAACGGAGAAGCATGTTCGCCTGTTCGTCAGCGCTGCCGATACCTTCATGCAAGCAGAGACTGAGGACCTGCTCAGGCGCACCTTCCCCGGCGTGGAGCTTCGCCGCGCTCTCGCCGGGACGCAGTCGGTGATCGACAATCGACCAGCACGCGAAGCGATCGGCTTCCAGCCTAGACACTCCTGGCGGGACTACGTCTGACGATGTCTGAGGGGAGGAACGCAATGCGGTTCGACGGCAAGGCGGTGCTGGTAACCGGCGGCGCCGGAGCGATCGGCTCGGCAGCGGTGCGACGCTTTCTAGCCGAAGGCGCCCGAGTGGCGGTCGTGGACCGTGACCCGGCACGACTGGACGAACTGCTGGACGGCCTGAAGACGGACGCTGGCGCGGGAAGGGTGCTGGCGGTTCAGGCCGACGTTTCCTCTGAAGACGAGGTCATCCGGGCGGTAGCTGAATCAGTCCACGCATTCGGCAGCCTCCAGATATTATTCAACAATGCGGGCATTTCGGGCAGGCCCGCGCCGGTGCATGAGCTGTCTACCGGGGCCTGGGACGAGATCGTCGCAATCAACCTCCGTGGCGTGTTCTTGGTGCTTCGGGAGGCGCTGAAAGCAATGATCGCAGGCGGGAGCGGTGGAGCCATCGTGAACATGTCGTCATCAATGGCCGGCTGGGACGTCCTGGCCGGCGGGGCCGGCTACGCGGCAACCAAGCACGGCGTGCTCGGATTGACGCGCATCGCCGCGCTGGACGCAGCGCCTTACGGCATCCGGGTGAACGCCGTGTGCCCCGGTGTGATTGAGACGTCGCTTGGCGTCCCGGCGGAAAGCCGGGCGGCGTACCAGGCAGGCGTGAACCGGTTCGAGGACCGCATCCCATTGCGTCGAATTGGCCAGCCGGAGGACGTCGCCGCCGTCGTCGCCTTCCTAGCTTCAGACGACGCGCGCCACGTCACCGGCGTCGGCTGGCTTCTTGATGGCGGACAGACATTGCAGAGCTGGGCGAATGCTCCCGACGCGAGTGCCTATCCGCGGTTGATCTGAGCGACCCAGCCTGCCGACCAGTGCAGCTCAGCCTCAGATCTCCCCGTCGGCAACCTCGGTTCCAGCCGCGACCCGGTCGAGCAACGTCATGAATAGGGCCTGCTCCGCCGGCGTCAGCGGAGCCAGAACCCGCCGCCCGACTTCCACACTGACGGCCAGAAGCGGAAGGGTCACCCGGGTGCCCTTATCCGTCAGCCGGATGAGCGTGAGGCGTTGATCGTTCTGCGACCCTGAACTTTCCACAAGACCCTCCTTGGACAGCTTGCGGATAACCAGGCTGACCGTCGAGGGGTCCATGGCGGTGAGCCGCCCGAGTTGGTTCTGGGAAATCTCGCTATGCTTGAGGATGGTTGCCAGGGCCGCGAACTGGGTGGGCGTCAGCTTGTAGCTTCCCATGGCCTCCTGGAACCGCATCGTCGCGCGCTGGTGGGCACGGCGGATCACATGTGCCGGATGACTGGCGAGATCGTAACCGGAGCTGCGGTAGAGGCGCTGGACATTCTCCGTCGACTGATGGTCCGCCGAGGCTGTCTGCGCTTTGGCCGCCATCTCCCGCTGCTCCGTCCTCGGCCGCGCTCCTGGGCTCATTTCCGGCGAGCCCGCCACGGCACCACCGAAGTTGATCCCCGGGTCACATCAGGGTTTAGGCGGCGATGTTCTCATTTTCAACAGCCGGCCCAGACGCCAAGGCCGCCGCGACGGCGGCGGCGTTGCTGACGATGCCGAAATGGGTAGCGATATCGTACAAGGTGCTCTCCTGTTCGCGCGGCCCAGTCGCGGCGCAGCAGTCGCGCGGCACCACGATTTCATAGCCGATGAAGAAAGCGTCATGGACGGTCGACCGCACGCAAATGTTGGTGACCACGCCGAAGATGACGAGCTGATCGACCAGCATGTCCTTGAGAACGAGGTCGAGATCAGTCTGGAAGAAACCCGAATAGCGATGCTTGATGACATGGATCTCGTCATCGCGCGCGCCGAGATCATCAATGATTTCTGTGCCCCACGTGCCTTCGACGCAATGGGGCGTACGCTTCACCCATTCGCGGTCACGGCGCATGTTGCGGCGATGGCTATCATGTACCCAGATCACGGGGACACCGTTGCCGCGGGCGGCGGCGATCACCGCGCGCTGTGGGGCGACTAGAGATTCGTAACCCGGCAGAACCATCGCGCCGCCCGGCTTGCAGAAATCGTTCACCATGTCGATGACGATCACCGCTGCGCGGCGGTTGTCGAGGTGAATTCGCTCGACGTTCCTGTGCGACGAGAATGTGTCCACGCTCATGAGACGCTCCCTGTCACAACAATCAACCCGGCCGGGGCTTGCGCGATGGTGCGGACCGGCCCGGAGCGGGGCCAAAGCCCGATTGCGTCCGCGACCAGGATCGTTGATGATCATACGATCAGGCACGCCAGATCGCATGTCAATGGACCGAGCAAGGGACGGGCAAACGGAGCGGCGGCCCTGACCGCACGGCGGGGCTCAAGTAGCCTAGCCAGGACCGGCAATCGGAATTGAGAAGGGGACGAGCATGACGGACTCTGCATACGCCACCGAGGGAACCAGCCGCCGGACAGTTATAAAGGCAGGCATCGGCGCCGTGGTCGCCGGGGCGCTTGGCGCTCCGTCGATCGCCCGGGCGCAACTGGAGCCGATCCGTATCGGCATTCTCCAGCCGTTCTCCGGCGGCCTGGAAGTGTTGGGCGAACAAGGCGCGCAGGGTGCGCAACTCGCTCTTGTGGAAGCCAACGAGGCTGGCGGCGTGCTCGGAGGGCGGCTGTTCGATATCCTCCGGGTCGACGACCGAACGGACCCGAAAACCGCCGTCGAGAAGACAAACGAGCTCATCGGCCGAAATAATGTGACCGCCATCATCGGCCCGGTGACCAGCGCCAATCGCGATGCGATGCGACCGACGATCGAAAGGATGCGCACGCCCCTCCTCTACGCGACCGATTACGAGGGCGGCGTTTGCAGCCGCTACATCACCTGCTACAGCGCCCTTCCGGCGCATTGGGTCGATCCGCTGATCCCCTATGTTGCCGAGAGTATCGGAAAGAACCTTTACTTGCTGGGCAGCGATTACATCTGGCCGCAGAAGATGAACGAGGCGGTCAAGGCGGCCGCCCAGTCCGCCGGGATCCAGGTTGCCGGCGAGGAATATGCACCTTTTGGTGTCAAGGATTTCACTGCCACGATCCGCAAGATTGAGAGCTCCGGGGCGGATGTCGTCGTCCTTACCGTGGTCGGCGCCGACGCCGTGACGTTCGTGAAGCAGTTCACCGCCGCCGGATTGAAGGACCGCGTCCGGATAGTGTTCTACGGTTACAGCGAGAATTATCTGGGCGGCTTGGCCAAGAACGAGTCCGAAGGGATCGTCACCGCGTCCAACTTCATCGAGACGCTCGACAAGCCGGAGGCGCGCGCATTTGTCGAAAAGGTGCGGGCGAAATTCGGGCCGGACGCGGTCGTGTCCAACACCGTCGACGCGCATTACACGCTAACGCGCTTCCTCATCGAAGCCATCAAGCGCGCAGGTAGCGACGACAAGGAAGCCGTTACCGACGCGATGGTCGGCCAGAGCCTGATGTCCGGCAACGGCGAGGTGCATCTACGCGCCTCCGACCGTCATACCGACCTCAACGTCCTGATCGTCGACACCGTCGACGGCCGCCTGGAAGTCAGAAAGGATCTCGGCCGCATCGTCGCGCCAAGCCAGTGCGGATGACCGCCTCGGATCACGCGGACACATCCGCACCCTTGCTTGAGGTGCGCGGGCTGAAGAAGCACTTCGGCGGCATCCGGGCTCTGGACGGCGTGGACCTGAGCTTATCCCGATCGGAACTCAAGTGCCTGCTCGGGCCCAATGGCTGCGGCAAGACCACATTGTTCAATGTGGTCACCGGTGCAACGCCGCCGACCGCCGGCGAGGTGCGGCTGCGCGGCGAATCCATTGCCGGCCAGCCGGCTCACCTGATTGCCCGCAAGGGCGTCGGACGTAAATTCCAGGTGCCCGGCGTCTTCTCGGAGCTAAGCGTTTCGGAGAACCTTGAGATTGCCTTGCGGGCGCCCGACCGCAGCGTCGGTCGGCTCGCCGTAACGCGGCCGGCTCCACTGAAAGAGCGGGCAGCAGAATTGCTGGACTTCTGTGGACTGCGGACGCGGCGGCTCGCGATGGCCGGCTCACTTGCGCACGGCGAGAAGCAATGGCTGGAGATTGCCATGCTGCTGGCGGCCGATGCCGAGTTGCTCCTGCTCGACGAGCCCACCGCCGGCATGTCGGTGGTCGAGACCGAAAGGACAGCGGACCTGGTGCGCGGCCTGTCGATCGAGTTCGGCAAGACGGTCCTGGTCATCGAGCACGACATGAACTTCGTGCGGCTGCTCCAGTGCACCGTGGCCGCAATGATGCGCGGCGTGGTCATCGCGGAAGGCTCTTACGATACGATCCGATCGGACGTGCGCGTGCTCGAATCCTATTTGGGGCACGCTGCCTGATGCTGTCCGTTTCCGGCGCTGTTGCCGGCTACCTGGCCGGAAGCCGCGTGCTTGATGACCTCGATCTGACGATCGGAAGCGCCGAGATCGTCGCGCTCATCGGGCGAAACGGTATGGGGAAGACTACCCTGCTGCGCGCCATCGCGGGACACCTTCCCTTGCAATCGGGCGAGATCAGGCTGAATGGCCAATTGTTGTCCGGATTGCCGCCCTACCGCATCGCGATGCACGGGGTCGGTTACGTCCCGCAGGGGCGGGACATTTTTCCGGATTTCAGCGTGGAGGAGAACCTCGTACTGGGGCTGCTTGGAAAGAGCTTTGCGCCAACTGTTCCAGGCTGGGCCTACGAAACCTTTCCCATCCTCGCCGAACGCCGAAAGCAGCGGGCCGGCACGATGTCGGGCGGCCAGCAGCAGCAGCTTGCCATAATGCGGGCACTGCTCGGACAACCACGGCTTTTGCTCCTCGACGAGCCCTCGGAGGGCATTCAGCCATCCATCGTTCAGGAGATCGGCGCCGGACTGAGGCGCATCGCCGCCGAAACCGGGCTGACCATCCTAGTCGTCGAGCAGAACCTGGAACTGGTCCTGGCACTGGCGCAGCGGGCGCTGTTCATCGAGAACGGCCGCATTGCCGACGGAATCGACGAGGTCGATCGGCTCAGGACCGACTCGGATCTGGTTCGCAAGTTCCTGGCCGTGTGAGGACGCTGATGGAATTCCTCGTCGCTACCGCCCTTGATTCGCTCAGCTTCACCCTGACCCTCCTCCTAGTCACGTTGGGCCTCGTAGTGATCTTCGGCCTGATGAACGTCATCAACATGGCACATGGCGAGTTCTTCCTGCTCGGCGCCTACATCGTGATCTTGGGGCAGAGCCTTGGGGCGCCGTTCTGGGCCGCGCTGGTCGCCGCGCCTGTTGCACTGGCAATAGTCGGGCTCGTTATCGAGGCGGCCGTCATCCGGCACATCTACAGCCGGTTTATCGATACCATTCTGGCGACCTGGGGAATTTCACTCGTAATCAAGCAGGCCGTCATCATCCTGTTCGGGGCAACATCGCAGAGCGTCGCCAACCCCCTGCCCAACCCGGTCTCCATCTTCGGCGTGCAGTATCCCGCCTACAGGCTGTTCATCATGGCGGTATCGGCCTGCCTTGCCCTGACGACCTTCCTGATCTTTTACCGGACCAACCTTGGTCTCAAGATTCGCGCCGTGATTGCCAATCGGGCCATGGCCGCATCGCTTGGCATCAACACACGGCGTATGGACCTCGCGACCTTTGCCGCTGGGGCGGCACTGGCCGGCTTCGCCGGCGCGGTGATGGCGCCCATCATGAGCGTCGACCCTCAGATGGGCGTCGGCTTCCTGATCCCAGCCTTTCTGTCGATCCTGGTCGGCGGTGCAAACTCGCTGCTCGGGGCAGTGCTCGGGTCCAGCATCATCGGGAGTACGACGACCGTGGTCTCAAGCCTCTGGTCGCAGGTCCTGGCCCAGGTCGTAGTATTCAGCCTGGCTATCCTCATTATTCGCCTGCGTCCGGAAGGACTGCTGGCGAGGCGGCGCTGACCGCCATGCGCGCTGCTCTAGCCGATCCGCTTACGGTCGCCATCTGGATCGCGCTTGCCGCGGCGCCCCTGCTGCTGGACGACTGGAGCGCCGGCCAGCTTGCCCAGCACATCACGTTCGGAATTTTCGCGCTAAGCCTTGCTTACATCTGGGGTAAGGGTGGCATCCTCTGCTTCGGCCAGGCGATCTTCTTCGGGCTGGGCGCCTATGCCATGGCGCTCGTGACACTCGGGAAAGTCCCGCCGCTGGGCACCTCTCAATTGGTCGGCCTCGGGGTGGCCATCGTCATCCCGGCGATGGTGGCGGGGATCGCCGGCCTACTCATCTTTCATGGCAGGGGACTCTCCGGCGCGCACTTCGCTATCGTCACGCTCTGCGCCGCCGTGCTGGTTGAAACAATGGTCCGCCGCTCGGCATACCTCGGCGGTTTCAATGGCCTGTTCGGAATTCCCGCCCCCGCGGCGCCTTGGCGGTCCGGCTTCGATGCAACGCTCTCGGTAACGGAAACCTACTACCTCGTCCTCGTAGCCGCGCTGGGCGCATTCCTTGTGCTCCTGGTGGCAACGCGAACCGCCTGGGGTACCGGACTCGCCGGCATCCGTGAGAACGAGCCTCGGATGCGGTTCTTCGGTTACGATGTCCGCCTGGTGAAGACCGTAGCCTTTGCCCTTTCAGCCGCCGTGGCCGGTTTGGCGGGCGCTCTCTTCACGGTGCAATTCGGATTCGTTTCTCCGCCCCTGGTCGGTTTTGCCCTTTCAACCGAGGTCCTGATCTGGACAGCGGTAGGCGGCCGGCACGTTCTGATGGCGGCTTTTCTTGGCGCCCTTCTCGTTCGCAGCGTCGAGAACGCATTATCTGAAACGCTTGGTCAGTACTGGCTGCTAGCACTGGGCTTCTTGTTCATAGCCACCGTCGTGTTCGCGCCCCAAGGCGTGTTCGGCCGCCTGCTCCAGTTGCCACCGCCGCGCAGACTTCGCGGCGACCTCTCACCGGGCAGGTCTTCCGCAGACTCGGTTAGTCGCGCCCGTAACACGTCGGTCCGGCAGCGTTGACAGGCGGAAAACCGGGCCCCATCCTTGCCACTGTTCCAGGGAGTTCACATGCCGATATTTATAACCCGGCGCCGTTTCTGCGGTGCGTTGCTCGCTAGCGTTGCTGTTTTCGTTGCGCATGGCGCAGTCGCGCCGATGGCCCGGGCCGCCAGCGAAATCACCGTCCTGAATTGGCAGGGCTACGGGACCGACGAGGCTTGGGCCCTCAAGGCCTTTACCGAAAAGACCGGGATCGAGGTCAAGCACGACTACTTCAACTCCGAAGAGGAGATGGTCACAAAGCTGCGGCTCAATCCGGGCGTCTATGACGTGGTCGTGGTGAACACGGCCCGTACACAGCAGCTGGTCGCTGAGGACCTGCTCGAGCCGATAACTTTGGCGGATGTTTCCAATGCCCCGGGCCTTGCCCCGGCGCTGCGGGATCATTCCAACCTCGCCGTTGACGGCAAGCCTTACGGCGTCGCCTGGGTGTGGGGCATGAACTCCCTCGGCGTGCGTGAAGACAAGGTCGCCAGTGCAGATACTTACGCCGTTCTTTCCGATCCCACCTATGCGGGCCGCGCGGCGTTGTTCGATGACGCGGTGACCGCGGTCGGCGTGGGCGCGCTGATGACCGGCCAGGACATCAACAACCCCACGGATTTCGAGACCATTCGCGCCAAGCTGCGCGAGATGAAACCCAATGTGAAGCTGCTGTGGACGAGCGAGGACCAGTGGAACAAGGCTTTCTCGGCCGGTGAGTTCGACGTTTCCATCTACTGGTCCGGCGCGTCGGCCCGCTCCAAGAAGAGCTTCGGCCTGCCCGTCAAGTTCGCCATTCCCAAGGAGGGCGCGATCGGCTGGCTGGACAGCCTTGGCGTACCCGCGTCGAGCACGAAGAAGCAGGATGCGCTGCAGTTCATCAACTACATGATCGACCCCGCATTCTATGTGCAATGGGCAACCACGGTCGGCGCTCCGGCCTCGGCGAATACCTCCGCCATGGATGCCTTGCCGGCCGACGACCTGAACAAGGTCATCCACAAGCCGGAATATCTGGACAAGCTGCAGTTCATGTCGGCGCTGCCGGAGGATCGCCGCAACCAGTTCCTGCAGCTCTGGGAGGAAACCAAAGCCTTCTATGCCGAGTGACCACGCGGCAGCGGAGCCGGCCATCGGGCCGCGGCCCGCAGGCGCGACGAAGTTCGGGTCCGGCTGGACGACGGCCGCTCTGATCCTGCCTGCCTACGGCTGGCTCCTGATCGCCGTTTTCCTGCCGCTACTGACGATGCTGGCGTTCAGCTTCCTGAAGACGCCGCCGTTCGGCAACCGTCCGATCGTCTTCTCAATCGAGCATTATCTGGCGTTTTTCGGCCGCCCCTATCTGCTGGCAGTGGCGTGGCGGTCGATTGCCTTGGGCCTCTGGACGACGACCATTTGCGCCTTGGTCGGTCTTCCGGCCGCGCTGGCCTTGGCACGGGCCACGAGGGGCCGCGCGCGCCAGGTGCTCTTTCTCCTCATCATCCTGCCCTTCTGGACCAACGGGCTCGTCCGCATCTTTTCGTGGACGATGGTTCTGCGCGAAGGCGGCATGCTCGATCAGCTGGTTCGCGGCTTCTATGCGGACGCGCCTAGCCTGGCATTGCTGTATTCCTTTCCGGCAATCGTGATCGGCCTGGTGCACGCCTACCTGCCGTATATGATCCTCACCTGCTACCTGTCCGTGGCGGCGATCGACGATCAGGTCTTTGAAGCCGCCCGCAGCCTGGGCGCTCGAGCCCCAGTGATCTTCTGGAAGATCGTCCTGCCGCTCGCCACGCCGGGGCTGGTGGCCGGCTCCATCCTGATCTTCGTGCCGGTGATCGGCAGCTTCATGGAGCCGCGAATCCTGGGCGGGAAAGTCGGTGTCACAATGGGGACGGTAATCGAGGATCAATTCACCCAGTCCTTCAACTGGCCGCTCGGGTCTGCCCTGTCGTTCACCATGCTGGCGCTCGTGCTGGCGATCTTCGCCGCATTCTCCGGCACCCTTCGCCACCGCATGACGGCCTGAGCCCGGCACCGATGATCGCAATCGGCCGTGTGCAACTGTTGATCGTCGTCGCCTTCCTCTATCTTCCTATCGCGGTGATGACCGCAATGGCGTTCAACGCCTCGCCGCTCTACGCGCTGCCGTTTCAGTTTTCGCTGCGCTGGTTCAGCGACCTGGCCGGAAACGACAAGCTGCTGTCGGCAGCGCGCAACAGCGTTGCCGTCGCTCTGGTAACCTCAGTGCTTGCGACATCGCTTGGCGCGGTCGCGGCCCTGGCCCTGTCGCGCCGAAAATTCCGCGGCCGCTCGCTGCTGCAAATGCTCCTGCTGCCGCCGATCGCGATTCCCTGGCTAATCACCGGGACGGCCATGCTGGTTTTCTTTTTCTGGACGGGCATCGGTCGTGGCCTGCACGCCATGATCATCGGGCATGTGGCGCTGGCTATCCCCTATGTCGTGCTGGTGGTCGGAACGGGGCTGCAGACCTTGTCCTACGATCTGGAAGAGGCGGCTATGAGCCTCGGTTCGACGCCGCTCAACGCCTTTTTCAAGATCACCCTGCCGTTGCTGGCCCCCAGCCTGGTGGCCGCGGCCCTGTTCGCGTTTGCCGCCTCCCTCGACCAGTTCGTCGTGTCGTACTTCCTGGCGACACCCGGTGTAACGACGCTGCCCGTCGAGATCTATTCGGCCATAAGGAAAGGGTTCACGCCGGAGATCAACGCCATCTCGGCGATCCTGCTTGGCGCATCGATGGTCCTGGTCATCAGCTTCGCCGCACTCACCAAGATGGGGGGCACACATGACAGGCGTTGAAGTCGCCTCCCTTACCAAGTTCTACGGCGCGCACCGGGTGCTCGATGACGTCAGCGCCGTCTTCGAAGCCGGACGGTTCACCAGCTTGCTGGGAGCCTCCGGGTCCGGCAAGACGACATTGCTGCGCATCATCGCGGGGTTCATCGCGCCGGAAGCGGGATCGGTGCGGATCGGAGAGGCTGACGTCACCCGGGTGCCCGTATGGCGCCGCCGGATCGGGATGGTGTTCCAGTCTTACGCCCTGTTTCCACATATGAGCGTCACGGAGAACGTCGTGTTCGGACTGAACCGGCGCGGCATCCGCGGCGCCGCTGCCGCCCGTGAGGTCCGCCGCGTGCTCGACCTCGTACGACTCACGGGGCTGGAAGAAAGGCGGCCAAAGCAGTTGTCCGGCGGCCAGCAACAGCGTGTGGCCTTGGCCAGGGCAATCGTGATCAACCCCGATGTCCTGCTGCTCGACGAGCCGCTCTCGGCGCTCGACCGGCGTCTGCGCCAGGAGATGCAGATCGAACTGCGGCGGATACAGCGGGAAAGCGGGCTGACAACGATCTTCGTCACCCATGACCAGGAGGAAGCGCTTGCTCTTTCCGACCGGGTCGCCATCCTTGAGGCTGGACGCGTCCTGCAGGTCGGGCCGCCGAGCGAAATCTATGAGCGGCCACGCAGCCAGTTTGCTGCTGCGTTCCTGGGCGACGCCAACTTCCTGGCCGGCAAAGCCGCCGCGGATGGCATCGAGGTGAACGGTCGCGTCATGCGAACGGCCGACGCGGTTCCCGCCGCGGGCACGAACGTGTTGCTGGCCGTGCGGCCGGAGAAGATTGCGCTTCTGCCGCCCGGCGGCGATGCTGCCACCGAAAACACCCTGCCCGCGCGAATCCGGGAAGTGATTTATGCCGGGGCTGCATCCACCTACTTGCTGGATGGTCCGGGAGGGGAAGACCTGAAAGTGTTCGCTCAGAACAGGGAATTGCAGCCGGTCGGAGTCGGGCAGGAGGTCCTGCTCGCCTGGTCGGCCGCCCACACCATCCTCCTCCCAGCCGACCGTTAAAGATGCTCCAGACAATCGGCCGCGATGCGGTCCATGTTGCTGTCGATCTCCAGCGCCTGTTCGCCGAGCCCGCCGGGTGGCGCGTCCCCGAATTGTCGACGATCGTGCCGAACGTTGCCGATCTCACCCGAGCGAAGCCCAGCCGCACCGTGTTTACGCGCTTCACCGTTCCAGCCAGGCCGGAAGACGCGCCTGGACAATGGCGCCGCTTCTACGAGCATTGGTCTGCCTTCACTGGAGAGAAGCTCGATCCCGAGTTGATCGGCCTTTTGAGGGAACTTGCCGACCTCGCCGATCCGGCTCTGGTCATCGACAAGCCGACCTACTCCGCTTTCGAAGTCCCGGAATTCGCGGACACATTACGTCGTCTTGGCGCGGACACCCTCGTCTTCACCGGAGTTGAAACGGACGTTTGTGTCCTCGCTACCCTGCTCACCGCCGTTGACCGCGGTTTCCGTGCGATCGCCGTCGAGGATGCCCTGGCGAGTTCGTCGCGCCAGGCCCATGACGCGACGCTGCGCCATATCCTGCCGCGCTTCGACAAGCAGGTCGAGATCGCCACGGCCGCTGCCGTGCTGGCTGCCTGGAGCTGACCCATGTTGCGCAGCACGACCGTGCCGATTGCCCGTGCCTGGAACACGTGGTCGAGCCGCCCGGCGGAAATGGTTTTCCTGCCGCTTGGTGTCCGGCTCACACCGGTTGTCTACGCCGACAGCGTCCGGGCGGCGAACGCCTTTCCCGCCGGCGACCCCGGCATCCGACTTGGTCCTCACGCGATCGACGGCAGCCTTGTCGAGCTCGATCTCGTTCACGCCAAGACGCGCCTGCGCTGGCGGTATCGAAAGCCGGGCCCGTTCGAATTGGTCGGATCCTGGCGGGCCGCCGAACTGGGCGAATGGGGCCTGCGCTTCTGGATCAACCTCTGCCTGTCCACCGAAGAGGGGCATGCTGTCCATTTCGATCCGGCCCAAGGTGCGGCGTGGGTGAAGGTCGGACACCGCTTCCTCGCCCTAGCCGCAACCAGCGAACCCGTCAGCGTCACCGGTCACCCCTCGCTCGAGGCGCTGACGCAGGAATATGAAACGCACGGCTACTTCTACCTGGCCTCCCGCGCCGAGAGCGCGCCGGTTCTGGCGCTCCGCTTCAACCTCGAGATGACGCGGGACGGCCGCTTCGCCGCCGCCGTTGCCGATCGGCAGGACATCGCGGTCGCGCGCGCCCGCGAATTGCTGGAGCTGGAAGGAGACGGCGACCACCCGCCTGCGCAGACCGGCAGTTTTGCCGGGGCGCTTGACGCCGTGCGCGACGTGACGGCCTGGAACACCGTCTGGGATGAGGTGAACAACCGTCCCTACACGTCGATAAGCCGGAACTGGAACCTGTCGAAATTCGGTGGTTTCGGCGTCTGGCTGAACGATCAGCAATATGCCGGCGTGCTGGCCGGTCTGCTCGACCCCGGGCTTGAGCGAGACAACATCGACGCCTGGCTGGCCAGCGCCACCCCACAAGGCAACCTGGCGTGTCTGCTCACCGCCAATGATGCGTGGGTGGACCGGACGCAGCTTCCGCTCGGCGCTTTCCTGCTCTGGCTGTCCTATCTTCGCACCGGGTCACGGTCCCTGCTGGAGCTCGGCTACGAGACGCTGGTGCGCAATCACGCCTGGTGGTGGGCCAACCGCGATCCGGACGGCCGCGGCCTTGTCTCATTCGGCACGTCGGACGTGGGCGAGGGTCTCTACAACGGAACGTCGTTCGGCGCGCGCAACGAGTCCAGCATGGACAACTCGCCGATCCATGACGAGGCGAGCTACGACCCGCAGAGCCGGACACTGACCACGATGGATGTCGGCCTGAATAGCCTGCTGACCCTCGATGCGGAGATGCTGGCGACGATGTCGCGAGCCTTGGGGCGGACTGTGGCTGCGGCGGCCTACGACGAGGAAGCGGAGGGGCTGAAAACCAGGATCCGCGAAGAGCTCTGGGATGAAAGCCGCGGGATTTTCGCCAATCGCCTGCGTTCGGGCGAGTTCGTCCGCAGCGTCGGTCCCACGAGCTTTTACCCGCTGATCTGCGGCGCTCCGGCCCCGGACCAGCTGGCCCGGCTGTTACGCCACCTCGACGACCCCGCCACCTTTGCCGGCCGATTTGTCCTTCCCGGGACGGCCCGCAACGACCCGGCCGCGGCGGACAACAGCTACTGGCGGGGGCGGATATGGCCGCCTCTCAACTACCTCGTCTGGCATGGGTTGCGGCGCAACGGCCTGAACGACCGCGCCTCGGAGCTGGCGAGAGCCAGCTTCGCTCTGTTCCGCGCCTCCTGGGACGACCGCCGCCTCTCGCCGGAAAACTACAACGCGGAAACCGGGGAGCCGCTCGACCAACCCGATACGGAGCGGTTCTATAATTGGGGAGCGCTGATGGCGCTGATGGGCGTTGCCAGCGTCATCGATGTCAGTCCCTGGACGGGTTGGGAGCTCGTCAACACCGGTGAAGACGTGACGCTCGGCCCCGTGCAAAGTCCCGCGGGTGCGGCGATTGTCTCCGTCCAGGGCGGGACGTTGCGTCTCCTGCGCGGTGACCATGTGTTGTTCGCAACCGCACTCCGCGGCCGCTTCTCCAACCTCCGCTTCGGCCCAACCGAGATCGCCTTCAGCTTGCCGGATGATCTCGGTTCCGGTGGGGACGTGCTTCTGCCTGCCGTGGCGGCGGACACGGTCCTAGGCGCCTGGCTGGACGGCGCAGACCTGCTATGGAGCGCTCATGAAGCGGGGCTGAAGCTGAGCTTCAACCCCTTTCAGAGGGGCGGAAAGGTCCGCGTTCTCTGCAGCGAACCAGGCGGTCGAGCTTAGCCCTGGTCATGGGCAGCTGCGGTTTTGGTGCCAGGAGGGCACCTTCTAGAACCTGTCAGCCGACCGACAACCGCTCGACCATGTGCGGCCATCGCGCGCCTGCCGCGTTAACGTCGTGGTCCAGCAGCTCTATCCCGCATTGAAGCCGCCCACGAGGTACGAACAGATGAACCGCTGCGCCCTGGTACTCCTGGCGATCTTGGCGGTCGACCCTGCTCGCGCCGTGGCGGCGGCGCTAAACCAATCCGCATCGCAGACACGCATCGCGCCGAACGCCGAGGCATTCACGCTCGAAAATGGAATGCAGGTGGTCGTCATCCCGGACCACCGCGCACCCGTTGTCACCCAAATGGTCTGGTATCGTGCCGGCGCGGCCGATGAGGAAAACGGGCAATCCGGCGTGGCGCACTTGCTGGAGCACCTGATGTTCAAGGGCACCAGCGCCCATCCCGGCAACGAACTGGACCGTCGCGTAGCGGCGATCGGTGGCGAGCAGAACGCCTTCACGGCCGCCGACTACACCGCCTACTTCGAACGGGTCGCCACCGAACATCTCGGGGAAATGATGGAACTGGAGGCCGACCGCATGGTCAACCTCGTGCTCTCCGAACAAGTTGTCGCGCCGGAGCGTGACGTGGTCCTGAACGAACGGCTTGAGGTAGTGGAATCCGAGCCCCGTGAGCTGCTGAACGAGGCGCTGCTCCGCCTCCTTTACCTGAACCATCCGTATGGTCGGCCCATCATCGGATGGAACCACGAGATCAAGGCTCTGAGCGCGGAAGCCGCCCTCGCCTTCTACAGGCGCCATTACACGCCTGACTCAGCCATCCTCATCGTTGCGGGGGACGTCACCTCCGGCGAGGTTCGCGGCCTTGCCGAGCAAACCTACGGCAAGCTTCCGGCGCGCCCGCATAAGGTTCGATACCCCCGCCCCGCCGAGCCGGCGCCGCCCGGGCGGAGGACCATCGTTGTGCGGCATGAGAATGTCGCCGAGCCGCAGGTGCAGGCCGCTTATCTGGTCGCCTCCGCCCTGACGGCTGGGCCGGGAGAGGCGGAGGCGCTCAGCGTGCTGGCCGAGCTTGTCGGCGGTGGGGCGACGAGCCGCTTCTATGACGAGTTGATACGCGGGGCGGGACCGGCGACAGAGGCCGGCGCCTTTTACAATCCGAACGGCCTGGATAGCGCTCGCTTCGTCGTCTATGGCGTGCCGAAGCCCGGCATAAGCCTCCGGGACCTGGAAGGCCGGATCCAGCAAATCCTTACAGCCGTTCAGGAAAAGGGCGTTTCAGTAGAGGAGGTCGAGCGCGCGAAGCGCTCGTTGATCGCTGATGCCATCTATGCGGTGGATGACCAGGAAGCGCTGGCCAACAGCATCGGCGAGGCGCTTGCGACCGGACAGACGCTCCGGGATGTGCAGGATTGGCCGGCCCGCATCCAGGCGGTCACGGCGGCCTCGGTGCAGGCGGTCGCACACAAATATCTGAGACCGGCGGCGTCGGCGACCGGCTATCTCGAGCCGCCGGAACCTTGAGACTGACCCCCTCCGCACAGAGGATGTGCGGCGGAGTCGGCGGCGTCCTTCACCAATCCACGATTGTTCCGTCAGCGAGCACCGCATTGCTGGCGTGCATGACCTCCTGCTGAAACGGATGGGCGGCGATCACCGCCTCGTCGACCTCGACGCCCAGGCCTGGCGCCTCCGGCACCTGCCAGAAGCCGTCAACCATCCGGATCGGCCCTTGCACCACGTCGAAATACCAGGGCACGGCTCCGACCATCTCCTCCTGGATGACATGGTTCGGAGTGGACACGGCGAAGTGCAGCGCCGCCACCCCGGCAATCGGGCCGAGCGGGTTATGCGGCGCTACGCCGACGCCGACCGTATCGGCCAGGGCGGCGATCTTCTTGGCTTCCAGCAGCCCGCCGCAATGGCAGATGTCGGGCTGCGCGATGTCGACGGCGCGGGCCCGGAACAGTTCCTCGAACTCGGTGCGCTCCACCAGTCGTTCGCCGGTGGCGAGCGGCAAGGAGGTGCGTGCCGCCAGCCGCGCTAGCCCGGCCGTGTCGCCCGGCGGCAGCGGCTCCTCGACAAACATCGGCCGCCCCGGCTCCAGCGCTTCGATGTAGGCGAGCGCGGCGCCTACGGAGGCCGGCCGGCCGTGGAAGTCGATCATGATCTCGATGTTCGGGCCCACGGCGGCCCGCATTGCCTCCATCATCCGGAAAACCTTGTCGACCTCGGGCAAAGGGGCGTGGAAGTGTGTGTAAGGGATGAACACGGCCTTGAAGGCGCGGTAGCCCCTTTCCACCACCTCGCGGGCGCGCTCCACGAGCGGCGCTTCGTCCATCGTCTCATAGACGGCACGCATGTCGCCCAGCCCGAGATGCGTATAGACGCCGACTTTGTCGCGCACCTTGCCGCCGAGGAGCCGCCAGACGGGCACGCCCAGAGCCTTGCCCAGGATATCCCAGAGCGCGATCTCGATGCCGGACACAGCGCTCATTCCGATGGCGCCTAGCTTCCAGAAGGAGTGCTTCTTCATCACCCGGACGGCCTGCTCGATGTCGCGCGGGTCGCGGCCGATCAGGAGCGGTTCCAGGTCGTGGATGGCGCCGACGACGCCGCGGGTCTTCCACTCCAGCGTCGCCTCGCCCCAGCCGAACAGGCCGGGTTGGTCCGTTTCGACGCGGACGAAGACCCAGTTGCGCATCTCCGCATTGCAGACGCGGGTATGGATAGCGGTGATGCGCAGGGGTGCCTCCCAGTACTGACATCCGCCCTGCCGGCGGAGTGCCGGCCGGGCAGCTAATGCCCTACCACCTCGGCCATCTTGGTCGCAGGTGGCGTGTTGCGGCTGCGCGCGGTTCGGACCACGCCGTCGATGATGGTCATGCTGATGCCCGGCAGGTCGCCGAGGCGGACGCTTTCCAGGAGCGTGTTTCCGGCCGAGTGCTGCGGACGGTCCATGAGGACGAAGTCGGCGGCGCGGCCAACCTCGATCAGCCCGCAATCCAGGTTGCGCATGCGGGCTGTGTTGCCTGTGGCAAAGCAGAAGGCGATCTCGGCGGGAACGTCGCCGAGCGCAGAAAGCATGGCGATGGTGCGGATGATGCCAAGCGGCTGCACGCCGGAACCTGCGGGGGCATCGGTGCCGAGGATCACCCGCGGCAGCTCGCCCATCTCCCGCGCCGTTCGTAGCGCATAAAGGGCCGCTCGCTCGTTGCCGTTGTGGACGATCTCCAGGCCGCGCTTGCAGCCTTCGCAGATGCAGCGGATTTCCCGGTCGGGAAGAGCGGTGTGACCGCCGTTGATGTGACCGACCACGTCGGTGTCGGCTTCCAGGACGACCGCGGAGTCGATCAGGCCGGAGCCGGGGATCGACGGCCCGCCGGTATGGATCGTGGACTGGATTCCGTATTTCCGCGCCCAGGCGACCATTTTCCTGGCCGTTGGTCCGTCCTTGACGCCGCCCAGGCCGACCTCGCCGAGGATGGTCACACCGGCGGCGGCAAGCTCGCGGAAGTCGTCCTCCACCATCTCCGGCTCGATGACCGGCGCACCGGCGATCACCTTCACCCCGGATGGGCGAAAGGCGGAAAACATCCGCTGCGCGGCGATGGCCATGGCTTTCAGGCCGACCACATCGCGCGGCCGGCCGGGGGTATGGACCTCGCCCCCCGAAATCATCGTGGTGACTCCGCCATGCAGGCAGGAGTCGATCCAGCCGAGCTGGTTCTGCCGCGGTGTCCAGTCGCCGGCGACCGGGTGGACGTGGCTGTCGATCAGCCCCGGCGCCAGCGTGGTCCCGTGAGCATCGACGATCGTCGTCGCGCCATCGGTGTCCAGGTCGGCAAGGCGCCCTACAGCCGCGATCTTCCCATCGACGGCCACCAAGGCGTCGGCGTCGAGGATGGGTTCATCCAGGTCGCCGGAGAGCATCAGCCCAATGTTGCGTATCAGCAGCTTTTGAGGGCCGGATGGAACCGGGGATGCGTCCTGCGCCATGATCTCTGCCGGTGCTATTCGTTGTGCAACACCGAGCGGTGTATCGGAGAACGACGCCTATCCTCAAGCCGGAAGGCCCTGCCGGATGCGATCAGCGGCACATATAGCGGCGGCCGTCGACGCCAACATAGCTGCCGTCGCGTGGATCGAAACTGCGGTAACGCGACTCGCAGAAGGAATACCATTCGACGGTCCAGGGCGCCGGGGTGACGTAATAGACGGGCGCGGACTGGTAGACGACGGTCGGTGGCGGCATCACATAGACCGGCTCCGGCGCCAGGTAGACCGGCGGCGGCATCACGTAGCGGGGCGTGGAAATGGCGCTGCCGAAAAGCGTTCCCATGCCAAACCCGACAGCTCCGGCGATGATGGCGTCGCCGCCGGCCTGTGCGGGAGCGGACAGGATGGTCAGCGGGGCAACAAGGGCGAGCGCCGCTGCGATGGTATTCCTGATGGCCATGAGGTTCTCCCCTCGGCGCGTCGACTGCAACGCGGGTTCGAGCGCCAGCGCTCATTGCCGGCATTCACACCACAGTAGGGTTGCCCGGGTTTTAACGCGATTGGTTAACGCGCGACGATTCCCATGCGCAGCCGCACGGCCGGCGGGACCTGATAGTCGCGCAGCACCATCTCCGTATTGCGCAGTCCGCACAGTTCACGCTGGATAACGAAATACCAGAGGGCCTCGCCGGCTGCGTCGAGCAATGCGCTGTCCTGCGGCGAGGCCTTGTGAGCCGCCAGCGCTTTTTCGAAGCTCTGCGTGACCCGGCCCAGCGTCGAGGCCTTTTCCTGAAGGATCTCGTATTCGAGGACGTCGATGCTGCCCGAGGCGCGGCCCGGATTGAGGCTTCGCGGGGCTCTAAGGCTCATGATGGCTCCCCAAAAGCCGCCAAATGGCGCACGGCCCATTGCGGCGCAAGACCGACGAGGCTGGAGACGGCCGGCCGGAACACCCGCGGCCTGCATGCGTTGGTTTGCAACAACAAGGAGGACGAGAATGGCCCATAGCCACATGCCCCCCGTGCCGCCGGAGAACCGCAGCGACAAGGGCCCGGGCGACACGACGCAGCCGGACATCAACACCGCCAAGCCGAAAGGCCCGCCGGACAATCTGGAGCAGCAGGGCCGCCAGGGCGACAAGTTCCAGAACACCCACCACCAGGGCTATCAACAGGACCGGTAACGATGCCAACTTCCAAGAAGAACGAAGCGACGGAGCGGATCGGCGGTCCGGGTTCGAGCCACCAGAACAGGCAGGATCCAGAGAAGTCCAAGCCCCGTGGCGGGCACCCGATCGACAAGCAGAGCTCGGATTTCTCCGGCGTGGGCACCGGCGGCGGTGAACCGGACGCCCACCATACGCACGACCCGCGCGGCAAGGGCCCCAGCCACCAGCCCGGGCGCTGACTTTTCGCGTCCGCTGACCGTGGTCACGCCGCGGTCAGCGGCCCGCGTCCATGAGTGCCTGGAGTATTTCGTCCAGTTTGCCGATCAGCGCCATTCCGACCGTGCCCGCCATACCCACAATGGCGACGGCCATGATCGACGCGACCAGTAAGTATTCGATGGCGCTGTTGCCGGTTTCGTCCGCCGCAAATCGCAGGATCAAGTCCCGCATGGCTTTCCTCCAGCCTTTTCACCGGCTGGTAGAATTCGCGCTGCCAGCGCAGATCGCCAGCGCCTTCCCGCAGTTACCTTAATAGGGATTTGTTAACCATCCGGCCGATGGGCACCATAGTCGGCAAGCCTCGCTATCAGCCCCTGTGCCGCGGCGGGCGCCCGCACCTTGCCGCTGTTGATGAAGAAGATGAAGACCGGGCGGGGACGACCCTCAGTCGGCGAAGGTAGGCCGACCCGCGGCAGGACCTCGGGCTCGCGGCCCGCCGCCCATATCCGGGCGCGCTCGGCCCAAAGGTCCAACTCCACCTCCGGATAGCAGGTCGGTTCCGCGTCGGCGCCGCGCTGCAGCCGAGCATAGACGAAGTCTCCGGTCAGGTCCGCAATGGCCGGGTGAACATCTGAATCGGCATAGACGACCGAAACGTCATATCCATTGGCGAGCGCCAGGAACTGGGGATCGGCGAAGCTGGCGTCACGAACCTCGATCGCATGGCGGAGCGCCAGGCCGTCGCGTTCGCGCGGCAGCATCCGCAGGAACGCTTCGACATCGCCCTCGTCGAATCGCCTCGTTGGCGCGAACTGCCAAAGGATGGGACCGAGCTTGGCGCCAAGCTCGGCGACCCCGCTGTCGAAGAACCGCGCCATGGCGGGGCCGGTTTCAGCCAGGACGCGCCGGTTCACGACCGCGGCTGGCGCCTTGACCGTGAACACGAAGGTGTCAGGCGTTTCGGCGGCCCAGCGGCGAAAAATCTCCGGTGTGCGGGTCTGGCGGAAGGTGGTGTTGATCTCGATGGCGGTCAGGCGGCTGCTGGCGAATTCCAGTTCGCGCGCATGCGGCAGGCCGGGCGGATAGAAGACGCCTCGCCAAGGCGGGAAAAGCCAGCCGCCGATGCCGACGCGGATCAGGGGCGGGCCGAAAAGGTGTCCGCCAGGATCTCTTCCAGCCATCGGGCGTCGGTTTCGTCGAAGGCGGCGAACGCGGTGGAGTCGACATCGAGCACCGCGATCAGCTCCCCCGCGGCATCGAAAACCGGGACGACGATCTCGCTGTTGGACCGGCTGTCGCAGGCGATGTGACCGGGAAAAGCATGCACGTCCGGCACGATCTGGGTCTGCAGCGTCGCAGCGGCCGTCCCGCAGACGCCCTTGCCGAACGGGATCCGCAGGCAGCCAAGCGTGCCCTGATACGGGCCGACTACCAACTCGCCGCCCTGCCCGCTCCTGGCTGGATCGACGACGTAGAAACCGGTCCAGAAGAAAAGCGGAAAGGCATCGGCCAAGAGGGCCGTGACGGTGGCCATCCTCGCCACCCGGTCGGGCTCACCCTCCAGCACCGCGGCGATGCTCTGCGCCACCTCGTGGTAGATGGTCGCTTTGTCCGTGGATGGGGCGCGGGACGGCTGCAGCATGCGGCCGGCTTAGCACGGCGGCCGCCGGAGGGCGACCCGATCCCGGCCCGAGACGGGAATCACGAGTTCGCCAGCAGGGTGGCGCTGCTGGTCCCCTGCTCCATGTGAACGCACGTCAACCTCCTACGCGAGCCGCGATGAAGCCTGACGACACAAACGGCGACCGGCCAACGGCCGAGCGGCCCTTCCGCGTGCTGATCATCGCCGGCTCCAACCGGCGGCAATACAATTGCCCGGGCGTTGATTCCAAAGCGCGGACGCTGATGCTGCGCATGGCGGAGCGCCTGCCGCAGGCCTGGGAGATCGATTATGAGGATCTCGGCAACATTTTTGCGCGGGCGCGCATCCAGAGCTGCAACGCTTGCGCCTCCACGTCCATGGCGCTCTGCGTCTGGCCCTACAATTGCTACCAGCCCGGCGACAAGAACGAGCCGGACCTGATGTGGGATCTCCGCCTCTATGAGCGGCTCGACCTGGCCGACGCCTGGGCGATCATCGGCCCGGTCAATTGGTACGGGCCGACCAGCAACCTGAAACTGATGTTCGACCGGCTCGTGTGCATGAGCGGCGGCAATCCTCGCGAGGAGCTGATCAGCCACAAGGACCCGGAGAAGGCGATGGCGCTGGAGACCTCGCCGCAATGGGCGGAGCTCAGCCGCAACCACCTGGAGGGCCGTACCGCCGGGTTCTTCTGCTACTCAGACAAGGGAGCCGACGAGATCGGCGGGGACGGCCGCCCGAGGCTCCTGCGCCACAAGGGGTGGTTTGACCCGGAGCGGGAGCCATACGCGGACGAGCGCAACGCCTATGCGCCGCTTGTCTGGCAATGCCGCTACAGCGGCATTGAGGTCCCGGAAACTTTATGGCGGAACGCCCTGACGGGCGTCGGCCTGCCCTACAGCGAGAACCAGGCGGAGGACATGGTCCGGGAAGACCCGTTCATGGCCGCCTTCGACGGGTGGACGGACGATTTCTCCGCCTTCGTCGGAGCCAAGGGCAAAGTGGAACCCGGCGAGTTCCGCGCCTATGGGCACCCTGCGCCCGGCCATCGGCTGGCCGATGCGAAGTCGAAGATCCGCGAATGGCGAATGGCGCTGGGGCGGCCGCCGCCGGGTTCGTCGCCGGCGGAGCAGCAGCGGCTCGGCCTCAACCAGGACAGCGGCTGGACGGCGACGCAGTCGGAAGGCGAAAAGCTGCGCCGGACGTGACGCTCAGAAGATGCGCGCCGGAGCGGGCTCGGCCGGGCCGGTGAAGCGCAGTCCGGCAAGCAGGCTGCGCCGCCATTCGAGTTCGGCGGGGATCAGCGTGTGGGAGGAACTCCGCCGGCAGGTCGGCCAGCCCGCCGAGGGCGACGCGAGCGCCGTGATCGCTGATGTCGCGGATCAGGCAGTCGATCGAGGTCCAGTTGGAGATAATGATCTTGCCCTGCTTCAGGGTGCGCAGCCGCTTGACGCCGCGCCGGTCATTGGGGTGCGCCCGAGGGTTCGCCGCCCGTTCGCCAGAACTTGAATCTCTGTTCTCGGGCATCTGCTTGGTCCTTTAACTGGTCGAGTCCGCTCCGCCGACTTTGCCGCGGCAGTAACCACGGCTGCGGTTTCCGTCGGCACTGTTCGTTGATCACCACCCTGGGTGCTGCGGTCCTTGGCGAGCATGGCTCGCGATTGATCGCAGACTTATTCACTCGATTTCGCTAAGTTGCCGGCTTTTGTGCTATGAATTCTTTAACGCCGGTCCAAAAAGTCTCTGAAGAATGCTTCCACGGACGAATGTGGGCGCCACGATTAGCTGTAGCTGCGCTCAGCGCACCTGATCCAGAAGCCGCTGCGCCTCTTCCAGGTCCGCCAGCGCGCGTTGCAGGGCTGTCCGTCCATCGATTGTGAGCGGCGGGCCGGCGGCCCCGTCGTGCGCCGCTGGAGCCAAAGCCGGGGCGACTTCCGGGCGCGCCGGGGGGCTCGGGTCCGCCGCTGCCCATGTCGTGGCGCCGGCATCCTCCGGCGGAAAGGCGAATACATCCTCGTCGAAGTCCATCACAGGATGATCAGCGGCCGCGACCGGTTCGGCAGGCTCTTCGTCCCGCATGGCGGCACTCATCGGCGGGGCCGTGCCCGTCTGCCCAACGGCCGCCACGAACGCGATCCCGTTCTCGCGCAAAAGGCGCTGCACGCCGCGGATGGTGAAGCCCTCCGAATAAAGCAGGATCCGGATGCCGCGCAGCAGGTCGATGTCCTCGGGGCGGTAATAGCGACGACCCCCGCCCCGCTTCATCGGCTGGATCTGCGTGAAGCGCGTTTCCCAGAAGCGCAGGACGTGCTGGGGCAGGTCGAGCGCCTCGGCGACCTCGCTGATGGTGCGGAACGCGTCGGGCGCCTTCACTCTGATGGCGGCGCTATTCCGCCGCCTCCTCGTGGCGCTGCTGCTGCACAAGCCCCTCGTTGATACGCTGCTTCATGATGTTGCTCGGCTTGAACACCGTCACCCGGCGAGGCGGAATCGGCACCTCACGGCCCGTCTTCGGGTTGCGCCCGATCCTCAGCCCCTTGTCGCGCACCATGAAGGAGCCGAAGGAGGACAGCTTGACCGTGTCGCCTTTCACGATCGAATCGCAGATTTCGTTCAGGACCGTTTCCACCATCGCGGCGGATTCGGTGCGCGACAGGCCAAGACGCCGGTAAACGGCCTCCGCCAGGTCCGCGCGCGTGATCGTCTTCCCCCCCATTGGCCCCCGCCATCCGGATTGCGCAAGCTTAGATGCCTAACTGCCTGCGGACCCTATGCGGGCCCGCAATGCCGGTCAACCTGCCGAGGGGCCTTACCAGCGGACGAGAGCCGAGCCCCAGGTGAAGCCGCCGCCCATGGCTTCCAGCATGACGAGGTCACCCTGCTTGATCCGCCCGTCGCGGACGGCTTCGTCGAGCGCCAGGGGGATCGAGGCGGCGGAGGTGTTGCCGTGATGCTTCACCGTGGAAACCACCTTCGCCTCCGGGATGCCGAGCTTCTTGGCGCTCGCCTCGATAATGCGCTGGTTGGCCTGGTGTGGCACGAACCAGTCGATATCGTCTGGCCCGGTATCGGTGGCGTCGAATGCGGCATGGATCACGTCGGTGATCATGCCTACCGCGTGCCTGAAAACTTCCTTGCCTTCCATCCGCACGTGCCCGACGGTGCCGGTCGAGGCCGGGCCGCCGTCGACATAAAGCTTGTGCTTGTGTTGGCCGTCCGAACGAAGGTGCGACGTGATGAGACCGCGGTCGGTGATGTCGCCGGGCGCGTCGACCGCCTCGAGCACAATCGCTCCGGCCCCATCGCCAAACAGGACGCAGGTCGTCCGGTCGGTCCAGTCAAGGATGCGCGAGAAGCATTCTGCGCCGATCACCAGGGCGCGCCGGCCAGGGCCGCCAGCGCGCAGCAACGCATCGGCGGTGGACAGCGCGTAGACAAAGCCGGTGCAGACCGCCTGCAGGTCGAAAGCTGCGCCGTGGTGCATGCCGAGATTGTTCTGCACCGTTACGGCGGTGGCCGGAAACGTATTGTCCGGGGTCGATGTCCCCAGCACGATCAGGTCGATGTCGCTTGCCTGCAGGCCGGCGTTCTCCAGCGCGCGCCGCGCCGCATGGGTGGCGAGGTCAGAGGTGACCTCGCCCTCCGCCGCGATGTGCCGCTCCGAAATCCCGGTGCGCTGAAGGATCCACTCATTCGACGTCTCGACCATCGCGGCCAGATCGTCGTTGGTGAGCACCTTTTCCGGGAGATAGCTGCCTACGCCCCGCACCACGGAACGGATCATGCCGACATCGCCTGTCGCGGCGGCACGGTTTCCCCGGAGTGGAGCGCGCTGTCCTCTGCAATCATCCGCACGAGGTCGTTGCGCGCCATCTCGCGCGCCAGTTCGATGGCGCTTGCAAAACCTTCCGCATCGGTTCCGCCATGCGACTTGATCACCATGCCGTTCAAACCCAGGAACACTCCGCCGTTGACCTTACGCGGGTCCATCTTCTCACGCAGCAACTGGAACGCGGAACGCGCGAACACATAGCCGAGCCGGGCCGCCCAAGTCCGGCCCATGGCCGAGCGCAGATACTCGGCGATCTGTCGCGCCGTTCCTTCCGCCGTTTTCAGCGCAATATTGCCGGCGAAGCCCTCCGTGACGGCCACATCCACCGTTCCCTTGCCCAGGTCGTCTCCCTCCACGAAGCCGTGGTACTGGAAACCCGGATGGTTCATCTCACGCAGGATCCGGCCGGCCTCGCGCACCTCCTCGACACCCTTGATCTCCTCCACGCCGATATTGAGCAGCCCCACTGTCGGCCGCTCCAGGCCGAATACGGATCGCGCCATCGCGGCGCCCATCACGGCGAAATCGACAAGCAGCCGCTGGTCGGCCCCGATCGTGGCGCCGACATCGAGGACGATGCTTTCGCCGCGCAGGGTCGGCCAGATCGCCGCGATTGCCGGCCGCTCGATGCCGGGCAGCGGCTTCAGGCAGAACTTCGCCATCGCCATCAGCGCACCGGTGTTGCCGGCCGACACGGCAGCCTGGGCCTCGCCGTCGCGCACGGCCTGGACAGCCCGCCACATGGATGACTTCCAGCGGCCCTTGCGCAAAGCCTGGCTGGGCTTGTCATCCATCTCCACCGTCACGTCGCAATGGTGGAATACGGAGACGGCGCGCAAGCCGGGATGGGGGGACAGAGCCGGCTCGACGCTTTCCTGGCGGCCATAGATCAGGAACCGGAGGTCCGGCCGTCGCTCCAAGGCGATCGCCGCCCCGCCGATGACCACCTGTGGGCCGGCATCGCCGCCCATTGCGTCCAGTGCGATGGTGATCGTTTGTGACATCCGTGCCGCTTAGCCGACGAGTCGGCGGAACATAAGCATGAACCCTAGCATGGCAAGCAGCGCATCGCCCTAGTTCGCGTCCTTCTTCAGTCCCGCAAGTGCGGCGAAGGGGGACGGCGTCGCAGCGGGATCATCCTCGATGTAACCGGCAAAAGCGGCGTCCGGCGCTCGAGGGTAAGGGTCCAGGCCGAGGGCGAGGTGCTCCGCGGTGATCACTCCAAGATCGATGCGGCCGTTGTGGTAGAGGTCGGGGCCATCTGCTTCCTCCACGTCGACCAGCAGTTCCGTCGCTTTCGACCTCGGCGCATTGCCGGCGGGCATCAGGGTAACGTCGACCTCCTCGCGCACCTCTTGAGCGATAGGATCGAGGGTAACTACGTCGGTCTGCACCACCTGGGCCTCGAGAAGCCCGCGGACGCTGATGGCCTGGCCACCGACATGGCGCAGCTCGAGCTCAGCCTTGAGGGCGGTGATATCCGGGATGCCCAGCGAGGCGGCCAGGGCCTGGCGCTCGCCTTCGTCAGCCTCGATGGCGAAGCGGCGGCCCTCGGCTGGGATGTCGCGGACCACGACGGAAAAGGAGAATGGACCCGATGTCATGCCGTCGCCTCCATCATGCCAAGGTGGGGAGCGGGCGGGAACGGCGGCGTGCCACGCCTCAACACATCGAGATCGGCGGCGCGGACAGCCTCAACCGCGGCCCGAACGTAGGCGGCCAGTTCCTCGGCTGCCCGCCCTTGCTGATCGGGATAGACATTGCGCGCGATAGCCGCCGCGAGCTCGCCATCGGTGCCTTCCAGCGCGCCCTTGTAGGCGCTTACCCGCCCGGCAAACGAGCGGTAAAGCTTCTTCATCCGCCGGGGCACCGCCACGTCGCTGACCCCTGTCTCGCGCAGGGCCGCATCCATGTCGTCCACGAAGGTTTCGGACAGAAGTCGGGCCAGTTCCCGATCATCGCCCGGCACATGCATGAGCCGGTGAATCACCGCGAAAAGATGCAGGGTCAGCATCTCGAACCGGCCCTCAAGCGTGTCTGCGACCTCAAAACCGAGGAACAGCCCGGGCCGGCGCGAGGCTTGCAGGCATGCCCCGTAGAGGCGCGCCGCGGCCTCTTTCTCGTGCTTTCGTCTGGAGCGGAAGAACATTGGTCGCGTCTCGTCTCACCCTTGCCATACACGCCGTCCAATGCGGCCGCCATTGCAAAGCGACCCTGCCACGGCTAGGGGACTCGCCAGGAGAGAGCCACTTGCATGATCACCAAGAGCCGTAGCGTGCGCACGGTCGCCGCCCTCGCCGTCGTTGCCGGGTTCGGGCTCGCCGGGTGCGTCGGCGAGACGTTCACCCGCGGCTACGTCCCCAGCCAGAATGCGTTGCAGCAGGTGTCGGTCGGCGCGCCGCGCGAGCAGGTCCTGCTGGCGCTCGGCACCCCGTCCACCACAGCCGATTTCGGCGGCGAAGTCTTCTACTACATCTCGCAGACAACCAAGCGTCCGGTCGCGTTCATGAACACGAGTGTGACCGATCAGAAGGTGCTGGCCGTCTACCTGAATGAGGCCGGAGAAGTGACCCAGATCGCCGATTACGGCATTCAGGACGGCCAGATCTTCGACTTCGTGTCGCGCACCACTCCAACCTCCGGACGCGACTTCTCCTTCGTCAGCCAACTCTTCTCCGGCGTCGGCCGGATCCGGCTCTAAGAACCGATCCATGCGACGGCCGATCAGGCCGCCGCATGGATGCAGCGTCAGGCCGCCTTGCGGTTGACCTTGCTTTCGGCCATGGCGGTCAGCTTCTTGTCGGTCGCGTATTCCTCGTCGAGCGTCTGCTGGAGAACGCTCGCACAATCGTCGCGGCCGAGCTGCCGAGCCCAGGCGATCAACGTGCCGTAGCGGGTGATCTCGTAGTGCTCGACGGCCTGTGCGGCTGCGATAAGGGCGGCGTCGAGGACTTCCTTGTCGCTGACTTCCCCGACGATCTCGTTGGTTTCCTTGATGATCCCGTCGATCGCCGGGCAGTCCACGGCCTTCACCTTCTGGCCATGCATCTGGAAGACCTGCTCAAGCCGCTTGATCTGGTTCTGCGTCTCCGACAGGTGGGTCTGAAAACCCTGCTTCAGCTGCGGATCGGTCGCCTTGGCGATCATCGTCGGCAGCGCTTTGGTGATCTGGTTCTCGGCGTAGTAGATGTCCTGCAGCGTGTGGACGAAGAGGTCGTCCAACGTCGCGATGTCCTTTGAGAAAAGGCCCATTCGTTGCTCCCATTGTTTGGATCGGCGGCGCCAGCCTCGGCATAGGCGCGCCGCCTTCCAGATAACTAGGGCAGCGCCGGTCGCTTGGAAGGTGCGACCGGCTTGGTTTGCCACGGTTGCTCGCCGCGACCGTGCGATTCGGGGTGGCGCCGCGCTTGAGAAGAGAGCCTTGCCTCGTTCTCCGTGGCGCGGCTTGTAGGGAGTGCAGGCAGGGGGACTGCCGGAGGTCCCGGGCCGAAACTGGTAGCCGGGACTCCTCCGCAGATTCATGGACGCGGCGTCAGTGCGCTAGGACGGCGATCAGCAACAGTGCGACGATGTTGGTGATCTTGATCATCGGGTTCACGGCGGGGCCGGCGGTGTCCTTGTAGGGGTCGCCGACCGTATCGCCGGTCACCGCCGCCTTATGGGCGTCGGAGCCCTTGCCGCCGTGGTGGCCGTCCTCGATGAGCTTCTTGGCATTGTCCCAGGCGCCACCGCCCGCCGTCATCGAGATGGCGACGAACAGGCCGGTGACGATGACGCCGAGCAGCATCGCCCCAAGCGCCGAGAACGCAGCGCCCTTGCCGTCCGTACCACCGCCGGCAATGAGGTAGATGGCGCCGAAGCAGACGAGCGGCGAAAGGACGGGCAGCAGCGAGGGAACGATCATTTCGCGAATGGCCGCCTTGGTCAGGATGTCAACCGCGCGGCCGTAATCCGGCTTGTCGGCGCCGGTCATGATGCCGGGCTTTTCGCGGAACTGGCGGCGCACCTCCTCGACGATGGCGCCCGCCGCGCGACCGACCGCGGTCATGGCGATCCCGCCGAACAGGTAGGGCAGCAGCCCGCCGAACAGCAGGCCGACGACCACGTACGGATTGGACAGGGAGAAATCCACCACGACTCCCTCGAAGAAGGAGCCCGGCGCTGCCCGGCTGGCGAAGTATTCGAGATCTGCGGTGTAGGCGGCGAACAGCACCAGCGCACCGAGCCCTGCCGAGCCGATCGCATAGCCCTTGGTGACGGCCTTGGTGGTGTTGCCGACCGCATCGAGCGCATCGGTCGTGCGGCGCACGTCCGGCGGCAGATCGGCCATCTCGGCGATGCCGCCGGCATTGTCTGTCACCGGCCCGAATGCGTCGAGCGCGACGACCATGCCGGCCAGCGCCAGCATCGTGGTGACGGCGATGGCAATGCCGAACAGGCCCGCCAGGGCATAGGCGACCAGAATGCCGCCGATGATCACCAGCGCCGGCCCGGCGGTGGATTCCATGGAGACAGCCAGACCCTGGATGACGTTAGTGCCGTGCCCGGTCACCGAGGCGTTGGCGATGGAGCGGACCGGCCGAAAGTTGGTGCCGGTGTAATATTCGGTGATCCAGATGATCAGGCCGGTGACCACCAGCCCGGCGATGCCGCAGAGGAACAGGTCCACCCCGTTGAAGCTGGTCACGCCGACCACGAATTCCTGCGTGAAGCCTATCGCCCACCAGGTGACCAGGCCGACCGCCACGATCGACAGGAGCGCGGTGGCGATAAAGCCCTTGTAGAGGGCGCCCATGATGGAATTGCGCGAGCCCAGCTTGACGAAGAAGGTGCCGGCGATGGAGGTCAGCACGCAGATGCCGCCGATCATGAGCGGCAGCAGCATCAGCCGCAGCGCCGCCTCGCCGTCGAAGAAGATCGAGGCGAGCACCATGGTGGCGACCACGGTCACCGCGTAGGTCTCGAACAGGTCGGCCGCCATGCCGGCGCAATCGCCGACGTTGTCGCCGACGTTGTCGGCGATGGTTGCCGGGTTGCGCGGGTCGTCCTCGGGAATGCCGGCCTCGACCTTGCCGACCAGGTCGCCGCCCACATCGGCACCCTTTGTGAAGATGCCGCCGCCCAGTCGGGCGAAGATGGAGATCAGCGAGGCGCCGAAGCCGAGCGCCACAAGCGCATCGATGACCTCGCGGCTTTCCGGGTCGAAGCCCATGCCGGATGTCAGCAGCCAGAAATAGACGGCGACGCCGAGCAGCGCCAGGCCGGCCACCAGCAAGCCGGTGATGGCGCCGGAGCGGAAGGCGATCGACAGCCCAGCTCCGAGCGAATGCGCCGAGGCCTGCGCCGTGCGCACATTGGCGCGCACCGAGACCAGCATGCCGATGAAGCCCGCCAGGCCGGACAGGATCGCGCCGATGGCAAAGCCGAATGCCGCAGTCGCGGATAGCAGGAACCACGCCAGGATGAACACGACGACGCCGACGATGGCGATGGTCGTATATTGCCGCGCCAGATAGGCCTGCGCGCCTTCGCGGATCGCCGCGGCGATCTCCTGCATGCGGGCGTTGCCCGCGTCGGCCGCCATGACCGACTGGATCGCCCAGGCGGCATAAACGATGCTGAGCACGCCGCACGCGATAACGAAATAGAGCGGAAGCATTCTTGGATGACCCCTGAAGCGGTTCTTGGTGGGCCGGAGCCGCACGCGCACGCCGAGGACCGGCGGAAAGGAACTGGCTCGCGGTATTGACGAAACGCCACACGCCGTCAAGGGTGGCGAAACTGCGGCACAACCGCTGCCGTCACCCCGCCTTGGCGAGGGCAGTCGCGCCGGCCAACTGGCCGGCAGATCAGATCACAACTCAGGCGAGCGCTTGTGGTGCCCTCGCCTGCCGCCGCATCTGCCAGAACAGGGCTGCCAGGCAGATCGCGGTAACGGGCAGCACAACGATGTTGACGAGGTTCCAGCCGCCGATCAGGAGAATTTCGCCCGACGAGAACGAGGCGACGGCGACGATCCCGAAGATCAGGAAGTCGTTCATTGCCTGCACCTTCTCCTTCTCTTCGGGGCGGTAGGTCTCGGTCACCAGCGCCGTGCCGCCGATGAAACCGAAGTTCCAGCCGAGCCCGAGCAGGATCAGCGCCGCCCAGAAATGGGCGACCGCCGTGCCCGACAGCGCCACGATGGCACAGCCGATCAGGAGCAGCAGGCCGGCGGCGACGATGCGGTGCGCACCGAAGCGGGCAATCAGGGAACCGGTGAAGAAGCTCGGCCCGAACATGGCCAGCACATGCCATTGGATGCCGAGCACCGCGTCGTTGGCGTGGTGATGGTGCATGGTCATGGCGAGCGGCGCCGCCGTCATGACGAAGCTCATCAGCGCGTAGGCCGAGGTGGCGCAGCCGACCGCGACGAGGAAATCCGTGCGGCGGGCGATCTGGCAAAACGGACGCCCGCTCGGCAGGCCGCGCCTGAGGGGCGGCCGCGGGATATCGAGGAACAGCAGGATCACGGCCGAGATGAGTCCTAACCCGGCCGCCGCCGCATAGGCGCCTGCGAACGGTATCGCCGGCCAGGCATCACCCATCCAGATCGCCGTTTGCGGGCCGATCACCGCGGCGGCGATGCCGCCCGCCAGCACAAGCGAGATGGCGCGCGGGCGGAAGGCCTCGCTCGCGCCATCGGCCGCCGCGAATCGGAACTGCTGCACGAAGGCCGATGCGAAGCCGACCAGGAAGGTGCCGGCACAAAGGATCAGGAAGCCGCTCCACATCATCGCCAGCGCAGCGAGAGCGGCGCCGGCCGCCCCGATCAGCATCCCGACGATCAACCCGGGACGTCGGCCGACCCGCCGCATCAGCAGCGCGGCGGGCACTGTCCCGCACGCGGTGCCGACGACGAACGCCGTAACCGGCAGGGTGGACAGCGACTTGTCCTCGCCGAGAAGGCCGTGCCCCGCCAGCGAGCTCGTGGCGATCATGATCGGCGCCAGAGCACCGCCGAAAGCACCGGCCGCCGCGAGAACCAGGACGTTGCGCCAGGCCTTGCGGTCGTCCGTCACCCCGAGCGCCGCGTCGGCTTCGATCGTCATGGCTGCCGCCCGTGTTCGTAAGCGCGCCCTTCTAGCGCGAGTGGCGCGCCTTGGAAACGAACATCGGTGAGGCCAACACCTTGGCGCAACTCGCCGATGCGAGCGACCGCAACGCCAGCCTTGGCCGCCGCTGCCTCGAACCCCGCTTCCTTGCCGGCCGGGATAGCCGCCAGTATCTCGTAATCGTCCCCGCCGGTCAGCAGGGCTGAAAGCAGCGCCGGGTCGCGGTGCGGCAAGAGGGCGTCCGGTAGCGGCACCTGATCCGCCTCCATCCAGGCTTGGCAGCCGGAGGCCGCGGCGAGCTTGTCGCAATCGCCAATCAGGCCGTCCGACACGTCCATGGCCGCAGATGCAAAGTCCACCAGCGCCGGCGCCAGCGCCAGGCGGGGCTCGGGCACGCGGAAGCGTTGAACGAGGGCTTGCCTGTCAGGCCCCGAAACACCGTCCCAAGCTCCTGCCCTGCCCTGCAGGAGGGCGAGGCCGGCGCTGGCCGCGCCGATTGTGCCTGATACGTAAAGCGCATCGCCGGGCCTGCCGCCGAACCGGTGCACCATCTGCCCCGCTGAGACGCTGCCGAAGGCGGTGACCGAAAAAACCGAGCCTGCCCGGAGTTGAACGGTGTCGCCGCCCAGCAAGGCGACGCCGAACTCCGCCTGGTCAACGGCGAGGCCTCGCGCAAACTCCTCGATCCAGGGCTCCTCGACCGCCGCGCCGAACCCGGCGCTCAACAGGTAGCCGACTGGCGCGGCGCCCTTGGCGGCAAGGTCCGAAAGGTTCACCCGCAGCGCTTTCCTTGCCACGCTGTCGGGCGGATCGTCGGGAAGGAAATGCACGCCTTCGGCCACCATGTCGGCGGTGACCACCAGATCGACGTGCCCTGGAAGCTTCAGCCGCGCGGCATCGTCGCGTAACCCGAACGCCCCCTCGCCTGCCAGCGGCCGGAAGAAGCGGTCGATAATGGATAGCTCGGCCGGCGCCAAGGAAGGGAACTATCCGGCTGCGCTGGCGGGAAACTCCTGCGGGCGGGCCTGCCGGGCGACCGCGTCGAGAACGCCGTTGACCAGTCCCGGTTCATCGGCCGAGAAAAACGCCCTCGCCACGTCCACATACTCCGTGATCACGACCCGGCCTGGCACGTCGTGGCGCTCCAAGAGCTCAAAGACACCGCAACGCATAATGGCGCGCAGCGTGAAGTCGATGCGCGTCAGCGGCCAGGTCGGCGGAAGGTTGCGGTGGATCAACGGATCGATGGTGCGTTGCATGTCCACCACGCCGCCGACCAGCACACGGAAAAAGCCGGCGTCTGCCGGCCGCAACTGATCGCCCTCCAGCTCCTGGCCCAGCCGGTGCGCCTCAAATTCGGCCACCACCGAGGGAAGCGTCGCGCCGCCCACATCCATCTGGTAAAGCGCCTGCACGGCGCTGAGCCGCGCCGCCCCGCGCTGGTTGGCGCTCCTGACCGGCCTGGAATCCATCTGCTCAGGCATTGGCTTGCCCGAGTTGTTCCCGCAGTGCCGCCATTTCGAATGCCGCGGCTGCCGCGCCGCCACCCTTGTTCTTCTCGCCGACCCGGGCACGGGCCCAGGCCTGCTGCCCATTCTCGACCGTCAGGATGCCGTTGCCCAGCGCAAGCCCGTAATCGACGACAAGGTCCATCACGGCGCGCGCCGATTCATTCGCCACGATGTCGTAGTGACTGGTCTCGCCACGGATGACGCAGCCAAGCAGCACGAAGCCGTCGAACCGCTCTCCCTCATCTAGCTCAAGCGCGATGGAGAGCGCTGCCGGGATCTCCAGCACGCCAGGCACCGAGACGCGCTCATAGGTGGCGCCGCGGCGGTCCAGCTCGGCGGTTGCGCCGCGCAACAGCTCGTCTGCAATATCGGTGTAAAAACGCGCGTCTATGATGAGGAAATGACGAGACATCGGAAGCTTCGGGCTTGGGGCGCGGAACATGGTCTCCTGGCCGGCCGCTGTCCAGCCCCGCATGAGCAGCGATCTCCTCTCTTGACGCTCTGCCCCGAACTAGCTTCCTAACCGCGCCAGAAAGCCGGACAACATGGCCCATCCCCTCATCCAGAATCTTCAGCAGCACGAGCTTCTGTCGGAAGCGGATGTACGCATGCTGCTGGGATCCCTGACCCGCGAAAGGGAGTACAGGCCCGGCGATGACTTGATCCGGCAGGGCGACCAGCCCTGGGAAAGCACGGTCCTGTTGGAAGGTTTCGCCGCACGCTACAAAATTCAGGGTGACGGCCGGAGGCGGATTTCCTCCGTGCACGTTTCCGGCGATTTCGTCGATCTGCACAGCTTCCTGCTCAGGCGCATGGACCATTCCGTCCTGGCGCTCACTCGCTGCAAAGTCATAGCCCTTCCGCATGACGCACTGCAGGAGATCACGCGTGCAAATCCGCACCTTACCCGCGTCCTATGGCTGAGCTCGGTCATCGACGGCGCGATCCATCGCGAGTGGCTCACCCAGATGGGCATGGGTGAAGCGGTTCGCCGCACCGCGCACCTGATCTGCGAGCTTTTCGTGCGGCTTGGCAAGGTCGGACTGGCAAGGGAGGACGCGTTCGACTTGCCGCTCACCCAGGCCGACGTCGCCGACATGATCGGGATCTCCCACGTCCACTTGAACCGCGTGCTGAGCGAGTTGCGCGAGAATGGCCTGGCGATCTGGCGCGGCGGCACGGTCCTGATCGGCAGCTGGGAGCGGCTCAGCAGCTTCGCGCAGTTTGACCCGACCTATCTGAATTTGGTGCCAACGCGCCGCTAGCTCCCATCGGAGCGCGTGAGGCCACACCACCGCAGCCCTGACAACCTCAGAAGGTCTTCTGCAGGGCCTCGCCGAAACGGAAGTTCAGAACGGTTCGACCGTTCTCGTCGGTGACCCTGAAACTCCACCCGGTGCGGTCGAAGCCCTGCGCCGATCCTTCCGCCAGCAGTGCGCGCGCCCTTTCGACGGCGAGATCATGCACATCCGCCGGGCTGTCCAGCACGGTTCCGTCCTTATCCTCGATCGTCGCCGACCCTTGGACGTTGAAGAAAAACCGGGGCATAGCGGTTAAAGGCTTGGTCCCCCCGGGAAGTTCCGGATTGCAGAACCGGGTCGCGCTCGGACCGGCACGCGACGCGATCCTCGCGCTCGGCTGTCGCGCTTTCGTCCAAAATGCTCGCTATAGCCCATGCGCGGACGGGACATGAGCCGACCGGATTGACGGGCGGACGCTGCAAATCCAAGGTGCGGACATGACGGTCCATACGGGTGAAGGGATGCGGCGACCGGTCCAGTTCCGGGCCCTGAACCTCCCGAATATTTTGACCTACGGGCGCATCGCCGCGGCGCCGCTCGTGGGGCTCACCTATTACACGCCCAACCAATGGGGGCCGTGGATCGCCTTCGGGATTTTCGCGCTGGCCAGCATCACGGATTATTTCGACGGCTATTTCGCCCGTATCTGGGAGCAGCAATCGGCACTCGGCCGCATGCTCGATCCGATCGCCGACAAGCTGCTCGTCGCGGTGTCCATTCTGATCCTGGTCGCCGACGGCGTGCTGGACGGCTGGTCCATCTGGGCGGCCATTATCGTGCTCATGCGCGAGATCTTCGTTTCGGGCCTGCGCGAGTTCCTGGCCGAACTGCGGGTAAGCGTGCCGGTCAGCCGCCTGGCGAAATGGAAGACGACACTGCAGCTGCTGGCCATCGGGCTGCTGCTCATTGCCCCGGCGATCGCGCCGGCCATTGCGGACGCGCCGCTTCCCTTCGATCGGCGGGAGAGCTGGGTGGTGTATTTCGGACTGGCGCTGTTCTGGGCGGCGGCGATCGTGACCCTTTATACCGGGTACGACTACCTGCGCGCCGGGATGAAGCAACTGGTTGAGGACAAGTGAGGCAGAACGCTTGAAAATCCGTTATTTCGCCTGGGTGCGCGAACGCGTCGGACTGGCCGAGGAAGAGGTCGAGCTTCCCGCCGAGGTCGCCAGCGTGGCGGACCTGATGTCCTGGCTGGCCGGCCGCGACGAAGGCTACGCCGCGGCCTTTTCGGAACCGGGGATCATCCGCGCGGCGCTCGACCACGACCATGCCGAGCACGACGCGCCACTGGGGCCTGTGCGCGAGGTGGCGTTCTTCCCGCCGATGACCGGCGGCTGAGCAACGCAATGCGGCCGTGGGTCCCCAACATCCGCGTGCAGCGGCAGCCGTTCGATGTCGGCGAGGAGATCCGGACCCTGACCGAGGGCCGCACGGACATCGGCGCCACCGTCGCCTTCTCCGGCTATTGCCGTGACGAGGGCGGCACGCTCGCCGCCCTGGAGCTTGAGCATTACCCGGGCATGGCGCAGGCGGAATTGTCGCGCATTGCGGCACAGGCGGCGGAACGCTGGCCGTTGCTCGGGCTCAGCATGGTCCACCGCTTCGGCCGCCTCCGGCCCGGCGAGCCGATCGTACTTGTGATTGCCGGCTCCGCCCACCGTCAGGCCGCGTTCGAGGCGGCCTCGTTCCTCATGGACTTCCTGAAGACCCGCGCCCCGTTCTGGAAGAAGGAGCACCGGGTCGACGGATCGCAGGGAGAATGGATCGCAGCCAAGGACTCTGACAATTCGGCTGCCGGGCGTTGGACGGATCAATAAAGCGTCGCCCGATACCGCTCCAGCATCTCCGCCTGCGTTTCGGCCGGCTTGTCCCAGTTGATCTGCTCCTTGAGCATCTCCCCCATGCTCGGCAGCGACGCGCGCTCGACGTGGAGCGCCGGGTCCCACAGGGCGGAGCGCATCAGCGCCTTGCCGCAATGGAGATAGGCCTGCTCGACCGTGACGCGGATCACCGTGATGGGCATCCGGCCGTCCACCGTGGTCGACGCACGCAGCGCCAGGTCCGTTTCGACCGTGGCCGTCCCGTTGGCCCGCAGCGTCTCGTCCACACCCGGCACAAGGAAAAGGCGGCCGACACGCGCGTCTTCCAGCAGGTTTTCCAGCGTATCGAGGCGGTTGTTGCCGGGAAAGTGTCCGGCACGAGCAGCGTGTTGGCGTCCGCCACTTTCACGAATCCCGGCGGGCCGCCGCGTGGCGACACATCCTGGCCGGAGGCGCCGCCGCTTCCCATCAGCATGAAGGGCGACAGCTCGACGAAGCGGCGACAATGCCGGTCGAGGCTGCGAAGCTGCTTGGCCACCGAGCGCGGATTCGCAGGCTTGTAGAGCTCGCGAAGCGCCTCGGCTGTTCGGACCGTGCCTGCCAGCCCGGTCGTCAAGCGGCCGACTTCTGCGCCTGGGGCGCCCCTCCCCGCACGGCGTCGCTGTAGTCGTTCATCAGCGTGCGGGTGATTTCGCCCACCTCGAAACGGTAGGGCCCGATCTCCGACACGGGCGTCACCTCCGCCGCCGTCCCGGTCAGGAAGCACTGCTCAAAACCTTCCATCTCGTCGGGCATGATCACCCGCTCGACGACTTCGAGGCCGCGAGCCCGCGCCAGTTCGATGACGCTCTGCCGGGTGATGCCGTTCAGGAAGCAGTCCGGGTCCGGCGTGTGGATACGGCCGTCCTGCACGAAGAAAACGTTGGCGCCCGTCGCCTCCGCGACCTGACCGCGCCAGTCGAGCATGAGCGCATCGGCGAAGCCCTTGCGCTCGGCCGCATGCTTGGACAGCGTGCAGATCATGTAGAGCCCGGCGGCCTTGGCCAGCGCCGGGGCGGTGCGCGGATCGGGGCGGCGCCATTCGGCCATGTCGAGGCGGATGCCCTTCAGCCGCTGCTCCGGGCTGAAATACGACGGCCATTCCCAGACCGCGACGGCGACGTTGATGCGATTGGTCTGGGCCGACACGCCCATCATCTCGCTACCGCGCCAGGCGATCGGCCGAACATAGGCGTCCGTCAGCTTGTTGAGCACGAGGAGCTCGCGGCAGACCGCGTCGATCTCCGCCACCGAATAAGGGATTGTGAAGTCGAGCATGCGAGCGCTGTCGTGCAGACGCTGCGTATGTTCCGTCAGCTTGAAGATCTCGCCGTTGTAGGCGCGTTCGCCCTCGAATACGGCACTGGCGTAGTGGAGGCCGTGGGTGAGCACATGGATCTGGGCATCCGACCAGTCCACAAAGGCGCCGTTGATCCAGATCTTTCCGGTTATCCGGTCAAATGGAACACCTGCCATCGCCTTGTCCTCCGATTTCCCCCTTCCTGATGCGGCCCGATTGCACCGGCAAGGGGATTCTTGCACAAGCAGCATCTGGAAGGCCCATCGCGGGCCAGCGCTGTTCCGCTGCATCGACGGAAAGGCTACTCCGACGGAAAAATATGTCAATATGGCTGACATAAATCGCTCGCTTAAACGGGTCGCCTCTCGCGAGACCGACTCGATGGTCGACCTGATCGAGCTGTTCTTTTTCGCGTATCGCGACTTCGTCTCCGATCCGGACGCCATCCTGGCGCGCTCCAATTTCGGGCGCGCCCACCATCGCGTGCTGCATTTCGTCGACCGCAACCCCGGGCTGACCGTCGCCGACCTGCTGGACATCCTGAAGATCACCAAGCAGAGCCTCGGCCGGGTCCTCAAGGAGCTGGTCGATTCCGGGCTGATCGAGCAAAGGCGGGGACCACAGGACCGGCGGCAGCGGCTGCTGTTCACCACGCCGGCCGGTCATGCCTTGTCGGCGAGCTTGTCGGAACCGCAGACCGAGCGGATCAAGAAGGCCTTGTCGGCACTTGGACCGGGCGGGCGCGCTACGGTCAGCCGCTTCCTGTTCGGGATGGTCGATCCGGCCGAGCAAGCAAATGCCGCCAGGCTGGCCAGGATGGAGGATGAGGGGTGATTCTCGAGTCATCTCCCCGTGCAAGCGACCTGCCGCAGGATGATGCACCGCATCTGCTGGTCGTCGATGACGACCGCCGGCTGCGCTCGCTGCTGACGCGCTTCCTCGGATCGAACGGGTTCCGCGTGACCGCGGCCGAATCGGCGGAGGAAGCGCGCCGCCAGCTCGCCTCGCTGGAGTTCGACCTCCTGGTCGTCGACGTCATGATGCCGGGCGAGAACGGCCTGGAGTTCACCGAGGCGCTGCGGCAGAAATCCTCGGTCCCTATCCTGATGCTGACGGCCCGATCGGAAACGCCGAACCGCATCCGCGGGCTGGAGGTCGGAGCGGACGATTACCTCGCGAAGCCCTTCGAGCCGCGCGAGTTGCTCTTGCGCATCACCAACATCCTGAAGCGCGGTGCGCCGCCCCCGCCGATCGCTTCAACCGACATTCTGCGTTTCGGCCCGTTCACGTTCTACAAGGAGCGAGGGGAACTGAAGCAAGATTCGGCAGTCGTCCGGATCACCGACAGAGAGCGCGACATCCTGCGGATCTTTGCGGAGCATCCGGGCCAGACCGTGGGACGCCAGGAGTTCCTGAAGATCTCCAACGGGGGCGGCGAGCGGGCCGTCGATGTCCAGATGAACCGGCTGCGCCGAAAGCTGGAGCCGGATCCTTCCAATCCGATCTACCTCCAGACGACCCGCGGATTTGGCTATCGCCTGCTGGTGGACTAGGCTGGCGGACGCGGGGCGCACGCAAGGCAAACACTGACGAATGGCCCTGATCGCCGACATCGGAACGCGCATCGGGTGGCCGGGACGGCTTCTTGCCGGCTTCGGCCCGGCCGTCACAGCGCGCCTGCCCAAGGGTCTCTACGCCAGGTCCATCCTGATCGTGGTCATGCCCATCGTTCTCCTGCAGTCTGTCGTCGCCTATGTCTTCATGGAGCGCCACTGGCAGACGGTCACGCGCCGATTGTCCGAGGCGCTGTCGCGCGATGTGGCGGCCCTGGTGGAGGTCATGCAGACCTACCCGCAGGACGACCGCTTTTCGGAAGTCGTCCGCATCGCCGCCGACACCCTGAACCTGACAGTCACGGTTCTGCCGCCCGGACCGCTTCCCGAGCCGGGGCCGCGACCCTTCTTCTCCATCCTGGACACCGCCCTTTCCCGGCAGATCCGCGACAAGGTCGACCGGCCGTTCTGGATCGACACGGTCGGCAACTCCAACAAGGTGGAGATCCGCGTCAGCCTCGGCGACCATAACCTCCGCATCTTTGCCCCGCGCAACCGCGCCTATGCTTCAAACTCGCATATTTTCCTGATGTGGATGGTCGGCACGTCACTGGTGCTGATCGCCATCGCTCTCCTGTTCCTGCGCAACCAGATCAAGCCGATCCTGACCTTGGCGCAAGCGGCGGAGCAGTTCGGCAAGGGCCGGCCAGTGGCGTCCTTTCACCCGCGCGGTGCGCGCGAGGTGAGGCAGGCGGCGCAGGCCTTCATCGACATGCGCGAGCGAATCGAGCGGCAGATCGAGCAGCGCACCACCATGCTGTCGGGGGTCAGCCACGACCTGCGGACCATCCTAACCCGGTTCAAGCTGGAACTGGCGTTGCTGGGCGATACGCCGGAAACCGAAGCGCTGCGCGGCGACGTCGACGAGATGACGCGCATGCTGGAGGATTACCTTGCGTTTGCGCAGGGCGATGCCGGCGAGGCAACGGAAGTGGTCGATGTCCCGGCCCTGCTGGACGAGACGGCGGAGGCCGCGCGACGCGCCGGTCATCTTGTGGCGACGAGCTTCGAAGGCGAGCCGCAGGCCCTGCTGAGGGCCTTGGGGTTTCGCCGCTGCCTTGCCAACCTCGTCGGCAATGCCGGCAAGCATGGCGACCGCGTCGAAGTGGCGGCCCAGCACGTCGGCGGCTGGCTGACCGTCACGGTGGACGACGACGGCCCGGGCATCCCGCCGGAGGAACGCGAGGCGGTATTCCGCCCGTTCTACCGGCTCGATGCCGGGCGCAACGTCGACGCGGGGGGCAGCGGGCTCGGGCTGGCCATTGCGCGGGATATCGCTATCAGCCATGGCGGCGAGGTCACCCTTGCCGACAGCCCGCTTGGCGGCCTGCGCGTGGTGCTGGCCGTCCCGGCCTGATCAGAACAGCCGGCCACCAACTGGAACGTCCTTGCCGGGGTAAATCAGCACGACCTCACCTGACTCGTCCGGCACGCCGAGCGTCAGCACTTCCGACATCATCGGCCCGATCTGCCGCGGCGGGAAGTTCACCACCGCCAGGACCAGCCGGCCGACGAGTTCCTCGGGCTGGTAATGCTTTGTGATCTGCGCCGACGATCTCTTGACCCCGAGGTCGGGCCCGAAGTCGATGCTCAGCCTGAGCGCCGGCTTGCGCGCCTCCGGAAAAGGTTGGGCGTCCACGACGCGCCCGACCCGCACGTCCACCTTGAGGAAATCCTCGAACCCGATCCGCGCCGGTGGCGACCCGTCCTTCAAGACGGATGCCCTTCCGCCAGGTCGCGCTCGTCATCACCCACGGGTGGCGGGGGCGTGGCGGGGCGACGGCGGCCGCCGCCGCCAAAAATGCTGGTCAGCCGGTTCAGGCGCATGGCGGTGCGCTCCGCCTGGCGCAAGCGCTTGTCCAGTTCGGCCATCGTCCGCGCCAGCCCGGGATCGTCGTCGTCGAACCAGACACGCATGGTCCGGCCCCAGACAAAGGCCAGCCCCTGTGACCAAATCCGCCCGCGGGCTCCGGTCGAAGGGATCCCGGCTGCGCTGAGCATCCAGGCCATGGATCCTGTCGCAAGCGCGTTCAGTTCCAGCGCGAGCAGCGGGTCGCGGGTGACGGCCCGGCCAAGGTTGCGGATCGCCTCCTTGTATGGGCCGAAAGCCTCGAAACGGGAGAACAGCACGTCGAAAAGGCGCTCGCGGGGCGCCTCCCCCGCCATGTCCGGATCGGTCGCTGCAAGCACGCGCTCGTCGACCCGCCGGACGAAATCGGCAAGGATCGCGAGGCGCCCGTCATAAGCGGCGCGCAGGGCGGAAAGGGGAATGCCGGCCCGCTCGGCAATGGCCTCGAGCCGCACCTCGTCCCACGGCCGCTGGGCCGCGAGTTCCATCAGCGCGTCGATGATCTTGTTGCGTGTCTTCGGCTGAACCATGAGGGCGCTCCCGGGCAGAAGCTACAAATAGGAACGGAAGAGAGCCTTGGGAGGGCTCACGTCGGGGCTCAACCCAGCTCGACCGAGCGCCGCCTCGCCGCTTCCACCGCGCGCGTCATCAGTAACTGCAGGCCGTCGTCGGCCATCAGCACGCCAAGCGCAGCCGCGGTCGTGCCATTCGGGGAGGTGACGTTCTCCCGCAGCTCGGACGCAGGCAGCGGGCTTTCGGCCATCAGCGCGCCGGCGCCGATCACCGTCTGGCGCGCCAGCTGTTCGGCCAGCTCCACCGGGAGCCCCGCTTGCCGGCCGGCCTCGGCGAGGCATTCGGTCAGCAGGAAAACATAGGCGGGGCCGGACCCCGAGACGGCCGTGACCGCGTCGATCAGGCTCTCGTCCTCCGTCCACGCCACCTTGCCGACCGCGCCGAGCATCGCGTCGATCAGCTTGCGCTGAGCGTCGGTGACATGCGGATTGGCGAGGGCAACGGTCATCCCCTGCCCGACCTGGGCCGGCGTGTTGGGCATGGCGCGGACGACCGGCTGGGCACCGCCGAACGGCGCCTGCAGCGTTTCGACCCGGATGCCCGCCGCGACGGAAACGACGATCGTGTCCCGTGTAACGAGGGCCGGCAGGGCGGGAAGCGTTTCGGCCATCATCTGCGGCTTCACCGCGATGACAACCGCCTTGTAGCCGCGGCCGGCGGCGTCTTCGGAGCGCTCCGCCACCCGCACCCCGGCCCGCCGCAACTCCGAGCGCCGGCGATCCGGCAGTCCAGGGTCCACAACGGTGACCTGCGCCGCCTGCAGCCCATTCTCGAGCCAGCCATCCAGCAGGGCGCCGCCCATCTTGCCGGCGCCGACAAGGAGCAGCGGCTCAGCCCCGGACAGCATCAGGCTTCGCCGTGTGTCTCGAACAGCACCGCCGCGAGCGCCTCTTCCGGGGTCTTGCCTGCCCAGATCACGAACTGGAAGGCCTGGTAGTAGCGCTCGCAGGCGTCGACAGCGGCGCCGAGCATGGCCTCCAGCTGACCCGTCCCGGCTTCGACGCCTTCGGTGAGCAGCAGCGCGTTCCGGTACATGACCACGCCCTCGGCCTGCCAAAGGTCGAAATGGCCGAGCCAGAGCTGCTCGTTGACCAGCGCCAGCAGGCGCATCACCTCGTTCTTCGGCCGGTCCTGGACCTTGAAGTCGAAGGCGCAAGCCAGGTGCAGCGCTTCCAGGCCGTTCATCCACGACAGCGAGATGTTGTAGTCGCACCAGCTGCCGGTGACGGAAATTGTGATCTCGTCGTCTCCCGAACGGTCGAAGGCCCAATCATGGGACGCTGCGATCTGTTCGATGAGGTCAACGGGATTTGAGGAGGATGACAATTCGATGTCGACCAGACTCATTGGGGTCCTCGCGTCGATTGGAAGGATACGCGAAACAGCTTTGACGCGACTTGCTACGCGAGGGGGCGGAATGCGCCGGCTTCAAAGCCAATTGTTGGTTTCGCGTCGCAGTTTCGTGGCAATTCGAATCTCTCTCCTAGGTGTGAAATATAGATGACCCGACGCGCCCCGAAAGCGGCGTCGGTGTCGCAAACGGCTTTTCCACGAAGAAGTCAGGCCGGGCCCTGCTGATCGCCGCCCTTGTCGTCGGCCGCGCCCAGGCCCGTTCCCTTGCGCGCCCCGAACTTGATCGGCTCGTCGCCGGCATGCCCCTGACCGTTTCCGGCCGGCGCCACGCCGACGCGCGACTCCAATTCCGCCACCCGGCGTTTCAGCGCTTCGTTCTCATCTCGCGCCAGGATAGCCATCTCCCGCACGGCTTCGAACTCCTCGCGCTGGACGATGTCCATCTGGCCCAGGAAGCGCTCGGCCTGGCTGCGGACCGCGGTTTCGACCTCGCGGCGGACACCCTGGGCGACACCGGCCGCGTCGGTCATCATCTTGGCGAACTCGTCCAGCATTCGGTTGGTAGTCTGGGTCATGGATGCCCTTCAGGCAGGGCGGAACAACAGCCCGCCGCAGCGCCTATGCATTTTGCATGGGCCCGCTACCAGATATATGGCCTCAGGGCAGCGATGCAAGCGGCCGGGTTGACCCGTTCCCGGCGCGCGGCAATTGTCCGCGCCTTCCGGCCCGGTTCACGATGCTCGCGATTCCATATCCAATGATCGATCCGATCGCCTTCGAGATCGGGCCCTTGGCGGTGCGCTGGTACGGCCTCGCCTATTTCGTCAGCATTCTGCTCGGCTGGTGGTACGTGCGCCGGCCGGTCCGCGACGACCGGCTTTGGCCTGGTGGACGCGCGCCGATGACACTGGCCGATGCCGACGACCTGCTGCTGTGGATGACGGTCGGGATCATCGTCGGCGGGCGGCTCGGAAACGTCCTGTTCTACGACCCGGGCCATTACCTGCGCGACCCGCTGGCCATCTTCCGCGTCTGGGAAGGCGGCATGGCGTTCCACGGCGGCCTGATCGGGACGGTGGTGGCGCTCCTCATCTTCGCGTCGCGCCGCAACATACCGGCCCTGTCGCTCATCGACGTGATCGCGGCGGCCACCCCGATCGGGCTGTTCTTCGGCCGGATCGCCAACTTCGTGAACGGCGAGCTTTTTGGCCGGCCTTCCGACGTGCCCTGGGCCATGGTGTTCCCCGATGGCGGGCCCCTGCCCCGCCATCCCAGCCAGCTTTACGAGGCCGCGCTGGAGGGTCTCCTGCTGTTCCTCGTCCTGCGGCTGCTCACGCACCACGCCCTTAGCTTCCGCCGGCCCGGCCTGACCGGGGGCGTCTTCATCGCCGGCTACGGCCTTTCCCGCATTCTCGTCGAGTTCTTCCGCGAGCCGGATCCTCAACTGGAACAGCTGACGGGGTTCCTGACCATGGGCATGGTGCTGTCCCTCCCGATGGTGCTGATCGGGCTCGCCGCCATCGCTGTAGCCCTGCGCCGTCGGGCGGCGGCTTGAGCGAAACGCCGCTTGCCGGCAAGCTGAAGCGGCTGATCGAGGCGCATGGTCCGGTCAGCCTGGCCGAATACATGGCGCACTGCCTCGGCGATCCCGAGCACGGCTACTACACCACGCGCGATCCTTTCGGCGCGGCGGGCGATTTCACCACTGCGCCCGAGGTCAGCCAGATGTTCGGCGAGATCGTCGGGGCATGGCTCGCCCACGCCTGGGCCAGTTGCGGCGCCCCCTCCCCGGTCCGGCTGGTGGAGCTCGGACCCGGCCGCGGCACCTTGATGGCCGACCTGCTGCGCGTCATGTCCCGGGTGCCGGACTTGGCGGGCGCGGCCATCATTCACCTGGTCGAGACAAGCCCGGTGCTGCGCGAGGCGCAACAACGGGCGCTGTCAGGCCACGATGTGCATTGGCACGCCTCCCTCGCCGAGGTGCCGCCTGGCGCGCTCCTGCTTGTCGCCAACGAGTTCTTCGACGCGCTGCCGATCCGCCAGTTCGTCCGCTCGGAGGGCGTTTGGCGCGAACGGGCCGTCGGCCTCATCGATGGCGAGCTCGCCTTTGGGCTTGGGCCCGGCCAGCTGCCGGAAGGACCGCCCGCCCCGGACGGCGCAATTTTCGAGATCAGCCCCGCGGCGGACGGGATCTTCGCTGCGATCGCGCACAGGATCGCCGAGCATGGCGGCGCAGCGCTGGTCATTGATTACGGCCACGCGATGAGCGGACCTGGCGAGACCCTGCAGGCGGTCCGCCGCCACGCCTTCGCCGATCCGCTGGACGCTCCTGGCGAGGCGGACCTGACGGCTCATGTCGACTTTGCTGCGCTGGGGCGAAGCGCCCGGGCCGCAGGAGCGGCTGTGCACGGTCCGATGCCGCAGGGAGACTTCCTCCTCTCCCTCGGACTGCTGGAGCGCGCCGGCCGGCTCGGCGCGGCTGCAAACGAGCCCGAACGGCAGGCCATCCGCGCCGCCGTCGAGCGGCTCGCCAACCCTGACCAGATGGGCACCTTGTTCAAGGTCATGGCCCTCAGCCGGCCGGGGGTGTCGCTGCCGCCCTTCGCCCCCATTGTTTGACTTCGCTGCCGGAATGACCAACCTCGCCGCCATGCACGGAACCACGTCCCGACTCGTCCCCCTGCAGGCGCCGGCGCTCTCCCTGCCCGGCATCTCGCATGCCTTCTTCACCCGCCCCGGCGGGGTTTCGACCGGGCTCTACGAAGGGCTTAATACCGGCACAGGATCAGGCGATGTCCGCGAGGCGGTGCTGGAGAACCGGGCGCGCGCTGCCCGTTTCCTCGGCGTTGCGCCGCTGCAGCTGGTCACTCCGTATCAGGTGCATGGCGCCGAAACGGTCGTGGTCGATGAGGTGTGGGCGCCAGGCAATGGTCCGAAAGCCGACGCGCTGGTGACCGACCGGGCCGGCATAGCCATCGGCGTCGGCACCGCTGATTGCGGGCCGGTGCTTTTCGCCGACGCTGAGGCGCGGGTGATCGGTGCAGCGCATGCCGGGTGGAAAGGCGCGGTCGGCGGGGTCCTGGAATCCACTTTGGTCGCGATGGAAGGGCTCGGGGCCGAACGGCGCAGGATCGTCGCCGTGCTCGGACCGACCATCTCGGCGGACGCTTACGAGGTCGGTCCGGAATTCGTGGCGCGGCTGCTCGACCTGGACGCTAAAAACAAGAACTACCTCCGCCCGACCGGGCGCAACGGCCATGCCTTCTTCGACCTGCCCGCCTATATCGTGAACCGCCTCGGCAGGGCCGGCATCGCAGCGGTCCACAACCTCGGCCTGTGCACCTATTCGGACGAAAAGCTATTCTTCTCCTACCGGCGCTCGACGCATCGCGGCGAGCCGGATTACGGCCGACTGCTCGCCGCCATCTCGATCCAGGGGCACTAATGGCCCTGCATTTCGAGCTTTGCGAGTTCCAGGCCCGCCAGGCGGGAGTGCTGGAGGAGATGGGGCAGCGGCGGCTGGACGCGATGCTGCTTTTCGCGCCCGAGAGCCACTACTGGCTGACCGGTTACGACACGTTCGGCTACATGTTCTTCCAGTGCCTGGTGCTCACCCGCGACGGCAATTTCACGCTGCTGACCCGCTCGGCCGACCTCCGCCAGGCGCGACACACCTCGCTGATCGAGAACATTGTCGTCTGGACCGACCAGGCCAATGCCGGGCCTGGAACCCAGCTGCGCGACCTGCTCGATGACCTGGGACTGCTCGGGACGCGCATCGGCGTTGAATACGATACGCACGGCCTGACGGCTGCCAACGGCCGCGCCATCGACCATGCGCTGCGGACGTTTGCCACTCTCGAAGACGCGTCCGACATCGTGCCCACACTGCGGACCGCGAAAAGCCCGGCCGAGTTCGCCTATGTGCGGCGGGCCGCTGAACTGGCCGACGATGCCCTTGATGCCGGGCTCAGCCTCATCGGGGCCGGCGCCGACGAAGGAGAAATCCTCGCCGCCATGCAAGGCGCCGTGTTCGCCGGTGGCGGCGACTATCCCGGTAATCCTTTCATCATCGGGTCCGGAGCCGATGCCCTGCTCTGCCGGACCAAATCAGGACGACGCCGCCTCGACCCGCAGGACCAGATCACACTGGAGTTCGCTGGCGTTTTCCGGATGTACCACGTCGCCCTGATGCGCACCGTCGTGATCGGCGAGCCGACGCCGCGGCACCTCGAACTGCACCAGGCGGCGGAGGAAGCGCTGGCTGCTTGCGAGGAGGCCATGCGCCCGGGCGCGACATTCGGCTCCGTGTTCGACGCCCATGCCCGCGTCATGGACGACCACGGCCTCACACGGCATCGGCTCAACGCCTGCGGCTATTCTCTGGGAACGCGCTATGCCCCCTCCTGGATGGACCCGCCGATGTTCTATCGTGACAACCCGGCGCTCATCGTCCCCGAGATGGTGCTGTTCGCGCACATGATCCTGATGGATTCCGACAGCGGCACGGCCATGTGCCTTGGCCGCACTTACCGCACCACCGAAGCGGCCCCGGAGCCGCTTTCCCGTCACGGAACGGAACTCCTGCTGCGCTGATCAACCGTATGCGACACAAATGCGACAGCTTTGTCGCACCCCGGCTTCGCCGGCTTTCCTTTGTTGTCGGGGCTTCGCCGCGTTGCTAGAACGCGCCGCTCCGGTTTGTTGCCGGGCGCTGCGTAGGGCTGGCAAGCCGCCCGAGGACCTTCTCAGCATGAAGATCGTCGCCGGCAACTCCAACCAGACGCTCGCCCAGGCGATAGGCAAATACCTGAAATTCGACCTGACCGATTGCGCGGTCCGCCGCTTCGCCGACGACGAGATTTTCGTCGAAATCCGGGAAAACGTCCGTGGCGAGGACGTCTTCGTGGTGCAGTCCACGAGCTTTCCCGCCAACGACAACCTGATGGAACTGCTGATCATCATCGACGCGCTACGCCGGGCGTCGGCGCGGCGGATCACCGCCGTGATCCCCTATTTCGGCTATGCCCGCCAGGACCGGAAATCGCTCGCCCGGACCCCGATCTCGGCCAAGCTGGTCGCCAATCTGATTACTCGCGCCGGCGCCGACCGCGTGCTGACTGTAGATCTCCACGCCGGCCAGATCCAGGGCTTCTTCGATATTCCCACCGACAACCTGTTCGCCGCCCCGGTGATCACCCGCGACATCAAGGAGCACTACCCCGAGAACAACATCGTCGTCGTCTCGCCCGATGTCGGCGGTGTGGTACGCGCCCGCCTGATCGCCAAGCGGATCGACGCGCAACTCGCCATCGTCGACAAGCGCCGCGAGCGGCCCGGCGAATCCGAAGTGATGAACATCATCGGCGACGTATCCGGCCACGACTGCCTGCTGGTCGACGACATCGTAGATTCCGGCGGAACGCTGTGCAACGCCGCGGAGGCGCTGCTCGCAGAAGGTGCGCTTTCTGTTGCCGCCTACATCACCCACGGGGTTCTGTCCGGCGGCGCCGTCGCCCGCATCGGCTCATCCAAGCTGCGCGAATTGGTGATCACCGATTCCATCGAGCCCACCCAAGCCGTCTACGACGCCCACAATGTCCGCGTCCTCTCCATCGCTCCTCTGCTGGGCGAAGCCATCAGCCGCACTGCGCTCGAGAAAAGCGTGTCGAGCCTCTTCGACTGATCAAAGCGCCCCTTGCAGAAGGGCCCCCGGCCGTCGCATTAAGCCCGCCGACTCCGGCGCAGGCAGGCCCGATAGGCCGAACCTCGCCATCCCGACCTCACGAACAGCACACGCCGCCGACCCGAGCGTCAGATGCCGATCACCGCGGCGACCGCGACCGTTTCACATCCGGCGACATATGGCGTGGGACATGCTTCAACACGAACGATGCCAACGGAGGTTCGGCCCATGATGCTAAAAATGGGAATGCGGCTGTTGACGCCGCTGGCGGCGGCCTGGCTCGCCTGCGCGGGCAGTGCCGCTGCCCAGCAGCACCTCGATGAAACGCCACGGCTCGCGGTAGTCGGCGCTTTCGCGCCGGAGCTGGAGGCTTTGCTGGCCAGGACAGAGGTGGAGCGGACCGTCGAGCACAATGGCGTGACGTTCTCGCTCGGCAAGCTGGCGGGCCGCGACGTTGTGGTCTTCGCCAGCGGAGTCAGCATGGTGAACGCCGCCATGACCACCCAGCTGGCGCTCGACAAGTTTCACGTCGAAGCAGTGATCATCGACGGCATCGCAGGCGGTGTGGACCCGGGCCTGGACATCGGCGATGTCGTGGTGCCGGCCCAATGGGGGCAATACCTGGAGGCAATCTTTGCCCGCGAGACCGACAAGGGTTTCGCCCCGCCGCCCTGGGCGGAGCTGCCCTTCCCCAATTTCGGGATGATCTTTCCCCAGAACGTGGATGTCCGCCGCAAGGGGAGCACGGAAGCGGAAAGCAAGTTCTGGTTCGCAGCCGACCCCGACATGCTGAAGGCAGCAAGCGCGATTGTGGACAAGGTCGAGCTGAAGAGCTGTTCGGCGGAGAGTGCGTGCCTTCCCACCCCGCCCCGCATCGTGGTCGGTGGCAACGGCGTTTCCGGCCAGGCATTCGTGGACAACGCCAATTTCCGTGAGTTCACGGCTGCGACTTTCCAGGCGCAAGTGCTCGACATGGAAACCGCCGCGATCGCCACCGTGGCTTATGCCAACGGCGTCCCGTTCATCGGCTTCCGCAGCCTGTCGGACCTGGCCGGCGGCGGCCCCGGCGAGAATGAGATGGAAACGTTCATGACGGTTGCCGCCGAGAACGCCGCCGCGGTGCTTGTGGCGTTCATAGGCGCCCTGCCGCCGCCCTCGCCCTGATGCCAAGCGCTCATCCCGGGCGAAACGCAGTTTGCGTTTCGCCCTCACCTCCCATATAAGGCGCGCAGCGTCGGCACCCTTGGAGGCCGCGCAAACGCATGGCCGCTTCGGCGGCCATTTTACTTACACCATCAGGAGTGACCATGAGCGAGACATACGAGCTCAAGGCCGAGGTGCGCGACGGGGTTGGCAAGGGGGCCTCCCGCGCCGTGCGCCGCCAGGGCAAGATCCCGGCCGTTATCTATGGCGACAAGCAGCCCGCCATCCCCATCGCGCTGCCGTTGAAAGAAACCACGCTGCGCGTGCAGGCCGGCGGCTTCCTGACCCACGTCGTCACCGTCGATGTCGGCGGCGAGCGGATCCGGGTCATCCCCAAGGATTACCAACTGGACCCGGTACGGGACTTCCTGCTGCACGTGGACTTCCTGCGCGTCGCAGAAGGCACGCGTCTCACCCTGGACATCCCGGTCCATTTCATCAACGAGCATGCCTCGCCCGGCCTGAAGCGCGGCGGCGCGCTGAATATCGTGCGTCACGCGATCGAGCTCTACGTGCCCGTGGATGCCATCCCGGAGTTCATCGAGGTTGACCTGACCGGCCTGGAAATTGGCGACTCGCTGCACATTTCGGCGGTGACCCTTCCCGGGGGCGTGACGCCGACCATCACGGATCGCGACTTCACGATCGCCACGATCGCCGGCTCCGGCGGCGCGGCGGATGCGGAGGCGGACGCGGCAGCGGCCGCTGAGGGCGGCGCCGGCTGATCGCCTGCGTCGATCAGGATAGCGGGCCAGGCCGATGCTTTTGATCGCCGGCCTCGGCAACCCGGGCCGGCGCTATGCCGGCCACCGGCACAATATCGGCTTCATGGCGGCGGATGAGATTCACCGCCGCCAGCGCTTCTCCGCATGGCGCGCCCGCTTCGAGGGGGAAATCTCGGAAGGGCTGCTGGGCGGCGAAAAAGTGTTCGTGCTGAAACCCGCCACCTTCATGAACGAGTCAGGCCGATCCGTCGGCCAGGCGCTGCGCTTCCACAAGCTCGGGCCGGCCGACCTCGTCGTCATTCACGACGAGCTGGACCTCCCGCCCGGCAAGATCCGGGTCAAGACGGGCGGCGGCCACGGCGGGCACAATGGGCTCAAGTCGATCGAGTCTCACATCGGCAAGGAATTCCGCCGCATCCGGATTGGCATCGGCCATCCCGGCGCCAAGGAGTTCGTCAACGGCCACGTGCTGCACGACTTCGCAAAGTCGGACCAGGACTGGATCCAACCGCTGCTGGCGGCGATCGCGGACCATGCGCCGCTGCTGGCGAAGGGGGACGACGCCAGTTTCATGAACCGGGTGCACCTTGCTGTCGGGCGCGAGGGGGACGTCACTGCCCCCCTGCCTCTAGCCACGGCAAAGCCGGCCATGCCGCGTGCCACAGAACGTGGCATGGGCGGAGCGTTGGCTGACGGGCTCAAACGGCTGCTCGGCCGCGAACCTTAGACCCGGAACGTTGGCCCTGGTCGAGATCGTGCCCACGAATGACGAAATCCGACATCCGCTCGGCTCTCTGAAGAAAGAACACAATGGGTTTTCGCTGCGGCATCGTCGGCCTGCCTAACGTCGGCAAATCCACCCTTTTCAACGCACTGACCAGGACGGCGGCGGCCCAGGCGGCCAACTATCCGTTCTGCACCATCGAGCCGAATACCGGTGAGGTCGCCGTCCCCGATCCGCGCCTGGATACATTGGCAAAGATCGGCAAGTCGGCAGAGATCGTGCCGACCCGGCTGACCTTCGTCGACATTGCCGGCCTGGTGCGCGGCGCTTCCAAGGGCGAAGGGCTCGGCAACAAGTTCCTCGCCAACATCCGCGAGGTCGATGCCATCGCCCATGTGCTGCGCTGCTTCGCCGATGAGGACATCGTCCATGTCGAAGGCCGCATCGATCCGGTCGCGGACGCGGAGACGGTGGAAACCGAGCTGATGCTCGCCGACCTGGACAGCCTGGAGCGGCGTATCCAGGCCACCCGCAAGAAGGCTGCCGCCAAGGACAAAGAATCGGCTGCGCTCTTGCCCGTCATGGAGCGCGCGCTGGAGCTCCTGCAGGCCGGCAAGCCGGTCCGGCTTCTCCGCAAGGAACTGGCGCCCGACGAGCTTGCTGTCCTGGACGGCCTCACTTTGCTCACCGGAAAGCCCGTGCTTTACGTCGCCAACGTGGCCGAAAGCGACGCCGCGACCGGCAACAAGCACACGGAGCGTGTGGCAGCCATGGCGGCCGAACAGGGCGCCGGATTCGTGGTCATATCCGCGGCGATCGAGGCGGAGATCGCCCAGATGCCACGCGAGGAGCAGCGCGAGTTCCTGGAATCTGTCGGGCTGGAGGAACCCGGCTTGGACCGTCTGATCCGCGCCGGCTACGACCTCCTTGGACTGATCACTTACTTCACCGTCGGCCCAAAGGAGGCGCGCGCCTGGACCGTTTCGCGCGGCGCGAGGGCGCCTCAGGCCGCCGGGGTCATCCACACCGATTTCGAGCGCGGCTTCATTCGCGCCCAGACCATCGCCTTTGACGACTTCGTTTCGCTGAACGGCGAAGCCGGCGCCAAGGACGCCGGCAAGGCCCGCGACGAAGGCAAGGACTACGTCGTTCGCGACGGCGATGTGATGCTGTTCAAGTTCAACACCTAGGTGCCGCTTGCCGGTTGCTGACGGACAACCAGGTCGAGACGCCCGGCGGCTCGGTTCTGCCGGTCTTCCGACGCCTCCTCGCGGCTCTTTTTCGCGCGGCTTCACCGTCGAGCGGATCACCATGAACTTGTTGAGCACGTCGAACCAGAACGGCGCCCCCAACATCACGGCGAGCGCTGTGCTTAACCAGCCGAGCCGACCAGCAATATCGATGGAATGTGTGTGCCTTCAGTCCCGCTCCCGACGCACAAGAATGGCGATTCGTTTGTATTTGGTTGGCAAGTGATGGCCTGAGGCGCGGGGCTCCAGCCGATCGGGTATCCAACGCCCTCTAATCTCTCTTGGAGCTGCTTATAGCTCGCGTTGGCGAGTGCGGTCAGACGTGGGTCAACCTGCGAAGTCCCGGGCCCATCCCGATCGGGAGCGGCGGCTGGTGCTTCAGCCGCCAACTCGCCCGGCGCCGGCGCGGCCTGACCACCTGCTTGCGCCGTATCTGTAGTTGTTGCGGCCGAGTCAGCTGCGGGGTCCGCTGATGCGGCAGCGGACGGGCTCTGGCCCGGGGACGCTACCGGCTGTTCACCACTGGGCGATGAAGCTTCCTGCTCGGGCGGCGGCGCCTCGGCCAGGATCTGCTCGGCTTGCGTTAGGGCCGCCTCGCGAAGCGCGTTATTAGCGCTGAGCCCCCGCGCCACGGTGATGGCGTCGATGTTCAAAGCCACTGCGATCGCCAGCCCGATGACGAACAGGATGCCCTGTGTCCGGCGCTTGTACCAGCCGGAAACGCGATCCATCGTTCCGTCGTACCAGGTCTGCAGCTGCGTTTTGGCCGCTTCCAGATCGTTTTCATTTAGCCCAAGGGCACAACGGATCGTATCCGCGATGTTGCTGGTGCCGAGTTTTCCCTTGCCGCTCAGATCGAGAATAGCCCCGACGAAATTCGCGGCCGGAATATAGGACGGCAGTTTTCCCGGACGGTCCGGGTCGTACTTGCCGGGGTAAAGCGGGAAGATCAAAGGATGCTCGTAAAAGTCCTTCAGGACGGTGCTTGCCTTCACCGGGTCGGCGAGCAACTCGCGGATTCCTCGCTCCAGGTCCTTTGCACGAAATTTCAGAAGCGCTTCAGTACCTTCCATTGCGGCCGTGCAAATCAGGCTGATGAACAGGAAAAGCAGCACAACGCCGATTGCTACATCCAATATCTCCGATCCGAACATGGCCCCCTCCTACTACTAGAAGCAGCTCCAACCTTTTTTTGCAACTTTGAATAGAGAGGCTTCGGCGGTCAAGACGCAGATTGCGATTGGAGTCGGCCGCACGAGTTCAAAGTGGCCGGGCGCGTAGGCGACTTGCCAAGCTGAGCTCGCTTTCAATATGGCTGAGCTACAGCGACACAGGCACGATGCGTTATTTCGAGGATTTCCAGCTAGGCCAGGAGCTGCCGCTCGCCACATACCAGGTCGAGCGCGCCGAGATGATCGCGTTCGCGGCGGAGTTCGATCCGCAGCCGTTCCACCTGGATGAGCTGGCAGCGTCGGACACGATGCTGGGCGGCTTGGCGGCCTCCGGCTGGCATAGCTGCGCCGTGTTCATGCGCATGCTCTACGATGGCTGGCTACGCGACACGGCGTCGATGGGCTCGCCCGGCGTCGATACCCTCAAATGGGTCCGGCCCGTTAGACCCGGCGACGTTCTTTCCGGCCGCTCCGTCGTGCTGGAAACGCGCCCCTCGAAGAGCAAGCCTGACCGTGGTTTCGTCCGCTGCCGCCACGAGGTGGTCAATGGCCAGGGGGATTTGGTCCTGACTATGGAGAACCCGATCATGCTGGGGCGCCGGCCGGCATGAAGTTCTTTGAAGATATCGCGGTGGGTGAGCGGCATGCGATCGGCTCGCACCGTTTCGCCGCCGAGGACATCAAACGGTTCGCCGCTGCCTATGATCCGCATCCCTTCCACCTCGACGAGGAAGCGGCGCGCGACAGCCACTTCGGCGCGCTCTGCGCGTCCGGCTGGCATACGCTAGCCGTCTGGATGCAGCTGAATGTCCGCGAGATCCAACGCCAGGTGCGCAATCTGGAGATGGCCGGCATCCCGGTCGCCAGGATCGGCCCCTCACCCGGTTTTGACGAGCTGAAATGGCTGAAGCCGGTCTATGCCGGCGAGACGATCTCGTTCGAGACGGAGGTCATCGCCAAGAAGCCCAGCCGCTCACGTCCCGAATGGGGCCTCGTCTCCATGCGCAATATCGGCCGCAACGGGAACGGAGAGGAAGTGATCTCCTTTATCGGCCGCGTCTTCATCGAACGGCGCGACAAGAGTGTGCCGCAACAGGGTTAGGCCGCCGCGAGGCTAGTGACCCGGGAACTCCACCAGCGTCCGCACCGGCACGCCCAGTGCCTCGATCTTCCTTGACCCGCCCAGGTCCGGCAGATCGATCACGAAGATCGCCGCCACCACGTCCGCGCCGATCTCCTTCAGGAGCCGCACCGCGGCTTCCGCCGTGCCGCCGGTCGCGATCAGGTCGTCGACCAGGATCACCTTTTCGCCGGGCAGCACGGCATCGCGGTGCATTTCCATCTCGTCCAGCCCGTATTCCAGCGAGTAGGCGATGCGGACCGTCTCATGCGGAAGTTTGCCGCGCTTCCGGATCGGGACGAAGCCGGCGGAGAGTTGGTGCGCCACCGCGCCGCCGATGATGAAGCCGCGCGCTTCGATGCCCGCGACCTTGTCGATCTTGGAGCCCGCCCAGGGATGCACCAGTTCGTCCACCGCCCGGCGGAAGGCGCGCGGGTTGCCGAGCAGCGTGGTGATGTCGCGGAAGATGATCCCCTGGCGCGGATAGTCGGGGATGGTCCGGATCGCGGACTCAAGGTCGGAGGCAACCGTCGCCATGCGCGGAAAACTTCTGCTCGATGCGCACCGGCCTTGGTGCCGCCCTTCCTATCGCGCGGCGGCTTGCGTTGGAAGCGCCCGCGGGCCGCGAGAGCCCGCCTTTGAGGACTTATCAAGCACCCGGCCGGCGACCGCGTCCAGCTTGGCTAGCAACGCCGGGTCCCAGCGCTCACGAGCCGTCATGATCGCATGATCGAGCGCCCGGTCGGAGCCGGCCGGGCAAGGCTCATGCTCGCGCGGAAAGTCGCGGATCATGCGCAAGAGGACGCGCTGCACGCGGCCGCGGTTCTCCGTCATGACGCGCACGACCTCCTGGACGTCGACGCTGCCGTGTTCCTCGTGCCAGCAATCGTAATCGGTCACCATGGCGATCGTCGCGTAGGCGATCTCGGCTTCCCGCGCGAGCTTGGCTTCCGGCATGTTGGTCATGCCGATCACATCGCAGCCCCAGCTGCGGTAGAGCCGGCTTTCCGCCAGCGACGAGAATTGCGGGCCCTCCATGACGAGGTAGGTGCCGCCGCGCACGCAGGGCACGCCCTCCGCCTCTCCCGCCGCGGCTATCCGGTCCAGCAGTTTCGGGCTGACGGGATGCGCCATCGACACATGAGCGGTAATCCCGGCGCCAAAGAAGCTTTTTTCGCGCGCAAAGGTGCGGTCGATGAACTGGTCGACGAGGACGAACTGCCCCGGCGCCAGTTGTTCCTTCAGCGAGCCGACAGCCGATACGGAGACGAGGTCTGTCACGCCGGCGCGTTTCAGCGCATCGATATTGGCGCGGTAGTCGATGTGCGAGGGAGACAGCCGGTGGCCGCGGCCGTGGCGGGGCAGGAAGCGAAGCTTCAGGCCATCGAGTTCGGCAAACAGGATGTCGTCGGACGGCTCGCCCCAGGGGCTTTGCACCCGCCGCCGCTCCGCGCCCTCGAGCCCGGGCAGGTCATACAGCCCGGAGCCACCGATGATGCCGAGAACGGGTTCCACCGCGCCGCGCCTATCAGGCTGTTCCCGGCGTGTAGGCCCACACTTTCTTCTTCGTGTAGTAGACGAGACCGGCCAAGATGATGAGGAACACGATCACCACCAGCCCGGTGCTCTTGCGTTCCACCATGTGCGGTTCCGCCGTCCAGACGAGGAACGCGGACACATCCTGCGAGTACTGGTCGATCGTCTCGGGAACGTCGTTGGCCGGATCCTCGTCGGCGTTCTGCGCGTAGGTGACCTGGCCGTCGGCCAAGGGCGGCGGCATGGCGAGGGCGGCGCCCGAAACGTAATACGGGTTGTAGTACTGGCCCTCTCTAACCTCCACGCCGGGAGGCGGCTCCTGATAGCCGGTGAGCAGCGAGTAGATGTAGTCGGGCCCAGTCTCCTGGTACTGCGTGAAGATGTCGAAGATGAAGGTCGGAAATCCGCGCACGATGGCGCGCGCCTTGGCGATCAGCGACAGGTCGGGCGGATAGGCGCCGCCGTTCGCGGCGCGCGCCGCGGCTTCGTTGGGGAATGGGCTGGGAAAATAATCCGAGGGGCGGCCAGGGCGCTCGACCGTCTCGCCGTTGGCGTCCTGGTCGGCGATCTGGTACTCGGCGGCGAGCGCCCGCGCCTGGTCTTCGGTGAAGTGCGGGCCGGTCTCGGAGGCGAGGTTGCGGAAGGCGATCATGCTCAGCGCGTGACAGCCGGAGCAGACCTCGCGATAAACCTGGAAGCCGCGCTGCAGCTGCGCCGGATCGAATTTTCCGAACGGGCCCGCAAAGGTCCAGTCGACGTGCTTGGGATGATTGATCGGGAAATGCTGCGTCGGGCCCTCCTCCGCCTCGGCGGCAAAGCTCGGCACGGCCCAGATGGCCAGCAGGATCGCCGCCAGGACGCGGATGAAGACGCTCGTCATCGGCTTCTGCCCCATCGCCCCGTCCTCAGCCGCGCGTCTCGGGAGCGGCGGCGCTCCCTACCGGTTGCGCGCTGCCCCCGCCTGTCCCTGCTTGCGACCCGAACACCGACTCGGAGATGGAAGCCGGTCGCGGCCGCGGCGTCTCGAACAGGCCGAGGAGCGGCAGGATCACTAGGAAGTGCAGGAAGTAATAGGCGGTCAGGATGCGCGCCGCGATAACATAGATTCCTTCGGCGGGCGCTGCCCCAAGCCAGCCGAGGCCGACGCAGACGGCGGCGAAGATCCAGAAGAACTGCTTGTAGAGCGGCCGGTAGGCGGCGGACTTCACCTTCGACGTGTCGAGCCAGGGAACGATAAACAGCACGGCAATCGCGCCGAACATGGCGAGGACGCCGCCGAGCTTGTTCGGGATCGCCCGCAGGATCGCATAGAACGGCAGCAGGTACCATTCCGGCACGATGTGCGCCGGCGTCACCAGCGGATTGGCCTCGTTGTAGTTGTCGGCGTGGCCGAGATAGTTCGGCTGGTAGAAGACGAAGTAGGCGAACAGGATCGCGAACACGACCACCGCGAACGCGTCCTTCACCGTGGCGTGCGGGGTGAACGGCACTACGTCCTGCTTCGACTTGATCTCCACCCCAGTCGGGTTGGTCTGGCCGGTGACGTGCAGCGCCCAGATGTGGAGGATCACCACGCCGGCCATCATGAACGGCAGCAGGTAGTGCAGTGAGTAGAAGCGGTTCAGCGTCGGATCGCCAACCGAGAAGCCGCCCACCAGCCAGGTCCGGATCGCCTCGCCCACGATGGGGATCGCCGAGAACAGGTTGGTGATGACGGTGGCGCCCCAGAAGCTCATCTGCCCCCACGGCAGGACGTAGCCCATGAAGGCGGTGGCCATCATCAGGAGCAGGATGATGACGCCGAGGATCCACATCAGCTCGCGCGGCGCCTTGTAGGAGCCGTAATAAAGGCCCCGGAAGGTGTGGATGTAGGCGGCCAGGAAAAACATCGACGCGCCGTTGGCGTGGATGTAGCGCAGCAGCCAGCCGTAGTTCACGTCGCGCATGATCTTCTCGACCGACTCGAAGGCGAGGTCGGCGTCGGCGACGTAGTGCATACCCAGCACCACGCCGGTGATGATCTGCACGCCGAGCAGCACCGAAAGGATGGCGCCGAAGGTGTAGAAGTAGTTCAGGTTGCGCGGCACCGGATAGGCCACGAAGCTGTCGTACATCAGCCGGGTCGCCGGCAGGCGCGCATCGAACCAGCGCCCGACGGCGCTCTTCGGCTCGTATCCTGGGAAGTGACCGTTCTGCATGAGCGGTGGGCCTCAGCCGATGCGGATGTTGGTGTCGGAGATGAAGGCGAGCGGCGGGATGGGCAGGTTCTGCGGCGCCGGCCCGCGACGGATGCGCCCGGCCGTGTCGTAGTGCGAGCCGTGGCAGGGGCAGAACCAGCCGCCGAAATCGCCCTGCTGGCCGAGCGGCACGCAGCCAAGGTGGGTGCAGACGCCGACCTGGATCAGCCATTCGGGGCGATCGGCCGCCGCCCGGTTCTCGTCCGTGGCCGGCGCTTCCGGATCGAGGTTGGCGTTGCGCGCCAGCGGGTCGCCCAGCTCCTCGACCGGCACTTCGCGGGCGGCGGCTACTTCCGCTTCCGTGCGGTGCCGGATGAACACCGGCATGCCGCGCCACATGATGGTCAGCGCCTGGCCCGGCTCCACGGTGGAAATGTCGACGTCGATGGAGGCCAGCGCCAATGCCGACGCATCGGGATTCATCTGGTCGATGAACGGCCACAGCATGCCCGCGACGCCGACCGCGGCGAAAGCGCCGGTCGCGATCAGCAGGAAGTCGCGGCGGCCGATAGCGCCTGGTCGTTCACTCGGCTCGATGTGCTTGACGTCCGGCGATGCGGTGATCGGGCTTTGCGGTACCGTGGTGTCAGCCAAGTCATGCCCTCATCTTGCGAGCGGCCCGCCGCGAGGCCGTTTCGACCGGCGCAACCCGGTCATGACGCGCCTGGGAACGTCTAAACCTAAGCTGCCGCCGAGCGCGTTTTGTCACCCTCGGCAGATGGTGTCCAGTCGAGCCCCGGCCGCACGGCAGTTTGTCGCAAGGATTTCCGAGCGCCGCGCTCAGGCGATCTTGCGCGCCGGTTCGGAGGCCGGCAGGAAGCCGCCCGACTGGCGCTCCCAGAGTCGGGCATAAAGGCCCCTCGCCCGCAGCAGCGCGTCGTGCGTCCCCTCCTCGACGATGCGGCCGCCGTCCATCACGACCAGCCGATCCATGGCCGCGATCGTCGAAAGCCGGTGCGCAATGGCCACCACGGTTTTGTCCGCCATCAGCTCGCGCAGGCTCTCCTGGATGGCCGCCTCCACTTCCGAATCGAGCGCCGACGTGGCCTCGTCGAGAAGCAGGATCGGCGCGTCCTTCAGGATGACCCGGGCAATGGCGATGCGCTGGCGCTGGCCGCCCGAAAGCTTGACGCCGCGTTCGCCGACATGCGCCGAAAAGCCCTGCCGGCCGCGCGGGTCGACCAGCCCGGCAACAAAGGAATCCGCTCGCGCCGTGCGCGCCGCTGCCTGCACCGCCGCCTCGTCCGCCATCGGCCTGCCATAGCTGATGTTGTCGCGCACCGAGCGGTGCAGCAGCGAGGTGTCCTGCGTCACCATGCCGATCGCGGCACGCAGCGATTCCTGGGTGACATGGGCGATGTCCTGGCCATCGATCACGATGCGCCCGCCGTCCAGTTCGTAGAAGCGCAGCAGCAGGTTCACCAGGGTGGACTTTCCGGCGCCCGACGGCCCGACCAGCCCCACCTTCTCGCCGGGCCGGATGTGGAGGGTGAGATCCTCAATCACGGCAGCGCCCTCGCCGTAGCGGAACCGGACGTTCTGGAAGGAGATCGCGCCCGCCCGCACCTTGAGCGGCACGGCGTCCGGCCGGTCCACCACACTGTGGGGCAGCGAGATCGTCGCGATGCCGTTCTCGATCGTCCCGACGCTTTCGAACAGCGACGTGATGGAGCGCAGGATCCAGCCCGACATCTGGTTCAGCCGCAGCGCCAGCGCATTCGCCGCCGCAATGCCGCCGAGCGTGATCTGCCCATGCGTCCACAGCCAGATCGACAGGGCGGCCACGGCGAAGATGAATACCGAGTTGATGATCGTCAGCCACGCCGTCATCACCACGATGGAGCGGTTCATGGCCTGTGCGGCGCCGAGTTGCCGTTCGAAGGCCTCGCGGCCGAACGCCTCCTCCCGCTCCGCGTGGGCGAAAAGCTTAACCGACAGCACGTTGGTGAAGCCGTCGACCACCCGCCCGGTCAGCCCGGAATTGGCTTCCGACATCGCCGCCGCTCGCTCCCGCACCGGCGGCACGAGGACGACGATCACCACGGCATAGGCCAGCGTCCACGCCACCAATGGCAGAATCAGCCGCCAGTCGAAGCCGCCCAACATGGCGATGGTCCCGACCAGATAGACGGCAAGGTACCAGACACCGTCGACGACGTTGACGACGCTTTCGCGCACCGCCATGCCTGTCTGCATCACCTTCTGGCTGATGCGGCCGGCATAATCGTTCTGGAAGAAGCCCAGGCTCTGGCGCAGCACGTAACGGTAGGTCTGCCAGCGCACCAGGGTGGACAGGTTCGGCGCCAGCGCCAAGTTCACGAAGCCGCGCGACAGGATGGTTGAAATAGGGCGCCCGACCAGCAGCACCGCGCTCATGAAGACGAGCAGCCAGAAATTGTCCGACACGAACCGGTCGGGGCTCGACGTGCCCATGCGGTCGACCAGCGACCCCAGAAAGGCGAACATCGACAGCTCGACGACCGAGGCCACCAGCGAGGCCACCAGCGTGACGGCGAGCAGGCCCTTGATGGGCCGCAGGAAGAACCGGAAGAACCCGACGAGGTTCTTGGGCGGCTGCTCGACCGGCGTCGGCTCGAGCGGATCGAACCACCGCTCCAGCCCCCCGAACGTCAACACCCGGCGTAAGCCCGCAACCAGCAATCCGTACTCCATCCTGATCGTCGGGCCGAATCGCGCGCGCAGGCGAGCGGCAATTCCTGACGGTCGACTTATCTAAGGACATTGCGGGTGCATTTCGAGCCGTTGCGGCTCACTTCAACGCGACGGGCCCGGCAGCGGCCAGCGCCATCTTGGCCCGCGGCCCCGCACTCCCCAGTTTAGCCAAAGCACCTTGCGCGCCGGGCAAGGTGGAGCGTAGGCCCCCAAGCGTGAAACAGATCCGCAACAGCGTGCTGACCTCCGTGACGGCGGAGCCGGGCGATGCCGGCTATGCCGCCACTGATGTGCCGCAGATCGTCGAGGACGTGGCGCCCGAGCCGGCGCCGACGCTCGACCTCGCCTGGGAGCCGACCGAACCGGCGCCGCCCGGAACGGACGTCATCGCCGCGGCGGTGAAGAACCTGCCCAACGCACCCGGCGTCTACCGGATGATCGATGCCAAGGGCTCTGTCCTCTATGTCGGCAAGGCGCACAGTTTGAAGAAGCGCGTCCAGTCCTATGCTCGGCTCACCGGGCAGAGCGCACGCCTGTCCCGCATGATTCGCACGACCGCCAGCATGGACTTCGTACGCACCCGCACCGAGACCGAAGCGCTGCTGCTTGAAGCGAACCTCATCAAACGGCTCTGCCCGCGCTTCAACGTCCTGCTCAGGGACGACAAGTCGTTTCCCTATATTCTGATTGCCGAGGACCACCCGGCCGCATCGATCATGAAGCACCGGGGCGCGCGCAAGCGGAAAGGCAGCTATTTCGGGCCATTCGCCTCCGCCGGCGCGGTCGGCCGCACAGTCAACGCGCTGCAAAAGGCGTTCCTGATCCGCACCTGTTCGGACGCCGTCTTCGAGAGCCGCACGCGCCCCTGTCTGCTCTTCCAGATCAAGCGCTGCTCCGGTCCCTGCACGCGCGAGATCGAGCTCGACTCCTACCGCGAGCTGGTCGGTGAGGCGAAGGCGTTCCTGTCAGGCTCCAGCCGCAAGGTGAAATCGGATTTGGCGGAAGCCATGGAGCAGGCCTCGGCCCAGCTCGACTTCGAGCGGGCGGCGCTCTACCGCGACCGCCTCGCCGCGCTCAGTCACGTCCAGTCGCACCAGGGCATCAACCCGCAAACCGTCGAGGAGGCCGATGTGTTCGCCGTCCACCAGGACGGCGGGCTCACCTGCATCCAGGTCTTCTTCTTCCGCACCGGCCAGAACTGGGGCAACCGCCCCTATTTTCCCAAAGCCGACAAGAGCCTCGATCCGCCGGGAGTGCTGCAATCCTTTCTGGCGCAGTTCTATGACGACAAGCCGGTGCCGCGGCTCATCCTGGTCTCGACGGATTTCGAGGAGCGCGAACTGCTGCAGACCGCGCTCTGCGAGCGCGCCGGCCACCGTGTGGAGATCGCGGTGCCGCAGCGCGGTGAAAAGCGCGAGCTGGTCGAGCATGCGATGACCAATGCGCGCGAGGCGCTGGCGCGGAAGCTGGCCGACACATCGAGCCAGGGCCGGCTCCTTGCTGGCCTCGGCCAAGCTCTTGGCCTGCCCCGCCCGCCGCGCCGCGTCGAGGTCTACGACAACAGCCACGTGATGGGCACAAACGCGGTTGGCGCGATGATCGTCGCCGGCCCCGAAGGCTTCTCCAAGAATCACTATCGGAAATTCAACATCCGCTCGCCCGAAACCGCGCCGGGCGACGATTTTGCCATGATGCGCGAGGTGATCCGCCGCCGCTTCGGCCGCCTGCTGAAGGAAACCGGCCCCCGCCCGGAGGGCGAAACCGAAGCCGGCGAGGCGCTCGGAGCATGGCCTGACCTGCTTCTCATCGATGGAGGAAAGGGCCAGCTCGCCGCGGTAACCGGCGCGTTGCGGGAAGTCGGGGTCGAAAACCTGCCCGTAGTATCAGTCGCCAAGGGGCGCGACCGCGAGGCCGGCCGCGAAACCTTCTTCATGGCCGGCCGCGAGCCGTTCATGCTGCCGCACCGCGACCCGGTCCTGTATTTCATCCAGCGCCTGCGCGACGAAGCCCACCGCTTTGCCATCGGCTCGCACCGCACCCGCCGCAGGATTGAGATGCACGCCAATCCGCTGGACGAGATCGCCGGCATCGGCGCCTCCCGCAAGAAGGCGCTGCTCCGCCATTTCGGCACTGCCAAGGCGGTCAGCCGCGCCGGCGTCGATGACCTGATGACCGTGGAAGGCATTTCCGCCAGCCTGGCGGAGGCGATCTACGACCATTTCCATGAGGGGGCGGGGTAAGCGGGGCTACGGAGCCCGGAGCCGCTCCAGGTATCTGGCGAAGAGGTCGACCTCCAGGTTCACGGAATCGCCGGCACGCCGCTCACCCCATGTTGTCACGGCCAGGGTGTGCGGGATGATCATCACATCGAATCGATGGCCATCGACGCCGTTCACCGTCAGCGATGTCCCATCCAGCCCCACCGAGCCTTTTTGCGCGACGTAGCGCGCCAGCTCGGGCGGGGCCTCGAAGGTGAAGCGGGCCATTCCGCCCTCGTCGGCGCGCCCGGCAATCCGTGCGACGCCGTCGATATGGCCGGTCACCATGTGCCCGCCGAGTTCGTCGCCCATCCTGAGCGCCCGCTCCAGGTTGACGCGGGTGCCCGGCCGCCACTCCCCCATGGTCGTGCGGGCGAGCGTCTCGGTGGAGGCCTCCACGTCGAAGTAGGCCCGGTTGCCGTCAATCCCACGCTCCACGGCCGTGAGGCAGGGGCCCGAGCAGGCGATGGACGCCCCTATGGCGATGGTCTCCGGGTCATAGGCTGTGGCGATGCGCAGCCGCACTCCGGCCTCAAGCGGCGCGACCGCGACAACGTCGCCCACATCGGTCACAATTCCGGTGAACATCACAAAACCCTTTCGTAGCGGGTCAGCATATCGGGGCCGAAGCGCCGCCGCTCAATGCGCCGAAAGCGCTCGGATGCCTCGATCGCGCTGAGCGGCAGCCCGTCCAGCGCCGGGACAAGCTCGCCGCCCAATGCTACGGGGCTGCGAAACAGCAGGACCTCGTCGGCCAGATCCGCTTCCAGGAAAGCCCGCGCGGTCTTCGCGCCGCCTTCCACCAGCACGCGGGTGATCCCCTCGGCGGCAAGCCGCTCCAGCGCGGAACGGATATCGAGCCCCCCGGCCGTACCAGGCGCCACCGCAAGCCGTCGCAGCCGCCCGGTCTTGGACTCCGGGCCCCTTGCCTGCAGCACCCAAGTCGGCGCGGCGTCGTTGAAGACCCGGAATCCGGGCCCGAGCCGGCCGTCGCTGTCGAGCACCACCCGGACCGGCGAGCGCCATTCCAGTCCCGGCAGGCGGCAGGTCAGTTCCGGGTCATCCGCCTCGACGGTCCCTCGCCCAACCAGGATGGCATCGAACCGAGATCTCAGCGCCTGGACATGGCGGCGGGCGATCTCGCCGGTCACCGCCGCCTGCCGCTCCCCTGCCCGGCCGATCGCATCGTCCCGCGACACGGCCAGTTTCAAGCAGACGTGCGGGCGACTGCGCAGCACTTTCGCGACGTGCCCCACATGGGCCCGCCGCACATCCGTCGTGCGTAGGGTGGAAACTTCGATGCCGCGGTCGCGTAGGCGCGCGTGCCCCCGGCCGACGACCAGTGGGTTGGGGTCCTCCATCGCAGAAACAACCCGCGCCACCCCGGCCTCGATCAGGGCATCGGCGCAGGGCGGCGTCCTGCCATGGTGCGAGCATGGCTCCAGCGAAACGTAGAGCGTGGCCCCGCGCGCGGGCTCCCCGGCTTGCGCCAGCGCCACGATCTCGCCGTGCGGCCGGCCGCCCGGCGCGGTCCGGCCGCGGCCCAGAACGTTGTTGTCTTTCAGCAGGATAGCCCCAACGGCCGGGTTCGGCCACGTCGTGCCCAGGCCGCCGCAGCCGAGCCGGATCGCCGCATCGAGCCAGCGCCGGTCCCCGTCGTCGCTCATTGCTTCGAGCCGGGACCGTCCTCAGCCAGCCCGCCGACAAATTCCTCGAAGTCCTTGGCCTCGCGGAAATCCCGGTAGACGGAGGCGAAGCGCACGTAAGCCACGTCGTCGAGGTTACGCAGCCCCTCCATGACGAGATGGCCGATCTCCTCCGCCGGTATCTCACCGTCGCCTCGGGCCTCGAGCTGCCGCACAATGCCGGACACCATGCGCTCGACGCGCTCCGGGTCGACCGGCCGCTTTCGTAGCGCCACCTGCACGGAACGCATCAGCTTGTCGCGATCGAAGGGAACCCGCCGCCCGGACTTCTTGGTGACCGTCAGCTCACGCAGTTGCACCCGCTCGAAGGTGGTGAAGCGACCGCCGCAGTCGGCGCAGACGCGGCGGCGGCGGATCGCGGCGGAATCCTCCGTCGGCCGCGAGTCTTTCACTTGCGTGTCGGCAGCTCCGCAATAGGGGCAGCGCATGTCGCTGGATCAGCCCCCGTAGATCGGGAAACGATCCGTCAGCGCGGCGACCCGGCCGCGCACGGAGCCTTCGACCACGTCGTTGGATTCGGCACAGTTTTCTTTGAGGCCGTCCAGTACCTCGATGATAAGGCGGCCGATCTCCTGGAATTCTGCGATCCCGAAGCCGCGCGTCGTGCCGGCCGGCGTGCCGAGACGAATCCCCGAGGTGATCGTCGGCTTCTCCGGGTCGAACGGCACGCCGTTCTTGTTGCAGGTGATGTTGGCGCGGCCCAGCGCCACCTCGGCCGCCTTGCCGGTTAGCCCCTTGGGCCGCAGATCCACCAGCATCAGGTGATTGTCGGTGCCGCCGGAGACGATCTCGCACCCGCCGGCCACAAGCGTTTCCGCAAGCGCCCTGGCATTTTCGACGACATTCTTTGCGTAAAGCTTGAAGTCCGGCCGCAGCGCTTCGCCGAACGCCACCGCCTTGGCCGCGATGACATGCATCAGCGGCCCGCCCTGCAGACCGGGGAACACCGCCGAGTTGATCTTCTTGGCGATGTCCTCGTCGTTAGTCAGCACAAGCCCGCCGCGTGGCCCGCGGAGAGTCTTGTGCGTCGTCGAGGACGCGAGGTGCGCGTGCGGAAACGGGCTCGGATGCTGTCCGCCCGCCACGAGGCCGGCGAAGTGCGCCATATCGACAAACAGATACGCCCCGACGCTGTCGGCAATCTCGCGGAAACGGGCGAACTCGAAAACACGGCTATAGGCGGAGCCGCCGGCGATGATGATCTTCGGCCGATGCTGCTCGGCCAACTTCGCGACCTGCTCGTAGTCGATCCGCGCGTCCTGCTGGCGCACTCCATACTGGACGGCATTGAACCACTTGCCGGACAAGTTGGGCGCCGCGCCATGCGTCAGGTGCCCGCCGGCGTCCAGGCTCATGCCGAGGATGGTATCGCCGGGCTTGGCCAGCGCCATAAACACCGCCTGGTTGGCCTGGCTGCCGGAATTCGGCTGCACGTTGGCGAAGCGGCAGTTGAACAGGCGGGTGACGCGGTCGATAGCCAGCTGCTCGGCCGTGTCAACATGCTCGCACCCGCCGTAATAGCGCCGACCGGGGTAGCCCTCGGCGTATTTGTTGGTCATCACCGAGCCCTGCGCCTCGAGGACGGCCTTGGACACGATGTTCTCCGAGGCGATCAGCTCGATCTCGTGCTGCTGGCGCCCGAGTTCCTTGCTTATGGCGCGCGCGATATCCGGATCCGCCGCGGCCAGCGGTGCGGAGAAAAACGTCTCAGGCGCATCGGCGGCGCGTGCGGGGTCGGTCGACATCGGGGGAACCCGTTCGTTCAGCAAGCGACGGAAGCCGCCAATAGTCGGCGCGATAGCACGGGTGCGACCAGCCGCATAGCAACGGGAGCGGCGGTTGGCGTCGCACCATAGCGCGGCTGGTCTCAGCCCCTGCCCAGGAAGGGCGCCACGGTACCTGTGTCGCCAAACCGGCCCATGCGCTTGATTTCCCACTCCAGTCGCACGCCGGAATTCTCCAGTACCCGGGCGCGCACTGTTTCGCCCAGCAGTTCAAGGTCATGCCCGCTCGCCGCGCCGGTGTTCAGCAGGAAGTTGCAATGCATTTCCGAGACCTGCGCGTCGCCGACCCGCAAGCCCCGGCAGCCCGCCGCATCGATCAGCTTCCAGGCGCTGCGCTGGTTCGGGGTGCCCGGCGGGTCGGGGTTCTTGAAGGTCGAGCCGCCCGTCCGGCTTTTCACCGGCTGCGCCGTCTCGCGGTGGTGTTGCACCGCGTCCATTTCCGCCCGGATTTTCTCGCGGTCGTCAGGCACGCCTTTGTAGACGGCTTCGACAAAGATGAAGTCGTCCGGGGCGGAAGAATGCCGGTACGAATACCCCATGTCGGCATTCGAAAGCACATGCCGCTCGCCGCGCCGGTCGATCGCCACGACCTCGACCACCCGCTCGCGCGTTTCCACGCCGTTCGCCCCGGCGTTCATCCGCAGCGCCCCTCCGATGCCGCCGGGAATGCCGTGGTAGAATGCGAAGCCCCCCAGCCCCGCCTCCAGCGCATGCGCCGCCACCCTCCGGTCCGCCAGAGCCGCGCCGACCCGAATGCGGTTGCCGTCAACCTCAGCGTTGCCAAAACCGCGGCCTGACAGGCGCACGACAACGCCGTCAACCCCGCCGTCACGCACCAGCATGTTGGAGCCTAATCCGAAAACCGTGACCGGAACCTCCTCCGGCACTGCCCGCATCAGGAAGGCAAGGTCCTCCGCATCGGCCGGCATCGCCAGGATCTCGGCCGGCCCGCCAGCGCGGAACCACACGATTGGCGCCAGCGGCTGATCGGGCTGCAAGGATCCGCGGAAGCCGGCGAGGTTTGCCCGCAGGCGGTCGAGCAAAGGAGTGTTCATGTTGGCGTACCAGCGTCGTTCGACATTCGGCCGCCTCATGGGACTGACGCAGTGCGAAAAGCAACCACGGCTTTGCTGAAGGTCCGTTGCGGGCGGCTTACCTCACTATTCGCACGTCGTTAAGCTTCCTCGGGCACGTTGGGCCCATGCAGGCTCCGAAGCCTCCTTCGCTGGCCATTGGAAGCGTGAAGCTTGGGATATCGTTTGCGGTCCGCCACGCGATTCCAAGTGTCGTTTCCGCCATCGCCCCAACCCTCTTGTTCGCGGTTTGCCATGCGGTTGACGGGACCGGCCTGGCCTCTGGTGGTTCCTCCCCGCTCCTCGGCTTTGTCGGCGAGCATTACCTGGAAGCTTTTCAGGCGGCCGCCGCGGTAATGATCGTTGTTCTCACCGTCCGCCGCGTGGTGAGGAGCGCCGCCGCGGAAGCCTCGTTCGAGTTGAACCTTGACTGGTCATGGCGCAATTCGCTGGTTCGAACCGCCTTTCGGTCGAGCTGGATCGTCTTTGTGCTGCTCGGCGCCCTATACATTCTTCTGGCCGTTTCAGGCTCGGTTATCGCAGAGGGTGGTCCGCGCAATATCTTGCTGATCCCCGTCTACTTGGTGCTGATGCCCCTTACGACGGGTGGCCCGTTAGGACTGGTGATCATCTATTCACTTATTGCCGGGGGCATGTTCACATTGGGATTCCTGGCAGTTTGGACCGTTCGCAGTGTCCTGGTCGAGTCCGGCGCGGACGCGGCAGCTCGGATTGACGTTTTCAGACCCATTTTAACTCGGCCATTCGGCCTGATCCGCTTGGTCTTGAATCTGGCGTGGCTCTACGGGGTGCCCTTTATCCTGCTCTACCGCTGGACGCCGACCCTGATATTCCCGCCCAGGGTACTGCCGACCTTTTCTCAGCTGGAGCGCAGCTCCGAACCGCCGCAACTCGCGGACGTGGCCCGGATCGCTTACGAGGGTGGTTCGATTGCGATTGGGCTCGTGCTCGCGGCCCTTGCAGCCGTTATCATTTGGAGCCGCGCCGCGACCCTCGCCCTGCCAGTCGAGCCAAAGACAACGACCTCCGTTGAACGGACCCGGCCTTGGCATGATCCCGAGACACCCATGGCAGCGACCCTGAAAACGAGGGTTTCGCGCCCGGGGGGCTCGTTCGGGAAGCGCTCGGCTGGACCTTAGGCCGCGCTCTCGCGGTGCATTGACTCCAGGACGCCGGGCAGCGCATTCGCCCACTTCGTGATGGACCCCGCCCCCAGGCAGACGACCATGTCGCCCGGCCTGGCGATTTCGGCGATCATCGGCGCGAGGTCGTCCTCCCGTTCCAGCGAACGGGCATCGCGGTGGCCACCGGCTCGCAGGCCTTCCACCAGAGCCTGCCGGTTGGCCCCCGGGATCGGCGCTTCCCCGGCCGAATAAACGTCGGCAATGATGATCGTGTCGGCCTCGTTGAAGCAGGTGCAGAACTCGGCGAAGAGGCTGGAGAGCCGCGAGTAGCGGTGCGGCTGATGCACGGCGATGACGCGTCGCGGCCCGGCCGAACGGGCAGCGCGCAGCACCGCGGCGATCTCTACCGGGTGGTGGCCGTAATCGTCGTAGAAATCGACGCCGTTCCAGGTGCCGGTATGCGTGAAGCGGCGCTTCACCCCACCGAAGCTTGCCAGCCCGCGGCGGATGTCGTCCGCCCCGATGCCGATGCCGCGCGCCACGGCAAGGGCTGCGGTTGCATTGGAAACATTGTGCTCACCGGGCATGGAGATCGACAGCCGATCGATCGTCTCCGATTCACCCGTGACCCGGTCGCGCCGGTCAACCGTGAAGTGGCTGCGGCCGCCGGAAAACGAAAGATCGCGGAAGCGCACTTCGGCCTGCGGATTGCGCCCATACGTAACGATGCGCCGGTCTTCGATGCGCGCCACAAGCGCCTGCACTTCCGGATGGTCGAGGCACATCACGGCAAAGCCGTAGAAGGGGACGTTCTCGACAAAGGCCCTGAACCCCTCCCGCACGCCGTCGAAGTCGCCGTAGTGGTCGAGGTGTTCCGGGTCAATATTCGTCACGATCGCGATGTCGGCCGGCAGCTTGACGAAGGTGCCGTCCGACTCGTCGGCTTCCACCACCATCCAGTCGCCGGTGCCCATGCGCGCATTGGTACCGTAGGCGTTGATGATGCCGCCGTTGATGACAGTCGGATCGAGCCCACCGGCATCGAGCAGCGCGGCCACCATGCTGGTGGTCGTCGTCTTGCCATGCGTGCCGCCGATGGCGACGGCCGACTTCAGCCGCATCAGCTCGGCCAGCATCTCGGCGCGGCGCACCACAGGCAGTCCGCGGGCGCGCGCCTCCACCAGTTCCGGGTTGTCGCGCTTGATTGCCGAGGAGACCACAACCACCGCGGCATCGTCGAGATTGGCCGCGTTGTGCCCCACGGCAACGTCGATGCCGCGCTCGCGCAGCCGCTGCACGTTGGCGCTGTCGGCCACGTCGGAGCCGCGCACCCGGTAGTTCTGGTTGGCCAGCACCTCGGCAATGCCGCTCATGCCGATGCCGCCGATCCCGACGAAGTGGATGGGCCCGATGTCGCGGGGGAGTTTCATGCGTATAAGACTCCTAAACTGTCCGGGCGGCGGCGCTTTCCACCGCGTCCGCCAGCCGCTCGGCGGCGTCCGGCCGGCCCTGCGCCTGGGCCGCTTGCGCCACCTGCCTCAATGATTCCGGGTCGTCCATAAGCGATCCGAGCCGCCGGGCCAAACCCTCCGGGGTCAGTTCGCGTTCCGGCACCAGCCAGGCCCCGCCGCCTTGGGCCAGCGCGCGGGCGTTCTCGGCCTGGTGCTCAAGCGCATGCGGATAAGGCACAAGGATCGCCGGCCGGCCCATGACGGCAAGTTCCGTCACCGTGGACGCGCCGGCCCGGCAGAGGACCAGATGCGCGGCGGCAAGCCGGTCGGGCATGTCGTTGAAGAAGGCGCTGACTTCCGCCTCCACGCCAATAGCCCGCATTGTTTCGGCGGTTGCCGTCAGGTCTTCGGGCCGCGCCTGCTGCACGATGCGCAGCCTGGCGCGCTTGTCCGGCGCCAGCATGGTCAGGGCGCCCGGAACCAGGCCCGAAAAGATGCGCGCGCCCTGACTGCCGCCGAACACGAGGAAGCGGAACGGTTCGCCGGGCGCCGGCGGTGTATAGGGCCGAATGGCCGCGGTGATGGCCGGGCGGACCGGGTTGCCGACATGGACCTGCTTGCGCGCGGCCCCGCTGCCGCTCGGCCGGTCGTAACCAGTGGCCAGGGTGGCGCCGAGGCGGATCAGCAGCTTGTTGGCCTGCCCAACGACGGCATTCTGCTCATGGAGGACGATCGGCAACCTGGCCAGCCGCGCCGCGACGACGGGCGGCACGGTGGGATAGCCACCAAAGCCGACGACGATCGCGGGACGTACCCGGCCCAGCAATCGCCGCGCCTGCGCCAAGCCTTGGCCGAGCGCCACCCCGAGCCGGGCCAGCGCTTGCGGCGACTTTCCGGTCAGCGTCGCCGAAGCGATGCGGTGCGTTTCGCTCGCCGGAATGCCTTCGATGAACTCGCCGACGCGCGGATCGGTGGCGATATGCACGCTCCAGCCGCGGGCGATCAGTGCTTCGCGCAACGCCAGGGCGGGAAACAGGTGCCCGCCCGTGCCGCCGGCAACCAGCAGCGCGGTTCTGGCCAAGCCCTCAGGCCTCGGCGAGCGCGGCGTGGCGCGGCACCAGGGTCGTCTGCTGATCCGGCGAGCGCCGCGAAAGGGCGAGCAGGAACCCCATGGTCGCCGCTGCCGAAAGCAGCGCCGACCCGCCATAGGAGATGAAGGGCAGCGTCATCCCCTTGGTCGGCAGCAGGTGGAGGTTGACGCCCATGTTGATGAAGGCCTGGATGCCCAGCTGGGTCGCCAGGCCGGCGATGGCCATGCGCTCAAACGCACTGTTGCGCCGGAATGCCTGCATCAGGCCGCGCATCACCAGCACGCCAAAGAGTGCGACGATCAGCAGGCAGAGCAGGATGCCGAATTCTTCGCCGATCACGGCGAATACGAAGTCGGTGTGAGCGTCCGGCAGCACCCGTTTCATGATCCCCTCGCCCGGGCCGGTGCCTGACCAGCCGCCGCGTTCGAAGGACTGCATCGCGGTCACCACCTGGAACATGTCGCCGCTTTCCGGGTCGAGGAAGCGGTTGATGCGCCCGGCGAAGTGGGGAAACACGAAGTAGGCCAGCAGGCCGCCAACCGCGGCGACCCCGCCCAGCGCCAGCACAACCGCCGTGGACACGCCGGCCAGGAAGAACAGCGCGCCCCACACGGCAACCAACAGGATGGTTTGCCCGAGGTCCGGCTCGGCGACGAGAAGCGCGGCGGTGATCATCAGCAGTACGAAGGCCAGCATCTTGCCGGGGACATCGGGACGGCGACTACCCTCGGCAAAGAGCCACGCCGTCACCACGATGAAAGCGGACTTGATGAACTCCGAGGGCTGGATCGAAACCCCGGCGACCGAAAGCCAGCGGCGCGATCCCTTGATCTCCGCCCCGACGAACAGAACTGCGATCATCATTGCCAGGCAAACCAGCAGCAGGATCATCGCGGTGCGCCGCACCTGCCGTGGCGTCAGGAACGACAGGCCAACCATGACGGCGACGGCGAGCGGCGCATAGAACGCGTGGCGAATGACGAAATGCAGGCTGTCGAGGCCCAGACGCTCGGCAACAGGCGGGCTTGCGGCGAAGGACAGCACGCACCCGGTCAGGACCAGCAGCAGGGCAAGCGAAAGCATCGTCCGGTCGACGGTCCACCACCAGTCGGAAAGGGGCGTCCGGTGTGCGCGGCTGATCATGCGACCGCCTCCAGTTCAGGTTGGTCAAGGGCCAGGAAAGCGCGTCGGAAAGCCTCGCCGCGCGCTTCGAAATCGGCGAACTGGTCGAAGGATGCGCAGGCCGGGGACAGCAGCACGGCGGGCTCGGCGCTGCGGTCGAGTTCGGCGTCGGCGGCGGCAAGCCGTACGGCCCGCTGGAGGTCGCCGGCGATCACGTGCGGCACTCGCCCGGCGAGTGTCGCCGACAGCGTGTCGGCATCGCTGCCGATGAGATAAGCCTTGGCGATTCTGGGAAAGAACTCCACCAGCGGCTCGATGCCTCCCGCCTTCGCCTGGCCGCCAGCGATCCAATAGATCGGCTCGAAGGTGGCGAGTGCTTTGGCTGCAGCATCGGCGTTGGTGGCCTTGGAATCGTTGACGTAGAGCACCCGGCCGCGCTTCCCGAGAAGCTCCATCCGGTGCGCGAGCCCCGGAAAGCTCGCCATTGCCGAGAGGATGGCCGCACCCTCGATTCCGAGCGCGAGCGCGGCGCCCCAGGCAGCCGCGGCGTTCTGCCAGTTGTGCGCGCCGCGCAAGGTCGGAAGTTCGCCGAAGGAGGCGACTTGCCGCTCGCCTTCGAACACTGCGCCGCTGTCGGGGTCGACGAAGATCGCCGCATCGCGGCGGCGCCCGACCGACACGGTGCGCAGGCGCGGTCCGGCGGATCCCAGCCGCGCCGCCACGGCCTCCATCTCCGGCTCGTCAATGCCGACCACCGCGGTGTCGCTCCCGCCCATATTGGCGAAGATCCGGGCCTTGGCTTTGGCATAGCCCTCCATGTCGCCGTGCCGGTCGAGGTGGTCCGGCGTCAGGTTCAGCCAGACCGCCACGTCAGGCCGGAATTTGCGGGTGAGGTCGAGCTGGTAGGACGACATCTCGATCACATAGACGCGGTCGGCCCCGCCCTCCTCCAAGTCGAGCGCGGCACGGCCAATATTGCCGCCTACGGAGGTCTGCAGGCCAGCCACGGCCAGCACATGACCGATCAGCGCGGTAGTCGTAGATTTGCCGTTGGTGCCGGTGATCGCGACAAAGCGCGCCCGGCCGTCCATTTCGCGCCACAGCAGTTCGATATCGCAAATGATCTCCACGCCGGTAGCCTGGGCGCGCCGCACGATCGGATGCGGCTCCGGGTGAGTGAGTGGCACGCCCGGCGACAGGAGCAGGCTCGCCAGCCTGTCCCACGGCCATGACTCAGGCTCCACTGCTGTGGCGCCGAGCAGCTCGGCCTCCTGCCGCGCGCTTTCCCGGTCATCCCAGACGAAAACGGCGGTGGCACCTCCCGCAACGGCGGCGCGCACAGTCGCGAGCCCGCTGCGCGCCAGGCCAAAGACCCCGATCGTCTGCCCCTGAAGGTGCGTCAGCGCGACAGCCATCCTCACCTCAGCTTCAGGGTGGAAAGGCCGAGCAGCGCCAGCACCACGGCGACGATCCAGAAGCGGATAACAACTTGCGATTCCGTCCAGCCCATCTGCTCGAAATGGTGGTGGATCGGCGCCATCTTGAAGACGCGCTTGCCGGTGAGCTTGAACGAGCTCACCTGGATCATCACCGACAGCGCTTCCATGACGAAGATGCCGCCGATGATGGCGAGCACGATCTCGTGCTTGGTGGCGACCGCGATGGTGCCGAGCAGACCGCCTAGCGCCAAGGAGCCAGTATCGCCCATGAAGATCGCCGCGGGCGGGGCATTGAACCAGAGGAAGCCCAGCCCAGCCCCGATCAGTGCGCCGATGAGGACCGACAGCTCGCCCGTCCCCGGCACGTGGTTGATCTGCAGGTATTCGGAGAAGTCGGTCCGGCCAACGAGGTAGGCGATCAAGCCGAAGCTCGCCGCGGCGATCATCACCGGCACGATGGCAAGGCCGTCCAGCCCATCGGTGAGGTTCACCGCATTTCCGGCGCCGACGATGACAAAGGCGCCGAAGATCACGTAGAAATAGCCGAGCTGGATCGCGAAATCCTTGAAGAAGGGCAGCGCGATCGTGCTGTGCAGCTGCCAGTTGCCGAACAGCATCAGGAGCAGCACGGCCAAGCCGGCGATACCGGCTTCCAGAGCCAGGCGCGCCTTGCCGGAAAAGCCCTTGTGCGACGCCTTGGTGACCTTCAGGTAATCGTCGTAAAGCCCGATCAGTCCGAAACCGGTGGTGACCAGCAGCACCGACCAGACATAGACGCTGGTGAGGTTGGCCCACAGGAGCGTAGAGACCAGCACTCCCGACATGATCATCAGCCCGCCCATGGTCGGCGTGCCGGCCTTGGAGAAATGCGTCTGAGGCCCGTCGGCGCGGATTGGCTGGCCCTTTCCCTGGCGCAGCCTGAGCCCCTGGATAATGCCCGGCCCGAACAGGAAAACGAAAAGCAGCGCCGTCATGGTCGCGGCGCCGGTGCGAAACGTGATGTAGCGGAAGACGTTGAAGACCGGCATGGTCTCCCCGAACTGGCTGAGGAAAGTCAGCATCCGGGGAACGCCTGCGGTTGACTGTCGGCCGTCATTGCGCCGCCGCGGAAAAGCGGCGCTTCAGGCCTTCCACGACAAGGCCGAGCTTGGTGCCGGCCGAAGCCTTGATCATGACGACGTCTCCAGGACCGATCGCCTCGACCAGAATCTGCTCCAGCCCGGCGGCGGCCTGGCAATAGGCTCCCCGGCGCTGATCCGGCAAGTCCCGCCAAAGGCTCTCCATCATCGGCCCGGCCAGGAACACGAGGTCGGCGTCGGATTCCTCTATCGGTTGCAGGATGCCGCGATGCATGGCTTCCGCTTCTTCGCCGAGTTCCAGCATGTCACCGAGAACGGCGATGCGCCGGCCTCTGCCCTTGGGGGCGGTCTGCGCGAGGAGCGCCAGTCCCGCCCGCATGGAGGCCGGGTTGGCGTTGTAGCTCTCGTCGATGAGCGTGATCGGGCCGGCGGGATGCGCCAGCTGGATCTGCTCGCCGCGACCCTTGGGCGCGCGGAACTGCGCCAGGGCCAGCATGACGCTGCTCAGGTCGGCCCCGATCGCATGGGCGGTCGCCAGCACAGCCAGCGAGTTCTGCACCAGGTGCCGGCCGGGCGCGCCAAGCCGGTAGGCGACGCTCTCGCCAGCGATCGCCGCCTGGACGCTGGACCCGTCGCCATGCAGCGAAACGCGCTCCAGCCGCACATCCGCCGCTGCGCTCTCGCCGAAGGTCAGGATGCGAGCGCCCCTCGCCGAGGCGCGCTCGCGCAGCAGGTCGAACCAGCGGTTGTCCCGGTTGAGGACGGCCGTGCCGCCCGTCTCCAGACCCTCGAAAATCTCCCCCTTTGCTTCGGCGATCCCGGACTCGTCGGGGAAATGCTCCAGGTGGACCGGCTCGACCGTGGTGACGATCGCCACATGCGGGCGGACCAGGCCCACCAGCGGACGGATCTCGCCGGCATGGTTCATGCCGATCTCGAACACCGCGAATGCGCTGTCAGCCGGCATGCGCGCCAAGGTGAGCGGCACGCCCCAATGGTTGTTGAACGAGCCGACGGGGGCATGGGTGCGCCCGATGGCCGAAAACGCGGTGCGCAGCATCTCCTTGGTGCTCGTTTTGCCGACCGAGCCGGTCACTGCGATCACCGGCCCGGCCATCCGCGCCCGCGCCGCCGCGCCGATCCGCTCCAAGGCGGCCAGCGGATCGTCGGCGACCGCGATAAGCGGACCGGAGTCCGGCGGGACCTTGCCGCGCGTGACAACCGCCAGCCCGGCGCCTGCGCGCAGGGCTGCCGCGGCGTATTCGTGCCCGTCGAAACGGTCGCCCCGAATGGCGACAAACGCCTCTCCCGGGCCGACTGTCCGGCTATCGATGGAGATGCCAGTGATCTCAGCCGGGGGATCGCCGACCACCTCGCCCGAGGCGGCGCGCGCCAGGTCCCGGCTCGTCCATAATGCGCTCACGCGGCGTTCCTTGCCTCGGCAAGCGCCTGGCGCGCCTCGTCCTGATCGGAAAACGGAAACACGGTATCGCGGATCGTCTGGCCGGTTTCGTGGCCCTTGCCGGCGATCAGCAGGATATCCCCCGCGCCCAAGCTCGCGACGGCGGCGCGGATTGCGTCGCGGCGGTCGCCGATCTCCTGTGCGCCGGGCGCGCCGCCGAGGATCGCCCGGCGGATGATCGCCGGATCCTCACTGCGCGGGTTGTCGTCGGTGACGATCAGGCGGTCGGCATTGGCGGCAGCCGCTTCGCCCATCAGCGCCCGTTTGCCGGGATCGCGATCGCCGCCGGCGCCGAAGATCACCACAAGCTTGCTTTCGACATGCGGCCGCAGCGCCTGCAACGCGTTGGCGAGTGCGTCCGGCGTGTGGGCATAATCGACAAAGACCTGGGCGCCGTTGGGATGCGCGCCCACCAGCTCCAGCCGGCCGCTTGCTCCCTTCAGGCTGGAGAGAGCCTCCAGCGCCTGCCGCGTTTCGACACCGGTTGCGATCGCCAGCGCCGCCGCCACGAGAGCATTCGAGATCTGGAAATCGCCGACCAGCGGCAAAGCGATGTAGTGCTTCTCGCCCCAGGCCTCGACCAGCAGCCGGCAGCCGTCCTGCATCCGGGTGACGGAGAGGAGGCGCAGCGTTTCCCCGGCCTGGCCGACGCTGGAATAGCTCAGCTCGCGCCGCTCTGCGACTTCCTTCACCGCCGCCGCGTTCGGCTGGTCCGCGTCGGCAACCGCTGCCCCGCCTTTTGGCAGAAGCGCGTCGAAAAGCCGGAGCTTCGCCTGGAGATAGTCTTCCATGGTGGCGTGGTAGTCGAGATGATCGCGCGACAGGTTGGTGAAAGCGCCGGCCGAAAAGCGCACGCCTTCGAGCCGTCGCTGCTCCAGGCCGTGGCTCGACGCCTCCAGTGCAAGATGCGTCACCCGCGCGTCGGCCAGTTCGGCCATGAGCTGATGCAGCTTGACCGGGTCGGGCGTGGTCAGGCTTCCAGAGACCGCGCCGGCCGGCGCGACCAGCCCGATGGTGCCTAGGCTGGCTGCGGCGAGCCCCGCCTGTTCCCAGATCTGGCGCAGGAAGACGGTGACGGAAGTCTTGCCATTAGTCCCTGTGACCGCCACCACCGTTCGCGGCTGGCGCCCATAGAAGCGGGACGCGGCAACGGCCAGGCCCTCGCGCGGATCGGCGACCCGGATCACCGGGACCGCCACCTCGCCGTCCAGCGGCTGGTCGCCCATAAGGATCGCCGCAGCACCAGCTTCCACCGCCTTGGGAATGAAGCTCGCGCCGTCGACCTTGGTGCCCGGCAAAGCTGCAAACAGCGTGCCGGGACCGACGGCGCGGCTGTCCGCTGTCAAGGCCTGGATCGCTACTTCCTTGTCGGCGTCGGCGATCTGGACTTCATCGCCGAAAAGCGATCCTAGCCGTCGCGGGCCGGAACTGCGTTCGCCACTCAATCCGCGGTCCTCATTGAGCGAAGGCAAGCGCCATGGCCGGTTCCGTCTCGGGATCGAAGACCTTGGGCTCGATGCCCAGCATCGGCGCGATGCGGCGAACGATATTGCCGGCCGTCGGCGCCGTATTCGATCCCGCCGTCGCTCCCATGCCCGGCTTTTCCGGCCCTGGCTCGTCGAGCACCACCAACACCAGATATCTGGGCGCGTCCATAGGGAAGCCGGCCAGGAAGGCGTTGCGCCGCTTGTTGGCGGAATAGCGTCCGTTCACCACTTTCTCCGCCGTCCCGGTCTTGCCGCCGACCGAATAGCCGGCCACGTCGGAGCGCTTGCCGGACCCTTTCAGCACGTTCAACCGGAAAAGATGCCGCATGGTCGCGCTGGTCTGCGGCGTCATCACCTGCCGGGCAAGCTGGGCCGCTTCCTCCTGCGTTCGCGGCAGGAAGGTCGGCGGGATGAAATAGCCGCCATTGATCAGCGCGGCGCCCGCCGCGGCCGTCTGCATGGGCGACACCGAGATGCCATGCCCGAACGAGATGGTGATCGAGGAAATCTTGGACCACGGCATCTTGGGCGCGATCGGCTTGCCCACTTCCGGCAGTTCGGTGCGCAGCGGGTCGAGAAGGCCGACCCGGCGCAGGAAGCCCTCCTGGGCGGTCGAACCCGCCGCAAGCGCCATGCGCGCCGTGCCGATATTGGACGAGTAGATGAAGATCTCCGGCACCGAAAGGATGCGGTTCTTGCCGTGGAAGTCGTTGATCCGGTGCCGCCCGACCTGCAGGCCGCCGCGCGCGTCGAAATTATCGGTGATCTTCACCATGCCGGAATCGAGCGCCATAGCCGTGTTGAAGCCCTTGAAGGTGGAGCCCATCTCGAACACGCCCACGGTGGCGCGGTTCATCTTGTCAGGGTCGAGCGCCTCGTCGCGGTTGTTGGAATCGTAATCCGGCAGCGAGCTCATGCCGACAACTTCGCCGGTATTCACGTCCATGACGATGCCGATTCCGGCGATCGCCTGGTAGCGCTGCATGGCGGCGCTGAGCTCGTCGCGCACCACGTGCTGGACACGCAGGTCGAGCGCCAGTTTGACCGGCTCCATCGCCCGGCCGCCCTCGAACCCCGCTTCCTTCAGGTCATTGAGGAAGGCGCCGTCGATGTATTTCTCGATCCCGGCGATGCCCTGGTTGTCGATGTTGACCGTGCCCAGCACATGCGAGGCGGTCGAGCCGCCCGGATAAAAACGCCGGTTCTCCACCCGGAATCCAATGCCGGGGATGCCCAACTTGTGGATGGCCTGCTGCTGCTGCGGGGTGATGGCGCGCTTGATGTAGGCAAAGCGGGCGTCCGTGGAGAGGATCTTGCGCAGCTTGTCGCTGTCCAGGTCGGGGAGAACGGACGCCAGCAGTTCGGAGGCTTCGTCCGGGTCGATCACGTAGCGCGGCTCGGCGAACAGTGAGGCGGTCTTGATGTCCGTCGCCAGCGTTTCGCCGTTGCGATCAAGAATGTCCGGTCGCGCCTGGGCCGGCGCCTGGACGACGCTGCCGCCCTGCCCGGTGTCGCCCTCTGCCGTGACCCCCAAAATGACAAGCCGGCCGGCCAATAGGCCGAACAGGGCCGCGAAGCCTACCATGGCGATGGCGACGCGCCAGCGGCCGAGCCGGTCGAGGTCCTTCTGCCGGGTCACGCCGGCTGCCCGCGCATGGCGCCAGTTCGAGACGGGGACATCGGCCATCATTGTGCGTCTTCTCCCGTTGCATCTGCCGGCGCAGCACCTGCGTCGGCCTCAACCGCTTCCGCGCCCTCCAGAATCGCCGACAAGGCGGACTCGTCCTCCGGCGCAGGCCCCGTCGGCCGCATGGGAAGCTTCTCCAGGTTGGTGATCTGGGTGGGGTCGAGCGGCTGCAGCTTCAGGAGCTCGGCGTGGCGCGTGACCAGCTCCTGGACGCGCGCCGGCTGGATGAGCAGGCTCCATTCGGCTTTCAGAAGCGAAAGCGTCTCGTTTTCCTGATCGAGTTCGCGCTGCAGTTCGGCGGCGCGGTCAGCCACCGCTTCCGCCTGGTATTTCGCCTGGAACACGAAGATGGCGGCGCCGGCCGCTGCCAGCACGGAGGTGACTTGCAGCCAGCGGATCATGCGTAGGCCTCCGGCCCGGGCACGCCACGCAATTGCGGCACCCCGATTGCGTTGAAGTCGAGCGCGCGCACTGGTGCGGCGGTACGCACCGCGGCGCGCAGCCGGGCTGAACGGGCCCGCGGATTGGCCGCGATCTCCGCCTCGCCCGGTTCCACGGCGTGACGCGTCAGCAGTTCGAACGTTGGCGGCTCGGCGCTGATCTGCGGCGCGTGGCGCGAGCCGCGGGACTCCTGCGACCGTTGCTGCAGGAACCGCTTGACGATGCGGTCCTCGAGCGAATGGAAGGCGACGATCACCAACCGCCCGCCAGCCCGCAGAACCGCTTCCGCGGAAGCGAGCGCCTGGGCAAGCTCGTCCAATTCGCGGTTCACGAAGATGCGCAGCGCCTGAAATGTCCGCGTGGCGGGGTGGATGCGCATGGCGCCTTGCGGCCCGGCGGCCCCGGCAACGATCTCGGCCAGTTGCCCGGTCCTCTCGATAGGCGCCTTGGCGCGCTCGCGATCGATGGCACGGGCGATCCGGCCGGCCTTCTTTTCCTCGCCGAGCACGCCGATAATCGTGGCCAGTTCCTTGACCGTCGCGCGGTTGACGACCGCCACGGCATCGGCACCGCTCGGGCCCATGCGCATGTCGAGCGGCCCGTCGAAACGGAACGAGAATCCGCGCTCCGCCTCGTCCAGCTGCATGGACGAGACGCCCACATCGAGGACCACGCCGTCCGCCGGTGCGAACCCGGTCGCCCCGGCAAGGTCGTGGAGATCGGAAAAACGTCCCTCGACGAGCTTCAGCCTGCCAGCGGCGCCCGCGACGATCGCCTGTCCCGCCTGCACGGCGTTCCGGTCGCGATCGATGGCGAGCACGCTGGCGCCCGTTTCCAGGATCCCCCGGGTATAACCGCCGGCGCCGAACGTTCCATCAATGAAGCGACCGCCGGGACCGGGTCGCAGATGTTCCAGCACTTCAGGCAAAAGCACAGGCACGTGGCGCTGCGAGGCGCCGGCCGAATGCGTCGGGGGTGGGCCGGACGTCATTGCGCCTCTCCCCTGCCCCGCGCCGGCTGGCCCTGCGCCGTCGGATTCGACTGGCCAAGGCCGCGCGTCACCGACCTGAGGTGCGCGCGCGTTTCCTGTTGCCGCTCGGCGAAGCGCCCCGGTTCCCAAATCTGGAACTTGAACCCCTGGCCGACGAAGACGGCCGTATCGGTAATGCCGGCGTAGCTGCGGAACTCGTCCGGCAGCACGACACGGCCATCCGGATCGACCTTCAGAACCCGGCTCTCGCCATAGAAGGCGGTCGCGAGACTCTCGTGGTCTTCCGAAAAGGTTTCAAAAACCGAGAGGCGATCGGCGATGGCCTGCTGCAGCTTCGCCCCGCCGCCGTCGATCGCCGGCCGGTCCAGTGCGGGATAGCAATAAACGCCGTCCTGGCCTTCACGGGCCAGCACCGCCCGAAAAGGCGCTGGCACCGACACACGACCTTTCGGGTCGAGCCGGTTCGTGAAGGTTGCGACAAAGCCGTCCATTGCCCCTCGTCCACCTGCCCGGCCGCGCCCGGCTTCGGGACGCCGAGCCATGCCTTGCCGCTTCCCGGGACGTCCGCGGTTCCGTCCCGATCGCCCCCTCGGGAGGCGATCTGAAAGCGGGTTGCCGAAGCTCCGATCAGGTGCCTCCGGGATATCATGGGATTGTATGGGATGCAATGGAACAGGGTGGTCGGGAGGTGGAGCGAGTTGCCCGGGTAGGGCTGGCTCGACCATGCTCAGAACAGGGTAAACGGCAGGTAACCGACGGTGCCGAAAGCAGGATCTCCCTATGGGGGCGACGGGCCTTCTCAGCCGGCGTGATCGCGGATAGGCAGGGAAGCTGACACTGATGCAGGCCGGCAACGGATGAGCATTTTCGCGACTATCGGGGGCTTGATGGAGGGCGGCGCCGGCAAGGTCGGTGCGGCGATCTCCGGCGTTCGCGCCGTGCTGGCAGGGTGCGCCAAGAGCGAGCGCCGGCGCGCGGCCGCTTTCGCCGTCGCGATGATCGCGCTTTCCGCAAAGATGGCCAAGGCAGACGGCGTGGTGACGCGGGCGGAGGTCGAGGCGTTCTGCCGGCTGTTCTCAATCCCGCCGGGGGAAGAGCGGAACGTCAACCGCCTCTACAACCTGGCCAAACGCGACATTGCCGGTTTCGAAAGCTATGCCCGCGACATTGCTCGCCTCTTTGTCAATGACCTAGCCATGCTTGAGGACATCCTCGACGGCCTGTTCGACATCGCCAAGGCGGACGGCGCCGTCCACGAGCGGGAACTCCTCTACCTGGCACGTGTCGCCGAGCTGTTCGGCTTCGACGAGGCGGAATTCTCCCGCGTCCAAGCGCGCCATGTCATCGGCGAAGGCGGCGATCCTTACCTGGTGCTGGCCGCCGACCGTACCTGGGACTTTGACCAGTTGCGGCGGCAGTATCGCCGCCTCGTAGCGGAGAACCATCCGGACCGGATGATCGCCCGCGGCGTCCCACAGGAATTCGTGCGCATCGCCAACGACCGCCTTGCCGCCATCAACCGTGCATGGGAGCGGATCGAGGCCATGCGCGCGCCCGCCCGGGCATGAGCACCCGATTGGCGGTCGAGCACCACCCCTCGCCCAATCACGGCGGGCGGATCGGCGGCCCACCCGACATGCTGCTGCTCCACTACACGGGAATGCCGGACCACGGGCAGGCGCTGGCGTGGCTCTGCAATCCACAAAGCCAGGTCTCTTGCCATTACTTCGTCCATGAGGACGGCCGCGTCCTCGCCCTGGTCCCGGAGGACCGGCGCGCCTGGCATGCCGGCGCGTCCTCCTGGGCCGGCGAGACGGATATCAATTCGCGCTCCATTGGCATCGAGATCGCCAATAGCGGCCATCCCGGCGGCCTGCCGGAGTACCCGGAGGCCCAGATCGAGGCGGTCGTCGCGCTCTGCCGGGACGTCGTGGGGCGTCATCCCATCCCCTCCCACCGGGTGCTCGCCCATTCCGACGTCGCCCCTGGCCGCAAGCTCGATCCGGGCGAGAAGTTTCCTTGGTCGCGGCTGGCGCAAGCCGGGATCGGTCACTGGGTGCCGCCCGCCGAGGCTGGCGCGGGCGGTTTCTTCCAGCGGGGCGACCGCGGCCAGCCGGTCGAGGCGCTGCAAGCCATGCTGGCGCTCTACGGCTACGGACTGGAGATCACCGGCGAATTTGACGCCCGCACGGCCGATGTGGTTGCCGCGTTCCAGCGCCATTTCCGGCCGGCCCGCGTCGACGGAATCGCCGACCCTGCCACGGTCCGGACCCTGCACAGCCTGCTTAGCGCCTTGGACTGAGGCGAATCTGCCACAACGAAGCCCGAATCGCGCTTCGCGCACAGGGCGGAGCCCCTGTCGAGACACATTCTGGCCACATCCCGCCCACACGGTCTTGGCCCAACAGCAACATCTGGCGTTCGGCGTAATGAAAGTTCGGTGCTCGGCGGCAGCCTTGTCGGTGCTTGGTCCGGTCCTGCTTTGCGGCACGAGCCTCGCCCAGGATGAACAGGCGAGAGCCGTTGCGATCCTCAAGCTGCGCCTCGCCGGCCCGGAGATCGTCGCCAGCTTCGATGCGGCGGACCCCGACGGTGCTGTTCTGATAGCCGCGTCGGCGTCGCCCGAGAGCGACGTAGTCGCCGAGCGGCTGCAGGTTACCTTCGCGCTGCTCCCCGTCGCTGTGGAGGCCGATGCCTCGGAGGTCTCTGTGGCCGATGTGCGGGTGCCGAGGCCGCGGCCCGAAAGCCCGGCGGAGGCTGCGGACCAAATCCTTGCCTACGCTGAAGAAGCGCCCCGCCCGAAGACACGGCTGACGCATGGTCAGTCGGCCATCGCCGCGCTGGTCGAAAAACACGCTCAGGAACACGAGGTCCCACCGGCCCTGGCCCACGCGCTTGTGAAGGTCGAGAGCAACTTCAACCCCAAGGCCACCGGCGCCCGCGGCGAGATCGGGCTCCTGCAGATCAACCCCAAGACTGCCCGCGCCATGGGCTACAAGGGTCCCTCCAAAGCGCTTTACGACCCCGAGACGAACCTCGAGGTCGGCATGAAGTACCTCGCCCGGGCGCACGACCTCGCCGATGGGGATACCTGCGGCACCCTCCTGCGCTTCAACGCCGGCCTCGGTGCCAAGCGCATGAACTCAGCCACCAGCCGCTTCTGCTCCAAGGTGAAGTCGGCCATGGCCAAGCGCGCCTGAGCTTACCGACGTAAGTGCCAGCCGGCCTGTAAGCCGGGTTCTGTAAGGCCGCGAGGCAAACCTCGCGACGCGACGGCCATTCATCTGGAGCAGCCGTTGCCGGCTGCTTCGCGCGACCGACCCGGACGACTGGCCTGGAAGAAGCCTGAGCGCCCCTGAGGGCGCCCGCGCCGTCCCTTCTTGGTCTTGCTCCCGGTGGGGTTTACCGTGCCGCTCCCGTTGCCGGTCGCGCGGTGGGCTCTTACCCCACCCTTTCACCCTTACCCCGCCAGCCCATCGGCTTGCTCGAAGCCGGTCGGCAGGCGGGGCGGTCTGCTTTCTGTGGCACTTTCCCTAGGGTCGCCCCCGCCGGGCGTTACCCGGCACCGCTTTTCCATGGAGCCCGGACTTTCCTCCCCGCTTTCGCGAGGCGGCCGTCCGGCCGGCTGGCAAAGGAGAGGTGACACCTGCCGACGACCCGGTCAAGCGGGTGTAGCCCTAGCAGGCCCTATTGCGCCGGCTCCGCGGCTTCCGGCGTTTCGTTCGCGTCCGCCTCGCTGTCCCCTGTCGCGTCCGGCTGGCCCGTGCCCTCCATCAGCTCGCCTGCGGCGTCGCGCACCCGTTCCCCGGCCGCGCCGGCCGCATCGCGGACGGTCCCCGCCGCCTCCCCGATGTTCTGGCGGATTTCCGGCGCGTTCTCCTGCAGCGCCTCTATGCCGGCCTTGCCTGCCTCGCCAATGCTCTGAACCGTCTCGCGCGCTGCATCGCCGGCTTCGCCCAGCGCCTCGCGCGCTCGCTCGCCCGCGGTTCCGGCAGGAGCGGCGGAACTGGTGTCCTCGGCCGGGGGTGTCGGCGGCTCCACCTGCGCGTCCCCCGCATTGTCGCAAGCGCCCAACGCCAGTGCCAGCAATGGCACGGCGATCAACAGTGTAGTCCGCATCGAGCTCTCCCGTTCCGCCCCCCTCGGTCAATTCGCGACTGCTCGCACCGTTCCCGGCGGATCTCGCGGCGCCATCGAGGCCAGCAGCGCCAGGCCGGCGCATGCCGCCCCGAGCACGAGCGGTAGCCCCTGGATCCCGACAAGGTCCATCAGCGCACCGGTGGCGGGCGGGCCGGCTATGCCGCCGATGCCCCACATGAGCGCGAAAGCGGCATTGCCGGCGATCAGCATGGACCCGGTGAAACGTTGTCCGAGTTCAACGATTGAGATGGTGTACATCCCGTACGAGACGGCGCCGAGCAGGAACACGAACGGCCACTGCATGGCCGTCCCGGTCACCGCCGGCAAAAGCGCACAACCGATGGCGGAGGAGCACGCGCAGCCGATCAGCACCGACCGGGGTCGGACCCGTTCGGCCACTAGCCCCAGCGGGATCTGGAAGGCGATGTTTCCCGCCACCATCACTGTCAGGAGCGCCGCCATCCGGGCCTCGCCGATACCATAAGCCAGCCCATAAATGGGCAGCAGCGACAGGACGATCTGCTCGAAACCCGCTGCAACGATGACGGCAATCAGCAGAACCTGTGCAAGCGGCACGAAATCCCGGACCGAAGCAGCGTGATCGTCGCGCTCGAACCGCGGCAGCCGCGGCGCGATGAACGCGAGCAGCAGGGCGCAGCCAAGGAAGGCGCCGATCCCGATGGCAAAGGGAGGCCAACCCACCGTACCGACCAGCATCAAGCTCAACGGACCGGCTGCGAACCCTGCCGAAATGCAGGTGCTATAGATTCCGACGATCCTGCCCCGCCGATCGGGCGGCGCCAGTCCGATCAGCCAGACCTCGCTCAGGACGTACAACGGCCCGATCACCACCCCGATCAGGAAGCGCAGCGGGAACCAGGCGAACACGTTTGCCGTCCAGCCGACCAGCAGGAACAGGATCGCCGCCGCGACGGCACAGACCAGTGCCGTCGCCGATGCGCCGAAATGGCGCGCCACCTTCGGGATGAAGGCCGCCGAGACGATCAGCCCGAGGGGCGTCATCGCCGCCGATAGCCCAATCAGCGACGACGGAGTGCCTTGCCGCTCAAGGATAAAGCTCATCAGCGGATAGCTGAGGCCCTGGGCGATGGCGAAGACGGATACCGTGGCGATCACGCCGGCTATGGGCGCCCACGGGATTTCCCCACGCGACGTCACCAAACCCTGTGAATTGCGAATGCTCATGCGGCCCAGGGCTCAGAAACCTTGCGGCCATGCAACCCGATTCTCGCCTCGGGCGAAACTTGCCCGTGTGTTCCAGCCGTCGACAGCAGCAGGCTGCCTGTCTAAGCCTCGCAGCACATTTCGGAGCGCGTTATGACGGGTAGGTGGGACTTCTGGATTGATCGCGGCGGCACATTTACTGATGTCGTGGCGCGCGACTCGGAAGGGCAGATCCGGGCCGCCAAGCTGCTTTCCGAGAACCCCGAGGCCTATCGCGACGCCGCTGTCGAGGCGATCCGCCGCTTCCTGTCCGTCGATCCCGGCCAGCCTGTCCCCGCTGAAAAGATCGGCGCCGTACGCATGGGCACCACGGTCGCCACCAACGCCCTCCTGGAACGCCAGGGTGAGCGCACGGCGCTGCTGATCACCCGCGGTTTCCGCGATGCATTGCGCATCGGCTACCAGGCCCGCCCGGACATCTTCGCCAAGAACATCGTCCTGCCCGAACTCCTCTACGCGCGCGTCGAAGAGATTTCGGAGCGGGTGCGCGCCGATGGCACAGTGGAAGCCGCTCCTGAAGACGGCGACGTTCGCGCCACCCTGGCCGCGCTGCATGCCAGCGGCTTCCGATCGCTGGCGATCGTCTTCATGCAAGCCTGGAAGTTCCCCGCGCATGAGGCCCGAGTGGCCGCGATCGCCCGCGAGATGGGCTTTCCGCAGGTCTCCGTATCACACGAGGTTTCGCCGCTGGTGAAGCTGGTAGGCCGCGGCGACACCACCGTCGTCGACGCCTACCTCACCCCCATCCTGCGCCGCTACGTGGAACAGGTTGCCGCCGACCTCGGCGTGGCTGTCGATCCTTCCCCGTCGGCACCATCGGGTCACTCGCCCCGCCTGATGTTCATGATGTCGTCGGGCGGCCTCACCGCCGCCGACCTGTTCCAGGGCAAGGACGCGATCCTGTCCGGTCCGGCCGGCGGCGTGGTCGGCGCGGTGGAAACCGCAAGGATGGCCGGCTTCGGGCGGGTGATCGGCTTCGACATGGGCGGCACCTCGACGGACGTCTCCCACTACGACGGCGAGCTGGAACGCACCTTCGAGACGGAGGTGGCCGGGGTACGCATGCGCGCGCCGATGATGCGAATCCACACGGTGGCCGCGGGCGGCGGCTCCATTCTCCATTACGAAGCTGGCCGCTTCCGCGTCGGCCCGGACTCTGCCCGCGCCGACCCAGGGCCAGCCTGTTACCGCCGCGGCGGCCCGCTCGCGGTGACGGATGCCAACGTCATGGTCGGAAAGCTCCTCCCGGCCCACTTCCCGGCGATCTTCGGCCCCAACCATGACCAGCCGCTGGATGCGGAAATCGTGCGGGAAAAGTTCGCCAAGCTGGCGGCCGAGATCGCCGGCGCCGAGGGCCGCGCCCGCACGGCCGAGGAGATCGCGGCCGGGTTCCTTGAAGTGGCCGTCGAGAACATGGCCAATGCCATCAAGAAGATCTCCGTGGCCCGCGGCTATGACGTGACCAAATACGCGCTCGCCTGCTTCGGCGGCGCCGGCGGCCAGCATGCCTGCGCCATCGCCGACCGGCTCGGCATGGAAACTGTGCACCTCCACCCCTTGTCGGGGGTGCTATCAGCTTATGGCATGGGCCTGGCGGAAATCCGCGCCAACCGCAGCCGGGCCGTCGTGACGCCGCTCGCGGCACCGTCGGAGGCGCAGTTGCAGCAGTTCCTGTCCGAGCTGGAAACGGAGACGCGCCGCGAGGTTGCCTGTCAAGGCGTCGGCGAGGCGGAAACGAGTGTCCTCCGCCGCGTCCACGTCCGGTATGAGGGCACCGACACCGCGCTGCCGGTCGCCGCGGCGGCCATCGACGAGATGCGGGGCGCCTTCGAGGCCGAGCACCGCGCCCGCTTCGGCTTCATCTACCCCGACAAGCCGCTGGTTGCCGAGGCTGTCGAGGTTGAAGCCATCGGCGGTGGCGCGGCGGTCTCGGAGCCCGATCTGCCCCTTGCGGAAGCCGAGCCCCGCGCTGCCGGCCGGACCAGGTTCTTCTCCGAAGCCGGCTGGCACGAAGGCGGCATCTATCCCCGCCAGGATCTCTCGCCCGGCCAGCGCGTCGCCGGTCCGGCGCTGATCATCGAGCCCCACCAGACGATAGTCCTGGAGCCCGGCTGGAACGCGGAGATCACGCCGAAGAACCACGTCGTTTTGCGCCGCACTGAGAAGCGCGCCCGCGCCTATGCCATCGGCACGGAAGCGGACCCGGTCATGCTGGAGGTCTTCAACAACCTCTTCATGTCCATCGCCGAGCAAATGGGCGTGACGCTGCAGAACACCGCCTATTCGGTGAACATCAAGGAGCGCCTCGACTTCTCCTGCGCCCTCTTCGACGCCAGCGGGGCGCTCGTCGCGAACGCCCCGCACATGCCCGTCCACCTCGGCTCGATGGACCGCTCCGTCGACATCGTCCGCAAGCTCAACCCGGACATTTCCCCGGGCGACGTCTATGCGCTGAACGCGCCTTACAACGGCGGGACGCACCTGCCCGACATCACCGTGGTCACCCCCGTCTTCGACGATGCCGGCCAGGAAATACTTTTCTGGCTGGCTTCGCGCGGCCACCACGCGGATGTGGGCGGGGTCGCGCCGGGCTCCATGACGCCGCTCGCCACGACCGTGGACGAGGAAGGCGTGCTCATCGACAACTTCAAGCTCGTCGATCGCGGCCGTTTCCGAGAGCCGGAACTGCACGCTTTGCTCACAGACCACCGCTACCCTTGCCGCAACCCGGCGCAGAACATCGCCGACCTGAAGGCCCAGATCGCCGCCAACGAGAAGGGCGTCGCCGAGATCCGCAAGACAGTCCGCGAGTTCGGCCTCGAGGTGGTGCAGGCTTATATGCGCCACGTCCGCGACAATGCCGCTGAAAGCGTCCGCCGCGTGCTTGAGCGCCTGCACGATTCGGAGTTCGAATATCCCACGGACCAAGGCTCCGTCATCCGCGTGAAGATCAGCGTGGACAAGGCGAACCGCTCCGCCAAGGTCGATTTCAACGGCACCTCGGAAGCCAAGCCGAACAACTTCAACGCCCCCGCCCCGGTCACCCGCGCCGCCGTGCTCTACGCCTTCCGCGTCATGGTGGAAGGCAACATCCCGATGAACGCCGGCTGCCTGGAGCCGATCGAGATCGTCATCCCGGAAGGCTCGATGCTGGCCCCGCAATATCCGCGCGCCGTCGTCGCGGGCAACGTCGAGACGAGCCAGCATGTCACCAACGCCCTGTTCGGCGCGCTCGGCGCGCTCTCGTCCGCGCAGGGCTCGATGAACAATCTGACCTTCGGCAACGAGCGATACCAATATTACGAGACGATCTGCTCCGGCGCCCCGGCGGGCGTCATGAACGACGGAACGGGCTTCGACGGCACCGACGCGGTGCACACGCATATGACCAACAGCCGCCTTACCGATCCGGAGGTGCTGGAAATGCGCTTCCCCGTCCTGCTGGAGGATTTCCACATTCGCCGCGTAGCGAACGAGAGGCCGGCGGGCGTGGTTGTTGATCCTCCCCCGTTCACGGGGGAGGGGGACCATGCGCAGCATGGTGGAGGGGGCAGCCACGAGCGCCGCGCCCAGCTTCCGCCCCCTCCGCCCCCTTCGGCGGTCCACCTCCCCCGCGCCGCGGGTGAGAAACAAGGCTCCGGTGGTCGCGGGCGATGGAGCGCCGGCAACGGAACGCTGCGCACCCTCCGATTCCTGGAGCGCATGGACTGCGCGATCCTGTCCTCGCACCGGACCATCGCCCCGCACGGCTTGCTCGGCGGCGAGCCGGGCGAACTCGGCGCGACCTGGGTTCGCCGCCACGATGGCCGCGTCGAGCAGCTCAAAGGTGCCGACCAGACCGTCCTTGAACCCGGCGAGGCTGTCATCGTCCGCACCCCGACCGGCGGTGGCTACGGCGAGGTCGGATGATCGATCGCCCGCTCCTCCTGCTGCTCGGGACCGGGGCGCTGCTGGGGCTCAACTTCCCGCTCGGGAGGATGGCGATGGCCGCGGATATCGGCCCGGCACTGTGGGCGGCCGTCATCTCGCTCGGCGCGGGATCCGCGGTGGGCGTGGCGACGATGCTGGCGGAGCGTGGCCGACCCGCGGGGAAGGCGGTGCTCGGCTTCGCGATGGTCTCCGGTCTGATCTCTTACGTGGTGCCGAACCTTCTGACCTATGCGGTGATCCCCCGGATCGGCAGCGGCCTGACGGCGATCATGTTCGCACTTTCGCCGGTGGTGACGGCATTTCTGTCCACCATCCTACGCGTTCGCCCGCCGACCTTGCTCGGCCTGGTCGGCATCGCCTTGGGCCTCGCGGGAGCGGTGGTGATCATCACGGCGCGCAACTCGGGGTCTTCCGCCGGCGGCGGCCTGTTCTGGCTCCTCGCCGCCCTGCTCATTCCCCTGTTCCTGGGTGTCGGCAACGTTTACCGGACGATGGCGTGGCCCCAGGGCGCGAGCCCGATGCGGCTCGCCGCCGCCAGCAACCTGGCCGCCGTGCCTCCGCTGTTGCTCATAACCGTGTGGCTGACGCCGGGAGTCGACCTTGAACCCCTAGCCGCCGCTCCCGGCCTGATCGCAGCGCAGATCGCCGTTTCGACCGCGATGTTCCTGATGTTCTTCCGCCTGCAGCAGATCGGCGGCCCGACCTACCTCAGTCAGATCGGCTACGTCGCCGCCGCGGTCGGGCTGGTGATCGGCGTCAGCGTTTTTGGCGAATCCTATCCCGGCCGCGTGTGGGCCGGCGCCGGCCTGATCGCGGCGGGCATCGCGCTGTCCACCGTCGCGCAGTTCCGCAAAACGTGAGGCTCCGATGGACCTTTCCGACCTTCAATACCTCATCGGCCCGAACTCCACCGACATCTCCTGGTGGCAGATGTCGGTGCGCGCCGTCATCGTGCTCGCCTACGGCATCCTGTTCGTCCGTGTCGCCGGCAAGCGCACCTTCGGCAAGCTGACGGCGTTCGACATCGTGCTTGCCGTGCTCATCGGCTCCAACCTTTCCCGTGCGCTGACCGGCAACGCCCCGTTCTGGCCGACTGTCGCCGCCACCACCGTGCTGGGCGTGCTCCACTACCTTCTCGGCCGCCTGTCCATCCACAACCGCTGGCTCGGCGCAATCATCAAGGGCGAGCCGCGGAAGATCATCTCCGAGGGCGTGCTGGACGAAAACGAAATGAAGAAGGGCGAACTGTCCCACGGCGACCTGCAGGAAGCGCTGCGCCTCCATGGCCTTGAGGAGATCGAGGGTATCAAGGCCGCTTATCTGGAGCGCAACGGCTCGATAAGCGTGATCAAGAAGGATTAGCAACGCCGGCGAACCATCCCGCCAGTGTCGCGTTCATGGCTTATCTGCAAACGGGAGACTGAACATGAACCTGCGCGCTCCAAAGCTCTTTGCCCTCGCCCTGGTGCTCGGCCTGGGCCTTGCCGGCTGCGGCGACGGCGACGAGCGCGAGGTGGAAGTCGAGAACGGCGAGGTCGAAGTGGACGATTGACAGCCTCGCGTCCGCCATTCGCCAGCTGATTCGAGACTCGTTTACCCTGTTGAGCTAATCTCCCGCCATTGGTCTGCGGGAGTGTTGCGTATGGCGCCGCGCGCGAGCTGGAAGGGTTTTCTTCGCATCAGCCTGGTCACCTGTCCGATCGCCCTTTACCCGGCGACCTCGTCCAGCGAGCGGATCAGCTTCAACCGCATCAACCGGGCGACGGGCCAGCGCGTCCGCCAGATGAACGTCGACGGCAAGACCGGCGAGAAGGTCGAGGCCGACGACATCGTCAAGGGCTACGAGGTCGACAAGGGCCGCTATGTCCTGATCGAGGACGACGACCTGGACAAGATCCAGGTCGAGGCCAGCAAGATCATCAACGTATCGCAGTTCGTCGACGTCAAGGACGTGGATCCGTTCTTCTTCGACACGCCCTATTACATGGCGCCCGACGGCAGCATTTCGGAAGAAACCTACCGGGTGGTGCGCACCGCCATGGAGGAGACCGGGACCGCCGGGCTCGGCACCCTCGTCCTGTCCAGCCGCGAGCGCCGGGTCCTGCTCAGCCCCAAGGGGCGCGGCATTGCGCTGACCACGTTGCGCACCAGCCGCGAGGTGCGCGGCGCGGAAAGCTATTTCGAGGGCATCGGCGACGGCCCGGTGGAGGCCGACCTGCTCGACATGGCCAAGATGCTCATCGCCGCGCGCAAGCAACCCTTCCAGCCGGCGGAACTTGTGGACCACTACGAGGAGGCCGTGCGAAAGCTGGTCATGGCCAAAGCGCAGGGGCAGACTCCGGAATTCGCGCCGGTCAGCGCGCCCTCCGGTGTGGTGGATCTGATGCGAGCATTGAAGGAAAGCCTGGAAAAGGAAGGCGCCCCGGCCCGCAAGCCGGCTGCCCGCGGCAAGCGCGCCGCCGCCGAGCCCACGGCTGTGGCTGCCGCCGCGCCCGCCAAGGCGCCGCGTCGCAAGAAGGCCTCCTGATCCGGCAATGCGCGTCTTCGCCTGCGGCCGGCTGCACCGATTCCCGGGCAGGACTTGGGAACGGGTGCTGGCCGGGCATGGCGGGCGGCGGGTCAGGCGCATGCGCGATGCCGACCGCGTGGTCTTCGGGCTCGGCGCCGTTTCACGCCCCGCCGAGCAACTCCGCGCCGAGCTGGAGGAGATCAGGACGCGCGGCCAGCAGGTCCTGAGCGAGCGCAGCTTCCTGCGCAGCCTGGGGCTCATACCGCCGCTGCCTGAGGAAGCCCGGCCCTATTCCGCCGCCGACCTCCGCGCACGGGGGGAGCTCGATGGCGATCAGCTGGACCAGCTCATCCTCTTCGATGTGGTGGAAGGCGAGGACGGCCGCTTCGGATTCCGCGCCCTGACCGCGGTGAGGCAAGCGGCGCGGCTGCTGAAGGACGCTCCCCTTGCCGACCTCGCTTTTGCGACAGCGGAGCTGCGTGAGATGTTCGGCGTGGCCGAGCCGCTGGCCCAATTGCAACTTGCCGCCGATCATGACGGCAAGATCGCCTTGCGCACCGGCGAGCGGCTCTCCGACCTGAACGGCCAGTTCCGCCTGGCTGTCACCTCGGCCGGCCCCGACGCGGCCGAACTTCTGGGCCAAGCGGAGGCCGCCCGAGCGGACGGAGACCCTGCGGCGGCGGAGCTTTATCTGCGCCGCGCATTGGCCGGATCGCCAAAGGATCTGGATGTACTGTTCGAGCTCGGCAGCCTGCTTTGCGAGACGGACCGCTTTGCGGAAGGACTGGCGTTCCTGCAGAAAGCGACGGCGCTCAGGCCGAGTTTCGCCGATGCCTGGTACAACATCGCCCACGCGCTGGAGCGCCGCGACCGTCGCGGCGGGGCGCGCGAGGCGTACGAGCGAGCCATCAAGGCCGACCCGACCTATCCCGACCCTCTTTTCAACCTCGGCATGATCGATCTCGATGACGGCCGCTTCGCATCGGCGATCGAACGATTCGAGGCCTATCTTCGCCTCGATGCCCGAAGCGAATGGGCGGCAAAAGCCCGCAAGGCGCTTGCCCTGGCCCGCCTGTCCCTGGTCAAGGCGGCAGGCTAGATTCCAGCTTTATAAGCTTCGCCGTTTATCCTGCCACTGCATTCGGGCGATGACGGGCAGGCAAAGTCGCATTCCCGATACCGGGCGGCCATCCCCGGGGGCAGGCAAGCATGGACGACGTGCCACAAACCGGCGCACGAAGTCGGGAAAACGCGTGTGAACAAGACCGTCCCAACACTTGTCGGCTTTTCAGCGATCCTGACCTGGTCGTTCCTTGCCCTGCTTTCGACTGCCGCTGGTCCGATCCCGCCGTTCCAGCTGGCCGCCATGACATTTTCGCTCGGCGGCCTTCTCGGGGCAGCGAGCTGGGTGGCCCGGCCCGTCGCGATCAAGTCGCTCCGGCAGCCATGGCCGGTTTGGGCCGTGGGGACGGTTGGCCTATGCGTCTACCATTGCGCCTATTTCTTCGCGATCCAGTCGGCGCCGCCGGTGGAAGTCAGCCTTATCGCCTATCTCTGGCCGCTGCTGATCGTCGTCTTCGCCGCCTTCCTCCCCGGGGAAAGGCTGCGCCCACACCACGTCGCGGGCGTGGCGCTCGGTCTTGCCGGAGCCGTCGTCGTGATCACCCGAGGCGGCGATGTGGCGCTGGCCAATGGAGTGATGCCCGGTCACCTCATTGCTTTGTTCTGCGCCTTCATCTGGTCGGGATACTCAGTCCTGTCGCGCCGTTTCGGCCAGGTTCCGACCGATATCGTCGTCGGCTACTGCCTGATCACCGCCGTTGTGGCCCTCGCCTTGCATTTGGCCCTGGAATCCACCGTCTGGCCGCAGACGCCGACGCAGTGGACCGCCGTGATCCTTCTAGGCACGCTCCCTTTGGGAGCCGCCTTCTACGCCTGGGACTACGGCTGCAAGCACGGCGACATCATGATCCTCGGCGCGCTGTCCTATGCCGCGCCGCTCATCTCGGTGCTCGTTCTGCTGATGGCCGGGTTCGGTGCGTTCCACTGGTCCGTGGCGCTCGCCTGCGTGCTGATCACGGTCGGAGCGCTGATTGCCGCCAAGGACATGGTGTTCAAGCGGCGCGGTCCTGGGCGCGGCGTGGAGGCGCCGATCGCTTCTTGATCGGCTAAATCCGAAGGCTCACGGCTGCTGCTTGCATCGGCTACCGTCTGCCGATCGCCTGTCCGGCGATCTCCCAGTCGGTGGCCAGCACGTCTTCCGGCCCAATGAAGACCGTGCAGCCCAGCGCGTCGGAGAAGCGCTCCTCCTGCTGCGCGATGAAGACGAAGAGTCGGCGGCCGCAAGCTCGCCGGACCGCTTGCCCCGCCTTCATGGCTTCCACCGCTTGCACGAAGGAGAGCGAACCGGCCTGCTCCGCCTTCGTGACATGCAGGGTCTGCCCGGCGGTGCCGGCCGGCGCGCGGCGGGCCTTGTGTGCAAAGGTCCGCGCAGGGTGTGGGTGCCCTCGTCAGGCACCCCGATATCCGGGTGGAAACCTGCAGGGTCAGGTGAGCGGACTGTCAGAGGGGCTTGCACGTCCAACATAAGCAGAAGCGTGAGCCGAATTTGTTTAAACTTTATTGATGTCGATCGCGCCTGTGCTGGCGAGAACCGATTTTTTTAGCACCTTCAGCGAACGACGTCTTGACGGCTGTAAACCAGCTGCCGCCCGGAGTTCGTCCTTGCCAAAAGGAGTAAGTGCGGCTCGTTGCACTCACGCTTGCGAGCGGTGTTCGTCTCCGGAACTCCTCGCTTTCGTCAATCCTGCGCTGACTGCCGCGTTCGCTATTGCTTCGCCGGCAAGGCCAACTATGGCGCCTGCGGCAAGGTCGCTGGGATAGTGCGCTCCCGACGGCAGTTGCACGCCGGCGATCAGCGCCGCCGCGCTCCAGATCGCGGCGGCATGTTCAGGATAAACGCGCGTCAGCGCACGGGCGGCGCTGACCGCGTCGGCCGTGTGCCCGGACGGAAACGATTTCATCGGCCCTTTCTCCGGACGACCCCGCTCGCGTCGGTACTGGTCGCCATCAAGCACCGCGTTCGGGCGTGTCCTGATTACCTTCGACTCGACGCCCGATTTCAGTGTCGTGGTGACGATCGTTGCCGCAAGCACCCGCAGGCCCGCTTCGGCCAGGCGCTTGTTGGAAAGCAGCAGGCCCGCGGCCAGCGCGAGCGCTGAAGCGGCAACCATCGGTGGCTGGTCGGCAATCTGAGCGGCCCCCGCTGCCAGTTTGACCAGCGGGTTGTCGCGCAGGCCGGCGAGTTGAAGTGCCGCTTCAACGTCCAGGCGTTCGAGCTCGGAGATGGACTGAGGTGCGTGTCGCATCGGGCGGAAACGTCGATTCGGCCAATCCGTTCAGCCGGCCCGTGGACGGGGACAACTTTTCCCAGAACTGGCCGGATTCCGCCGTTCTCGCAGAATCTTATCCCCGCCCCAAAAAGTTGGCGCATAATCCCCGATACCGCTGCTCGATGAGGGACCGGATGGCCACCGGAAATGTTCGGGAGCAGCGGGCGGCGCCGCCACGAAACCCACCGGAAGGGTTTGCGACGGCGGCTTTCGGAAGGGTCCCCCCTCGGGAGCAATCCCGGTGCCGGATGTTGCATGGCTGCATGTCCCGAGAGGCTTTTCCAAACGGAAAACCTCGAGGGAAGGAAGAGCGGACGAGTCGAAGCCGAAAAGAACGCCGCGCGGGGCGCTCCCGGAGCGCCACACTTAAACTAGAGAGGCGTTTCGAAAGCGCCCCGCCACCCTCGCTTTTTCCATAAACCCGGGCCGACGCGGCCGCGGGACGTGAAGCTGCGCTCGCGGTTCGGGTCAGAACACGTAGGGATAGATGTAATAAGCGATGATCCGCTGGAGCAGGAAGATCAGCAGCAGCAGCACAAGCGGGCTGATGTCGAGCCCACCGAGATTGGGAACGAAGCGGCGGATCGGTCGCAAGGCCGGCTCGGTCAGCTGGTAGAGCATGCGGCCGATGGTGGAGATGAATTGGTTGCGCGGATTCACCACCCCGAACGCGTAGAGCCAGGAGAAGATCGCGCTGGCGATGATCACCCAGGTATAGAGATCGAGCACGAGGAGGATGACGTCGAGGAGGGCGCGCATGAGCTGGAAAGTGGCGGGAGGTTCCGCCGCATGTAGCCGCGCTGCCCTCACCTTACAAGCGTCCCGCCTGCCCCTATGGCCGTACATGCTGGATGGACGGCTAGCGGGATGCTAGCGTTGCCGAAAATCAGGGGGGATTGCTTGGAGCAGCGGGTGGCAATGGACGCGAGCGGGCTGCCCGAATTGATCGCAGCGACGTCGCGTGGCGACCGAGGCGCCTTCCGTCGACTCTACGAGGCGACCGCGCCAAAACTTTTTGGCATCGTCCTGCGTATCACCTCCAACAGGTCGGTGGCCGAGGAAGTGCTTCAGGAAACCTACATAAAGGTCTGGCAGAACGCGGAACGCTTCACACCCGAAGCGGGCCAGCCCATCACCTGGCTGGCGACGATCGCCCGCAACGGCGCCATAGACAGGATCCGTTCGGAGCGCATCGAGCGCCAGCGTTCGGACGACGATCAGGCGATCCTGGACAAGCTGCCCTCCCCCTCCTCCGGTGACCCCGCCGCCCGCGACGCCTTGCGGCTGTGCCTCGGCGGCCTCGAGCAGGACGCGCAATCCTGCATCGTTCTGGCTTATTGCTCCGGCTATTCGCGCGACGAGCTCGCCGAGCGCTTCGGCCGCCCGGTGGGTACCATCAAGACGCTCCTGCACCGCAGCATCAAGCTGCTGCGCGATTGTCTGGATACGCGATGACCGAGGAGCTCGACATCGCGGCCGCCGAGTTCGTCCTCGGCACGTTGCCCGCCGACGAACGGGCCCGCTTCGCCGACCGGCTCGGCCGCGAGCCGGAGCTGCGCGCCGCTGTCCAACAATGGCAAGCACGGCTCGCCCCGCTCGACGACGCCGTGCCCGAGGAGGCTCCTGGGCCGGCGCTCTGGCGTTCGCTCGAACGCTCCATCGCGCCTAAGGGGCTTGAGGCCGTACAGCCGGCGTCCGGGACCAACGTGGTGCAGCTGCGGCGCCGGGTGAACTTCTGGCGCGGCGCAACTCTGGCCACCGGCGCGCTCGCGGCGGCGCTCGCCGGCTTTGTCGTGATCGACCGCTTGTCGGTTGATCCGGATCCGGCGGCCGGCCGTTATGTTGCTGTCGTCGATACGGGCGGCCGCGAGCCGGCGCTGATCGCCGAGGTGGATACGACGACCGGAATTATCCGGGTCCGCTCGCTGCAGGCGCACACCCCGCCGGGCCAAAGCCTCGAGCTCTGGCACATCGCCGAAGGGCACGAACCGCGCTCGCTCGGTGTGCTCCAGGCGGACGCCGACGCCCAGACAATCCAGGACATCGCCTCGGCCGGTCCCGTGGATGGCGTGATCGCGGTGACCGTGGAGCCGCAAGGCGGCTCGCCGACGGGCGATCCGACAGGCCCCGTCGTTTATTCCGGCCGCCTCATCCCTGTCGAAGAATAAGACCAACAAAAAAGGCGGCCCCGAAGGGCCGCCTCCTTGCCACGATGGTGGTTGCTTACTTCGGCAGCAGAACGCTGTCGATCACGTGGACGACGCCGTTCGACTGCATGACGTCGGCCTGGGTCACGGTCGCGCTGCCACCGGACTCGTCCATGACGACGAGGCTGTCGCCCTTCATCGTGAGCGTCAGGGCGTCGCCGGAAGCGGTGGTCACATTGTGCTTGCCGCCGTCGTCCTTGATCATGCCCATGGCCGCTTCGGAAGTCGCCTTGGCCGGGATCACGTGGGCCAGCAGCACCTTGGTCAGCATCTCCTTGTTCTCGGGCTTCAGGAGGTTGTCCACCGTGCCTTCAGGCAGCTTGGCGAAAGCTTCGTTGGTCGGCGCGAACACGGTGAACGGGCCCTCGCCGGCCAGCGTCTCGACCAGGCCTGCTGCCTTGGCGGCGGCGACCAGCGTGGTCAGGTTTTCCGCGTTCGGCGCGTTCTCCGCGATCGTCTTGTTGGAATACATCGCGGCCCCACCGACCTCGACGGAGTCCTGGGCGAGCGCAGGCGAAAAAGCGCCAGCCATCGAGAAAGCGGCGGCGGAAAGAAGAAGAGTAACACGAGTCATTTGGTCGTCTCCCATTGTAACCCGTTCCGGGCACATGGGCAGTTACGGAGGCGTTTGCGGGAAAGTTTCAGAAGAATTTCGGCTCGCGAGTTCGTGACCGCCGGTGACTTCCCGCGAGACCCGCCCGGCGCACGTTACCCCCGCCCTAGCCTCGGGCCGACATGCTTGACACTGAACCTGCCGAAACCCTAAATGCGCCTCGCCTGCGGCGGCCCTGAACAGGCCCCGTAAGGCCCGGGGCCGTAGCTCAGTTGGGAGAGCGCGTCGTTCGCAATGACGAGGTCAGCGGTTCGATCCCGCTCGGCTCCACCACCAGATCTCGCAGGCGGTAGTCAGTAGGTTGCGCGGCCGCCTGACAGGTCGAAAGTGGATCCGGTCGTGAAAGAGTTCTCCGGCGACACCAGCCAGGCGATCATCGCGGCAATCTCCTCCACCTTCAGGAAGCGCCCGCGCGGGATCTTCGACAGCATGTAGTCGATGTGCTGTTGCGAGACCTGTTCCAGGATCTTGGTCTGCGCGGCGGCCGGTGTGACACAGTTGACCGCGATATCGAGGGTGGCGGTTTCCTTGCCGAGGCTCTTGGTCAGGGCGATCACGCCCGCTTTCGCCGCGGAATAGGCGGAGGCGTTCGGGTTGCCCTCCTTGCCGGCGACGGAGGCGATGTTGACGATACGGCCGTACTTGTTGCGGATCATCCGCTGCACGACAGAGCGGTTCACATAGAAGGTACCGTTCAGGTCGATATCGACGACGCGGCGCCATTGCTCCGGCGGGTAGTCGACCAGCGGCACCGTCGGGCCGGCGATCCCGGCACTGTGGACCAGGATGTCGATCCGGCCCGTCCTGCTTTCCGCATCGGCAGCGGCGGCCTCCACCGCATCCGCGTCGGCGATGTCCACGGCATGGGTCCGAACCTCACCGCGAGCCGCCAGTCCGGCGCGCGCTGCTTCGAGCGACCCGCTGTCCACGTCCCAGATGGTAACCTGCGCACCCTCCGCCAGCAGGCGCTCGACAACCGCGTATCCGATGCCGCTCGCGCCACCCGTCACGACCGCGATCTGGCCGTTCAATCCCGCTGTCATCGTCGCCCCATGAGTCTGTGATTGGCTTGGTGAGTTGCTCTAAGCCGCGCGGCGGCAAATGTGAACGCCTCGATGTTTGCAAGGAGCGGCGAAGTTCAAGCTGCCGGCACCACAGCGACGTCCACGGTCCGGCCGGTTTCGGCGGACTCATACGCGGCAAAAACAAGCTGCAGTGTGCGGAGATTGTCCTCGCCAGAGGTAGCCGGCTCGCCGCCTCGCGCCAGGCGATCGACCCAATGCCGCTGAATGTTGAAGACGCTGTCCTGCACCACGTGCCAGGGGCGGACGGCCCACGCGCGCAGCGGAGCATCAACATCGTTGGTGACGGTTCGTCCGCCCGCCGTGACGCTCATCCGGTAACCTTCGGTGAGACGGAGCGATCCGGCACTGCCGTCCACCTCGACGAGCGTTTGCGGAAAGGGATTGGGGTTCAAGTGTGTGTAGAACGAGCAATCGACGACCGAGCTCGTCCCATTCACATGGTCAAGCAGCATGGTCGCGACATCCTCGCCGGCGACGCGCGGATTGACCCGCTGCGTTGTGCAGGTAATCCGCTTCACCTCACCGAAGTAGAAGCGAGCCACATCGAGGATGTGGATGCCCACGTCCATGATGGCCAGGCGGCTATCCTTGGCCAGGTAGGGCTGGTTCTCATAAATGTCCCAGTCATGCCGGAACGAGATGCGGCCGAAGAACGGCGTGCCGATCCGCCCGGAATCGATGACCTCACGAACGGCCAACAGGGGTGTCTGCCAGCGGAAGTTCTCGTGCACCATCAACCGCACACCAGCCGCCCTGCATGCCTGGACCATGGCCACGGCGTCCTCCATCGAGGCCGCGAACGGTTTTTGGCAGATCGCCGCAACGCCATGTCGGGCGGCAAGCTCGACCAGCGATCTATGCGCCGGCAGTGTCGTGACGATGTCGACGAAGTCCGGCCGCTCGCTGCGGAGCATGTCCTCGGCATCTGCATAGATACGAGGGACGCCGAACTCTTCTGCCGCCCGGCGCGCCGCCCCTGTGTCCAGGTCACAGACCGCGACCAGATCCACTCCGTCGAGATCGCGCCAGGCGTGCAGGTGATTCTCGGCGAAGAAGCCGCAGCCGATCAGAGTACCGCGCAGCGTCATCTCAGAGGACTTCTTCCACTCGGATCATCCGCTGCCCGATGCGCTCGCGGAAGCGTGTCCTCACGCTGTCGATGAGCACAGCGATGAAGATGATCAGCCCGAGCACGATGGGCTGCAGGTAGAGGTTCACGCCGGTGAAGACGAGGCCGGCCTTCACGGTCTGGATGAGGGTCGCTCCGATCACGGCGGACAATGCCGAACCGATGCCGCCGAACAGGCTCGTCCCGCCCAAAACGGCCGCTGCGATCACGTCGAACTCGCGACCCTCGCCAAAAGCTTGGTCGAGCCGGCCGATCTGCGCGATCAGCACGAAACCGGCGAGGGCGGCGCAAGTGCTGGAGATCACGTACACGCGGAAGATGATCCAGTCGACGTTGACGCCGGCCTTGCGGGCGGCGTCGGGGTCGTTGCCGACGGCATAGATCTGACGCCCGAACTGGGTGCGCGTGAGTACGACGTGCGCCGCCCCGGCGACCAGGGCGAAAATGATCACCGGCAACGGCACCCCGAACAGCGAGAAGTAGCCGAAGTTCAGCACCTCGCGCGGAAAATCCAGCTGGCGCGAACTGGTCATGAACGTCCCGGCGCCGCGGAACAGGAACAGCGTCGCCAGGGTCACAATGAACGGAATGATGCGGAGGCGGACGATGAAGAATGCGTTGAGGGCGCCCAGGAGCATCCCGGAGACGATCGCGATACCCAGGGCGCTGCCGACCCCGAGGTCGAACTCCCGCATGGCGAAGCCGGCGATCAGCGGCGCCAGGTACATGACGGAGCCGACCGAGAGGTCGATCCCGGCGGTCAGCAGCACAAAGATGATCCCCACCGCGGCAATGCCGACGAAGGACGCCTGCTTGACGATGTTCCCAACGCTCTCGGGAGAAACGAAAGCCGGCGCTTGGGTGCCGAAATAGATGAAGACAGCCAGGAAGATCAAAGGCGTGGCGTAGGCGAGGAGATAGCCGAGGAGGCGCTCGCGAAGGCTCCGGCTCATGCCGCTACATCCTCGCGGAAAGCTGCCCGCAGGATATCTTCCTGACGAAACGGGCCGCCGGTGAACTCGCGCTGTACCTCGCCATGGCTCATGACCAGAATGCGATCACACAGGCCCATGAGTTCCTCCAGTTCCGAGGAAATGAACAGGATACCGTTGCCGGAGGCGGCGATCTGGTCCGCGATCGAATAGATCTCGTATTTGGCGCCAACATCGACACCGCGGGTCGGCTCGTCGAGAATGAACAGGCCCGGCTCGCTGAGGAGCCACTTGCCGATCACCACCTTCTGCTGGTTGCCGCCCGAAAGGCTTTTCACGGGCTGCCCGCGGATATCACCGGCCTTGATCTTAAGCTCGGCCGCGATGGCCGATGCTGCCTCTCCCAGCCGCGTGCGCTCGACGATCCGAAGCGGCGTGCGCGCGAAGGAGTTGACGGATACCAGGGCGATGTTGTCGGCGATTGCCGATTCCATCATCAGCCCTTCATCCCGTCGATTCTCTGTCACGAAGGCGATGCCGTGGCGTATGCTGTCGGATGGCGTGTGGCCGGACAGGGCCTGGCCGTTCATCCGGATCGATCCGCTTTCGAACGGGTCCAGTCCGAAGACGATGCGGGCGAGCTCGCTGCGCCCCGATCCCATTAACCCGAAGAGGCCCAGGATCTCGCCGCGCCGGACCGCGAAGCTCACGCCGTTGACAATGCCCGGCTGGGATACATTGGAAAGCTCGAGGACCACATCGTCCGACGGCTTGCCGGTGCGGGGCGGAAACAACTGCTTCAACTCGCGGCCGATCATCAGGCGGATGATCTTGGGTATGTCGAACTCCGAGCCCGGGCCTTGGGTTACCAGGGCACCGTCACGGAGCACGGCGACGGAATTGGCCAGCCGCATCACGTCCCCGAGGACGTGCGAGATGTAGATCATCGTCTTGCCCTGGCCGCGCAGCCGTTCGATGGTCCGGAACAGACGGTCGGTTTCCCGTTTCGTCAGCGACGTTGTCGGCTCATCGAAAATGATGAGACGCGCATCGAGGTGCAGCGCCTTCGCAATCTCCACCAGCTGCCGCTCACCGGGCGCCAAGGAATCCACCCGCGTGTCCGGCTTGGCGTCCAGCTCGAGCGTTTTCAGGAGCTCGGCGGTGCGGCGCCGCATCGCCGAGCGGTCGATCAATCCGAAGCGGCGCGGAAAACCGTCGATGAAGATGTTCTCTGCGACCGTCAGATTCGTGAAAAGGTTCAGTTCCTGGTGGATGAAGGCGATTCCGGCGGCGGTTGCCTCAGCAGGCGTGCCGGGTGCGTAGGCCTCACCACCCAGCTGCATTGTCCCGCCGCTCGGCTGCACCACGCCGCCAATGATGTTCATCAGCGTGGATTTGCCGGCCCCGTTTTCGCCGACGAGGCCCAGGATGCCGCCTTCTTCTACGCTGAGCGACACGCTTCTCAGTGCATGGATGCCGAAGAAGCTTTTGTCCAACTCGGTCGTCTGAAGCAGCGCAGGCATCAAAGCGCGCCGGCGAGCAAGCGGCTGCGCACCACATCGAGAAGCGCTGCGGCGAGGATCACGCCCCCTTTCACCATGTCGATGTGGAAGGAGGAGAGGTTCATCAGGTTCAGCGTGTTGGATAGGATGACAAAGAACAGCACCCCGAAGAAGGTCCAGAACACCTTGCCTTTGCCGCCGAAAAGGCTGGTGCCGCCGATCACCGTCGCCCCGATCACGTCGAGCAAGAAGGTGCCCTCCCCGAGCGTGGGCCGGCCGGCCTCCAGGCGCGCTGAATAGAGAAGGCCGCCGATCATGGCGCAGACTGCGGAAACGATGAATACGAGGACGATCACGCGGCCGACCGGCACGCCGGAAACGGTGGCCGCCTTGCGGTTGGTGCCGATCGCGTAGACGTGCCGGCCGAACACCGTGCGGCTCAGAAGGAAGTGCGCCGCGACTGCTAATGTGACTGCGATGACCAATGGGTAAGTAATCAACGGGAAGATTTGCCGGCGTGGGATACGCGGCTCGTCCATCGATCCGAGGTAGACGGAAACGAGATCGCCCTTGCCCAAAGCAATATAAGCCTCGGGGAGGTTCCGGATGTTCTCCGAATGGGTGATGTAAATGGCGAACGCACCGATCGCGATCATCGTCACCAATGTGACCATGAAGGGCGGCATGCGCAGCCACGCGACGGACAGGCCATTGAAGAGGCCGATTACGATCGCCACCACGAGCATCGCCGCAAGCGCGAGCGGGACGGCATAATCAGCGTTGGCGAGCAGCCCGCCACTTTCGCTGATGAAAATGCCCCAGATCGGACTGCCGGACAGCACTTCGCCAGGGGCGACGGTGGCCACCAGCATGGCGCCGACCACGCTGGTCAGGCCGACAACGGCTCCCTGGCTGAGGTCGATCCCGCCGATCGCAAGAACAAAGGTTTGGCCGATAGCTACCGCGTAGAGCGGCCAAACGTTGGAGAGCGTGTTGGACAGGTTAGCGGGGTTGGCCAGTCCCGGCAGGAACGGCAGGAGGGCAACGAAATAGACGAGGGTAAGGACAAGGACGAAATATTCGGACAGCAGGAGCCTGCGTCCGCTCTGCCCGATGCTCGACAGGAACCCGAGGCTGCCCGACATACGGTGGGCCGCGGCATCGCGCGTCATCGGCCTGCTTTGGCTGCCTGCCGCCGCAATAAACCCTGCGGCGCCGGGAGCCCGCACGTCACCGGGCGGGATTGATGGCTTGCCGGCCAGCGGCTGTCCGCCGAAGTCGCTCTCCAGTGCCAAACATCAGTCCTCGACAAGAGCGAAGATGGCTGTCGGGCGGAAAGCTCGCGCTCTCGCCGCCCGACCGGTTTTTATCGCCGACTCGGCTTAGGACTTCTTCTCCAGGAAACCCTGCGAGAGGAGCACGCAGCCCCACATGTCCATTTCGCGCTGGCCGATATTGCCGGAGGTCAGAGCAAAACCGGGGTCTTCGATAACCTGGTTCGGCTGCGTCTCGCTGGCCTCAACGGCCTTCACGATCGCATCCACGGCCGAGCGCGCCTCGAAGAACAGGTCCTGCACGCCGGTAGCGTCGACAAAGCCGTCCTTGATCAGCTGGCAGGCCGTCGCGTCTCCGTCGAGACCACCCATCAGGATGTGGCCATCCTCGCCGGCTTTCTTCCATTTTCCGCGAGGCTCAAGCACCGAGCGGATTGTCGGGAACAGGAAGTCGGACGAGGTGAACAGGAAATCAACGTTGGGATTGGCAGTGACCGCCGCTTCGAGGTTGGCCAGCGCCGTCGCAGCGTCCCACTCGGTCGCCACCTCGATCGGCTTCTCGAACAGGTCGGGATTGGCGTTGATGACGTTGTAGAAGCCGTTCTTGCGGCCGACCGCGTTGGGATCGCCGAGGTCGCCGACCATGATCAGCGGCACGGCTTTCTTGCCGCTCGTGTCCATCCGCTTCTTGGCCTCGTCAGCCATGAACTGTACGGCCTGCTCGGCGATTGTTTCGTTGTCGGCGACGACGATGATGCCCTTGCTGAGGTCTGACGGTGGCCGGTTGAACACGGCAATCGGCACGTCGCCGTCCTGCGCTTCTTGGACGATCGTCACTGCGCTCTCGCCGTCCTGCGGGATCAGGATGATGCCGTCCACGCCCTGGGCGATGCAGTCACGTACCTGCTCGAGCTGGCGGTTGGCGTCCTCGGCGGCATTGCGCTCGACAACAGTGTGACCAGCCTCGTTGAGAGCCTTGATGACGGCCGTGTGACCGGCCACCCAGAACTCCGTCTCGAGATCCTGGAATGCAAAGCAGATGGTGCCAGCCTGAGCACCATTGGCGAACGTCAAGCTCAAAAGCGCGAATGCGGCGCCGGCTAAGTACTTGTGCATGCTCTTCATCGGTTCCTCCCTATGGTATTAAGCCGACGAACGTGTGCGCCAGCGGCTTAGTTTGTTGGTAGAGTGATCATACCATCACCGCCTGTCAAGATGTGGTGTCGGGCGAAGCAGCGGAGCCGCGATACAGGTCGTTGGCGCGGGTCAGGTGGGCGAGCATCGCCGCGGCGCTGCCGTCCACGTCGTGATCGATGATGCGGTCAAGGATCTGCCGGTGCTCGGAGAGGGTCTGCGCTTCCCGCCCAAGGGCCCGCAGCAGGCCGACATGGTACTCGGTCAGCCAGCCCAGCATCGCCTCGCTGACCGCTTCGAAGATCGGGTTGCCGGCGATGGCGGCGATCTCACGATGGAAGGCGATATCGGCCTGCAGGAAGCCTGTAAAATCTTCGCCGACGGCCTCCTGCTCAGCCAACCGACCCTCGAGCCGGGCGATGTCGGCCGGCTTGGCGCGCGCCGCTGCCAGTCGCACCATGCCCATTTCGAAGAAGATTCGGGCGTCCTTCAGGTGGGTCAGGCTCTGCGGCGACGTGGTCAGGATGTGCCGCGCCGTCTCGCTGATCTGGCCGAGCATGGTGCGAGCAGTCGGGGCGAGCACGCGCGCCCTTTCACCGTGCGTGATGGTGATAAGGCCCATGCGCTGCAGGGTCTGCATGGCTTCCCGAACCGCCGGCCGGCCGACCTGGAAACTGGTCATCAGGTCGCGCTCGGAAGGAAGAGGATCGCCGGCCACGAGCTCGCCGTTGTTGATCTTGGCGAGCAAGCGCTCGAGCACGTCATGCGAAAGCTTGCGGCGTGGGATCGGCTCGAAGACGCTCATCCGGAACTCCGGTGTCGGCGCCGGCGGCCAGGTATTCGGACCGGTCCAAAATCGAGCGCCTTGACCTTACTGGTATAATGACTATCGTCCGGGAACGCCAGCCGGCTGTTGTTTTCCGTCGCCGCACCGGCGATGTGCGGCGGCTTGTGCGGCGGGTGGTTTCCTCGGACACCAGGCGCAGTGCGGGGCTATGTGCGGGGTATGCGGCGGGCCGTGCGGTGGCTCAAGGGTTTGAGTACGATGGAAGCGCCGGCGACAGGGTCAGGATCAAACTGGTTTCAACCTCTTCCCCTCGATCAGTTGCGGGAAATGGCGAGGGTGAATCGGGTCGACACGGCGCGGATGTTCATGGCGGCCGGCAACGGCCATTTCGGCAGCTGCTTCTCCTGCGCCGAGATCCTGACCGCTCTCTACTTCGCGCTGATGCGGGTCGATCCGGCTGATCCGGACTGGCCGGATCGCGACCGTTTCATTATGGCTAAGGGCCATGCGGCGCCGACCCTTTACTCCGCACTGATCCGACGCGGCTTCATGCCGGAGGAATGGATCGACGAGTTCGAGACACGTGTCGGGGTGAAGCTGATGACGCATCCCTCCCGGCGCTATCAGCCCGGCGTCGATGTCTCGCAGGGCGCGCTCGGGCATGGACTGTCGGTGGGCGTCGGGATGGCGCTGGCCGGCAAGATCGACGGCAAGGATTATCGCGTCTACGTCCTGATGGGGGACGGCGAGACGCATGAGGGCTCGGTCTGGGAGGCCGCCGCCTCGGCCGCCAAGTACAAGCTGGATAACCTCGTCGGGATCGTGGACTACAACCGGCTGTGCGTCGACGGCACCCTCGACGAGGTGATGCCGATGGAGCCGATGCTCGACAAATGGCGCGCCTTCGGCTGGGACGCGGTGGAGACGAATGGACACGACCTCCCCTCACTCCTGCGGGTGCTGGACCCCAAGCGCGACACCCGCTCCAACAAGCCTCGCATGGTCATCGCCCACACGGTCAAAGGCAAAGGCGTATCTTTCATGGAGGACGTCCGCAGCTGGCACTCCGACGTGATCACGCCTGAGCTTTACCAGCGCGCGCTCGCTGAACTTGCCGAGCCGCTCCCTTGAACCACCCCATTTCCACGGCGGATGTCGCCGAACGCATCGCGCGCCGCCGCGCGGATTTCCCCACCAAAGCCATTCGCCAGCAGTTCGGAGAATCGATGCTGGCCGTGGTGGCGGCCGACCCGGATGTCCTGGCGCTCACCGCCGACCTTATGTACGCGACCGGCATGGCGCAGTTCGGCGCCACGTATCCGGATCGCCTGATCAATCTCGGGATTGCCGAGCAGAACATGACCGGCGTGGCGGCCGGGCTGGCTTCTTGCGGCAAGCTGCCGATCGTGTCCGGCTATGCCGCCTTCACCAGCCTGCGCGCCGTGGAACAGGCCAAGGTGGACTGCGCCTACAATGGGCTGAAAGTCGTCCTGGTCGGCCAAAGCTCCGGCTTGTCCTATGGAGTAGGCGGGCCGACGCATCAGACGTACGAGGATGTCGCGATCATGCGCGCCATCCCGAACATGACCGTGGTGGTGCCGTCCGACGCCGTGGAGACCGACCAGGCGCTGCGCGCCTGCGTGGCCTACGCGGCGGCGGGGCCGATCTTCCTGCGGCTCGGCCGCGGCCCGGAGCATGTCTTCAACGACCCGCAATCGGACTTCACCATCGGCAAGGCGGTCACAGTTCGGGACGGCGATGACCTGTGCATCGTCGCCAACGGCGCCATGGTGTTCGAATCGGTGCTTGCGTCCGAGATCCTCGCCGAAGGCGGGATCGGCGCGCGCGTCCTCAACATGCATACGGTCAAGCCGATCGATCGCGCCGCCGTCCTCGCCGCGGCCGGGACGGTCAGCGGCATGCTCGTGCTGGAGGAACACAACGTCCATGGCGGGCTCGGTTCGGCCGTCCTCGAAGTCCTGCAGGACGGCCACGATTTCCCGGTGCGGATCATCGGCATCGAAGACGCCTACCCGCCGATCGGACCAACCGCCGAACTGCGCGCCGCGCTTGGCCTGTCTGCCGAGAACCTCGTCGCCCAGGCGCGGAAGTTGCTTGGCGGGCTGCAACGACGTGCGCAACCAACCGCATATTCGAGGTAGCAGATCATGGCTGGCCGCACTGTACTGGTGACTGGGGGAGCGGGTTTCATCGGCACTTACTTCGCGCGCGCCCTGGTGGAACGCGGCGACGAGGTTGTTCTGCTCGACCTGCGCGGGCCGGGGCCGGAATCGGAGTGGGTCCTGCGCGAGGTGCGGGACCAGATTCGCTTCGTAGAAGGCGACCTGCGGCAGGCGGGTGTGCCGGAAGCGATCTGCCGCGAGCACCGGGTCACCGACGCCGTCCACATGGCGTCCATCGTCAACCCCGTCTATCTCGCCAGCCATCCTCGCGAAGCCCTGGACGCCAATACCGGCGCGACGATCAACATGCTCGACGCCGTCCATAAACTCGGGCTGCGGCGCTTCATATGCTTCAGCACCATCGGGGTCCTGCCCAGCGTGGAATACGAGCCGATCGACGCCAACCACCCGGTGCTCCTCGGCCGGGCCGGGCCGGGAGCCAGCTTCTATGGCGCGGCGAAGGTCGCCAGCGAGGCGTTCTGCTTCGCCTACCGGCAAAGCTTCGGGCTGGACTTCGTGATCCTGCGCCCCTCCGCCGTGTACGGCTTCGGCATGCAATACCCGATCTTCATCAAGCCGATGGTGGAGAACAGCGTGCGCGGCGTGCCGACCGCGTTCGAGCATGGCCGGGATTTTCCGCGCGACTATACGCATGTGCTGGACGTGGTGCAGCTGACGCTGAAGGCGCTGGATGCCGAGCCGCAGGCGGTCAAGGACCGCATCTTCTATGCCGCGACCGGCGAGAAGCTGGTCACCGCCGGCCAGGTCGCCGAGATCGTCAAGGAGCTGGTGCCGGGAGCCTCCATCGAGATCGGGCCGGGACTGTCCGAAGCGGATCTGGTGGAGATCGCCTACCGAGGCGTGCTGGACGTCGGCGCCGGCCGCGACCAGCTCGGCTACGTGCCGCGCTACGCCAGCATCCGGAATGGGCTGGCGGAGTTCATTGAGCGCTACCGCGAATACCTCGACGCGGCCCAGCCATCCTGATTCCCAGCCGGGCGAAGCGCTTCAGCCCCGTCGCGGAACCGGCAGCAAGCCCCTTGGCAGGGGGCCCGGCGAGCGGAACTTTCCCGGGAAAGCAACGTTGCTGGCATCAAGGTTCGCCGCAGCGGGATCACGTCAAATGGCAAATACGGAAAAGGACGTCGAGCATCTTGAGCGGGAGGTCGAGGAGAGCCGCGCGCACGTCTCCGAAACCCTGGATGCGCTGCAAACGCAGGTGGCCGGCACGGTCGAGGAGTGGAAGGGCCGTCTGAGCTACGAGGAGCTTTCCAAGGAAGCCAAGTCCTACGCGCGGAACACCGCCACGCGAATGGCGCATGAGCGCCCGGTTCTGACCGGCGCGATCGGGCTCGCCGTCGCCTATCCGTTCCTGAAGCTGGCGGCCAAGATCCCGCTGCCGTTTTACCTGATCGGCGCCGGCGCCTACATGATGAAGCCGGTTTACGACGGCGGATCTAGTTCCTCCTACGGCGGGAGCCGCGGATACAGCTACGGGCAGCAGGGCCCCGGGGAAGGCACCTATGAAGGCGCCTCCGGCGGTGGGAATTACCGGTCCGGCTATGGCGGCCGCAGCTTCTATTCGCCCTCGGCGGGCAGCGGCTCTTCCGGCGCGGAATACGGCGCAAGCACGGGCATGAGCTCGGGCGCGGGCGGCGCAGCGATGGGCTCGGGCGGTTACTCCGGCGGCGGCGCAGGCATATCGTCATATAGCGGCGGAGAGGCCGGGATGGGTTCAGGACGCACCAGCGACGGTGGCCAATATGGGGGCGGCCAATATGGCGGCGGACAATATCGCGGCGGTGGCCAGTACGCGGGCGGCCAGTACGGCGGTTCCGGATACCGGCAGGGCAGCTACGGTGGCGGGTCGCGGAACACGTTCTTCACAGACCTGACGGAACGGGCGCGTTCAATGTTCTCGTCGCTCGGCGGCGGCCGCGGCTCGTATCGGTATGGAGGCGACATGTCTTACGAACGCGGGGGATCGGGCCGCGGCGGTGGCTCATACCAGGGCGGCGGCTCATACCAGGGCGGCGGCGGATCGCGCTTGCGCTCTATGACCGGCAACCTCACCGGGACTGCTTCCGGCGCGATTCACAGTGCCACAGACGCGCTGGGCCAGGTCGCCCACAGTGCCGCGGAGGCCGCGTCCAGCGCGGCTCAGAGCGCGGCGGGCTACGCCTCGTCGGCATATGGTGGCGTGACGTCCACCGCTATGCGCGGCGCCTCCTACACACGCCAGATGGCGCCAACCAATGTGTGGATTCTTGGCGCGATCGGACTGGCGGCAGGCGCTGCCGTTGCCGCCATGCTGCCGCAGACCCGGGTGGAGAACCGCTGGGTCGGGCCGACCGCCGACGAGGTCCGCCGCCGGGCACGCGATCTGGCCAATGCCCGCGTCGAAGAAGCGCGCCACATGCTGGACCGCGCCTATGACGTCGCGCTGGAGGAGGCGCAGAACCAGGGGCTTACGCCTGATGCTGCGCGCCAATCGGCCCAGGATTTCGTCAGCAGGATCAGTGAAGCGGCCCGCCGCGGCGCCAACCGCGGCGAAGAAGGGGGACGCGGACAGTCGGGCGGGAGCTTCGACCAGGTCTGACCCTCAACCTCGCGAGTATCGCTTGGCCAGTTTGCAGAGGTTTACCAATGTCGCAGGATGATATCTTCAAGGACCCAACAGGCACGAGCACAACGGGGGCCGGCGGGCCTTCCGGCTCCAATGCCGGCGGCGGCTCGGGCGGCCAGGGCGGATTCAGTACCAGCCAGGGCGGGTCTACGGGACAAGGGGGCTTCTCGTCCGGCCAAGGGGCTTATTCGTCCGGCCAGGGCGGTTTCTCTTCCGGCCAAGGCGGGTCCGGCACAGGCCAGGGCGGCGGTTTCGGCTCCGGGCAAGCTTCCCAGGCCTACGACTCCGCCATGGATGGGGCGCGCTCATTGGCCGACCAGGCGCGCGAACGGGTGCGCGGCTACGCCGACGACGGCAAGCGGCGGCTCGCCGACCAACTCGACGATTTTGTCCAGGTGGTCCGGCACGCCGGAGAAACCATGCAGGGTGGCGAGCAGGCCATCCCGGCGGCCCAGTATGTGACGCAAGCCGCCGACCGCCTGGAGGACCTGAGCAGGATCCTTCGGGACAGCAGCACCGACGAGCTGCTGCGCCGGGTCCAGCGCTTTGGCAACCGCAATCGCACGGCGATCTTCGGTGGTGCCCTGATTGCCGGGATTGCCCTGGGTCGATTCGCCATCGCATCCGGCCAGAACAGGGGTACGGGGACGAGGACCGGGCGCGGCAACAACCAGTTCGGGGCGGGCCGTTACCCCGTTCCTGCCCGAAGAAGTGAGATCAACAGCACCGACCGGACCCAAGATACGGCGGGCGGCGGCTCCGACCCCATTACCCCGTCGGAGGGCCTCGGCACGCTCTAGCAAACTTGCCGGGCCGCCCCTCCCCGACTAGTCGTCGGGGCGGGCGCCGCTCGCGCTCTTGTCGGAGCCAAGCATGCCGGTTCGCCAGACTTCCTTTATCTTCGACCTCGACGGCACGCTGGTCGACAGCGTCTACCAACACGTCCTCGCGTGGCATGAGGCGCTGCAGGCCGAGGGCATTGAACTTTCGGTGTGGCGCATCCATCGCCGCATCGGCATGTCCGGCGGGCTTTTCACCAATATGCTGCTGCGCGAGACCGGCATGGCCATCGACCCGGAACGGATCGAACGGCTCAGCCAGTTGCACTCGGAATACTACAAGAAGCGGGCCGGCGACGTGCGGCCGCTGCCCGGCGCTCGCGACCTGCTCGACTACCTGACCGAGACCGGCCTGCCCTGGGCCATCGCCACCAGCGGCCGGATGCGGACGGCCGGCCTCGTGCTTGAAGCGTTGGGGGTCAATCCCGACGAAGCCACGGTGATCACCCGCGACAAGGTCAAGCACGCCAAGCCGGACCCGGACCTGTTCATCGCCGCGGCGGAGGCGCTGGGCCAGCCGATCGAGAGCGCCTGCATTGTCGGCGACAGCGTCTGGGACATGCTGGCGGCGCGCCGCGCCGGCGGACTCGGGGTCGGGCTCCTGACCGGCGGCTACGGCGAGGACGAGCTGGTGCGGGCCAGTGCATACCGGGTCTACGAGGACCCGGCGCAGCTGCTGCTGCACATCGACGAGGTGGGCGGCCGGCTCTAGGGCCGCTTTTGCCCTGCTGTCATGAGCGAGAAGCCCAAGCCCAGGATCACGATCACCTATTGCCGGCAATGCAACTGGATGCTGCGCGCCGCCTGGATGGGGCAGGAACTGCTGAGCACGTTCTCGGAAGAGATCAGCGAGCTGGCGCTGGTGCCGGGGACGGGCGGCGTGTTCACGGTCGAGTGTGGCGGGGCGCTGCTGTGGGACCGCAAGCGCGACGGCGGCTTTCCCGATGCGGCGGCGCTCAAGAAGCTGGTGCGGGACCAGATCGACCCGGAGCGCGACCTCGGCCACGCCGACCGGCGCTGACCGGGGGCCCTGCCCCGCCGCTCCGCGCCTGGCGGCGGGCATCGAGGAAGGCGGTGATTTCAGGCAGGTCCATGCAGTTGAGCACGCGCTCTTTCGACACACCGCCCTTGCGGGCCATGGCGACGCCCCAGCGCGTCAGGTCGAGCTCGGCGATCGAATGGGCGTCTGGGTTGATGCTCAGAATGCAGCCGAGTTCCAGGGCGCGGCGGTGCCAGCGCCAGTCGAGGTCGAGCCGGTGCGGGTTGGCGTTGATCTCCACGACCACCCCATGGGCGGCGCAGGCCTGCAGCACGCGGTCGATGTCGATTTCGTACCCCTCGCGGCGCAAGAGAAGGCGGCCGGTCATGTGGCCGAGGATTGTCGTGAACGGGTTGGCGACGGCCTTGAGCATGCGCTCGGTCTGCGCCGCCGGGTCAAGGGCAAAGCGACTGTGGATGCTTGCGACAACGAAGTCGAAACGGGCAAGGATCTCTTCTGGGTAGTCGAGCGAGCCGTCGAGGAGGATGTCGGACTCGATGCCCTTCAGAATGCGGAACTTGCCCTTGTAGCGCTTGTTCAGCCGGTCAGCTTCGACGTGCTGCGCCTCTATCTCGGCAAGGCTGAGGCCGCCGGCATATCCGGCGCTTTGCGAATGGTCGGCGACGCCGAAATAATTGTAGCCGCGCTGGCGCGTGGCCTCGGCCATGTCTTCAAGGCTGAATGTGCCGTCGGACTGGTCGGTGTGGGAATGGAGGATGCCGCGCAGGTCGGCCTCGCCGACCAGGGCCGGAAGTTGTCCGGCTTCGGCCAGGGCGATCTCGTCGGCGCCTTCGCGGAGCTCCGGCTCGATAAACGGCAGAGCCAGCGCGGCGTAAAGTTCAGCTTCCGTCGCGCAGGGTATGAAATCGCGTCCACGGCGCAGTCCCTGCTTGTCGAGCGTCAGGCCCATGGCGGCGGCACGGGATTGAAGCTGCGTCAGGTGCTCGGCGGAGCCGGTGGCGAACAGCAGGGCCACGCCGTAGCGGGGCTCGTCGGCGACCGTCAGGTCGACGTCGCCGCCGATGCGCTCCGTCGCGACCGTGGTCAGCTCGCCTGGGGCCTGCGCCACCAGGTGCAGATCGTGGACGAGCTCGCAGCCGCGGCGATAGTCGCCGGCCATGACGATGCGGGCCAGCTCCGGACGCCATTGCGCCAGCGTCTCGGCGGAGAATGCCAACAGCGCCCCGGCATGGTGGATATGCCGCTGGCCGCTGGAGCGGCGCAGGATATCGATACCCTGGAGGATTTTCTTCTGCAGGGCGGGGCCGAGGCCTTTCACCGGCGCGAGCTTGCCGTCCCGGCAAGCGGCTTCGAGCTGCTCGATGTCGGAGATGCCGAGGTCAAAGATCTGGCGCACCTTCGGCGCGGCTAGGCCAGGGATGCTGAGCATCTCCAGCACGGAGGCCGGCAGTTCGGCGCGCAGGCGCTCCAAGGTCCGGTGGGTGCCGGTGCGGTGCAGCGCCTCGATTTTTTCTTCGACCGCCGCGCCGATCCCGGGGATCTCGCGCAGCCTGCCCTGCCCGACCACCTCGTCCAGCGGCAGCGCAAGCGCGCGGAGGCTTTCTGCGGCGCGGTGGTAGGCGCGCGCCTTGAAGGCGGAATCTCCGCTCAGCTCGACGCGCTGGCCGAGTTCGACCAGCAGGGCCGCCACGGCCGTCGCGTCGAGCCTTTCCGTCACGCGATTAACTCGCCTCTAACTACCCGTCGGCTACAACGCGCTTGTGCGGATCTGGTCTCGCGTACCGCACCGTTTCTCCCCGCCTGGGCAAGCATCTGCCGGCCCAGGCAGGACGTCAACGCACCGCGCCGCGGGCCGCGACGGGCCAGACGACCTCGACGGCTCCGTCCCGCATCCCATACACCTCGTCGACCATGTTGCTGACCACGCAGCAATGGTTGGGGATGACGTTGACCACGTCGCCTATGCCGGGCCGCTCGGCGCAGTCGGAGAGGTCTACCATGGCGTGCTCCTCCGACAGCTGGACGATGCGCGCCTCCGGATATTCGACGATCCGGCCGTGGCCCTTCATGAAATACTGGTCGGAAGTCAGCACCTTTGACCCGGCGTCGAGGATGGCGCGGTTCGGCGTCGGCCGGCTGACCACCGTGGTGCGCACCTGCAGGGCGCAATCGTCCCAGGTCGCCGCGCCGACGGTGACCATCATGCAATCATTGTAGATGTAGGTGCCGGCGCGGTGCTCGGTCGTCATCGGGAACTGCCCGACGCGGGACAGCGCCGGCGTGCCGCCGCCGGAAACGACCGGGACGGGGATCCCGGCGTTCCGGAAAAGTTCGAGCGCGCGGTCGAAGTAAGCCGCGGTCTTGTCGCCATTCGGGTAGTTCATCAGCCCTTCGAACTGCATGTGCGGCATCACCATCGCGCGTCGCGCCAGGTCGAGGGCCTCCTCCGGCGACTGGACGCCGTTGCGGCCGAAGCCCGTGTCGCATTCGACGAGGAAGCGCACCGTCCCGTCGTGGCGGCGGGCCGCGTCGGACAGGCCCTTGGCGACAACCTCGTTGTCGAGCACTACAGCGAGCCGGCCGACGCGCCGTGACAGCTCCATCAGCCGCTCGGTCTTCGCCTCGCCGATGATGTTGTAGCTGACCAGGATATCGTCGGCGATGCCGCCCTCCACGAAAGCTTCGACCTCGCCCAGCTTCTGGCAGGTGATGCCGGCGGCCCCCGCCTCCAGCTGCTGTTTGGCGAGCGCCGGGATCTTGTGGGTCTTGATGTGCGGCCGGTTGGCGATCCCGTGGGCGTCGAGCTGCGACTGGACGCGGCGGATATTCGCCTCAACGCGGTCGAGAAGGATCGTGACCGCGGGGGTGTCTGGTTGGTTCTGCATCTGCTCCTCCGGCGCGCTTCGTTGCGGTCTGATTGCGTACTCCGCGGCGGATCGCTAGTGCTCCGACCAGAGGACAATCAATGACATTGGACAAGGTATCGGAGGCGATCCAGGCGATCGCGAAGGGCGAACTCGTCGTGGTAGTGGACGATGACGACCGGGAGAACGAGGGCGACCTAATCATGGCCGCCTCGAAAGCCACGCCGGAGAAGCTGGCCTTCATGATCCGCCATACCAGCGGGATCATCTGCGCGCCGATGCGGCCGGACATCGCCGAGCGGCTCAGCCTTTCACCGATGGTCGCCACCAACCGCGACCCGATGCGCACGGCCTTCACCGTTTCGGTCGACTACAAGGTCGGGCTGACCACCGGCATTTCCGCCGAGGAACGCGCCAACACGATGCGCGCACTCTCCAACGACAATTGCATCGCCACCGATTTCCTGCGCCCGGGCCACGTTTTCCCGCTGATCTCCAAGACCGGCGGGGTGCTGATCCGCTCCGGCCACACGGAAGCGGCGACGGACATGGCGCGGCTGGCCGGTCTGGAGGAGGTCGGCGTCCTGGCCGAGGTGGTCAATGACGACGGCACCGTGAAACGCCTGCCGGAGCTCGTCGTCTTCGCGCGCGAGCACGGGCTGAAGATCGTCTCGATCGCCGACCTGATCGAACACCGTATCAGGACGGAATCGTTCGTGAAGAAGGTCGAGACATTTGCGACCGCGACGCCGGTCGGCCAGGCTGTCGTGCACATCTACACGACACCGTTCGACGACACGCAGCACCTGGCCGTTGTTTTCGGCGAAGTGGAAGGCGGCGATCGGGTGCCGTGCCGCATCCACCACGAGCAGCCGCTGCGCGACCTGCTGCAGCCGCCGCGCTCGCAGCGCTGGCTCGACAATGCGCTGGCCCGCTTCAAGGGGAGCGGCCAGGGCGTGCTGATCTATGTGCGCGATCCGCGGATTACCGCCATCGAGAGCGCAACGGAAATGAAGCCCGAGGGCACCGACCAGCACGGGAGCTCCCGTGCCCGCATGCAGCGCTGGCACGAGATCGGGCTCGGCGCGCAGATCCTGCGCGATCTCCGGGTCTCATCGATCACGCTGCTGGCGACCCAGCATCGCCAATACGTCGGATTGGCTGGCTTCGGGATCGAGATCGCGGAGACGGAGATCGTAGAGAGCTGACAAACACGCGGCGTCATCCTAGGCGAGCCGAGCGAAACCCGAGGACCAAGAGCTAGCTGCGACCTTTGTCCTAGGCTCTCGGTCAAGCCCGAGGGTGACAGGCTCTACCGTCGTTATCAGCCGCGGCCGACGAAGGGCATTTTGTTGGCCATGACGGTGACGAACAGGACGTTGGCGTCGAGCGGCAATGAATCCATGTAGAGGACGGTCTTGGCGACGTTCTCGACGTCCATGGTCGGCTCCACCTTGAGGCTGCCGTCCGGCTGCAGGACGCCCTCCTTCATCCTGGCCGTCATCTCCGTCCCGGCATTGCCGATATCGACCTGGCCGCAGACGATGTCGAAGGGCCGGCAGTCGAGCGAGATCTGCTTGGTCAGGCCGGCGACGGCGTGCTTGGTCGCCGTATAGGCGGCGGCTTGTGGCCGGGGCACATGGGCCGAAATGGAGCCATTGTTGATGATGCGCCCGCCGCGCGGGTCCTGGTTCTTCATAACGCGCACGGCCTCACGGGCGCACAGGAAAACGCCGGTCAGGTTGGTATCGACGACGCGTTGCCAGTTCTCCAGCGTGAGGTCTTCGAAAGGCACCGGTGGGGCGCCCGTCCCGGCATTGTTGAAGAGCAGATCGAGGCGGCCAAACTTTTGGCGGGTCTGGTCGAACAGGGCGCGGACCGACTGCTCATCGGTCACGTCGGTCGGAACAACCAGGGCGGCGTCGCCCAGGCCCGCAGCGGTCTCCTCGAGCTGCTCGCGGCGGCGGCCAGCGAGGGCCACCCTGTAGCCGGCCGCGATAAGCGCTTTGGCGACCGACCGGCCCACTCCGCTGCCGGCCCCGGTCACGATGGCGTTCTTCTGCATTTTTTCCCCCTGCTGTGGCCGGCTTCGGCGAGCGATGTGTCACGGTTTCCCGCCGGAGTCACCCGCCGGATCCGCTGGGCCCGGCAGTCCTCCCCAGTCCGGGTCGGCGAGAACCTCCGCCGTATGCGCCCCCAGCCGGGGAGCCGGCAGATCGGCCACTGCCGGCACGCCGTCCAGGACGATGGGCGAGCGCACGCCAGGGATGGCGCCACCCTGCCCGACTGCGTCCGCCAGGTCGACGCGCATTTCGCGGAATCGGACCTGAGGGTCGGCGAAAACATCGGCGACGCTGTTGATCGGTCCCGCCGGCACGCCCTGGGTTTCGAGTTGCGCCAGCAGGCTGTCCCGGCTCACGGTGGCGGTGCGCGCGGCGAGCAGCCCAGCCAGCGCCTGGCGGTTTTGCACGCGGTTGGAATTACTGCGGAACCGCTCATCGGTGGCCAGATCGGGGACGCCGAGGATTGCGGCGAGCCGGGCAAACTGGCCGTCGTTGCCGACGGCGATGATAAGGTGGCCGTCGGCGGCCGGAAAGACCTGATACGGCACGATGTTCGGGTGGGCATTGCCCATGCGCCGCGGCGAGATGCCGGAAGACAGGTAGTTCAGCGCCTGGTTGGCCAGCACGCCGACCTGCGTGTCGAGCAGGGCCATGTCGATGTGGGCGCCCTCCCCGGATTCGTCGCGCCGGCGCAGCGCGGCCTGGATCGCCACTACGGAATAAAGGCCGGTGAAGATGTCAACGTAGGCAACGCCCACCTTCTGCGGTTCGCCGTCCGGGCTGCCGGTCAGGTCCATGATGCCGCCCATGCCCTGGATCATGAAATCGTAGCCGGCGCGCGCCGCGTAAGGCCCGTCCTGACCGAAGCCGCTGACGGAACAGTAGATCAGGCGCGGGTTGATTTCTCGGAGGCTGGCGTAGTCCAGCCCATATTTTCGCAGGCCCCCGACCTTGAAGTTTTCGATCAGCACGTCGGCGTGGCGCGCCAGGGTGCGGACGATCTCCTGACCTTCGGCCGTTTCGAAGTCGGCGGCGACCGAGCGCTTACCGCGATTGCAGGAATGGAAGTAGGCGGCCGAGAGGTTTTCTCCATTTGCGCCCTCGATGAAGGGTGGTCCCCAAGCGCGCGTATCGTCGCCGGAGCCGGGGCGCTCCACCTTGACCACATCGGCGCCGAGATCGGCGAGGAGCTGGCCGGCCCAGGGCCCGGCGAGGATTCTGGCGAGTTCGAGTGTGCGGAGGCCGTGGAGGGGTGGAGGCATTTGGACTTGAAAGCAGCGTCGTGTTTTGGACGCAAGCTCCCGCGTGCGAACCCCATACTCACGGGCGCGGCGGTTCGGCCCCGATCTTCGTCAGCTGAATGTGAACGGGCCGTACGATACTCTCGGGAACGCAGCGCCGCAGCAGGTGTTTCCGCCGACACCGGACAGACCGAAAGGCGGGGATTAGTGAGCACTGACGCTTTGCGGCAGAAATCGCAGCAGGAATTCCTAGCCGCCGTCCGCACCTTTGACGAGCGTCGTCCCGTGCTGATCCTCAGCCACAACGATGCCGATGGGCTTGCCTCCGCGGCGATCCTCTCCAAGGCCCTGCAGCGGGCGTCAACGCCGGCGCAGGTCCGCGTGCTCGGCCGCGGCGAAAACCCCTGGTCGCCGGGATGGCCGGACAGCCTGGATTTCGAGCCTGGCGGGTTGATCGTTGCTGACCTTGGCGTGCGTAGCGAGCCAATCCTCGGGGGCATCCCGACGGTGCTCATCGATCACCATGTGCCGCGCGGCGCTCCGCCCGCGGCCACGGTGATCACCGGCTACGGGCACGAACCGACGCCCACCTCGGGGCTGCTGGCGTTCTGGTGCGCGCAGACGCTCGCCGATATCGAGGACCTGCTGTGGCTGGCGGCCATCAGCCTGATCGGCGACATGGCGGAGGATGCCGGGTTCGCCGAGATGGCGGAGGCGCGCCAGCGCTATGGCGTGACGGCGTTGCGCGATGCGACGGCGCTGCTGAACGCGGCGCGGCGGGCCGGCTCCGGCGATGCCCGGCCGGCTTTCGAGCTGTTGATCAAGGCGGGCGGGCCGAAGGAGATCGCCTCGGGGAGTCACCCGGAGACGGCGGTGCTCAAGGCGGCGCGGGAGGAGGTGAAGACCGCGCTGGAAATGGGCAAGCGCGTCGCGCCGCAGATCCGGGGCGACGTGGCGCTCATCGTGGTCCATTCGCCGTGCCAGATCCACCCGCTGCTCGCGCAGACTTGGCGGGGGCGGCTGAAGAAGAATATCGTCATTGCCGCGAATACCGGCTTCCGGCCCGGGCGGGTGCACTTCGCCGTGCGCAGCGCCACCGGGCGCAACCTGGTGGAATTCCTGCGCGAAAAGGCGCCGGCCGGAGCGGACGAGCAATATGGCAGCGGCCACGAGCAGGCGACCGGCGGGGCGCTGCCGATGGATCAGTGGAACGAGTTTCTCGCGAACATCGGCTTCCGCGCCGATGCGCAGGCCGCGGCATGACGGGCGGTCCGCTTCGGCTGGGCTTTCCCGTCAAGGTGCTTGGGGCGCCGGACCTGAAGAGCAACGACACGCGGCGGCACCAGCAAAACCCGCATCTAAAGGTGTCGCTGGAATATCTGGACCGCATCTTTGACCACCTGAAACGGCACCGGATCAACATGTACCGGATGTCGTCGGACCTCGCGCCCTACTGCACGCATCCCGACATGCCGCAATTCCACAACATGGTGCGCGAGAGCCGGGCCGAGCTGGCCGCCATCGGCCGAAAGGCGCGCGAGCTCGACCTCAGGCTGTCGTTCCACCCGTCGCAGTTCGTGGTGCTGAACAGCCCGGATCCGGAGCTGGTGCGCAAGAGCGTATGGGACCTGGAAAGCCAGGCCGAGATGCTCGACGAGATGGGGCTTGGGCCGGAGGCGGTGCTGGTCATCCATGTGGGCGGCTCTTACGGCGACCGGCCGACCAGCGCGGCGCGGTGGGCCGAGACCTGGACGACGCTGCCGGAGCCGGTGCGGCGGCGGCTGGTGCTGGAGCATGACGATCTCAGGTTCAGCGCCGCCGACGTGCTGTGGATCCATGAGCAGACCGGGGTGCGGCTGATTTTTGACCACCAGCATTTCTGGTGCTTCAATCCGGAGGGACTTGAGATGCTGCCGACGCTGCGGCGGATACTCCAGACCTGGCCGGAAGGCGTTCGTCCCAAGGTGCATTTCTCCTCGCCGCGTACGGAACTGCGCGAGCTGAAGCGGAAGAACCGGAAAACGGGAAAGAACGAAATGGTGCGGGTGCCGCCGGTCTGGACGGGGCATGCAGACTTCACCAACCCGTTCGAGTTCTGCACCTTCATGCGGATGGCAGAGGGGCTGGATTTCGACGTCATGCTGGAAAGCAAGTCGAAGGACCTGGCGCTGGCCCGGCTGCGCCCGGACATGCTGCGCTATGCGCCGGACGTGGCGGCGCGGTTCGGGCTGGCGCCGGACGCAGTGGAAGCGCTGGACGCGGAGAGCGAGGCGCTGCTGGACGCGGAGGCCGTACTGCCTTCGCCCTCAGCCTCCCAAGACGAAAACTTGACTGCTACCGCGTGAAACTCACGGCGTTGCCGGCGTCGACGTTGACGATATTGCCGGTGGACTTGGCCGACATGTCCGAGGCCAAAAAGTAGATGGCTTCGGCGATGTCTTCCGGGAACACGGAGCGCTTCAGCAGCGAGCGCTGGCGGTAGTGTTCTTCCAGCTCGTCGGGGCGCATCTTGTAGGCGGCGGCGCGTTGCTCGCGCCATTCGCCCTGCCAGATCTTTGAGCCGCGCAGCACAGCGTCGGGATTGACGACGTTGACGCGGATGCCGTCCGGCGCGCCCTCAAGCGCAAGGCAGCGGGCAAGGTGGATCTCCGAGGCTTTTGCCGTGCAATAGGCCGCCGCGCCGGGCGAGGCGGCGAGGCCGTTCTTGGAGGCCACGAAGACCATGGCGCCGCCGAGCTTCTGGCGCTTGAAGAGGCGGAAGGCTTCCCGGGAAACGAGGAAGTAGCCGGTGGCGAGGATATCCATGTTGCGCTGCCACATGGAGAGCTCGGTGTCCTCTACCGAGGCGGAGGAGGAAATGCCGGCATTTGAAACGATGATGTCGAGGCCGCCGTATTCCCGGCTCGCCTCGATGAAGGAGCGGGCTACGTCGGTCTCGCTGGTCACGTCGAGCCGCACTCCACGCACCGAGTCGGCGCCGTGCCTGTCGCTGATTTCCTGCACCGTCGACTGGAGCGACTGCTCGTCGATGTCGGCCAGCACGACGCAGGCACCCTCGCCGACGAGGCGCTCGGCGGTGGCCCGGCCGATTCCCCCTGCCCCGCCGGTGACGTAGGCAACGCGGCCTGCCAGGCTCTTGGGCTTCGGCATGCGCTGCAGCTTGGCTTCTTCCAGCAGCCAGTATTCGATGTTGAAAGATTCCTGCTCGTCGAGCCCGATGTATTCGCCGACGGTGGAGGCGCCGCGCATGACGTTGACGGCGTTGACGTAAAACTCAGCGGAGATGCGCGCCGTCGCCTTGTCGCGGGCAAAGGTGATCATGCCGACGCCCGGTATGAGATAAACCACGGCATTCGGGTCGCGCATCTTCGGGCTGTCCGGATGTTTTGAGCGCTCGTAATAGGCCGCGTAGTCGTCGCGGTAGGCCTCGATCGCCTGGCCCAGGTCGGCGATGACCTGGTCGAGGTCGGCGATCGAGGGGTCGAAGTCGATGACCATGGGCCGGATCTTGGTGCGCAGGAAATGGTCGGGGCAGGACGTCCCCATGGCAGCGAGTTCGCCCAGGCGGTTCGATGTGACGAAGTCCAGCACGGCTGGGGAATCGTCGAAGTGCCCGACTTTCGGCTCGCCCGCACCGATGCGGCCGCGAATTTCGGGCATCAAACGCGCAGCGATCTCGCGCCGCCGCTCGGCCGGCAGCGGCTCGAAGGCGGGTCCACCGAACACGGGGTTGCCGGCCGTTTCCGCCTCGAACCAGCTTATGGCGCGGTTGATGATGTCGAGGGTGAGTTCGTAGCAAGTGAGCGCGTCGTCGGCCCAGGTGAACAGGCCGTGGCTGCCGAGCACGCAGCCTTTCGCTTCGGGGTTTTCGCGCGCGAACCTTTCCAGCCACAGGCCGAGTTCGAAGCCGGGCCGCTTCCACGGCAGCCAGCCGATCTCGTCGCCGTAAATCCTTTGAGTCAGCTCACGCGAGTTCCTGGTCGCGGCGATGGCGATCACCGCGTCGGGATGGGTGTGGTCGACATGCCGGCGCGGCACAAAGGCGTGTAGTGGTGTGTCGATAGAGGCGGCGCGCGGGTTCACGTTAAAGGTGGCGTGCGGGAGCAGGCCGACCATCTCGTCCTCGTGCTCGACCCCACGGTAGATGCCCTTCATGGCCTCGAGTTTGTCCATATAGAGAGTAGCAAAGCCGTCGAGCTTGATGGAGCCGAGGTCGCCACCGGAGCCCTTCACCCAAAGCACCTCCACATTCTGCCGGGTAAGCGGGTCGAGCTGCATGACCTTGGCTGAGGTGTTGCCACCGCCGTAATTTGTGACGCGCTTGTCGGCGCCAAGGAGGTTGGAGCGGTAGAGCAGCTTTTCGGGCTCGCTCATCCCGGCGGCACGGGACTCTTCCCAGCGGTTCTCGATGAGGGTGGAATTCGGGTTGGTGTGCAGCATCGATCTTTCCGGCGGGATGTAGGCAGAGCGGGATCGCTCCATCGTAGCGCGGATGAAGCGTCTGCGTAATCCGGGTTGCCGCAACGCGCGGCCTAGCTCGCGTCCGACGGGAAGAATCCCGGATTTCGCTTTGTTCCATCCAGGCTAGGGGTGATGGATTTCCATTGCTGAATTGCCGTGCAAGACTGCCGGTATGAATGCGGTCCTGCAGCTCTCCGGCATCTCGAAATCGTTTCCCGGCGTGAGGGCTTTGTCGGACATCAGCTTCGATGTGCGGGCCGGTGAGGTTCATGCGCTGTTGGGCGAGAATGGCGCCGGGAAATCGACGTTGATCAAGATTATGTCGGGCGTGCACCGGGCCGATACGGGCACCATGACGCTCGACGGCAAGGTCACGAACTTTGCGTCTCCGCAGGAGGCGCAGGCGGCCGGGATCGCGACGATCTACCAGGAGCTGCTGCTTTTCCCCGAGCTGACCGTCGCCGAAAACATCTTCATGGGGCACGCCCCGAAAGGGCGTTTCGGCGGCATCGACTGGGCCGAGATGCGGCGGCGCGCGGTAAAACTGCTGGCCGATCTCGACATCCACGACCTCGACCCGAACCTGCTGGTCGGCTCATTGTCGGTCGGCAACCGGCAGCGGGTGGAGATCGCCAAGGCGCTGTCGCACAACGCCCGTATCTTGATCATGGACGAGCCGACCGCGGCGTTGACGGAACACGACGTGGAGCGGCTTTTCCGCATCGTCCGGCTCCTGCGCGAGCGAGGGGTCGGCGTCGTTTATATCAGCCATAGGCTGGAGGAAATCTTCCTGCTCGCGGACCGGGTCACGGTCCTCCGCGACGGCGAGTTCGTGGCGACCAAGCCGGTGAGCGAGACCGACCATCAGGATCTCGTGGAGATGATGGTCGGACGCCGGATCGAGGCGCTGTTCCCCAAGCTGGACGTCAAGCGCGGCCAGGTCGTGCTGGAGTTGGAAAACGTCGTCCGCCAGCCGATGACAAAGGGCGTCAGCCTGAAGTTGCATGCCGGCGAGATTCTCGGCATCGCCGGTCTGGTCGGATCGGGGCGGAGCGAACTCGCCGAGATCATCTTCGGGATGACGCCGGCGGATTCCGGCACGATCCGCCTCGATGGGAATCCCGTGGCGATCAACAGTCCCTCGGACGCCAAGCATCTCGGCATCGCTTATGTCCCGGAGGATCGCGGTCGCCAGGGGCTGGTGCGGCCCATGCCGATTTCCCAGAATGTGTCACTGGCCAACCTCGGGCGGCTTTCCCGGGGCGGTTTCCTTGACCGCGGTGCGGAGCGCGACCTGGCTGTCGAGAGCGTCAAACGTTTCCAGATCCGCGCGAGCGGCATCGGCCAGATCGTCGGAAAACTCTCGGGCGGCAACCAGCAAAAGGTCGGGCTATCGAAATGGCTCGCCACCGAGCCGCGCATTCTCATCATGGACGAGCCGACGCGCGGCATCGATGTCGGCGCCAAGGCGGAAATCCACCGCTTGATGAGCGAATTGGCGCAGAAGGGCTTAGCCATTCTCATGATATCCAGCGAACTGCCGGAGGTCATGGGCATGAGCGACCGCATCCTGGTGATGCGCGCCGGCCGGTTGGTGGCGGAGGTGGACCGGGCGGAGGCGACACAGCCGAAGATCGCCGCGGCAATGATGAGCGACGCGCCGGCGGAAGTGGCGGAGGCCGCGGAGTAGATGGCTGTTCAGGACGCCACGTCGGGTTTGGTCAGCCGGCCGCGCTTCCGAATCGGCGGGTTCAAGCTGAGCCAGGAACTGGTGCTGCTCCTGGCGATCATCGCGCTGTTTGTCGTCGTCGGCGCCTACAACCCGCGCTTCATCGCCGAGCGGAACCTGCAGTCAATCTTCCTCGGCAACGCCTATATCGCGGTGGCCGCTATCGGGATGTCGATGGTGATCATCTCCGGGAACATCGACATCTCCGTCGGCGCGCTGATCGGCGTATTGGCGACGATCAGCGGAACCCTGGCGGTGAACGGCGTGCCGATCTGGCTGTGCTGGATCATCCCGGTTTTTGTGTCGATCGCTTTCACGACATTGCTGGGCGTGATGGTTGCCTACCTGCGGATTCCCTCGATCGTGGTCAGCCTCGGTTTCCTGTCGATCCTCAAAGGCGGGTTGATCAGCGTGACGGGCGGGGCGTGGATCAATAAGCTGCCGCCCGGCTTTCACCTGGCGCAGATGCAGCCGCTCGGGATCCCGATGCCGATCTGGTTCATGGTCGTGCTGACCATAGGGGCGGCAGCGTGGATGCGACTTTCGGCGACCGGGCGGTCCATCTATGCGGTCGGCGGCAACCCGGAGGCGGCGCGGCTGTCGGGCATCAGCCAGGAGCGGACGATCGTGAAGGTCTTTGCGATCCACGGCCTGTTCGCCGGAATCGCGGGAATCCTGTTCGCGACGCAGCTGTCGATCATCCAGTCCACGGTGCCGCCGAACCTTGAGCTCACCATCATCACCGCTTCGGTGGTTGGCGGCGTCAGCATTCTGGGGGGCACCGGGACGGTAGTGGGCTCGACCTTGGCCGCCATCCTGATCGCCGCGATCGGCTCTTCGCTGATCTTCATCAACGTATCGCCGTACTGGCTGCGCGCCGTGCAGGGCGTGTTGATCCTGCTGACGGTATTGGCCGATCTGTGGCGCCGGCTGCGGCAGCGGAGGCTGAAGTGAGATGACCACCACGGCCCAATCGCCTGCCCGAGCGCGGTTCAATGTCACCCAGGAGATCGTGCTGGTTGTGGCGCTGATCGCCGCGCTGCTGGTGCTTTCCGTCACCGCCGACCGGTTCATGTCGGTCAACAACCTCCTGAACCAGGGGCGCCTGATGACGGAGGTGGCGCTGGTGGCGCTGCCGATGACGTTCATCATCATCACCGGCGGGATCGACTTGTCGGTCGGTTCGATCATGGGGCTGACCGCGATCCTGCTCGGCGTGTTCTGGCAGAATGTCGGGCTGCCGCTGCCGGCCGCCGCGGGGCTGGCGATCGTCGCCGCGTGCATTGCCGGCTACTTCAATGGGTTGCTGATTACCCGGCTGCGGGTGCCGCCGCTGATCATGACGCTGGCCACCCTGGCGCTATACCGCGGGCTGGCGGAGGGGATCAGCGAGGCGCGTTCGGTGCGCGGCTATCCGGAATGGTTTTACGTGCTCGGCCAGGGCAACGTGCTCGGGGTGCCAACGCAGCTCTGGCTGCTGCTGGTCGCCATCGTCATTTTCTGGGTCATCCTGGCGCGCACAACGTTCGGCCGCGCGCTCTATGCCATCGGCCACAACGAGACGGCGGCGCGCTATTCGGCGCTGCGCGTCGATCGCATCAAGATCATCATCTACACATTGTCGGGGCTGATGGCGGGCCTTGCCGGGGTGATCTTCGTGTCGCGCGTATCGACGACGCGCTCCGACATGGGCACCGGGCTTGAACTCGACGTGATAGCGGCGGTGGTGCTCGGCGGGACGAGCATCTTTGGCGGCATCGGCACGATCGGTGGCACCGTGCTCGGCTTCACGCTGATCCAGCTTCTGAAGAATGGCCTTGCGCTGACCGGCGTAAAGGGCGACGCCACCATTGTCGTGATCGGGGTCGTGCTGATCCTGTCGATCCTGATCACCAACTTTCTTCAGCACCGTCGTGGATTCGGCGGCTGAGGATCGGCACGTCGCGAACGACGGCCGTGATTTGTGAACCGGGAGGAAACGGAGAATGTTGAAAGCATCATTACTGGCTCTCTTGCTGAGCACTGCCGCCGGGTCGGCGATGGCGCAGGACCGTTGGCAGGGCGCTGACGACCTGCCGACCAATCCGCTGGGCTGCGACGGCGGCGCCGGCGAGGTCGCCGCAAAACCCTATGACGGTGGGCAGCCAACCGGCGCGCCGGACCTGAACGGCAAGCCGATCACCGTCGTTGACGTGCCGAAGCTGGTCGGCATCGGCTATTTCAGCGCCACCACGCAGGGCATGCAGGAAGCGGCAAAGGAACTCGGCAACGTCACGGTCTCGACCGATGGACCGACTGAGGCCAACATCGACGAGCAGATCACCTTCATCGACAACTACATCACGCAAGGCGTCAACGGCATCCTGTTCGCCGCCAACGACCCGGTCGCCATCGCGCCGGTGCTGAAGAAAGCGCTGGCCGCCGGCATCCACGTGGTCGGCTATGATGCAAACTCGCAGCCGGACGCGCGCGAATGGTTCGTCAACCAGGCCGAGTTCAACGGCATCGGCAAGGCAATGATCGATTCCATGGCGGCGGAGATTGGCGAGGACGGCGCCTTTGCGATCGTGACCTCGACCTTCACGACGCCGAACCAGGCCCGCTGGATCGCCGAGATGCAGGCCTACCAGCAAGCCTGCCACCCGAACATGAAGTGGCTGGAGACGGTGGAAGCGCAGGAAGACAACGTGCTGTCCTTCAACCAGGCCAACACGCTGATCAACAAATACGGCGACGAACTGAAGGGCCTCTTCGGGATGACTTCGGTGGCGACGCCGGCCACGGCGGACGCAGTGACCCAGGCCGGCCTGTGCGGCAAGCTGGCGGTTGTCGGCCTGGCCACGCCTAACGCGATGAAGCCCTACGTGGAATCCGATTGCGTCAAGTCGGTCGTGCTGTGGAACCCGGTGGACCTCGGCTACGCGGCGCTCTACGCGCTGCGCGCCGTGGCCGATGGCAAGCTGACGCCGGAATCCAAGGAGCTTGAGGCGGGCCGACTGGGCAAACTGCAGGTCGTCAACGGCTCGGAGATCCTGCTCGGCGCGCCGTTCGTCTACACGAAGGCGAACATCGGCGATTTCGACTTCTAAGCTGGCATTCATTCTGGGCTCCCGGTCTGACCGGGAGCCCTTTGCGGTCGAGGCGAAAGACCCGGTGCGCAGCGTTGCTGTGATCGACATCGGCAAAACCAACGCCAAGGTGGCGCTGGTCGATGCGGAGTCCGGCACCGAAGCAGCGCTCCGCCTCAGCCCGAACACCGTCCGGCAGGACGGCCCCTACCCGCACTTCGACGCTGTTTCGATCTGGCAGTTCATCTGCGACTGCCTGGCGGATTTCCACCGGGACGCCCCGATCGATGCGATCAGCATCACCACCCATGGCGCGGCCGGAGCGCTGATCGCCGCGTGCCCGCCGCCGGCGGACGGAGGGGGTGACGGGCTCGCGCTGCCGATCATCGACTACGAGTTTGCCGGGCCGGACGAGTTCGCGGCTGAATACGACGCGGTGCGCCCGCCGTTCGCAGAAAGCCTGTCGCCCCGGATGAACTCCGGGCTGAACCTGGGGGCCCAGTTGTTCTGGCAGCAGAAGCGGTTTCCGGCCGTATTCAGCCCGGCGGCCCGATTTCTTCCGTACCCGCAATATTGGGCCTGGCGGCTGTCGGGCGTGGCGGCGGCGGAATGGACGTCGCTCGGCAGCCATACGGATCTGTGGGCGCCAGCAGCGCGAAACTGGTCGAGCATGGTCGAGCGGCTGGGCTGGACGCCGCTGATGCCGCCGCTGCGCTCCGCTTTCGAGTGCCTAGGGCCGGTGCGGTCGGAAATCGCCGTGCGGCTGAATCTTGACCCTGCCACGCCGGTGATGTGCGGCATTCACGATTCAAACGCGTCGCTGCTGCCGCACCTCGTCACGCGCGACGGCCCTTTCACGGTGGTTTCGACCGGGACCTGGGTCATCGTGCTAGCCGTTGGCGGTAGCACCGAGCGCCTGGACCCCGCGCGCGAGGGGGTTGCGTACGTGGATGCGTTCGGCGCGCCGGTGCCGGCCGGCCGCTTCATGGGCGGGCGTGAATTCGATGTCCTCTCAGGCGGGCTACAACCCGTTCCCGAACCCGGGGATCTGGACGCGGTTATCTCGCGCCGCGTCATGGCCCTGCCCTGCTTTGCACCCGGCACCGGCCCCTTCGGACGTTCGGAGGGCCGCTGGACCGTCCCGCCGGAGAGCTTGAGCGCCGGCGAGAGGATTGCCGCAGCAAGCCTCTACGTGGCGCTGGTCACGGCCGAATGCCTGCTGACGGCCGGGTCCGCCGGGCCGGTCGTCGTGGAGGGGCCATTCGGGGCCAACGCGCTGTTCTGCGCGGCGCTGGCGGCCATAGCCGGAGTGCCGGTCGCGCCATCGATGCGTCGGACCGGCACGACGTTGGGCGCAGCACTGCTCGCGGGACAATTGGGCCAGCAAGGGCCAGCACCGCCGGAGCCCATCTCGCCGCTCGGTCACTCGGGTCTGGAGGCTTATGTCCGCGATTGGCGCAAGTCCATCTCAGCTTGAGGCCTCCGGAGTTCGCGTCAATGTCTGCTAGTCGACTCCGAGATTAAGATTCACCACCCGGAAAGGAACCTCGAATGCTGCCGGGTGTTGGCTAGCTTTCCACAAGAGGGAGCATGCCCAATGCCGGCCAAGCAGAAGACCTTGAACGACCTGTTTCTTGACGGACTGAAAGACATCTACCACGCCGAGAAGCAGGTCTTGCGGGCGCTGCCCAAGATGGCGCGCGCCGTGAAGAATGACCAGCTCCGTCAGTCGCTGGAGCAGCACCGGGAAGAGACGAACGGGCAGATCGAGCGCCTCGAGCGGCTGTTCGAAATGGTCGAGAAGCGCGCCAGCGGCAAGCCCTGCCAGGCAATGCAGGGCCTGATCGAGGAAGGCCAGGAGCACCTGGAAGAATACAAGGACAGCCCCGCGCTCGACGCGGCCATCATCGCCGCCAATCAGGGCATCGAGCATTACGAGATCGCCCGCTACGGCACGATGCGCACCTGGGCGCAGCAGCTCGGCATGACTGAAGCCGTTCAGCTCATCGAGCAGACGCTGGAAGAAGAGAAGAAGACCGACCAGCTGCTGACCCAGATGGCTGAGCAGTCCGCCAACCAGGAAGCCGAGCAGCAAGCGGCCGAATAGCCTCGCACGCAGATGGCCCGCGTGACCGGTCGGTCACCGCGGGCCTTTTCTTGGTCTGCTAAGCCAATCAGCGCGACGCGGAGACGGTGGGAAAACCCGCCATGATCGCGGCGATCATCTTGCGCTGCTTATCGCCCTCGCCGTGATGGACGGTGACGTTGAAATAATCCTCGTGTCCTGACAGGACGGCGTGATTGGAAAGCGAGCAATCGCCCTTTCCCTCGCGCACCGGCTCTAAGACGACGTTAAGCCCGCGCCCGGCAAGGGTCTGCATCCGGCCTTTCATGCCCTCATTGACCGGCTCCAGCGCCGCCAGAAGCAGCAGGGCGTGCTCCCCGGCGAGCGGGCTGTCAGGATCCTTGCTCGCCACTTTCCGCATGTCTTTCGGGACCGTCGACATTGAAACGTGACCCAGCCCGTTCGTCGGCACGGGGCCGTCGAAATTGTTGTGGAGCGCAATCACCGGCTGCGACGCACCGAGCAGGTCCTTGAACACCGCCGTGAACTTCGGTGCCGCCGACTTGCCGAGTTTCGGGCAGGATATCTCGTCGTCTGAAAAATTGCGGTTGGGATCGATACCGTCCTGATTGCGCTTGCCCCCGGTGTCCAAGGTCACGAGCACCCCACCATAGGTCTGCAGCGCATGGACGGCGGTGTCGAAGGATTCGTGCTCGTCGTCGTGCAGCACGGCCCAGAGCGGGCCCGGGCGGCCGCTCGTGACCGTCTGTACCGTCCACGGACGCTTGCGCTCCTTGAATTTTTGCTCGGTGATGCAAAAGCCGGGCTCCTTCAGCGCTTCGGCGTTGCGGCTGAAATCCTTGTCCTTGTCGGCCACCTTGTCCGGCGCAAGGCACGGCCCGGAGGGCTGGGCCGCCGCCAGCGCGATCTGCGGAGCCTCCTGCCCCCCTTCCGACGCCTCCCGATCGGGCCTGGGTGGCGGGACCGGCGGGGTGTCCTCGGCAGGAGCTGACGAACCCAAAGCGGCGATGGTGGCGGGATCAGGCTCCGGTAGCGGCGGGCTTACGCCGGACGCCTTGGCAACGCTCGTGACGGGAGCAACCGGCTCCTCGGCAGGGCGCTGGTTGCTCTCAACACGGGCGGGCGGTTTGATTTCCGCAGAGCTGGCCGGTTCAGTCAAAGGCTCGGGCACGGCCGCCACCGCCTGCCCATCGAGGCTTGCCGGCTCTGGGCGCTGCGCTGCCGATGCCGAGGCCGTGACCGGAGCGCGGGCTCTGCCCTCCCCCGGCGGCGGTGCCGGGGCGGCGATCAGATCCGGCCCAGTTGCCGTTTCGGTTGCCGGTCCGGGCGGTGCCGCCACAAGGTCGATGGGCACTTCGCCCTCAGCCATCGGGTCAGGGCGCGGGGGCGGGATTCTTACGGCCTCGTCCTTGGCATCGGCGTCGGCCGAGCCCTCCTCGACGTCGTCGGTTTCGGGACCCGTCGGCGCCGCTGCCGTGTCCTGCTCAGGCGCATCGGGGGGAGCTTCGAGCCACCGGAACCCGTCAAGGAGATCAGACGCTTGCTCGGCCGCATACGGCAGGACCGACGCACGCTTCGCCAGGGCGCGTCGGCTAAGCGGAACGGCGATGTCGCGGGGGTTGTCGGGGAGGTTCTGAAAAACGGCGTCGATGCGCTGCTCGACAGGCGCGAGGGACTGCGCCGCTGCCGGCACCGAGGCAAATGCCGCGCCGACCGAGGCGACAAGCGGAAACAGAAGCGTCGTGGTGCACCCAGAAGCCCGCCGGCCAATCCGCGGAATTTTCGCCTCCCCCGTCCTGAACCGTCCTGCGTAGATGCTGCACAGGACGGCGATGTCCACCGCCGCCCATTAGTATCTTGATTTTGGCTTCTCTGTGAAGGCGATCCGATTCGCGAGGGCGGCGTCGCAGTTCGGTTAATCGGATCGGCGCAGCGGGCTCGCCATCCGACGAACGCGTGAAACGCCTAAAGGGCGGTCCAGCCACCGTCGATGGATAACGCAGTCCCGGTGATCTGCGCCGCCGCCTCGGAACAGAGGAAGACGGTCGTGGCCCCGACATCCTCGACGGAGACGAACTGCTTGGTGGGCTGGCGCTGCAGCATCACAGTGCGGATCACCTCATCGCGCGAAATGCCGTGGGTCCGCATTTGGTCCTCGATCTGGCCCTCGACCAAGGGGGTCCTCACATAACCGGGGCAGATCGCATTACAGGTGATGCCTTCCTCCGCGAGCTCCAGAGCGACCGTCTTGGTCAGGCCCAGGACGCCGTGCTTCGCCGCAACATAGGCGGATTTGAACGGCGAGGCCGTGAGACCATGCGCCGATGCGATGTTGACAATGCGGCCCCAGCCTGCCGCCCTCATGCCGGGCACGGCAGCGGCTATCGTGTGGAACGCGGAGCTCAGGTTGATCGCGATGATCGCGTTCCACTTCTCGACCGGAAACTCCTCGACGCGTGCGACGTGCTGGATTCCCGCATTGTTGACGAGAACCTCCACGGGCCCGAACGCGGCGGCCGCCTGGTCCACCAAGCGTCGGCAATCATCCGCGCTGGACATGTCCGCCTGGATAAACCTCGCCCCGACTCCGTGCGACGAAGAAAGCCGCTCGGCCAGCGCATGATCTTGGTCGTCGTCGGTGAACGAGTTGAGGACGACGTTGCAGCCCTGTGCAGCAAGGGCTTCGGCGATGCCAAGCCCGATTCCCGAGGTCGAGCCTGTAACCAGTGCAGTTTTTCCCTTGAGCATCGCTGAGCAAGCCTCGACGGAGCGGAACGAATTGGATGGATGGCGGGTCGTGTAGCCCGTACGGATCGGACCGACGGTCCGGGCCGGCTCTAAAGCGGGCCGGTCCCGAAAACAACGCAGCAAGCGTGGACGTCAGCGCGGCAAGACCCGTTTCAGGAACGAAAGGCCGATCTGCAGCCCATCGGGTCCGATCCCGTGCGGGATGCCGGGCGAGATGTGCCATTCGACGGGGATCTCCGCTGCCGCAAGGCCCTGAGCGGCCGAGAAGATGGCCGCCACCGGGATCAGATCGTCGCGCTCCCCGTGGATGAGCATGACGGGCGGCTTGTGGACCGTATCTCCAGCCAATGCCTCGGGATCGGCCAGCAGCCCGGAATAGCCGAGGATGCCGGCCACCCGGCCGCTGCGATGCGGCCCGATGTGCAGCGCCAGCATGGTGCCCTGGCTGAAGCCGACCAGCGCCATCGCGCTTTCCTCCAGGCCGTGGCGAGCAAGCTCCGCGTCGAGGAACTCGTCCAGCCCGGGGCGGGCGGCCGCGACGCCGCGGGCGAATTCGTGCGGATCGCGCATGGTCAGCGCGAACCATTGGCGCCCAATCCCGGCTCCGGCGCAGAGCTGCGGCGCGTTGGGTGAAGCAAAAGCCGTATGGGGGAGTTTGGGCGCCCACTCCCGGCCGATGCCGATCAGGTCATTCCCATCGGCTCCATAGCCGTGCAGGAACACGACCAGGCTCCTCGGTTTGGCACCCGAGGCCGGCGGCAGGCGAGGTCCATCGATCATCGTCAACTCCAGATTCGGAACGGGGACCGGGGGGCTCTCAGAGCCGTCTCGTTAAGCAATGTCCTGCCCGGCGGGAAGGGCTTCCATCCAGTTCAAGTGATTGAATTCACCTTCGATTCAGAGGGTGGAGCGGTTCACGTGATCGTTCAGGGAACGCCTTCCCCGCAATCGGAACGGATTACGGCAGGCCCGGTTATGCCCAGGCAACAATTCTCTGGAGAACTGCCCAATGAGACGAATTCTTTTAGGCGCCCTGTTGGGCACGGCGGCGATCGTGCCTGGAACGGCGATGGCGCAGTCTCCGGAATGCGACCGGCTGGTCACCATGATCGAACAGAACCAGGGCGCGCAGATGCCCATCGACATCGAGCGGGCGCGCACTTTGCAGCGCGACCGCAACGAAGCCGAGTGCGTGACCGTGCTGCAGCAGGTTCAGGCGCAGGCTGGACAGCAGCAGCCAGCGCAGGCGCAGGCCGGCCAGCCGGCGGAAAGCGGCGACGCCAACGCCGTGCCGGAAGCGCAGGAAGGCGCCCAGCCCGGCCAGGAAGCTTCGGGATCCAACATCGTGGTGCAGCAGCCGGCGCCGACGGTTTCCGTCGAGCAGGCCGCGCCGCAGGTGACAGTGCAGCAGCCGCAGCCCAATGTCACCGTCCGCCAGCCGCAGCCGGAAATCATCGT
>JAESFL010000036.1_pt1 | contig 207302 bp, 221 predicted proteins | sample 9269401 | NCBI WGS metagenome assembly JAESFL01 (sample SAMN14506025, study PRJNA617098) | algae metagenome | isolation source: Gloeocapsa sp. UFS-A4-WI-NPMV-4B04 and co-occurring heterotrophs from desert... | place: USA: Utah | collected 2006-10-01 | reverse complement strand
CCACCCCCCGGGCGCCCCCCCCCCCCATGGCGGCCCGCACAATCACCACGGCCCCCCCCCCCCCCCCCCGCGCAGGAAAGGCAGCGCCTCCGCCAAGCGTCGCTTGCGGAGCTCGAGCATCTGCTAGCCGCGTGTGGTGCTGATTGCGCTCGTCATCTCGGCGCTGTGATGGAGCGAAAGGCAAGCGCATATGCGGAGATCACCCTAGCTCCAGTCGGAGAAAGCGCCGTCTTGTCGGCCCGGAGGCGGCGGGTGCTTGAAGTGGCGGAGCGGGTGGGATTCGAACCCACGATACGCTTTTGACGTATACTCACTTTCCAGGCGAGCGCCTTCGACCACTCGGCCACCGCTCCGCATGCTCTGGAAAGCTGGCCCCTATCGTCTGGTTCCACCCCGTGCAATGGTTGAGACCATGCTGACGACACTCCTGCTTCTGCAAGCCACCGCTCAAGCCCCTGCCACTGCCCCGAAAGCGCCAAGCGAGATCGTCGCCGCCGCGCCTGCCGCCGACTGGGTGGATATCGCGCCTGACGACCTGCTCGTCATGCAGCTCGCCTCGGGCAAGCGTGTGGTGATCCAGCTCATGCCCCCACCGTTTTCGCAGCCCTGGATCGCGAATATACGGACGCTGGCCAAGGCGCATTGGTGGGACGGCACCAGCATCAACCGCGTGCAGGACAATTATGTCGTGCAATGGGGCGACGCGACGGAGAAGAAGCCATTGCCGGCGGGGTTAAAAACCGTGTCAGAGAGCAACTATATCTTCAAACCAGAAGGTCGAATGGCCGAAATTTTTGCGAGCAGATTGAACGCAATGGCGGCCAATGCTCTCGCGTCGACTTGCATGTTCAAAGACGCAAAAGCCACGGCTGAGTCATGCGGCTTTCGCGATCCTTTCTGGAATGAGAGAGACCCGTACGCAGCTCACACCAACTTCTTCCAGGGTTGGCCTCTGGGGACCGATTTCGAAAAGGCTTGGCCAGTCCACTGCTACGGCATGATCGGCGTCGGGCGGAACCTGTCGCCCGATGCAGGTAACGGCGCCGAACTCTACACCGTGATCGGCCATGCGCCGCGACACCTGGACCGGAACATCGCCGTCGTGGGACGCGTGATGGAGGGGATCGAGCACCTCTCCAGCCTACCGCGCGGGACCGGGGCGCTCGGCTTTTACGAGGACCCGAAGCAGCGGGTGCCGATCGCCTCGATCCGTCTCGCCTCCGAGCTGCCGCAGGGGGAGCGGCCGCGCGTGCAGTATCTGTCGACCCAGAGCACAAGCTTTGCCGCCTATGCCGATGCGCGGGCGAACCGCAAGGACGCGTTCTTCAACATTCCCGCGGGCGGGGCGGATATTTGCAATATTCCGGTACCGGTACGGAAGAAGCCCTGACCCCTTATCGGTCGTCCTGAGCGGAGCGCAGCGTAGTCGAAGGGCGCTGGGACAGGCCTCGGCCAGCGCCCCTCGACTTCGATCGGGACGAGCGGACTGGTGGCTAGGCTAAACTCACCTTGCCGCCGGCGTGCCGCTCCAGCCGGCCGCCGAGTTCCAGTTCCAGCAGCGCGGTCTGCACCACCGAACTGGGCAGGCCGGAGAGGCGCACCACTTCGTCCACCTGCACCGGCGTGGGGCCGAGCAGGTCGGTGGTCGCGCGCAGCTCCGTTTCCGACACGTCGTCGAAAGCGGGCTCGAAGCCGTCGACCGGCTGCGCGACGGCGCGGGCATCGATCGGGCGCACCTGCTCCAGCACGTCCAGGGCATTCTGGATCAGCGTCGCGCCGTCGCGGATCAGCTGGTTGCAGCCTTGCGCGCGCGGGTCGAGCGGGGAGCCGGGGACCGCCATCACTTCGCGACCAAGCTCGGCGGCGATGCGGGCGGTGATCAGCGAACCCGACTTGGGCGCCGCCTCCACCACCACAGTGCCGAGCGCCAGGCCGGCGATGATCCGGTTGCGCGAGGGGAAGTGACGGGCGAGCGGTTCGGTGCCGACCGGCTGCTCGGCGATCAGCAGGCCGTCGCGCGCGATCCGCTCCTGCAACTCGGCATTTTCCGGCGGGTAGGTGATGTCGATCCCGCTCGCGATGACAGCGACCGTGCCTTCCGCGAGAGCGCCTACATGAGCGGCCGTGTCGATCCCACGGGCAAGACCGGAGATCACCGCCGCCCCCTCGCGCGCAAGCTGCTGCGACAGGCCGCGCGCGAAGCGGCAGGCAGCGGCGGACGCATTGCGCGCACCGACAATGGCGATGCCGGTGCGGGTCAGCAGGCCGAGATCGCCGCGAACGGTCAGCATCGGCGGCGCCGTGTCGGTCGCGCGGAGCAGCGCCGGATAGGCCAGCTCGTCGACGAACAGCGGCCGGGCGCCCAGTCGCTCGATCGCCGCCAGCTCGCGCTCGACCGCCCGCGGGTCGGCTGGTTTGAGGTCCCGACGCCCGGCTCGCGCGGCTAGGTTCGGCAGCGCCTCCAGTGCCGCCGCCGCCGTGCCAAAGCGTGCGATCAGCTGACGATAGGTGACCGGCCCGACATTGGCAGTGCGCAGCAGCCGCAGTTTGTGGAAGTGGTGATCGGCCTGCCCGTCAGCCATGTTTGCGGCCCACCTTCGGCTCGGTGCCGGCAAACAGCCGCTGCAGGTTCTCGCGGTGCTTCCAGAAGACGATGACAGCCAGGGCGATGAAGAGAATGCCGGCCTGTGCGAGGTCTGTAGCGAAGGCGAGGACCGGCGCTGCGACTGCCGCGGCAAGTCCGCCCACTGACGAAAAGCGTGTCGCCAGCAGCACGCCGATCCACACCACCAGATAGGCGAGGCCGAGCCCCCACCAGATGCCGAACGCGATGCCGCCAAAGGTCGCCACGCCCTTTCCGCCCTTGAAGCGCAGCCAGACCGGATAGCAGTGGCCGATGAAGGCCGCCGCCGCGCTCAGCAGGTCGCCGCCCGGCGCGAGCTCAGCCCCGATCCACACCGCCGCCGCACCCTTGAGCGCATCCAGCAGCAGCGTCGCGGCGGCGAGCCCCTTGCGGCCGGTGCGCAAAACATTGGTCGCGCCGATATTGCCCGAGCCAATTTCGCGCAGATCGCCGGCGCCGGAAAAGCGGGTCAGCAGCAGCCCAAAGGGGATGGAGCCGAGCAGATAGCCGATGACGAGCGCCAAGGCCGGCATTTCCCACAGCATATCGACGTTTGGCGCCCCCATGCGCCGAGACATAGCGAGCGAGCGCCTGCTGACAAAGAGCAAACCGCACGACTATGGAGCGGAATGGCCGATACCCGCCCGCTCCTGTTCTTCGACTCCGGCGTCGGCGGTCTGTCGGTCCTGGCCGCCACGCAAAAGCTGCTGCCCAACGCTCCGATCGTCTACGCCGCCGACAGTGCCGGCTATCCCTATGGAACGAAGTCCGAGGCGGAGATCGCCGCGCGCGTCCCGGCGCTGCTCGGCAGGCTTGTGGAGCGCTACCGCCCGCGCCTGGTGGTGATCGCCTGCAACACCGCCTCAACCATCGCGCTGGCCCATGTCCGCAGTGCCCTCGACCTGCCGGTCGTCGGCACCGTGCCGGCGATCAAGCCCGCCGCGGCGTTGTCCAGGACCAGGGTTATTGGCGTGCTCGGCACCGAAGCGACAATCCGCCAACCTTATGTCGACCGGCTTGCCGCCGAGTTCGCCAGCGACTGCCTGGTGCTCCGCCACGGATCGGCGGAGCTGGTCGACCTGGCGGAGGCGAAGCTGCGCGGGGAACCGACGGACCTCGCGGCATATGCGCGTATCCTCCGCGGCTTGACCGACCAGGCTGGCGGCGACCGCCTCGACACGGTCGTCCTCGCCTGCACGCACTTCAGGCTGGTCGAACCGGAGCTCAGCGCTGCATTGCCGCTCGCCTATGTCGATGGCGCTGAGGGAATCGCCCGGCGAATCGATTTTCTTACGCAGGGGCAAAGCTGGCCGCTCGAGCCAATACCGGGCACCGCCGTTTTCACGCGTCTGGACGAAAAGGCCGACGCGCTGCGTCGCGCGCTAACAGGCTTTCAGCTCGCTAGCGTCGTCGGCCTCTGATCCGGCGACTCCAGGAAGCTCCTTATTGCGAGTTGTTCTCACTGGCTTGCTCGTTCGTACGAAGGTAAACGGCCCGGAGCGGACGGGCAGCTTTGAGCAAGAGCTTTGGACTATAATCGCATCTTCACTCAGGCGATCGACCGGCTTCACGCTGAGGGTCGGTACCGGGTGTTCATCGACATTCTGCGCAACAAGGGGGCGTACCCCAATGCGCGCTGCTTTGCCGGGCATAATGGTCCTAAGCCGATCACCGTCTGGTGTTCGAATGACTATCTCGCCATGGGCCAGCACCCCAAGGTGGTCGCGGCGATGGAAGAGGCGCTGCACGATGTCGGCGCCGGCTCCGGCGGCACGCGCAACATCGGCGGCAACACGCATTATCATGTGAACCTCGAGGCGGAGCTTGCCGACCTGCACGGCAAGGAAGCCGCCCTGCTGTTCACGAGCGGCTATGTCTCGAACGAAGCGACGCTCTCCACCCTGGCCAGGATCCTGCCCGGCTGTGTGGTTTTCTCCGATGAGCTGAACCACGCCTCGATGATTGCAGGCATTCGTAACTCCGGTTGCGAGAAGCGGGTGTGGCGGCACAATGACCTGGCGCATCTCGAAGAGCTGCTGGCGGCCGAAGACCCCGAAACACCCAAGCTGATCGCGTTCGAGAGCGTCTATTCGATGGACGGCGACGTGGCGCCGATCGCCGCCATCTGCGACCTGGCCGACAGATACGGCGCGCTGACCTATCTCGACGAAGTGCATGCCGTCGGCATGTACGGTCCGCGCGGCGGCGGCATCTCCGAGCGGGACGAAGTCGCCGACCGGCTGACCATCATTGAAGGCACGCTCGGCAAGGCGTTCGGCGTGATGGGGGGCTATATCGCCGCCGACCAGGTGATCGTCGACGTGATCCGCAGCTACGCCCCGGGCTTCATCTTCACGACCAGCCTGTCGCCGGTGCTGGTCGCGGGCGTGCTGGCCAGCGTGCGGCATCTGAAGGCAAGTTCGGCCGAGCGCGAAGGGCAGCAGGCGTCCGCTGCGCTGCTCAAGCAGCTGTTCGTTGATGCGGGGCTGCCGGTAATGCCGTCCGTGACCCACATCGTGCCGCTGATGATCGGCGATCCGGTCAAGGCCAAGCGGATCAGCGACATCCTGCTCGCCGAATACGGCGTGTACGTGCAGCCGATCAACTACCCGACCGTGCCCCGCGGCACCGAACGCCTCCGCTTCACGCCGGGCCCGAGCCACACGGCGGAGATGATGCAGGAACTCACCCAGGCGCTGGTCGAGATTTTCGGGCGGCTGGAACTGCGACGGGCGGCCTAATCGCCTTTTCGTCATCCCGCGAAAGCGGGGACCCAGCTTCTTCTTCAACTTCGGTGCCAACTGGGTTCCCGCTTTCGCGGGAATGACGAAGGGTGGAGTTCGTGAACAGCACTGAGCTCACCCTCCTCTTCCTCGCCGCCCTCGGCGCAGGCGCGGTGAACGCACTGGCGGGCGGCGGATCGATCCTGACGTTCCCGGCACTGATCGCCGCCGGCCTTCCGCCGCTCTCGGCCAACGTCACCAACACGGTGGCGCTCTTTCCCGGCTATGTCGGCGGCGTAATCGGGCAGGCGCGCGACCTGAAGGGACAAGGCCGCCGCCTCCTCCTGCTGATCCCCGCAGCGCTGATCGGTGGCCTTGCCGGCGGCCTCTTCATCCTCGCGAGCAGCGAGAGATTATTCGAGGCGCTCGTGCCATGGCTGCTCCTCGGCGGCTGCGCATTGCTCGCCGCGCAGGACAGGCTGCGCGCCGTGCTGCAGCGCCGCGCGGGCGTGCTGGGGCTGGGCTGGGCAATCATCCCGGTGCTGCTGGCGGCGATTTATGGCGGCTATTTCGGTGCGGGGCTCAGCGTCATCTTCCTCGCCCTGCTCGGGCTCACCATCGACGACAGCCTCACCCGACTGAACGGCTTGAAGCAGGCGCTGGCGCTCGGGGCCAACCTGTCGGCTGCCGTCCTTTTCCTCGCCTCCGACAAGTTGATCTGGAGCGCGGCAGCGGCGATGGCCGTCGGCGCCCTGATCGGCGGGGCGGCCGGAGGGCGGCTGGCGAGCGTGATCAGTCCCAAGGCCCTGCGCGCCATCGTCATCGCGATCGGCGTCGGTGCCGCGCTGCTCTTCCTGATCCGCTAGGCCTGACCGGCGCTGGCGCTCAGCAGGCGCGGATCGACGCCAGCGCTCTTGAAGGCCTCGGACCAGCGCTGTTCGACCGGCGTGTCGAACAGCAGCGTCTCGGTGGCTTGCGTAGTGAACCAGCCATGCCGGGTCATCTCTTCGTCGAGTTGCCCCTCGCCCCAACCGGCATAGCCGAGCGCGGCCAGCCAGCGGCTCGGGCCCTTTCCTTCCGCGATCGCCCGCAGCACGTCGACCGTGTTGGTCAGCGCGAAACGGCCATCCACTTCCATCGTGTCCTGCCCGCCCCAGTCCAGCGAGTGGAGCACGAAGCCGCGCTGCGGCTCGACCGGGCCGCCGAGATGCACCGGCGCGTCCGGCGCTCCGCCGACCGGGATTTCGAATTGCTCGAGCAGGGTGTGGAGGCCCAGCCGCGGCGCCAGCCGGCCAACGCCGATGCCCAGCGCGCCGTGTTCGTCATGCATGCAGACCGCGACCACGGCTCGCTCGAAGCGCGGATCGCCAATGCCGGGCATGGCGAGCAGCAGCTGTCCCGTCAGAAATGGCGCATCCATTTCAACCCTATAAGCCGCGCGCCCGCAAAGCCCAATGCCTTGACGGTGACGGCCAGCCCGGACACGAGGCATGCCGACGCCCGACTCGGGGCCATGATGAGGAGACAAGAGCATGACGATCCAGATTGGCGAGCGGCTGCCCAGCGTGACCTTCATCAAGGCGACCGAAAACGGCCCCGAGGCGATCCAGTCGGACGAATATTTCCGCGGCCGCAAGGTCGCGCTTTTCTCCGTGCCAGGCGCTTTCACACCCACCTGCTCGGCGCGGCACCTGCCCGGCTTTGTCGAGAAGGTCGACGAGTTCAAGGCGCGCGGCGTCGATGAAGTCGCCTGCACCGCCGTCAATGACCCGTTCGTGATGGGTGCCTGGGCCAAGCATGGCGCCGCCGAGGGCAAGGTCACGATGCTTTCCGACGGCAATGGCGCGTTCGTGAAAGCGGTCGGCCTCGACATGGACTCGAGCAAGTTCGGCATGGGCACGCGCGGCCAGCGTTTCTCGATGATCGTCGACGATGGCGTGGTGAAGGAGCTGAATGTCGAGCAGCCGGGCGAATTCAACGTCAGTTCGGCGGAGCATATGCTGTCCCAGCTCGGCTGAGCGGAACGAGCGGGGCTCCGGTCGGTTGTTACGCGGGCACTTCTGATGGAGGTTAATGTGGCGAACAACCAGAACGACAAGTCGAACGACACCAACGAATCGCTCGCCGAGCGCGCGACCGCGCTGTTTCAGGGCGGCCTGGAAGCGGTGAAGAACAACCCCGGGACTGCCGCAGCGGTGCTCGGCAGCGTTGCCGCAGCCGCAGCTGCCTATGTCAACCGCGACAAGGTGGCCGAGACCGCTGGCAATCTGCGCGACAAGGTGACCGGTTCGGCAAAGACCGAAGAAAACGCCTGACTTGTCGTTGTCATGGCGGGCCGTTAACGGCCTGCCATGACAGACAAGAAGATAGAGCAGAGCTCGGGCGCGCTGATCGATGAACTCGCCCGCCATTATGACGACGCCGTAGAGGCGCTCCAGTCCGCCATTTCCGCGTTCGTGGTCGATGGCACCAAGCCCGACCGCAAGGAACGCCGCGAAGGCCTGTTCTGCTATCCCGAGCTGCGCGTCCGCTATCGCGGCGGCGGCCCTACCCCCGCGCCGCTGCGTTCGTTTGGCCGCCTGGTGGCGCCCGGCACCTATGCGACGACGGTCACTCGGCCCCGACTCTTCGCAGGATATCTGACCGAGCAGCTCGACCTGCTGATCCAGGGCTATGGCGTTACTGTCGAGGTGACGCGGAGCCGGCAGGAAATCCCCTTCCCTTATGTGCTGGACCCCGGTCATGACCTGACGCTGGAAGGCGTCTCCCCCGCCGAGCTGGCGCGTTGGTTCCCGGCGACCGAGCTTGCCCATATCGGCGACGAGATCGCCGACGGCATTCCCGCCGCCGACGGCGAGCTGCCCCGGCCGCTGGCGCTGTTCGACGGCCTACGCACGGACTTCTCCCTCGCGCGCCTGCGTCACTACACCGGCACGCCGCCCGAGCATGTGCAGCGCTACATCCTGTTCACCAACTATCACCGCTATGTCGACGAGTTCGTCCAATGGGCGTGCAAGACGCTGAGCGAGGACGATCGCTTCACCGCGCTTTCGGGGCCGGGCGGCCTGTTCATGACGCCAGATACCGTCGACCCTGACAAGGCCGTCGCGGACTTTGCCTGGCGCCGGCACCAGATGCCGGCCTGGCATCTGATGGCGCCTGACCGGACCGGCATCAGCCTGGCCAATATCGGCGTGGGCCCGTCCAATGCGAAGACGATCACCGACCACCTTGCCGTGCTGCGCCCTGAAGCGTGGCTGATGATCGGGCATTGCGGGGGCCTTCGGCCGAGCCAGCGCATCGGCGACTATGTGCTCGCTCATGCCTATCTGCGCGACGACCATGTGCTGGACGACGTGCTGCCGCCTGAAATCCCGGTGCCGGCGATCGCCGAAGTGCAGCAGGCGCTGCAGCGCGCCGCCGAGACCATCTCCGGTGAAAGCGCCGAGCTGCTCAAGCGCCGCCTGCGCACCGGCACTATCGTCACGACGGACGATCGCAACTGGGAGCTGCGCTACTCGCAATCCGCGCTGCGCTTCTCCCTCTCCCGTGCGGTCGGCGTGGACATGGAGTCGGCGACGATCGCCGCCCAGGGCTATCGCTTCCGCGTGCCCTATGGCACCTTGCTCTGCGTGTCCGACAAGCCGCTGCACGGCGAGCTGAAGCTGCCCGGCCAGGCCAACCGCTTTTACGAGCGCGCGATCAACGAGCATATGCGGATCGGCATCGAGGCCTGCGCCGAGCTGCGCCGCGAGGGCCCAAAGCTCCACAGCCGCAAGCTGCGCGCGTTCAACGAGCCGCCGTTTCGCTGACGGAGAAGAACCGCGCTTCAGGCGTTCCCCCGGCACACAACCGAGGAATATCTATGCCAGGCCGATTGAAGCCGGTTGCCGAACAGACCATCGTCATCACCGGCGCGTCGAGCGGGATCGGTCTCGCCACCGCTCGCCGCGCCGCGGAAGCGGGCGCACGGGTGGTGCTCGTCGCGCGTAACAAGCAGGCGCTCGAAGAAGCGGCGGAGCAGATCAGGCTGCGCGGCGGGCGGGCCGCGGCGCTGGACGTCGACATCGCCGAACCCGGCGCGGCCGAAAGGATCGGCGCCTTCTGCCAGGAGAAATTCGGCCCGTTCGACACCTGGGTGAATGACGCCGCTGTTGCGATCTACGCCCGGCTCGACGAGACGACGATGGAAGAGCATCGCCGCATCTTTGACGTAGGCTATTTCGGGCTGGTGGAAGCCTCTCTCTACGCCGCCGAACAGCTGAAGCAGCGCGGCGGTGCGCTGATCAACATCGGCTCGGTGCTGTCCGAGCGGGCGATGATTTACCAAGGCGTCTATTCGGCCATGAAGCACGCGGTTCGCGGCTTCACCGACGCGCTGCGAATGGAGCTGGAGGCGGAAGGCGCGCCGGTGTCGGTGACGCTGATCAAGCCCAACGGCATCGACACCCCCTATCCGGAGCACGCGCGCAACAAGCTCGGCGAGCCGGCGCGCATTCCGCCGATCGTCTATGACCCGGAGCTGGTCGCCCGCGCGATCCTGTTTGCCGCCGAAAACCGCAAGCGCGAACTGACGGTGGGCGGTGGGGGCTATCTGGTCAGCAAGATGGGCAATCTCGCGCCCGGCATGACCGACAAGGTGATGGAGATGATCGGCTTCGGCTCGCAGACCACGGACAAGCCACCCCGCTCCGGTACCAGCGACAACCTCTTCAAGCCGCGCCGCGACGGCGACACCCACTCGAACCGGGAGATGTATGTGAGAAAGCAGAGCCTGGCGCTTGAAGCGCAGATGCGGCCCTGGGCCGCTGCCGCGATCCTGGGCGGCGTCGCCGCAACGCTGTTCACGCTGGCCAAACGCCGGCGGAGCCACGAGGCAGAGGCAGAAACAGGTCTCTCCGCGCACCAGACCGACGGCACCGCCTCCAGCGCACAGATGGAAGCGCTAATTGCGGACGAGAGCATGGTTCCGGAGCGGCTGCCTTAAGGTTCGCTTGTCGCCAGCGGCTGCATCAGCTTCTCCATGACGTGCCGGGCAGCCTTGCGCCCCATGTCTTCCGCGGCTTCGTTTGAGAAGCGGTAGTGCAGGCCAGCGTAGATGCGCGAATCGGAAATGGTTTGCACATAAGCCTCAAGCGTCGGCACGCGTTCCAGGATGGCGGTCGCAGCCTGGGTGCGGAAGCGCACCCCATCGGGCGGCAGCATGCCTTCGTCGGCCAACACCGTCGCCTCCCCAGAGGCGAAAATGCAGTGGCCGCATGGATATTCGGGATGGTTTGGCGTCGCCAGGAAGGGTGCCCAGGCCGGATCCAATGCCGTCTTGGCATTCCCGTCCTTGTCGGCATTGCGAATAGCCGAGATCGGTCGCCAGAAGTTATAGTGGAGCTTGGCGTCGGCGATAGCGATGGTGATGTCATTCGCCGCCATCGCGAGCCGGGCATACATGCGCGCATTCTGCACGGGCCGGCGCCCGGGTTGGTCCGCGATCCAGGCAGCAGTGGGCATGATGTCCGGCGAAACCCGATAGCGGGCGATGATCGTCTGTCCGGGTGTGCGGCTGGAACCGGTCTTCCCACCAAGCCGCTTCACCTCTTCAAAATCCCGCGCCCACCTTTCGGATGAAAGCTTAGGCGGAGGCGGCGGCCGTAGCGCGTCGGCGCTCGCCATCGCCCATGGTCTGAAGGCGAGCACATAAGGCTCGAACACCGGCAGGTCTGTTGCTGACCAACTGCCCGGTGCCATCAGCGGCCGATAGGGCGTCTGCTTCAGCGCGGGATCGACGCCGCCGCGCTTCAGAGCGGCAGCGGCCGCTGCCTCGCCGACACGCTGCCCCTTCTCGCGTGCACGCGCGTCCGGCACCCCAGCCATTGCGATGGCATAGCTGTCGTCCAGCTCCTTGGCCTGCCCGGGCAGACAGGCCTTGAGCACCCGGTAGGCCGCCGTTGCGGCCGCTGCTTCCGGTGATGCGTCCGGCTCGGCGGGCGGCAGCTCAACCACAGACTGGAAGGTCGGATCGATCGCGTTCAGCGCCTCGAACATGGCGAGAGCGACCTGAGCCACGTCATACGCATGCTCCCCCGCCGTCAGCGGCACGCCACGCGTAGGCGGAAGCTTCGCCTCCATCTGGTGAGCGAAGACGATCCAATCGGTGACGAAATCGGCGCGCGCTGCGGACGGCAGCACGGCAGTAGCAAGGGCAAGCACGGTAAGCGACGCACGCATGACGACCTCGATGGCGATGCCGTTGCGTTGCGGCCCGGGTGCGATCCCGGGCCGTTTCTATCATGCTGTTCCGGCTTTACCAGCCGCAGCGCTGACCCTTGTTCTGCACCTTCAGCCAAGTCATCAGCGGCCGGAAATAGACGACCATCGCGTCGCCGGACATTTCCCGGCTGCCAGTGAAGGCCTGCAGCGCATCCGGCCAAGGCTTGGACGCGCCCATCTCCAGCATCGCGTTCAGCCGCTGACCGACCTGCTTGTTGCCGTAAAAGGAGCAGCGGTGAAGCGGCCCCTTCCAGCCAGCCTGCTTGCATGCCGCTTCGTAGAACTGGAACTGCAGCAGCCGCGCGAGGAAATAGCGCGTGTACGGCGTGTTGCCTGGCACGTGATATTTGGCGCCCGGATCGAAGCTCGCCTCGGTGCGCGCGACTGGCGGCGTGATGCCCTGATATTGCAGCCGCAGGTCGGTCCACGCCTGGTTGTAATTGGCCGGCGCGATCTGGCCGGAGAAGACGCCCCAGCGCCATTTGTCGACCAGCAGGCCGAACGGCAGGAAGGCGACCTTGTCCATCGCCTGGCGGAGCAGCAGCCCGATATCCTTGTCCGCGCTCGGCACCTGGGCGCGGTCGAGCAGGCCGATCTGCACCAGATAGTCGGGCGTGATCGACAGCGCGACCGTGTCGCCAACTGCTTCGTGGAAGCCGTCGTTCGCGCCGGTCAGATAAAGATAGGGCTGCTTGTTATACGCCCGTTGATAGTAGTTATGACCGAGTTCGTGGTGGATCGTCGTGAAGTCGTCAGCCTTCACCTTGATGCACATCTTGATACGCAGGTCTTCCTTATTGTCCACGTCCCAGGCGGAGGCGTGGCAGACGACCTCGCGATCGGCCGGCTTCACGAACATCGAGCGCTGCCAAAAGCTTTCCGGCAGCGGCGCGAAGCCGAGCGACGAGAAAAAGCCCTCGCCGGTCTTCACCATCTTGATCGGGTCGTAGTTTTTGGCCTTGAGCAGCGCCTCGACATCATAGCCGAGGTCGCCCGCACCGGTGGGGGCGACCACGTCATAGATATTGCCCCATTCCTGCGCCCACATATTGCCGAGCAGGTCGGCGCGGATCGGGCCCGTCTTGGCCTGCACCGCATCGCCATATTTCTGGTTCAGCTTGGTGCGGGTGTAGCAGTGCAGCTCGTCATAGAGCGGCTTGACCTGTGCCCAGAGCTTGTCGGTCAGCGCGGCGAATTCCTGCGGCGACATATCATATTGCGAGCGCCACATCGCGCCGACGTCCGGGTAGCCGAGTTCCTTCGCGCCCTGGTTCGCGATCTCGACCATGCGGCTGTAATCGGTCCGCATCGGCTTGCCGACATTCTCGTGCCAGCTGACCCACATCTCCTTGAGTTCGGCGGGATCGCGGCTGTCGCCCATCGCGGCTTCGATGTCGCTGCCGCTGATCGGCTGACCCTTACGAGTGCCCTTGCCCTTGCCGTAAGTGGAGTTCAGCCGCGTCGCGATCTCATTGAGCTCGGTTGCGGCGCCGGGAGTCGTCGGTGCCGGCAGCACCAGCCCGCCGCGCAAGATGTCGAGCTTGCGCTTGGTGTCGAAGGACAGGCCGGGCACATTCTGGAACTGCGCCGCCTGCTTGGCGAGCTTGACCGACATCTCGGTGCCGACCGCGCCATATTTGGCGGACAAGGCGTCGGTGTCGTCGGTGATGTAGGTGCTGTTGATCCAGGCGATGCGCGCCGCATCGATCCCGAACTCCGCCAGCTCCTTTTCCGCGTTCGCGACAAACGCGTCCGCATCCGCCTTGCTGGGCGCTGCCGCATTCTGCGCCACCGCCGCACCACCGGCCAGCGCTGCCGCCAGGGCAAGCGCCGAGATCATCGTCTTCTTCATGGAATGCCTCTCGAAAACCTGTGTCTGCAAGCTGCTAGAAACCGGCGGCGCCCACCGGTCAAGCGGCCGCAAGCCACCTTGCCAGGGCATCGCCCAACTCAGGGTTAACGACCGCGCTCATGTGCCCGCCGGGCACCAGCACCAACTCGCCCCGCGGCAGCGCGTCGGCCAGCGCGGCAGCGGAGCCATTGTCGTCATCCTCTTCACCACACAGCACCAGCACCGGCAGGTTCAGCCCGCGGATCACCTCTTCGGGCGTGTCGGTGAAGGTGTTGAGGATGTTCAGCAGCGCGATGGGATCGCCCTTGGTCGACTTGAGGAAGGCCTGCACGTTAAACCCCGGCGTGCCGGGCTGGAAGCTGCCGAGACTGGAGAGGATGTCGCGAAAATGCCCGGTGCGGCGCGAGGTTTCGGTGAGCCCCTCCAGCCCCATGCCTGAAAGGATGGCCCGCTTGGGCGTAGCTCCCTTGGCCAGCATGCGTGACACTGTGCGGGCGCCCAGAGAGTAGCCGCCCAGATTATAGTCGGTCAGGCCGAGATGCGCGATCAGCGCCAAGCCGTCCTCGGTCAGCACATCCGGTGAGTAGCGGTCCAGGTCGTGCGGCTTGTCGCTCGCGCCATGGCCGCGCAGGTCCGGCATGATCACGCGGAAGCCGGCCTTCGCCACCTTTGCGGCGTGCCCGAAGCGGATCCAGTTCATGTCGGCGGAGGAGATGTAGCCGTGGATCAGCACCACCGGCCGCCCCTCGCCCAGCTCATGCCAGGCGAGCCGCACGCCGTCGGGGGCGGTGAAGAAGTCAGTAGTGGGTTTCATCTCCGACCCCTTATCCGTTCGCTTCGAGCGAAGTCGAGAAGCGGTAGCTCGACTTCGCTCGATACAAACGGGTTAGAGAGGGAGAGGGTTCACCTTCGCCCAGCGATCGCCCAGCGGCTGATATTCGTCGCTGCGCATTCGCTTCAGCGCCGACGTGTCGAGCCAGGCCTCATGCATGCTCTCCGCGCCGAAATGGCTGGTCGGCTTGAAGCGGCCCGGCTCGTCGAAGCTGCCCAGCGTAAGGTCCATCTTTGGGCTGTCGGGATAACGGAAACCAAGCGGCGTTCCGCAATGCGAGCAAAAAGGCCGCTTGGCGATCGGCGAGCTGCGGTACCAGTCGGGCTCGGCGCCCAGCCAGCGCAGCTGCGCCTGCTCGACATTCTTGAACGCGGCCGCGAAACCGCCGGTCGCGCGCTGGCACATGCGGCAATGACAGAGATAGGCCTCGTCATTGTCGACGCCGACTTCATAGCGCACCCGCCCGCACTGGCAGCCGCCCGTCACTGTCTCCATAATCTACCTCCTGTACGGCTTATAGCCGACAGGCTCAGCCGCTCACCAGCTGGACGTGGATCAGGCGGCCGCCTTCTTCGCGGCTCAACAGAATCTTGGCCCCGTCGGTGAGCTTCACGTTCTTGCCGATCGGCACGTCCTGCTTGGCATCGGCGTCATGCATGGTCGGCATATTCTCGTTGACGAGATACCAGTCGCCCTGATGCTTCTGGAAATAGCCGGCGCGCTTTCGATGCTCCGGCTTCAGATGCTCGTTGGGGAAGTGCAGCCGATTGGCGTGCCAGGGGAAGAGCGACTGGCCGTCCCACACCATCAGCCGGTGATTGTCTGACTTGAAGTCCGTGCCGCCGCGGCTGGAATAGAAATTCAGCACCGGCAGCTGCCCGTGATAGGCGGTGCCGCAATAGGGGCATTTCGGCTTGTTCGTGTTGTCGAACACGTACCAGCCCATCTCGCACTTGGCCGAGCAGGCCTGGACCATGTCGATGGTGCGAATTAAATCTCTCTCCCAGTCGTCCGCCGTCGGTCGAGCCGATGGCGTATGCAGCCCATCGACGAAGGCCTTTCGGAAGAGGTCAGCCAACAAAGGGCCCGCCATAGTGTAAGGCATCTTCGCAGGGTCGCCCCACGGGAGTTCTGCAGGGTCTAGGTGCGACAGCTTGACGCCGTTGCTCGCATCAGTTGGGTGCTCAATGAACAGGGCTTCGGATCCCATCGTCAGCTCCTCGTCCCTGGTCGCGTCCATGTCGTGCACCTTCCCGCCGCGCAACGGGTGGCGGTAGAACAGGTACATGTAGATGAGCACCGCCAGCGCATGCCGATCAGTCGCGGTGGAGGGCAGTTTTCGTGACCGATCTGTCTTGGCGAGATGCTGAGTGGCAATGACTTCAGGCGCGATGAAATCGGGCGTGCCGACCACGTCTGGCGGATACTTGCCGGGCACCACCAATCCGTCGATATCGATGATGCACGCCTTGCCGGTCAGCGGACCGACTAGCACATTCTTGTACGAAAGGTCAGAATGCGCCAGCCCGGCTGCATGCAATCGGCGAACACTGCGACTGATCGACAGCGCAATTTGAAGGTAGTTTAGCCAGTTTCCCTTCTCTTCAGGCGCAACAAATTTGCTGCGTAGCTTCGGGGCAGTCAGCCACTTCCCCTCCTTTTCCTTACCTTTGATATTAAGAATATCGCCCTGCACTGAGCCGTGCTTGAAGAAGAAGTTCGAGCCGTAAACGGGGGCGATGATACCGGTCTTCTGGCCATTCTGTACAATAACAGTGGGCCAGCAAAACAGGTCGCGCCAGTAGTTGCCGCACTCTCGATTATAGATGCCGTCCCGCATCGGCCCCACAATCGCCTTCAGCCGCTCCTGCCCGGCGTGATCGAGCTTGTCGCGATACCAGGCGACGACATAGCTCTTGTCGGCGCCCATATAGACGTCCTTCATGCCGCCCTGGCCGAGCATTTTGGCGTCGTCATATTCGACGGTCTGGCCGTCGAGCGTCTGCAGGCGCACCATCGCCATGATCAGCCCTCCCGCGGCAGCAGCACGGCGAGCGTGCGGTCGTCGTGATTGCCCGGCGACCAGAAATCGAGCCAGGCGAGGAACTGCTTCCCGATCTCCTCATCCGGGGCGGTAAAATCCACCTCCTTGGTCAGATCGTCGTTCCACAGCGCTGCCCAGGCGGCGGGGTCGGCGAACACCTTGTCGGTCGGCAGCTTGGGATCGGTGATGCCGTCGCTCATCAGCGCGATCACTGTGAAGCGGTCCGCAATCGCAAAATGGATGCGCTTCATGACCTCCGCGGAGTCCTGGAACTCCGGCTTGGCGAGGAACCGCGTCTGCCCGGCATATTCGCCGCTGTCCGGAGACGTGAGCGGCTGCACGGTGTTCGCATTCAGGTCGAGCAGCGCGGCGCCGCCATCGCCGATCGAGAAGGAGCCGACGAACCAGCGGTCGCCAAAGCGCTTCGCGACCGCCACGATGATCGTCGTCGACAGCTTGGACGGGCTCTCGTTCAGTTGCTCGGCCTGGGCCACCAGCGCCTCGGCTGCCGTGAATGCCGCCGTCACCAGTGTTTCATAAAGCCGGGTTCTGATCTCGCCTTCGGCACCGGCAACCACCAGCGCCTCGAATTCATCCCCCATCCGCTGGTCGATCAGCGACGGCAGAGCGCTGGTGACGGTCTCGACCGCCAGTTTCGATCCGCGCCGCGAGTAGGTAGCGCTGCCTGCCCCATCCGCAACCGCGGCGATGTGCCAGTCCTTGTGCACGGCAAAGGCGAAGTCGTCTTCGCGAAAGCCACCGGTTTTCGCGTGGGAGCGGCCGCGCTTGCTGGCGCCGATCATGCGCAGCGCGGGGCCATCAAGCGTGGTAAAGGCCTCGTCCGGCTTGTAGAAGCGGTCGGTCATGTCACTGGGCAATGACGTCCAGAGCGACTTGGGGTCGGCAACGACGATCAGCGTGGCGGTGATGTCCGCGAGCCGATTGTCGATGCGGCCCTTGAGCTGGATCTCGTGGTCACCGGCCTCGTCGGGCGTTCCGGAAAACACGCACGCCTCTTCATCGAAGGCGAGGCCCGTCCGCCCAGCATTGACCAGCTTCAGTTCACGTGCACCCTCGATCGTCAGCCGGTCCGTATATGCTTCGCCCGCGCGCGCGTTCTTGAGCGCGACCTTCTTTTTGACAGCAAGCAGCGATTGGCTGACCGGCTCCGGCGTAGCGATAGGCCGCGCCGGCTCGGCATCCTTCAGCAAAGTCGGCTGCGGGGTTCCCTCGGTCTTTGGAGCCTCCTCACCCTTGGCCTCCTCAGCCTTGGCCTGCTCGGCAGGCTGCTCAGCTTCGGGTTCTGAGGCTCGCTCGTTCGCGATCGCTTGCTCATGCGCGAGCCGGGCGTTTTGTGTTGGCGGCTGGAATGGCGGCACGCCTTCTGAAGTAGAGACGGATTGCTCCAGCGTCGGGAAACTATACGGCTTCACCACGGCCGGGTCAGGCTCTGCCCGCGCCGGAACGATCGCCGGTTCGGGTTCGGCGCCCGATGCTTGTGGCTCCGGATCGGCGCACGCACGCAGCACAGCCAGCGCCTTGGCATGATCCGGCGCTTCCGATCCGCGGTCGATTTGCGATAGAGGAATGGCTTCGTGGCGCACGGCGTTCATGAACACCGTCGCCGCCGCCCGCATGTTGTCCGAAGGCTCGTACCCGCTCATCCGCGCCCCCGGTTGATCGCCGGGCCGGGCGAGTCGTCGTCCACGGCGGTGTAGGTCGCGGACCGCTCGCACCAGGGGCAGACCGCCTCCCCTTCGCCTTCGACGCAGTGGACGCCGCCGCAGCCGCACATCGCCATGCCGAAGCGGGCAGCACAATGGGGGCAGTTCGGCGCCCCGATCAGGTCCGCAGACGCGATTTTGGCGCCGGAGTCCGTGTCGTCGCTTAGCTCGAAATAGCTGTTCTTGACCGGCATGGTCGTGCGCAGCGTGTATTTATTCTGGTAGAACAGGCCCGCCAGGCGCGTGTCCTCAGTCTCCAGATTGGCCTTCATGCGCTCGAACTTGATCAGATAAGGCCGACGGCTTTCCGCGCATTTGGCGACGATCACGGCAAAGCGGTCGTCCACGCCGCTCGCGACCTCGCCCGACCGCGGATCGCGCAACGGCGCAATGACGTCGGCATCGCCCTTTGCCAGGCTGACCGGCCCGGCATCGCCCGCGGCGTCGACGCTGCGGCTCTGCGCCTGCACCGACATGCTGACCCATTGCACGAAGCGCTGAAAAGCGTTCGGTGCCTGGTCGTTGAACAGGATCACCTGCTCGGTCAGCCGGCTGAGCAATCCATGGTCCGCACCGCCTCCGATCGACACGGCGACCAGGTTCGCGCGCGAGGCGTAGCTGCTGGTCCAGCGCTTGATCGCCGCTTCGGAGTCGTCGGTGGGATGGCCGTCGGTGAGCAAGAAGACGAGCGGCTTCCAGTCGCCCTTCCGGTCCGGCGTCGTGCGGACGACCTGCCGGTCGATTTCCTTCATCAGATGGTCGAGCGCCGTCCCCAGCCCGGTGCCGCCGCCGATCGGCAGTTCGGGCGGCTGGAATAGCGCGATCTCGGTCAGCGGCACCAGGGTGCGCGGCTTGCCGGCAAAGGCGATCACCGAGAGATACGCCGTCTCCAGCGCATAGGGGTTGGTTCGCAGCGTGCGCGCGATCTCGGTCAGCCCCTGTTCGAGCTGGTAGAGGCTGTCGCCGACCATCGATTCCGACACGTCGATCAGCAGGAAAACGGGAAGTCTGCGCATCAGATCACCAGCTGGATTTCGGCGGGCGGCGGCGGCAGCGGCACATCGCCCTGCACGCCCATCGACCGGCTGCCGCCGGCGATGGTGGAGGTCACCCATTTGAAAAAGGAGTTGAAGGCGGCGCTGTCCATCGTGTCCAGGGACACGATGTGATCGCATAGAGGCTCGAGGTCCTGTCGCCGCGCCTTCGGCCCGGCCAGGCAGCCGACGATGTTGGCGAAGCCCTGGCGCCGCACGATCGGGCAGTGATCCTCGAACAGCATCGTGTCGGACGGCTTGCCGTCGGTCATAACGAACAGAAACGGCGCCCAATCGCCTTTCCGCTCCGGCGTCGAGCGGATCAGGTCCTGCTTCAGCTGTTTAACCAGCAGCTCCAGCGCGAGGCCGAGATGCGTGGGTCCGGATTCAGGCGTCGTGATCTCCGGCACCTGCAGTTCGTCGAGGGCGGTCAGCGGCACCACGATCTTCGCCTCCGCGTCGAAGGTAATGATGGCGATGTGCACCGTCTCGAGCGCGTGCGGGTCCTGGCGCAGCGAACTGAGCATGACGCGCAGGCCGGTATTCACCGCCTCGATCGGTTCGCCGCGCATCGACCCGGACGTGTCGAGCAGCAGATAGACAGGAAGTCTCCGCGACATGTTAGACCAAGCTAATCTGCGGCGGCGGCGGCGGCAGCTCGCTGATCTCGCCCGCTTCCGACTTGTTCAGATCGACCTTCTTTGATGATGTGGAGATGCTCGCCGACACCCATTTGAAGAAGGCGCCGATTGTGCTGGAATCGGCCGTGTCCAGCGAGACCACATTCTCGGTGATCTGCTTGAGCACATTGGTGTCCGCACCGGGCCCGACTGCGCAGCCGATCACCATGCCGACCTTGGCCTGCTTGAACTCGGCCAGACCCTTTTGCCAATCGTCGGTCGGCGCGCCGTCCGACATCAGGAAGACCAAGGGCTTCCAGTCCCCTTTGGCATCGGCGCTGGTCTTCTGCACCTCCCGCTCGATGCATTCTCGGGTGAGCTTGAGCGCCGCGCCGAGCGAGGTGGTCGAGCCGGCCTCGATCTGCGGCGGCTGGAAGGCGACCAGCTCGGTGAGCGGCACCACTTGCCGGGCTTCGCTGTCGAACGTGATGACGCTCAGATAGGCGGTCTCCAGCGCATAGGGGTTGGTGCGCAGCGTGCTGGCGAGGATCTGCATGCCGTTGCGGACCGCCTCGATCGGCTCGCCATGCATCGAGCCCGACACGTCCAGCACCAAGTAAACCGGCAAGCGGCGCATCCGAATCCCCCCTGAAATCACAACCTTGCAGCAGCGTGTCCGGGGGATTTCAGCCGGTCAAAAGGAGTTCGATCCGAAACGGACCAATCGCGATGCCTCAGCCGGGATCAGCGATACCATTCCCGATTGCGCTTGATGGCAGTGTGCAGCCCCTCATAGCGGCAGGGATCTTCCACTTTCTCTATATCCGCCTCGCGCCGCGTTCCGGCCGCGGACTTGGCGCGCAGCCGCCCGAGAATCTCGTCTATCTCGTCCGCCTCGAAAGAGAAGCCATAGGGCTGCTCAGCAGCCGTTCCGACACCAACAGCATGATGTTGCACGATATTTCCTCAACCGAAGCAATCAACAGTCGAGAGAGTAGCAACCACAAGATGAGATATGATTAACAGCCACTCAACCAGCGCATATGGCAGATGCTGGGGGTTCCGGAACTATCGCCGTGCCGCGCCCATAAGCGCCAGCACTTCAGCAGGAACCTGATAGTCGTCGAAGGCGGACTGCTGGTCCGTAAAGCCGCACAACTCCCGCTGAATCATATAAGCGTAAGCTGCATCCGCAGCCTCGAACAAACGATCCTCGGCCTCCGGAATATCCGCAGCCGAGCGCCACCGGGCCAGAGCGAGTTCCAGCCTCTGCCCGGCACGGCCCAAGGCGCAGCCTTCTCCGCCGCGACTTCCTTCTCGAATCCAGACAGCCGATCGCTCGACAGACGGGTGGCAAGGCCTCGGGAGAGATGAGGGAACATGCTGGCGCACCTTCAAGCATCGACACGGAAGGCTGGCGCACCCGACAAGATTCGAACTTGTGGCCTCTGCCTTCGGAGGGCAGCGCTCTATCCAGCTGAGCTACGGGTGCGTGGGCGCCCGCTTAGCAGCGAGCGCGGCGCTGTCCAACCCCTCTAGCGGCGCGCCGGGATGATCGGCTGGAAAGGCGCGAGACCGCAGCTGGCGCCGCGCGTCACGCCCGGCCCCTGCAGCACGGTGATGATGTCCTGCGCGCAGAGCTGGCTGAGCGAGGTGCCATAGGCGAAGCGCTGCTCAAAGCCGAGCTGCGGGCACGATTGATCGAGCACTACGCGGTAGGTCTGGCGCCCGGGGCCGGAGAAATCGATCACGCGGTCGCTGAGCACGCGGCTGTTGCGGATCTGCGCGAGCGGTACACAGGTCCGCGCCGGTCCCGTCACGCGTGCACCGTCGCCGAAGCTCTGCCCGTCGGGCGACAGCATCGCCGCGGCTTCGTTTCGCTCTGCACGTGCCTGCTGTTGCGGCGTGGCCATGCAGGCGGACAGCGACATCATCGTGCCGAGGATCAGGATCGCGCGCATCGGAACCTCCTTCGTCGGAGAGCAACGACTCTCCAAAGCATCAGTGCCGCACTCTAACATGGAGCAGGCGTTTTTGGCTCATAGGCGCAAAGATCGCGCACCACGCAGCGCCAGCATTCCGGACGCCGCGCCTTGCAGACATAGCGGCCGTGCAGGATCAGCCAGTGGTGTGCGCCCAGACGAAAGGGCTGCGGCACCTGCGCCTCCAGCTGCAGCTCGACAGCGATGACCGTCTTGCCCGGTGCCAATCCGGTGCGATTGGAAACGCGGAAGATGTGCGTATCGACCGCGAAGGTCTCGGCCCCGAAGGCACAGTTCATCACGACATTGGCGGTCTTGCGGCCGACGCCCGGCAGTCTCTCGAGCGCGCCGCGGTCGGCGGGTACCTGGCTGCCGTGATGGTCGATCAACTCTTGGCTGAGGGCGATGACGTTCTTGGTCTTGGTGTTGAACAGGCCGATCGTCTTGATGTGTTCGCGCACCGCCTCTTCGCCAAGCGCCACCATCGCCTCGGGCGTGTTCGCGATTGCGAACAGCCGCCGCGTCGCCGTGTTGACGCCCACGTCGGTCGCCTGCGCCGACAGCACCACCGCCACCAGCAACGTGTAGGGATTGACGAACTCCAGCTCGGTTTCGGGCGCGGGATTGTCCTCCGCCAGCCGGCGAAAGAACTCGAACACCTCTTCTTCAGTCACAGACCCAGCACGTCCGCCATCGAATAGCGCCCGGCCGGCTTCCCCGCGAGCCACTGCGCCGCCCGGATCGCGCCCCGGGCGAAGATGGCCCGCGTTTCGGCGCGGTGGCCGAGTTCGATCCGCTCGCCTTCCGCTGCGAGTACGACGAGATGGTCGCCCGCGACGGACCCGCCGCGCAGGCTGGCGAAGCCGATCGCTCCTTCGGTCCGCCTGCCGTTGCGGTCGTGCTGCGGCGGGCCGAGCGTGACACCCCTCCCCTTTGCCGCCGCCTGCCCCAGCAGCAAGGCGGTGCCGCTCGGCGCATCGACCTTGTGGCGGTGATGCATCTCAAGCACTTCGATGTCCCAGTCGGCGCCAAGCCGTGCCGCCGCTTGCTCGACCAGCGCCGCTAGCAGGTTCACGCCGAGCGACATGTTTGCGGCCTGCAGCACCGCCACGTCCTGCGCGGCGGTGTCGATCATGCGGTGGTGCTCGGCCGTCAGCCCGGTCGTGCCGATCACGATCGCGCCGCCATCCACCCGGGCAATGTCCAGGTGGGCGGCGAGCGCGTCCGGCACGGAAAAGTCGATCAGCACATCGGTGCCGACCGCCAGCGCTGCCGCATCGGCGAAGGCGCCGAACACCGCTCCGTCACGATCGACGCCGCCAACCATTTCGGCGCCCATAGCCGGCGCCGCTTCGGCAATCGCGCGCCCCATGCGGCCCGCCGCGCCCAATATCCCGATCTTCATCGTTTCACGTTCGGCGATTTTGCGGAGCCGAACAAGGCGCAGAAGCGTTCAATCGCGCCATGGGGATGCCTCACCTTGCGTTGTTCGCAGCCGCCGCCGTGGCCCCGCCGGATTGGGGCACGGCGCGGGAGGTCGAGGTGCGGCTGAGCAGCTTCGCCTTCACGCCCCCGCGAATCGAGCTCAACCGCGGCGAGGCGGTGCGACTGGAGCTGGTCAACGACCTGCGCGCCACCCGCAGCTTCCACGCGCCGCGCTTCTTCGCGCTTGCCAATATCTCTGCCGGCGATCGCGGCCGAGTGAAGGGCGGCAGCATCCGGCTGAAGCCCGGCGAGCGGACGGCCGTACGGCTGGTAGCGCCCGAGCCGGGCACCTATCGGCTGAGGAGCGGCCGAATTCTTCAGGCGGCGCTGGGCATGACCGGAGAGATTGTGGTGCGCTGATGCAAAGCGGCTTGCGGGCCGTCCAGCATTCGGCGAACTGTCGCTCTGCCGCCAACGACTCCCGGATGCTCTCTTGAAGGACGAACTCGCCACCCGCGTCGCACATCATGGCGACGATCCGGAAATCCATCAGCTGCTGGAAGAACTTTGTGGCCTCACCGGCATGGGCTTTGCAGCGGTTGCCTGCGTGACCGAGGAGCGGTGGATCGCCTGCCAAGTGCTCGATCAGATCGATTTTGGCATGTTACCCGGTAGCGAGCTCGATATCTCCACCACCATTTGCGACGACATCCGCAAGACCCGGCGTGCGGTCGTGATCGATCATGTGGCCGAGGACCGGAACTGGTGCACCCATCCGACGCCGATCCTCTACGGCTTTCAAAGCTATGCCTCGCTGCCGCTGACGCTGAAGGATGGAAGCTTCTTCGGCACGCTATGCGCGATCGACCCTCAGCCCCGCCTGCTCCGCCGCCCCGGCGTGATCGAAGAATTGGAACGCCTCGCCCGCCGCGCCGTAGAGATACTCAGCGCGCGTGCGAGCGCGAGCCCATACCCGGCTAACAACGCCTGACAGGTCGCGGACGGCGGCCCCGCTCCGACGCTGCCTTAAGCGAATGCTGTCGTAATGCGTGTCCGCCGCCGAGCGGACGCACCGAGGAGACCGAACCCGCCGATCATCATTGCCCATGTCGCTGGCTCCGGCACCTGCGCGAACTCCACGACCGTCAAATCGTAGGTGAAGGTTTCGCCCGGGTTCAGCGAAACGTAGAAGTAGAACAGTCCGCTGTTGCGCGTCAGATAGCATGTGTTTCCGCGACAGCTGCTGGCGATCTCGGAGAGATAGTGATTGACCAGGGCGCCGTCGGAGTTGCTTCCCCGATAAATCACATCGATCGGATAGTTCTGCCCGTCGATCTCTTGCCCATCCACGCGAGTAGAGTCCGTAAAATCTCCTTCACGGGCGAAGATAGGATCGTCGCTGACGTCCGATGACACGAAGCGGGCAATGTAGTTGCTCGCGGGGTCGAAAAATCCCTTCTCCACATTGAAGCCGCTCGTCTGAAACACCTGCGCGAATGCCGAGGCGTTCGTGAAGCTTCCGGACTCCTGCAGGATCACGCCTGCATGGCTGGCCGTCGATGCCGCGACCGCGCAAGCGACTGCCGCCTTGATGAGACGTACGATCATTTCGTTCACCCCTGAACTAGCATCGGCACGTGCCTGATCGGGCAGAACGCTCCTGAAGTCCAGATGCTTGACCTTCCAACCGCCTGACAAATGGACGATCTTTTCGGGAAAATTGTGCCGTTACCGGACACAGCTCGTGCGCTTATCGGCCTGTTCGGCTAAAGCCCGCCGATGCGCGACATCCAGAACATCGTGGTTCTCACCGGAGCAGGCGTATCGGCGGAGAGCGGACTTGCCACGTTCCGCGGGCCGGACGGGCTGTGGGAGGGCCACCGCGTCGAGGATGTCTGCACGCCGGAGGCTCTCGCGCGCGATCCGGCGCTGGTCCATGCGTTCTACGACAAGCGGCGCGCGAAGCTTGGCGAGGTGCAACCCAATGCTGCGCATCATGCCCTGGCGCGGCTCGATGCCGAGTGGCCCGGCGAGTTGCTGATCGTGACGCAGAATGTCGACGATCTGCATGAGCGCGCCGGGGCCAGGCGGCTAATCCACATGCATGGCGAACTCAAGTCGGCGCTGTGCGCGGCTTGCGGCTCTCGGCACGGCTGGGAAGTGCCCATGGGCGACGGCCCGCCCTGCCCCGCCTGTGGCGCGCCAAGCCTGCGGCCCGACATCGTCTTCTTCGGCGAAATGCCCTATGAAATGGATCGGATCGACGCGGCGCTGGAGCGCTGCGACCTGTTCGTCTCCATCGGCACATCGGGCGCGGTCTATCCCGCCGCAGGCTTCGTTCGCACTGCCCGCCATTACGCCGCCTGGGCGCTGGAGCTGAACCTCGAACCTTCCGCCGGCAGCTATTTCTTTTCCGAAACCAGGCAAGGCTCCGCCTCCGAACTGGTGCCGGCCTGGGTGGACGAACTGCTGGCTAGCGCGGCACGAACTGCATGACAGTCGGCTGACGCGCGCGATAGGTCATGGCCGGCTTCAGCGCGCAGTCCATCGGGGCCTGGCCATAGCTCGCCTTGTCGATGCACGCGATGGCCGAGGCGAAGTTGGTGAGGATCGCCAGCCGCGCAACGCCTTGCAGCCGGTCCGCCGCGTCTCCGCCTTTGGACTCTGAGCTGGTCGTGATCGTGCGTGCGAAAATCACCGCTCCCGTATCGATCCGCTTCAGCTGATAGTGGATGCTCGTCTCGGCCCGGCTGGAGGCACTGATCTTCAGCGGCGCGTCGAAGCTCTGCCAGGCCGCTTCCAGCCGAAAGATCGGCTTGCGCTCTCCCTCGGCGAGCATGCCGGCGCGGGAGAGGGAGAGGCGTAGCCCCTCGTTCAGCTCCTTGGCCTTGGTGATCGGCAGCAGGAAGCCGCCGATCTTGTCGGGCGCGCCGGCGATCGGCTCCAGTGCGACATGCCCGCGCAGCACATGGTCCGACGGCAGGCTCCGCGGCCCTTCGGTTCCGAACAGCAACTGCGCATTGTGCGGCAGCGCTAGCGGGACGGCAGCGGCGAGGACGACAGCGGCGGACAGCATGGCCTCAGTCATGCCGCGGGCCCGTTAAGGCTTCGTCACTCGACCCAATCCAGCCCCAGGTCGCGATAGACGCCCCGATCTTCGTCCCAGTCGGACTTCACCTTGACGTGCAGATACAGGTGCACGCGTTTGCCGAGCTGTTCGGCCAGTTCCTTGCGTGCCCGCGCGCCAATCTCCTTGATCTGCGCGCCCCCTTTACCAAGCACGATTGCCCGCTGCGTCGGCCGCGCCACTAGGATCTGCTGGTGGATTTCTACCGAGCCGTCGTCGCGCTCCTTATAGGCCTCGGTCTCGACCGCACTCGCATAAGGGAGTTCGGAATGGAGCTGCAGATAGAGCTGCTCGCGCGTCACTTCGGCAGCCAGCATGCGGTCGGTGATGTCGCTGACCTGATCCTCGGGGAAATGCCAAGGCCCTTCCGGCACGCGTTCGGCCAATGCCCGCTTCAGGTCGTCGACGCCGTCGCCGGTCGTGGCGCTGACCATAAACACCTGCTCGAAAGCTAACGCATCGGTGAGCCGCTGGGCATGGACCAGCAATTTCTCCTTGGCCGAGATGTCGACCTTGTTGAGCACCAATATCTTGGGCTCGGGCCGACTTCTCAGCCCATCGACGATGCCCATCACCTTCGCGCCAAGTCCGGCCCGGGCATCGACGATCAGCGCGATCAAGTCGGCGTCCGCCGCCCCGCCCCAGGCCGCCTGCACCATTGCCCGGTCCAGCCGCCGCCGGGGTTCGAAGATGCCGGGCGTGTCGACCAGCATGATCTGCGCCTCGCCCGCGATCGCCACGCCCATCAGCCGGGTGCGCGTGGTCTGCGCCTTGGGGCTGACGATCGCGACCTTCTGCCCGACCAGCGCATTGACCAGCGTCGACTTGCCCGCGTTGGGCGCCCCGACGACGGCGACCAAGCCGCATCGCTCGCTCATTTGCTCAGTTGCTCCAGCAAGGCCTTAGCGGCCGTGGTTTCGGCTTCCTGCTTGGACGTGCCTTCGGCACTCGCCTCGCCGGCCTTGTTAATGGAAACAGTGACGGTGAAGCGGGGGCTGTGGTGCGGCCCGGAGCGGTCGGTGACCTGATAGACGGGCGGCTTGCGGCGATGGGCTGCGGCCCATTCCTGCAACGCGGACTTGGGATGCTGGGGCGCGCGCTGCTGATGGTCGAGCCGGTCTTCCCAGCGCCGGCGGATGAATGCCTGAGCCGCATCGAAGCCATGTTCGAGATAGACGGCGCCGATCAGCGCTTCGACCACATCGCCCAACACATTGTCGCTGTCAGCCGCGCCATCGTCTCGCGCCTGCTTGCCGAGGCGGACATGGGTCCCCAGCTCCAACTCCCGCGCGACCTCGGCGCACACCGCGCCCGAGACCAGTGCGTTCAGCCGCCAGGATAACTTGCCCTCCGGCTCGTCAGGAAAACGCTCGAAGAGCCACGAAGCCATGGCGAGGCCGAGCACGCGGTCGCCGAGATACTCCAGCCGCTCATAATCGCCTTCGTCGCGGCTGCTATGGGTGGTCGCCTGTTCATAAAGGCTCAGCTTGAGGGGGGCGACGCCCAGCGTCGCTTCGATCCAGGCGGCAAAGTCGCTCACGCGTCGGGCTCTGCGGCGGCTTTACGGGAGCGTCAAGCGCGACTAGCCCGGACGGCCAGGAGAGAGACGATGCTGGACACCCCCCGCCGCGGCATGGACGCCGACATCTACGACGCCTTTATCGACCAGCTGAACCGCTTCGTGCGCGACCGGCTGATCCCGGCGGAGGAGCAGCTCGAGACGCTCGGCCGCGTGCCTGACGATATCCTCGCCGAGATGCGGGACATGGGGCTGTTCGGCGTGACCATGCCAGAGGAATATGGCGGCGCGGGCATGAACGTCAGCCAATATATCGGCTTCGTCCAGGCGCTCGCCTATGCGGCGCCCGCCTTTCGGTCCATCCTGTCGATCAATGTCGGCATGGTGAACTCGGCCATCACCAACTTCGGCACCGGCGAGCAAAAGGCCGAATGGCTGCCGCGCCTGGCCGCCGGCGAGATCGCCGCCTTCGGCCTCACCGAGCCCGACAGCGGCTCCGACAGCGCCGCCATGAAGACGCGGGCGGTGAAGAGCGGGAACGGCTATGTGCTGAACGGCACCAAGCGCTACATCACCAATGCGCCCTTCGCCGACATGATCCTGGTGATGGCGCGCACCAGTGCCGATCCGCTGCCGAAGAACGGGCATGTGTCGGCCTTCATCGTGCCCCGTAACGCGCCGGGGGTCAGCATCGGGTCGCCGGACGGCAAAATGGGCCAGGCCGGCTCCGCCATCGCCGACGTGATCCTGGAGGACGTGCAGGTCGGCGGCGAGGCGCTGCTGGGGGGCGCCGAGGGCGTGGGCTTCCGAGCGGCGATGACCAGCCTCAACAATGGCCGGCTCTCGGTCGCCGGCGCCAGCGTCGGCTATGCCAAGCGCATCCTCGACACCGGCCTGCGCTATGCGACCGAGCGTAAGGCGTTCGGCGAGCCGATTGCCAACTTCCAGCTGATCCAGGCGATGCTCGCCGACTCCAAGGCCGAGATCTACGCCGCGGAGTGCATGCTGAAGGACGCTTGCGCGCGGGCGGACCGGCAGGAAAATATCATCGTCGAAGCGGCGGCTGCCAAGCTGTTCGCGAGCGAGATGTGCGGGCGCGTGGCGGACCGTGTGGTGCAGATACATGGCGGCGCGGGCTATCTGAAGGAGTATCTGGCCGAACGCTTCTACCGGGATGTGCGCATCTATCGCATCTACGAGGGCACGTCGCAGATCCTGCAGCTCGTCATAGCGAAGAACATGCTGCGCGAGTTCGCGGCGAGCGTTTAGCCGCCATGAAGATCGCCACCTACAATGTGAACGGGGTCAATGGCCGCCTGCCGGTGCTGCTGCGCTGGCTGGAGGAGTCGAAGCCCGACATCGTCTGCCTGCAGGAGTTGAAGGCGCCGTTCGAGAAGTTTCCGCAAGCTGCCATCGAGGCGGCGGGCTATGAAGCGATCTGGCACGGGCAGAAATCATGGAACGGCGTCGCGATCCTCAGCTGCGTCGGCACGCCGGTGGAGACACGCCGCGGCCTTCCGGGCGACCCGGACCCGGGCCAAAGCCGCTATATCGAAGCGGCAGTGAACGGCTTGCTGATTGGCGGACTCTACTTGCCCAATGGCAACCCGAAGCCCGGACCGAAGTTCGAGTATAAGCTTGCATGGTTTGAGCGGCTGATCGCGCATGCCGCCGACCTGATGGCGAGCGGCGCGCCGGTGGTGCTTGCCGGCGATTACAACGTGATGCCGACCGAGCGGGACGTCTACAAACCCGAGCGCTGGCTGGACGATGCGCTATTCGCGCCCGAGGCCCGCGACGCCTATGCTCGGCTGCTCGGCCAAGGCTGGACGGACGCGCTGCGCACGCTCCACCCCGACGAGACGATCTACACTTTCTGGGACTATTTCCGGAATGCGTTCAATCGCAACGCCGGGCTGCGCATCGATCACCTGCTGCTCAGTCCCGCCTTGGCGCCGCGCCTGCAGCGTGCCGAGGTCGACCGCGAGGTGCGCAGCCGGGACAAGACCAGCGACCACGCCCCCGCCTGGATCGAGCTGGACTGAGCCTATTCCGCCGGTGCGAACCGCCGCCCCGGCTGCTTGCGCCACTTGCGGCTGTTCACCCACATGGTGATGCCGGTGATCGCCAGCACGACCGGGATGATGCCGCCCAGGAAGATCACGAATTGCCACACCGGCCCCATGCCGACGCCGTCGTGCCAGCGCCGCATCGTCTGGGCGATCGCGTTCGGACGCGGCGGCTTGCGGGTCACGGCGCCGCTCGCATCGGCGATCTCGGCCTCGCCCTTCTCCAGCGCCACTTTCCAGACCGGGCTCTTGGCAGTCGGCCAGGTGATTGAGACCGGCTGACCGCCTGCCTTCAGCGCGATCATGTTCACATCCTGCGCCGGGCTGGCGAGAGGCACCGATGGCGCCGGCCGCTGCGGCGCCTTCTGCCCGACCAGCGGCCCGAAGAACGCCGGGAAGCTGATCCAGGCGCCGGTGAAGCTCAGCATGGCGAGCGGCACGCACACCCAGAAGCCGAGCTGGTGATGAAGGTTGGTGTCGAACTGCGAGCGACGGTTCCAGCGCAGGCCCCGACTGACGCTGCCCGACAGCGGCCACCAAAGCCACAATCCCGTCAGTGAGGAGACCAGCATCGCCACGCCGATCCAGCCGACGATCTGCCGCCCCATGCCTGGCACCATCAGGCTGCCGTGCAGCACGTGCAGGAATCGCACCGCGCCGTCGTTGAAGCCCGCCTTCTCGATCACCCGCGCATCGCCGCCGTCCAGATAGACATTGGTCCGCTGTGGCTGCCCCTTGGGCGGAGTCGAAGGCACCGCGGTCACGACGACGGCGCCGCGCTCCTCTTCCGGATATAGCAAGCTCGCGATTCGCTGATCGGGGGCGAGCACCGTCCGCGCGGCCTCAACATAGCGGGCAGGCGGCAACGTCGCCGGGCCGCTCGTCTCATAGCGCGCCGGGTGCAGCTTCACATCCAACCAGTCGTGATAAACGAGGATCGCGCCGCTGAGGCTGATCGGGATGATCAGAATCGCGAGCAGCAGCCCGATCCATTTGTGCACACTGAACCAAAGGCCCCGCAACTTGGTCTTGCTCAACTGTCTGCCCACCGTCTCAAGAGGTTATGATACACGCCGGTCAGCTGGACGACGGCCGTGTCGCCCTGCCCGAGCCTTGCGCCCAGCGACTGAATGCTCTGGTCCATTTCGAAAAGGGCGCGCCGCGCTTCTTCGTCGCGCACCATGCTCTCGACCCAGAAGAAGCTCGCGACGCGCGTGCCGCGCGTGACCGGCTCCACCCGGTGCAGGCTCGACGCGGGGTAGAGCAGCAGATGGCCAGCCGGCAGCTTGACTGACTGGGTGCCAAAACTCCCCGCGATCACCAGCTCGCCGCCGTCATAATCCTTCGGATCTGTCAGGAACAATGTGGCGGAAAGGTCGGCCCGCAAGCGGAACTCTCCCTTCGTCCTGATCGCGTTGTCGATATGTGGGCCATAGGCCTGACCGCCGACATAGCGGTTGAACATCGGCGGCAGCACCTTGGCGGGCAAAGCCGCGGAGATGAAGATGGTCGAGCGCCCGAGCGCCTCTAGTATAATGCGTCCTGCCTCCTGCGCCGGAGCGCTTTCCGGAAGCTGTTCGTTGCGTTTGACCAGCGCAGCCTGTCGCCCGGAGGTGGCGCTGCCATCCTCCCACTCCGCCGCGTCGATGATCCCGCGCACCCGCGCCACGGCCTCGGCGCCGAGCACGTCGGATATGGCGAGCATGCTCAGCCCTGCAGGATGAATGGAATGTCGACGGTGCCGCGGATTTCGACGGGAGCGCCGTCGCGCATCGTCGGGCTCCAGCGCCAGCGCCGCACCGCATCGAGCGCGGCCTTGTCGAGCCGTTCGAAGCCGCTGCTCTTCGCCACGCGAACCTCGCCGACGCTGCCGGCCGGGGTCACCGACACGGCGAGGATGACGGTCCCCTGCTCGCGCTTGCGACGGCTTTCGATCGGGTACTTGGGCGCGATCACCGTAACCGCTTTCGCATCCAGATCGCTGACGCGCACCGGACCGGTGGTCACCGGTGCCGGAGGAGGAGGCGCGGCGGCTGCGACTTGGACGGGCGCGGGCACTTGTGTGGCGACAATCGGCGGCGGTGCGTCCAGCTGGGGAATTTCCGGCTGGCGTTGCGTCTCGACGCGCTGTTGCGGCACCGGTGCCTGCTTCGGCAGCTCGGCTTTCACCACCGGCGGCGGCGCCATCTCGGCGGAAAGCTGCATCACCTTTAGCTCGGACGCCGCGCGCTTGACCGGCAGCACGCCCACCATATCGAGCACCATCACGAGCAGCAGGTGCAGCGCGACGATGGCCGCAAGCGCGGGCCAGCTGAAGCGGCGGCGCTCACCATAACGCGACGGGACGATGGCGGGAGGGTTCCCGCCGATGATCCGCATCTCACTGGCATCGTAGAGCGCCATGGCCGCTTCGTAACCCAGCTGTTATTGCGAGGCAATCGCATTTACCCGCCTAGGTGTTTCCCCCTAGAAGTTGAAGCTTACCGCCGCCCTAATGGTGGTCGGCGCGCCCGGCTGGATGTTGTTGTTGGTGTGCGCGTTGACGAAATAGCGCTTGTTGAAGATGTTCTCGACATTCGCCTGCAGCCGCACCTGGGGCGTGATGTCATAATAAATGGCGCCGTCGACACGGGTATAACCGGGCAGCCGAACCAGATTGTCGGCATTGGCGAAGCGCGCGCTCTGGTGCACCACGCCGAGGCCGAGGCCGAGCGCGTCGGTCACATCATAGCGGCCGAAGATGCTGGCGATGTGCCTGGGCGTGTTGGCGATGCGGTTGCCCGCCAGCACGGTGGTCGATGTCGGCTTGGTGAACTCGGCATCGAGATAGGTATAGCCGCCAGTCACCTGCAGCTGCGGGGTGATCCGCCCCTGCACCCCCAGCTCGAACCCGCGGGTGCGTTGCGCATCGGCCAAAATGGCTTGGCCGGTCGGGTTCAGCGGATCGGGAATGAGGACGTTCTTGCGCTTCAGCTCGAAGATGGCGGCGGTGAGGTTGAGATCAGGCGTCACGTCCCACTTGCCGCCCAGTTCGACATTCTCGAACTTTTCGGGCGCGAGCGTCTGGTTGGACGGGCTCAGGCCGCCCAGCTGCTCGCCGAAACGCGGCAGCGCCGTGCGCGAGTAGCTTGCATAGATGGATGCGTTCTCAGCCGGCTTGACGACGACGCCCAGCCGCGGGCTCCAGATTTCCTGGTCGAAGTCAAAGTCGCGCTGGGTCGCAGACGCGCGGCGATCGGTGAACTCCAAGTCGATGCGGTCGTAACGCAGGCCGGCGACGATCTGCAGCCAGGGCGTGATCTCGATCTGGTCCTGCAGATAGACTGCCCAGCCCTTCAGCGTGCCGACATTGTCCGCATCGCTCGCGACGGGCGAGAAGACGAGGTCGGTGCGGAAGAAGGTCGGGTCGCCGATCGGGCGCGTGACCGTGCGCACCGTCGCGGCGCCCGGATCGAAGTCCGTGCTCAACCGCAGATTGTCGGTGTCCTGGTGATTATATTCGAAGCCGGCCAGCAGCGTGTGCTGGATGCCGCCGGTGGCGAACTCCGCGTTCAGGTCCGTCTGGCTGATCAGGTTCTCGCGCGTGGTACGCACCTGATAGCCCTGCAGGTCGACGACAGTGCCGGCGGCCGTGTTCCGAACGGCGCTGGTGAAGACATTGCGGTAGAACTTGACGTGATCGGCATAGCGGGTGCGGTGCCGCAGCGTCAGGCCCTCGCCGAAGCGGTGCTCGATCGCCAGCTGCACGGCGTCGGTGTTGGTGAAGTTGGTGCTGTTGTCCGGATCGCCGAAGAAAGTGCGCCGCACGCCCCGCAGCGGCCCGATCGGTGCGCTCCCGGCGGCCAGCACCGGGCCGGCGGCGGGGATGCCGCGATCGCTGGTCCGCTCGTCCTCGAAATGCTCGTAGGAAAGCTGAACGAGCGTGTCTTCGCCGAGGCGGAAGGCCGCAGTCGGGTTCACGCCCCAGCGCTCGTTGAACCAATAGCGGCGGAAGCTGTTGCTGTCCTCTAAGACGGCGTTCAGGCGCACCGCGGCAAAGTCGCTGAGCGGCGTGCCGAGATCGATGCTGCCGCGATAGACGCCATAGCTGCCGATCTCGATCCGGCCGCCGATCCGCTGCTCCCAATCAGCCTGCTTGGTGACGCGGTTGATGACCCCGCCGACGCCGCCGCGGCCGAAGACCATGGCATTGGGGCCGCGCAGCACTTCCAGCCGCTCGATATTGTAGATGTCGCGATAGGTCTGAATGTCGTCGCGCAGGCCGTCGACGAAGAAGTCCGCCGTCGAGGCATTGCCGCGGAATACGATCGTCTCGCGATTGCCCTCGCCTTGGGCCGTGGTCACGCCCGGCACATATTGGATCGCCTCGCCGATGCTGGTCGCCGCGCGGTCGTCGATGGCGTCCCGCGTCACCACCGTCACCGACTGTGGCACATCGACCAGCGGCGTGTCGGTGCGCGTCGCGCTGACGATCCGGTCCGCCTTATAGCCCCGGTCCGCCGGCCGCTCGATGCCGAGCGGGTCGATGGCGGTGTCGGTGACCACCACGCCGCCCAGGCGCCGCTCGGGTTGCGCATCCTGCGCAAGTGCCGGCGCGGCGACGAGGGACAAGGCGGTGGTCAGAAGAAGACGCGACATGAAAGCTCCCTGCTCTGCCGATCATTTCGGCCTCGGCGGCGCTATTGCTAATCATTCGCATTAGTGTCAACCCGCTTTCACCGGACGCCAGGCTGACGCCGGGCCCGCCAGCAGGACGTCCGTCGATCCGGCGCTTGCATCCCAGTCGGCTCCGCGTCAGGACCGCAGGCATCTCACAGCAAAGGAAGCAAGTTCATGGATCGTCGTGCCTTTCTCCTTTCCAGCTCGGCCGTTGCCGCCACGACGCTGGCGGGACCTGTCCTCGCCCAGGCGGCCGCCGGGTCGGAGGATGCTCGCCTTCGTACGTTGCTTGACCGCTTCTTCTACGACCGGCTCGGCGACAGCCCGGAGCAGGCGACCAGCCTCGGTCTCGACACCGGCGAGCGCGTGACCCTCCGATCCCGGCTGTCCGACAACTCGGCGGCCGGCCAGGCCAGCCAGCTGGCCCGCACGCGGGCGGAGAAGAAGGCGCTCGCCGGCATCAACCGTGCCAGCCTCAGTCCGACGGCGCAGATCGACTATGATGTGGTCGATTATCAGCTCGATCGCACGCTTGCTGGCGAACGCTTCCGCTATGGCGATGGCGGCTCGCCCTATATCCTCAGCCAGCAGAACGGCGCCTATCAAGACGTCCCCGACTTCCTGTCCAACGCGCACCAGGTGAAGAGTGCCGCGGACGCGGATGCCTATATCGCCCGCCTCTCCGCTTTCCCCAAGGCGATCGACAACGACACCGACCGCCAGCGCGCCGACGCCGCCAAGGGCGTGTTCGCGCCCGACTATATTCTCGACACGACGCTGAAGCTGCTCGGCGATGTGCGCGATGTCGAGCCGGCCAAGACGGTGATGGTCGCGTCCTTCGCCAAGAAGCTGGCCGACGCCAACCTGCCCCCCGCGCGCGCAGCCGAGGCCGAACGGATCGTCCGGGATCAGGTCTTCCCCGCGCTCGACCGCCAGCGCGCGCTGGTTCGGGATTTGCGGGCCAAGGCGACGCACGACGCCGGCGTGTGGCGCCTGCCAGACGGCGAGGCCTATTACGCCACCGCGGCAGAGGGCTACACGACCGTCAAGCTGACCGGAGATGAAATCCACCAGCTCGGTCTGGAGCAGGTCGCGCAGCTGGAATCGCGGATCGACGGTATTTTGAAAGCTCAGCGCATGAGCCAGGGCAGCGTCGGCGAGCGGCTGATCGCGCTCAACAAGCGACCGGACCAGCTCTATCCGAATACGGACGAAGGCCGCGAGGCGCTGCTCAACCAGCTGCGCGGTCAGGTTTCGGCGATGTACAAGCGCCTTCCCGAAGTCTTCGCGACCCTGCCGAAGGCGCCGGTGGAAGTTCGCCGCGTGCCGCTGTCGATCCAGGCCGGTGCGCCCGGCGGCTATTACCAGAACGCGACGCTGGATGGGTCGCGTCCCGGCATCTATTTCATCAACCTGCGCGACACGTTCGACCGGCCGAAATTCGGCCTCGCCACCCTCTCCTATCACGAGGCGGTGCCGGGCCATCACATGCAGGTGATGCTGGCGCTCGAGTCGACTGAAATCCCGCTGATCCGCCGCCGCGGCTTCTTCTCCGGCTATTCGGAAGGCTGGGCGCTCTACACCGAGCAGCTGGCGGACGAGATGGGCGTCTATGACGGCGATCCGCTGGGCCAGGTCGGCTATCTCCAGTCGCTGCTGTTCCGCGCGACCCGGCTGGTCGTCGATTCCGGCCTGCACGTGAAGCGCTGGAGCCGCGAAAAGGCGACCGACTATTTCCTCGCCACCACCGGCATCGCGCGCGGTCGCGGCCAGGGCGAAATCGACCGCTACACCGTCCGGCCCGGCCAGGCGTGCAGCTACAAGATCGGTCACACCGCCTGGGTGCGGCTGCGCGACGAGACCAAGGTCCGGCAGGGCGACCGCTTCGACCTGAAGAAGTTCCACGACGTGCTGACCTTGGGCGCCATGCCGCTGAGCGTGCTGGAACGCACGGTCAAGGCGCGGTTCGTCTGATGCGCGGCCTTCTTCTGCCCCTGCTGCTGGGCGCGGCCGCTCCGGCGCTCGCAGTTACCCCCGTGCCCAAAGTCATGACGAGCCCTGGGTACAAAGCCGCGGTCGCCCACCTCGATCGCGAGCATGACCGCATCGTCGAGGAGATCGTCACGCTGACCGAAATCCCGGCGCCGCCCTTCAAGGAGGGAAGGCGGGCCCGCGCCTATGCCGAGATGCTGCGCGCGGCCGGCCTCACGGATGTCGAGCTCGATTCCGAAGGCAATGCCATGGGCCTGTGGCGAGGCACCGGCGCCGCCGGTGGCCCGCTGATCGTGATCGCCGCGCACCTCGACACGGTCTTCCCCGAAGAAACCAACGTGAAAGTGCGGCGCGAGGGCACCAAGCTCTACGCGCCCGGCATCGGCGACGACTCGCGCAGCCTCGCCGTGCTGCTCGCCTATGTCCGCGCCATGAAGGCGGCCCGCGTGAAAACCGGGCGGGACATCCTGTTCGTCGGCAATGTCGGCGAGGAAGGCCCCGGCGATCTACGCGGCGTCCGCTATCTCTTCACTAAGGGCAAGTATAAGGACCGGATCGCCGCCTTCTTCTCGATGGACGGCACCAATGGCGCGCGGATCGTCAACGGTGGCACCGGCTCCAAGCGCTACCGCGTCACCTACAAGGGGCCGGGCGGCCACAGCTATGGCGCCTTCGGCCTCGTCAACCCGATGACCGCGATGAGCCAGACGGTCGTCGATCTCTACAAGATCGCGCCGCCCAAGGAGCCGAAGACCACCTATTCGGCCAGCGTCACCGGCGGCGGCACTTCGGTCAACTCGATCCCGCACGAAGTTTGGATGGAGTTCGACATGCGCTCCGAAAGCGCGACTGAGCTTGCCAAGCTCGAGCAGAGCTTCCTTGGCATTGTGAAGGCTTCGGTGGATGCGGAGAATGCCGCCCGCTCCGTGAAGGAAGGCACGATCAAGGCCGAACCGAAGATGATCGGTGACCGCCCGGCGGGGAAGACCGCCGAAACCACCAAACTCGTCCAGATCGCCCTCGCCGCCATTGCCGCGCATGGCCTCAAGCCGGAGTTCCAGACCTCATCGACCGACGCCAATATGCCGATGAGCCTCGACATCCCCGGCATCACCATCGGCTCGGGCGGCAGCGGCGACCGCGCTCATGCGCTGGACGAATGGATCGACGTGGAAAAAGACGCGAGCCACAAGGGCATGTTGCCCGGCCTCGCCATGCTGCTGGCGATGGCGGAGCTGCGCTGAAACGAAAAAGGCCTCCCAACCGGGAGGCCTTTTCAATTGCCTGCGGAATAGATCAGGCCGCTTCGGCGTAATCCTCGTCGCTCTGAACCGGACCGGAGTCCTGGCCCTTGGCGGAGACGTCGCGGTCGACGAATTCGATGATCGCCATGGGCGCGGCGTCCGAAGCGCGGATGCCGGCCTTGATGATGCGGGTATAACCGCCATTGCGCTCGGCGTAGCGGCCGGCCAGCACGTCGAACAGCTTCTTCAGCTGCGTGTCGTCGAGCAAGCGGGCATGCGCAAGGCGGCGGTTGGACAGGCCACCTTTTTTCGCCAGCGTGACGAGCTTCTCCACATAGGGACGCAGCTCCTTGGCCTTAGCGACGGTGGTGGTGATCTGCTCGTGCTTGATCAGCGCGGCCGACATGTTGCGAAACAGGGCAGCGCGGTGCGAGGAAGTGCGCTGAAGCTTACGGCCGCCGACGCGGTGACGCATGGGTATATCCTTCTCGTTCGTCAGGGTCCCGTACAAGGTAGACCCGGCCAGGCGGCGCTTAGCGGGTGCCGCCCAATCCCGTTATGTTGGTGGAGCCGAGGGGGATCGAACCCCTGACCTCTGCAATGCCATTGCAGCGCTCTCCCAGCTGAGCTACGGCCCCACGTCTCGCGCCGCGGGGCTGGACCCGCGGGTTGAGCGCCGCCCGTTAGCGGGGCAGCGCCCGGAAATCAATCAGCTTTCGTCGCTCGCGTCACCGGTATCGACGCCGAGATCGTCATCGCCGCCAAGATCGACTTCTTCGTCGACCGAGGGCTCGCCCTCATCGATGTCCAGATCCTCGTCGGTACCGAGCACGGCGTCGTCCTCAGGTTTCTCGACTTCCTTCTTGGGCGCGTCGAACGGCATCGGCTGCTTGGACTTCAATACCGGTTCGGGATGCCAGGCATAGCCGCAGTTGATGCACTGGACTGGCTCGTCCTTGGTCAGGTCGTAAAAGCGGGTCGCGCATTTGGGACAGCTGCGCTTCGAACCCCATTCAGGCTTCACCATTGTGGCCTTGCTCCGGAAACATCATCGACAAAAAATGAAAACAGCGGCGCATCAGTTCGACGCCCCGCCAGTCGGGCGCGCCTTGCCATAGCAGATAGGCGCTGTCAAAAGCCCCGCGCTCCCTCGCCCGACAAGGAACGCTAAGGTTTGCACGCCAGCCCGACGCCGATGAGCTTTGCGCGCTCGGGCCCACTCACCGGCAGCGCCCGCGTGCCGGGCGACAAGTCGATCAGCCACCGCGCGCTGATGCTGTCAGCGCTCGCGGTGGGCGAAAGCCGCATCGAAGGCCTTCTTGAGGGCGAGGACGTGCTCGCCACCGCGGCAGCGATGCGGGCGATGGGTGCGCAGATCGAGCGCTCCACGGACGCGATCTGGACCGTTTCGGGCGTCGGCGTCGGGGGGCTGCTTCAGCCGCAACGGGCGCTGGAGATGGGCAATAGCGGCACCTCGACGCGCCTCTTGATGGGGCTGGTGGCCAGCCACCCAATCACCGCCACTTTCACCGGCGATGCCTCCCTTTCAAGCCGCCCGATGAACCGAGTGATCGAGCCGCTGTCGCGGATGGGGGCGGACGTGACCGCCTCGCCGGGCGGGCGCCTGCCGCTGATGCTGCGCGGCCTCTGCCCCGCCGTGCCGATCGTCTATCGCCTGCCGGTCGCGTCCGCACAGGTGAAAAGCGCGGTGCTGCTCGCCGGGCTCAACACCCCCGGCATTACGCGGGTGCTCGAGCCGGTGCCGACGCGCGATCATTCGGAGCGTATGCTCGCTGGCTTCGGTGCCGAGCTGACAGTCGAAGAGCTGGCGGGCGAGCGTCACATCCGCATTCGAGGCGAAGCTGAGCTAAGACCGCAGCAGATCATCGTACCGGGCGATCCCTCATCCGCCGCCTTCCCGATCGTCGCCGCTCTGCTCGTCCCGGGCTCGGCCCTGACGATCGAGAATGTCGGCGTGAACCCGACTCGTGCCGGCCTGTACGAAGTGCTGCGGATGATGGGCGCGGACATCGCCTTCTCCAACCGACGCGAGGTCGGCGGCGAGCCGCTGGCCGACATCACCGCCTGCTTCTCTAGCCTCTCCGGGATCGACGTGCCGCCGGAAATCGCGCCCTCGATGATCGACGAATTCCCGGTCCTGTTCGTCGCGGCGGCGTTCGCGCACGGCCGAACGGTGATGCGCGGTCTCGAAGAACTGCGCGTCAAGGAATCCGACCGGATCGCCACCATGGCCGAGGGGCTGCGCGCGATCGGCGCGCGCGTCGAGGAACTGCCCGACGGCCTCATCGTCGAGGGCACCGGCGGCGAGCCGCTGGCCGGCGGCGCCACCGTCGTGTCGAAGCTGGATCACCGGATCGCAATGAGTTTCGCCATTGCGGCCTTGAACTGCGTTGCGCCAGTCGAGATCGACGATATCAGCCCTGTCTCCACCAGCTTTCCTGGCTTTTCCCGGCTCCTTTCGGATCTGCAGCACCACCAATGATCATCGCCGTCGACGGACCCGCCGCCAGCGGCAAGGGCACCATCGCCCGCGCGCTCGCCCGCCACTATAAGCTGCCGCATTTGGACACAGGGCTGCTCTACCGCGCCGTCGGGCAGACCGTGCTCGACCGCAACGGCGATCCGGCGATCGAAGCCGACGCGCTGGCCGGCTGCGATTTCGCCGATGCCCTGCTCGACGATCCCAGGCTGAAGAGCGGGGCGGCCGGCAACGCAGCGTCGGTCGTGTCGGCTCATCAGGGTGTCCGTGCGGCCTTGATCGAGCGTCAGCGGAGTTTCGCCAGCCAGCCAAGCGGGGCCGTGCTCGATGGGCGCGACATCGGCACCGTGATCGCGCCGAACGCCGACGCGAAGCTGTTTGTGCGAGCCACTTCGGCGGTGCGCGCACGCCGCCGGCATGAGGAGCTGGTCCGCTCCGGCGCCACGATCAGCTACGACAAGGTGCTCGCGGACATTAAAGCGCGCGACCTGCGCGACAGCACGCGATCGGCGGCGCCGCTCAAGCAGGCCGACGATGCCGTGCTGCTCGACACCAGCTTCCTGTCGATCGAGGCGGCGATCGCGCGGGCGATCGAGCTGGTCGAAGGTCAGCTGGTTCGCCGCCCCGCCTGAAGAAAGTGCCAGAGGGTCTGTAAGCCGGGTTCTGTCCTCGCCCGAAGGCGATGTGCGGCCATTCCTCTCGGACCGTCATTGCTGACGGCCTCCAGCAACCAACCCGGGTGACTGGGCCGGAACAGGCCCTGAAGCACGAAGCTCCGCGCCACCCCTATTCGGTCTTGCTCCAGGTGGGGTTTGCCATGCCGTTCCCGTTGCCGGGACCGCGGTGGGCTCTTGCCCCACCCTTTCGCCCTTACCCGGCCAAAGCCGTGGCGGTCTGTTTTCTGTGGCACTTTCCCTGGGGTCGCCCCCGCCGGCCATTAACCGGCACCTTCGTTCCGTGGAGCCCGGACTTTCCTCGACCCCACTGACGCGGAGACGCGGCCGCCCGACCCTCTGGCGAGCGGCGCTATACGCTCAGCTCGGCAGTTGCGCCAGCCGGGCTTCGAGATCGGCCCGCCACGGCGCTTCGGCTGGCGTGCGCGCGAGCAGCTCGGTCCAGATCGCACGCGCTTGCGGGAATTGACCGGACTGCGAAAGCGCCAGTCCCATGAAGAAGGGCGGCCCGGGATGTTCCGGTGCGATATCGGCGGCGCGCTGGAAGGCGTAGGTGGCCGCGGGCGAGGCCATGCCGCCATTATGCACGATCAGCACGTTGCCGAGCCCGACCCACAGGTCCGGGTCGCGCGGGTTCTCCTTCAGCCCGGACTTGATGTAGGTGACCGCCGCCTGAGGCACGCCGGCCCGCATGGCGCCATCGGCGGCGACCAGCCAGTTCGGCCCGCTGCCGAAGCGCTGGCCCATTTGCGCCCGGGTCTCAGCCTGTTTCTCGTCGAACCGGGCCGCTTCGGCGCGCGGCTGCACGGGCTTGCCCGGCACCTCCGGCTTCCCCTGCAGCGCATAGCCGGCGAGGCCGAGCAGCAGGGCGGCCGCAACCGGCTCGAAGGCGGAGCGCGGCAGCTTGCCCCATCTCCAGAGCAAGGCGCCCACCGCAGTGACGATCCCGACGACGATCAACCAGCCCATCAGCGATGCTTCCTGAAACGCCCGCGCGCCAGCCAGGCACCAACGCCGAGCAGCAGCAGGGGCGCGATCCACAGCGGCCAGGTGATCGGCTCCAGCGGCGGCGCATAGGTGATGTAATTGCCGTAGCGTTCGATCAGCCAGGCCTTGATCTGCTCCGGCGTCTCGCCCGCTTCGATGCGGGTGCGGATCAGCGCGCGCATGTCGCCGGCCAGTTCGGCGTCGGAGTCGATCACCGCCTGGCCCTGGCAGACGATGCAGCGGATCGTCGCCATCAGGGCGGTGGCCTGCTTCTCCTTCGCCGGGTCGGCGAGCTGGGTGTAAGCGTATTTCGCGGCGGGCATGGTGGAGTCGGCCAGCGAGGGGGTAGCCAAGCTCGCCATCAGAGCCAGGAAAACCGCTCGGGACGAGCGGACGTGCTTGGCGCTCACCGGGCCTTCTCCAGCTCGGCCAAAATCTCAGACACATTCTCCGCCCGGATGTCGCCGATATGCTGGTAGCGGATCACGCCCTTGCCATCGACGACGAAGGTTTCCGGGACGCCCGACGAGCCCATCGCAAGCTGCACGCGGGAGGCGGTGTCGGCGCCGATCCGCTCATAGGGATCGCCGTTGCGGGCCAGGAAGGCGGCGACGTCCTCCGGCTTGTCGCGGATCGCGACCGCGTCGATCTTCACGCCCCGCTGTTTCAGCTCCATCAGCACAGGCGCCTCGGCGATGCAGGGTACGCACCAGCTGGCGAAGACATTTAGCAGGCGCGGCTGGCCCTGCGCAAAGTCTCGGGCAGAGAGGCCGTCGCGGCCCGGCACTGCGGGCGGCAGCTCGAACGCAGGCAAAGGCTTGCCGACCATCTTGGACACGATGTTGCGGTCCGCCGGGCTGATCAGCCCGAACGCCACCACCGCGAAGAAGATGACGAAGCCGGCCAGCGGCGCCCAGATCCAGAAACGCCTCATGCGTAGGCGATCCGGTCATTATAGCGGCGCTCGCGCCGAACCCGCCCTAGCAGGGAGAGCAGCCCGCCCAGCGCGATCATCCCGCCGCCAAGCCAGATCAACGTCACGAACGGCTTCCACCACAGCCGCAGCTGCCAGCGCCCATCCTCGTCCTGCTTGCCGAGCACAGTGTAGAGCTGGCCGTTCCAGCGCGTCGAAATAGCGGATTCGTTGGTCTCGGTCGGCGGGTTCGGGAACATGCGCGCCTGCGGCTTCAGCAGCACGGTCGAACTGCCGCGGGTGGCGACCAGGGTCGCCTCCAGCGCCGTCCAGTTTGGCCCGGCAATCGGATCGACCGCATCGAGCCGCACCTTGAACGGCCCGACTTCCCGCGTCTCGCCGATGCGAACGGCGGCCAGCGTTTCCTTGGTGAAGGCCGCCTCGCAGGCCATGCCGGCCAGCGCCACCGCAATGCCCAGATGCGCGATCACCATGCCCCAGGTGAAGAGCGGCGTCCGGCGCAGGTTGCGGCCCCAAAGCGGCGCGACGCTCCCCGCCCCCACGCCGATCGCCAGCACCAGTCCCAGTAACGGGAAGATTCCGATTCCTGGCGCGGAGATGACGACCAGCAGCAGCATGACCGCCGTCGCGAGGATCGGCAGCGCCAGCCGCCGCACCACCGCGCCGAACTGATCGCGCCGCCAGCGCATCAGCGGCCCTGCCGCCATCACGCTTACGAGCAGCAGGGTGACCGGTCCGGCGGCGCTGTTGAAATAGGGCGGGCCGACCGACAGCTTTTCGCCCGACACGGCTTCCGCGAACAATGGATAGAGCGTGCCGACAAACACGATGCCGAGAATCGCCGAGAGCAGCAGATTGTTGGCGACCAGCGCCCCTTCGCGGCTGACTGGATCGAACTGCGTGCCTTCCTTTACCGTCGCAATGCGCAAGCCGAACAGCGCCAGTGCGCCGCCGATATAAAGGGCCAGCAGCGCGAGGATGAAGCTGCCCCGCTCGGGGTCCACGGCAAAGGCATGGACGCTGGTGAGAATGCCGGACCGCACGAGGAAAGTGCCGACCATCGACATGGAGAACGCGATCACCGCCAGCATCACCGTCCAGGCGCGCAAGCTGTCCCGCGTCGCCAGCACCGTCACCGAATGGAGCAGGGCCGTCGCCGCCAGCCACGGCATCAACGAGGCATTCTCAACCGGGTCCCAGAACCACCAGCCGCCCCAGCCGAGCTCATAATAGGCCCAATAGCTGCCGGCCGTGATCCCGAGCGTCAGGAAGATCCAAGCGCCGAGCACCCAGGGCCGCATCGCGCGTGCAAAGGCGGCATTCACTTCCCGTGTCACCAGCGCGCCGACCGCGAAGGAGAAGGCGACGGAAAGCCCGACATAGCCAAGGTAGAGCGTCGGCGGGTGGAAGGCGAGGCCGGGGTCCTGCAGCAGCGGATTGAGCCCCTGCCCGTCTGCCGCCGCCGGGATCAGCCGCTCGAACGGGTTGGACGAAAAGAGCAGGAAGGCAAAGAAGCCTAGCCCGATCGCCGCCTGCGCCGCGAGTGTGGCAATCATCATCCGCTCGGATGTACGCCGCTCGAAGATCGCCACCGCTGCGCCGGCCACGCCCAGGATCGTCACCCAAAGCAGCATCGAGCCTTCGTGATTGCCCCAGGTGCCGGCTACCTTGTATATCAAGGGCTTGGCGGAGTTGCTGTGGCTCGCGACCAGCTTCACCGACATGTCGGAGTTCACGAACAGCCAGATCAGAATCAGGAACGCGGCAAGCGTCAGAAGCCCCTGCACGATCGCGACCGGCCGAACGACCGCTCCGGCGTCCGCGCGGCCTGGCGTGAGCGCGACCGCCCCCATCGCCAGCTGCAACAGCGACAGCGCAGCCGCCAGCCACAAGGTCGCAAGGCCGGCCTCGGCGATCATTTGTCGAGCGTCTCCGTCTTGTGCTTGCTCTCGCCGCCCTTCTGCTCGAGCTGCGGCGGCATGTAGCGTTCGTCATGCTTGGCAAGGATCGTCTCGGCGACGAATACGCCGTCCGGCCCGAACGCCCCTTCGGCCACCACGCCGCTATTTTCCTTGAACAGATCGGGCGGAATGCCGCGAAAGCGCACCTTGGTGGTAGCTGGCCCATCATAGACGACAAAGTCGATCGTGACCCCGTCGGCGGCGCGGACGATCGACTTGTCCGCGACCATACCGCCCAGCCGGATATGCTTGCCGGCTTCGACAGGCGTCCGCTGCAGGTCGGCGGGCGAATAGAAATAGGCCGCCTGACTGCGCAGCGCCGAGGCGGCGAGCAGCCCCGCGCCGATCAGCGCCGCCAGCGCCAGCAGCACCAGCGTCAGTCTCTGATGCTTGGCTTTCATCTGCGCCGCACCGCCTCCGCGTCGCGTTCAGCCTTGCGCATGCGCAACCAGCTGGCGAGAACGAGCACGCCCATGCCGCCGATCGTTAGCGCATAGGCGGCGGCGATATAGGGCCAGTGGCTCATGCCGTCGCCAGCCTCCGCAGCCGCGCCTCGACCTTGGCGCTGGCCAGCACGGCCCGCATCCGCATCAGCACCACCGCCGCGAACAGCAAGGTAAAGCCCAAGGTCGTGAAAGCGAGCGGCCACAGGATTTCCGGCGCGATGCTCGACCCGCGCATGGTGATGCTGGGTCCCTGGTGCAGCGAGTTCCACCACACGACGGAACGGTTGATGATCGGCACGTTGACCGCCCCGATCAGCCCGAAGATCGCTGTCGCCTTGCTGACGCTGGTCTTCTCGTCGCTCGAGTTCGCCAGCGCGATATAGCCGAAATAGAGGAAGAGCAGCACGAGCATCGAGGTCATCCGCCCGTCCCATTGCCACCAGGTGCCCCAGGTCAGGCTCCCCCAGATCGATCCGCTGACGAGGCAGATGGCGGTGAACAGCGCGCCTGGCGCCGCAATCGCGCGCGCCGCCACGCCGGCGAGCGGGTGCCGCCAGACCAGCTGCGCCAGGCTGGCGATCGCAATCCCCATCCAGCCGCCCATGCCGAGCCACGCAGCCGGCACATGGACGTACATAATCCGCACGCTCTCGCCTTGCAGATAGTCAGGCGGCGACTGGGTCAGACCGGCATAGAATCCATAGGCGCACAGCAGTACACCGATCGCCAGCAACCAGGGCGTGACAGGCCGGGCGATCGACAGGAATCGCGTGGGGTTGGCGAAGGCGTGCATGTCCGGGCGCTGTCTAGCTTCTCGGCCGAGCCTGCGGAAGCACGGGTTTGCCCTTACCCCCAGCGAAACGCTCAGCCGCGGCCGATCAGCCGCTGCGCGATCCGATCCGCTACCCGCGCGGCCGGATCGCCAGTGTGCGCGCTCTCGGCCCAGACCTGCTCCAGCCGGTCGGGAATCAGCCGGATGCGCGACAAAACTTCCGCCTCGTCGCCGCGGCCGAGATATTCGAGACCGACATTGATGATGCCACCGGCGTTGATCACATAATCGGGCGCATAGAGGATGCCGCGCGCATGGATGCGGTCCCCGTCCTGCGGCGTCGCGAGCTGGTTGTTCGCGCCGCCGGCAACGATAGGTGTCTGAAGCGCGGCGATGCTCTCTTCCGTCAGGATGGCGCCCAATGCATTGGGGCTGATCACGTCAGCGGCCACGCAAAGAATCTGATCAGAAGCAACGGCCTGCCCGCCCAGCTGCTGCGCCAGCGCGGCTGCCCGGTCCGCATTCACATCCGCCAGCGTCAGCTTGGCGCCCTCCTCAGCCAGCAGTTTCGCCAGCCCGCCGCCGACGCTGCCGACGCCCTGGATGGCGACATGCACGCCGTTGACGCTGTCCTTGCCCAGCGCCCGCTTCACCGCCGCCTTGACGCCCAGGAACACGCCGTACGCCGTGAACGGCCCCGGATCGCCCCCGGCCGAGCCCTGCGCCACCGGCAGGCCGGAGACGAACTTCGTTTCCTTGGAAATCGCGACCATGTCGTCGGTCGAGATGCCCACGTCTTCCGCGGTCACATAGGCGCCGCCCAGCGTGTTCACCGCCTTGCCGAACGCCTGCAGCAGCGACTGGGTCTTGGTGCCGGCCTTGTCGGCCAGGATCACGCCCTTGCCGCCGCCGAGCGGCAGGCCGGCCATCGCGTTCTTGTAGCTCATACCGCGCGACAGGCGCAGCGCGTCCGTGACCGCCTCGACCTTCTCGCCATAATGCCAGAAGCGCACCCCGCCCGCCGCCGGCCCGAGCGCGGTCGAGTGAACGGCGATCACCGCCGTCAAGCCGCTCGCGCGGTCGCGAAAGAGGTGCACGCCCTCATGGTCGTCAAAGTCTGGCAAGTCCCAGGCAGTCACGCAAAGCCTCTGATTACTGGAGGAAAATGGGGCGATCGACGGGTCTTGAACCCGCGACCTCCGGTACCACAAACCGGCGCTCTAACCAACTGAGCTACGATCGCCACAACGGCCAGAAACCGCGGCGCGCACATAGGAGCGAGGATCCCCGCGCGTCAAGCGAAACGGGTCAGAAGCGGCCGTCGATCGTCAGCACATAGCCGCCCGGCCCAGTCACGAAGCCGGCACCTGACAGCCGCGCTACCACCGCCGGCTCGGTCGCCCTCACACGCAGCTCCGCCGCATAGCGGCCATCGCCGAAGACGCGCAGCGCCACGCCTTCCCCACCCGATCCGCTGGCCAGCGGCAGCAGCAGCGCGCCCCGGTCGCAGCGCGCGGCGCCTGAGACGCTCGCCGGCAGCGGCAATCCGGCCGCGTCGCCGGAGAGCGTCGCGCGCACCAGCCCCTCGGCCCGATCGCACTGGTCATCGCGAAAACGGACGGTGACGTCGGTCAGCTCGATAGACGCAATCGGCAGCGCCCCAAACAGCCCCTCGACCGGGACGACGCCCGTGACACTTTCCGCCGAATGGCGGCGCGAGCCGGTAGCCAGGGCGCCGGCGAAACGGTCCGCAGCTCCGCTCGGCCGCTCGACCGCGATGCGCGCCTGTCCGGTCAGCAGCGCAAGCGGCGACAGGCGAGCGGAGAGGTCGCCCAGTGATGCGGGGCCCAGCCGCGCTTCCTTCAGGCTTCCGGACCACACGGTGCCGGTCGCCTCACGAGCCGTGAAGACGCCGCCCCCGGCACCCAGCACCAGCCGCAGCGGCAGGGTGATCAGCAGCGCCAGCGCAAGCAGCGCGGCAAACAGCACCAGCCGACGGGTGGGGACCAGGATACGCATCAGCCGGCCGCCGCCAACGTCGCGTCCACCGTCAGCGTGGGGTCGCTATTGGCACGCGCGGTCAGGCGCTCGACCACGATGCCGCGCGCTTCCAGCGCCGCGATCCAGGCGAGCACTGCCGCCGGGCGTGCAGAGGGAATCGAGATCGAAACGCGCCGGTCGCCCTGCGGCGCCACAGTCGCGTTGGCGAAGCCCGACTCATTTGCGGCCTGGGTGATGATCGGTGCCAGTGGACCCGTGGTGCGCGATGCCTTTCCGACCTGCCGAAGCGCCTCTGCCTGCGCGCGCGCATCGCCCAGGGTCACCACCGCTTGTTGGTGCCGCTCCCGCGCCGCGGAGAGAGCGCCCTGGATCGGGCGATAGAGCCCAAGCCACAGGATCGTGACGGCGAGCAGCGCGTACATGACAAGCAGCAGCCGCTGCTCGCGCAGGCTCCGTTCCCGCCACCAGGCCATGAACTGAGCGGTCATCGTCCACCAACCCTGAACTCGCCTCGGATGCGACCCGCTTCGGACGTGAACGGTGTTGCTTCGACCGTCAGCCCGGCCGTGCGAATGCGGTCGCGCAAGGCTTCCGCCTCGGCGGCACCCGGCGCTAGCACCGTGGCGCGGACCAGCCCGTCATTGTCGAAGCTCAGACTGGACAGCTCCACAGTAGGCACCGACTGGACGGCCGCGATCACCGCCCCGGCAGTGGCTGTGAACCCGAGGCCGCCTCCGCGTCGGGTCGCCAGGCGGGCCGTCATGGCGGCGCGCGGGTCGCTCCCCGCGTCGGGTACCACGCTCCGCGCGACCTGCTCGGCCTCGGCCTGCAGCGTATCGGCTGCGGCGCCATAGCGGACGATCTGGACAAGCGCGATCAGCAGCGTGACGGCAGCGATCGCGCCACTGAGCATCACCAGCCGCCTCACCAGCGGATAATCGATGCGGAAGCGGTTGCGCTTGGCAAAGCTGCCCTGGCGCAAGTCCAGCTCTGGCCCCTCGAGGGCGGCGAGAATCAGTGGCTCCGAATCGAGGTCTTCAACCGGAGCATCGCCGACGAGCAACTCCGTCAGCCCCGGCTCACCCGCAAAGGCGCTGCTGCGGCCCCTCAGCACCGTCTCCGCTCCGATTGTCGCCCGCACGAACCCACTCTCCGGGCGCGGCAGCAGCAAAGGGGCTGGCAGGATGGTGTCCGGATCGATGCCGCGCGCCTGCAGCGACTCCAGCCAGGCGGATATGCGGCCATTACCGATCACGGCAACGCTACGATCGGCCCCGTCTGGGCTGCCGACGGCCACGTGCTGGGTATCGACCGGCATCACGCTCGTTTCCGCGAGCAACAACCGGGCCGCAGTCCGAGCCTGCTGCGGGGTCAGGCTGCCGAGTTCGGCCGCATGGATCGTCATGGCCTCGGCCGGCGCGATCGCCACCACCCGCTCGGGCAGTTCGGCGGGTAGCGATGTCTCGCTGTCGCCCCGCGCCTGTACGTCACCATCCGCGAGCCACCAGGAGTGGAGACGGTCCGCGGGCGAGATGAAGAGAATGAGCGTGCTCAATCCCCTTCTCCCCAGCTGCGCCGCACCAGCTTGGCCGGCGGGAGTCCGGCATCGATCAGCGCGGTCTCGTTCACTTCGCTGTCGCCGAGCAGCACGCGCAGCTGCAGCGTGAACCAGCGCGTCCGCACGCCCGTCTGCGCCTCGACGTCAGGGCCCGGCGCGACGCCCTGCAAGGCCGATGAGCGCCAGAATGCATAGGCGCTTTCGTAGCCACCCGCCGGCCGGGCGAGCAGCAGTGCGCGGGCGCGGTCCGGCGAAAGGGTGTCGGGCATCAGCATGGAAAGGAGCGGCGCCTGCTCGGGTGCGAGAGTGTTGACGTTGATCGGCGAAAGGTCCGTCACGGGAAGCGTGCAGACCCATGGCCGCAGCTTCTCGTATATGTCCGGCGTCACGCCCGCAACGGCGCGCAGCTCGCTTGGATGGCCAAGCAGGGTGTTGCCCGTGCGATAGGGAGTCTCCGCGCCCGCATAGGCCGGGTCCTCGGCGCCTTCGGGTTGCGGCTGCAGGTCGCTGTCGATCCAGTCGGCGAGAGAGACGGCGACCTTGCGCGCTTCGCCCTCGCCGATGCCGAGCAACTTCAGCAGCGCGACGAACTGAGTGATGCCTTGCGGCCGGGTCATCAGCGGCTGGCCGGCCTGTCCAACGACCAGGCTGTTTAGATTGAAGCAATTGCCGCCGTCGCGCACCACCGCAGTCGCCGTCCCGCCCGGCAGCGGCAGCGCCGTCTCGCGGCCATTCCATTGTTCGGGGGCAGCGCTGCGCGCCGGATCGGCTTCGACCAGGGCCGTGATCCGGGACAGCGCAATGCCTTCCGCGGCTACGGCATAGGCACGCGCCTGGTCGATGGCGCCGGCATTGGCGGCAAGCCGGGTGGACAGGCGCAGCCGCTCCAGCGCCGAGGCCGAGAGGACGGCCATGACCGACACGAGCATCAGCACGGTCAGCAGCGCGGCGCCGCGTTCCCCCGGCTTCATGCCGCCGCTCCGACCAGAAACAGGTAGCGCATTTCGGGGCCTTGGTGCGGGCGGACCACCATTTCGATTGCGCGCGGCATCAGATCCGGGCGGAGCGGGTCCCATACCTCGCGCCACCCATCCTTCGATCGGTAACGGAGCTCGACGGCCGCGACATCGGAAACTAGGGGCGCCCCCGGGGTCGGCCCGGCGCCGTCCAGCATAGCGTAGCTGCTGCGCGTGAGCGTGCCATTTTCCAGGCGGTAGCGCACCTTCTGCAGCGCTGGGCGAACGCCGTCGGTCAGCGGATCGACGCCGCCGCGCACCAGCGTAAAACCCTGCGCATCGCCCTCGAAAGCCTGCACCGGATCGCCCGCTTCGTTGCGGGTGATGCGCGGCACCGCTTGCGCTGCATCGGACATGATCAGGGACTCGACCCGACGCTGGGCTGCCATGGCCTTCAACCGGTCACCCGTCGCTGCCTGCGCATCGACACTGAACCGCAGCAGCGCCACGCCCGCGACCGCCAGCATGCTGAAGATCAGCACGGCGACGAGCAACTCGACAAGGGTGAATCCGTTACGTGTCACGTCGCCGGCCGCACGATGGTGAGCAGGGCCGGCGCGCCGGTTGTGGCCACGCTAATATCGACGCGGACGAGTCGCTGGTCCGGCGTGCGGCTGGTCAGCCGCGCCCAGCGCCAGCGCCGGCCGCCATTGACCGCCTCCCCCGCGCTCTGCCCGATCGGCGGCGGCGCGGGATCGGTCATCGTCTCCACCGCCAGGTTGCGCGCGACCAGCTGCGCCAGCATCCGTTCGTCCAGCTCCCCGGTCTGGCGCACCGTAGCGCCTTCCAAGCGAAGCAAAGCGAGTGCCGCAAGGCTGAACACCGCCAGCGCAACCAGCATTTCCAGCAGGGTGAAGCCGCGCTCGTCACCCACCGGTGCGCACCTCGCCGTTGGCGGCTACGGTCACGCGCGCCTGTTCGCCGGATCGGATCAGCAGGATGGTAAAGGGCTCACTCGGCTGCCCAGTAGCGTCGAACGCGATCCGGACGGTGCCGCCCTTGCCAACCATCGCCGCCGTGCCGTCGCTCCAGGGCTGGGAGCGGAACGGCTTGTCCGCAAAGGGCACCCAGGTCCCTCCGTGCCGCCGGTCGAAGGCATAGCCGCGAGCGGTCACGCGCACCGCGACAGGGCGCCCCTCGACGATGGCGAAGTCGCGCGCGGCGACCGTCCGGGCGGCAAAGGTCTCCGCCTCGTCGCGCAAGCGCCCGCGGGGATCGGGAATGGCCATCACCACGCCCGCCGCCAACGCGCCGATGATCGCTATCACGACCATCAGCTCGACGAGCGTGAAACCGCCTTCGCGTCCCGCGCTGCTATTGCCAGTTGCCGATATCGGCATTCTCGCCTTCACCGCCCTCCTTGTTATCCCCGCCGAACGAGAACACGTCGAAGGCGCCATGCTGGCCCGGGTAGGTGTAGCGGTAGGGATTGCCCCATGGGTCGTCCGGCAGCCGCTTGATATAGCCGCCCTGGCGATAGCGCTGCGGCTGGGAGAGACCCGGCGGCGGCGCAACCAGTGACTGCAGCCCGTCGGTGGGCGACGGGTAGGTCAGGTTGTCGAGCCGGTACATCTCGAGCGCCTGTTCGACCGTGGCGATGTCGGCCCGCGCCTTCTCCGTGTTCGCTCGCCCTGTCGCCGGCAGCACGTTGATCGCCACGATGGTGGCGAGCAGGCCCAGGATCACGATGACGACCATCAGCTCGACGAGGGTGAAGCCCTCCTCATTCTTGTGTTTCGCTTCAATCATCATGCGCCTGCCAGTGTTTCGAGCTGAAGGATGGGAAGAAGAATGGAGAGCACGATCACCGCGACGATGCCGCCCATCAGCACGATGATCGCCGGTTCGAGCAGCGACAGGGCCGTGGCGGTAAAGCTGTCGAACTCGCGCTCCAGATAGTCGGCCGCGCGCTCGAGCATCGTGTCGAGGCGGCCGGACGCCTCACCGCTCGCGGCCAGATAGACGAGCAGCGGCGGAAAAACGCCTGCCCGCCGCAGCGCCGCCGACAGGCTGCCGCCGCCGCGGATCGATACGACGATCTCCTCCGAGGCAGCGCGAAGCGCCCGGTTGTGGATCGTGCCCGTGGTCAGCGCCAGACCCTCGATCAGCGGCAGCCTTGACGCGACCATGGTGGACAGCGTCCGCGCCAGACGAGCCGCGTGGAGGTCGCGGATCAAGCGGCCGAATAAGGGAAGTCGCAGCAGCCACCGGTCGAAGCGCAGGCGGGTCTTCGGGTCCTTCAACGCGCGCCAAAACAGCAGGCCACCAAGCGCGCAAGTGAGCAAAATCGCCCACCACCAGTTCACCAGCAGGTCGGAAATCCCGATGACAAGCCGAGTCAGGAACGGCAGCTGCTGCCCGACGGTCTCGAATTGCTCGACGACCTTGGGCACGACGAACATCATCAACGCCGCGACGACGAAGAGCGCCACCGCCGACAGCACCGCCGGATAGGCAAGCGCCGTCATCACCTTGGACCGCACCTGCGCCTGACGCTCCTGGAGATCGGCCAGCCGCTCCAGGATCGTCGGCAAAGTGCCCGAGCTTTCGCCCGCACTCACCATCGCCCGGTAGAGCGCGGGGAAGCTCTTGGGCTCTCGCGCCATGGCATCCGACATGCGCCGCCCTTCGAGCACACCGGCATGCACCGCGCCCGTGATCTGGCGAACGTGCGGCTTCTCCGTCTGCCGCGAGATGGTGCGGAGAGATTCCTCAAGAGGGCTAACCTGCACCAGGGTGGCGATCTGCCGGGTAAAGAGCGTCAGTTCCTTCGCGGTGAGCTTCCGCCGAGTGAAGGAGAAGAGCGCCCGCGAGGGCTTGGGTGCGCCGGAGCCGGGCTCCAGACGCAACACATAGAGCTTGCGGCTGTCGAGCTTGGCCCGCGCATCGTCCAGCGTCGGCGCGACCACGCTCCCGCGCTTCTCCCCACCGCGCGTATCGATCGCGAGATAGTCGAAGTCAGGCATCGACCTGCTCGCGGCGGGTGATGCGCACGGCCTCCTCGGGCGTGGTCTGGCCTTCCATCACCAGAGTGCGCGCCGCACTTGCCAGATTCGGCGCACGGGCGAAGGCGTGGCGGGCGATCGCGACTTCGTCCCCGCCTTCATTGATCAGGCAGCGGATCGTTTCATCAACGCGCACCGCCTCGAACACCCCCACACGGCCGCGAAAGCCCGTCTGGCCGCACGCGTCGCAGCCACCTGGCGCGTACACGATTGTGCCGGGCTCGAGGCCAAGCAGCGCCTGCGCTTGATCGTTTGCCGGCTCGGGCCGCCCACACTGCTCGCACAACCGCCGCACCAAGCGCTGTGCGATCACCGCACGGAGCGTTGAGGCGAGCAGGAACGGCTCGACCTTCATGTCGCGCATCCGGGTAATTGCGCCGACCGCGTCGTTCGTGTGAACAGTCGACAGCACCAGATGGCCGGTCAGTGACGCCTGCACGGCAATCTCCGCCGTCTCGCGGTCGCGGATTTCGCCGACCATGACGACGTCCGGGTCCTGTCGGAGGATCGCGCGCAGCCCGGCGGCGAAGGTCAGCCCGACCTTAGCGTTGACCTGCGTCTGGCCGACCCCCTCGATCGCATATTCGACCGGATCTTCGACGGTCAGGATGTTGCGGCTGCCGTCGTTCAGCGTGCGCAGACCGGAATAAAGCGTGGTCGTCTTGCCGGAACCGGTCGGCCCGGTGACCAGGATGATTCCGTTCGGCTCGCGCAGCGCCTCATGCAACACCGCCTCGGCGGTGCGCGAGAGGCCGAGCACCGCCAGGTCGAGCCCCGCATTCTCCTTATCTAGAATACGCAACACCACCCGCTCGCCCGCACGGCTCGGCAGGGTCGACACGCGTACGTCGAGTAGCTTCCCACCTAGCGTCAGCGAGATACGGCCGTCCTGCGGCACCCGCCTCTCAGCAATGTCGAGCCGGGCCATCACCTTGATGCGGCTGACCAGCACCGGCGCCACGTGCGCGGGCATGCGCAAGGTCTCGCGCAGCACACCATCCATCCGCATGCGGACGATCAAACCTGTCTCGTAAGGCTCGACATGGATGTCCGACACGCCTTGGCGTACCGCGTCGGCGATCACGCCATTGATCAGCCGGATGGCGGGCGCGTCGTCCGAACTGTCGAGCAAATCGTCAGCGGTCGGCAAGTCGCCCGCGATCAGCGCGAGATCGTCGCCGAGCCCCAGCGAACCGGCGGCCGCGGCGGCGGCCTCGCCGTCCATCGCGTAGTGTTCCGACAGCAACTTGTCGAAAGCCTCAGGCCCGACCCCCTCGATCGCCAGCGGTTGGGCGAGATGCCGGCGTACTTCCAGCAACGCCCGCGGATCGGCCCCTTCTCGAAGCGCGACCTTGAACCGATCGCCTTTCGGCTCCAGCAGGATCACGCCGAATTTGCGAGCGAACGCGTAGGGGATGGTGAGCACCGGCAGTCCGCGTCCCTCGGCGGCAGGAGGTGCGTCGAGCAGAAGCGCGCCCTCGCTCACCTGCGCCGCCCCGGCACCGGTATCGTCGTCGTGGAACTCCGCACCTGAGGCACGATGATCTGCGGCGGCGCGGCGGGGGGCGGCGTGCTGCCCGGCAAATCAGGCGGCGGCGTGGGCGGCAGCGCGCCCATATATTCGCGCACCAGCTCGTCCAGGCTCGGCTCCTGGTTAGGCCGCTGCAGCATCTGCTGCTCGCGCACATAACCGTAGCGCCGTTCGGCCAAGGCGCGGGCATCGGCTGCAGAGCGGATGATGGTCGGGCGGATGAAGACCATCAGATTGGTCTTCTGGCGCGACCGCGAGCGCGATTTGAACAGCTCACCGAGCACGGGGAGGTCACCAAGAAACGGGATCTTCTCGATGGTGCGGCGCTCATTGTCGTCGAGCAGGCCCCCGAGAGCGATGATCTCGCCATTATCGACGGTGACGGTGGTCTCGATCTCGCGCTTGTTGAGGATCAGCTCGCTGTTGTCGTTGGAAACCGGGCCAGCGATCGAGCTGACTTCCTGGCGCAACTGTAGCTTGACCGCGCCACCTTCGTTGATCTGCGGCCGCACCTGCAGCTGGATGCCGACATTCTCACGCTGCACGGTACGGAACGCATTGTCGAAATTGTTCGAGAGCGCCTGGCCGGTGGTGATCGGGATCTCCTGCCCGACCAGGATGCGCGCTTCCTGGTTGTCGAGCGTAACGATCGACGGCGTCGAGAGAATGTTGGACGTGCTGTCTGACTTCACCGCGTTGATGATCGCGCCGAAGATGCCGTTCCGGCCGATACTGGTCGCAAATCCCGCCAGGCCGCCGGTCGCGTTGAGGATCGAGTTCACGGCAGCCTGGGCAAGTGTATCGGACGCGCCGCTGCTGGTGGTGGTCGTGACCACGTCGCCATTGACGGTGGTGGTGGTGCGATCCAGCTCGCGCGCGCCGATCGCGCCTGCGATGGTCAGGATGTTGGGTGTGGCGTTCGAATAGTTGGTGGCCGCGAAAGGGATACCGCTGCCGGGCTGGCCACCGAGCAGGAACTGCACCCCGAGTCGTTTGGCGAGCGCGTCCGAAATCTCGACGATGATGGCTTCGACCAGCACCTGCTCTCGGCGAACATCGAGCTGGCGGATCACCTCGCCCAAGGTGCGCTGCGTGTCAGGATTGGCGGCGATGATAATGGCGTTTGCGCCTTCATAGCGCGTCACGATGGCGCTGCTGCGGCCGGTGATGCTCTCGCCGGTCGAAGCGGTGGCCACGGCCGCCGCTGGTGCTTCGCTGACAGGGAGCGGCGTCGCGGCATTGCCGGTTGAGTTGCCGTTGCGGGGCGTGATGCGGTTCAGCCCGCGCGAAGCTCCCGGCTGAGTCACTGGCTGCCCCGTCAGCTGCTGCAGTACCGGTAAGAGCAACTCGGCATCGGCGTTCTCAAGCCAATAGACCCGGACCTCGGTGCCGTTTGCTGCGCGCCGGTCGAGATCGCGTGCCACTGCTGCGAGTCGCGATACCGTGCTGGCGTCGCCCCGCAGGACGACGGAGTTGGAGCTGTCCACAGCGACGATCGAAGCGGCTGGTCCCGCCCCCGCTCCGCCCTGCGCGCCGGGTGCCCCGCCGCCGACCAGCTGACCCAACGACTGTGCAATCTCCCGCGCGCCGGCATTGCGCAGCGGCACGACTAGGGTGGAGGCGCTGTCCTGGTCGATCCTCCGCAATACTTCGCGGACGCGCCTGACATTGTCGCCGAAATCCACGACCACCAGCGAGTTGCCGGCCCGATTTGCGGTGACCGAGCCTTGCGGGCTGATTAGCGGCCGGATCGTCTCCACCGCGGACGGCGCGTCGATCGCGCGCAGCCGCACAATCTCGGTGACTAATGAATTTGCGGCAGCGGCGCGCCCGACCCGGCTAGGCTGACTGGCCGCGCCTTCGATAGGCTGGACGCGAAACGCGCCGCCCGCAGATGGTATCGCAACCAAGCCATTCGCTCGCAAGGTCGAGAGGAAGACCTCATAATATTCCGAGCGGCCGAGCGGCCGGTCGGTGACCACCGAAACCTTTCCCTGCACCCGCTGGTCGATGATGAACGTGCGGCCGGTGACCTTCGCCGCGTCCTGAATGAACGCGCGGATATCGGCGTCGCGCACGTTCAGCGAGTATTGCGCGGCCACCGGGCTGGCGACGGCGAGCAGCAGCGCGGAGATGAGAAACTGACGCATCACTGTCCTGAAATGCTGACGGCGATCGGCACGACCTGCGCGCCGCGCTCCACCGCGATCGAAAGATTGCCGCCGCGGGCGAGCCCAGCTGCGGCGCGCTGAAGATCCTGAACCGAGCCGATCGCCCGGCCCGAGACCTGAACGATGACATCGCCGGGCTGAAGGCCGATCCGTGCCAGGAAGGCGGCATCGCCTCGCGGCACCAGCCCCGTAACCCGGCCGCCCGCCTGACGCGGCGCCAGGTTCAGCTGCGACTGAAGGTCCGCAATCGATACGAGACCAGGTGCCGCCGTCTGCCCTCCGGGTGCGCTGAGCAAGGCGGTGTTCGTAACGGGCGGCGCGGCTGATGCGGTTGCAAGGGGTGCAGCACCCGATTGATCCAGGAACAAAGTCTCGTCGGCGCCGCCGCGCGAGATAACGACGCTGTCAAAGCCGACCGCTTTCAGCGTTACGCCCGGCTGGATCGCTTCGCCAACCGAATAGCTGGTCTGCACATTGTCGGGGCCGGCGATGATCGCCGAACCGCGTCCCGTCGCCTCGTCTACCCGGACGCCAAACAGTTTAAGCTGTAGCGAGGTAATAACGGCGGGTCCGTCGGCGCGACCAGTCCTGAAAAACGGGTCGAAGCCGCCGCTGAGCACGGCGCGAGCGCGCGCCAGGTCCGGGCCTTGCGCCGGCCGCCAGTCGCCCAGCGGCCCCACCGGCGTCACTACCGCCCAGACCAGCCGCGCGCTCTGAAATGCAAGCAACCCCAGCAGTGCGATCTCAGTCAGGCTCAGCAGGCTATAGCGCGGCAAGCGCCGGAAGAGGCGCCATTGGCGCGGATCGATTGCGAGACGCAAATCCTCACTCCCCCGGGGCAGACCCTGCCTTTGCGACGTTACGATGACAGTTTTGCGTCACTCTCTCCGCTTGACGCTCTGCCCTCAAGCATCGCACTTCGCTCGACTTATACGGGCCGGAGCACGTTATGGACAATCCCTACGACCAGATGGTCATCGACAGCATGATGAGCATGAGCGGCGTGCAGCGCGTGCCCAGCCCCAAGCTGCATCTGTTCATCAAACGCAACTTCCTGTCGGCGGAAGAATGCGCCGCGCTGATCGAACGAATCCGCGCCCATCGCCGGCCCTCGACGCTTGCCAACTTCAACGGCGACGAAGCCTTCCGCACCTCGCAGACCTGCGACCTGGATGGCCAGGAGCCATCCGTGGGCGCGATCGATGAGAAGATCGCTGCCTTTTCCAAGCTGGACCTAGCCTATGGCGAGCCGATGCAGGGCCAGCATTATGAAGTCGGCCAGGAGTTCAAGGCGCACACCGACTATTTCGAGCCGACCGGCGTGGATTACGAGAAATACACCTCAGTCGCCGGCCAGCGCACCTGGACGGTGATGATTTATCTGAATCAGCCGATCGCCGGCGGAGCGACCCGCTTCAAGGCGATCGACAAACTGGTGCAGCCGGAAGCGGGAAAACTGCTCGCCTGGAACAATCGACGCCCCGACGGCAGCACCAATCCCTCTACCATTCACCACGCGATGAAAGTGCGCGCCGGCGAGAAATACGTCATTACCAAATGGTTCAGAGAGCGGCCTTGGGGCTGGTGAGCCCCACCCTTGAGTAGCTCTGCAAGATCAGGCGGGACATTGCACCGGTAAGATCGAAGCCGCCCCAGCATCATGGCCACGATGTCGGCTCCGGCACTAGGTGTATCCTTACGAGAATCTGTCTGTCGCGCTGACCGGAAGCCCCGCGGCCCCTGCCATGCTTTGCCGGTCCAGGCCCCTGTTGGTATCGTTCAGCAGCGACTGAATGTCGGTCCAGCGATAAAATGAGGCGCCGCACTTGCCAAAAAAAAGGGCGGCCGAAGCCGCCCTTTCCTTGAACTTGGATCGAGGCTTACGCCAGGACCGTCTTCGCGCGGCTGCTGCGACGGGCAGCGGCACCGAGCAGGCCGAAGCCGCCCAGCATCATCGCCCAGGTCGCCGGCTCCGGAACGGTCGGAGCGAACGACTGGCCGCCGATCGCCGAACCGTTGATCAGGCCGAAGGTACCACCGCGGAACGCAGTCGCGTTCGTGCGGAGGATGTAGACCGCGCTGGTCTCAGTGCCGACAAGGCCATTGGCGCCGAACTCAATTTCAACGCGATTGCCGTTGATCGTGCGGCCAGCGGTCGAGGTGAAGCCGAAGGGGCTTGCGTTGTTCGCCGGAGTGAACGGACCTGCGCCATCAACATCGCTCGGACCTTCGCGATAAGCGAAAACCGAGAATTTGCCGAAGGACGCGCCGGTCAGCGTGAAAATCTCGTGATCATTGTCAGTCGCGTTGCTGCCGGGACCGGTGCGCGCAACCTGATAATAAAAGTCAAGCGTACCGAGCGTATTACGGTAGACCGCCTGACGCACCAGCGCTTCAAAGGTCAGCGCCGTGGCAACGTCCTGACGATAGGCAATACGGGTACCCTGCGTGGCCGAAACCGGCGCAAACGGGTCGATGGCATTGCCATTGGTACCGGGCAGAACAACCGCCGCCTGGGCCGGAAGAGCGACCAACGCGGCCGCAGCGAGCAGAAACTTCTTCATTACAAACCCCCTTACAAGTTCGCCACCCGCGGGGGGTGACCAAATACACGACTCATTACATTCGGTCCTGCACAGGCCGGATACACCAACATCGGCCGAAAGCGAAAGAGGTAAATGAAAGATTAATGGCTCGTTTTGGCACATTCGTCGATCAGAGCAAAAGGTGCTCCACCAGCCGCTTCACCTTCGCTTGCCGCCATTGGGGGGTCGGCGCGATCAGCCAATAGCGCAGGCCTTGGTCAACCGGCTCCCCGAGCTGGCGCAACATTCCGGATTCGATGTCTTTGCGCACCAGCAGTTCAGGCACGAGCGCACGGCCCAGCCCAGCGCCCGCAGCGTCTACGGCCAATCCCGCATCGGCAACGCGGAGGATCGGTTCGGGCGCGGCGTGGCCAGGCCAGGCGATCCAGCGCTCGCTTTCACCTGCCGGACTCGCCACCTTGCAGAAGCTGGCGGTGCCGATCGGCACGCCCTCCAACTCGCCCTTGTCCACTATCAGGCGAATCGCGAGATCGAGATTGGCCTCGGTGAAGTCGATGGTTTCGTCGGACGCGATGAGGTGGAAGCGGAGCTCCGGATCCTGCGCTGCCATTTCCGCGAGTCGCGGGGCCAGCCAACGCGCCGTCAGGTCACGCGGCGTGGCAATGGTCAGCACTTTGGAGGACTGGCCCGCTTGCATCGCCCGCACAGCATCCTCGAAGCAGAGGAAACCATGCCGCAGCGCCTCGAGTCCCGCTGCCGCCTCCGGCGTGAGTTCGAGACCTTTGGTGGTACGCCGGAACAGCACCGTCCCCAAAGTGTCCTCCAGCGCCCGTATCTGCTGACCGACCGCGGCAGGGGTGACGGCCAGCTCGTCCGCCGCGCGAGTGAAGGACAAGTGCCGAGCCGCAGCATCCAGCACGCGCAACCCATTCAGGGGAAGGTGCGTCCGCTTCATGCCTGCACCGCAGGTGCGACCAGAGGAAAGCGCGGGATGGCGATGTCGAACAGCGAGCCGTCTTCGCCGATCATCCGGTAGCTGCCGCGCATCTGTCCGGTGGGCGTGGCGAGGGGGCAACCAGACACATAGTCGTAGGAGCCGCCCGGCTCGAGAACCGGCTGTTCGCCGACCACGCCTTCACCCTGAACCTCGTGCTTAGCGCCCCGCCCGTCGGTAATAACCCAGTGGCGAGTCAACAGCTGAACCGCCATCCGCCCCTCGTTCTCGAGCCGAATATGATAAGCCCAGAACCAGCGACCTTTACCCGGATCGGACTGTTCGGGCAGGTAGCTGACCGACACGCGCACCGTTACTCCGCGCGTGGTCTGCGCATGAGGGAAAAGCGCCTTCAAAGCCCGACGCTCGCCAGCGCCCGGTCGAGATCCTCGATCAGGTCGGCGGGATCTTCAAGGCCGACATTGAGGCGGAGCATGCCTTCGGTGATCCCCATCGCCTCACGGACATCCGCAGCAAGGCTGCTGTGCGTCGTCGAGGACGGATGGGTCATCAGCGAGCGGGAGTCGCCGATATTGTTGGAAATGTCGATCAGCTCCAGCGCGTCGAGCAGGCCATGCGCCCGCGCCCGATCGCGCACGAACAGCGACATGATCGTCCCGCCGGCGCTCATCTGGGCAAGCGCGAGATTGTGCTGCGGGTGAGACGCCAGGCTTGGATAGAGCACCCGCGGCACACGCCCTTCCAGAAAGCTGGCGACCTGCATCGCATTGTCGCTCTGCCGTCTGACGCGCAAATCGAGCGTCTCCAACCCCTTCAGCACCACCCAGGCATTGAACGGCGAGAGCGTCGGCCCGGTGTTGCGGACGAAAGGCAGCAGCACGTCGTTGATGAAGGCATTGGAGCCGCACACTGCCCCGGCAAGCACACGCCCCTGCCCATCCATCAGCTTGGTCGCGGAATAGGCGACGACATCGGCGCCGAAGGCCATCGGCCGCTGCAGGGCGGAGGTCGCAAACGCGTTGTCCGCCACGGTGACGATGCCGTGCGCCTTAGCAATGGCGCAGACCGCGGCCAGGTCGACAATCTCGAGCGTCGGGTTAGCGGGAGTTTCGAAGAAGAAGACCTTGGTGTTGGGCCTCACCGCCGCTTCCCAAGCTGGCGAGTCCGAGCCCTCGACGATCGTTGCCTCGATCCCAAATCGTGGCAGCAGGCTGTCAGTCAGCCAGCGGCAGGAGCCGAACATCGTGCGCGCCGCGACGAGATGGTCGCCAGCCGAAAGCTGGCACAGCAGGGCCGCCGTCATCGCCGCCATGCCGCTCGCCATGCAGCGCGCCGCTTCGGCGCCTTCCAGCAAGGCAATGCGGTGTTCCAGCATCTCGACCGTAGGGTTCTGCAGCCGGCTATAGGTCATGCCCTGCTGGTCGCCGGCGAAGCGCGCCGCCGCATCGCCGGCACAGTCATAGGCATAGCCGGAGGTGAGGAAGAGCGCTTCGGACGTCTCGCCCCACTCGGACCGGGCGGTGCCGCCGCGCACGGCAAGCGTGGCCGGCCGCCATTTGGCCGTGATATTGCGGTCCTGTCCCGATCGTCTCTTCACACTGGCGCTTTGCAAGCTAGGGGGGCGAAGCGTCAACCAGTGCGGGGCAGCATGAAATCTTTAGTGGGATGGCTGGAACGCTTGTCCGCATTCCAGATGGCATTGCTGCTTGCCGTTCTCGCCGAGCTGCTGTTCGCGGTGCATCTCGGCCAGCCGGCCAAGCTGATGTTCGACGAAGTCTATTACGTGCCGGGCGGCAAGGACGTGTTCGACATGGTCCGACGCTCGAACGAAGAGCACCCGCTGTTCGCCAAATGGCTGATCGGGCTGTCGGCGGCACTGTTCGGCGACAATCCGGCCGGTTGGCGGACGCTGAGCACCATCGCGGGCGTGGCGACGATGCTCGCCATCTACGCGATCGCGCTTCGGCTGTTCGGCGACATCCGCACCGCCGCGACTGCGGCACTCCTCGCGTTGCTCAATCAGATGCTGTTCGTGCAGGCACGGATCGGGATGCTCGAGGTCTTCGCAGGCGCATTCCTGTTCGTCAGCATTGCCCTGCTGATCTGGGGATACAGCCGACCGGGGGAGCGCTGGCTGCTGTGGGCCGGCATCTGCCTGGGCCTTGCAGTCGGCTGCAAATGGAGCGCCATGCCGTTCCTCGCGCCGCTTGGCCTGAGCGTGCTGATCGGCTGGCGGGATCGTTGGCTCCGGGCTGGACTGGTCTTTGGGGGCGCGGCCTTGCTGGCCTATTTGGCCACGTTCCTGCCGGCCGCCTTCTACGCGACCGATCCAATCAAGCTCGACCAGATCATCCCCTTCCAGCTGCGCATGTTCGATCTGCAGACGCGCCCGCTCGCGCACCACACCTATCAGAGCACGCCGTGGCAGTGGCCCCTGCTCACCCGGCCCATCTGGTATCTGTACGAGCCCGTCAACGGAGTGCAGCGGGGCGTGCTGCTGGTCGGCAATCCAGCGGTGATGTGGGGCGGCCTGATCGCGCTGGCGGCATGCCTGTGGGACGGGCTGAAGGAACGCAATCGACCGCTGCTGATTCTGTCGGCGCTCTACCTCTTCTCCTTCGCGATGCTGGTGATCATCCCGAAGAAGATCGGTTTCTATTATTATTATTATTTTCCAGGCCTGTTCCTGACCCTGCTGATCGCCGCGACCTTCCACCACGCCTATCGACTGAAGGAGCGATGGCTGCCGGCCGGCTTCCTAGCGGTGAGCTTCGCTCTGTTCGCCTATTTTTACCCGATCCTCTCGGCTGCGCCGCTGCCGAACGATCAGGCGTTCCACCGCTGGATGTGGCTGTCGACCTGGCCCTAATAACGGCCCCAGGTGAAGCGCGACGAGAGGGCGAAGTTCCACACCGCTCCGACGATGATCCCGGCAAGGGCAGAAGCAGTCGCATAAGCAAAGCGGCTAGTGAACAGGAAGGCCGCCACGCCGACATTGGCGAGCGCGCCAACCGAACAAACGAGGCAGAAGCTCAGCCAGCCGAGCGTCAGTGCCCGCGGCCCGTGCAATCGTCGGTCGCGATAGGTCAGCGCATTGTTGAGGAAGAAATTGAAGGTCATCGCGCCCAAGGTGGCGGCGATCTGGGCGGCCAGGAATGTCATTTCCATGGCGCCGTAGCAGAGCCACAGTATCGCCATGTGCACGGCGACGCCGATCGCTCCGATTACCGCGAACATGGCAAATCGGGTCGGCACCACCCTCCCGAACAGCCGGTCGTAGAGCGCAATCAGGAACTCCAGCGCGACGACATGATCCAGCTTCGACTCGCCCACTTCCCGCCGATGAAATTGCAGCGGCACTTCGGTGAAGCGCAGCGGCGCGCTGGCGCTCGTCAGCAGGTCGAGCAGGATCTTGAACCCGATGCCAGACAGGCGCGGCGCCAGCGCGCGAAACGTCTCGCCGCGGATCATGAAAAAGCCGCTCATCGGATCGTGCAGATCGGTTTTAAGCACCAGCCGGGCGATACGGCTCGCGGTCTCTGACTTGGCCACCCGCTCCTGCTCCCAATCCCCCGTTCCGCCGCCGGGAACGAAGCGGGAGGCGATGGCCAGGTCGAGCTCCGGGTCCGCACGGAGAGCCGCCGCGAGGCGCGGCAGCACCTCCGGATCATGCTGAAGGTCGGCGTCCATCACCGCGATCAACGGCGCCGCAGTCCCCATCATGCCCTCGATACAGGCAGAGGACAGGCCCCGCCGGCGGATGCGCTCGATCACGCGAATGCGGCGATCCCTTTGAGCCAGAGCGCGCAGTCGCTCGGCTGTCCCATCGGGGCTGTTGTCGTCGACGAATATCGCTTCCCAGCTGACGCCCGAAAGCTCCCGGTCGAGCCGCCGCACCAGCTCCTCGACATTCCCGGCCTCGTTGAAGGTCGGAATGACGACCGCCAGCTCGAGCTGCTTCATAGACAGGCGAGCACCCCGTCGCCCATCTCGCGCGTGCTCAGCCTGCCGCCGAGATCGGCCGTGCGGGCACCCTGAGCCAAGGCGCGAGCCACAGCCCCTTCGATGCGATCGGCCGCCTTTTCCTGGCCTAGCGAGAATCGGAGCATCATTGCCGCCGAGAGAATAGTCGCGAGCGGGTTCGCCTCGCCCTGCCCCGCTATATCGGGTGCGCTGCCATGTATGGGCTCGTACAACCCCTTCCCCGCCGCATCGAGCGATGCGGAGGGCAGCAGACCAATGGAGCCAACACACATCGACGCCTGATCCGAAAGGATGTCGCCGAACAGGTTGCCGGTGACGATCACGTCAAACGCGCCCGGATCGCGCACCAGCTGCATGGCGGCGTTGTCGACATACATATGGGTGAGCGCCACGTCCGGATAACCGGCCGCCAGTTCGATCACCACATCGCGCCAAAGCTGCGATGTTTCCAGCACATTGGCCTTGTCGACCGAACAAAGCCGCCCGCGCCGCTTACGTGCCGTCTCGAAGCCGAGTCGCGCGATCCGCGCCACCTCCGCCTCATCATAGCGCATCGTGTCGAAGCCCTCACGCAGGCCGGTGTCGGTCGAGCGCCGTCCGCGCGGCGTGCCGAAATAAACGTCGCCGGTGAGTTCGCGCACGATCATCAGATCGATGTCGGCGGCAATTTCCGGCTTGAGTGCCGAGGCGCCGACCAGCTCCGGGAATGCCCTGGCCGGGCGCAGATTGGCGAACAGGCCGAGTTCGCGCCGCAAACCGAGGATCGCCTGTTCCGGCCGCAGCGAGCGCTCCAGCGCATCGCAGTCGGGATCGCCTACGGCTCCGAACAGGATCGCATCGGCACGTTGGGCGAGATCGAGTGTGGCTGGAGGCAGTGGATGACCATGCGCTTTGTAGGAGGCACCGCCGACGGGCGCTTCCTCGAACGTCAGGCCAAGGTCCAGCGCCTTCATCACCCGGATCGCCTCCGCGACGACCTCGGGGCCAATCCCATCCCCCGGCAAGACTGCGACCAGCATGAACTCCCCTCCGTCATCCCGGCCTTGAGCCGGGATCCCGCTTACTTCCTGGCTCTGGACCCAAAGCGGGACCCCGGGTCAAGCCCGAGGTGACGGTCCGGCACGTTTCAACCGCTGCACCAGCCGCTCTCGCGCGGCGAGCACATCCACCTTGCGCCCGGCGAATAGATGCTCCTCGAGCTTACGGCCATTGCCGTCGAGATCGGGCGCGCCGGCGCCATAGCCCAGCTCCGCCAGCAGCAGCGCCTCGAACCGCACCAGCCCCTCCAACCAGCCGCGGGCGCTCGGCGCATGCTCGATCGCGTCGAGCAGGCCGGTCAGGCCATCGTACAGATTAGGATAAGGCTGCCCCTCCGGCAGCGACACCGCCGCCAGCGCGCACACCCATTCGATCGCAGCCGCGGGCAGCGGCTCCGACAACAAGGGCGCGCGGCTGTGCACCAGCTCAACGGTGGCGGCGGCCAGTTGCTCCTCCACGCGGGCCCGGAACTCGGCCTGGACCAGATTGCCTGGCTGCAGGATGGGCCGCAGCCTGCGCGAACGCCCGCCCCGAACATAGCCGGGCTGCAACCCGTTGCTGGGGGTCAATGCCCGCAGGATCGCGCCATGCTCACCATGCTGGCGAACCGAGACGACAATGGCTGGCGATTGGATCAGCACCTAACGCGCATGGTAGAAGTCATAGACCTGCTGCGCCACCGACCGGCTCACGCCTGGCGCCTTGGCGAGGTCCTCCAGCGAAGCCGCGCGGACGGCCTTGGCGGTGCCGAAGTGCATCAGCAGCGCCTTCTTCCGGGCGGGCCCAATGCCAGGGACTTCATCCAATGAGCTGACCCCGATCGCCTTCGCCCGCTTCTGCCGATGCGCGCCGATGGCGAAGCGGTGCACTTCGTCGCGCAGCCGCTGCAGGTAGAAGAGCAAAGGCGAGTTCGGCGGCAGCGTGATCTCACGCCCGTCCAGCAGGTGGAATACCTCGCGGCCTTCGCGACCATGGTGCGGGCCCTTGGCAACGCCGACCAGCGCCACATCCTCGACGCCGATCTCCTCCAGCGTCCTCGCAGCGGTGTTCAGCTGTCCGCGCCCGCCGTCGATCAGCACCAGGTCGGGCCAGTCGCCGCCCTCCCGGTCCGGATCCTCGTTCTTCGCCCGCCCGAAGCGCCGTTCGAAGACTTCGCGCATCATCGCGAAATCGTCGCCGGGCGCGGTCTCCGGCCGCTTGATGTTGAACTTGCGATAGCTGTTCTTGCGAAAGCCCTCTGGCCCCGCCACCACCATCGCGCCCAACGCATGGGTGCCCATGATGTGAGAGTTGTCATAGACTTCGATGCGGTCGGGCGGTCCATCGAGGCCGAACAGGTCGGCGACTTCGCGCAGCACCTTGGCCTGCGTTGTGCTCTCCGCCAGCCGGCGGTCGAGCGCTTCCTCGGCATTGCGCTTGGCCTGCTCAATCAGCCGCCGGCGGTCGCCGCGATGAGCGTTGGTGATCGCCACCCGCCCCTTCGCCTGGTCGGCCAAGGCTTCAGCGATCAGCTCGCCCTCAGTCAGGGATCGATCGAGCAGGATGGAACGCGGCGGCGTCACTTCCTCGTAGAACTGCATGAGGAACGCAGCGAGCACTTCCTCTTCCGACGAGTCCTCGGTGTGGGTCGGAAAGAAGCTGCGATGCCCCCAATTCTGGCCGCCGCGAATGAAGAAGCCCTGGATGCACATGCTGCCGCCCTTGCAGGCCAGCGCGAAAACATCGGCATCGCCGACCCCTTCGGCGTTGATCGCCTGGCTGCCCTGAATGAAGGTCAGCGCCTTCAGCCGGTCGCGGAACACGGCCGCCATCTCGAAGTCCATATTCTCGGCAGCCGCCTGCATCGCGGCGCCGAGCTTGGCCTGCACCTGCGTCGATTTGCCCGCGAGGAACGCCTTGGCGTCGCCGACCAGCTCGGCATAGCCCTCGGCGCCGATCCGCCCCACGCACGGCGCCGAACAACGCTTGATCTGATAGAGCAAGCACGGCCGCGACCGATTGGCGAAGAAGCTGTCGGAGCAGGACCTCAGCAGAAACAGTTTCTGCAGCGCATTCAACGTGCGGGTCACCGATCCGGCGCTGGCAAAGGGGCCATAGTAATTGCCCTTCGCCTTCTGCGCGCCGCGATGCTTCTGCACCCGCGGGAAGTCGTGGTCGGAGCGAAGCAGGATGTAGGGGAAGCTCTTATCGTCGCGCAGCAGCACATTATAGGGCGGACGGTAGCGCTTGATCAGTTGCGCTTCGAGAAGGAGCGCCTCGGCCTCGTTGTTGGTGGTCACGATCGTCATCGACCGAGTCTGCGCCACCATCCGCTGCAGCCGTTTCGACAGCCGCGAGACCTGGGTGTAATTCGTCACCCGGTTCCTGAGCGCCCGCGCCTTGCCGACATAGAGCACGTCGCCGCGCGCATCCTGCATCCGGTAGACGCCGGGCCGCACCGGCAATGTTTTCAGCACGTTGCGGATTGCGGCGACGCCCTGCTCCAGGTCTGGCGCATCCGCGCCGCGCACGCTGTAGGTGGCGGTCTCCTCGTTGAATCGATCAGGGCTTTGCGGACGCGACATGGGGTGGCACAGTTAGGCATTGCCGCGCTGCCCGACAATCGCGGCGAACCGGGGACGACATGATGAAGCTGATCGCCACCGCCATTGCCCTGGCGCTCGCCGCGCCCGCCGCCGCGCAGACCGTCACGCCCGCCATCCAGCAGGCGCTCGCCAATCCGGCCCGTCCCGACGCCGACCGCGCCCGCGACGCGACCCGCAAGGCAGGCGAGCTGCTCGCCTTTGCCGGGGTCAAGCCGGGCGACAAGGTCGCCGACTTCATCATGGGCGGCGGCTATTGGACGAAGCTTCTCGCCGGCCTCGTCGGGCCGGAGGGCCGCGTCTATGCCTATCAGCCGGCCGAGTTTATCGGCTTCCGCGCCGCCTACGGCACCGAGCAGGACGCCGCCGTCAAAGGCTTGGCCAACGTCACGGCGCTCCGCCCATCCCTCGCCAGCTTCACCTTCGCCGAGCCGCTGGACGCGATCGTCACCGTCCAGAATTACCACGACCTGCACCTGAAGATGGCGCCTCCGGGTTTTGCCGGCGTGGTCGCCAAGAAGCTGTACGACTCGCTGAAGCCCGGCGGCGTGCTGCTGGTCGTCGATCACGTCGCCAATGCCGACCCCGCCTTCAAGGTGCCCGACACGCTTCACCGCATCGACCCCGCCGCCGCGCGCAAGGAAATCGAGGCGGCCGGCTTCGTGTTCGACGGCGAGCTGCCGATCCTCCGCAACGCGGCCGATCCGCATACCGCTAACGTGTTCACCCCAGAAATACGCGGCAAGACCGACCAGTTCGTTCATAAATACCGCAAGCCCAAGTGAGGATCGCCGGCAAGACCGCACTCGTCACCGGCGGAACCGACGGGATCGGCTTGGAGATCGCCCGCCAGCTCAAGGCCAAAGGCGCGGTGGTAATCGCGGCCGGGCGCGATGCCGGGCGCCTCGCGGCGGCCAAGAGCGAGGGATTGGAAACCCTTGCCGCGGACCTGTCCTCAAAGCAGGGCTGCGATCATCTCGTTAAGGAGATTGGCGGGGCTCGCATCGACATGCTGGTGAACAATGCCGGCATGGGCGGCCCCTCGGATTTGCTGACCGACTTCGATCTGGACAAGACGGACGACGCCATCTTCCTCAACCTCAATGCGCCGATGCACCTGATCGCGGCGTTTCTCCCGAACCTGCGCGAACGGCCGGAAGCGGCGATCGTGAACGTGACGTCCGGGCTCGCCATCGCACCCCGGGCCGGCGGTCCGGTTTATTGCGCGACCAAGGCCGGGCTGCGCAGCTTCACTCAGGCGCTGCGCCACCAGCTGAAGAACACCCGCATCACCGTGATAGAAGCGCTGCCGCCGGTTGTGGACACGCGCATGACCGCCGAGAATCCACGCAAGAAAATGGCGCCCGAGGACTGCGCCGCCGAAATCGTCCGAGCGATCGAAACGAACAAGTCTGAAGCATTTATCGGCGCGACCAAGCTGCTCCGGGTCGTGAGCGAACTCTCCCCCGCGACCGCACGCCGGATCATGATCAGATATTAGTCCGCACGCGGCTCGATGGCGCGCACAAAGTCCAACGAGTTCCCCGCAACGGCAAGTCGCGCCGAACCCAGCCGTTGGTGCCAATAGCCCTCGGCCCCATGCGCCATGCGCAAGGCGTGCATGCGCCCGGTTATCCGGTGCAAAGGGAACTCCGCGGTGACGCCGATCGCCCCGTGCACCGCATGCGCGATCCCCGTCATCACCGGAACGGCAGCGCTCGCGACGCCTTTGGCAACGGCGGCCGGGTTAGAAGCAGGCTGCAGTCCTGTCGCACACGCGGCCTGGGCAGCGATCCGGACCAGCACCGCTTTCTCCGCCAGCACCGCCATCTGCTGCTGGACCGCCTGGAAAGAGCCGATCGGCTTGCCGAACTGCACCCGAGTTTTCGCATGGGCGACACTCATCTCCAGCAGCCGCTCGGCGCCGCCGGCAATCTCAACGGCCGCCAGCACCGCCAGCAACTCGCGCGAAGGCGTTGCGACCGCTCGTTGTGCCATTGCGTCGGTGATTGGCTCAGCGATTCCCCGCCGCCCCATGCTCCGAATCAACGGCTCGGCCTCCGCTAGCGACAGATCTTTCAGCACGTCGAGAAAGCCACCCTCGACCAGCGCGGGCATTAGCTCGCCGCCCGAATGGGCATCGAGCAGCCGCTCGAAGGAATGCAGCAGGTCCATCAGCGCAGCCCAAGCCCGCGCGCGATGATCCCGCGCAATATCTCGCGCGTGCCGCCGCGCAGCGAAAAGGCGGGCGCGATCGCCAGCATGTCCACCAACGCGCTTCTTAGGTCGGCCGCCACCTCCTCTTGAGGGTGGCTGCCGAGATCGTCCGCGAGCGCCGCGGGAATCGCCTGCTCGAATGTCGTGCCGAGATCCTTCACCAATGATGCCTCGACCACCGGCTGCTCGTCTGCAGCCAGCCGCGCTGTGACGGCGATCGACATCGTCCGCAGCGCCGCCAGTTCGGCCATGAACGCCCCAAGGCGCTGCATCCGCACCTCGTTGGCGCCGGTCCGCTGCAGATGCGCGATCCAGGCATCCAGAAGCACGGCGCTTGCCCAGATCCGCTCCGGCCCGCTCCGCTCGAAGGCGAGCTCCGCCGTCACCTGCGCCCAGCCGCCGCCTTCGTCGCCCAGCAAGGCGTCGTCAGGCAGTTTGACCTCGTCGAAAAAGACTTCGTTGAAGTCGCGGTGCCCGCTGGCATCCTCGATCCCGCGGATCGTCACGCCAGGGGCCTTCAGATCGACGATAATCTGCGACAGGCCTTGTTGCCGGTCACCGGGGCTGCCCGACGTCCGCACCAAGGCGATCATGAAATCGCAATGATGGGCCGCCGTCGTCCAGATCTTCTGCCCCGAAAGCCGCCAGCCGCTGTCCGTCCGCTCGGCGCGGGTTCGTACCGAGGCGAGATCGGACCCGGCGCCGGGCTCGCTCATGCCGATGCAGAAGAAGATCTCTCCCCTGCAGATACGTGGCAGGTAGTTGCGGCGCTGCGCTTCGCTCCCAAAGTTCAGGATCACCAGCGCGCTCTGCCGGTCGCCCACCCAGTGCAGCCCCAGTGGTGCGCCGGCGGCCAGCAGCTCCTCAACCACGACGTAACGCGCGAACGGACCCAGTCCGGAGCCGCCATATCGCGTCGGCAAGGTGAGTCCCAGCAGACCTGCCTCACCCATTGCGCGGCTGAACGCCCGGTCCACGCCCATCCAGGACCGCGCCCGCTCCGCCAACGGCCGGTTCAGCACGTGCTGCTCGATCAGCTTGCGCGTTTTCCCCGCAGCGCCTCCGCCTCGGCGGGGAGGCTTGTGAAGGCCAGCGCGTCGAACACTTAATCACCCGTGAAACGCGGCGCACGCTTTTCGAGAAAAGCGTCGATCGCCTCGTCATTGTCGCGGGTGGCATGCGCCAGCGACTGCATTGCCGCGGACATTTCCAGGATGTTGGCAAGGGTTGCGGTCTGCCCCTCCCGCAGCAGCCGCTTGGTCATCCGGACGGCATGCGGCGGATTGGCGGCAATCTTGTCAGCAATTATGCGGGCCGCGGGCAGCAGCTCTTCCGGCGCCACCACACGCGACACCAGCCCCATGGCCAGCGCATCCTCGGCCCCGAATGCCTCGCCGGTCAGGGCCAGCTCGGTTGCCCTCGAGAAGCCGATGATGCGCGGCAACAGCCAGGCGCCGCCGTCTCCAGGCACGATCCCGACCTTGACGAAGCTCTCCGCAAAAACAGCTCTGTCGGAGGCGATCCTGACATCGCACATGCAGGCAAGATCGAGGCCGGCGCCGATAGCCGGTCCATTCACCGCCGCGATCACCGGGACTTCCAGCGCGTGAAAGAGCAAGGGCAAGCGCTGAATGCCGGCGCGGTAGTTGCGGCGCGTCTGGGCGGGTAGCGACGCACGCAGCCCCACCCCGGCCTTCATCGCCTTCAGGTCGCCACCGGACGAAAATGCCGAGCCGGCTCCCGTCAGGATCACCGCGCCAACGCCGATATCCTGATCCGCTTCGGTCAGGATCCTCTCCAGCGCCTCGATCACCAAAGGATCGGAAATCGGATTGCGCTTGTCGGGAAGGTTCAGCGTCACGGTCAGGATCGCGCCATCGCGGGCGCTCAGCACGGCTTCGGTCATGCAATCAGCTTGCCTGCTGCCGTCGCCCTTGGCCAGTCTCGACAAGCACCGGCCGACCTGGTTGTCGCGCTGATGACAGCCGCAACCCGGGGCGGGCAGTCGACCTATGCTGGGAAACTATGTGCGGCGTCGCCGCCACGGCGAAGGCGCCGTCTTGCAAAGAGCTCACCGGGGAGAAAATGGTGCTGCCGGTGAGGATTGAACTCACGACCTCAGCCTTACCAAGGATGCGCTCTACCACTGAGCTACGGCAGCACTGCCCGCGGGCGAGGCGGGCGAATGGGCGAGGCGGCGATGCTTGTCAAGGCATTGGGGGCGGCGCTAGCGCCTAGCCATGAGCAAGGATGCAGAGCGGGAACGACGGCTGGCCGAAGCGCTGCGCGCCAATCTGCGCAAGCGCAAGGCACAGGCGAGAGAAGAAGGCAGCGATACCCCAGATCAAGTCCGGGGTGACGAGGACACTCAGAACGTTCCGCCGTCACCCCGGCCTTGAGCCGGGCCCCCGCTTCTCTCAAAGCACCGCGCACTCCGCTTCGAGCCACTCGCGCACCTCGCCTTCGACCTGCGGGCCGATCTTCTCCAGCACCTGCACGTGATAGGCATTGAGCCAGACCCGCTCCGCCTCCGTCAGCATGCTCACTTCGATCAGCCGCCGGTCGATCGGCGCGAAGGTGAGCGTGTCGAAGCCGAGCATGTGCTGTTCAGCGCCGGCAACCCCCTTCTTCACCACCAGCACGAGGTTTTCGATGCGGATGCCGTATTCGCCGCCCTTGTAATAGCCGGGCTCGTTGGAGAGGATCATGCCCTCCGCTAGCGGCTCGTCGCCGCCGCCAAAGGTGGCGATCCGCGCCGGGCCTTCATGCACCGACAGATAGCTGCCGACGCCGTGGCCGGTGCCATGAGCATAATCGAGGCCGGCTTCCCAAAGCGGTCGCCGTGCGAACGCGTCGATCTGCTGGCCGCGCGTGCCCTTCGGGAACAGCGCGGTCGCGATGGCGATATGCCCTTTGAGCACCCGGGTGAAGCGGTCGCGCATCTCGGGCGTCGGCTCGCCGACGATCACGGTGCGGGTGATGTCGGTGGTGCCGTCGCGATACTGGCCGCCTGAATCGACCAGATAGATGCCGTTCATCGTGATCGGCAGGCTCGACTCTTCACTGACACGATAGTGCGGGATGGCAGCGTTTGGGCCGGCGGCGGAGATGGTGTCGAAGGAGAGATCCTCCAGCACCCCGGTCGCGTCGCGGAAGGCGCGCAGCTTCGCGGCGGCGCTGAGCTCGGTCAGGCCACCCTTGGGTGCCTCGATCGATAGCCAGTGGAGGAACCGCACGATCGCAGCCCCGTCGCGAGCCTGAGCCGCCTTATGCCCAGCGATCTCGACCGGGTTCTTCTTGGCCTTGGCGAGGACGGCCGGGTCGCGGAGCTGCAGCGTTTTTGCGCCACCCTGCTCCAGCCGCTCGAAGATGGCGGCGACCGCCCGTTCCGGATCGACGGCGACGCGCTTGCCGGCAAAGTTCGCCAGCGCCTTGGGGAACTCCGCGCGGTCGTGCAGGCGTACGGCGTTGCCGAGATGCTGAGCGACGTCCTCACCGGCCTTCTCCGGCTGCACGAACAGGTCGGCGGTGCCGTCGGCATTCACCAACGCATAAGCGAGCGCGACGGGCGTGCGCTCCACGTCCTTGCCGCGCACGTTGAACGTCCAGGCAATAGAGTCGAGCGCGGACAGCACCACCGCGTCGGCCTTGCGGGCAGCCAGCCAGTCGGCGATGGCAGCGCGCTTCTCGGCCGAGTTCTGGCCAGCATATTGATCGGGATGGACGGCAAGGCGGGCGCGGCTCGGCTCGGGGCGGTCGGGCCAGACCGCGTCCACGGGGTTGGTGTCGATTGCAATCAGCTCACTGCCGCACTCCGCCAGCGCTATGGTTGCGGCCTCGACCCAGGCGCGGGTATGCAGCCATGGATCATAGCCGATCCGGCCGCCTCGCGCCGCATGCTCGCCCAGCCAATCGGAGACGGAGGTCTCGGCGACCGAGACATAGGCCCAGTGCTTCGGATCGACCTGCTCGCGCACTTGAAGCGTGTAGCGACCGTCGATGAAGATCGCCGCTTCCTCCGGCAGCACCACCGCTGTGCCTGCCGAGCCCTGAAAGCCGGTCAGCCAGGCCAGCCGCTGCGCATATGCGCCGACATATTCCGACATGTGCTCGTCGGTCAGCGGCACGACGAACCCGTCCAGCCGGTCGCGCTTCAGCTGCTCGCGCAGCGCGCTCAGCCGCGCTTCATAGGTGGACATGGGCACTCCTCTCAACTGGTTGGGAGTGCATGTAGCAAGCCCCTCCCCTTCCGGGGAGGGGCAAGCGAGTCAGTAGCTGCTCGAGCCCGAGCCGCCGGACTGGCCGCCGGCCATTTCGCTCTGCTGGCCGATCTGTTGCGAGCCCTGCTGCCCGAAGCCGAAGGCTGAGCCTTGGCCCGAGCCCTGGCTGCCCTGTCCGCCCTGCGTCTCCTGCATCAGGCAGTTGTGGAGCAGCTGCTTGGCATGTTCGGCGAGCTGCTTCTGCTGCTGCGCGGCCTGCTGGAAGAATTGCTGCAGCTCCTGGTCGCCGCTCCGCGCATCCTTCGCATAGGTCTGGCAGTTCTCGACGCCCTGGAGTGCGTGATACAGTACTGCTGTCAGGTCATAGGTCGTGTCGCGCGTGCCGGTCTGTCCGCTGCCGCTCTGATTATCCATCATCTCTCTCCATCGAAAGGCGCGCAGCGCCGTGCGGCCGCGCGTCGTGGTTCGAACGGAGAACCGACCGGAGGCGTTCCGGTCGTTACGCCCGCGTCAGACCAACCGGCTCTGCTTCACGGCCGCCTCGACGAAGCTCGCGAAGAGCGGGTGCGGCTCGAAGGGCTTTGACTTGAGCTCCGGATGGAATTGCACGCCGACGAACCAGGGATGGTCCGGCCGCTCGACAATCTCCGGCAGCGAACCATCGGGGCTCATGCCGGTGAAAAGCAGCCCGCCCTTCTCCAGCGCATCGCGGTAATGAACGTTCACCTCATAGCGGTGACGGTGGCGCTCGCTGATCTCGCGGGTGCCGTAAATCGATTCGACGACACTGTTACCGGTCAACGCCGCCGGATAGGCACCGAGCCGCATCGTGCCGCCGAGATCGCCATTGGCCTCGCGCTTCTGCAAGCCTTCCTTCGACATCCATTCGGTAATCAGGCCGACGACCGGTTCGTTCGTCTGTCCGAACTCCGTAGTAGACGCCTCGATGATGCCAGCGACGTTGCGCGCCCCCTCGATGCAGGCCATCTGCATGCCGAGGCAGATGCCGAAAAAGGGCACGCTGCGCTCGCGGGCGAACTTCACACTTGAGATCTTGCCCTCTGAGCCGCGCTCGCCAAAGCCGCCGGGGACGAGAATGCCGTGCATCGGCTCGAGGTTAGTGGTGACCTCGTCCTCATGCTCGAACAACTCGGCGTCGATCCACTTGATGTTGACCTTCACCCGGTTGGCGATGCCGCCATGGACGAGCGCTTCGTGGAGCGACTTGTAGGCGTCCGGCAGGCCGACATATTTGCCGACCACGCCAATCGTGACTTCGCCTTCCGGGTTATTCAGCCGGTCCATGATGTCGTCCCAGCGGGACAGGTTCGGGCTGGCCGGCGGCGTCTCTATCCCGAACGCGCGCAGCACTTCGCGATCGAGTCCTTCGGCATGATATTGCAGCGGCACGCCGTAGATGCTCTTGGCGTCGAGCGCGGGCACCACGGCTTCCTTCCGCACGTTGCAGAACAGCGCAATCTTGGCGCGTTCGCTTTCGGGCAGCGGGTGTTCGCAACGGCAGACCAGCACGTCCGGCTGGATGCCCAGCGCGGTCAGCTCGCGGACGCTATGCTGGGTCGGCTTCGTCTTCAGCTCGCCGGCAGCGGCGATGTACGGCACCAACGTGACGTGCACGAACACCGTGCGGTCGCGGCCCAGCTCGTTTCGCAGCTGGCGGACAGCTTCGATGAACGGCAGCGATTCGATATCGCCGACGGTGCCGCCGATCTCGCATAGCACGAAGTCGAGATCGTCCACATCCGTTTGCGCGAACGCCTTGATCGCGTCCGTCACGTGCGGAATCACCTGTACGGTCGCGCCCAGATAGTCGCCGCGCCGCTCGCGCTGGATCACGGTCTGGTAGATGCGGCCGGAGGTGACGTTGTCCGACTGGCGGCTCGGCACGCCGGTGAAGCGCTCGTAATGGCCGAGATCGAGATCGGTTTCCGCGCCGTCGTCCGTCACATAGACTTCGCCGTGCTGATACGGGCTCATCGTGCCCGGATCGACATTGAGATAGGGATCGAATTTCCGAATGCGAACGCGGTACCCGCGCGCTTGCAGGAGCGCCGCGAGCGACGCCGCCATAAGGCCTTTGCCAAGCGAGGAGACCACGCCGCCGGTGATGAAAATATACCGCGCCATGGGAGAAAAGGCTTAGACGCGGGACCCGGGCGGGGGCAAGGGCCGAAGCGACCTCGCCCACAGAAACTGAGACAATGTATTTACTTGGCCGCGGGCGCCGTCGTGTTTCCGGCTGCCTGACCCGCCGCCGCTGCGAGCGGATCGACCGGGGCGGGAGTTGGCGCGGCCAGCGGCGCCGTCTGGGCCGGCGTCGCCGCCGACGCGTCGACCTTGCCGGTGCGGTTGTTCAGCGAGGCGATCGTTGCCAGCGCAACGCAAATCAGCACGAAGATCGTCGCCAGCACCGCTGTCGCGCGGGTCAGGAAATCGGCCGCGCCGCGGGCCGACATCAGCCCGGTGGGACTGCCGCCGGTAAGACCTCCGCCTTCGGACCGCTGCATCAGGATCACGGCGACGAGCGCCGTCGCGACGATGGCCTGCACGACGAGGAGGAAGGTGAACATCTCTTGCTTTCTGTTTCGAAGTGGCGCGCGCCTTAGCGTCTGAACTCCGGATCGTCTATCCTGCAGACTTGGCCTGAGCCTCGTCCGCCGCCTTCGCGACCGCGACCAGCGCCGGACGCAGCAGCCGGTCCTTGATCATGTAACCAGCCTGCATTTCCTGCACGACCGTGCCCGGCTCCGCCTCGGCCGAGGGCAGCTCGATCATCGCCTGGTGCCGGTTGGGGTCGAGCCTTTCGCCGACTGCGGAGATCCGTACGATGCCGTGCCGCTCGAACACCGAAGCAAGCTCTCGGCCGGTTGCCTCGAGGCCCACGATCAGGCTCTTGAAGCGCTCGTCTTCGCGAACTTCTGCCGGGATCGCCTGCAGACCGCGCTCCAGATTGTCGGAAACCGAAAGCATGTCGCGCGCGAAAGATGTCGCAGCATAGGCACGCGCGTCCTGCGCGTCTTTTTCCAGCCGCCGGCGGACATTCTGCGTCTCCGCCTGCGCATAAAGCACAGCCTGCTTCGCCTCGCTCAACTCCGTCTCAAGCGCGGTCAGCCGATCATGCTCCGCCACCTCTGGCGCGTCCGCAGCCGTGTCCTCGCGAACTGTGTCGTTCTCGTTCATCATCCCATCAGTCTCGAAAGAGTTTGTGCCGTGAAGTCAACCATGGGGACCACCCGGGCGTAGTTCAACCGCGTCGGCCCGATCACGCCGACCACGCCGACCACCCGCCCGTCCGCGCCGCGATAAGGCGAGGCGATCACCGACGAGCCCGACAAGGCGAACAGCTTGTTCTCGGAGCCGATGAAGATTTTGGTCGCCGAGCCCTCCGCGGCCGAATCCAGCAGTCGCGATATCTCCTGCGCTTCCTCAAGCTGGCCCAGCAATTGCCGCACTCGCTCCAGGTCGGCCGCGGCGGCGGCATCGATGAGATGCGATTGCCCGCGCACGATCAGCACCGGGCGCCGCTCACCATCTTCGGACCAGATCGCGAGTCCGCGTTCGACCAGCTCGCGCGAGGCGGCGTCGAGCGCCGCGCGGCCCTTGCCGATTTCGGCCTGTAACCGCGCTTGAGCCTCACTGAGCGTCAATCCGGAAAGCTGGTCCGAAATATAGTTGGCCGCCTCGATCAGCGTGCTCGGCGAGACTCCCGCCGGCAACTCGACCACTCGATTCTCGACGCTGCCGTCCTGCCCGACCAGCACTGCCATGGCCTTGTCGCGGGACAGCGGCACGAACCCGATCTGGCGCAGCCGCGGCTCGCGCTTGGGCACCATCACCACGCCCGCGCAGGCGGAGAGGTCCGACAGCGCGGCGCTGGCGGCAGACAGCGCGTTCTCGATCGGCCCGCCATCGCGGCCGAGTTGTCCCTCGATAATCCGCCGCTCTTCCGCGCTCGGTTCCGCGGCCTGCATGATCGCATCGACGAACAGGCGCAGGCCCTGGTCCGTCGGCATCCGCCCCGCGGAGATGTGCGGCGCCGCGAGCAGCCCCGCCTCCTCCAGATCCTGCATGACGTTGCGGATCGAGGCGGGCGACAGGTTGAAGCCGGCAAGCTTCGATATGGTGCGGGAGCCGACCGGAGCACCCGTGCCGAGATACGACTCCACCACCACGCGAAACACTTCGCGCGCCCGGTCGGACAATTCGGTGATCGGCTGGCTGGCCATTGGGAGAGATGTAGGTGAACGAACCGCCATCCTCAATCTCACCTCTCCCATGGGGAGAGGTCGAGTCGCTGTTGCGCGACCGGGTGAGGGGACCGGGACTGCCCGGATAGGTGTAAACCCCTCACCCCGCTCGCTATCGCGAGTCGCCCTCTCCCCATGGGAGAGGGAAGGCTCTAAGGCCGCCGCAAATCACTTAAGGAAAACACCCATGCGACCGTCAGGACGCGCGCCGGATCAGATGCGCGCCATCACCATAGAGCCGAACTTCACGCGTCACGCCGAAGGGTCGGTGCTGATCGGCTTTGGCGACACCAAGGTGCTGGTTACGGCGAGCGTCGAGGAGAAGGTGCCGCCGTTCCTGCGCGGCAAGGGCGAAGGCTGGGTGACTGCCGAATATGGCATGCTCCCCCGTGCCACTCACACCCGCGGCAACCGCGAGGCAGCCAAGGGGAAGCAATCCGGCCGCACGCAGGAAATCCAGCGGCTGATCGGCCGCTCGCTGCGCGCCGTCGTCGATCTGAAAGCACTGGGCGAGCGCCAGATCGTGCTCGATTGCGACGTGATCCAGGCGGACGGCGGCACCCGCACCGCGTCGATCTCCGGCGCCTGGGTGGCGCTGCGCATGGCCGTGGACAAGCTCAATCTGCCCACCGATCCGATGAAGGATCAGGTCGCCGCGATCAGCTGCGGCATCTGGGAAGGCACGCCTGTGCTCGACCTCGATTATCCCGAGGACTCGACCGCACACGCCGACGCCAATTTCGTCCTAACCGGCCAGGGCAATATCGTCGAGGTGCAGGCGACCGCGGAGGGCGCGACCTATGACGAAGAGGCTTTGCTCCGCCTGCTCCGCCTCGCCCGCATCGGCTGCAACGACATCTTCGCGGCCCAGCGCAAGGCGGTCGGCCGGTGACCCGCAAGCTCGAGCCAGGTCGCGTCGTCGTCGCCAGCCACAATGAGGGCAAGGTGCGCGAGTTGCGCGTGCTGCTCGAGCCCTATGGCCTTGAGCTGGTCTCGGCCAAGGAACTGGACCTGCCGGAGCCGGAGGAGACCGGCACCACCTTCTTCTTCAACGCCGAGCTGAAGGCGATGAGCGCAGCGGATCTCTCCGGTCTGCCCGCAATCGCCGACGACAGCGGCATCTGCGTCGAGGCGCTGAATGGCGAACCCGGCGTCTTCACCGCCAACTGGGCGGAGGCGCCGGACGGCCGCGACTGGATGCTGGCCATGTCCCGCGCGCAGGAGCGGCTGCAGGCCCTCGGGCCCGGCACCAGCCGCGCCGCTTACTTCGCCTGCGTGCTGTGCGTCGCCTGGCCAGACGGTCATGTCGAGAGCTTCGAAGGGCGGGCTGAAGGCTCGCTCGTTTGGCCGCCGCGGGGCGAACGCGGCTTCGGCTATGACCCCGTCTTCGTGCCTCAGGGCTACGACCAGACATTCGGCGAGATCGACCCGGCCGAGAAGCACCGGATCAGCCACCGGGCAGTCGCGTTCGCCAAGCTGAAGGCGGCTTTGCTGTGAGCGCAGGGGGGGCAAGCCCCCTCGCTCTCTACATCCACTGGCCGTTCTGCGTCTCGAAATGCCCCTATTGCGACTTCAACTCCCATGTCCGGGAACAGGTGGACCAGGACCAATGGCGCAATGCCCTGCTCGCGGATCTTGCTCATGAAGCGAGGCTGACTCCGGGCCGCCGCCTCTCCTCCATCTTTTTCGGTGGCGGCACCCCGTCGCTGATGCCGCCACAGACCGTCGCCGCGCTGATCGAAGCGGCGGAGCGGCATTGGGGCTTCAATCCAAATATCGAGATCACGCTGGAAGCAAACCCGTCGTCCGTGGAGGCCGAGCGCTTCGCGGACCTTTCCGGTGTCGGCGTAAACCGCGTCTCGCTGGGCCTCCAGGCGCTCGAGGACGAAGCGCTCGCCTTTCTCGGCCGCGCCCATGGCGTGCGGGAGGGGCTCGCCGCGCTACAGACGGCGCAGCGCGTTTTTGGCCGCGTCAGCTTTGACCTGATCTACGCACTTCCGGGCCAGACACTGGACGCGTGGCGCGCCGAACTCCGTCAAGCGCTCTCCTTCGGCACCGGCCACCTGTCGCTGTACCAGCTGACCATCGAGCCAGGCACGCGCTTCGCGGCGCTCGCTGCCAAGGGCGCGCTGCCCGAGACCGATCCGGACAACGCCGCCGAGTTGTTCGAGCTCACCCGCGCGATGACGGCGGCGGCAGGCTTGCCCGCTTACGAGGTTTCGAACCACGCTCGCCCGGGTGCGGAGAGCCGGCACAACCTCACCTACTGGCGCTATGGCGACTATCTGGGCGTCGGCCCCGGCGCGCATGGGCGACGGCTTGGCGCCGCGAGCTTCCGGCGCAAGAAGCCCGAGAACTTCCTCGCAGCCGTCGCGCGCAATGGGCATGGCATCGAAAGCGAGGAGGCCTTGGCTCCGGAAGCCCAAGCCACCGAAGCGCTGCTAATGGGCCTGCGGCTGAACGAGGGCGTGGACTTGGACACGATCAGTGCCCGCACCGGGGTAGCGCGGTTGGTTGACGATTATGCGGTGGCGAGGCTCTCGACTTTGGGCCTCATCGAGCGGGAAGACCGGCTCCGCGTGACACCGGCTGGCATGTTGTTGCTCGACCGGGTGCTCGCGGAGATCGTCACTACTTGACCAGCTTGGCGTCGATGGCGTCTTGGCCGAGCTGCGCGGCTGAGGTGTTCAAGCCATCGATCAGCGAGCGCAGCTGCGGCCGGGTCAGGCCAGCCGTAGGGACCTGAACCGAATAGGACAGCTCCTTCTTGTCGTTCAGCCAAAGCTTCAGCAGGTCGAACGACTCGTTCTGCTGGTTCACCCAGTCGAGCGATGCCGCGACGTCCGTGAAGGTGCTGCCGACCATCAGCGTCTTGCACGCCTTCTGGTCGGTGCAGCCGCCAAGCACCACCCAATAGCGCGAGTTGTTGGACGTGATCACGGTCGACGGCGCGCCGGACATGTCCAGATCCTCGGGCGCATAGCCCATGTCCTTGAGCGCGCCGTGCAGCGCCGCCGGGGTTTCCACGCCGACCGGCCGCTCGATTTGAGCGTAGGCCGGCGCCCCCAGCAGGGCTGCCGCTGCCAAGACCCTCTTCATCTTTCCCCCTATTCTTGAGTTAATCTTCGAACCGCGGCGGCGGCGGACTGACCACCGTCTGCCCGTTCGGCCCCACCTGGCTCACTTCCAGCGCACGTTCGACCACGCCGTCGCGGCGAAAGCGGAAAGGACCATCGATGCCGGTGAAGCCGTCATTGTCGATCAACCGCGCCATCGGAAAGTCGCTACCGGGCCGCCAGCCCTGCGCGATGCGGGAGACGAGCAGCACCGCGTCATAGCCCATGCTCGAGATCCGATAGGGTGCCGATGCGAAGCGGGCGCGATACTTTGATGCCAGCTGGCGATAGAGGCCGTCGGAAACGCTCGCGAACCAAGCGCCATGGAGCGGCGTCATGGTCGTCAGCGCGCTCTCCGTGTTCCATAGCTCGGTGCCGAGTACGCGCGCATCGGGCGCGCCCTTGCGGAGCAGCGTCACCGCCTGTCCGGCGGTGCGGGCACCGTCAGCTATGAGCACCGCCTCATAGGGCGAGTTCGCGCCCATCTTGGTGATCGCGGCCGAAATGCCGCCGCGGCTGCGATCGAAGCTCTGCAGCGCCACGACCTGGCCCCCAGCGCTTTCGACCGAACGCAGAAAGGCGTTGGCTGCGCGCTGACCGTAGACACCAGTGGGAGTCAGACCGGCGAACTTGGACATGCCGCGGGAGCGGGCATAGCGCACGACGCGGTCGATCGACTCGCCAGGCGTATAGCCCATGATGAAAACGCCGTCGCCAGCCACGCCGGTATCATTGGAAAAGCTGATGACGGGCACTCGCGCACGCTGCGCCACCGGAGCCACCAGCCGTACATCCTCGGCTAGCAGCGGACCCAGGATGACCTTGTTGCCTTCATTGATGGCCCTGCTGGCGGCAGAACTGGCGCCGGTGCCGGTATCGTAGGTGGTGATGCGGATGCGCTTACCGCCGGTATCGAGCACGGCCAGGTTGGCTGCGTTGGCGATCGACTGCCCAACGGCGGCGTTCGGGCCCGACAGCGGCACCAGCAGGGCGATTCGGTGGCGTTCGGCATCGTGCGGCAGTTCGGGGCCGATGGGACGCGGCGTCTCGACAGGCACCGGCGTGGGCGCAGGTGCCGGCGGCGGCCGGCGGCGGGGCACCATCGTCTGACAGGCGGCGAGCGCCAGCAGGCTGGCCGCGAGCCCCAGCTTCCTCGCCGCCCCAAGCCAAATTTGCGGTGCGGTGGCTGCCTCTGCCATGACCATCCTCTCACATGTCTGAACGCCTTGAACCCGGCCTCTATATTGTCGCCACGCCCATCGGCAACCTTGGCGATCTGAGCCCCCGTGCCGCCGACATATTGGCGCGCGCCGACGTGCTGGCCGTCGAGGACAGCCGGGTGACCGCCAAGCTCCTCCGTCATATCGGCGCCAGGCGGCCGATGATGTCGTATCACGATCATAATGCCGACCGCGTCCGCCCTGAGCTAATCGCGCGCATGGCGACCGAGTCGGTGGCGCTAGTCTCGGATGCCGGCACGCCCTTGATCTCGGATCCCGGCTACAAACTGGTGCGGGATGCCCGAGCCGCCGGGCTTCCCGTCACGACCATTCCCGGTCCCTGCGCCGCTATCGCCGGGCTGACGTTGGCCGGCCTGCCGACCGACCGCTTCCTGTTCGCGGGCTTTCTCCCCAGCAAGGCCAAGGCGCGCGCGGATGAAATCGCCGAACTCGCCGACATCCGTGCGACCTTGGTCTTCTACGAATCAGGGCCGAGGCTCGGTGCGGCGTTGGCCGCGCTGCGACAAGGACTGGGCGACCGCGAAGCGGCCGTGGCGCGCGAGATCAGCAAGGCTTTCGAGCAAACGGTCACCGGCACGCTCTCCAGCCTCGCCCAACGCTATGCGGAGGCGCCGCCGAAGGGTGAGATCGTGATCCTCGTCGCGCCACCCGGCGCACCGGAGGCAGCGAGCGAGGGCGATGTCGACGCGGCATTGCGGGAAGCGCTCACCCGGTTGCCGCCCGCCAAGGCCGCAGGCGAAGTGGCGAAGGCGACGGGCGCCGATCGTCGCGACCTCTACGCCCGCGCCATGGCGATGAAGGGCGATGCGGAACCGTAAGGCCGCCGAGCGGCGCGGCAGATCTGGAGAGATCGTTGCCCCGCTCTGGCTCAACGTACAGGGCTGGAGCATCGTCGCGCGCCGCGTTCGAACCCCGGTCGGCGAGATCGACCTGATCGCGCGGCGCGGCCGCACCACCCTTTTCGTCGAAGTGAAGACACGCGCCACCAAGGCTGAGCTCGATCTCGCGATCGATCATCAACGCCTCTCCCGCGTCGCGGCGGCTGCAAACATGATGGCGGCCCGATTCGCTCGGCCCGGCGACGACATCCGCATCGACGTGATCCTGCTTGCGCCCTGGTCCCTCCCCCGCCACATCCGCAACGCCTGGATGGGGTGAGGAGATTGGAATGAGCTTGCGCGTGGCGTTTCAGATGGACCCGATGGAAGGTCTGAACATCGCCGGCGATTCCAGCTTCGCGCTGATGCTCGCCGCGCAAGCACGCGGCCATGGATGCTACCACTATCAGGCCGAAGACCTGACCTGGGAAGACGGCCGGCTCTACACTTTCGCGACACCGGTGACTGTGCGTCTGGAACCCGGCAATCACTTCAACGCTGGTGAGCCGGTATTGCTGGATTTGGGCCGAGACATAGACGTCGTCTGGATGCGTCAGGATCCGCCCTTCGACCTCGGCTATATCACCGCGACGCACCTGCTCGAGCGAATCCGCGGCGAAACACTGGTGGTCAACGATCCGGAAAGCGTGCGCAACGCGCCGGAGAAAGTGTGGGTGCTGGACTTCGCCCGCTTCATGCCACCAACGATGGTCACGCGCTCCCTTGGCGCGGCACGCAAATTTCTGGCCGAGCATGGCGAGATCGTGGTCAAGCCACTGCACGGCAATGGCGGCAAGGCGATCTTCAAGATCGGCCCTGACGGGGTCAACCTTTCCTCGCTGATCGAAGTGTTCAACACTGCCTATCGCGAGCCGCACATGATACAGGCCTTCCTCCCGAGTGTGGCGGAGGGCGATAAGAGGGTCGTGCTGGTCGACGGTGAGGTGGCCGGCGCGATCAACCGCATTCCCGGCGAAGGCGAGATCCGCTCCAACCTCGCCGTCGGCGGGACGGCGCAAAAAACCCAACTCACCGCGCGGGAGGAGGAAATCTGCGCCGCGCTCGCTCCCGAGCTGAAGCGTCGCGGCTTGCTCTTCGTCGGCATCGACGTGATCGGCGGCGAGTGGCTGACCGAGATCAACGTCACCTCTCCTACCGGCATTGTCGCCATCGACCGCTTCAACGGCACCGACACCGCGGGCCTGATCTGGGATGCGATCGAACGGAAATTGACCGAACGCGTTTGAACGCCCTCACATGACCGATTTCATCTTGAAGCTGATCACCGGCGGCGGCTATGCCGGTATCTTCGCACTGATGGTGCTGGAGAACATCTTCCCGCCCATTCCGTCGGAGGTGATCATGGGCCTCGGCGGCATCGCGGTCGCGCGGGGCGAGATGAGCCTTTTGCCCCTGATCGGCTGGGGTACCCTGGGCACGGTCCTGGGCAATTACTTCTGGTATTGGATAGGCTGGAAGATCGGGTATCAGCGCTTCCGCCCGTTCATCGAGAGGCACGGCCGCTGGCTGACCCTGGATTGGCACGAGGTGGAGCGGCTGCACCGCTTCTTCGTCAGCCACGGTCACTGGGTGATCTTCGCGATGCGCTTTATGCCCGCTGGCCGCACGATCATCTCGCTGCCCGCCGGCATCACATGCATGCCGCATTTGAAATTCGTGCTCTGGACCTTTGCCGGTAGCGCGATCTGGAACAGCATGCTGGCTGGTGCAGGACTGTTCCTCGGCTCGAACTTCGAGCAGCTGCAGGACTATGTCGGCCCGGTCGCGCTCGCATCCATCGCTTTGATGATCGCCTGGTATCTATACCGCGTCGCGACCTGGCGGCCCAAAGCCTAGGCTCGCGGATGCGCGTTTCGATACACGTCCATCAGATGCGCGGCATCGACCGCCGTGTAGATCTGAGTCGAGCTAAGGCTCGCATGGCCGAGCAGTTCCTGGAGTGAGCGCAAGTCGACGCCGCGCCCAAGCAAGTGCGTGGCGAAGCTGTGCCGGAGCGCGTGCGGCGTGGTTCGCTCCGACAGCCCCAGCCGTCCGCGCGCGCGGCGCACCGCGCGCCTAATCTGCGACGGCTCGAGCGGCCCGCCGCGCGCGCCGCGGAACAGCGGCTGGTCCTTGGCCGGGGAATAGGGGCAGGCGGCGACATAGGCCTCGATCGCCTCGCGCACCTGCGGCAGCAGCGGCACCAGGCGAGTCTTGTTGCGCTTGCCCGTCACGGTGATGGTGGTGCCGAGCGGCAGCGCTGCACCGGTCAGCCCCATCGCCTCTCCGATCCGCAACCCACCGCCGTAAAGCAGCAGCAGCACCGCCAGGTCCCGCGTGCCGGTCCAGCCCTCGCGCTCCTCCGCCACTTCCTCGGCCAGTGCGATCGCCTCCGCCGGCGAGATCGGACGCGGCACCCCTCTCTTGACCTTAGGGCCACGCAGCCGCGGCGCTTCCGCACCGGCAAAGGCGAGGAAGGTCCGCACCGCCGACAGCTCGCGCGCCGTCGACGAATTGCCGATGCCGTCGGTTCGCCGGGATGCGAGGAAGGCGCGCAGATCCGCTACGCCGAGCGCCTTCAGGTCCGGCTCGCCGCCCTGGTGCTCGCGGAGGAATTCGAGCAGCCGCTCCGCGGTCGCGGCATAGGCGCGAACGGTGTGGATCGAACGCCGCCGGTCCCGCCGCAGATGGTCGGCGAACGCCGCGGCAAGGTCGGTCACCCGATCTTCTGCCCAGACTTCGCCCAATCGGCCATGAAGCCTTCGATGCCCTTGTCGGTCAGCGGGTGATTGACGAGCGCACGGATCACGGCCGGAGGCATCGTCGCAACGTCGGCACCGAGCTTGGCGCTTTCTAGCACATGGATCGGGTGCCGCACGCTCGCGACCAGGATCTCGGTTTCAAAATCGTAGTTGTCATAGATCAGGCGGATGTCGCTGATCAGCTGCATGCCGTCGAAGCCGACATCGTCGTGCCGGCCGACGAACGGCGAGATGAAGCTCGCGCCCGCCTTGGCCGCCAGCAGCGCCTGGTTGGCGGAAAAGCAGAGCGTGACGTTCACCATCGTGCCGTCATCGGTCAGCTTGCGGCAGGTCTTGAGGCCATCGAGCGTCAGCGGCACCTTGACCGCGACATTGTCCGCGATCTTCCGGAGGATCTCGGCCTCCTTCATCATCGTTTCGTGATCGAGCGCCACCACTTCGGCCGAGACCGGCCCCGGCACGAGGCCACAAATCTCCTTCACCACCTCCAGGAAATCGCGCCCGGCCTTGTGGATCAGCGACGGGTTGGTGGTGACGCCGTCGAGCAGGCCGGTCTCAGCGAGCTCGCGAATGTCGTTGGTGTCGGCGGTGTCGACGAAGAATTTCATGGAGGATCCTGCCTGTTACGTGTCACCCCGGACTTGATCCGTGGTCCACCTTCCTTGAAGGCTGTCCTAAAGAAGGTGGATGCCGGATCAAGTCCGGCATGACGGTTTGGGGGAAGACGAGTGAACGACGCGCGGGTGGCGCAACTCTTGTCGGCGGCAGCAGCCGAGCAGCGCGCGCAGCGTCCGCAGATGGCCGTCCAATACCTGGAGCAGGTGGTGGCGATCGCTCCGGATCATCCGCAGGCGCTGAACTCGCTCGGCACCCACGCCCTCGGGAGTCGCGACTTTGCGCGTGCGCGCGACCTGTTCGCCCGCGCCGCCGCTGCCGATCCGAAGGAGCCGGTGCTGTGGCTCAACGTCGCCCGCGCCTGTCGCGAGCTAAGCGACGAGGACGGCGAAGTCGCCGCGCTCGACCAGGTGCTAGCGATAGATGCCCGCTTTTTCATGGCGCTGCTGCGCAAAGCGCATCTGTTCCAGCGGCAGGGCAAGGATGCGGCGGCCGCGGCCTTGTGGGGCCAAGCCGGCATCGTGGCGCCGCCACAGGAGCATCTAACGCCCGAACTGCGGCAGTTGCTGGCTGAGGGTCAGGCCTTTGCCGAAGCGCATCAGCAGCACGCCGCCAGGCTTTTCGACAAAAGTCTGGCGTCCGCGCGCGCTGGGCTCGGCGCGGGCCGCACGCGCCGCTTCGATGCCGCTGTCGACGCAATGCTCGGCCGGCGGCGCATCTATGTGAACGAGTGCGAGGGGCTGCACTTCCCCTTCCTGCCCGCCGACGAATATTTCGAGCGGGATCATTTCCCGTGGATGGCCGAGCTGGAGGCGGCGACGCCGGCGATCCGCGCCGAACTTCAGGACCTGCTCGCCAAGGGCGACGAGGGCTTTGCGCCCTATGTCCAGTATCCGTCCGGCTATCCGCAGAGCAAATGGAGCCATCTCGACCATAGCGAGCGGTGGAGCGCCTATTTTTTGTGGCGCCACGGCAAGCGCATCGATGCGCATTGCGATCGCTGCCCGGAAACAGCGGCTACCCTGGCCAAGCTGCCGCTGGCGGATCATGCCGGCCGCGCGCCAACGGCCTTTTTCTCTCTGCTGCACCCGAAAACGCGCATCCCGCCGCACACCGGCGTCACCAATGCGCGCACGATCATCCACCTGGCGCTGATCGTGCCGGAAGGCTGCGGCTTCCGGGTCGGCGGTGAGACGCGGCAATGGGTGGAGGGCGAGGCGTTCGCGTTCGACGACACGATCGAGCACGAGGCGTGGAACGACAGCGATCAGCTTCGCGCCGTGCTGATCCTGGACGTCTGGAACCCCTATATCACGCCCGAGGAGCGCGCGCTGGTCAGCGAGCTCTTCCGGATTACCGACGAGAGCGGCCTGAATCCGTTTCCGGAAGATTGACCGCTTAGCTTTGCCGGCATGATTCACCGGGCTAGGAAGCGCCGATGAGCCGCGCCCGCGTTCTCCTCCTCAATGCCGCGCTGGGGCCGCTCGACTACCGGGTGCCGCATGGGATGGCGGTCGAGCCGGGCTCGATCGTCGCCGCGCCGCTTGGACCGCGTCAGCTGACCGGCGTCGTCTGGGAGCCGGAGCTGATGCCCTCGGCGGGCGAAGTCGGCGACAATCGCCTGCGCAACCTGCTCGCGGTGCACGATGCGCCGCCGCTCAAGGCTCAGCTGCGGCGGCTGATCGAATGGACCGCCGGCTATTATCTCGCCCCACCCGCCGCCGTGCTGCGCATGGCCCTGCCTTCCTCCTCCGCGCTCGAGGGTGGGCGCACGGTGCTGGAATATCGCTCGACCGGGTTGGTGCCGGACCGGCTGACGCCGCAGCGTGCGCAGGCGCTGGAGCGGATCGGCGACCGGCAGGGGCTGGTGCGCGAACTGGCGATGATCGCCGGCGTCTCCGACGGGGTCATTCGGGGCCTGTGCAAGGCAGGCGCGATCGAGCCGGTCGAGGTCTCGCTCGACATGCCCTTCGATGCGCCCGATCCGGACCACGCACCCCCCGAGCTGGCCGCTGAACAGCAGGCAGCGTCCGCCCGCTTCGCTGATGCGGTCAAGGCTCGTGCCTTCCAGACCTTTCTGCTCGACGGCGTCACGGGTTCAGGCAAGACCGAAGTCTATTTCGAGGCGATCGCCGAGGCGCTGCGCCAGGAGCGACAGAGCCTCGTCATGCTCCCCGAGATCGCGCTGACCGAGCCGTTTCTGCGCCGCTTCGCCGCGCGGTTCGGCACCCAGCCGGTCGCCTGGCATTCGGACCTGCGCCAGTCGCAGCGGCGGCGGGCGTGGCGGGCAATCGCCAGCGGCGATGCCAAGGTCGTGGTGGGCGCCCGATCGTCGCTGTTCCTGCCCTATGCCGATCTCGGACTGATCGTCATCGACGAGGCGCATGAAGCGAGCTTCAAGCAGGAAGAAGGCGTGAACTATCACGCCCGCGATACGGCGGTGATGCGGGGCCGGTTCGAGGAAATTCCGGTGATCCTCGCCTCGGCCACGCCCGCGATCGAGACGCGGCATCAGGTCCAGCTCGGCCGCTATGAGGAAGTGAAGCTGCCCGCGCGCTATGGCGGCGCGCAACTGCCCGATATCGAAGCGATCGACCTTCTCTCCGATCCACCGCCGCGGGGGCACTGGCTGGCCCCGACTTTGGTCAAGGCGATCGAGGAAACGCTGGCGCGAGGCGAGCAAGCCCTGCTGTTCCTCAACCGGCGCGGCTATGCGCCGCTGACGCTGTGCCGGCATTGCGGACACCGCTTCCAATGCCCGAACTGCACCGCGTGGCTGGTCGAGCATCGGCTGATCCACCGGCTGCAATGCCATCATTGCGGGCTGATCGCGAAGCCGCCCCAGCATTGCCCCGAGTGCAAGGCGGAGGATTCGCTGGTCGCCTGCGGTCCGGGCGTCGAGCGGATCGCCGACGAGGTGGGGGTGCTGTTCCCCGACGCGCCCCGCGCCATCGTCACGTCGGACACGATCTGGTCCCCTGCCCGCGCCGCCGAGTTCGTCGCGCGGATGGAGGCCAACGAGATCTCGATCGTCATCGGCACCCAGCTGGTCACCAAAGGCTATCATTTTCCAAACCTCACTTTGGTCGGCGTCGTCGATGCCGATCTGGGCCTCTCCGGCGGCGACCTGCGCGCGGCGGAGCGGACGTTCCAGCAGATCGCCCAAGTCGCCGGTCGGGCCGGTCGCGGCGCCAAGCCGGGCCGGGTGTACGTGCAGACCCACGACGTGAACGCGCCGGTCATCCAGGCACTGGTCAGTGGCGATGCAGACAGCTTCTACGCGGCCGTGACCGACGCACGGCACGAGGCCGGGGCGCCGCCTTTTGGCCGGATGGCGGCGATCATCGTTTCCTCGGAGAATGCCCAGGCCGCGACCGAGACCGCGCGACTGATCGGCAAGACCGCGCCGCGTATCGAGAATATGCACGTCTTCGGCCCCGCCCCAGCCCCGCTGGCGATGCTGCGCGGCCGCCACCGTCACCGGCTGCTGGTTCACGCCACCCGCGCGCTCGACGTGCAGGACGTGATCCGCGACTGGCTGGGCGCGATCAACTGGCCGAGCAGCGTCAGGGTAGCGGTGGATGTCGATCCCTACAGCTTCCTTTGACCGTTCCGCCGTCGTAAGACCGCGCGGCAAAAGGTTCAGGAGAGACAGTGTGTTCCGTGCATTGATGACGGCGGCGGCCTTGATCACCGCCTCCCCTTCGTTCGCAGCCTTCAGCTCCGACCGCATCAGCGTCACCACCGAGGGTTCTGGCCCGGACGTGGTGCTGGTCCACGGCCTCGCTTCCTCGCCGCGCGTGTGGAAGGGCACGATCGAGCGGGTGCCGGGCTTTCGCTATCACCTGGTGCAGATCGCCGGAATGGGCTCGGCGCCGGCGGCGGGCAATGCCCAGGGAGCGGTCGTCGCGCCCGTCGCGGACGAGATCGCGCGCTACATCAATGAGGAGAAGCTGAAGGCCCCGGCGCTGATCGGCCATTCGATGGGCGGCACCATCTCCATGATGGTCGCGGCGCGCTATCCCGCCAGCATCGGCAAGCTGATGGTCGTCGATATGCATCCCTTTATCGGCCAGATGTTCGCCGGGCCGACCGCGACGGCCGACAGCGTTCGCCCCATCGCCGACGCGATGCGCGCCCGATCCGCCAAGGCGACGGCAGAGGAGCGCGCCGCCGAGCGCGAGCGCACGATCAACACGATGATCAACACCGTTGCCGAGCGCACGGGTCCGCTCGAGGACAGCCGGGCCAGCAATCCCGACACAATCGCCAACGCCTTTTCCGAGCTGATCGTCACCGATCTCCGTGGCGAGCTGCCGGCGATCAAGGTGCCGACGACCGTGCTCTACGTGACGCCGAAGGGCGCGCCGTTCACCGACGCCCAGATGGACACGATCTACCAGGCGTCATACGCACCTGTGGCCGGAGCGACGGTTAAGCGCGTCACGGATTCTGCTCACTTCATCATGCTCGACGCACGCGACGCATTCGCGGAAGAGGTGAAGGCGTTCCTCTCGAAATAGGCTAGGCTCTTGCGCCTTCTCCGTTGGGCCGCGCTGCTGGTCTTATTCGCCACGCCCGCACTCGCCCAGGACAATCTCGACGTTGCCGCCGCCGGACGCAGCGTGGTGCGCGTGGTTGTGGTCACGATGGAGGATGGCGAGGCGGCCGGGATCGGCACCGGCAGCGGCGTCGCCATCGCGCCGGACAAGATTCTCACCAACGCCCATGTGCTCACGGATGCGGCGGAAGGCGATGCGATCATTGGCATCGTGCCTTCGGAGGGCCGCAAGCGCTTCACCGGCCGCCTGATCGCCTATGAGCCGCAGCGCGACCTGGCATTGATCCAGTTGCTCGACGGCCGCGTTGAGCCGGCGACGATCGCTTCCGGCCCGGTCACCGACGGAGCAGCGGTGGCAGCGCTCGGCTACCCCTTTTCCGTCGACCGCGCGCGGGAACTGAGCGCCGAGGGATTCGTCACGCCCCAGGCGCCGGTCAAGAGCTGGGGCCGAGTGTCGGGCGGGGCTTCGTCGCAGCGATTCGACACGGTGTTGCACGACGCCTCGATCGGCCGCGGCAACTCGGGTGGGCCGTTGGTCGATGCCTGTGGCCGAATCGTGGGGATCAACAGCTTTGTGTCTAACTCCGAAGGGGTGGACGCGGTGTTCGGCTTTGCGGTCTCGGCACGCGAAATGCTGCCATTTCTGCGCTCTGCCGGCGTCCGCCCGCAGGTGACTGCGCTCTCCTGCCGCAGCAGCGCCGAGCAGGCTGCGATCGACGAGCGGCTCGCCCGAAGCGAGGAGCAGCGTGCGGAGGAAGCTCGCAGCCGCACTGCGCTATCACAAGAAAGGCTCGCGACTCGCCGCCAGCAGCTTCGCGACCAAATCCTTAGCGAGCGCGACACCGGGCTCGCCGTGGCCGGGCTGCTGCTGGTGTTCGGCGCCCTGTTCCTGAACGGCGCCATGGTGCTGGCGGTTCATCACGATCCCAAGCTCGCAACCGCGTCGGGTGCTGCCGGCCTGCTGCTGATGGCGGGCGCTCCGATCGCCTGGGCGGAGCGGCCCGACCTCGACCAGGCCGATCTGCACCTCGCCGGCGAGCAGCCCCGGACCCGGGCGTTGAACGACGTTCAGGGCGCCCTGGTCTGCCGCCCAGATCTGGAGCGCAGCCGACTGACCGTCTCCGAACCCAAGGAACTGCGGCTCGACCTCACTTCGGCGGGGTGCGAATCCGGCCGATCGGCCTTTGCCGAAGCAGGCGGCGGATACGAGCGGGCCGAGATGCTTCCGCGCGAGGCGGTCGCACAGGTTCGGCGGCTCGATACGGGCACCGGCCGCCTGACCGTTGAGCGCTACTTCCTCTCGGCCGAGACCGCGGCCGCGGCGCGTAAGCTCCAGGCGCGCCACACATCGCCAGGGTGCGAGGCGGAAGCGACGCGGGCGGCCGGTGAACTCAACGCCGCGCTGCGCCACCTGCTGCCGGCAGCCGCCAACGAGCGGCTGGTCTATTCCTGCGTTTCGGGGCAGAATGAAGCCGGCCCGCGCCAAGGGGGATAGGTTGCGCAAACTCTTCTATTCGCTTGCTTTGCTGCTCGCCGCCATGCCGGCGCAAGCGGCGTGGCGAGTGGCAGAGAGCGCGCATTTCGTCATCTATTCCGAAGACAAGCCGGAGAACCTGCGTCGCTTTGCCGAGGAACTGGAGCGCTACGACGCCGGCATGCGGCTGCTGCAGGGCATTCCAGCAACCAAGGATAGTCCGGGCAACAAACTGACCATCTTCGCCGTGTCCGGCCTGAACGCAGTGCAGAAGCTGGCCGGCGGCAACAGCATGATCGCTGGCTTCTACAATCCCCGCGCCGGCGGATCGGTCGTGTTCGTGCCACGGCGGATGAGCGGCGGACGCGGCGAACTGGATGCGAATGAAGTGCTGCGCCACGAATATGCGCACCACTTCATGTACCGCAACTTTCCGTTCGCCTTCCCGCTGTGGTTCAGCGAGGGCTTTGCCGAATTCTACTCCACGGCGCGAATACAGCCAGAGGGTGCCGTCGATTTCGGTCTTCCCGCGCAGCACCGGTCGCTGGAGCTTTTCCATCTCGGATCGCTTCCGATCGAGACTTTGCTCCAACCAGACCGGCAAAAGTTGGGCGGAAACGACACCTTGATGCTATACGGGCGCGGTTGGTTGCTGACCCATTTTCTGAGCCTGTCCAAGGAGCGCGAGGGGCAACTCGGCAAATATCTCACCTCCCTCAACGGAGGCAGATCGAGCATCGAGGCCGCCAAGCACGCTTTCGGCGACCTGAAGACGCTGAACTCGCAACTCGAAAGCTATAAGCGGGCGAAGATGACCTTCTTGCGGGTTCCCGCGACCAAGCTCGCGATCGGGCCGGTCGAAGTGCGGGAGCTGTCCGCAGGCGCGGATGCGATCATGCCGGTCTTCTTCCGCTCGCGCCGCGGCGTCACGGTCAAGGAAGCGAAAGAGCTGGTCGGCACCGCCCGCCGCATCGCCGCCCGGCACCCCGACGATCTGTTCGTGCAACTGCGCCTCGCCGAAGCCGAATATGACGCCGGCAATCTCGCCGAGGCCGATGCCGCTGCCGACCGGGCGCTCACCCAGGACCCGAGCGCTTTGGACGCGCTGCTGTACAAGGGCCGGGTGGCGGTCGCGCGTCTCGCCAAGGACAAGTCGAAAGACGCCAAGGCGTGGAGCGAAGCCCGCCGCTGGTTCACGCGCGCCAACCGTGCCGACTCAAGCGCACCCGAGCCGCCGATCGAGTTCTACGAAAGCTATTTGGCGCAAGGCGTCGAGCCGACGCCCAATGCCGCTGCCGGTCTCAAGGCGGCGCTTTCACTGGCGCCCGAGGATTGGCGGCTGCGCTTTGCCGTCGCCCGCCAATGGCTGACGGAAGGCAAGGGCAAGGAGGCGCGCGAGACGCTGGCCGTCGCAGCCTATGGCGGCCATTCGGAAGGCGCGTCGGAGTTCGCCGCCACGCTGATCGGCGCGATCGACAAGGACGGCGCGCCGGGCGGCCTCAAGGCCTGGACCTCGGCCGAAGAAGAGGTCCAGAAAAAGGCCGGCGGCAAGGACAACAAAGGCGAGGGCAAGGAGGAGGACTGAGCTCAGGCGCGCTCCCGCTTCAGCAGTTCGGCCTTGCGCTCCAGCCCATAGGCATAGCCTCCCAAGGTGCCGTCGCTGCGAATGACCCGGTGGCAGGGGATCAGCACCGCGACAGCATTGTCCCCATTGGCCGAGCCCGCCGCCCGCACTGCCGCCGGCCGGCCGACCGCCGCCGCGATCTGCGCGTAGCTGCGCGTCTCGCCGGGCGGAATCTTCTGCAGCTCGCGCCACACCGCCTCCTGGAATGCGGTGCCGTGCACGTCCAGCGGCAGGTCGTGCGGCGTGCCGGGGGCATGGACAGCCGCGACCGTGCGCTCGACCAGCGCCGCCATGTCCGCGCCGCCATGCGCGATCGCCGCCTTGGGGAAGCGACGTTGGAGTGATGACTCGTCCTCGTCGAAGGACAGGCGGCAAATCCCTTTCTCGGTCGCGGCGACAAGCATGGTGCCGAGCTCCGTCTTCGTCGTCGCCCAGCGGATCGTCACTCCGGCGCCACCATTGCGCCAGGCGCTGGGCGTCATACCCAGACGGCGTTTGGCGTCCTCGTAGAAGCGGCTCGGTCCGGAATAGCCGGCGTCATAGATCGCATCGGTCACCCGCGCTTCCCGCGCCAGGCTCTTCTCCAACTGCCCGGCCCGGCGTGCCCGCGCATAATCCGCCGGCGTGACGCCGGTCGCGCGCTTGAACAGCCGGTGGAAATGAAAAGGCGAATAGCCGACCGCTCCCGCCAGCGCGTCTAGCGACGGCGGCGTCTCCGCACGCTCGATGAATGCAATCGCCCGCTCCACAGCCTCGGCATCACGGGCGACCTCGTCCGGCTTGCAGCGCAGGCAAGCCCGCAGACCGGTCGCCGCCGCATCGGCGGGCGTCGCAAAGAAGCGGACATTGTCGCGATTGGGGTGGCGCGCTGCGCAGCTGGGGCGGCAGTAGATGCCCGTCGTCAGCACGCCGGTGACGAACCGGCCGTCCAAACTTCGGTCCCGCCGCAGCACCGCGGCCCAGGCTTCGTCGTCGTCAAATTTGATTGCGGTGGCCATGGCCTCAGTCTCTCACGATTCGGGCGGCAAAGCAGCCTGCCGCCGCATTATGAGCATTGATGAAGGCAATCTCCGGCCGGTCGAGCATCGCCCTAATCGCCGGATCGATGCCCTCGCCGCTCGCCAGCTCAGCCGTGCGCAGGTCACCCGCTTCATCGAAGCCGCGCAGGCTGATCGTGCGGGTGGCGAACACGGGCGGCAGGGCGTTGCGATACTCCGCCGCTCGAGACGCCGCCTCGCGCACATAGATGGCGAAGGTCGAGCGGAAGGGGCCAGCCACATCGTTCGACGCGTGATTCAGCAGCAGCACGGTCTCGCCGACCTCGGCATCCTCCAGCGTGACGCGGCAGGGGAAGCCGGGCTTTGCGGTCACGGTCACGCGCCGCGCTTCCGCCGTTCGCGCGAGCTGCGGATCGAGTCCCTGGAACAGATAGGCCAATGCGTGTCTCCTTTTCAGGACTCTGGCTAGCATCGGCCGAATCGGCCCGCGTCCCGGCCCTTGCGGTCAAACCTTTCCCGGCTTGTAAGGAGGGGCGCTCGCACCGCTTGCATCCCCCGCACCCCTTTGCTAACCGCCGCCGCGACTTGGCCGGGTGCGTTCGCGTGCCCCCTTTGGTGCAAGCCGCAGATTCAACCTCTTGGAGGCATTTCACGCGTGGAGAATTCCGGCGGCATTGGGGCTAGCCTTTCGGGGCGGTATGCGACCGCGCTGTTCCAGCTCGCGCGCGAAGAAAAGAAGATCGAGGCGGTCGAATCGAGCCTGAACAAGCTCCGCGCCGCGATCGACCAGTCCGAGGATTTCCGGACCCTGATCACCAGCCCGGTGCTGAGCCGCGGCGACGCCGAAAAGGGCATTGCCGCAGCCGCCGGTTCGCTGGGCCTGGACGACGTGACGACCAAGTTCCTCGGCGTGCTCGCGACGAATCGCCGCTTAGGCCAGCTGCCGATGGTGATCCGCAACTTCCGCACCCTCGCCGCGCTGCATCGTGGCGAGACGACGGCGGAAGTCATTTCCGCTCACCCGCTCGACGACGATCAGGTCGCGCAGCTGAAGGACCAGCTCCGCCAGCGCATCGGTCGCGATGTCGCCGTTGAACTCAATGTCGATCCCACCATCCTGGGCGGGCTGGTCGTCCGCATCGGCTCCCAGATGATCGACAGCTCCATCCGCACCCGTCTGAATTCCCTCGCGCACGCGATGAAAGGCTAATCATGGATATCCGCGCCGCAGAAATCTCGAAGGTCATCAAGGACCAGATCGCCAATTTCGGCACCGAGGCCGAAGTCTCCGAAACCGGGCAGGTGCTGTCGGTCGGTGACGGCATCGCGCGCATCTACGGCCTCGACAATGTCCAGGCCGGTGAGATGGTCGAATTCTCGAATGGCATCCAGGGCATGGCGCTCAACCTCGAGGCCGACAATGTCGGCGTCGTGATCTTCGGCTCGGACGCCGAGATCAAGGAAGGCGACATCGTCAAGCGCACCGGCACCATCGTCGACGTGCCGGTCGGCAAGGGCCTGCTCGGCCGCGTCGTCGACGGTCTCGGCAATCCGATCGACGGCAAGGGCCCGATCGTTGCCGAAGGCCGCAGCCGCGCCGAAGTGAAGGCGCCCGGCATCATCCCGCGCAAGTCGGTGCACGAGCCGGTGCAGACCGGCCTGAAGGCGCTCGACGCTCTCGTTCCCGTCGGCCGCGGCCAGCGCGAGCTGATCATCGGCGACCGCCAGACCGGCAAGACCGCCGTCGTGCTCGACACCTTCATCAACCAGAAGGCCGCGCACCAGGGCAGCGACGAGAGCCAGAAGCTCTACTGCATCTATGTCGCGATCGGGCAGAAGCGCTCGACCGTCGCGCAGATCGTCAAGACGCTCGAGGAAAATGGCGCGATGGAATATTCCATCGTCGTCGCCGCGACCGCGTCCGATCCGGCCCCGCTGCAGTTTCTCGCGCCGTACACCGGCTGCGCGATGGGCGAGTATTTCCGCGACAACGGCATGCACGCGCTGATCGTTTACGACGATCTCTCGAAGCAGGCCGTGGCTTATCGCCAGATGTCGCTGCTGCTGCGCCGTCCGCCGGGCCGCGAAGCCTATCCCGGCGACGTCTTCTATCTCCACTCTCGCCTGCTGGAGCGCGCCGCCAAGCTGAACGACGCCAACGGCAACGGTTCGCTGACCGCGCTGCCTATCATCGAGACGCAGGCCGGCGACGTGTCGGCCTATATTCCGACCAACGTGATCTCGATCACCGACGGCCAGATCTTCCTCGAAACCGACCTGTTCTTCGCCGGCGTCCGTCCGGCCATCAACGTCGGCCTGTCGGTGTCGCGCGTCGGTTCCGCCGCGCAGACCAAGGCGATGAAGAAGGTGTCAGGCTCGATTAAGCTGGAGCTGGCCCAGTATCGCGAAATGGCGGCATTTGCGCAGTTCGGTTCGGACCTCGATGCGTCGACGCAGAGGCTGCTCGCCCGCGGCGCGCGCCTGACCGAGCTGCTGAAGCAGCCGCAGTTCGCGCCGATGCCGTTCGAGGAGCAGACCGCTTCCATCTTCGCCGGCACCAGCGGCTATCTCGACAACGTGCCCGTCGATGCGGTGACCCGCTACGAGCGCGAGATGATCGCCTATCTGCGCGCGCAGCACCCGGAGGTCCTGTCGACGATCCGCGACAGCCGCGATCTCGGCGACGATGCCAAGGGCAAGCTCAAGGGCGCGCTCGACCAGTTTGCGAAGACGTTTGCGTAAACCACACCCGTCACCCCGGACCCGATCCGGGGTCTACCTTCTGCAAGGCAGGTGGGTGCCGGATCAAGTCCGGCATGACGATCTGAGGGATTAGAATGGCCAGCCTCAAGGCTCTGAAGATCCGCATCGGCTCGGTGAAGTCGACGCAGAAGATCACCCGGGCGATGAAGACCGTCGCCGCCGCGAAGCTGCGCCGTGCGCAGGACGCCGCCGTTGCCGGCCGTCCTTACGCGGACCGACTGAGCGCGGTCATGGCCTCGCTGGCCGGCAAGGTGACCATCAGCGCCTCCTCGCCCCGCTTGCTCGCGGGCACCGGCAAGAGCGACACACACCTGATCGTGGTCGCGACCTCCGAGCGCGGTCTCGCCGGCGGCTTCAACACCAATATCGTCCGCGCCGCGCGCCGCACGGCGGACGAGCTGACCGCACAGGGCAAGACGGTCCGATTCTACCTGGTCGGCCGCAAGGGGCGCGGCTTCATCAACCGCTATTATCCGAAGCAGACACTGCACGACTTCGACATGAGCCACGCCAAGAAGGCGGCGTTCGAGGATGCGCAGGCGGTGGCGCAGGACCTGATCGCCCGCTTCGACGCCGGCGAGTTCGACGTCGCCCATCTGGTCTTCTCCCGGTTCCAGTCGGCACTGGTGCAGGAACCGACTGTCAAGCAGCTGATCCCGGTGCCGCTCGATAGTGAGGAGCCTGTGTCAACTTCGGCTGGCGCGGCGGTCACCTATGAGCCGGACGAGGAAGCGATCCTCGCCGATCTGCTGCCCAAGAATGTCGCGATCCAGCTCTATCGCGCCCTGCTCGAGAACCAGGCCGGCTTCTACGGCTCGCAGATGACCGCGATGGACAATGCGACCCGCAATGCCGGCGACATGATCAACCGCCTGACCATCCAGTATAACCGCACTCGCCAGGCGGCGATCACCACCGAACTCGTCGAAATCATCTCCGGCGCTGAAGCGCTTTAAAAGTTACGCTGAAGGAAGACGCACATGCTTGAGCCTCAGGCTATGACCCTCGAAAAGCCCGACACCAGCGGGCACACCGGCCGCATCGCGCAGGTGATCGGCGCCGTCGTCGACGTGTCGTTCGAAGGCAATCTGCCCGCCATTCTGTCGGCGCTGGAGACCGAGAATAACGGTCAGCGGCTCGTCCTCGAAGTCGCGCAGCATCTGGGCGAGAACACCGTCCGCACGATCGCGATGGACGCGACCGAGGGCCTGACCCGTGGCCAGCCGGTGCGCGACACCGGCTCGCAGATCCGCGTGCCCGTCGGCCCCAAGACGCTCGGCCGCATCATGAACGTGGTCGGCGAGCCGATCGACGAGCGTGGCCCGATCGGCCACAGCGACACCGCGCCGATCCATGCTGAAGCCCCCGTGTTCGTCGACCAGTCGACCGAAAGCTCGATCCTGGTCACCGGCATCAAGGTCATCGACCTGCTCGCGCCTTATGCAAAGGGCGGCAAGATCGGCCTGTTCGGCGGCGCCGGCGTCGGCAAGACCGTGCTGATCCAGGAGCTGATCAACAACATTGCCAAGGGCCATGGCGGCACCTCGGTGTTCGCCGGCGTCGGCGAGCGGACCCGCGAAGGCAACGACCTGTATCACGAGTTCCTCGACGCGGGCGTGATCGCCAAGGACGCCGACGGCAACGCCACCTCCGAAGGCTCCAAGGTGGCCCTGGTCTATGGCCAGATGAACGAGCCGCCGGGCGCCCGCGCCCGCGTTGCGCTGTCAGGCCTGACGATGGCTGAATATTTCCGCGACGTCGAAGGCCAGGACGTGCTGTTCTTCGTCGACAACATCTTCCGCTTCACCCAGGCGGGTTCGGAAGTGTCGGCGCTGTTGGGCCGCATCCCGTCGGCGGTGGGCTATCAGCCGACGCTCGCCACCGACATGGGCGCGCTGCAAGAGCGGATCACCTCCACCAACAAGGGTTCGATCACCTCGGTGCAGGCGATCTACGTGCCCGCCGACGACTTGACCGACCCGGCGCCGGCCACGTCCTTCGCTCACTTGGACGCGACCACCGTGCTCAACCGTGCGATCTCGGAGCTTGGCATCTACCCGGCCGTCGATCCGCTCGATTCGACCAGCCGCGTGCTCGAGCCGCGCACCGTCGGCAACGAGCATTACGAGACCGCGCGCGCCGTCCAGTCGACCCTGCAGAAGTACAAGTCGCTGCAGGACATCATCGCCATTCTGGGCATGGACGAGCTGAGCGAAGAGGATAAGCTGGTCGTCTCGCGCGCCCGCAAGATCCAGCGCTTCCTGTCGCAGCCTTTCCACGTCGCCGAAGTCTTCACAAACATTCCCGGCAAGTTCGTCGCGTTGGAAGACACGGTGAAGTCGTTCAAGGCGGTCGTGGACGGCGAATACGACCACCTGCCCGAATCCGCCTTCTACATGGTCGGCGGCATCGACGAGGCGGTCGAAAAGGCCAAGAAGATGGCGGACGCTGCGTAACCAAGTCCCCCTCCCGCTTGCGGGAGGGGGCTAGGGGTGGGCCTGAACTGACCCGCTCCACTCTGACGAATGCCCACCCCCGACCCCTCCCGCAACCGGAGGGGGGAGAAGCGGAAATGCCCTTGCACTTCGAACTCGTGACCCCCGAAAAGCTCGTCCGCTCCGAGGACGTGTATATGGTCACCGTGCCCGGCACCGAGGGCGACTTTGGCGTGCTGGAGAAGCATGCGCCGCTCGTCTCCACGCTGCGCGACGGCGAGTTGCTGGTGGTGCCTTCGCAGGGCGCCGCGCCCACCGCGATTCGCGTGACCGGCGGCTTTGCCGAGGTGAATGAGCGGGGGCTGACGGTGCTGGCCGAACAGGTCGAGACGGGAGCCTAAGGCCTCACAGTTGCGAGCTGGTGGCGGGGACCGGCGCGGTCCATTTAAATCCTCCGAAGCCATAGAACAGCCGGGCAAGCGGCCGCTCCAGCCAAGCATGGGTGGCGAAGCCGAGCGCGACCGACGCGGCGGACACGGCGCCGATGATCGAAAAGGCACCGAGGCCGTGCAGCAGATCGCTCCGCTCCAGCAAAGCGACCAGGATCGCGTGCGAAAGGTAGAGCGAATAGGATGCGTCGCCGAGTTTTTGCAGCGAACCCTGCGTCTGGCTCTCGCGGTGTGCAGCGACGACCCCCAGCAGGATCAACGCCCAAGGCACCCCCCAGAACAGGGCACGCCGCAGGCTCAGCGTGCCGTCGATCACCGGCCCTGCCTCGGGCGAGAACATCAGGTCCGGAAATAGCGCGCGCGGCAGGATCAGTAACACGGCGCCCAGGATGACTGGCACTGACTTCGTCCAGTTCGGCAGTCCTCGCTGCCAGGCGAGGCAGATCGCAACACCCAGTCCGAACTCCAGCAGGATAGGGTTGATCATCACCTGCGCCACGGGCCAGGAGGGCTGGAACATCGCGCCGGCAACGCTCGCCGTGCCAACCAGCACGAGCAGGGTGATTGCGGGCCGGGCGGTGCGCACTGCGGCAGCGACCATCAGATAAAAGGCGAGTTCGAAGGCGAGCGTCCAGCCAACCCAGAGCGGTGGAAACGAAAAGCCTCGCAGGTCGGCCAATGGCAGCAGGAACACCGCCGTGGCGGCCGCGCGCCAGTCGGGTATCGCGCCGAGCAGCAGGATCAGCAGCAGGTTCAGTAGCCAGAAGAGCGGCAGGATGCGGATCGCCCGTGCGGCGAGGAACCGGCACGCCCCACCTGGTCCAGCGAAGCGGTGGAGGCCCAGCGTCATCACGAAACCGCTCAGCACAAAGAACAGGTCGACGCCGCTCGCCCCCAGATCGTTGATCAGCCAAAGCGGCGCGAGCGTGCCGGCCTCGGGCGAGCGGTCAGCGAGATCGATCGCGTGCACGAACACGACAAGCAAAGCCGCAATCCCTCGCAGCCGCTGGATCGAGCCGAGTCGCGCGGCTTCGGCAGGCAATCGGCTCATCTCGGTCACCGCCTGACTTTAGACGCCGAGCCGTTTCGCAGCCGTTAAGCGGCGTAGTCCGGCGCGGCCGGCCCAATCATCGCGTCCTCCGTTTCTCTGGTTAGCACTCTATCAAAGTTTCGCGCCTATTCACCTCGCTCGAGGAGCAGGCGAACGGATGAGTGCTTTCGGCAAGCGTGGCGGAATTGGCGGCAACGGTGCTCGGCCGTCATTCGGTGTTGCGCGCCCGATGCAGGCAAGCTCGGCGCCGGCCAAGGACTTCGCGCCGTCGCCGTCTGCAGCCGAAGCCTATCCAGATGCCGAGCCGATCGCGCCGCCGCTCGACGCGATGGCGCGCCTTGCCGAACGCCAGGCCGCGTCCGGCGAGGCGGGCAGCTCCAAGGTCGAGGGCTTCGAATCCTCGGTTCACAAGATCAAAGAGCAGGTGCTTCCCCGCCTACTCGAGCGCGTCGACCCGGAAGCCGCCGCTTCGCTCTCCAAGGACGAGCTGGCCGAGGAATTCTCGCCGATCATCGGAGAAGTGCTTGCCGAGCTGAAAATCACGCTGAACCGGCGCGAGCAATTCGCGCTCGAGAAAGTGTTGATCGACGAGCTGCTGGGCCTCGGACCGTTGGAAGAGCTGCTGGCCGATCCGGACGTGTCCGACATCATGGTCAACGGGCCGCAGCAGACCTATATCGAGCGCAAGGGCAAGCTCGAGATCGCGCCGATCCAGTTTCGCGACGAAGAGCATCTGTTCCAGATCGCCCAGCGAATCGTCAACCAGGTCGGCCGCCGCGTCGACCAGACCACGCCGCTGGCCGACGCCCGCCTGAAAGACGGCAGCCGCGTCAACGTCATCGTGCCGCCGCTCAGCTTGCGCGGCACGGCCATCTCGATCCGTAAATTCTCCGCCAAGCCGATCACCATCGACATGATGGCGAAGTTCGGCTCGATGTCGGAAAAGATGGCGACGGCGCTCAAGATCGCGGGCGCCTGCCGATTCAACATCGTCATTTCCGGCGGCACCGGCTCGGGCAAGACGACGATGCTCAATGCCCTGTCGAAGATGATCGACCCGGGCGAGCGCGTGCTGACCATCGAAGACGCGGCCGAGCTTCGTCTGCAGCAGCCGCATTGGCTGCCGCTGGAAACGCGGCCCGCGAACCTGGAAGGCCAGGGCGCGATCACCATTCGCGACCTCGTCATCAACGCACTGCGTATGCGCCCGGACCGCATTATCCTGGGCGAAATCCGTGGCTCCGAGTGTTTCGATCTGCTCGCCGCGATGAACACAGGCCATGACGGCTCAATGGCGACGCTTCACTCCAACTCGCCGCGCGAATGCCTGGCGCGCATGGAGAACATGGTGATGATGTCGGACATCAAGGTGCCCAAGGAAGCGATCAGCCGCCAGATCGCCGACTCGGTCGATCTGATCGTCCAGGTCAAGCGCCTGCGCGACGGCTCGCGCCGCGTCACCGACATCACGGAAGTGATCGGAATGGAAGGCCCGGTGATCGTTACCCAGCAGCTCTTCAAATTCGAGTATCTGGAGGAAGGCGCCGACGGCAAGATCATCGGCGAATACCGGAGCTCGGGCCTGCGCCCCTACACCCTCGACAAGGCCAAGCAGTTCGGGTTCGATCAGGCCTTTCTGGAAGCCTGCCTGTAAGCGGAACCCAGTGCCGCAGAAAGCATTACACCTCCGCAACCAACGGAGGACCCCATGGGCCGCAATGTCACGCTGAGCATCGGTGCACTGATCCTGCTCGTCATCGTCGTCGCTTTCCTGTTCTGACCAGGCAGGCCTAGCCACCCCGCTCCCGAAACGATAAGCCTGCGCCGCAGCACGGGAATCGGCAAAGCCGATGCTGTGCGCATGGCGCGCGCGCATCGTATCGCGAACGGGGGATTACATGACGAAAGCTTCCGACCTCTTCATCCAATGTCTTGAAGAGGAGGGCGTCGAATATATCTTCGGCGTGCCCGGGGAAGAAAATCTCGACATGCTCGACAGCCTGTCGCGGTCGACCCAGATCAAGCTCATTCTCACGCGCCACGAACAGGGCGCCGGCTTCATGGCCGCGACCTATGGCCGCCACACCGGCAAGACCGGCGTGTGCATGGCAACGCTCGGGCCGGGCGCGACCAACTTTGTGACCGCCGCCGCTTACGCTCAGCTGGGCGGCATGCCGATTCTGATGGTGACCGGTCAGAAGCCGATCAAGAAGTCGAAGCAGGGCCGGTTCCAGATTCTCGACGTGGTCGACATGATGCGGCCGATCACCAAGTTCACACACCAGCTCGCCAGTGCCGACAATATCCCGAGCCGCGTCCGCGAGGCGATCCGCCTGGCGGAGGAGGAAAAGCCCGGCGCCACTCACCTGGAATTCCCCGAAGACGTCGCCGACGAACAGACCGACTCCAAGCCGATCAAACCGAGCATGGCGCGCCGGCCGCTTGCGGAGCCGAAGGCGGTGCGCGCCGCGGTGAAGCGGATGGAGGACGCCAAGTCTCCGATCCTCGTGATCGGCGCCGGCGCGAACCGCAAGATCACCGGCCGCATGCTGCTTCAGCTGGTCGAAAAGACCGGCATTCCGTTCGTGACGACGCAGCTTGGCAAGGGCGTTATCGACGAGACGCACCCGAAGTTCGTCGGCTGCGCGGCGCTGTCAGCAGGCGACTTCGTCCACCGCGCGATCGAGGCGGCCGATCTGATCATCAATGTCGGCCATGACGTGATCGAGAAGCCGCCCTTCTTCATGCGCGAAGGCGGCGCCGACGTGATCCATATCTCCGCCAAATCGGCCGAGGTCGATCCGGTCTATTTCCCCTCCATCGAAGTGATCGGCGACATCGGCAACGCGATCTGGCAGATCAAGGAAGACATCACCCCGTCGGGCAAATGGGCGTTCGACGACATGCTGCGCTTCCGCAAAGGCGAAGTCGACCACACCGCCAGCCTGGACGGCGATGCCCGTTTCCCGATCTTCCCGCCGCACCTGGTCCGCAAGGTGCGCGAGGCGATGCCGGCCGACGGCATCATCTGCCTCGACAATGGCGTCTACAAAATCTGGTTCGCCCGCAACTACGCCGCGCGCCAGCAGAACACCGTCCTGCTCGACAATGCACTGGCGACGATGGGTGCGGGCCTCCCGTCTGCCATGGCGTCGGCGATGGTCTATCCCGACCGCAAGGTGATGGCGATCTGCGGCGACGGCGGCTTCATGATGAACAGCCAGGAGATGGAGACCGCGGTCCGCCTTGGCCTCAACATCACCGTGCTTATTCTGAACGATAACAGCTACGGCATGATTCGCTGGAAGCAGGCCAATATGGGCTTCAAGGATTGGGGCCTGACCTATGGCAATCCGGACTTTGTGAAGTACGCAGAGGCCTATGGGGCGAGCGGCCATCGGGTGACCAGCGCCGAGATGCTTCCCGGCTTGCTGAAAGAATGTCTGGAGACTCCAGGCGTCCACCTGATCGATTGCCCGGTGGATTATTCGGAAAACGACCAGATCCTGAACACCGACATCAAGCAGCTGTCGAAGGCGCTTTGAGCTCAGCGATGACCAAGCTGAAAGATATCTATCCCCTCTACCTCGCGAATGAGGCGTGGAGCGGCAATGCCGATCTGGAGGTTACCGACAAGTTTACCGGCGAGGTCGCGTTTCGGGTTGCTCTGGCCGGGGCCGAGCAGATCGACGCCGGCATCGCCGCAGCCGTCGAGGCCGCCGAGCCGATGGCGCGGATGGCATCGTACGAGCGGCAGGATGTGCTGATGCATTGTGTCGCCCGCTTCAAGGAGCGGTTCGACGAACTCGCCTATGCGCTGTGCGTCGAGGCCGGCAAGCCGATCAAGGACTCGGAAGGCGAGGTCAGGCGGCTGATCGACACGTTCCGCATCGCCGCCGAGGAATCAGTGCGGATGACGGGCGAGGTCCAGCCGCTCGACATCTCCTCCCGCGCACGTGGGTATCAGGGCATCTGGAAGCGGGTGCCGATCGGCCCCTGCTCTTTCATCTCGCCATTCAACTTTCCCCTGAACCTCGCCGCACACAAGATAGCGCCGGCGATCGCCGTCGGCTGCCCGTTCGTGATGAAGCCCGCCAGCCGCACGCCCCTGGGCGCGATCATAATGGGGGAGGTGCTTGCCGAGACGGACCTACCCAAGGGCGCGTTCTCAATCCTGCCCGCGAGCCGCGACGGGGCCGATCTGTTCACCGAGGATGACCGTCTAAAGTTGCTGTCCTTCACCGGCTCGCCCGGCGTGGGCTGGGACCTGAAGGCCAAGGCCGGCAAGAAGAAGGTGGTGCTCGAACTCGGCGGCAATGCGGCAGTGGTAATCGACCGCGATGCCGATCTGGATGACGCTGTCGAGCGCACCGTGTTCGGCGCCTTCTACCAGTCGGGCCAAAGCTGCATCGGCGTGCAGCGCATCATCGTCCATGACGAAGTGTACGACGCGTTCCGCGACAAGCTCGTCGCCAAGACCAGGACGCTGATTGCCGGCAACCCCCACGATCGCGATACATTTGTCGGCCCGATGATCGACGTGAAGGAAGCGCTGCGGCTCGACACCTGGGTGCAAGAGGCCGTAGCGGGGGGCGCGAAGCTGTTGTGCGGCGGCAAGCGGGAAGGCGCTATGCTCGAGGCGACGCTGCTGGAAGAGGTCGATCGCGACACCAAGCTGAACCGCGAGGAAGCCTTTGGCCCAGTCGCGTTCTTCGAGCGCTTCAAGACCTGGGACGAGGCGCTCGCCATCGTTAATGACTCGAAGTTTGGCCTGCAGGCCGGCATCTTCACGCGCGACATCTTCAAGGTGCTAGACGCCTGGGATCATCTCGACGTCGGCGGCGTCGTCGTTAATGACGTGCCCAGCTACCGCGTCGACAACATGCCCTATGGCGGCGTGAAGGACAGCGGCTTGGGACGCGAAGGCGTGCGGTTTGCGATGGAAGACATGACTGAAATCCGCAATCTCGTCATCCGCCGCGGCCCCGCCACGCCGCCGCAGCAGATGGGCGAGTGAGACTTTGGTAAAGGCCCGGTAAGGTCGCCGTTTAACGCTTCCTCCATCCCGCGCTGGCAAAAACCGGTCATGACAGATCGGGACATGACGGACGGACAAACGCGGCGTGACCTGATCCTCATGGGAGTCACCATCGCCGCGACCGTGTTGCTGGTCGGCTCGGCCGGTTCGGCGCTCACTCTCGCGGTGCGGAACGTGGCCGGCGAAGCCGCCGTCAACCAGCTGCTCAGCGTTTCCGCCATTCTGAACGTCGCTCTGCTGCTGTTCAGCTGGCGCCGCTATGCGGAGTTCCGCTCGGAATCAGGGCGCCGCAAGCAGGCCGAGCAGCGACTCGACAAGCTATCGCGCCAGGACGGGCTCACCGGACTGCTGAATCGGGCGGCCTTTTTCGAAACTGGAGAGGCGCGCCTGCGCAAGGCGCGGCGGCGGAGCAAGAACGCAGCGTTGCTTTTGCTCGATCTCGATCACTTCAAGGCGGTGAACGACGTCAATGGCCATCCGGTCGGCGACACGACGCTACAGCTCGTCGCCGCGCTGATCGAAGCCAATCTGCCCGATGGGGCTCTGGTCGGCCGGCTGGGCGCCGACGAGTTCGCGGTGTTGCTGCTGTCGGACCATGCCGCCGGTGAAGCGGATCTCCTGGGTGAGAAGCTCGTCGAGGAACTCGGCCGACGTTTGGAAGTCGGCGGCGCGACCGTGCATACCGGCGCCTCGATCGGCCTCGCAAATGGGGAAGGCGACGCGGATACGCTCGACCGGCTGTTGCGCCGGGCCGACATCGCTATGTTCGCCGCCAAGCACGCCGGCCGCAATCGCCTGTGCTGGTTCGACCAGTCGATGGAACGCGAGCTGCATATGCGCAGCGCCATCGAGAACGGCATCCGCGACGGCATCCCGCTCGGTCAGTTCGTGCCTTATTACGAGCAGCAGATCGACCTCGCGACTGGCAAGCTGCACGGCTTCGAGATGCTGGCGCGCTGGGAGCACCCGACCCGAGGCATCATTGCGCCTGATGTTTTCATTCCGATCGCCGAGGAATGCGGCCTAATCGCCGACCTCTCCATGTCGGTGATGCGCCAGGCGCTTGAGGAAGCGAAGAACTGGGATGCGTCGCTGACCCTTTCAGTCAACATCGCCCCCGCCCAGCTGCGCGACCCCTGGTTTGCGCACAAGATCGTAAAGCTGCTCGTTGAGACCGGCTTCCCCGCCAACCGGCTGGAAATCGAGATCACCGAGCGCTCGCTCGCCGAGAATATGGGCGTGGCCCAGTCGGTAATCGGCAGCCTCAAGAACCAGGGCGTGCGCCTGGCGCTCGACGATTTCGGCACGGGCTATTCGTCGCTTTCCAATCTGCGCGCGCTGCCGTTCGACCGCGTCAAGATCGATCGCAGCTTCGTCACCACCCTCGGCAGCAGCGCGGAAAGCGCCTCGATCGTCAATGCCATCACGCGGCTGAGCGACAGCCTCGGCATTCCCGTGACGGCCGAAGGCGTCGAAACGCCGGAGATCGAGGCTCAGCTGAAAACGCTCGGCTGCTATCAGGGTCAAGGCTGGCATTTCGGCAAGCCCATGGACGTGGCTGCGGTGCGCGCGATGCTTGCCGAGCGCGACCTGCTGCCGGTGCGCCGCCTGGCAGCGCCGGCGGGCGAACGCATTCGCGAGCTGCGGCGCCAGGCATAGACTTGGGCGGGGCGCGACCCTAAGTCGCGCCCGATGCGTTTCGGCTTCCACAAGATGCACGGTCTGGGCAACGACTTCGTCGTGATCGATGCGCGTGCGAAGCCGGTCAGCATCGATGCCGCCCGCAGCCACGCGATCGCCGACCGGCAGCGCGGCATCGGCTGCGACCAGCTGATCCTCCTGGAGCCGAGCGATTGTGCGGACCTCCGCATGCGCATCTTCAACGCGGATGGCGCGGAGGTCGAACAGTGCGGCAATGCGCTCCGTTGCGTGGCGCAGCTCACCGGGGCGGGGCGGATCGAGACAAGGGCCGGACTGACGGCGGCGTCGGCGCACGGGGCCCTAATCAGCATCGATATGGGGATGCCGCGTTTCGGCTGGGACGAGATCCCGCTCAGCTATGCGGTCGACACGGCCGACGTGCCCGCCGCCTGGGGCGAGCTGGACCACGGTGTCACGTTGAACGTGGGCAATCCGCACATCGTCTTCTTCGTGCCCGACCCCGATGCCGTGCCGCTCGCCGAGTTCGGGCCTAGCATCGAGCACGACCCGATGTTTCCTGACAGAGTGAACGTGAATGTCGCAGAGGTAACCGGCCCCTCGTCGCTGCGCCTTCGGGTTTGGGAGCGCGGGTCCGGTCTCACCCAGGCCTGCGGCACTGGCGCTTGCGCCACTGCCGTTGCTGCAATCCGCCGCAAGCTCGTGCAATCGCCCGTTACGGTGTCGCTGCCGGGAGGCGATCTCGTCATTGCCTGGGCGCCTGGAGAGAGCGTCCGCATGAGCGGGCCCGCGACCCATGTCTTCTTCGGCGAAGCGGAGCTGGAGGCTTTCGGATGAGCGAGGTCATCACCCTCGGCTGCCGCCTCAACATCGCCGAAAGCGAAGCAATCCGAGCCATGCTGCCGGAGGAGGACCTGGTGGTCGTCAACAGCTGCGCAGTGACCGAGGAAGCAGTGCGCCAGACGCGCCGCGCCATTCGCCGGGCCCATCGCGAGCGGCCGGACGCGCGCATTCTCGTCACCGGTTGCGCGGTCGAGGTCGAGCGCGCGATGTTTGCGGCCATGCCAGAGGTGAGCGGCCTGGTGAACAACCTGGCGAAGCTCAACCCGGCTCTCTATCGTTGCCCTGGAGCCGGCCGGGGCCCAGATCTTTCTGCAGTGGGACTGGGTCTCGGCCTTTGCAAAGATGACGAGAAAAGGCACGCCCGCGCCTTCGTCGAAGTGCAGAATGGCTGCGATCACAGCTGCACCTTCTGCATCATCCCGCAGGGACGCGGACCCAGCCGTTCCCTGCCGGCGGGCGGCGTGATCGAGCAGATCAAGGCGCTGGTGGATGGAGGCTGCCATGAAGCCGTGCTCACCGGCGTTGACCTGACCAGCTATGGCGATCTGCCCGGCGACAGCCTTGGGCTGCTGGTCGAACGCATACTCAAGGCTGTGCCGGCCCTGCCCCGGCTGCGCCTGTCCTCGCTCGACCCGATGGAAGTCGACGACCGACTGTTTGCGCAGATTGCCGGCGAGCCCCGGCTGATGCCGCATTTGCACCTCTCACTACAGGCGGGCGACGACCTGATCCTGAAACGGATGAAGCGGCGGCATCTCCGCGCCGATGCCATCCGGCTGGTGGAGCGGATCAAGGTCGCGCGGCCGGACGTGGCGATTGGCGCGGACCTGATCGCCGGCTTTCCCACCGAGAGTGAAGCGATGTTCGCAAACAGCATGGCGATCGTCGAAGAATGCGACGTGGTGTTCGGCCACGTCTTCCCCTATTCACCCCGTCGAGGCACCCCTGCGGCGCGCATGCCTCAGGTCGAACCGGAAGTGATCCGCGCCCGCGCCAGGCGGCTGCGTGAGGCCTGCGCCGAGCGGCAGGTCCGCTGGCTCGACAGGCTGGTCGGCACCATGCAGAGCGTGCTGATCGAGCTGGACGGCCGAACCGGGCATGCGGAGAGTTTCGCCAAAGTGCAGATGGAGGCTTTGTTACCGCCCCGTTCGATTCAGCGCGTGCGGATTGTCGCGCGCCGAGGCGACACGCTGATCGGGGCGACCGCATGAGCGACGCACGCTGGCACGACAAGTTGCTCGGTGGTTTCCGGCGCACATCGGGGCGGCTGACGGAGAACCTGACCGGCCTTCTTACCAAGTCGGCGCTCGACCGCGCAACGCTGGACGAGATCGAGGATGCGCTGATCGCGTCCGATCTGGGCCCAGCCATGGCCGCCCGGATACGCGAGCGCCTGTCTGAAGGGCGGTTCGAACGTGGTCTCTCCGACCATGACCTGCGCGAGATCGTGGCCGAGGAAATCGAGAAGGCGCTCGCCCCCGTCGCAGAGCCGCTGGAGGTCGATGCCTTCCCCCGCCCGCAGGTTATCCTCGTGATCGGGGTCAACGGCTCGGGCAAGACCACGACCATCGCAAAGCTAGCCCGCCTGTTCCTGGAACAGGATTATGGCGTGATGCTCGCCGCCGGCGATACGTTCCGCGCCGCCGCGATCGAGCAGCTGCGCATTTGGGCCGACCGGATCGGCGTGCCGATCATGGCCGGTGCCGAAGGCGGCGATTCAGCGGGGATCGTCTGGGATGCGGTCAAGCAGGCGACCGCGACCGGCATTGATGTTCTGATCGTCGACACGGCTGGGCGTCTTCAAAACAAGCGCGAGCTGATGGACGAACTCGCCAAGATCCGGCGCGTGCTCGGACGGCTCAACCCCGAAGCGCCGCACGATGTCGTGCTGGTACTCGACGCCACGACAGGCCAGAACGCGCTCAGCCAGATCGAGGTGTTCAAGGAAGTAGCGGGCGTGACCGGTCTGGTTATGACCAAGCTCGATGGCACCGCGCGGGGCGGCGTGCTGGTTGCGGCGGCCGAAAAGTTCGGCATGCCGATCCACGCGATCGGGGTGGGCGAAGGCATGGACGATCTGCGGCCGTTCGACCCGCGGGAAGTAGCGCAGATGATTGCGGGAGTAAGCGAGTGAACGAAGCGACCAAACCGCGCGAACTCTCGCCCGGGCTGCGCATGGCAGTCGACTTTGGACCCCTTGCGGTCTTCTTCATCGTCAACTCGCTCGCCGACGGGCCGAAGTTGCTCAAGGTGATGATGGCGACCACCGCCTTCATGGTCGCGATCGCCATTTCAATGGTCGTCAGCCGCGTGAAAGCCGGGCGCATCTCGCCGATGCTGTGGATTTCAGGCGGCCTAGTGTTCTTGTTCGGGGGCCTCACGCTCTGGTTCCGCGACGAGACTTTCATCAAGATGAAGCCGACCATCGTCTACGCGATGTTTGCCGTCATCCTGGCCTATGGCGCGGCAACCGGGAAGCCGCTTCTGAAGCTGCTATTGGAGAGCGCCTATCCGGGCCTGAACGAGGCCGGCTGGCGCAAACTGACGATCAACTGGATCGGCTTCTTTTCCTTCATGGCCGTGCTCAACGAGGCGGTGTGGCGAACCCAGAGCTGGGACTTCTGGGTCGGCTTCAAGCTTTGGGGCGCGGTGCCGCTGACGTTGCTGTTCGCTATCCTGAACATCCCGATGCTGATGAAGCATGGCCTGAGCGACGGGAAAGAGGCACCGCTGCCCCCTGAGGGCTAGACGGCAGCGGCCATTTCCGGCTCCTGATCGGCACGTTCGACGCCGCGGCCGTCCAGGTTCCGGCCGACGAATTCCCAATTGATCGCCCGCTTCAGCAGCGCGTCGACATAGTCGGCGCGGGCATTGCGATAGTCGATGTAGTAAGCGTGCTCCCACACATCGAGGGTGAGCAAAGGCGTCATGCCTTCGTGCGCGACCGGCGTGTCGCCATCGTGCAGCGAAGTGATCTTCAGCTCGCCCCGGTCGAGCACGAGCCAACCCCAGCCGCTGGCAAAATGACCGACCGACTCGGCCTTCAGCTTCTCCAGCATCGCGTCGAGCGAGCCGAACGCGTCATCGATCTTCTGCCGCAGCACGCCGGTCGGCTGCTGCGGCTCCGGGCTCAGGCACTGCCAGTAGAAACTGTGGTTCCACAGCTGACCCGAGTTGTTGAACAGCCCCCTATTGCCACGCTCGCGGGCGGCGCGGATCACGTGGGAGAGACGGCGATCACCTAAACCGGCCTCCGCCGCCTGCTTGTTGGTGTTCGTCACATAGGTGCCGTGGTGCTTGCCCCAATGAATCTCGAACGTCTCGGCGGAAATGATGTCGCCGAACGCGTTGGTGGCATAGGGCAAGGGCGGCAGTTCGAAAGCCATGGTGTTCCTCCGGTGATTGGGTCCGCCATCCAACGCACCGAAGCGCCTTCCGGCACGCGGCAATCTCTCGGTCAGTCGTGAAAAGCCAATCGATCAGCCGGGCTTTCGCACCGAGAAGCGGGTCAGTTCCTTTTTCGGTACGTCCCAGTGCGGGGCGAGTTCGCTGGCCTTCCGGTAATCGGCAAGGGCGCTTGCATAGTCGCCGCCCAGCTCATGACTGATGGCGCGGCCGTAATGGGCCAGTTCGGGCCGTCGCGTTCGCCGCTCCAGCGCCGCGCCGAACAGGTCGCGCGCCTGCTGCCAGTCGCGCTTCACCTTCAGCACCAGGGCGGCCTTGTTGAGATAGGCGTCCGCCTCGGCCGGGTTCAGCCGGATGGCGCGGTCGTAATCGGCGGTCGCGCCGGCCCAGTCGCTTAGCCGCGCCCGCAGGATGCCTCGATTGACGTAGGTCGCTACCTGATCGTCGAAGGTCAAAGCTTCCTCGGTTAACGCACGGTCGCAGATATCGACGGCGCCCTTGGACGCCCGCTCCTTGTCCGCCGCTTCGAAACACATGCGGGCAAGGCCCGATCCGATCACCAGGCTGGACCCGTCGGCAGCGCCGGGCAACAGGACAGCGGCCGCGAGTAAGGGGAAGCAACGCATTCCACCCTCCATCACTAGTGCGTCAGACTATCACGAATGCTCAAGCTGCAGCAAATCGTGACGGCGCAAAGCATGACGCAGCTGGTCGTAGGTGAGCGACAATGCCTTCGCCGTCACGCGCTGATTGTAGCGGCAGCGGCGCAGCGCCGCTTCGAGCAGCCGCCGCTCATGCGCCTCGCACGCCGCTTTGAAGTCGGCGCAATCGAGATCGTCGTTGGCGGGTGCTGGCGATGCGGTCTGGGTTGCCTGCGGGCCGGGCGACATCGACCGTGCCGCATCCCCTTTCGGCGTCCAGGGAGAGGCGAAGGGGTCGAATTCGATCGAGTCGATCGCACGCGTCGGGTCCTCCCAGCGATAGACGGCGCGCTCGACCACGTTGCGCAACTCGCGGACATTGCCCGGCCATTCGTAGCCGACCAGCGTCTCCATCGCGGTCTTGGAGAAGCCCGGCCATTTGTCCCAGCTTAACTCGGCAGCCATGCGCCGGCCGAAATGCTCGACCAGCACCGGCACATCGCCTTCGCGGGCGCGGAGCGGCGGCAGGGTGATGACTTCGAAGCTCAGCCGGTCGAGCAGGTCGGCGCGGAAGCGATTCTGTTCGACCAGCGCGGGCAGATTCTCGTTGGTCGCGGCGACGATACGGACGTCGACCCGGACCGGCCGCGACGACCCGATCCGCGTCACTTCGCCATATTCGACCGCGCGCAGCAGCCGCTCCTGCGCGGCCGCCGACAGGGTGCCGAGTTCGTCGAGGAACAGCGTGCCGCCATCGGCCTCCTCGAAGCGCCCCGCGCGGGCCTTGGTCGCGCCAGTAAAGGCGCCGGCTTCATGGCCGAACAGCTCCGCTTCGATCAGCGTCTCGGGCAGCGCCGCGCAGTTCATGATGATCAGCGGCCCGTCCCAGCGCGGGCTCAGGCGGTGCAGGCGTTCGGCCACGAGTTCCTTGCCGGTTCCCCGCTCGCCAATGACCAGCACCGGGCGGTTGAGCGCAGCCGCCCGGCTCGCCCGCTCGACCGAGTCGAGAAAGGCGAAGGACTGGCCAATGAATGCACCTTCCCGCTCCATCGCCGAAACATGGCGAAAAATCCCAACGCTTGGCAAGCGGCTTTTCTCTACGTCGCGGACTTGCGATCGAAAACCGCGGTTTTCCGCGAGTTTTCTGAGTTGGCACGGCCCCTGCAAAGTATGAGCCGAAGCCGCTGGCAAGGCGGCGAACAGACAGGATCAAGGGAGCACGCCATGTTCACTTTCGAAACCAAGAAGACCTTTTCCGCCATCCTCTGCACCGTCCTCTTCAGCGCCACCTGCGTGCTAAGCGCGGTCGGGCCGGCCGGCGCGGTCGACGTTCGCACCGTTTCTGCCGTCAGCACCCCTCTCGCTTGACGGCATAACCTGCCGGGGCGCTCGGCCCCCTTGTAGCGCCCCGGCATCCTTTCAGTTTCAGGAGTAACGATATGGGTATCTTCAGCCGGACCAGAGACATTGTCGCCGCCAACATGACCGACCTGCTGGATCGGGCCGAAGACCCGGCAAAGATGATCCGTATGATCATCCTCGAGATGGAAGAAACTTTGGTCGAGGTGCGCGCCTCTGCCGCGCGCACTATCGCCGATCAGAAGGAAATGCGCCGTCACATCGCCAAGCTCGAAAACCTGCAGGAAAGCTGGAACGAGAAGGCCGAACTGGCGCTGTCCAAAGGCCGCGAGGACCTCGCCAAGGCAGCGCTGATGGAAAAGCGCAAGGCGGCCGACATGGCCGACCAGCTGAAGGCCGAAATCGGCGTGCTGGACGATGCGTTGCAGGCGTCCGAAGCCGATATTGCCAAGCTGCAGCAGAAACTGCGTGAAGCCCGCGCCCGCCAGAACACGATCGTGACGCGCCTGGAAAGCGCGCATAACCGGATCAAGCTGCGCGAGGCTTATTCCGGCGCCCGCGTCGAAGACGCGTTCAGCCGCTTCGAGGTGCTCGAGCGTCGCGTCGACTTCGCCGAGGGCCGCGCCGACGCTGCCGGCCTGGGTGAGCCCAAGACTTTGGAAGACCAGTTCACCGAGCTGCGCTCGAGCGACCAGGTCGATGAGGAGCTGGAAGCGCTGAAAGCGCGCATCGCCAGCCGGGGAGCCTGAGCCATGGACGACGTCTTGGTCCCCGTATTCGTCTGCGGTTTCCTCTTCATCGGAATGCCGTGGATCATCCTTCACTACATCACCAAGTGGAAGCAACAGTCCGGCACCATCACGCGTGAGGACGAGAACCTCCTTGAGGAACTCTACGAAACCGCTCGCCGTCTGGACGACCGCCTGCACTCGATCGAACGCATCATGATTGCGGAGAATCCGGAGCTGGAGGTTCGCCGTCCCGCCGCCGAACTGCCCCGCGCCGAAATCCGCCAGCTCAGGGAGAGATAAGATGGCTGAGAGCCGCACCCGTTTTTATCTGAACAAGCAGAACAAGAAGTGGTTGGGCGTCTGCTCCGGCATCGCCGACTATATGGGATGGGACGTGACCCTGGTCCGCATCGGCATGGTGGTCATCACCCTTGCCGGCGCCTTTCCCTGGTCGCTCATCGCCTATCTGGCGACGAACTGGGCCGCCAAAGAGCGCCCGCACGGCCTTTATAGCGACAAGGAAGAAGAGCAGTTCTGGCAGGGCGTCCGCCGCTCGCCGGCCCGCAGCACCCGCGAAGTCCGCGGCAAGCTGCGCGACATCGATCGCCGCCTGGCGGACGTGGAACTCTACTACACCAGCCGCAACCGTCGCCTGGCCGACGAAATCGACAGCCTGCGCTAAGCGCACGCCACAAGAATAGGGGAGCAGAACAATGAGCTGGGGTGGACCGCTTTTCGTCCTCGCGATCATCGCAATGTCGTTCGCGGGCTGGATCGTGACGACCTGGATCAGGGCCAAGCACGGCTATCCGGTCGAAGGCGAATGGGGCGGCACTGTCGTCAAGAGCGACTTGGCCGACAAGCGCAAGGTCGAGCTGCTGGAAGCCGAGAACGGCAAGCTGCATGGCCAGGTGAGCCGGCTCGAGGAGCGGATCGCAGTGCTTGAGCGGATCGCCACCGACCCCGCCGAACGGACGGCGCGCGAAATCGACGCGCTACGCTAAAGGGAGCGAAAAATGGAAAAGATGATGTTCATTCGAGATATGGCGCCGGTGATCGCCCTGCTCGGTTTTCTCGCCATCGGCGGCTGGATCTTCACCACCTGGCTGCGCGTGAAGAACGGCTATCCGCTGGACGGCACCTGGGGCAACCCGGTCTATCCGAAGAGCGACAACGAAGCGGTCGAGCGGATCAAGCTGCTGAGCCAAGAGAATGCCCAGCTTCGCGCAGAGCTCGGCTCGATCAAGGACCGCCTCGGCAATGTGGAGCGGATCGTGACGGACGAGAGCCATCGGCTCGCCGACGAGATCGACAAGCTGCGCCTGCCCAACTGACCCGTCGCTGCGCATTCAATCAGGAAGACGTGACATGAACCCGTTCGAAATGGTGATCGGCATCGTGCTGATCGTGACGATAGGCCGCATCCTGCAGACCAAGTTCGGAGGCCGCCGCCACGGCCCGCCGGGCAGCGTCGTCGCCGACGATGGCGAAAGCCGCCGGCTCCGTGACGAAGTGCGGACCCTCAAGGAGCGTGTCGCCGTGCTGGAGCGGGTGATCACAGACGATCGCGGTTCCAGAGAGCTGGACCGCGAGATCGAAGCTTTGCGGTCCCGCGACGCCTGAGCGCCGCCCGCCGAGGAGAGAAGAGATGGAACCGACCGTCTATCTGCAAGTGGGAATATTGGGCCTGGCCGGGATCGGCATGGTCACCGCCGGGGCGCTGCGCGGCTGGAAAGGCTGGCTCGAGCTGAAGCGGCTGGAGTTCCAGGTGCGCAACGCCGAGACCGCCTTCCCGGCCCCGAACACCACCTCGCGTATCGAGATCGCCGACCTGAAGGAACGCATCCGCAAGCTGGAAGCCATTGCTGCGGGCGTGGATTTGTAACCTTCGTCATGCCGGACTTGATTGGGCAGCCCGCCTTTTTCCTCGCGGCATGAAGAATAAGGTGGACCCCGGATCAAGTCCGGGGTGACGACCGGATGGGCAGACCCTATCTGCCACACCGTGCAGACCCTGCCCGACATCCTCGACGACTATGAACTGCTCGAAGCCGACGACCGTTACCGGCTGCTGATCGATCTCGGCCGCGGGCTTGAACCGATGCCGGACCCGCTCAAGACCGATGCCACGCTGGTGCGCGGCTGCTCGGCCTCTGTCTGGGTCTATCCTACTCGGCAAGGGGAGCGGCTCCACTTTCTCGCCGACTCCAATGCCGCGATCACCAAGGGGATCATCGCGCTGGTGCTCTTGACGGTGCAGGACCGCACGCCTGCCGAGATCCTGGCAACGGACATCGAGGGCGAACTCGCGCCCTTCGACCTACGCAACCAACTGAGCTCCAACCGCACCCAGGGCATACCGAACATGATCGCGCTGATCCGGCAGACGGCGGAGCGGTACGCCTAGGCCGCCTTCCGCTCCTCGGCACGCTTCAGCACGTCATAGGCCGCCTGCACCTGGCGGAAGCGGTCGGCGGCGGCTTCATCGCCCGGCTTCACATCCGGATGATAGGCCTTGGCGAGCCGGCGCCAGGCGGATTTCACATCGTCGAAGCTCGCGTCAGACTCCAGCTCCAGCACGCCCAGCGCCCGCATCTCGTCGCGTGAGCGGCTGCCGTCTCCGGGTCCGCCCCAGGCATAGTGCCCCGACTGGCGATAACCCGACGCGCCGCGCAGATCATCGGCCTCCCGCGCCGCCGCTTCCTCCGCCGAAAGCCCTTCGAAATAGTCCCAATTCTTGTTGTACTCCGCCGCGTGCGCTTCGCAGAAATACCACCGTTCGGGGCTGTTGGGAGACTTGGGGGCGGGCCGGTCGCCAGGGTCGCCGCAGCCGTGCCGGTCGCACATCCGCACCTGCGTCGCGCCGCGTTCGCCGCCATAGGCGCGCCAGCGGGGAAAGCCCCAGTCATTCGAACGGGTGGAACGCGCCATATCAGCCAGATAGTCGTTGCTACGGCTTAGGCAACCGCCCGAACGGCACTACCTTATTCTCGGCGTCATGGCCGATGTCCGCGCTGCCCAGGAACGGGATGCCGGCGCGCTCGCACCAGATCCGGACCACCGCCTCCGGGGCGGCGCCGAATTCGGGGTCGTTCTGTGGAACCTTGCTGATCCTGCCGAGCCTGATGCCGGCCGCGCCCCGGATCGACGGATGCTGGGCGATCTGCGCCAGATCGCGATCGGTGCGGTACAGATATTCGTCCACTTCCTCGATCAGCAACTCGTGCCCGTTAAGGTCAGGCAAATGCCGCGTGCCGATCAGATGCGCTAGAATGACGATGTTGAACGCGGCGGCGGGGACGGCACCCAGCGATGGCTCCAGCGAAGCCGGCAAGCGCTCAATCAGCCAGTCAAGCGACCGGGCGACCGCCGCCTCGCCGCCGTCGCGCCTGATGTCGGCGGGCATTGGACCATGGGCGATGGTGCCGATGCCGCGCGCATAAAGCCCGCCCAGCAGCGTTCCTGCATCCGAATAGCCGAGATAGGTCTTCGCCGACGCCTCCGGCCCAAGCCCGTCAATCACCGCATCCACGATCCGGGCGGCGCCGTAGCCGCCGCGCGCGAACCACAGCGCATCGATTGCAGGATCGTTCGCCATCTCGATCACCGCTCCAGCACGCGCAATGTCGGCACCCGCAAAATGGCCGTCACGCAAGAAGCACTGCGGGTGCCAGACAAGTTCCGCCCGCCGATCGGCCAGAGGGGAGACGCGCTCCACCACATCCTGATCGATCCGGCAGCTCGGCGCGACGATGCCGATCCTCATGCCACTCCTCCTTGCCGGCTTGCCTTAACAGGCTAGTAGCGGGCGCATGACGGCTCACAAATCCTATTTCTTCTGCGGGATCGGCGGCAGCGGGATGCTGCCCCTCGCCTGCATCCTCCGCGAACAGGGAAGCACGGTGGCAGGATCGGACCGCGCGCTGGATCAAGGCCGCACCGCGCCGAAGTTTGAGTTTCTGCGCGCGCAGGGCATCGGCCTGTTTCCTCAGGACGGGAGCGGCGTCACTTCTCCTGAGCAACTGTTGGTGGCGTCGGCCGCCGTGGAGGAGACGGTGCCGGACGTACAGGCGGCGATGCGGCTCGGCTGCCGCCGCATGAGCCGGGCCGGGCTGCTCGCCGAGCTGTTCAACGCGGCCCCTGAGCGGATCGCGGTAGGCGGCACCAGCGGCAAGTCGACCGTCACGGGCATGATTGGCTGGATCTTGCACGCGTGTCAGCGCGAGCCGACGGTCATGAACGGCGCGGTGATGAAGAACTTCGTCAGCGACGATACCCCTTTCGCGAGCGCGCTGGTCGGCAAGGGCCAGGTCTTCGTCAGCGAAGTCGACGAAAGCGATGGCTCGATCTCGCTGTTCGACCCAACGATCGCGGTGCTCGGCAACATCAGCCTCGATCACAAGGAAATGGACGAGCTGCGCGCGCTGTTCGAGGATTTCGTCGGCAAGGCTCGGACCGCGGTGGTCAATATCGACCATCCCGAAGTGGAGGCGATCGCCAACGAACAGCATCAGGATCGTCTTCTGACCTTCGCCTTCGATCGTGAAGCCCAGCTGATCGGACACGAGCTGATCGAGGCGCCGCAGGGCGTCTCCTTCCACGTCACCGAACGGTCGAGCGGCGCCCATGCCGAAGTGCAGCTGCAGGTGCCTGGCCGTCACAATGCCGTGAATGCGCTGTCCGCTATCGGCGCTGCAGTTGCCGCCGGCGTCCCGCTCGATGAAGCAGCAGCGGCACTGGAAGGCTTCACCGGACTGAAGCGCCGGCTGGAGCGCGTCGGCGAGGGGGGTGGCGTCACCGTCTATGACGATTTCGGGCACAATCCCGACAAGATCGCTGCCACGCTCGATGCACTCCACGCCTTTCCCGGCCGGCTGATCGTCTTCTTCCAACCGCATGGCTATGGGCCTCTGCGGGTGGTGGGTGAGGAGCTGGTGCGCACGCTTGCCGACAGGCTCAAACCCGACGATCTGCTGATCCTGAGCGACCCCGTCTATTTCGGCGGCACTGTCGACCGATCGGTCGGCAGCGACACGATCGTCGAGGGCGTACGCGCCCTCGGCCGCGCAGCGGAACACATACCGCTCCGCCCGGACATCGCCCGCCGGCTCGTGGAGGTCGCGATGCCGGGCGATCGCATTGTCGTGATGGGCGCGCGCGACGACACCCTCAGCCTCTTTGCCGAGGAGCTGCTGGAGCGGTTCGGCTGAGACGAACGAGCTCCATCGGAATAGGCTAATAAATGATCAGTTTTATCGACTAACAATATATTTCTTGCTGCTAATCACCTCCTGCTGTATCGATAATCGATAAGTTCAGGAGAATCCGATGCCGCAATCCTATTCGCCCGCCCTGCCGATCGCCTATGTGCTGCTGCAGATACTCACTGTGCTGAACTGGCTGCTCGCGGCCGCCATGTTGGTGCTGATCTTCCTCTTTCCGGCGGAGGAGTGGATTCTTTCCTCGCTCGACCTCAAGCCCGGTGCCGAGGCCAATCGGATCATATTCGGCCTGCACGCGATCGCAGGCCTAGGCGTGATCGGCGTTCCGCTTAACCATCTGGTGCTGACCCGCCTCACTGCCATGATCGACTCGGTCCGCCGCGGCGATCCGTTCATCCGCGCCAATGCCCTCCGGCTGCGCCTCATCGCCTGGGTCTTGCTCGGCCTGCAGATCCTGGGCTTGATCATCAGCGGCATTGCGGAGACGCTCTCGCGGCCCGGTCACCCCATCGACATCGATGCCGGTCCTTCGATCAGCGGCTGGCTGGCAGTCCTGCTCACCTTCGTGCTCGCGCGGGTGTTTGCCGAGGGTGCGCTGATGCGCGAAGACCTCGAAGCGACGATCTGACCATGGCGATCAGAGTCACATTGGACGACATGCTGTACGCACGACGCATGACGCTCAGCCAGCTGGCAGAGCGGGTCGATATCACGCTTGCCAACCTCTCGATCCTGAAGACCGGCAAGGCGCGCGCCATGCGCTTCTCGACGCTCGACGCGATCTGCCGCGCGCTGGACTGCCAGCCCGGCGACATCCTCCAGTTCGCGCCGGGTGATGCTGAAAGAGACGACGAATGATCGCGCGCCTTTTCCCCCGACAGATGGACAATGGCTATCAGGGGCAGCGGCTCGCCGTATGGCTCCTGGGCCTGCTGGTCGCTCTCAAGCTGGTCATCGCGCTGAACTCGATGATCAACACCGAAATGGTCGCGGCCGGCGCTGACGGCTTCCCGCTCGACCGCTACGGGCCGGAAGGCGCGCACGCCGTCCTGATGCTGTTCGCGACCGGCGCGACGGCGCAGCTCACATTGGGCCTGCTCGGCGTAGCAGCGCTGGTCCGCTACCGGGCGATGGTGCCGCTGGTCTTCCTGCTGTTCGGCATCGAGTTCGTCACCCGCCGCCTGGTGCTAAGCGGCTATGCGGTCGAGCGTGCCGGCGATAGCCTCGCGCCGCTGTTCGTGAACGGCGCCTTTGCGCTTCTGCTGGCTGCGGGCCTGTTGCTGTCCCTCTGGCAGCGCCGCGGCCGGGGATAGTCCTCCCGTCGTCGGCTGCTATGCTGGCGCCGGAACAAAGCGGAGGAACGAATGGCGCGCGAATTCTCGATCATCGTCTATGGCGCGACCGGCTTCACCGGGCGGCTCGTGGCAGAATATCTCGCCGCCAACTACCCTGTGCTGGGCTGGGCGATGGCGGGGCGCAGCCCGGCCAAGCTGGAGCAGATCAGGGCGGAGATCGGTGCACCTGCCACCCTGCCCCTGGTCACCGCCGACGCTGCCGACCCGGCCAGCCTTGCCGCCTTGGTGCAACGCGCGGACGTGGTGATCACCACCGTCGGACCCTACCAGCTTTACGGCTCCGATCTGGTCGCGGCCTGCGCGGCGCACGGCACCGCGTATGTCGATCTCTGCGGCGAGCCCGGTTGGATGCGCGAGATGATCGACGCCCACCAGGAAGCGGCCAAAACCAGCGGCGCCCGCATCGTCTTCTCCTGCGGCTTCGACTCCATTCCGTTCGATCTCGGCGTCCAGCAGCTGCAAAAGCTCTGCATCGAGCGGTTCGGCACGCCCGCGCCCCGCATCAAAGGGCGGGTACGGGCGATGCAGGGCGGCTTTTCCGGCGGCACCGCGGCGAGCCTCAAGGCCACGCTTGCCGCCGCCGCGCGCAATCCGTCGCTGATCAAGGTGCTGGCCAGCTCCTTCGGCCTGACCCCCGGCTTCGAAGGGCCGGACCAGCCCAACATGATGCTGCCCCATTACGACAGCGCGGTGAACGCCTGGGTCGCGCCGTTCATCATGGCGCCGATCAACACCAAGAACGTGCACCGCACCAACGTGCTGCTCGGCACCCCCTATGGTCGCGGTTTTCGCTATGACGAAATGATGGTCGCGCCGGGCCTCGGCGAAATGGGCAAGGCCGCTGCCGAGGCGATCGCCAAGCTGAACCCGCTCGCGAGCGACAAGGGGCCCAAGCCCGGCGAAGGTCCGAGCAAGGAAGAGCGCGAAAGCGGCTTTTACGACATCCTCTTCATCGCCGAATATCCGGACGGCCGCACGGCGAAACTGTCGGTCAAGGGCGACCGGGACCCCGGCTATGGCTCCACTTCCAAGATGATCGCCGAAAGCGCGCTCTGGCTGGTCGAGGACGTGCAAGGCACGGGCGGCATCTGGACCCCCGGCGCTATCATGGGCGACGCGCTGGTCCAGCGGCTGCAGGCAAAGGCTGGCCTGACCTTCGCCATCGAATAGCGGGCCCGCTGAGGGCAGCATCTGACGGCAATCCGGCGAATCCATCCTATTCGGCCACTCGTCCGCCGAGTACTGCGGCTCTTCGACAGGGAGAAAATGCGTGCGGAAGCTGCTGGCAGGTTCGTTTTGCGTAGTGTTGGGTTTGGTGCCGGTCGCGGCGGGTGCTGCGGTCAGCGTCGATTTCTCCGATCAATCGGCGAGCTTCGTCACGCCGGTGGCCAACCCGTTGGTCTATCCGACCGTAAGCTTTTCCTCGGCCAATGGCCTTCGCGTATTTTCCTTTCCTGGCTTTCTCGACAAGGGCTTGTGCCCGCATGCCAATAATGCCTGCAGGTCAGAGGTGACCCTGGACTTTTCCAAGGTCGCGTCCAGCATCAGCTTCGACGTTCTTCAGGTCGACGAAACCGACAGCGTGCTGGCGGTGCAGGCACTGACCGCGGGCGGCAACGCCAGTCGCTCGGTCGCACTGACCCGCGGCTTCAACGTCAATCGTGTCACCCTGGACCTGAGCGGGGTCACCCAGCTGGTGCTGGACGGCACCTCTGACGAGGAAGGCGTGATCTACGATAACTTCCTGTTTGATCAGGCGATCTCCGCCGTGCCGGAACCGGCAGGCTGGGCGCTGATGATCGCCGGCTTTGGCCTTGCCGGAGCCGCCGCGCGCGGGCGTCGCCGCATCGCGCTTGCCTGATACGCGAAGCGCCCGCTGCTGGGGGGAAGCAGCGGGCGCCAACGCGGGAACACGAAGCTTGCGAAGGGGGTAAGCAAGCTTCGGAGAGTAGAACGGGCAGCCCCGCAGATGGTTCCTGATCTTGGTTAGGACGCAGGCGTAATATCTTGATTTCGCGCCTATTCACTTCGGCCCCGTCCATCCCTTATGGAGTGGTCATGACCGCTAAGATTTGCCTCCTCACCCTCGCTCTCCTCTCAACCGCCGCGCTCGCGCAGGCGCCGCAGTTCAGCACCGATCGGCTGACTAAGGACATCCGCACCCTCTCTTCGGACGAATTTGAAGGCCGCGGCCCGGCCACGCCCGGCGAGCAGAAGACGATCGCCTTTATCTCGCAAAGCATGGCAGCGGCCGGGCTGCAGCCGGCCGGTGACATGGAAGGCGGCAAGCGCGGCTGGTATCAGAAGGTGCCGCTGCTCCGCACTTCGATCCGCGATGCGGACCCGAAGCTGGTGCTCACCATCGCCGGCAAGGCGACGCCCATTACTCAGGGCGAGCAGATTTCCGTGCGCGCGCCGCTCACCGGCCAGAAGCACGTCAACGTCAACAACGCGCCCCTGGTGTTCGTCGGCTACGGCGTGACCGCGCCCGAGCGGAAGTGGGACGATTTCAAGGGGCAGGACGTCAAGGGCAAGATGCTCGTCGTCCTGGTCAACGACCCCGATTTCGAGACCGGCAAAGGCGATTTCGGCGGCAAGGCGATGACCTATTATGGCCGCTGGACCTACAAATACGAAGAGGCGGCCAAGCGCGGCGCGGCCGGCGTGCTGATCGTGCACGAAACCGATCCGGCTTCGTACGGCTGGAACACGGTCAAGAACTCCAACACCAACACGATGTTCGACATCGTCCGCACGGATCCGAAGGCGTCGCACACGCCGGTCGAGGCATGGATCCAGCGGGACCAGGCAGTGGCGATCTTCAAGGCGTCCGGCCTCGATTTCGAAGCGGAAAAGAAGCGCGCCCAGACGCGCGGCTTCAAGCCGGTGCCGCTCAAGGCGAGCTTCTCGGCCGACTATATCGTCGACGCGGAAGTGATCACCTCCCACAACGTCGCCGGGATCCTGCCGGGCGCCAGACGGCCGGACGAATATGTCGTCTATTCAGGGCACCACGACCATCTGGGCGTCGGCCAACCGGACGCTCGCGGCGATCGCATCTATAATGGCGCGGTCGATAACGCGACCGGCATCGCTCAGATGCTCGAGCTCGCCCGCACCTTCGCGAAGGGGCCCCGGCCGCAGCGCTCCGTTCTTTTCATGGCGGTCGGCGCCGAGGAGAAGGGCCTGCTCGGCTCCGAATATTACGCGTCCAACCCGCTCTACCCGCTCGCCAGGACGGTGGGAGTCATCAACATGGATGGCGGCTCGATCGCAGGGCCGACGCGAAACTTCACCATCTCGGGCAGCGCCAAGCTCGGCCTGCTCGACGAGCTGACCCGGCTCGCCGCTGCCCGCAAGCGCGTCTATTCGCCGGATCCAAATCCGGAGGCCGGCGGCTTCTACCGCTCCGACCATTTCCCCTTCGCCAAGCGCGGCGTGCCCGCCATCTCCTTCGACGGCGGCAATGACCTTGTCGAAGGCGGCGTCGCGCGAGGTGAGGAACTCAGCAAGGCCTATACCCGCGACCGCTACCACCAGCCTGCCGACGAATGGAGCCCGGACTGGAACCTCGCCGGCATGACAGCGGACCTGGAACTGCTGCACGCGCTCGGCTCCGAACTGGCCAATGGCCGTACCTGGCCGAACTGGAGCACCGACAGCGAGTTCCGCGGAATACGCGACAAGACGACAGCGCAGCGGCGCTGAAAAAGTAAGGGCCCCGCTCCCAGGGGTGGGAAAGCGGGGCCCGGACTTGGGGTCGTCCTGGGGCGGCAAGGAGGGGTGGCCTTGCCGTGGTTCGGACAGCGGGGAAGGGGTAAACCGCGCTGTCAGGAACAGCTTATCGCGGCACGGGGTCGCAAACCTATGTCAGGCGACACATGAAAGTGTCGCAGAGTGTCGCAGTCGCTGATTAGTAAGCCCGCGCCACCGCGAACGCCACCGCTTCGGTGAGAGCGGCCTTTGCCGCACTAGGACCGAAGCCGCCCAAGGCGTCGATCGCCCGCTGGCCGTAATGGCGTGCGCGGGCAAGCGTATCCTCGATCGCGCCCGTCTCCCGCAACAGCCGCGTCGCGTGCGCCAGATCCTCGTCGCTCACCCGGTGACCCATCATCGCGTCGCGCCAAAAGGCTTTGTCTTCCACCCCGCCGCGCGAGTGCGCCAGTATGACCGGCAACGTGACCTTGCCGTCACGGAAATCGTCACCGACGCCCTTGCCCATCGTCGCCGTGTCCGATGCATAGTCGATCGCGTCATCGACCAGCTGAAAGGCAATGCCGAGGTTGCGGCCATAGGCATCGAGCGCCGCCTCTTCCGCTTCCGGCCGCTCCGCCACCACGGCGGCGATCCGGCAGGCGGCGGCGAACAGCGAAGCCGTCTTGGCGCCGATGATGTCGAGATAGCGTTCCTCGGTGGTCTGCACCTGGCGCTGCGCGGTCAGCTGGTTGACCTCGCCTTCGGCAATCACGGCCGAGGCGTTGGAAAGGATGCGCAACACCTTCAGGCTCCCATCCTCGACCATTAACTCGAACGATCGGCTGAACAGGAAATCACCGACCAGCACGCTCGCTGGATTGCCCCAGATGATGTTGGCTGTACGCCGCCCGCGCCGCAGATCGGAGCCATCGACAACGTCGTCGTGCAGCAGGGTGGCGGTGTGGATGAACTCCACGGCGGCCGCCAGCTTATGGTGACGTGTGCCGGGATAATCGAGGAGTCTTGCGCAAGCGAGCGTCAGCATTGGCCGCATGCGCTTGCCGCCGCCGGCGATCAGGTGGCCGGCGAGTTCGGGAATCAGCGGAATGTCCGACTGCATCCGGTCGAGGATGACGCTGTTCACCGCGTTCATGTCGTGGGCGACGGTACGGACCATCGGGTCCAGCGACGGTGCCGCGGGCGCGCCGTCGATGCGGTGGAGAGTAGCGCTCATGCGCGGTTGCATGTGGCGAGCAGCCCGCCTTATGGCAAGGCTGCTAATCCGGGGTGCCAGTGATGGATCAAGAGGACCGCCTGACGAGCTACCGCGAGAGCATCGACAATATCGACGCTGCGCTCGTCTTCATGCTCGCCGAGCGATTCAAGATCACTCAGGCGGTCGGCGCCTATAAGGCAGAGCACGGACTGCCGCCCGCCGATCCCGGCCGCGAGGACCGCCAGATCGAACGCCTCCGCAGCCTCGCCGCCGAAGCCAGGCTCGATCCCGAATTTTCTGAGAAGTTCCTCCGCTTCATCATCGACGAAGTCATCCGTCACCATGCCCGGATGCAGGAAAGATAAGATGCTCAGCCTCGCCTTCGCACTGCTTCTCCAAACGGCGCCGATTGCTGCGCCGCAAGCGCAACCAGTACCGGCGTGGCCGACTAAGGTAGCCGACCTCACTCTACGCAACTTCCGCTTCGCCACGGGCGAGACGCTGCCGGAGCTGCGGCTACACTATACCACGCTCGGCACGCCGCGGCGGAACGTGCGGGGTGAGGTCGTCAACGCGGTGATGGTGCTGCACGGCACGGGCGGCACCGGCAAGCAGTTCCTGTCGCAGCAATTCGCAAACGAGCTTTACGGGCCCGGCCAGCCGCTCGATATCGCGCGCTGGTTCGTCATACTGCCCGACAATATCGGCCATGGCGCCTCGTCCAAGCCGAGCGACGGCTTGCGCGCCAAGTTTCCGCGCTACGACTATGCCGACATGGTTGAAGGCCAGGCGCGGCTGCTCGATCATCTCGGGGTCAGGAAGTTGCGGCTGCTGATGGGCACGTCCATGGGCTGCATGCACGGCTTCGTCTGGGGCACGACCCGGCCGGAACGCGTCCAGGCTATGATGCCGATGGCGTGTCTGCCGGTCGAGATCGCCGGCCAGAACCGGATGTGGCGGAAGATGGCGATCGACGCGTTGCGCAACGACCCCGTCAAGGGAATGCGCACTGCCGCGAACCTGCTGATCCTGGCGGGCCTCAACCCGGTCGCGGCGCAAGCAGAGGCACCGACGCGTGAGCAGGCAGAGGCCGTGCTCGCGACCCGCTACGAAGCGACGATCAAGGGCCGCGACGCCGACGACCTGATCTACCAGCTGGAGTCGTCCCGCAGTTACAACCCGCAGCCGTTGCTCGATCGGATGACGATGCCGGTCACCTGGATCAACTCGGCCGACGATTTTATCAACCCGCCCGCCCTCGGCATCGCCGAGAGCGAAGCGAAGCGCCTGCCGAACGGAAAGTTCGTGCTAATCCCACAAACCGCCGACACCAAGGGCCACGGCACGCATACCTGGGCCAGGTTCTGGAAGGGAGAGCTCGTCGATCTGTTGCGGCGCAGCGAAGCGCGCTAGAGCGCGCGAATGATCCTCGTCATCGACAATTACGACAGCTTCACCTGGAACCTGGTTCATTACCTGATGGAACTAGGTGCCGAAGTCGAAGTCGTGCGCAACGACGCAATCTCCGCCGGCCAGGCGCTATCGTCCGGTGCGGAGGCATTCCTGATCTCGCCGGGTCCCAAGACGCCGAACGAGGCCGGCGTGTCGCTGGAGTTGGTCGCTGCCTGTGCCGAAGCACAGCGGCCGCTGCTCGGCGTCTGCCTTGGCCATCAGGCGATCGGCCAGCATTTCGGCGGCGAGGTGGTGCGCGGCGGGCTGATGCACGGCAAGACTTCGCCGGTCGATCATGACGGCACCGGCCTGTTCGCGGATCTGCCCTCGCCGTTTACCGCCACCCGCTATCACTCGCTGATCGTGCCAGAACAGGGCCTGCCCGACACGCTCCGCGTCAACGCGCGCGCGCCGGACGGCAGCGTGATGGGCTTCATGCACCGCAGCCTCCCCATCCACGGCGTCCAGTTCCACCCCGAAAGCATCGCCACCGAGCACGGCCATGCGATGCTCGCCAATTTCATGCGAGCGGCGGGCATGCGGGTCCGCGAGGTCGTGCCAGCTTGAAGCGCATGCTGCCTGATGCGACGCGTCCGCTCGACGCAGAAACGGCCGCTGCCGCCTTCGTCGGCATTTTCGACGGTGACGCCGAAGCGGATGAGATTGGGACTTTCCTGATCGAGATGGCGGATCGTGGCGAGACGGCGGTCGAGATCGCCGCCTGCGCCACCGCCATGCGCGCGCGGATGGTGCCGGTGGCCGCTTCTGACGGTGCCATCGATGTCTGCGGCACCGGCGGCGATGCGCAGCACAGCCTCAATATCTCTACGGCGGTCGCGATCGTCGCTGCCGCGGCGGGCGTGCCAGTCGCTAAGCACGGCAATCGGGCGGCCTCCTCCAAGGCCGGCGCGGCCGATACGCTCGAAGCGCTCGGCCTGGATCTTTCGGTAGCCTCGGCGACCGCGGAGCGGAGTCTTGCCGATCTCGGTATCGCCTTCCTGTTCGCGCAGAAACACCATCCCGCCTTGGCCCCGCTCGCGCCGATCCGCCGCGCAATCGGCCGGCGCACCATATTCAACATGGTTGGGCCGATCTGCAATCCGGCGAGCGTGAAGCGGCAGCTGATCGGCGTCGCGCGCCCCGATTTCCTGCCCGTCTATGCCGAGGCGCTGGAATTGCTCGGCACCGAGGCGGCACTGCTGGTCGCTGGCGACGAGCCCCTCGACGAACTATCAATCGCCGGCCCGAGCACGATGATGCGGATCGGCGCGATCGGCCCGGGCACGGAGCGGGTCACCCCGGCCGATGCCGGGCTCGCGGCCCACCCGCTCGAAGCCTTGCGAGGGGACGATGCCGCCTATAACGCCGCCGCGCTCCGGCGGCTGCTGCAGGGCGAGCCGGGGGCGTACCGCGATGCGGTGCTGCTCAACGCCGCCGCCGCATTGATGGTCGCCGGACGCGCGGACTCGCTCCGGGACGGTGTAGAAGAAGCCGGCGAACTGCTCGACAATGGTCTTGCGAACACGCTCCTCGACTGCTGGATCGCCTACCGATGAACAAGCTCGAGGAGATTTGCGCCCACAAGCGCGAAGAAGTTGCCGCCCGCAAGACGAGTACAACCCTCGCCGAACTGGAGCAACGCGCCGCCGCGCAGTCCGCGCCGCGCGGCTTCCGGCGTGCGCTGGACGAAGCACCCGGCTTCGGCCTGATCGCCGAGATCAAGAAGGCGAGCCCGTCCAAGGGCCTGATCCGCGCCGATTTCGATCCGCCCGCCCACGCCCGCGCCTATGCCGCGGGGGGCGCGGCCTGCCTGTCTGTGCTGACCGACGAACGTTACTTTCAGGGGCATGACGATTACCTGATCGCCGCCCGTACCGCCTGCGACCTGCCGGTGCTGCGCAAGGATTTCATGATCGATCCCTGGCAAGTGGCGGAAGCGAGCGCGCTCGGGGCGGACGCGATCCTGATCATCGTCGCCGCCCTGTCGGACCATCAGATGGCCGAGATCGAGGCCGCTGCGATCTCACACGGCATGGACGTGCTGGTCGAGGTGCATGACATCGCCGAACTCGACCGCGCGCTCCGGCTCCGCTCCCGGATGATCGGCGTCAACAACCGCGATCTGCGGGACTTCTCTGTCGATTTCGCCCGCACTTACGAGCTGGTCGGCCGCGCCCCGCCGGGCTGCACCTTTGTCGCGGAGAGCGGCCTCACCAGCCATGCGGACCTCGCCGCCATGGCCGAGCACAATGTGCGCTGCTTCCTCGTCGGCGAAGCGCTGATGCGGCACGCCGATGTCGAAGCGGCGACCAGGGCGCTGCTCGGCCGGTGAGCAAGCTGACCCATCTCGACGAAGCCGGCGCCGCGCACATGGTCGATGTATCGGGCAAGGCCGCCACCGCGCGCGAAGCGGTCGCAAGCGGCCGCATCCGGATGACTCTCGAAGCGCTGGAGGCGATCCGCTCCGGCTCGATTAAGAAGGGCGACGCGCTGGCCGTCGCGCGGATCGCCGGCATCATGGCGGCCAAGCGCACCAGCGATCTGATCCCGCTGTGCCACCCGCTGCCGATCACGCGCGCCTCGGTCGAGTTCGCGTTCGAGGCGGATGCGGTCGTGGTCACCGCCACAGTCGCGACCGAGGGCAAAACAGGCGTCGAGATGGAAGCCTTGACCGCCGCCTCGGTGGCACTGCTGACGCTCTACGACATGGGGAAAGCGATCGACAAAGCGATGGTGATCGAGGCCGTGCGGCTGATCAGCAAGACGGGCGGGAAGTCGGGGGATTGGTCGCACCGCGAAGCGGAAGAAGAAAAATGATGTCACGCAAAGACGCGAAGACGCAAAGAAGGAGCGCAATCCCTTAGCCTCTTTGCGTCTTTGCGTGAGACAACCTTGTTTTTTCGTTTCCGCGAAAGCGGGTTAAAACGGCAGCTTGAACCCCGGCGGCAGCGGCAACCCGCTGGTCATCTTCCCCATCTCCTGGCTCGACGCGGCATCGGCCTTGGCCCGCGCGTCGTTGAAGGCGGCGGCGATCAGGTCTTCGAGCATCTGCTTTTCGGAGGGCTGGATCAGGGAGGGGTCAATATCGACGGCGATGATCCGGCCCTTGGCGGTGGCGCGCACCTTGACCATGCCGCCGCCGGAGACGCCCTCCACCTCGATCCTGTCGAGGTTCGCCTGCGCCTTGCTCAGCTCGTCCTGGACGTTCTTCGCCATGTTGAGGATGTCGTCGAGATTCTTCATGGGGCACTCCGTCGGTCGGCGGGGCTATAGTCGATCAGCTCCGCGTCTGGAAACGCTTCGAACGCCGCTTTGACCAGCGGCGTGTCGAGAATGGCTTGGCGAGCCGCTGCCTCGACGGCGCGCTCCTGCTCGAGCAGCGACGGTTCCGCCTCACCCTCTTCGGTGGTCAAGGTCCATGTCGAGCCGGTCAGCGTCTTCAGCGCCGCGGCGATGTCGCGGAAGAAGTCGCCCGCCATCGGCTTCAGCGGCTTGAGCGCCAGCGCTGGCGGGGCGTAGCGCTGCAGCCCGACGAAATCGTGCAGCTGTTGCGCGAGTAACGGCTTGCCACCCTGGCCGAGCAGCTCGACAAGGGCGCGGAAATCGGTCGGATAGCTTGGCGGCGGAGGGGCTGAAGGCGCGGGAGCGGAGCGTGGTGCGGGCGCTGCCTCGCCATTGCCCATGCGCTTCAGCAGTTCGGCGGGGTCGGGCAGTTCGGCGGCGTGAACGATGCGCAGCAGCGCCATCTCGGCGGCCTCCAGCGGCATCACAGCGCGGACCGTCTCGTCATGGCCCTTCAGCAGCAGCTGCCAGAAACGGTGGAGCTGGGCGAAAGACAGGCGTGCGGCCCATTCGGCCAGTGCCTCGCGCTCTTCGGCGGCCTGCGAGGGATCGGGCGCGCCGCCCATCTTGGCCATGGTGACGCCGTGCACCGCCTCGAGCAGCCCGCGCAGCACGCCGACGGGATCGACGCCGAGATCATATTGGTCGCGCAAAGCCGCCAGCGCCGCGGGACCCTCGCCAGCCAGCAAATGCCCGAGCAGCCGCCGGATCGCACCGCGATCGGACAGGCCCAGCATTTCGCGCACCTGAGCCGCGCTGACCTGGCCGCCCTCCATATCGGCATGGGCGATCGCCTGGTCGAGGATGGACAAGCCGTCGCGCGCCGAGCCTTCCGCCGCCCGCGCGATCAGCGCCAGCGCTTCCTCTTCCGCCTGCGCGCCCTCCGCAGCGACTACTTTCGCAAAGTGAGCGGCAAGTTTGTCGGCAGGGATGCGGCGCAGGTCGAAGCGCTGGCAGCGTGACAGCACCGTCACGGGGACCTTGTTCACTTCGGTGGTCGCGAACAGGAACTTCACATGCGCCGGCGGCTCTTCCAGCGTCTTCAGAAGCGCGTTGAACGCGTTCTTGGTCAGCATGTGCACTTCGTCGATGATGTAGACCTTGTAGCGCGCCGACACCGCTGAATAGCGCACCGCCTCGATGATCTCGCGGACATCATCGACGCCGGTGTTCGATGCGGCGTCCATCTCGACCACATCGATGTAGCGGCCTTCCGCGATCGCCACGCAGGGATCGCAGACGCCGCACGGATCGATGGTCGGTCCGCCCTGCCTGTCCGGGCCCACGCAATTGAGCGCCTTGGCAATCAGCCGCGCGGTCGAGGTCTTGCCGACGCCGCGCACGCCGGTCAGCAGGAAGGCATGCGCCAGCCGGTCGCGCTTGATCGCGTTGCCCAGCGTGGTGACCATCGCGTCCTGGCCGATCAGCTCGGAAAAACGCTGCGGCCGGTATTTGCGGGCGAGGACGCGATAGGCAGAGGATTCGGGCATGTGTTTCGTTCTCTACCCGTTCGTATCGAGCGAAGTCGAGATACGGTCGCGCCAATCCCGCTCGTCCAGAGCGAAGTCGAGGGGCGCTGCTCAATCGTTAGTACAAGGGCGCCGCGGCAAAGCCGCGTCGTCGGTCGGGCGGAGGCCGCCGGCCGCGCTTGCGCGTCTCGACGATAGCTTCGCTATCGGCGTGCGCGCTGCGCGGTGGGAGCCGGAACGACCCGGGGCAAAATCGTTGTGGCTGCTTCCTTCCGGACCTGACCAAGTTGGCGACGGCACCGTCCGCCCGACTCCCGCGCGCCATATGGGGGAGAGTGACGCGGGGGGCAAGATACCCTTCCCCTCTCCTGACAGGAGAGGGGCGACTCAGGCCGCAGGCCTGAGCGGGGGTGAGGACGACTGACTCCCTTCGCCCTCACCCCGCTCGCTATCGCGAGTCGCCCTCTCCCGATGGGAGAGGGAAGTGGTCACTCCGTCCGGTCCACCGCTTTCGTCCGCTTCAGCGCCTTGAAGCTGCCGACATAGCGCCAGCCGACCAGGCCGTCGGCCAAGGCCGACACCGAGCCGCCCCCGATCGGCTCCGGCAGCTTGACCGAGGCGACGTCGAACGGCGCCAAACCGATCGTCACCGCCGCGCTCTGCAGCTTCTTCATGCCGTCAGCCTTCAGCGCGGCCCATTCGGCCTCGACCTCGACCAGCTCCTTTTCGAGCGCGTCGATGCGGGCGAGCGCGTAAGCCGTCGGCCGCTCCTCTGTCGAAGTGACCAGGCCGTAGGCCGTGTCCATCTGCTCACGCAGCCGTTCCTCGCCGGTGATCGCGCCGCCTTCGGTGGTGGCGACCAGCTTCTTGCGGATCACGTTCGCCTTGTCGGAAAAGGCCTGCGCCTCCGCCTTCTGCGCGGCGGTGGCGTCGGGCTTGCCGGCGATCTGCGCCGCCATGCCGCGCGCGCCGTTGATCTCCATCGTCGCCCGCGTCATCCGCCCGAACAGCGTCTTGACCCGCTCGGCCGCCGCATATTGCTGCGCCCGGTCGTCGACGGTGAAATTGGCTCGCCGGTCGAGGCCGATCACCAGCGGCATGGTCGAAACCTCGCCGCCCTTGGTCAGCCGCACCGTGTAGTTGCCCGGCAGGATACGCTGGCCTTGCGTGGAGTTGAACGCGAGCGAAGCGGCCGGCGGCACCACCGGCGGCTTGGTCCGCATCGCCCAGACGACGCGGTTCAGCCCCTTGCGCTTGGACGCCGGCAACTCCTCGACGACATTGCCCTTCTCGTCCAAGACTTCGAGCTTCATCCGCCCGATCACGTGGCGCTGCTTCTGATAGTAAGTGATGACGGCGCCAGACGGCGGGTTTTCGCCGGTGAACACGTCATTGCCTTCGGACCAGCCGCCATTGCCGAGAATGCGCTGCTGCACCGGCTGCGCTGGCAGCAACGCGGCATTGGCGGCAAGCTTGTCGGACGACAGCGCCCGCAGCGGGCTGACATCGTCGATCACCCAGATGCCGCGGCCATGGGTGGCGAGCACGAGATCGTCTTCCCGCTCCTGAATGGCGATGTCGCGGACCGCCACGTTGGGGAAGTTGTTCGGCTGGAATTGCGACCAGCTTGCACCGCTATCGAGCGACGAGAACAGGCCGAACTCCGTGCCGACATAAAGCACGTTCGGGTTGAGCCGATCCTCCTTCACCACATGCATATAGCCGCGCACACTATCGGTTTTCGGCCCGATCAGCGGCTTCCAGCTGCGGCCATAATCGGCGGTGCGGAACAGGTAAGGCTCGAAGTCCCCGCTCATGTGGCGGTCGACCGCGACATAGGCGACCGCCGGATCGTGGCGGCTGGCTTCGACCCAGCTGATCCAGCTGTTCGCCGGCAGCTTCAGGTTCTTCGTGACGTTGGTCCAGCTGCCGCCGCCGTCGCGGGTCAGCTGCACATTGCCGTCGTCTGTGCCCACCCAGATCTGGCCGGCCGCCTTGGGGCTTTCGGAGATCGAGTAGATCGTGGTGTGCATCTCGGCGGCCGAGTTATCGACCGTGATTCCGCCCGATTGCTCCTGCTGCTGCTTCTTCGGGTCGTTGGTGGTCAGGTCCGGCGAGATCCGGTCCCAGCTTTTACCCTGGTCGCGCGTCCGGAACAGGTATTGCGAGCCCATGTAAAGCGTGCCCTTCTCGTGCGTCGAGAGGTGCAGCGGGGTGTTCCAGTTCCAGCGCAGCTTCTCCTTAAAGCCGGCGGCGGGCTGGATCAGCTTGGCCTGCAGCGTCTTGCGGTTGATGCGCGATAGGGTGCCGCCCTGATATTCGGCATAGACATAGTCGGGGTCCGTCGGATCGGCGAACACCCAGAAGCCATCCCCGCCATAGAGATTTTCCCAGCGGTGATTGCTGATGCCGCCAGGATATTCCTGGTCGCCGACCCAGGACGAGTTGTCCTGCAGGCCGCCATAAACCTGATACGGATCCTTATCGTCGACGCTCACGTGATAGAACTGGCTCAAGGGCAGGTTGGTGGCGTGCTCCCATTTGTTGCCGCCATCCTTGCTGATCCAGATGCCGCCATCGTCGCCGCCGACCAGGTGCTTCGGATTGGCCGGGTTGATCCAGACATCGTGCCAGTCGGCATGGGACGCGCCGCCCGAGTTGGCGAAGCTTTTGCCGCCATCTTCGGACTGGATGACGAAATAGCCCATCTTGAACAGCCGGTCGGCATTGGTCGGGTCGACCACGATCTTACCGAAGTAGAAGGGGCGCCAAACCATGCCTTGGCTGCGATCCCGCTCCTGGAAGGTCTTGCCGCCGTCTTCGGACACATAGAGCGCCGAGCGGACATTTTCGACGAACGCATAGACGCGCTTGGGGTCGTTCGGCGCGAAGGTGACCTCGACGCGGCCCCAGGGTTGTTTCGGCAGGCCTGTGGTGTTGCCGTCGTTGAGCTCACGCCAGGTCCGCCCGCCATCGAGCGATTCCAGCATGCGGCTGCCCGACGGTGCGTTCGGCCCATCGCCGCCGGAGCGGAAGGTCCAGCCCTTGCGGCGGAAATCCCAAGTGCCGGCAAGCAGCCGTTCCGGATTGGACGGGTCCATGTCGACGCCCGAGCAGCCGGTCGACTGGTTGGCGGGCCGCAAGATATGCGACCAGGTCTTGCCGCCATCGCTGGTCTTGTAGAGGCCGCGGTCGGCGCTGTCCGACCAGAGCCGGCCCGGCGCGCAGACATAGACGGTGTTACCGTCGCGCGGATGAACCAGGATCTTGACGATCCGCTCGGTGGTCGGCAGCCCGACATTGGTCCAGGTGTCGCCGCCGTCGGTCGACTTGTAGATGCCGTTGCCGACCGAAACCGAGTTACGGGTCCAGCTCTCCCCGGTGCCGACCCAGACGGTCTGCGAGTTTGTCGGGTCGAGGGCGACGGCGCCGATCGACTGGACCGGCTGCTTGTCGAAGACCGGCTTGAAGGTGGTGCCGCCATCTTCGGATTTCCACACGCCGCCGGAAGCTGCACCGGCATAGATGGTCGTTTTGCCGTCCTTTTCCTGGCGCGCGGCGAGCGCGGCGATACGGCCGGACATCTGGGCTGAGCCGATATTGCGGATGCCGAGACCGGAGATGTTGGCGGTGGGCGCTGTCGCGGCGACAGCGGGCGCGGCGATCAGCAGCGCAGTGGTGGCGAGAAGGATGTGACGCATCGGGCGGCTCACTTTGCGCTGGTGGGGGAGACGGGCTGGGCGAACATGTCCGGCGTGACCGGCACATTGGCCGTTGCCTTGGCGATGCTCACGCGCTGCCGCTGGTTGGACTGCCCATCCTGCCAGCTCTCGATCGACATCGGGAAATAGACGCCCGCGACCTTTTCATAGTCGCCCAGCTCATATTCGGTGACCTGCTGGGCGCCGCGGATGCGCCGCGTCTCGGTCATCTTGATCGCCAGCATCGTCTCGGGCTCGAGCAGATAGACGAACTCGTCGCCATCCTTCTGCACCACCTTCACCTTGTGCGTGTCGGTGCCGTCGAAATCCTCGCGGCCGAGATAAGTCACCGCCGAACCCTCAGCTTTGGCATTGACCAGCGCACCCAGGATCGAGCCCGAATCCGCCGCGGACCGTGCCTCGTCAGCGGACATGGTCTCGGCGTCCTTGCGGCCTTGGAAGGGATTGATGCGCCAGCCAGCGGTGCCGTCAAAGGCCTGGGTGAGCGTCAGGCCCTGCAGCGCGGCTTCGGTGCGCGACGCCTGCTTCTCGCGAGCGCGCACTTCCTTGTAGGTGAGCTTGAAGTCGCCAGGAAAGCGCAGCTCGCCTTCGAACTGGACCGAGCTCAGTGCTTCGAATGCCTGTTGGCCGCCCAGCGCCTCAACATGGCGGGTGAGCAGCGAGTCGGCGGTCGGCTGGCCCTGCGCGAGTGCTGCAGCCGGCATGCCGAGCGCCGCGGCGGCGGCCGCGAACGTGAAGAATTTCATGAAGTCTCCCCTTACGATCTTATGCGCAGAGGTTTGCGACGAGTTCAGCGGCGCGTCAACGCGGCTCTTCGATCAATCGACGATCAGGGCCGACGGGCACGTTCCTCGCGCACCAGCACCGGCTTGATGCAGCCATTTTCCGTCCGCATCACGGTCAGATAGGCCTGAGCCGGCGGCAGCTCTCCGAGGCGCCGCGGGCGCTCCTCGGAGCGTTCCTGAACCAGGGCCGGCCGCGCCTCGCGGCAGATCGGCAGCGCCCGGGCGAGTTGCAGCGGGGCAGGCACGGCGGCGAGTGCGAGAGTAAGGACTATCATGACGTCACTCCTCTGCACTCCCGTATAGCGCAGAGCGTCAGGGGCGGAAAGCCAGTGCCCGCTCGAACACCGCCTCGAACATGTCCCGCGTCAGGCGGCCGGTATTCTGGTTGTAGCGCGAGCAGTGATAGCTATCGATCAACACCGCCCCGCCCGGCATCCGATGCTCAGCGAGGTGGCCGAATTTGTGCGCCGACGGCTTGCCGCCGAGCGTGCGCACCGCCGAGACATGCGCGATCTGGCCGAGCGCGACATAGACGCGGGCATTGGCGAGCGCGTCGACCTGCGCGGCCAGGAACGGCCGGCAATTGGCGATCTCCTCCGGCACCGGCTTGTTCTCCGGGGGCAGGCATTTGACCGAGTTGCAGATGGCGACGCCGTCGAGCTCGAAGCCATCGTCCGGATCGGCACGATAGATGCCGCGCGTCAGGCCGAACTTGCTCAGCGTCTCGAATAGCAATTCGCCCGCATAGTCGCCGGTGAATGGCCGGCCGGTGCGGTTCGCGCCATGCTTGCCGGGCGCAAGGCCGACGATCACCAGCCAGGCGTTGCGGTCGCCGAACGCCGGCACCGGCGCGTTCCACCAGTCCGGATGCTCAGCCCGTAGCGTCTCGCGAAAGGCGACGAGGCGAGGACAGCGTGGGCAGTCGCGCGGCGGCTCGGTCTCGGGCAGAGGGCTGGCAAAGGACACGCTCGCCCGATAGGCGCGGTCGGGTGACGGGGACAAGCTATGCCATCGCGATCGGCTCCAACCGCCGCCACCACCGCCATGGGTCTCCCGCCAAGGTCGTTGCGGCCGCCATCACCGCACTTGCTCAGATCGGCCAAGTAAAAGCAGTCTCCACTACCATCGCCACATCGGCGCTGGGTCCCGCGGGTCGCAGCTTCGGCAACGCCGCGCTGCTGCTGCACACTGACCTTGCACCCCCCGCCCTCCTCCACTGCCTGAAAGCATTGGAACGCAGCTTCGGCCGCCGCCGCGGCCGCCGTTGGGGACCGCGCGTGCTCGATCTCGACATTATCCTCTGGTCGCAAGGCAGTTGGTCCGACGCTTCACTGACCGTGCCGCATCCGGAATTCCGCACCCGAAGTTTCGTGCTTCGCCCCCTCGCCGAAATCGCGCCGAACTGGCGTGACCCACTCACCGCCCGCACCGTGCGCCAACTCGCCCACGCGGTTGACCGCCGCCGCCCCCGCGCCTAGGTGCGCACCCGGTCGGGCCCTTAGCTCAGTCGGTAGAGCAACTGACTTTTAATCAGTAGGTCGCTGGTTCGAATCCAGCAGGGCTCACCATGTTTTCAATGACTTAGCGTCAGATTGATGCCGATCTTCTGGCCCGAAAGTATCGGAGTAGGTATCATGTCAGGCGAGGCCATTCTTTACCGTCAGCGAGCGGATGCCGAGCGCAAGGGTGCTGAAGCCACCAGTCTTCCGCAGCGACGCGAGCAGCACATGCGGTCTGCCGATGCCTGGGAGGGCATGGCGCAGAAGTTAGACGTAGTTGCCGAACATGCTCTCACGAACGCGAAGGCGAAAGCCGCGCTACTGAGCTAGTCGCCTCCGCTCAGATCGGCTCCTATCCAATCTCCATCAGCATCAGCACGCAAACGAGCGCCATCGCCGCCAAGACGGTGAGCTGCTTCAATGTGCGCGGTTCCTTTGATGCTGATGAGAAGCCGGCGCATAAAGGCTTATGCCCTAACATGCGTTTAACCGCTCCATTCGGTCGGTGCAGGTAGCGCTAGCCACCCCGCTTCGAATCGGTCTTCCGGCTGCGTTTGTCGATGTTCGCGAATGTGCGCTTGTTGGCGTCACTGGCTTCGCTTTCGTTCTTCTTGTTGGCGTCGCTGGGTTTCGAGCCGCCTGGGGACGTGCGAGGGATGGGTCTACTCCTTGCTGCCTAGATAACGCTCAGAAGCGCATCTGGTGGCCGCAGCGCTAGCCGCCTCGACTCATCTCAGATTTGTGGGCAAGCTTCCCCGCATGTTCGATGAGGTGATCTGAGCCATGGAGAGCGTGCCATTGTTCGCTCAGTTCATGAACCGCATACGTGGACTCCTACCGATGCGGTACCGTATCGTAGTAGGAGGCACTCGGCTGGAAGAGCACCACAAGATCGGTGTTGCTGGTGAGGCGGCTACGAGACGCGCCTTTCGCAAGTTCCCGGTTTCTCACCTGAAGGCAGTTACCGAGAAAACCGATTACTACTTACCTTGGGTAAGGGAATTGGCGGCAGCCGAACTCAGGCAGCGCGAGGCGTGGCATGGCCCAGCTGCGGTTTCTGCTCGCACCGCGCAGTTGGCTCTCATTGTCTCTATTCTCTCCCTGGCTTTGGGCGTCTTTAACGCAGTCGATTAGACGCCTCGGCTTAGGCTAACTTGCGCTGACAGAGATTGATTGTTCGCCTTGTTCACGTCTTCAACTAGCTTCAGTAGCTTTGCTGTTTGAGCCGCATTTTCGTGGTCCGCCTCCGAACTGTCTAAGGATGCTCTGAGAGACTCAAGAAGTGCATCCCTCAGATTGTCTACCAAGAAGGGAACTCCGTTGAGACCGTACTGCTCAAGATAGCTCTCGTAGCCGGGGAGTGCTGTCCGTACCATGTTAAGGAGGCTATCGTTCTTTAGAAGGTTATTAGTTCCTTCAAGTCCGGTGGCTATCATGTGCATCCGTAGATAGAAAAACATCAACGTCGTCTTGTAAGCGCTGAAGAGCGCCCATGCCTTCAGCGAGAGGAACGGGCGTTCGGACTCCCCTCCGACCTCCGCGAGCTCCTTCATGAGGTCGCCGCCGGACATCACTTTGATCATATCGCGAAGTCCGGGATTCTTTGGTGCTGCTTCTGCGATTTCGTCCAGCTTGAGCGTTTGGGCTGCCAACGCTGCCATGTTAAAGCGCGCTAGTCGGAGGGTTGCGGCCCAGATCTCGTCAATGGCCTCAATCTTTCGCTTCTCGAGCATGGCTTGGCGGTTCGCCCGCCCGCTCAGCACGTTGTTCTGGAGTGCCGCGATCGAGGTCTCTTTCAGCCTAAGATCGCTCTTCAGCGCCTCTATTTCGGTGGAGAACTTGGTTTCGACGCCCCGCTCTATAGTCGCCTTGATCCACAATCTTATGGCCCAAACGAAAGCAGCCGCTGTCGCGAGCAGAATTGGTGTAAGGATCGACCAGTCCATAACTCCCCCTTTGATGGATGATCTTAGTGGCTAAGGCATGTTGGGGGGAGTCCGGGTTTACCCCAGCCGCTGCCGTATCTAGGCTGGGTCAGGTCGATGACACCCGCACAATCTAGGTGATCCGATGGACATCACTGAAGCCGAAGATCTCTGGGTTATGGGTTCAGGCCATAGCTGCGCGGCACAAAAATTAGCCGAGGTTGATAACGAAGGCGCCTTCAATGGCCTCTTCTCGTCGTCGATTCACTTGCTGATGGGAAACGCGCTTGAGGTGCTTATTAAAGCTGCGTTCTTGCTCCACGGAGGAAGTAAAAGCCGATTGTACGCAATAAGACATGACCTTATTGCAGCGCTGGATGCTGCCGAGGAGGTCGGCTTCCGCAGCAAAGTGGGGGACCTTCGCCGAATGGCAGAGTTACTCCGCGAGTCTCATCTGAAGCACAACTTTCGTTATGCAACTCTGACAGAAACCGAGCTTCCTGCATTGACCGATTCGTTGCCTCGGCTAGAGCAACTGACCAGGGAAGTGGGCCAACTACTATACCCGCACTTAGAGATGCGTGATCAGGTTCAGCCACGAGGATGTTAAATTGGACATTGATGCCACCCAGCGTGCGATCGACGTGCTCTACGTTGGCAACTCCGCACTCAGATGGCGTGTGCTTTGATCTGTAAAAAGTTGGTAGCCGCCGGCGCGGCTAAGGACCGCGCTTCTTTCTGTCGAGCAGCCGTCTGAGACGCGAAACTTCCGGCTTGATCATTTGACCGAGTTTATCGGGCCACACCCGCAGCACCGACTGATTGATCCCGTCTCGCGTCACTTCGGTCAGCTCGGCTTGCCCTCCGACGCGGTGCGCTCCCCGTTCGTCCTTGTAAGCGCGTTGGGCCTCGATCAGCCGCAGTCCGTCGCGGCGCGGATCAAAGCCGGGGTGCGGGTAGAGCGAACGATCAGCACGCGGTGAGATCACCTCGGCAACGCCGGCAAGGGTCCAGGGAGTATAGCTGGGGCCGAACTCGCTGCCAGGCGCGCCCATGATGTACGTCTCTGGCTGGTCTCGTTGGGCATGCCAAAGCGCCACGAACATCTGCAGGGGCATGGCTCGGTGATGAGAGTCGGGCTCCGCTGAAAGCTCTGAAAGTTCGGAGTTTAGAGCACGACCGCGATCGGCGAGGCGCTGCAGAAGCGCTGCTTGGCTAGGTTGCTCATCCATCCACCGCGCGAGATCGGCATCCATGCCCAAATAGCCGATGCCGGCGGTTGCTATCGCTACGCGGTGACGTTCACTTGACGCTACCTTCCGGCCCGTCGCCAGCATCTCGCCAGCGTCATTGTATTTGCCCGTGTCCGTCAGCAGGCAGGCACGGTCAGGCAAAAGGAAGATGTTCGCGGCAGTCACAGTCGGAAGGATACATCGGCTGGCAGCGCGGTGCTACCGACGCCGATCACTCTGGGCGTGCTAGGGTTTACTGTAGCCCGAAGCCGATCTTGGGTGGCAGCGTTTATCTTGGGCTGCTTGGGACCAAGCCCCAAGGCCTTTGCAGCCATACCAAACGCGAAGGTTGCTCCTAGGCTTCCGACAGCCGTAGCGACAGCGGACGCGGCTGCGAAGCCGAAAGCTGTGACGCCACCCCCCACGCCCACGCCGCTCAAAATCCCTGCCAGGATGCCTTGCGCCCCAGGCACGAAGGCGAGCGCTACCGCACCGACGATTGCACCGATCTTCAAGACTTTGCCCAAAACGTGTCTCCTAAAAGGGTGGAGGGACGCGGATGGATGACGCGCCCCTCCGTAAGCCGGTCGGGGGGAGCTAGACCGGCTTAAGCGACGTTGCCGAAGTCGCCGTAAATCGTGGCGCCGGCCTGCTTGATGGCGAGGGCGAGACGTTCTTCTGCGAGTATAGCTACCATGTTGCGGACGAAGAAGTCGGCGTGCTCGGTCGCGACTTCGATGCGGGGCGTCCAACGATCATAGATCGTACCAGCGGCGTTGAAGTCACCAACCAGGAACTTGTCGATCGTCATGGCAGTGGTCGGCACCACGGGCAGGCCGAATAGGCGCGGCTCTACCTGCGCGCCGGGGTCGCCGAGCAGATACTTGCCGTCCCCGTCCTTCAGCAGCCGCATCCGCATCCAGTCGCTCGGATGCATGACGATGCCGGAAGGCGCATAGTCGGCCAGCGTGTTCTGCAGGATGGCGAGCGCAATGGTGTCGATCATTGTCTCGGTGCCGGCAGGATCGAATGGCGCAGAATAGGCGGTCGCCGTGGTGATCAGACCCGTGAGGTTCTGGCCAGTACCGTCGCCGCTCAGCAGCTGCTCATCCTCTTTGAGCGCCAATCCGTACAACAATTCGGAATCGATGATCCCGGCCAACTGCGGACTGTCTTCGAGGATCTGACGAGAGGCTGGAATCCAGTGAGCGATGACCTTCGGCGTCGCCGTGACCATCTCAAAACCGTAGGCGCTTTCGGGCTTCTCAGCGGCTTCGGCGACCATCCCAGCGTTATTCGTGCGGGTTGTCTGGCGCGGATATTCCACCGAACCCGAGCTGATGCCGACCACCGGCAGCAAGTCCCGAACCCGCGGAACGCGGCGCGGCATGGCCACCACGCCGTCGCGGAACGGCTGCAAACCGAGCGGACCCGCTGACGTGGTGCCGGTGGTCAGCGTCGTCTTCATTTCCAGGCTGAAGTTGGCACGGCGCCCGCGCGTCGAGGCGTCGGCGACTTCCTCCAGCTGAGCCACGTTCTTGGCAAACTGAGTGCCCCAGCTTTCGCCTGCAGGTTCGTCGCCGCCTCTGCGGACGGCTTTCTGCTCGACTTCATCTAGCCGTGCTTTGATCTCGTTCACGTTGATGCCAAGCTCGCCAAGGCGGCTTTCGACCACCTCGGTGTGCTGCTTGAACAGGTCCTTCATTTCCATTCTCATGTCCCTTCAAAGTCAGTATTGCTCGACGCGGTGCGGGCGCAGGTAAGTCCCCTCCGAAGCCGAAGTCGGGTTGAGCCGAGCCGTGGCTGCTGTGATGAGCGCGGCCAGCTCGGCATCGGCCGCTGCATCGTCGGATTGTTCGTTGATGGCTTTCCAGGCGGCGCCGGCTGCGGCCTTGGCGCGGCGATCGGACAGGCCAGCTGCGTGTAGAAGCTCGGCAATGTCGCGGGCGCTGGTGATCTCGCGTTTGACGGCCGTGACGCGGGCTGAGCTGTCGGCCGGGAACGTCACCAGGGACGCCTCCAGGAGGCTGATCTCAGTCAGCACGCGCTTATTGCCGTCCTGCCGAGAGCCGCCAGCCGGCACCTTGTAGCCAATGCTGATGCCGGTCAGTGCGCCCATCTTGGCGAGCGAGTGAGCCGCCTTCGCGTCGGGCACGTCCAGGGCAAGTTCGGCAGCGCCGACCAGACCCGCATCGGTCTCCTTCAAGTCCGTCCAGACGCCAATCGGTCGGTGCTGATCGTGCTGATACAGCATCGGGAGCTTGCGCCCACTGGAGGCCAGCGCACCCAGCGACTTGCGGTAGGCGCCGCGCTCGATCGTATCGCCGTAGCTATCCAGTCCGCCGAAGGCGCTGATCACGCCTTCGATGCGGCCCGCTTCGGACAGCGCCTTAATCTGAAATGGGAAATCCGCGAAATCCATCAGGCGCACCTCGACTGACGGGCCAAAGCCCGGTTCTCAGCCGATCGGCGCGGACAGCCGCGTGAAGATCGGTGCTGCAACGCGGACAGCCGCGCATTAGCAAGGTCGGTGCTAGCAGGTTTCGGCTTCGGCATCAACTGCCCTCCCGCATGCTCCGTGCGGTCGCCGCCATCCCATCGAACCAGGGCGCTACGCAGTCGGGGCCGTACAGTGACGTGATGGCATCGGCTGCGGCGTTTGCGAGGCCGGACAGGATGACGTTGGGCGCCATCCCCTCCCGCATTAGCCGGTTGAAGATCTCAATGGCCTCATTCGCCACTAACCGGCCGTGCTCCAGTTCCTCGGCAGTCGGTTCGGGCAGCTTGCGTGCGTTCATCGTGCTTCTCCTGAGGGTGCTTGCGCGCGCGCCCGCGCGAGAGTTTTTCCTGTATTTGCGATCACGAAGAGCTGGGCAGTCGGTGTCGGGCAGACACGCTCCAGACTTTTCGATCCCGCCCCCGTCACTCTGGCCATCCGTCTTCGGCGATGCGCCGCTTCACGCGATGGCCCTTGTCCGCATTCGACTTGTCCTGATGGCAGTCGCGGCAGACCGGCTGCAGGTTAGTGATGTCGTTCGGTGCGCCACCCTTGGCTAGCGGCACGATGTGATCAGCGATCGTCGCGGCCGTGATGCGACCTGCTGCCTTGCACATGCGGCACAGCGGTTCGGTCGCGAGCAGCTGGGCGCGAAGCTTCTGATGCTGCCGGCCGTAGTGCCGATCCTCTCGCGTGCGGTTGCCGTGATCCCACGGCTTGCGGGTCGTCATGCTGTACCTCCAGGGGTCATGTTCTGAATTGTTGATGCGCGTGTTTGCGGTGGGCATCGGTGACGGGGTGGAAGGGGCTGAGGTTTCCGGCCCGGCCCCCCGTTTGATTGCCGCCGTGGAAATCCGTGGAGCAGATAAAATCTGCGCGTGGCGGGGACAGCGGTCTGGGCTGGGGCTGCCTCGCCAAAGTTTCGACCGGCCCCGCCCGTTCGCCGTTCTTTAACGGCCAGCAGCTATCGGTTGAGGTGAGGCTGGTGGCTCCCCGCTCCCGCCTCACCGCCGGTCGCTTCGTCCGTATTCCGGTCACAGGCTCGCCTGCCGCGTGCTTCTGACCGACTTGGGCCAAGCGACCGGCGGTCATGCCGCTTCCCTCCACCTGTTCAGCTCGCGAGCGAGGCGTGCCGCCGATGCTGGGGGAAGCTCCGTCCGATGGTTCAGGAAGGTGCTGAGCTTCGGTTCAGCGATGCCCGCTGCCAGTGCCAAGCGACCTTGCGTGCCACGGCCATTAGTGCGGATGAGAGCCAGCGCTGACTTCCGCAAAGTTTCCTGATCGGGGCCGCCCGCTATTTCAGGGGTAATAACTAGCTCTGAAAGAGCCTCCCCGTATGGCTTACTTATAACCGCTACACCCCGCGTAGCAGAGTGGTCGGGCATTTTTGGCGGTTTTGCGTCGGCACTGCTACGCCCCGCGTAGCAAGGCTCATGGGGGTCTGCCTCACCCCGCGTAGCAGTTTCGGCCTCATCTGCTACAGACCGCGTACCGCTGAATTTTCGCGACGGCTTCGACCGCTGCACTGCATCGGCAGGCTTCCACCTCTCGTAATCATTGGTCGCTCGCCGCACGTTCGGCGGGTGCCCGGTTGTCGCGAATGTCAGGCGCCAGCGTCGGCTGCGGCGCTGTTGCCATATGCAGCCTTCGGCTAGGTCGAGTAGGCCAAGCTGCATCAGTTCAGCGAATGCCTCACCTGCTTCCGCTTGGTTTTTCTTGCACAAAGCGGCTGTGGCGGTGCGGATGTCGAGGTTGATGTCGCCGTTGTTGAATCCGTTGAAGCGAGCCAGCACCTCCATCAGGATCACCTTCGCCGCTGGGCTCGCGGCACGGTAGGCAGCGCTCTCGAAGACCACCTTGGGAAGGCCAATCCATGCGCCGCCGCGTAAGTCGGCACGCTGATCCGCCTGGTTGCTTCGCTTCCCGCCGGCCATCAGTCGACAGCTGCTGCCAAGTCGATCAGCACCCAGCCGGTCACCAGGCGGATGCCACGTGCGTACGAGCGCGCTGCCTTGTAGCTGGCGAAGCTCTGGTCAAAGCTGGCGCCCTCGGCAGGCGGTGGAAGGATCTCCACGTCAAAGCCGTCTGCTGAAGGCGTGAGCCGGATAGTCGGGCTAGGCGCTAACATCGAACAACGCCCTCACTGCTGCGCGCTTTGCAGGCCAGTTGGCGATCTCTGCCCAGATCGGATTGGTTCGCTCGGCAAAGTCGAGATCCGTGCCGATCCAGACGCGGCCGTCATGGTCCTGCAGTGCGGTGCCGCCTGCTTGCCACCAGCGCTCCAGCCAGTTGGCGGGGTCGAAGGGCTCAGTAGCCATCTTCGATCTCCCTGCCGTCATGTTCGCAGCCGCCAGGATCAGCGATCGGGCAGCCCGCGCCTTCAGCTTGCGCGTACCAGGACAGCACAAAGCTATCCTCGGCATCGATCTCCTCAAAGTCGGGATCGCCGTCGATCAGGTCGAGCAGGTCGATCAGCGCTTGTGCTGCCCGCGAGATGGCGCGGCGATCGAGGTGGATTGGGGCTGCACTAGCCATTGGCTGCCTCCCCAAAGGGCCGGCCGTGCTGGAGTGCCCAAAGGCGGGCGCGGACTAGCTCCGTGAACTCCGGCCGAACTTGGAGGATCGGCCTAGCTGGCTTATGACGATTGTGCGCCGTCGCCCCGGCATGGGCGGCGGCCACTTAGGCGGCCTCTCGTTCGGCTACGCGAGCAGCCAGCCAGGCGTCGATGTCGCTTTCCAGCCAAGCCACGGATCGCGGGCCGAGCTTTACCGGGCGCGGAAACTCGCCCTTTGCCATGTCTTCGTAAATGCGACTGCGCGAGCGCGGCACGCGCTTCTGCACTTCGCTGAGCTTGAGAGCTTTCATTCGCCGTCTCCATCAGTGTGGAACGGCTTCGGAAGTTACGCACGTTTACGGGAAAGGCGACAGCCTACGGCTCCTAATCGCGGGATTTAGGAGCCTTTGCTTTGTAGTAGTCGGCTTCAATGGTTTTCACTGAAACCCGCTCTTTGCTGGCAACTTCGGCGAATGCCTTGGTCACTCCTTTGCCAGCAGCCACGAGAGCGTCCACCGCTGTAACTCGGCTCTGTTGATCTCCCTTACGTCGGCCCTGCCGACCAGAAAACTTCAGACCCACCTCGAATGTTTCGCCACGAGCCTGCCATAGCTGAAGCTCTGCGAAGAGCATTCCCCAGTGCGCAGCCGAATGAGCAACCCACTCGGTGTCGCCCTTAGCGGCGTTCGCCTCGATCATCTGAGCGTACATAGTCAGCTCTTTGAGATACCAGCCGACCTCCGTCCGAGGCTCAAATCGATTGGAACCCTTCTTCGCGATCTCCGCGTCGAGGTCGGATTGTATGCGCGCAAGCAATGGCGAGTTGGCAGACCAGGGTGCCCGCCCCCAATCGGAAAGATGCTGGAACGCCTTTGCGACCTCGGCAGGATCATCACGATTTAGATCGACCTTCTCGCTCTTGATCCGACGTCGCGTGAAGTCGTTGCCCTCGATGCGAGTCTCCTTACGCACGGAGCGCCACCACGTTGCCGCGCTCCGCACCCTTGGCGATGCGCGCAGCCTCAGCCGCCCATGCTTCCAGCGCGTGCCGCTTCTCTGCGAAGAAGTCGTGCCGCTGATACACGCCGACGATACCGGAGCGGCTGCCGCTGACGTGGTTCAGCACGGCTTCGGTCACTTCCAGGCGGATGCCGAGCCGCTGCATCCCTGTGGCAACTGTGCGGCGAATATCGTGCAAGCTCCAATGCGGCACGTCTGCCTTCATCTCGGCAGCTAACGCCTTGCGAACGCGCTCCACAGCCTTGCTGATGCCGCTAGGGCCGTTGTCTTTGTTGCCGCTGGCTGGGAACAGCTTGGCCGAGCCTTCAACCTCTGTAATGCCCTTCAGCACGGCCACAGCGGCCGGTGAGAGCGGCACCAGGTGCGCCGATCCGTTCTTCGCCTTGTCGGCCGGGATGGTCCAGAGCTTCGCCTTCAGGTCGAACTCGGCACGATCAGCGCCGAACACTTCTTCCCGCCGCTGCCCGGTAAGTATCAGCAGCTTGAGACTGGAACGCCACGGCTCCGGCTGCGCGTCCGCGACCTTCCACAGCGCGCCCAGCTCGGCCTCAGAAAGCACCCGATCACGGGACTTCGGTTTGGTCGGCCGTCCAGCATCTCGGCAGGGATTGGCAGGCAGGCGGTCGAGTCGCGGCAGCGCCCATGTGTAGAAGCTGGAAAGCTGAGCGTGAACATTGCGGGCCATGACGGGTGCGCGCTCCGCAATGCCATCAATGAAGCGGGTCACGTCGCCGCGCGTCACGGCATCGGCGATACGGTCGCCAAGCTCCGGCAGCACGTATCTGTCGAACACCCGCTCAATCTCATAGATCGAACGCCGGTCGGCCTTGGCTGCCTTGTATTGTGGCCAGAGGCTGCGGATGGTCTCAGCGCCCTGCCCGCCCCGCCTGGGGGTCGTCAGCGCCGTCGTGGGGTCTTTGCCTGCCTCGATGTCGCTGATGATCGTGCGGGCCTTCTTGCGAGCCTCAGCAAGCCCGAAGCGCGGCGGCGAATAGCGGCCAACCGTGATGTTGCGGATGCGACCGGCAATGCGCTTGCGCAGGATGAAGGTCTGAGCGCCGCTGGTGCCCATACGGACGCGAAGGCCGGGCACAGTCGGATCGCTGATCTCCACCTGCCCCTTCTCCGGCCGCTTCAGCCCTTTGATTTTCGCGTCTGTAAGCCCCACTACCGCCATGCTGATTTCCTCTCAGCGGGTCCGCCTCTGTGTTACCTTAGGTATCACTTGGGCCGGGATACCCCCGAACAGCGCGGGACGCAAAGGGAAAGGAAATGACGGATTTCTGCGGTCTGTTGATGCCGTGGGACGCTCCGGAACACCCTTGCCAGAAACTTTTAATCAGTAGGTCGCTGGTTCGAATCCAGCAGGGCTCACCATCCAGTCCGGCCAGCCGAGACTATCTTGCCGCTGCCCACGCGATGCACCAGGAAGGCGTCGAGTTCACAGGACCTTAGGTCCGAATGTCTCCTGCCCATGCAGGACAGAGACGCTCATGACGGGCTCTAGTCCGCAAAGATCGGCGTGATTGTCTCTTACGCCCTGCTCCACCTGTCCGCATGGCCGGCTTGCGCCCATTCCAGACACTGACGACCGACGACTTCAACGTCCGATATTTCAGTGAGAAGCGGAATGCTGCTTTTGGGCGCGAGTTGGCGAAAACAGACGTCCTGTCAGCTGATGGTGAGGAGACCTATGCGCCCATCGCGGGACATCGACATAGGTAGGCGACTAGTTGGTCGAGGTGGTTACTTCCTGCGGCGGCTCGACAAATCTCAGTGCGTGCCCGCTATGTAACGGTATGAGAACACGCGACCGCCTCTTAGGAATAACGTCCAGTTTGACCCCCACTTCGGTGGCGTCTTGCGCCTCGACACTCGCGACGTCTCGATCCTCTAGCTGCAGGCTGAGGACTTTGGCCTCTGTGCAGCGATACTGAGCAGCAAGATAGATGATGTCTCCGACCGCTACCGAAGCGTCTCTCAACACCGCCACCATGATGTTTCCGCGGAATGTTTCGGTGACAACGCCAGCCTCGAGCGCTTCGCTCTTCTTCGCCAGCCGCGCGAGCATGTCGTTCTGGATGAACTCCGCGATGGCGATGCACAAACTGAGGATGAACTCTGTGAACTCGGTAAGCACAGCTACGCCCAATACGTTGTCGACTTCGCCATGAGCTGCTTCGTTTCGATAACTAACGATCTCTCTCAGCTCGGCTTCTGGGGTGCCGGAAATGCGAGCAGCAGAGGAAAAAAAGGCGCGGATTTCGTGATGGTGTTCAATCCAGGTTCGGAGGCCGGAAAGACCGCAGTGTCCAAAGATCCGTTCTAACTCGGCGAGACGCAGATTCTGCTCCTGGATGAGCATCGCCTCTGGAGTAAGGCGATAGGAAGTGGCTCCCGCGAGCGCTGTAGCGAGGTCGCTGGCCAATGAGTGCACAGGAAGGTGCTTGTAACGCTGCTTGCTTGACTCAGCGACAATGAGCCCCACGCCGCGAACGTAGTTCGATCGAAAGCTCTCGCTCAACTCCACGTAGCTGTAGGTGGTATTTAAGAAACCGAGATATTCGCGGAGGACAGTATCTACGAAGCCCTCGAGCACTGCATACATGCGCGTAATCGCAGCGCAGTGATCAATAACCCTCCATTCTGTTGGTTCTGGAGCATCACCAGTGAGAGCACCAACGTCGAAGCATTTCGCGCCAGTTGATTTGCACGTGGGATCGGACGCAATCAAAGTACGAAAACGCTCCGAGATATCGAGGTGCTTCGATATCGCGGCTAGGCTGACCGCAGATTTCTCAACGGTCGCGCGAAACATATTTAGGCGGCGACCTCAGCCAGCATCTGGCTGAACAGGTCTATTCGCTCTTGAATATCGGCCTTGCTGTTGCCGCGTCCAGTGAAGGTGCCCGGTTCGTGCCCTTTGAAGAGCTCCTTTGTTCTATCAATGATAGCTTCACGCTTGCTGATTAGGGTGTCTGCTTTGCCTAAGTTCTCTGCCACGCCCACCATGACAGCGTCGTAGAACGCTTTCTGCGCTGAGGGCTGCCAGTCCCCTCTCTCGACATCGAACGGTCGGAAAAGCAAATCGCCAAAAATGCCCGCGGCAGTCGTCAATGTCTTTGTAAAGACGTCTTGGAAGGCCGCTATATTTTCCTTCGACAAGAGAGCCGCCTTTCTCATGTAAAGGTCAAGAAACGGCTGCATTCCAACACGGTAGTGCTCAGCATTCCTTAAGGCAAAAAAACGGAGAACTAATTCGGTATCTTCCATTTTTGCGAACATTTTGTTTTCTAAAATATCTGGATTATTTTCAATTTCATTTTCGATATAAGCAGGAATGCCCCATGCGTCTCGGAAGATCTTGAGGCGGGATAATCGAAGGAGCAGTTCGTTGAATGCGCCTCGGTAAAGCGCATTCCGGATCTCCTGCCTTTCAAGTGCAACGCCACCCCGGTTGAGGCGGTCGAATACCGTTTCCCGGAGAGACCACGCTTCGTTTTCGTCTGCGGTCGATTCCCGGAGAAGAACGATCGATGTTATTGACCGACGGTCCAGCCCAGCCTTGATTTTGCTAGGCAAGTTTAGGTAGTTACGGCCATTCAGTTCCGGCCATCGCTCCAATCCAGTCAGCTCAAACTGCCCGCTGTAATAGTCACGGAGGGCCGTAATCCTTTGCTGACCGTCCATGACCTCGAACGAATTGTAATCTCTCTCATACAAAAAAACGGGAGGGACAGGGATGTTCATTATGAACGATTCTATAAGGAGACTCTGACGGTCTCGGGACCAACGAGGTCGCCGCTGATAAAATGGTCGTAGGTCCATGTAGTTCGGTTGCCCCATGGCCGCTACGAATCCCGGCAGCTTTTCGCGGTTGGTTTCGATTACTATCCGACCCTCTCCACGAGCGTAGCGTTCGTTAATTTCATCGTCTGACAACTTTTCTGGCCTCGGTTTTGGCTCTTTCAGCCAAAAGTCATTTTCCGTGGTGAGCACTTGTATCATGGGCGTCTCTCGTGTTGCCGCGGGACGCTAGCCCCATTCCCGCTGGAAAGTCCAAATCACGTTTGGCCAAAAAAGGGGGCGGGGCATTCCCGCTGAGCTGATAGATTGGGGCCTGCATCTTTGTCTTCTGCCATCGGGTCCCCCATCAGCTACAACTAATGGATGGTCCACGCTTGGTCTATCGCCGAGCCGGCAGTCAAAGCGTCCCTTTCTGATCAATCCCCTCTTCGAGCGGTCGAAAAAAAACTGTTCACCCCCACGCACAGGCAGCGTTGACCAACATGCGGTGTGTCATTACATTCACTACATGACTCGCGACAAAGCGCACCCGTTCCAAATGAGAGTCTCCTCAGACTGGCTCCACAAGATCGACGGCTGGCGCCGGACCCAGGCCGACCTCCCATCGCGCGCGGAAGCGGTCCGCCGCCTCGTCGGCATGGGGCTCAGATTCGGCATCGAGGTCGGCGACGAGGTCTCGACGCCGGTCGGCCGAGCCACCGTCAATCGAATCATGCCCGCGATCGGTCAGGTGATCGTCGAGACGAAGAACGGCGACAGCCATGCTTTTGCATTGGCGGAGATCAATGCGGTGGACGAGGAGGGGTAGACGCAGCATGCTGACGCGCGGGCACCTGATCGGCCAGATCATCGACGACCTCGCCGGCATCGCCGCGCAGGCCAGGCAGCGCGGACGGCTGCACCTGTTCGACATCCACACTCATGTCGAGGACTTCGCCAAGGAGGTGCTCAACCGCGCGCTTGGGCTCGGCCTGTCGAACCTCAACCAGGAGCATTCAAACAATCCCGGACTCGATCTCGGCGACGCCACCGCAGGTTGGGCATTTCAGATCACGGCCGACAAGTCCGGCGCCAAGGTCAAGGAGACGCTCGACAATATCGGCGACGACCAGCGCGCGAAATATCCCAATATCCGCATCCTCGTGATCGGTGAGAAACAGGGATCCTACACCTTCACCGGCGAGCCGTACGCGACGTTCGGCTTCACGCCCGAGATGGTCTGGGACTTCAACGACGTGTGCGGCCGGATCATGTCGCTGCCGATCGACACGCTGGTCGATCTTGCCGGCTACGTGTCGCGCGAAACGCGCCGCGTGCGGATTGAACTCGAGATCCCCGACGAAGACGGGAAATTCCCGACCGGCATCGACAATCTGATCGAGGCGCTGCCCCGGCCGCAATTGTCGGACGCCGCGAAGATGGAAGCGCATTTCGACGCGAAGGAGACGCCGATCGAGCGTGAAGAGACGGCCAATTCGATCGCCGAGCTGAGCGCCAGGCTCGCCGCGCTGCCGCGGCTGACCCGCGAGGTGTTCAAGTTCCTGGTCGAGCGCCGCGACGAGCGCTCGGCCGGCTTTCACGACGAATTCCGCATCAGCGATCCCAAGCTCAGGCGCATCTATCGTGGCGACGATCTCGACGGCGACCTCGCCTTGCTCCAGGAAGCCCGTCTGCTGAGCGCCAACGAGCCGGACAATCACGGCGAGCCCGGCTACTGGCGGATCCACTTCCCGGGCTCGGGCTACAATTTCCACCTGATTTTCATCCAATATGTGACCGAACTCGGGCTCGACCTGCGCAAGCCGCTGGTGACGCTCGACTTCTCGGATTTCTAGGCCGCCACGCCGGGCGTTGGGAACGTTATGGAAGTTTATTGCAGGGGCATAGCGCGCATCCGCCACAAGGCGACGGGCGAGGTTTTCGAGATCGAGAGCGACGAGCTCGACTGGGATGCCGTCGGCGGCGACGAGCGGCAGATGGGGTTGGAGATCCACTATGAGGCCGTGCTCGAGCACCCTGAGCTCGGCGAGCCTAAATGGGGGTTGTGGGAATATCCGGTCGGGATCGAGAATTACAGCGATACCGACGCCGGCGAGCATAGTGTGCTGGAGGACTTCGATTATGGCCTCGAACATAGCCCGCCCGAGCCCGACGAATGGCTCGACTATGCCGTTCCAGCTGATCCGTTCACGATCTTCATGGACTCCTACCACCACACCGGCGTGCTACTCGCCGACCTCGGCAAGGATCACGGTCGCGACCTGGTGAATCGGCTTGTCTTTTCGCAGCAAGTGACCGCGCTCGAAGCCTATCTGGGCGACACGCTGTTGAACGCGGTCGCAGCCGACCCCGCCGCGACCCAGCGCTTGATCGACAAGGACGACGACCTGTCGAAGCAGAAGTTCACCCTGAGCCAAATCCGCAACGAGCCCGATCTCGTCGCGCGCAGAGTTCGCGAGCATCTGCGGTCGATCCTCTATCACAACCTCGCCAAGGTCGATGCCCTCTACGACATCGCGCTCGGCATCCGCATCCTCGACCTCACGTCCGACAAGGCAGCATTGTTCGAGGCGATCATGCTGCGGCACGACTGCGTCCACCGTAACGGATTCGACAAGTACGGAAACGAACTGTCAGCCTTCACGCGCACTTTCGTGCAAGCGACCGCGGACCTGATCCGCGCGTTCGTCGATGCCATCGAGCGGGCGGTCCGGCAGCGCCCGCCTGGCTGAGCGTAGTGCTCACATCCCGAGCAGGCAAACACCTTCCCTGCTGTCCGGATCAAGCTCCCAGATCTCGACGCCGGGCGGAACCAGATGCCCGTGATTGCGCAACCAGTTGGTCGCGAGGCTTTCCTCGCGGCGAAGATGGCGCAGCATCACCAGCAGCTTGCGATGGTCGGGCGGCGCGACGCTGAACAGCAGCATCGCCTCGTTTAGGCCACGGATCTTGGCGCTCGGTGAATTGCCGCCCGAGGTCCAAGTATAAGATTTGCACTCCACCAGCACCGGTGGCGCGGCGCTGCCCAGGTCGAAGCGGTGGAGCTTCTTGACGGCATGCCCGACTGCGACCGCAAACTCGCGCTCCAACACGAGCCCAATCCCGGCCAGGAATGACTGCGCCGCATCCTGAAAATCGCGCCCGGCATGCGTGTTGCTGATCGCGCCGACCCGCTGGAACGGGCTGTAGTCATTCGGCATAGGCAGCCTCCTCGCCGGTCAGGCTGAGCCGAGCAACGCCGGCGGCGCGCAGACCCTCGATCACCGCCCAATCGTCCTCGTCATGCTCGAGCAGGTCGGCGATCGTCGTGCCGGCATAGCGCGCCAGCCGCCTGAAGATCGCCGCGCGCTCCTCGCGCGTAGTGAGGTCTTCCAGCCGCTTGCCGAGATGGACAATACTGTGCCGCAGCCCGCGATTGGTGCCGGTCGCGGCATCGATGTCGCTGGTCAGATAGAAGAAGTCGTCAAGGATCGCGCGATAATCAGCCTCGTCGCGCGCGATCTGCCGCGCGATCGCTCGCTTGGCGCGCTTCATCGCGATATAGTCGGCTGGCGCGGCGAGGAACTCGATCAAAGAGAGGAGCTGGACGAATCGGCTCGTGTCGGTCGCGGCCTCCAGCGCCTCCGAATAAAGCCGCAGCGCGTGGCGAGCGACCGACCCGACCTCGCCACTGCCCACCGGCTGAACTGCCGGTGCGCCGGTCAGATCGAGCCCGATCCCAGCAATCACCTGGTGTGTTAGCACCTTGCCGCCGATGATGTAGCTCTCGTGATCTTCTGGCGCGTAGAACAGCCCCGCGCAAAAGCCGGTGTCGCCGAGCAGGCCAGCGCGTCCGGGCAGGTGATCGCCGAGGCCCATCCTGCAATTCTCGAACCGGACCAAGTCCATCGTCCGCTCGACCTTGTCCATCGCCGCGGCCAGCATGTCGAGATGCGCCTCGTGGCTCGCCGGCGTCAGGAAGCCGTCCCAATCGATCGTGACCGGCAGTGCGAGCAGCGCGCTCTTAAAGAAATCCGGCTGGTCGATCCGGGTCGCGCCGCTCTTGGCCCAGTGGAGCGCATCCCCCTCGAGCATTATGAGGCCGCCCTTATCCAGTGACTGCTGAAATTCCTGCTCGGGCCAGCCAACCGTTCGGAGCATCTCGCCGTCGAGCGCGTCGGGCGGGAAAATCGCGACGTCCGGCGCGATCCACCCCGCATCCTCGACCAACACGCGAGAGAGCGGCAATAGGGTGAGCTGTTCGCCGGCTTCGAGTAAACTAATCACTTCGACGAGAATCGGATTACCCATGCAAGGGCCTAACCGACCAAGGCAAAGTCGAGGTTGCTGACCGCTGGAGAACGCAAGTCATCGGCGGCGAGCGCGGCCCGATGCAGCCGGGCGGCTCATGGGCCACAATGTGGCTGCGCGATCTAGCGATTGTGATTGACTGGGATGCCAAACCGCCCCTCTTCATTGACATGATGACAATCCTCGACTGGCTGGCAGAAATTGGCTTTCCACGGAAGACAGGTGACAGCCGTACACGTTAACTCCCGAAGCTGACCTAAGCTCGATAAGCGATTTGCCGCTTTCGAGGTTTAAAGATGAAACGCGATTGAAGAATATCAAGTTGGTAACTGCCCCGTCGAAGTAGGCGATCGAAAGTCCGTTACTAGGGTTCACGCTTGATTGACTGAACGACCGATTTTGGGACGCGAAGCGGAGCTCAGGGACCGACCGCTGGATGGCGTGGATGGGCGCATCCTGGCCTCACCCGAGAAGCCGCTCATGCGCAGCCGCTCGGAAAATCGACGAGGAACTGACTAGACGGCGGCGAGGGCCGACGTGCGGCGTGCTCGCGCTTCTTCGTGCATGTTGACCGGCGTTGCTGCCAGCACTCGGCTCACCATCATGCTCAGAAACCGGCCGGGGGAGAGAATTGCTGGGATCTGGTCGGTGAGGATGGTTACCTTCGGAAGCGCATTGATAATCTCGGCAGCGCTGGCCTCCGGGAGTGCGGGAGCGATCTCTTCGACGCTAGGTTCATCCTCGAGCCCGGGTTCTAGAATGCCAGCAGGCTGTTCCGTCGCGGTGTCGGTGACCGCTGCTTCGTCGGCATAGTCCATCATCACCAAGCAGGTGGCGTGATAGGCATCGTCCTCCTGGCCGAGCTTGGCGAGAAGATCGAACAGCCATTCGGCGGTCTTGGGTTCCTTTTGCAGGATGTCCGAACGCAGCCCGAACGCGAAGCCCAGCGCCGCGAGCGGATGGCGCAGCCGTAGGTTCTTGGCGTCGCCGTATGATTCTTCGATCCGGTTTGGCGCGTTTTTCCCGTAGGAGGAATCCATCCGCTTGGTTGAAATGAGCAACTCGGGGCCCGTGACCCAATCAGTCATGATGACATCGACTTGCTTCACGTAGTTCTTGCCGAGGATATTCGCGGACGACGCCGTTACGCCCGGAATCGAACTCATCTTGGCGACGCGGTCCGCGACCTGAGTACGGAGCGCGCCCGGCAGGGACTTGATCAGATTGGCGGCGGCCGCCGGCAGGATGCGCGGGTGGACAGGGCGCGGCCAAACCTGGTCAGCGACAAAGCCTGCGCGGCGCAGCTCGTAGCTCAGCCACACATCAAGCGCGAGGGCCGGCACGCCGGAGGTCGTGGTTGCCTTCAGATGCAACGGCACTCCGAGCAAGCGCTCCAGCGTTGCATAATCCGGCTCGAAGCGAAGCTGTCCATCGGCACCGAGCACCCAGGGATTGGTCGGCATTCCACCCGACGAAGCGTCCGCCACAATATGGTCGAACAGGACCCACGCCTTGGCCTTCGATGAGGGTTCAACCGCCATGATCAGTCGGCATAATGGCGCCAGCGCTGCATGACCTTGACCGCATCCTCGAGCGCTTCGGTTTCAGCCTTGGGTCGTCTCGTCACGGCGGGGAATGCGATCCGCCCCGCCTCGCGCGGTTCGAGCTTCAGCATGCCGCCGCCAAGCGCATGGCCCTCAAGCTCGCAACTCAGTCGCACGAACGGCGAGGGCCAGCTTGGCATCAGCTTGGCGGCAAGCGTCTTGTCGCGCACCCGGATCGCATGAACGCTATTGGTGCAAGAGACGCCGGCCAAGTTCCGGACCAGATTCGCGCCGCGCCCCGACATGTAGCTCATCACGTAATCGGGGATCTGCACATCAGGCACGACATACCAAGGGGCGCGGTTGCGGCATTTATACCCGAGCCGGGCCTCGCGGCCGGGGGCAGAATCGAGATAGTCCCGGACTGACTTGGGCAGCTCGATGCCGCGGGCGAGCCGGAGCAGTAGGACCGGCTCATCGTTGCGAGTCCACTCGGCGACGGTCGCTTTGGTCACTTGCGCATCGGGCATCGCTCGGCCGTTTCGGATTGAGGGCAGTAGAAGGCTCGCCGGAATGTCGAGCTTCTTGGCTTCCGAGGGCCTGAGATGGAAAAACTGATTGTCGCCGCTGATATAGCCGATCCCGACGCTCGCAAAATCGGCGAGCCGGTGAGTGTCAGGGCGGCCCAGCGCTGCGGTATAAAGCGCCCGCACAGACGCTGGGAGGAGAAAGGGGCGGAGGCGCCGGTTCCAGACTGCGCGCCAATCTTCGAGGTCGACCCGCAGCGTCGGGTTGGGAGGTGTTCGGGTCGGCAGAAAGCTGTCAACTACCGTCATGTCGATCGCGCTGGCCGTGCCGCCGAAGCCTTCTGCGTAGAGTAGCCAGCAATCTTCCGACAGCGCCGGGAACAGCTTGTCGCGCACCGCGACGATCTGCACCGTAGCAAACGACTGGACTAGATAGTCAAGGAGCGGGGCCGCGTAGGGCGCATGGCCGATCTCCGCAGGGACCACGAAGGCCATTCGCCCTCCACGCTTCAACAACCCCGCAGTAGCCACAAGGAATGGGGCCCAGGACGACGTTAGGCCGTTGAAACGCGCCCCGAGGTCGAGGCACAGATCCAGCGCCCTTCGGCGCGTCTCGCCTTTGAATTGCTGGTAGCGGATGAAGGGAGGGTTCCCGGCCGCGCATTCGAAGCGCTCATGGGTCTCGGTTGCCCAAGTGAAGAAATCGCCTTCGTGGATGAGCGCGCCTGGCGCGCGTTTGATCGCGGCATGCGCCGAGAATGGATTCTGTTCGATCCCGACGCTGTTGCGGTGAAGCGCGAGAAACCGGCCATCGCCGCACGACGGGTCGATCATGCGATCGCTGGGCTTGCGGCAGGTCCAGGCGACCAGTGCCGCGCACACGTCATCGGGCGTGAAATAGGCGCCTGAGCGCTTCTGCGAATATTCCGGAGTGGTCCCCACCATTGCGCGCACCTTAGCCAGATCGGGTTGTTCCGCAATCGATCCTGTGGAGAACATAAGTGGAACATAAACTTGGTGCAAGTGGAACAGCTGTCGACCCGCACGTGGGGACCAGCGCAAAGCGCCACAACGTTGAGTCAGCCTTCCTCGTGCTCACCGCGATCCGCCCAGGATCGCGCTAATCCCGTTCCGCTATCCTCGGCGCTAAAGGCGGCATCACCAACCACGCACTCGCCTGTCCCCGTCTAGATGCACGTGGGCTCAGCGAGGCCCTGTTCTAAGAACCGGCAGCTTTTGGCTGTTTTCCCTGCTCTGCAGATAGGCGGTCAGTCGGCTCCTGGCTACCGAAGCCGTCGTTGCAATCGCCGACCAACGGCAAAGATGGGCGCACTTTGGACCTTAGCTGATCCGCTTGCGACCTCGTCTTCGAGTGCGCCCGACCCCCTGGGACGTCACACCGCCCTACCTCACGCTGCGCGCGGCATACGGTTGATCAGTTCCGAAAGATGTGAGCTCCGCCGCCGGAGGAATTCGGCAAGGAGCGCCGGATATTCGGGGGCAACCGCCTGCCGCACGGACTGACGTCCGCGCAGCTGACAGCGCCACGCAGCGACGTTCGGGGCACCTTCGGCTAAGCTCAGTCCCGCCAGCTGTTGAAACGTGTCCAAGTAGCGGAAGACGGGCGCGAAAGCGGCATCGACCAGCCCGAATGCGTATCCGGCGAACCATGGCCCGATGACGACTTCCTCCAGGCGCGCGAACCGGGCCGCCAGGGTGAGACGCTTCTGCTCGAAGCTGGTCTCGTCAGGCACCGAATAGAGGCCACCAATGTCCGCCAGGGTGGCCGACGCGAACTCAACCCAGCCGCGATGGTGGGCTCGGTCTAGTGGATCAGCCGGTAGCAGTGACCCTTCGGATGTCTCGTCCAGATACTCGGCGATAACCGCACTTTCGAACAGGACCGTGTCACCGACGAGGAGAAGCGGCACCTTGCCGTTAGGAGAGAGACGGACAAACCATTCCGGCCGCGCAGAAAGGTCAATCGTGACCCGCTCGAGCACAATGCCCTTCTCCAGGGCCACGATCGCGGAACGCTGGACATAGGGGCAGAGCGGATGGCTGACGAGCTTCATCATGTCCTTGTGCCTTTCAAGCCGCCGCGCGGTCTCGGACGACGAAGCCCGGAAGACCGCTGAGATAGTCGAGAAATGGTGCGCTCACGCCTTGGCGAGCCAGGTCATCGGGCGTGACAGGCAGTGGGCGCGCTCTGAACGTCGGTGTTGCCAGGAGCCGGCGCGGCAGGTCGGCATGGAGCACGGCTGCAGTGCCGATGCCGACGAGGTCGGCACCATTGCTGAGAGCGGATCCAATGGACTGCGCGTCGGCAAACCCGCCCGTGACGCCGAGTAGGCCCTTGCCGCGCGATATCCTCCGCAAGTAGTCGAGCTCCTCGCGCTGGCCGTCGCTGCTGGTGGATCCCTCTATAACCAGGTCCACATGATCCACGTCTCCGTCGACCAGCAGTTCGCCCGCGAGAGCCAGCATCTCCAATGGCCGCAATCCCCGGTCTCTCAGGTTCAGCCGCACGCTGAGCAGGGCAGCCGGAACGGCCCTCCGGATTGCAGCAATCACCTGGCGCAGGAGGCGCGCCCTGCCATCAAGCGAGCCTCCATAATCGTCCCGCCGTTGATTGACCTCAGGATCGAGGAACTGGGCGAGCAGGAAGCCATAAGCGGCATGGACTTGCACTCCGTCAAAGCCGGCGCGAACACTACGCTCCGCGCCTGATGCGAATGCATCCACGACTTCTGCGAGATCGGCCTCGCTCGCACCCTTGGCAAACCGCGTGTCGCTCGGAGCGAGCGGCAGTTGTGACCCGCTCTTTAGCGATCGCCCGCCACCATGCTGTAGCTGAACCAGGCCGACGGCCCCATGTCGATGAACGGAGGCCGCAAGCCCCGCAAGGCCGGGAGCGAAAGTCTCTGAATAGGTACCATATTGTCCAGGAAAGGCGCGAGAGTCAGCGGTCACAGCGGCTGCCGCACTCACAATTAGGCCGAACCCGCCCTTCGCCCGCATCTCAAGCCAGTGGCAATCTTCGACGGAGACACGGCCGTCTGGATGACTTTGCTGGGTCGTGAGCGGAGCGAGCATGAGCCTGTTCCGCAAGACGTGCCCGCTCGGCATCTGCAGCGGATCGAACATCGGGTGCATGTTCACCTCCCCTGTTCGTCGGCGCGGGCGAGTTGCAGCTCCAGCCCCTTTCGGTCCGTCTGGATCCAATATTCGACAATGTGGCCTTGGCTGACGCGGTAGACCGCGGAGCTGATCTCGTTCAGCTGCTTGCCCGTCGGCTGCTCCCCATCGACCGATGCGAGGTGCCGCCCCCGCTGGTGCCAGCGCACATAGACCCGGTCACCGTCGGCGAGAATCTCTTGAACGCTCAACCGGAAGCTGCCGAACATGCGCCGGAAATCGCGAACATGCTCCGCATAATCCGCGGGCGTGCGAACGATGGTTTCCGGTCCTTCAGAGGTCAGCTGATGCGCCTTGACCTTGGCCGCCATGTAGCGGTCGGCCAGTTCCGGACGCTCGCCCGAGCGAACATGCTCGATAAAGCCTCGAACCAGCTCGGCCGCGCCGGCACCAGCGTCTGGCAGTGGTGCCGCGGAGATAGCGGCGAGAATGGGGGGGATCAGCGCATTCATCTTCAAGCTCCCTGGCTTTTCTCCTGAGTACTGGCTTAGCGTCCGGAAAAGTTGCGCGAAAACGATAGTTCCTTGTGCTGAGCATTAGCAGCACTTATCCTTTAAGAATGGCTGCCCCGCCCCTCTCGATACTGCGTACATTCGAGGCTGCGGCTCGGCACGCCAGCTTCGCACGTGCCGCCCAGGAGCTGAACGTCACGCCGGCTGCTGTCAGTCAGCAGATGCGGCTTCTGGAGGGACGGCTAAGCGTAGAGCTCTTCTCGCGAAGTGCTCGGGGGCTGACGGTTACCTCCGCGGGTCGCGACTATGCAGCCTCTGTTGCCAAGGGCCTCGCGCAGATCGAGGCAGCGACCAGGAGCCTAGGCAGCCGCGACCGGGCGGGCATCCTGCAACTCGCAACATTCGCTTCGTTTGCGACCTTTTGGCTGCTTCCCAGACTGAACGACTTCCGCAGCAGATATCCGGAGATCGATCTGCGGCTTTCGCTCAGCCTGCAGCTCGCTTCGCTTGCAGATGGCGGTACCGACATCGCCATCCGCTTTGGACGCGGAGTCTATGAGGATGGACGGAGTACCTTATTGCTGGAGGACAGCGCGGTCGCGGTATGCAGCCCGGCACTGCTGGCCGGCAGGCCGATTCCCCGCAAGCCGCCAGACCTGTTAGGCCTTTCCCTCATCCGCGATGCGGGCCTGATTGCGGATGAGCGGTCGCTTCATTGGCGAAGTTGGATTGGCGAACAGGAAACGGAGCATCGCTTCGTGAACATGCCGGATGGCATGATGAGCTTGCAGGCGGCTCTTCTAAGCCAAGGGGTTGCGCTGACGCGTCGGTCCCTGACACTCGACCTGGTGCGCGAGGGTCGGTTGGTGAGGCTCCTGGATCGTGAAAAGCCCACAGACTTCAAGCTGTGGCTCGTCGTCCCCAACGGGCCTGAGAACGTCAGAACCGCCGTGTTTGCTGAATGGGTGCTGGAGAAGGCGGCGGTCGTCGCCTGAGCGCCAAATCGGGCGGCCGGTCGCGACGCTACTTTAGAGATACCCGCGAACGCGTGGCATCTTAAGGACGATGGCCCGCTAATGCTAAGATTGCGGGGCAATGCGCATTTTCCCCGCCCACCGCGAGGCAAAGCCTATCCGGGTGTACGGCAGCTTCTCGCTTGCGCCTGCAGGCAGTTTGGCGCTTGCGTCAGGTATGGCTGACAGCGATCTGAATACCGTCATCACGACTGTTCTCAACCAAACGCCTGATTGGGTCAGAACCGAGTTTGCGTCGAAGGATGCGGCACTCCGCGAGCGTGCAGCTGAGACATTAGCTGCTATGCTCGCCGCTGCACTGGTGAACGCAACTAACCTAACCTTTGACCCACCCGTCCCTAACTAGCCTCTCACGCGACGAGCTCGCGAGCTTCTGGCAAGCATCCAAGCTCCCTCCGCTGCTCACTCCAGCTTACAGGCAAGTTCGACATCCGCAGCAGTGATCGCGCTGTAATCGAGACCGGCTGCCGACCGTCAAGAATGCCAGTCAGAATGTCAGGTGCGAGGAAACGAAGGCGTGCCAATCGGACTAGGTGATTGCGCCGGTTCACCTCCATCGGCCCTCCAACTGAGAGCTCTTCGTAGGCAAGCTCCGCCTTTCCGAGCAGCTCGATCAGCTTCGGATCAGCTCTGGTCGGGGCACCATTGTCATTGGCTCGGTAGGTCAGTCTGAGCTCGTGACCGCGACGAATGAAAGAAGCTGGGACGATGATAGCGTGCGGCTTGTGATCCGAGGATAGCGGAATAGCGCCAACGCGCTCGACCAGCTTCGAAACGCATATGGTCAGCACTGTACGGTCTGCCGCGATCGCGACCTTCGCACTCAGCTCCAGCAGCAGCCCCCTCACCTGCCTCGGCGCCCAATTCGCCGCCTGCTTCCCCAGCTCGCTGCAGTCGTCGACGAGCCAGCGCAGTCGGTCCTCTTCCACCATGTTGACGAGCAAAGAGTAGAGCTGCGCTTCATCGGCAAGCCAGGCGCTCAGCCTCGCCTGCACCAGCCCTTCAATCTCGCCGGCTGGTATGCGCCAGCCGTCTGTGATCGAGTTCTCGCCAGGTGCATGCGGCGTCGTCACATAGTAGCGGTAGCGCTTCGTACCGCGGCGGGTGTGCGACGGCTGCATCGGTCGCCCTTCGGCGTCGCTGATTATGCCAGCGAGGAGACTGCGTTCTTTCGAGTTGGTCTTCACCCTCCCCTCGGCTCGGCCGTCAGCCAGCACCTTCTGCACGGCCTCGAACAGCTGCTTGTCCATCAGCGGCGCGTGCTCGCCTGGATAGTAGCTGCCCTTGTGTCCGATCTCGCCGATGTAGACCCGGTTCTTGAGCAGATACGCGAGCGCGCCGCGGCCGATCGTGCGTCCGCCATAGGCTGCCATGGTGGATGCTGACCGCACCTTGCTCTTGATGCCTTGAGCCGCAAGCTCGTCGGCCAACTGCTCGATCGAGCGGAGTTCGAGATAGCGCCGGAAGATGTGCCGGACAGTCTCAGCCTCAGCTTCGTTCACGATGAGCTTGCGGCTGAGGACATCATAGCCAAGCGGCACGACACCACCCATCCAGATGCCCTTGCGCTTGGATGCTGCAAACTTGTCGCGGATCCGCTCGCCCGTGACCTCGCGCTCGAACTGCGCAAAGGACAGCAGCACATTGAGGGTGAGCCGTCCCATGCTTGTCGTCGTGTTGAACGACTGGGTGACGCTGACGAAGCTTGCCTTGGCCTTGTCGAGGACGTCCACGATCCGAGAGAAGTCGGCGAGAGAACGCGTTAGCCTGTCGATTTTGTAGACGCAGATCACGTCGACATTGCCTGCGGCAACTTCAGCCAGCAGCGCCTTGAGCCCCGGCCGCTCCATGTTTCCGCCGGAGAAACCGCCATCGTCGTAGATGCCGGGCACTTGGCTCCAGCCCTCATGCTTCTGGCTGAGGATGTAAGCGGCGCATGCCTCCCGCTGTGCATCCAGGCTGTTGAACTCCTGCTCCAGCCCCTCCTCAGTCGATTTGCGGGTGTAGATGGCGCAGCGGACGAGCTTAGCCATTTGCCACCTCCGCTTGCGGAACCTTGGCCTGCTTCAGGCCAAAGAAGCGTGGGCCTGACCAGTTTGCACCGGTGATGGTTCGCGCAATGCGGGTGAGTGAGCTGTAGCGCCGCTCTTCGAACAGATACGCACCATCGAGTACCAGCACCTGGTGCACCTTGCCGCGCCACTCGCGGACCAGGCGCGTGCCTGGGCGGAGCGACGTGGCGGTGTCAGACGGGATGCTCTTGCCGGCCTTCAGCTGCTTGGCGATGCGAGTCAGCTCGCGCTTGGTGGCAGCTGGCAAGCCGCCATGGACACGCTCCTGAAGTCGGTAGGCGAGCGCCCGCCCCATCAGGTCTGTGCTGAAGCTGGGTGCGGGCTGGCGAAACACCCTCTCCCACTCTGCCTTGATCTCCGACGCTGACATAGCGGCCAACGCAGCGAGCTGATCGTCGAGCTCTGCCATTAGGCGCTCGCCTCGCCGGCGGGCTTATCACCCGATCCAGCTGCGGGGGTCAGTGCGTCCGCCTGCGGCGCGCCGATGCGGAACGCGACCACGCCGGGCTTGCGCTCTTCCTTCGTGATCATGTGGCCCTTCTTACGCAGGCCAGGCAGGAAGGCGCGGACGCTGTGTGCCTGCCACCCCGTCTCGCTGGTCAGCTCGGCCATGGTTGCGCCGCGGGCGCGCTTAAGCAGCTTTTCAACCTGCTGTGCCTTGCTCGGCTTCTTGGCTTGTGTGTCGGACATTTGCGGGTATCCGTGGGAGTCGCTGCACCATGCAGCCGCTTCCATGACCCAGAGCCCGCCTGAGCCTCGCTCGCGGGCCGCGGTGGCCGACCGACTCAGCTCATCCGCAGCACCACACACGCTCCGTTCGGGCGAGCAGTCCAGTCGGTTCTGTTGAGGTGAGCATCTATTAGCGGCTTCCAAGAGACGCCGATGTCTTCATTTAGGTTTTTACCCCGACGGACTTGAACGTGCCGTCAGACTCCCAGAAGCAAGCCACACCTGCAGCCTCCATGAGCCGGCGGAGATCGTCTCTCGCGGGCGCAGGCAGTAGCACTGCTAATGCAGCACCCTGCTGAAAGCGCCCATAATCGGCGAGCTGACCGATAGCCATTCGGATTGCCTCGCGCGTACAGGAGCCCTTCGCTTCAACCAGGAGGTTCAACGAAGGAATCCAAACATCGTTGAAGATCGGCTTGGCTTCCCCTTCGGGGACAATTCGCAGGCGAGAGGCCTCGTGGCCGCGAGACTTCAGCCAGGTTCGGAACCTCTCCACTAGAGCTGCCTCGCGCAATTCCGCCTCGTAAGGTTGGCGATCTGGCTCAACCCAGGCCTTCTCAGTATTCGAGGCGGCAATGGGCACGACATCGATAAGGTGCGTGAACTTCGGGTTATCAGCTGGCAACCTGTCTACGTTTGCTGCGCCTACTGGGCGCAGGCGAAAGACGATCACCGTGCGGATCGGACCTCCGCCGGTCTCCGGCGCATCGTCAGTGTACCATGGTTGCTCGGCATCCACTTCGAACTGGCCAACATATTCCACATCACCACGGGCACCACGAAACACCCGGAGTGCACGGCCGTCGGCCTGATGATGCAGAATGGCCTTGTTGCCGGCGACCATACGCTGGTCACCTTTTTGACCTTCGCCGGTGTAGTGAAACACTTCACCGTCCCAATGATCGACATAACCATGTTGCAACCCTGAACCGGGATCACTGAAAACGAAGACGTTCGGGCTCTCCCGTGAGGGCGAGACGCCACCTTGGCGTTGTCCGCCAAGTTCTTCATGAAAGCGCGCCCGCGTGACGACAGTGCCAGGAGCAAGCGTCCAAGATTGTGCCATGCAAGTGTCCCCCTAGAATATCGCTAACGCACCCACAGCAGCATATACAATCACTCGTTATGCGCAGCTTGGGCACCCATTACCGGATCTCCTGCATGATCGATGCTCCGGAGCTCAGCAGCTGCTGGATCAGCGCGTCGGCGACTGGCGGGCAGTTCGTTACCTTCCGCGCGATGGCATCGTTCACGAGCCCCGAAATGCCATCGGTCTTGTCGAAGTGCGTGGCCGTGATGCCGCCGCTAATGCGGCCATTGCGGAAGATCGCGGCATAGGTCTTCACGCCCATATAACCGCCAAAGCTGTTCTTCGCGTTGAACGCGAAGCTCACGACAAAGCGCACCGGCTTGCCGTCCTTCAACTTGATCCTCTCCGCTGGGCAGAGGGTGAAGTCGCGAAGCGAATAAGGATCGGCGAGCGTCCGCTTCAGCTCGGCTAGGATCGGCACCAGCAGGGTCTTGGGCTCAAGCTCCGGGAGTGAAGCGGGAGCCACCTGAGCGGCGGCAGCAGCAGCAACGAGAAGGATCATAAGGGCATCTCCGGCGAGGGAGTTTGGCACCAGCGCCGCTCCCACCGAGTTGAGCCCGGATGATCAGCCGGGCGGTCGCTGGCTACGCCCAACGACGCTCGCGACCATGCTCGACACACCCGTGAAGTCCAGTCCCTCTTGCCAGACACAGCGCGGCCAATCAGAACCGCAGCGCTGCTCCGAGAGGGGCAGTGGGGCCTGGAAACCCCTGCATACAGAACCGGTCACCGAGATCATCGGAGGCCGGGTGGCATGCGCGTATGTCCAGCCGGCTTGCCGGTAAAGGCGCATGCGCCTGTGTGTATGCCAGGTTTCCAACATTCTCTAGCTGAGGTCCCGCGATGCGGGTCAGCGGCAATGCCGGTGTCGTGATCAGATCATGCCTTCGCCTTTTCGGCAAGAGGCCGCGGTAATCCTCCCGGAGTGCAACAGTCTCTTCGAGGTCATGCGACGGACGTTGGTCCGGTCAGCTCGCACGCCGCAATATGGGCACTCGTATCGAAGGGTGGGGCTTCATCAACCGTAGCACAGGGTCATTGCTGCCCTAATGTTGTAACCGAAGTCCCCGCTCCCTCCGCCTCCCGGGAGGATCTTTCCATCCGCGGCTGCGGTGGAACTGGTTAGGCGCGAGCGGCCTGCATCCTCTCCCGATGCGCGACGACCGTCTCCGCCTTGAACTGAAAGTGGGTGCCGTCTCGCCATAGGCCGAACATGATGATGGCGAGCTTGCGCGCGACCGCGATCCTGGCCTTGTGGAAGCCAATCTTCTTCGACAGCCGGAGCCCCCAATCCTTCAGCGAGCTGAAGGTCCTCGTTGCCGCGAGCAGCACGGTGGCGGCGTTCACGAGGTGGGTGCGGGTCAGCCTGTTGCCCATCTTGCTGATAGAGCCACGGGTGAGGGTCTCGCCTGATTGGTAGATGCGCGGTGTAAGACCGAGATAGGCTGCGACGTCATCGGCGCGGTGGAAGCGCGAGGGCTCCTCGATCGCCGTGAAGAACGACAAGGCGGTAATGGCACCGACGCCTGGTATCGCCATGAACCGGCAGCAAACCGGATTGGCCTTCGCAAGCATCTCCAGTTCGGCTTCGATCCGCTCGGCGTCAGCATGGAGGCGGGCGCACAGATCGAGGATCGGCAGGATCCGCGGCCTAAGATCAATGCCTTCATGATCAGCGATTCAGACAGAGCTGGTCGACCACACGCTCGCGGAACGTGGCTGGCACTTTCGCGCCGGGCTCAACCCGCCCGCCGTAAACGCGCAGCAAGCCGCGGACCATTGCCTCGTTGGCGATGCGCTGCTGGACGAGCCGCTGCCGCATAATCAGTTGGGCGCGTACCTCGAAGCAGGCAGCGCTCTTCACATACACCTCGGTCAGATAGTCACGGCCATTGCGGGTGATCTCGGCGATGCCACGAGCATCGTTGGTATCCGTCTTGTTCCGCTTGATCGACAGAACCCGGTGCACCTGCAGAGCGTCGAGTACAGCAACCTGGAAGCCCTGCCGGCGAAGATGCGTCGCGAGATGCCCTGACGTTCCGCCGGACTCCAGCCCGATATGCGCGATGTTCGAGGTGAAGTTCTTGCGCAGGTAGCGGCCGATCTCGGTCGGATCGGACTTCATCGACACTTGATGAACGACCTTTCCGTCGACGTCGACTACGCACACAGACGTGCTGCGCACTCCAACATCGAGGCCGGCCCAGAAGCGGCAGCGTGCTGGATCGGCAGCGGCCGCTTCCATCGCCGCGAGATAGGTGGGGTCAGTGATCTTCTTCGCCATGTCTTCCTCCTCGTCGTTGCCAGCCACTTTGCCGCAACATCAGAAGAGGACCTCAGCTAACCCACAACCGGCTTCGGCCGTCGCTCCGAGAGGCACATAGGGCGACGAGGAGCTGGGAACTGAAGATGCAGGCGTTGATCGCGAACATCCGTGCGCGGCTCGCGCAAGGCGCTTACGTGAACGAGGCAGCCGTCAGCCACGGCATCGTCACACCCATCCTGAATGCCCTTGGCTGGAACAGCGCCGATCCCGATCAGCTGGTGCCGGAATATTCAGCTGGCCGCGGTCGCGTCGACTTCGCGCTGCTTGGCCGAGGCCGCAAGCCGGTCGTGTTCATCGAAGTCAAAGGCGTCGGCCTTGCTGTCGACGCTGAGCAGCAGGTGTTCGAGTACGCTTTCCACCAGGGTGTGCGGCTGTGCGTGCTGACGGACGGGCGCGAGTGGAGCTTCTTCCTGCCAGCTGGCCTCGGCAAATATGAGGAGCGCCGGCTCTACCGATTGCAGCTCGACGATCGGGAGCCCGCAGAATGCGAGGCTATTCTCGACCGCTACCTCGGGCAGCAGCGGGTCCGTAGTGGGCAAGCTTTCGCTGATGCGCATGCCGATCATGAGAATACGCTGGGCGAGCGAGAGGCGATCGCGGTGCTGCCCCGCGCTTGGCGTGAGCTGATCGACGGTGATGAAGACCTGATCCTTGAAGCCGTAGCCGACAAGGCTGAGGCGCTGTCTGGCTACAAGCCTGCGCTGGACGCCGTGAGGAGCTATTTACGGGCACTCGCACCCAGCGTCCCGGCTCCGGCCGCTCCCGCTGCCGCCCTGCCCGTGAATGCCAAGGCTACTCTGATGGCAGCCGGCGCGCCTGAGCCAGCGTCTGATTTGGCCCGGACCCCTTTGCTCGATCGATCAATCATCTACACATTGTTCGGCCAGACGCGGACTGCGGCCAATGCGAGCATCGCTCTCGTAGAGATACTGCGAGTTCTGGCAGCTCGGGACGCAGCCAAGCTGCCCTTGCTCGCCGAACGGGTGAGGACGCCCAAACGGAACAACATCGCTCGCTCACCGGCTGAGATCTCGCCCGAACGGCCCGACCTTGCGCGTGCAGCCGAAATTGGTGCCGGTTGGTTAGTCGGCTTGAACATCGCCAACCGCCAGAAGATGAGCATCATCCGTGCAGCGTGCGACGTCTACGAGCTTGCTGTTCCGCAAGACCTTGATGTGAAGCTGCCTAACGCGTGAGCGCAAAGCTGAGCTTGGTCGCGGGAGCCGATCCTAACGCCGGCCGCGCAATGTGTTGAGCAGTGCAAGCCCGACGACACCGATCAGAGCGGCAGTCGCCATCGGGTTCTTCGCGGCCGCAGTCTTGGCCTCACCGAGGATCGGCGCGAGCGCGTCGCGCAAGGACCCGACCGCTTTCTGAGTATTCCCTCCAACCTGGTCGGCAACACCTTCTGTGCGAAGCGTATCGTCGCCGGTCAAAACACCGGTTGTCTCTTTGACGCGTCCGGTGATGTCGCGGGTCTGACCTTCGATGGTGTCGGTGTTCATGTGACGTCCTTCAATCTGCCGGCGAATGCCGGCTCGTCGTACCAACGTACCAGTCTTGCTTCGGTGCCCGGAGCTGAGTTGCGCTGGGTGATTTAATGTAGCTTTCTAAGCTTGCAAACCATGCCCGAACAGTCCGCGCCTCTGAGCTTCGATTGACGCTCAACATCTTCCTGCTAGGGCACGGTATCTTTCACGGAGACCAACATGGCTGACGAAACTTCGCAGACGAGCACGGTAGAGCTTGCAACTGAGCTGACCATTGCGTGGCTCAACAACGCCAACAATCGTGCTTCTGCTGACGAAGTGCCAGTCTTTCTCCAGCGCATGCATCAGACGCTGACAGCTCTTGGTACTGAACAAGCAGATGTTGCGGACAGCGGCGGCGAGTCGAACGAGTACAAGCCCGCTGTTACCGTCCGGAAGTCCTTGAGCTCGCCCGATCACATCATATCGCTGATCGATGGCAAGCCTTACAAGACGCTCCGCCGACACCTGTCGACCCATGGCCTGACGCCCGAGCAATATCGTGAGCGCTATAAGCTGAAGTCCGACTACCCGATGGTTGCGAAGAACTACTCGGAGCATCGGCGAGCGATGGCGCACAAGATCGGGCTTGGCGCCCGGGGTCGGAAGGCGAACTCCGCTCCGGCCGATCCGGCGACCACGAGCGAAGCAGCGCCCAAGGCTGAGCGGGCTCAGCGGAAGACCGCCTCCGTGGGCAGTGCCGAGAAGCCGAAGCGTGCTTCGCGGAAAACTGGAGCACCCGCACCCACCAAATAAGCTACTTGGCACTGACTGCCGCTAGGCGCCAAAGTGATGAAATGGGGCTCGTGCTTCAGGACGAGCCCCGCCCTATCTTACCAGGTCGGTGGTGGCGAATGGCGGCGCGGATGCGGTGCTCAGCTGGCCAAGGTGCTGAGCTTGCGAACGAAGCGATCGGCGCTCGCCCGCATCTCGTGGAGCTTCCCGTCGATTTTCTCGCCAGCGGCTAGCAGGTCCCGGACCCGATCCGTGACTTGGAGCATCTCACCTTCTACGCGGGTGGACACGTCTGCCATTGAGCCGGCAGTGAGCGCCGTCTCATCGATGCTGGCGGCAATCGCCGACACGGTGGACACCTGCTTGTCCATAGCGTCTCCCACCACGTGTGCAGCGCGACGGGCATCGCCCACCGCCGTGACGATAGTGCCTGTGGACGCCAGTGCTGCGTTGGTCGCTTCCGTAACAAGCGCTGCATGGGACTCGATCTCGTCAATCGCGTGCGCCGTCTGCTGCGCGAGGCTCTTGACCTCGCCCGCCACTACTGCGAACCCCCGTCCTGCATCGCCAGCCCTTGCGGCCTCGATCGTTGCGTTAAGCGAGAGAAGCTTCGTTCTCGCAGCGATCTCCCTGACAAGTCTGGTGATCTTCGTGATGTCCTGGATCCGTTCAGCGAGAACTCGCGACGAAGCCAGCGCAGACTCTGCCCCGGTGGAGGCGTTCCCCGTAGCAGCATCTGCAGCTGCGACCTGCTCGCGGACCCCGCTAATCGCAGTCATTAGCCCCGCCGCGCCCTCGGCTGCCGCGATCATCGCTTCTGCCGACTGGCCAGCGCTATTCGCGAGCTCCTGAGACATCGTGAGCGATTGATCAGCGCCGATAGCAGTGCGCTCGGTGCTTTCGCGCAGCTCGCGCGCGCTCGAGACCGCTTGCTCCAGTAGTCCGACCATTTCAGCCAGGAATGCTGCGCCCTCTGCCTGGAGCTGCGCCTCGGCAGTGTCACGTCGGATGACCCCAATCTGCGTCATGCAGATGTCGATCTCGATGGCGTGGAGCCGCTGCATGACGTCAATGGCCCGGTCCACGAACTCGCAGTCGTGTACGAACGTGCGACGAAGCGCCTTTCCAAACCGAGTAGCCGCGCCGCTTACCCCGCTTACGATAACGGGGAATGGGATCCCCATCCGGACGATCTCGCTCCCGCGCCTGGCGATGAGGTTTACCCAGTCCGCTCCGATCGGCATCGTATAACGTTGTTCGTATGTCGCGACCAATGTCGGAACAATCAGGTCTACTTGAGCTTCGTCTAAGGGGGTCGCGGTCAGGAGCGTTTCGCGCCAGTGATCCGCCATCTCCCGCGCGATGATATGGCCCGCTCGTGCCCAAACCTCACGCAGATCAGCCTGAAGCGTGCCATCCCCACCATAGGTCTGCACACGCTGGCGAACCTCTGCTTCGCTCAAGCGAGAACGGCGCTTTTGCTCGCCCAGAGGACTGTGGATCATCGTTGCTCGACCACCTTCCCCCAGCATTTAATCCAAGCTCATGAACTATTTAGTTAATAGCAGGCCGAGACAAATGCGTACTCGCAAGTCGCCAGAGAAGATCGGAAACTGACGTCCGCACGTGCCGAAGTCGGTAGACTACAGGTGCTGGCGGGCCCGCTCGCGTCGGAGCCCCACGCCTAGCTGACCGGACGGGCGCGTTGATGTTGGGGCACGGGCAGTTCAGGCAGCCACGGCTCCCGCCGCGTGATCCACACCTCATATTCCGGTCTGAATCGGCCGGGCTCGTCAAAGCTGCCGAGCGAGAGTTCAAGCTCGAGCCCAGGCGACTGAAGGCTAGCCACCCGTGACCCACATACAGAACAGAAGAGTCGCTCATAGCCAGCGGAGCTCTCCCAGCTTTGCAGACTTCCCTCGATATCGACCTGCTCGCGTGGGAAGACCAAAAAAGGGTTGAACGCTGCGGCATGAGCCTTTCGACAGGTCATGCAGTGACACAGCCCAGCTCGAACGGGACGACCTCTGACGGCGAACCGAACAGAACCGCAAGCGCAGCCGCCCGCCGCGACCTCATCCATCACGTATTCTCCAATTTGCCCGATGCGCTCGCTTGATAATGCAAAACCCTTTCCGGTCGCGTGAGGAGATACTTGTCATCCTCCGGGAAGTATCGGGCCTGGTCGATCGGGTCGCCAGCGAATGCTCTGATCGCATCGAAGGACTGCCAGTAGCTGATGGTGACGATCTCGCTCCTTTGTTCGTCCAAGTCCGTGACAGCGACGGACGCGCCCAGGTTCCCCAACGTGGCTCGGTAAGAAGCAAGTCCGGTACGGCAGACATAATCTACATACTCGTCGCGAAGCTCGCGTCGTATCTCGGCGCGCCACTCACGCATGATCATGCAAGACCTCCCAAGTGCGTTGGAGACCCAAGCCGATAAAGGCAGTATCAGTTCCCCCGGCTGGAAATCCGTACGGCAGGTTCGGCAAAGCCGAACGCAAATGCGCGCTGCTGGCCGGTTAAATTCCCAATAGCAGCACCAACTCCGGACTCGTCAGTGCATCGGAAGCATCGGAGCTGTTCAACCCGGCACGGGAGGTGAGCGTCCTGTGTTACCACCTCTGGGCAGCAGAGACGAGCCTCGGAATGTCGCAGCAGCAGCCGCGCTACGCTGCTCGAGCTGCGGGGAGCCGCTGCGCCGCTGGGGCGGGCCTCCCCAGAAGGTAGCCCTGTACTTGTGTGCAACCCTTCTGCCGCAGTCGCTGTAGCTGAGCCTCCGTTTCCACCCCCTCAGCGGTGCTCGTCATGTTGAGCCGACTGGCGAGGGTAATAACGGCCTGGACGATAGCCCGCGCTTCGAAAGACTCCTCCAACTCATGGATGAAAGACTTGTCGATCTTGACCTTGTCGAACCTGAACATTCGCAGGTAACTGAGGCTCGAGTAACCGGTTCCGAAGTCGTCCAGCGCCACGCGGACGCCGAGTTCCTTCAACTGGTTCAGTGTGGCAAGTGTGGCCGCGGTGCCTTTCAGCAGGACGCTTTCAGTGATCTCGAGCTCGAGCCGCTGCGGAGAAAGGCCCGAGCGCGCCAAGGCCATCATTACGCTCGAGGTCAGACCGGCGCTCCGAAACTGTACAGGAGACAGGTTCACGGCCACTCCAATCCGCTCTGGCCATGTTGCCGCCTCGCGACAAGCTTGCTGAAGTGCCCACTCGCCAATCGACCGAATCACTCCGATGTCCTCGGCCAGCGGGATAAACTCGTCTGGCGAGAGGGTGCCTCGATCAGGGCTGTGCCACCGCAGCAGCGCCTCGAAGCACACAATCTCGTTAGATCTGAGATCGACGATGGGCTGGTAAAGCATCTCGAACTCGCCATTGGCGGTTTGATCGTAACTGAGCTACTGATCAACGCGATCAAGTACGCCTATCCGCGCCGTGTCGAAGACGCGCGGATACTCGTCAACTATCAAAGAGATGGGGGGGAGTGGGTCCTGTCAGTCAACGACAACGGCATTGGTAAAACGAACAGCAAGACGCTCTCCACGGGCTCTAGCCTGGGTACCGCTATCGTTGACTCTCTTGCGAAACAACTCCGTGCCCAGGTCACCGTCGGATACGGCACTAGAGGGCTGTCAGTAAGCGTAGCACGACAGCGCGCTTCACGATTGGTTGCATAGCTGCGGTTCCTTTGGAGCAGCTCGAACTTCCGACTGAAAGCGGGTTAGGTCACTCCACGCCCGCTTGCGCCTGTGCTGCTCTCAACAGGCTTGCCGAAGACTGGGATCGCGACGCCGAGGCTAACGCGCCCGTGGTGTCAGTCAGCCCTCTGGGTTTGGAAAGCAGGTGCAGTTCTCATCGATCTTCCTACAGGCTGCCGCTGCTCGTGTGTCAGCTAAACAGCCAAGCTCTGGCTTCGGCGACTGTGTTGAACACCTCGGCATGTTTTCGAACACTCGCAATCCGGCGGGTCTGCATGGCCGGTAAAGCGCCGGTTCTGACGGTGGCTATTCGTCTGGCCTTCAAAGGCGAGTGCAGCATCAGCTGTTGAAACGCCTCGACCACCTCTTGGCTCTGAACAACGTTATCCTGCGTCTCAACCAGCAGGAGGAACTCACCTGAGCGGAGCCCCATCTGGTGCACCGCTTCCTGCTCTTCGCGCGAGAACAGCTCTACGTCCCATGTCGTGAGGAGCCCGCTCATCACCGCTCTGACCAGGGCGCGACTCTTATCAAATGTAACGTCGATCATTCTTACTCACTTCCTACTGCGTTACGCATCTTCGCGGCCTGCCCAGAGCTGAGAATGCGGAATGGAAAGGTCAGCTGAGGCATTCGGCACGAGTGGGTTGATGCCGAGGCGCATGCGTCCGGCGCTAGCTACTTGCTTGCTCCATCTGCGCCGACGCCATGCTGTTCCCATCGCTGCAAAACCCACGATCATCATGCCCCAAGTGCTCGGCTCGGGGATGCTTGGCGCAGGCTGCAGTGGAGGACCGCCGCCTGGCAAAGGAGGTAATAGTCCACCACCCGGACCAGGGGAGAAAAAAACTCCCCCACCGATCGGCCGCGGCTCCGGCGCGAAGGTGCACAGACAGGCTTGCTCCTCCTCGATGAGCCCTGGAGCCAGCGATGCAAAGTCCAGCCGCGGCGCTTCGAACGGCTCATCCAAGAATACGAGCGGCAGACGCTCAGAAGGGGCTGTGAGGAGCTTTGGTAGCACCCGGTGCGCGAGCGTTGCTCTTGCGGGTCTGTGGCGTGCAGCAGGCTTCGCTCGCGCCACTGGTGCCCGTCGCACGAACTTCCCCTTGGTCATTTCAGCGCGCAGCCGCCGGCCGGGAGATCGCATCGCGATGAAGTCTCGGGCCGCGGTCGCAGCGCTGACGCTCGCAACACGGGCTGCCTCACCCAAACCGCCGACGGGCGCCGCTACGAGCAGGATCAACGCCGCACTGGCCGCCTTCCAGTTTCGAGTTCGTCGAGCGGCAGAAGAGCGGGTGCTCACCCTGCCCCGCCGGTCTACAATGAACTCGGGCGCAGGACGTGACGGCTTCGCTCGATACACCATGCAGCCTCCAACAGGAACGGCGGTTGCGGGGTGCATCGCCAAGGCTGCTTGGCGTATGAACGCTCGACAGCCAAAGAAGTTGCTCCATGTTAAAGGCTATTCGAAGTGGTCAGCGACTAAGGTGAGCTATCCACGCCGGCACAACGGGAGCGGCCTGACGCTCCGGTTCCCCGCCGCCAGCTGTGCTGGGCACTTAGATCAACGCAGGGCGTTCAACCTGTGCAAGCCGGAGGTGAGGATGCCTGAGCTCTTTGACGAAGCGACCAAAGTAGTGGCGAAGCATGGCGACGTCGTTCTTGACGGACCCGATGGAGTGGATGTCGCGCTTACCCCCGACGCGGCGCTGACTACGTCTGATCGACTGCTGGCGGCGGCCGCCGAAGCGCGTGGGCAACAAGTGTCTGCTGAATGGGACGCGAAGGATCGGGAGAGGAGGCATCCCTCGGAGTTACCCAAGTAGGCGCAACGACGAATCAAACCGGGCGATTAGAGATATTGGGTTTCGCCGGAGCGGCCATATCTGAAGTTGCTGCGAGTGCCACTCGATCGAACCGGGATACCAAGCTTGTTGGCTCGGCAGCGGACTGCCTCCTGTGTTCGGCCCAAGGCTCGTGCGATCTCGGGCAAAAAGGCGCCACCCGCTATCAGATCGCTCAAGGTCGCTTCATCACTGGCACTCCAGGGGAGCGATTTGTTGACCTGATTCATTGCGCTTGCCGAACGGAGAAGCTGACAAGGGGTTCCCCGCTGATTTTCCCCAAATGGGGCCTGCTCGTGAAGGTCGGCAATGGGGCTGAAAGCGGACATAGAAGCGCCAGTGTTCCCAACGACGGCGCAACTGCGCTTCAGAGAACCAACTTAGCCGTCAGCAGCCGAGATCCTAGCACCGGCGGAGTGCCACACCTCTGAGCCTTAACGGAATAGCTCCGCTACGCCGTGTTAAGGGTCCAAGATGATGTTCATAACGGCACCAACTTCGCTCCATACGAATGACGAAACGGGTTGGGGCCTGATTGAAGTCAAGCTCAAATGCTTAAGAGAAAGCGAGCGGGTGTGCTAAAGCCTCCTGGCGCGCGTTGCCTGCGGCGCTGATCATCTTCTCGATGACGTCGTTTGGGCTCTGGGGTGATTAGCTTGGACGATATGAACTTGCTGCTCGTCGAGGACGAGGCTTTGATCGCGCTGAATATCAGTGAGTCGCTTCGTGACAGCGGGTATTCTGTCCAGCATGTTCTGACCGGCTTGGAGGCAGTCGACGTCCTTGAAGCGGGGGACACCATCAAAGGTGTCATCACAGACATCAAGCTGGGCGGGCAGCTCAACGGCTGGGAGGTCGCTCGGCGGGCCCGAGAGATCATGCCGGATATCCCGGTCATCTACATCACCGGCGATAGCGGCCACGAACATACGTTTCAGGGGGTGCCCGACAGCGTGCTGATCGAGAAGCCTTTCGCGGTAGCCCAGATCATCACAGCAATCTCCTTGCTGCTGAACGCCTCGCCCTCCCGCGGCTAGGACGACAAGGTCCACTGAAGGTCGATCGCGGACATATAGAACAAGCAGCCCGCACTCTTGAAGTTGAAGCCGTTGTGCCGCAGTTAGCCGTTTATCGACGGACCTGTCTTGAGCAGGTGGCTCGGCCCGGCGCCTATCCCTGGGACAATCCGGCACATTGCTGCCGCTGATCGCACCTGGACTTTCCAATGACACTCCTCGCCACGCTTCGCCGCGAATGGCTCTTCAATGTGCGCGCCGATGTGCTCGCAGGTATCGTCGTAGCGCTCGCTCTCATACCGGAGGCGATCGGCTTCTCGATCATTGCCGGGGTAGATCCGCGCGTAGGTCTTTATGCATCCGTCGCGATCGCGATCGTGATTGCGTTTACCGGCGGCCGACCCGGCATGATCTCCGCCGCGACAGCGGCCGTCGCGGTGCTGGTGGTCCCGCTCGTCCGCGACCACGGTGTTGAGTATCTGTTTGCCGCCACCATCCTGATGGGTCTGATCCAGATCGCGGCGGGATTGGCCAGGCTGGACCTGTTGATGCAGTTCGTTTCCCGCTCCGTGATCACCGGCTTTGTGAACGCGCTCGCCATCCTGATCTTCATGGCGCAGCTCCCGCAGCTCACTAACGTCACATGGGAAGCTTATGCGATGATCGCTGGTGGGCTTGCGATCATCTATCTCTTGCCGCGCGTGACCAAGGTTGTGCCCTCGCCGCTAGTGGCCATTCTGGTACTCACCGCAATCTCCATCGGCACGGGAGCATCGGTCAACAGCGTCAGCGATATGGGCGCGCTTCCTGAAGGTCTGCCGTCGCTCGCCTTGCCCAGCGTGCCGCTGACCTGGGCCACGCTCCAGATCATCCTGCCCTATTCGCTGGCCATGGCGGCGGTCGGCCTCCTCGAGTCCTTGCTGACCGCACAGATCGTCGACGACATGACGCACTCTGACAGCAACAAGCGCCGCGAATGTGCTGGACAGGGCAGCGCCAACATCGTCGCGGCGTTTGTCGGCGGGATGGGAGGCTGCGCGATGATCGGCCAATCGGTGATTAACGTGACCTCAGGAGGAAGAGGGCGCCTTTCGACGCTCACGGCCGGAGCGGTTCTACTGTTCTCACTTGCGGTCCTTGGCCCGTATGTGGGCCAGATTCCCATGCCCGCGCTGGTGGCGGTTATGATCATGGTCTCAATCGGCACGTTCAGCTGGAACTCGATTCCCAACCTGCGCCGCCATCCCTGGCCGTCGTCCGTCGTGATGTTGGCGACGGTTCTGGTAGTCGTCACCACGCATGATCTCTCAATCGGCGTGCTGGTCGGCGTGCTGCTCTCCGGCATCTTCTTTGCCGGCAAGGTGCAGCGGATGTTCAGTGTGGCGCGCGTGCTGTCCAGCGACGGCCAAACGGCCACATACCATGTACATGGCGAGATATTTTTCGCCTCGGTGGATCGGTTCACGCGCGCTTTCGGGGATGTGGAAGATGCGCCCAATGTCGTGGTCGACATGACGCGAGCTCACTTCTGGGACATCTCGGCCGTGGGCGCGCTCGACAAGATCGTGGGCCGCCTTCGGCGCGACGGGCGCAAGGTTCAGATGATCGGTTACAATCAGGCCAGTGCAGACATCGTCGACCGGTTCGCGTTGCACGATAAGACGGGCGTTGAGCTGGGGCTTGTTCCTCACTGACGGGAAAAGCCCCTGAGGGTGGTTAGCGTCTCGAGCGCCGCCGCTCGCCTGCAGAAAGCGAAACGACCGTCATTCTCTCGGCAAACATCTTTGATGTCGACGCAAGACGTCACGCCTCCTTCACCAAGGATTTCGTCCCGCTAGCCGGGAGAGATATTCGGCTCGCGGCGCGGTTCAGCTTCTGAAGTCGTTTGCTAGGAAGCAGCAAAGTACGACAGAGAGGTCTCTGACGCCGGTCGCTCAGCCGTCCGAATAGATCCTACGGCATGTATGAGATAGTGTCGAGACTTCGCGAGCCGGCGCAATTCCATAATCCCACAGCTCCCAGCCAAATCCCTCACCCACGACTTGAGCCCACACCAGAGCATCCCGCTCACCAGGCAGTTCGGCGGCAAGGGAACTGGCAACGGTTACCGACTGATGCAGGTACAGTCGATATAAGACCACCTGATCGAAGTTCTCCGTTGAGGGCAGGCCCCTCTAGCAGTCCTGGTAACGGAATGTTCGCGTGTCAGGCTCAGTTCGGCTCGCCAATGAAGTGGCTTGCGGAGTGTGTCACGCATCACAACTTCAGTCCCGCACGCCGCGCCACGTTATGTGCGCGACTAGTGCCGGCCGCCGATCGCGTGATTAGCCCTTTCGAAGGATCAATTCGTTTTCGCGTTCGATCCGGGAGCGGACCCGAGAGAGGATCGAGAGTGAGTGTTGTGAGAACGCTTGCCACTCAGTGCGCGCGCGAGTTTCGTCCCATGTCAGCAGGTATTCGTTCCAGTCCGCTTGCAGTTCCTCCAGATCTATCTGGAATGCAGCGGTGGTGCTGTTATCGTTAGCTCCAGCCAGCTCCGGCTGAGGGCCTGAATGACCTTCGTTGACGAGATGTTCTGCTAAGCAGGAAGCGAAGCGGGACAAGGCGTGAAAAGCGTCAGGTGCGCGGTGAACGCCGCCTTTTACAATATTCTCCAGCTGCTCAGCCGCGTGATCGAGCACGCGATGCTCACCCAGGATGCGCTGCACTTCCGACTTCAAAGCCACCCTCCCAAACAAGAGTGCTTCCGGGACGAGTCGACCCCGGCCGGTGCGAACGGTTCCGTCCGGAAAGTGTGCAAACGGCGATTGCAACGCGAGGGCCGCAAACGGGGTTAACAATGGCAGGTCGCGGCCTTCCGGCGGCTGCGGCAAGATTCTGTTAACTCTTCGCCCGCTTTATGAGATTCCTCAAGCAAACCGGGGGGTTATGCAGATGGCCACGAAGTTTGAAACGCGCGATCCGGATCGTTCCGATGGTGCCCGCCTGCGTGCCGCCTTAACCTTAGCTCATGATCAGTTGTTGTCCGAGCTGGAAAACATGGAGGTAGTGCAGCGCTCACCCACCCCTGAGCGGGCAAGGTGGACGTCTGCACGCTGGAAGCTGAGCCGGGCCAGTCGCGTGCGCCGCATGGTTCTTCAAGACTGCTACCCAATCGCAATGCAGTCAGCGAACATCGCCGAATTAACGGAGCTACTTGTCCTCAGAGCTGAGGAATCACCGATGTTGGCGCGGTCACGCGCTCATGTCGACGCTTGGCCGCCCGATCGCATTGAACAAGACTGGGCAGGCTATTGTGCCGCATCCGCTGCCCTCCGCTCCGGGATGAAACAGCGAGTCCGTGCTGAGCAGCGGATTATTTTGCCGGTTCTTGAGAGGATCGCAGGAGGCTCAGCCTAGAGGCAGCGCCACGTGAAGCTCACCGATGAAACATACCTAAATCACCGACCTGGCGATGGCCGCTGACCTGGAGCTACACTTAGTTTAGCGCCTTTGTTCGATTATGTCTAAGGGTGCCCCGCGACACGTTGTGGCTTGCAATCGCGGGTAAACTCCTGCCGAAGATGCCTGAAGCAAGGGCAAGACCATTTCGCTGGCGCAGCTCCAGTCTCGCGCGGCGATTAATGGAACTTAGAGGCGGGGCGCTGAACAACAGTGGGTTGGCAAAAGTCCGTTTGGCCGATCGCGGCGGCCGCATTGGTGCCTCTGCTGCTGTTCGCGATATTCCAGATCGGCTTTGCGGCCCGAGAGCAACGGCGAGCTGTCGAAGCCCGCGCACTGAACCTTAGTCAGCAACTGATCATCCGCACCGACGGTGAAACCAACCGCATCGCGACCATTCTTGATGCCTTGGCGACGTCGCAGGCACTGGAAGATGGCAACTGGCGGGCTCTCGGCAAACGCTATGGAGAGTTCGCGGGTCTTCACCGTGATCTCAGGGGCTTCAGAGTTCGAGACCTCTATAGCGAACGGACGCTACTCCAGGCAGGCGTCGCACCTGCACAATCCATCCTGACGGCGGACGGTCGGGCAGCCACCCGCCCCCTATTCGTAGGATTTGCGAGATCCTCGGCCTGCCGCTGCCTGATGTTCGAGCGCTCGGCCATGACCGGCGACGGGCGACGCGTCATCATCGATCTCCTCACGGACTCTGACGTGTTCTACAAGTTGCTACCGCCGGCCGGCGAGCAAAACGCGGCCGCCGCCATAAATGGACCCAGGGCGCGGTTCATCGCGCGGAACGTTGACCAGGACCGGCGTTTCGCAGCCATGTCCTCGAGCTACCTCCAGAAGGCCGTCGCATCCGGACTGAGCGAAGGCATCTACAAAGGCTTCACACTGGAGCAGGTGGAGAATTACACCGCATTTGCGAGATCAAGCCTCACCGGCTGGACCGCTCATGTGGCCCTAGGCTCTAGCGAGATTGACGAGCCGACGACGCGCTTTCTGGCATCCTTAGCGATGGCCGCAATCCTTTCCTTGCTTCTCGCGGGACTGCTGATCCTATTTGCAGTGCGGCAGATGCGCCAGGCACGAGCAGTCGCGGACAAGATGCAGCAATCGCAAAAGCTCGAGGCATTGGGCCAGCTGACCGGCGGCTTGGCGCACGACTTCAACAATCTTCTGACGCCGGTCATCGGAGCCCTTGACCTGCTTAGCAAGCGAGACAGCTTGGACGAACGAAGCCGGCGGCTTGCAGCAGGAGCTCTCGCATCGGCTCAGCGGTCAGCCAAACTGACGAGCCAGCTACTCGCGTTTTCCCGACGCCAGAAGCTCAGCATAGGTCCCGTCCCGGTACAACGGTTGGTGACAGACGTTGGCGATCTCATCGAGCGCTCATTGGGTGGTCGCAACAGGTTTGAGTTCAGCGTTGACTCGGCCGTTCACTGTGTTGCGAGCGACTCCAACCAACTTGAGGTTGCACTCCTGAACCTCGCGCTAAATGCACGCGATGCGTCCCCAGAAGGGAGCGTGATCAGCCTGAAGGTGCGTCAAGACGGGGCAGACCATGTGCTCTTCGAAATGCAGGATCATGGCAGCGGCATGGACGAGAAGACCCGAAGCCGTGCGCTGGAGCCCTTTTTCACGACAAAGCCAACCGGACAGGGAACGGGGCTCGGCCTGGCGCAGGTGTTCGGCGTTGTCACCCAGTCAGGCGGGACCATGGCGATCAAGAGTGTTGTAGGTGAAGGCACTACAGTCATCCTCCGCCTCCCGCAGTGCGAAGCGAAGGAGGCAGCTCAAGTAGCGACAGATGAGCCCAGTTCGGCGGTCCAGCTATTGCGGCTCTTGGTCGTCGACGACGATGCCTCCGTACGGGCCGCCATAACCGGTCTGCTGATCGAGGACGGACACTCGGTTGAGGCGGTAGCAAGCGGTATCAGCGCCTTAGCGTTGCTGCGAGAGAGCGAGGTCGATCTGGTCGTAGCGGATTTCCTTATGCCGGAGATGACCGGAGCTGAACTCATCAAGACAGCTCGTGAGCTCGGACTCGACACCCGATTTCTCTTGGTCAGCGGCTATTCGGACAGCGAGGCAATCGCCGCCGCCAGTGATAACGCTGCGCTACTGCAAAAGCCATTCACCGCGGAGGAGCTTCGTCAGGCGGTAGCGAAAGCAGCGAAGCTCTGATCGCGCAGCGCTCAGCCGACCTGGAGGAAAAACTATCCCAGTCGACACTTTAGGCGACGCGCGGGACTGCCCTTCCGCCTATCTCACCTGAACCGCTCGCCGAGTGTGCTGGGGCGCTTGAAGACTCATCGAGTCTGTCTTGGCCGACTATTAAAACCCGCATCTGGATCAAGGCTCTAGGATAGTTACGAACCGCGCCGAACCGCCGCGAGACGACTACTCCGGGTGGGAAGCGGACATTCCCATTCAAGGCCAACCGGCATTCAGGTGCGAGCAGCTGCGCTGACCGGGAACGCGCTACCTGCGCTTGACAAGCCAACCGCTCGTTCCTTAACGGCAAATGATAATCATTCGCAAGAAGGGGGGGCTCAGTGCGTTCTTGGCTGTTGGGCGGGTTCTCGGCTGTTGCTCTCCTTGCCACAAACCCAGTCATGGCTGCCGAAGCAGATATGGACGATCCGGCCGTTACGGCCGAGACAATCACGGTCACCGCCTCCCGAACCGGCGAGGATGTCGCAGAGATCCCAGTGTCGGTCAGTGTTCTCGATCAGGAGACGCTCGACCGGCAGTTCCGCCAGTCGACCGATGTGTTGCGCGCGCTGGACTTTGTGGTGCCGGGCCTCAACCTTTCGGCAGGCGGTCGATCGCAGTGCCTGACGAGGGTGCGCGGGCGAGTGCCGGCTTTCCAGCTAAATGGGGTCCCGGCGAACCAGGATTTGCGCCCATCCAACTGCAACTCGGCGTTCCAGATCTCACCGTTCGCAATCGAGCGGGTAGAGGTAGTCCGGGGCGCAACGGCATTGTTCGGGGCTGGCGCGCCCGGCGGCATCATTAATCTGATTACCAGGCGAGCGAAGAGTGATCGGTTGGAAGTCGATGCCGTTGCGCAAACCAGCTTCAGCCCAAATGAGCCGGGCGGAAGCTTGCAAACCGATCTTTTCGCGGGTGCTGGGCAAAAACTTGGGGCTCTCGATTACTATTTCAGCGCCGGTTATCAGGATCATGGCGTCGGCCGCGACCCGAACGGACAGCGCGTAGTCGGCACCGCCTTCGACAGCGTTTCGCTCAACGGCTCGCTCGGAGTGGAGCTCTCGCCGCAGGTCCGGGTGCGGCTGACGGGCACGTTCTACCAGGAAGACCCGGGCGCAGAGTATAACGTAGATGGTGCCGAGGTCGACGCCGGCATCGAGTTTCCGCGCGTCATCACGGTCACACCTAACCCTTTCCGCCGGCAGGGCAATGACCGGCTCAGCACGTTAGCGTTGAGTCTTGAGGCGGATGATGTGCTCGGTCATCGGCTGATCGCTTCCGCTTTCGGTCAGTGGCAGCAATTTCGGCAGCGGGCGAACTTTCAAGACGCCAACGCCGGCGCACCCGACTTTTTCAGTGATGATCGCACAAACTCGACTCTCGGCACTCGCCTCACGCTGGCACGGGATTGGGCAATCGGTCAAAGCCAGTTGGGGGTGGAATATGGTGTCGACTGGCGCCGTGACCGCCTGATCAGACTGCTGCTCGACCCCGCGGCTCCGAAGACGGTGACAGGCTTCATCGCACCTGAAGTGACCCTCTATCAGACTGGGCTCTTTGCACAGGCAAACTGGCAGTTTGGCCGCGTTCGTTTGTCGGGGGGAGCCCGACAGGAGCTCTATCGTGGACGGATCGGCAGTCGGTTAGCCGATCGCGGGCTACCCGGCACCGGGACGCCCGGCCGCTTTGCGAAGGACGACTTGCTGTTGTTCAATGCTGGTATCGTCTTCGGCCTAACCGATGATATCCAGCTCTATGCCAGCTACAATGAAGGTGCTGAACTGACACAGCTTGGTCGCGCTGCCCGGCGTGCCCAGGACCCGTCGCTGATCAGCACGCAGCCTGCGAAGTCTGAGCAATATGAGCTAGGCGTCCGCGGTCGGGTGGGCGACTTGTCCTTTTCAGCAGCCGGCTTCTACTCTTACTCTGCCGCGGCATCCCTGGTGCAGCCCGACCCCTCCTGCGCCGGCCAGAGTTTCTGCCCGCTGATCCCGCTCCGGGTGCCTCAGCGTGTGTGGGGTGCAGAAGGCACTCTCGACTGGCGCATCACGCCCCAACTGGACGTCGCCGCCGTGTTCACCTGGCAGCGTGGTGAAATCTTCGATGAAGGTCTCGACCGCTATATTTCGTTTGGCACCGACATTGTGTCGCCGACCCGTTTAGCGGTGCGCTCGAATTGGCGGGCGACGGAGAGACTAAGCATCGGCGCACAGGCAAGCTGGTCCGCCAAAGCCAGCTTCTTCTCACCTTCGCAGCAGGCGCTGGGGTTCATCAACACGCCCTCGTTGTTTTTGGCGGATGCCTCCCTTGCGTGGCGCGCCGGACCTGGCGAGATCGTGGGTGCAGTGTCCAACTTGTTCGACGAGCGCTATCAGAATCTCACACTGTCGGCAGGTGGCTTCGTACCCTCATTGGCAGAGGGCCGGCGGCTGACGCTGGGCTATCGGCTTCGGCTCAGGTGACGGCGCAGCCGCCTGCGTCCGTCTTCACGTCGGCTACGGCGAAGCCGCGGCCTCTCGCCTATCGTCTCCACAGCCTGTTTGGGCTGAAGCTCAGCCTGCTGCTCGCGTTCATCTGCCTAACCGGAACGGTCGCGACGGTCTCACATGAGATCGAGTGGCTGTTGCATCCCCAAGTTCGCGCATCTGAAGGAACGGCGCGCTGGGGGAAGATGTGGGAGGCGGCACAAGACGCCCATCCGGAGGGATGGGTGAGAGGGATCGGTCCATATGATCGTTCCGATGCAGGCTATTTCGCCAAGGCTGCTTCGGTCGCACTTCCGGACGGACAGGAGATCACTGTGTTGATCGATCCTGGCACCGGCAATGTGACCGGTGAGCAGGTTGGAGTTACGTTTCATAGCTTCATGCGGGGGCTCCACTACTATCTGTTCACGCCAGGCGATTGGGGTTTCTATCTGGTCACGGCACTCGGTTTCGCCCTGCTGGGATCGCTGATCTCCGGGCTGATCGTCTACAAGCGGTTCTGGAAAGGTCTTTGGAGGCGGCCCCGGCTTCACCGCGATGCGCGAACTTGGCTTGGCGATCTGCATCGCCTCGGGGCCGTGTGGGCGATTCCTTTCACTCTGATCATCGCGGCGACTTCCATCTGGTATCTGCTTGAACGAGATCTGGTCACTTGGGAGCCGCCGGCTCCGCGAGCAGAACCGCTGCGCGAGCGACCAAGCCAAGCAGCCGTCGATCGATGGGTCGCCACGGCAGAGGCCGCAATGCCCCGGTTAAGGGTGACTGGCATTTCGCTTCCATGGAGCGACGGCGAGCCCGTTGTCGTGCAGGGGCAATGGCGCGCCTGGCTGGTGCGGGAGCGGACAAATGCGGCTTTTATCGATCCAGTCTCGGGCAAGCTCCTCGGCTTGCGCGTGGCAGGCCAGCTTCCCGCAAGCGAGCGTTGGGTGCACACGGCAGATCCGCTCCATTTCGGAAACTTTGCTGGACTTGGAACGAAGCTGCTCTGGGTCGTCTTCGGCCTAGCGCTGACCGGACTGGCTGCAACCGGTGCCCTCATCCACGGCAAGCGGCTTGCCAGGCCTGTACAGTCGAGCGCGATGCAGTCTTGGCGCACCAGCCTCGGCTTCGCGTTGCTGCCGAGTATGATCCTTATTTTCGTGGTCCCCGCCTGGTTCTACAGTGGTTGGGACAGCGGTGCGGGTACGCTCCGGTCGGCCCGCGGACAGCTGACCGTGGATGGACAGGTCTTCGCTTTGACCAAGGACGAGACGCGTTGGTGTGCCCGACCAGAGGACCGTATTCCCTTCCAGCTCAAGTTTGGGCTGAGCGACGGAACCTCCCATACCTCCGAGTTTGATGCCGGCTCGTTCTGCGCGGAGCTTCCAAGCAGCCCAATCCTCCTCGACATCGATTGAGGCCCTTGATCGCTTCCGACTCTGTGCTGAATGTCCGCAATGGGTGTTCGGATGCTCAACTTACCAAGGCCAGCTACTCGGCTTCTGGCTGCACAGGTGAAGCGTCAGCGGCGTTGAGGAGAGTCGAAATCGCGATTAGCACCTGCGCGTTCGCAAACGGCTTCTGGACCATGACGCTGTTCGGGACGCCTTGTGCTGTCCAATCCACACCGCTGTCGCCGCTCATGTAAACAATCGCCACATGGGGGTTGGTCGAACGAGCATGTCGTGCGACCTCCCAGCCGCTAGCGCCTGCACCCAGCCGAATGTCTGTGATAATGCCGGCAATGGCGGGCATGGTGTCGATCTTGGTCATCGCGTCAGCGGCATCGTCGCTCTCCAGGAGCACGTAGCCCCCCTCGTCCAAAGCATCCGCAAGTGCTGTGCGAATCAATGGCTCGTCTCGACAAGAAGAAGAGTGGGTGGATTGTTCACTGTTTTCCGCCAGTTAGCTAAATGGCCCCATCAAACGAGTGCTTAATCGCTGGCGCTACAGAGCCCAACGAATGACGCCACATACTGGGCCCTCCGCTCAACGAAATATACCAGATAAGTTGCTGGTGAGACTTGTGCGCTTGCCATTCGTATAGCCTCACAACCAACCAGGAGGCCGTGATCACACACCCGCAAAGCAGCATCCACACAGCGATCGACGCATGCCGTCAGACAAGAGATGAAGCGGAAAAGCTGTTGCGGTCAATCAACGAGGAGGGTGACACGTACTTTGACCGCTCCGATGTTGGTGCCGACGTGGATGTCACGAAGGACCACATCGTGTTTCTTGAGACTGTAATCCAGCGCATGGAGCTGACTATCAGGGCCTTGGAAAACTGCCCCACCTGACCTGCTCTCGCGCCGCGTAGAGTGGCTATCCGCGCCTTCTCGAGGCGGACTCGTAATCGGCAGCATCGCCGCTTTTCTGGGCACGAATCTGATCGTTCAATCGGGTCATTTGTTCACTTAGAGCCAGAAGAGCGCCATGGTCATTGGGCGCCCTGTCACCCATTAAGCTCATCTGGATTTTGAGGTGGGCACGCTGATCCGAAAGCTCCCGCAAGCCTGCGCTGATCGCCACTGCCATGCGAGACCCCCTTAACGTTAAGCATCACCATACGACAAATCGTTTCACAGAGCTAACGTTTCGCGTCGGCACATTCTGGAAGGACAGACGACCGGCCGGAGAACATGTTTGAAGTCCGCTATTCGTCGTTGGTGGGTGTCCAGCTCCGGCTGCACATAGGTTGGCGGACGATCCGATCAGGGTTGAGGTGAGTAACCTACGTAGAAGTTTCGCCGCCCGGCATCAGCCTTTCCGCCGTTAGCTGGCTCTTCAACTGCGAATATTTCGCCAAGGTGATCGCAGTAGCCGCCCACAAGTCGAAGGTAGTTGCGGCGCGCGAGAAGCTCAACCAGACCTTCCACCGTCGCCGGATCGATGGTGCGGCCTGCAATGGTCAGCCCAACAATCTTGGATAAAGAGCCTGATGACTCCTGCGCCTCTTGCTCGATCTCAACGAATGATCGCTCGTGTCCCGGACACTGCCAACCAACTCTCACCCACGTATGCGGAGCCGGAGGCGGCGGCCTTGTTGCATCTGCTGGCCACGGCGCACCCATAAGAGCAGCAAGGGCGAGAGAAGGGATTTAGCGCGTCATCAAGCGAAAATACGATGCTGCCGGAACGTCCGCAACGGGTCGTTAGCTGACCCCCAGCCATGTTGCCTCGCATGTCCGCTAAGGGTGGAAAGCCGACCTTCCAATCTGATATGCCTCAGCCGAATGGGGGCTCCATGAAACGTGACTGGCACCAGCTCTGGTTTAGCATTGCAGCTTTGGTCGTCGGAGCGTTCGGCCCGGTATTTTTTCTCGGCGCGGCGGGGTTCTCAGAACCAGCACGCTTTACCCTCGACCTGCTTAGTTGGCCCATCGACGGAAACATGAACTATCAGGAACCCACCACGAGGTTCCTGTCTGCACTGACCGGAGGCTTCTTGCTCGGGTGGGGCGTCACGATTTGGTATATCGGCAAGCACCTGTACCCGGTTGCACCGGGACCAGCACGCAAGGCTGTTGTCTATGGGCTCGTGGGGTGGTGCTTGCTCGATAGCACTGGCTCGGCACTTTCAGGGAACGGGTCCAACGTTCTCTTCAACATCGTAGTGCTCCTCACCGCCGTCGGACCGCTCTGGAAGCAGAGCAGATCGGAGTGGGAAGTCGAGGTCGCCGCTACCGCCTGAATGTCTGCCTTGGGTGGGAAGCGGACTTGAAGATTGGACCTCCCGGGGTCACGGAGCGGCAATCCATGTGCGTCCGCTGCTGCATTCACCAGCTGCTAACTGGTGTCGGGTAGCACGCCACTATGGCCATCAGCGTAGAACGTCATCTCCACGAAAATCAGAGACTGGAACGCGCAGCATTGCAGCTTCTAAGTTCTTTAGAGGTAAGTGGCCAACCACAGGCCGTGACCAGGCAGCGTCACAGTTTCGCCTTCGCGTTTTGCGAGCATTGCGCGAACCAAGTTGATATGAGTTTCTCGAATCTCTCCACGCCTGGCAATGCTGAGATGATTGGAGTCGCCAAAAACTATCATCGAGACCGGATGGAAATTCGAGAACGCTGGACACAGCATCTGAGCGAGTGGTGCGATGATGTCATCGAAGCAGATTGGCCGATATTTGTGGCGGAGCTTCAGCAATTGATCGAAAGTACCACAAGCTATCTTGCGCGTGAGATCCAAAGGTCAATACCTGTCGCACTCGCCGCTTCTGTCATTCCCCTCCGGCGCGAGAATGAGGGCCGGCTTCCGAGCCAGTCAGCGCGCCACGCGGAACAGTTAAAATCGGCGCCGGCTGCCTGAGTCCACGACCGAGCTACAAAGATGGATGTCCTCTTAAGGACTTCGCAAGATCGTGCCCGTAGGACACCAAAGAGACTGTGCGGCTCTGTTTCCTCGGTCCCGCTCGCTGTCGCATAGGAGGTGCGCGTGCTACGTATCGTTCAGATTATTCGCGACACTAAGGGGGCCACCGCTATCGAATATGGCCTCATCGCAGCGCTGATCGCAGTCGCGGCGATCACCGCGATGTCGAGCTTGGGCCGCAAGGTTGGAACCACGTTCAACAACGTTTCGACGAATATGAAGGTAAGCTAACCGGTTTAGTCTACAGTGCTGAGGCATTCTCCTCTGCTCTGCCAGCTTCGCCTTTGATCGAGAGCGGACTGACTGAACGGTGCCGTGCCGAACAGAAACAAGCGTCGCAACTACGGCAGCCACACTCTGTAGGCTTGACTGCCGTTGAGGGTGAACTCGCTCAGGAGGGGAACCGCGCGCGGCGAAGCAATTGTCCGCGATGGCTGGAGAGCGGACACCTTGGCCCAGCTTGCTCCCTTTTTGACCCGACTGAACAGATTCAAGGTACCAACGCTACCGGAACGACAGGAACACCGTTGGCCACCGCGCGCTGACTGCCGGAACCATTCAAGGACCGGCCCGATGTTCATGCACAACAAGCGTCTGCAATATACCGTCCGCGTGGCCGAGCCCAACCCGAAGCTCGCCTGCATGATGCTGGAGCAGTTCGGCGGCGCCGACGGCGAGCTAGCCGCCGCCATGCAATATTTCACGCAAGGCCTGACCGAGGAAGATCCCGGCCGCAAAGACCTGTTGATGGACATTGCGACCGAGGAGCTGAGCCATCTCGAAGTGATCGGCTCGATCGTCGCGATGCTTAACAAGGGCGCCCGTGCCCAGCTCTCCGAACAGCAAGGCCAGGAAGCTGAGCTCTACCAGACCATCGGCGCATCTAGCACCAGCACCAAGGAATCGCTCCTGTTCGGCGGCGGCGCGGCGCTGATCGATTCCGCCGGCGTGCCATGGACTTCGACCTATATCGACAGCCGTGGTGACCCGACCTGTGATCTCCGCTCCAACATCGCCGCCGAGAGCCGCGCCAAGATCGTTTACGAACGGCTGATCGGCATCACCGACGATCCCGGCATCAAGGAAGCGCTCGGATTCCTGATGACGCGCGAGATCGCGCACCAGAAATCCTTCGAAAAGGCGCTTTATTCGATCGAAGACAATTTCCCGCCGGGCAAGCTGCCGGGCGTAGATCCCTACACCGACATGTACGTCAACGCGTCTCAAGGCGAGGGCGACATGCAGGGCTCTTGGAACACTGGGGAGCAATGGAACCGCGTCGACGACTTGAATGACGTGCTTCCTGCTGATCCGGGCGGCGACGGCACTGCCAGCGTCAAGCTCGGGCCTGGCGATTCAGCAGCTATGGGCAAGATGATGGCGCGCCTGAAGTCGGATGCTTCTAGGGATCCGATCACCGGCGCCGACTTGGGCGCCGGTCCCGGTGCCGGAAAGACGACCGATGGCGACATGGGTGCGTCCAAGACCATCCACACAGCGACGCGCGACGCGGAGGTGGCGGCCGCGCATCAGATGAAGGAGACATCCAATGCGCAATGAACCGCTCGCCATCGGCGGCTTGCTGCTGTTGGGCGTTGCAGCGGCGGTTGGCGCACCCAAGGTGCTGAACAAGGCCCGGCTCGCCGCTCACCGCGCGACCGGCAGCACCTTTCGCAGCGGCATCTCGAAACCCGGTGTCCGCGCGAGCGCGGACCCCGCACGCGGAATACCAGCCTAACATCGGCGGAGGGCAGGTGCTGACCTGCCCAATGCCGCTTTGGCTATTCAGGCGTCGAGCGTGCGCCGACTGCATCTGACCTAGCGCCCGACCACCCAGCCGGAGACCTGCGCGGACGACCGGCGAATGTCCGCAATGGGTGGTTATCGGACCTCATATCCCAAGCCACGTGAGGCCGCCCGGAAGCCCTGCGGCAGAGTAATCCACCTGTAGAACACGGCGGCGTGCTGGCACTGACGCCACTTCAGATGCGTGGATTATCGGGCTGGAATAGAGCCACACGTCGCCGGCACTAGCGAGGCAAGCGATGATGCCACGTTCACGCACGACATCGCCGATCACCTTGACAGCAACCCGACCAATCGCGTGCGACCCAGGCGCGATCAGCAGCGGCGCGTTTGTAGCCGGCACATCATCCAAATGAACACGCAGCGTGACCATGCCCGTCAATAGCTCGAACGGCGGCTCCACGTGCTGCATGCCGGCCTTGATCGTCCAAGGGCCAAACCCTTCAACCTCCACTCGCTCGCGGACACAGATCGTGCGGTCCTGATGCCAGCCGAGCGACCAGTTCGAATCAGCAGTCTTGTCGAACAAAATGGCACGAACCGGCCTGCAATGCTGACCTATCGCACCGGCAGCAATGGAGCCGATTGCACCAGTAGGATCGAGCCAAGAGCGAAGAGTGCTACTTCGGATACGCACACCTGCTTGTCCGCGGGCGAAGCCGGAGAGTGCAGATAATAGATCGGCGATGATCGGTTCTGCCGCTCCGCGATGCTGCTCCGCACCGTCAGGCTGCAACGACAACATTTCTGCTCGGTTGGTTGCCATCCCGCCAGCTAAGCCGCTCTAGTCTCGCCGGCAATGTCCGGAACGGGTGGTTAGCGGACATAGAAGTGCCGCCAGAGTTTCCCCTGGCGGCGCTCCTCCGCTTATCTGCTGGAAAATTTCTTAGGCGTAGGCGAACGTGGTGCGCGTCCGGCGACGGGCAGCGGCACCGAGAAGGCCGAACCCTCCGAGCATCATCGCCCAGGTAGCCGGCTCGGGAACCGCGCTGCCAGGGACAGGCACCAGCTGCTGCGGCGAGAGCGGGCTAGAGAACTTGTAGTTCGTGCCGGTCTCGGTGGAGGTGAGCGCAAAGTCGCCTGCCGATAGATTGGTGAGACCATTCCAGTACGCGGACCGCCCGGCGTCACATGACGATCCCATCTCACCGGCTGCATCGGCTTGGCTGAAAAGAGTGGTTTCGCAGCTCAGTTCCAGAGAGACGCCGTATTTGCGACCGCCGACAAAGCTGACTTGCTGGCTGTAGTTACCAAACAGCGCATTGTTCGAGCTGTCATAGCCTTTTAGGTCGAAGAACGTGCACGTAAGCGCATTGCATATCGCTCCGCTCGCACCGGCAAAGCTCTCGGCCGAGCTGATGCTGACTGCTCCATCGACGCGCTGCACGTCGATGTAGCTACCGACATCGTTCCAGATGAACAGCTTCTGATAGCTGTTATCCGAAAGATCGGTAAACGTGAACACCAGACGCGCCTGACTGATGGCCCTAAATGCCCAAGCAGTTTCGCCTTCTTCCAGAGAGTCGAACGCAGCCAGATCAACTTGCGCAGCACGATCTTCTAGAGACAGGTAGTCGTACGCCGACACTTTGTTCTCGAAGAAAACGTTAGCTGTGCCCGTAGCAGTGGCCGACGCTGTCATTTCTAGGTTCCAGCTCGCTTCCGACTTGGCCCACATGTCAGGGCCACCGAAGAATTCGTCCGAGAACTGGTGATCGAAGGCAGAAGTTTCCGCCTTGATATAGCCCTCACCTACCTTGCCAAAAGCCTGCGCGAATTGTTGTTCAGACCCCACCAGAAGCGCGGCGTCCTTCTTGTCAGTTATGTCGCCATAGACGACCTGATTCCCTCCTCGCGCTTGGACATGGGCAAACCAAGGCGACGGCGCTGTGGCAGCATCTGCCTGTGCCGCGTAAGAGCAGGCGAGCGCAGCGGCCGCTGCGCCGAGTAGTAGTTTGGAACTCATATAAACCCCCGAAGAACACGCGATTTCGAATCGCGAACCGGCTGTTAACCAAAGCCAATATGCCGAGCTAGGACGTTTTCGCCATTAGACCATGCGGCCTATGGCGTGTTTCAGATCGGGGCATCCGAAAGTGCGGAATGTCCGCTAAGGGTCGAGAGCAGACATTCCACGATAGTCGCGCAGCGCGTCGGAAACCGGTCTTCGGGTCTCGTCCGAGGGTTTCCTCAAGGGATTAGCGACGCAAAGCGGAGGCGCCGGCGCTGCCTGGCTGCCGATCAAGAGATGTTTCTCAGTTTGATACTGGTCGTCGAGCGCTTGGCAGGCTCATGCGATGAACCATAGCAAGGCGGCAGGACCGAAAAGGCCAACAAAAGGTCTCTAGGAGCGGGTTTTCGTACCGGACGGATTGCTGGAGAGGCGCGCCAGAGCACGTCGCAACAATAAGTCGACTAGAATCATGTTTTTTCGAAAAAATGTCAAAATGAAGCTATAAGTTCAAAGTGGTGTGTCAGAATAATATAAATGTTCTCTAGGTCTCAAAAGGTCTTCTCCTCCGCATCCACTTGCGATAGCCAGTCGGCATCTGCAATCTAGGAGGTTGAACATGCGCAAGCGTCCATGCATTAGCCCGGGGGAATTACGTAAGGCTCGGGACGAACTGATCGAAATGGGGTTACTTGGCTTCAGAGATGAGTTTTATCCGAAGACGGGGAAGGTAGAACGAGTCTATTTCCTTACGGATCTTGGTCGGGAGTATAATCGGCGGCAGCCCGAAGATGAGGATGATTCCGAGGCGACTGTGACTAAACACCCGTCTTTGCACTAGATATTGTGAGGCTTAGACGTTCGTGACGGAGCTCTTGTCGCGGTCGCATTCGCGCAAAGAACGAAACTATAACAGTTTAGGTGCAGGCACAGTCATACTCCTGCTCGAGCTCAAGCTTTGTCGGTTGCCCTGTTGAAGGCCGGCTATGCGAAGGGATCAGACGCCACGCCGCGTCAGTGGAAATGTGTACCTGAACGACTGGACCGTTTCATTAGGGTCGATCCGCAAATCGATGCGGTCCTTTTCATCAAGCTTGAACCCGAGGCTTTTGTAAAAGCGCGGCAGCTCTGGAGCCTTCAACGGGCTGAAGGCGCGAACGTAGCTTAGATCTAGTTCTTTCGCCCTTGCCAAGGCGCGAGTCATCAACGTTCGACCCCATTTTTGCCGACGCTGCGGCCCATCCCCGATGGCGACAAAAACGGTAGCTGCGACAGAGTCACTGTCGAGCAAGAGCAAAGCGAAGCCCACCGGGGAGCGGTTCGAGACTGCCACCCACCCTTCCTTACCTACGCCTTCCAATTGTCCGCTCTGCTGGTTCAGCGCGCCTAGACACCTCCTCGCCCAAGTCGCCTCGCCCGGATAGAAGCGCATCGCATACGCCAAGATCCATGGGAAATCTGTTAGCTGAACGTGGCGCAACTCGGTGCGCACCCGCGGTAAAGTCGACGGCTCCGAAGGATCGAGACCAGCCGACTGCATCATGGCACTGCGGAGGCGGCCCGGCAGAGCGTCATACTCCTCTGCCACAGCGCGCTCGAGTGTGGCTTGCAGCTGAAGGCATATCTCCCGTCCCGACTGCGTTAACTGCCACCGCTTCCGCGCACTGTCCGCTTCAGAGCGCGTCGCGATGAGGTAGCCTCTCTCCGACAGCGGCTCGAGCTTTCGATTTACCTGACCCGGGTCCATCCCGAGCTCCCGTGCTAGATCGGCATTCGAGATTTCTGGGCTCTGCCCGACGCCCAGTAGGATGCGACGCTCGGTACGGCCGAGGCCGGGCGTTCGCCACCGACGATCGACCCCAGCCGTGATGCGTGAGAAGACATTCACAGCATTGACCAAGCCAGGGATCACAGGATCATTCGCCATGGTGCCAAGCTTGTCGCTGTTTATGCCGCATCACCAGGCCCGTCGCTAGAAACATTATTGCCACGGCGGCGACCCGGACAAAGTCAACGTGATTAGCTACGATACGATGCAAGAGTCGGCAATCTGCCGTTCTTTTGCTCATCATGTGCAAGGATCGTTTCTAGATTTTGGTGACAAAGTCAACGAGTCATCACCAGTTCGTTGACTCCTGGCTTCAACTGGCCTTTTAGCTTCCACCCTCCGGACTCAGTTGCTTAGCAGCTAATCTTATGTTTTAGCGTTGTTTTTCATTCGAGTGAAGTCTTGTTCCAAACACAAATCTGTCGATCATGGCTCGCCGCCGGAGGAGACAGCACGTTTGGTGAAAAGAGCGAGGCGAGTTCGCTCAGGACTGCACACGTCACCATCCAGTCCGCAGTGCCGAGACTGTTTCCCTGTAAGTTGGGCGTGGCACATGAATTTGGCCGTGTTTGCCGAGCTTTGGCTTGGAAGTTCCTTCTAGCAGACAGGACAGAGACGCTGTTCTCCGCTCATCCCGCGGCGAGGTGTGCGCGTCCGTCTCTGAGGCCAGTCCTGACCGGGATGCGCCATACCGGGCATTAGGATCGGAATCGACGAATGATCTAGCGTGCGTTGCTCGACGAATTTCCGGTTCACACAGCGCCGCGCTCCCGTCTGCTTGCGTCTTCGCTGCCTTTCTGATGAGGCCTTTGCATGAGATGGAACAGGCGAGATAAGGCTGAGCGACCCGAATATCCAAAGCTGATCCCAGTGGCGGGCACCGTGGCAGAAGCGAATGGCCTGCTGTCATCCATTCGAGAACTCGACCCCGATGCCGAGATCATGGATGCTGGAGCGCGTGGCGTGTACCTGAAGGTGCACAATCAGGCGGCTGAAGCGGCAGCTACAGCTGAAGAACGTAACTTTCCGCTCGCCTGAGCTACGATCCCAAGGAAGTCACCTTTCGCTCAGTTCTCGTGGTCTCCCGCGGCGGGATGGTGCGGATCGTTGCTGCATACTCAGCGATAAGCACGAAGAGCCAGAACTCGCAGCCAGCCCACACCCCGGTGACGATCCCCTTCAGCACATCCAAGCCGAAAAAGGCGACCGAGAGCAGCCGAAAAGACATCAGGCTCTGCGTAGGGCTGTCGGCGCGCATCGAAGCCGTCACCATCATGAACAAGCTCATGACGCCCCAGATCACTGACCAAAGCAGCGTTTCTGCCCGATAGAAGCCGTCAAGCGCCGCCACGAACCAGAACAGCCTCGAGACGGCAAACTGGCTTTGCCGCGTAAGCTGGCAGACCTTAATGATAAGGGGCGTGAAGAGGGACTTGCCAATCCAGACATCGATGGCCGTGAAGATCATATTGGCCACATAGGAACGCGCACCTCATGGTGCCACTTGGACGGCATCGTGGGCACTCTGCCGCCCTTTGTCTTTTCGCCTGCTCGTGCGTTCAATGAAGCTACAAAGGAGTAAACCATGAACCCCACACGCGTTCCAGGTAACGAGCCTGATCCCGGTGATATGTCCACGGACCCGAGCACTGAAGCTCAGACCCAGCAACCGGAGAAGCATGACCTGCCGGATGAAGAAGCTGAGAAGCTGGGCAATTTTGCCTAGTTCGGACGCGGCCAGGGCGGTAGGCCGGATGGTCCGCTCTTTGGCGGCACGAGTCAGTATCAGAAAGCCAGCGCCCCTGCCGCCGGCTTTAGACCAAACGCCTGTCATCGCTGGTAGATGACTGGCATCCACGTTCGTGCGAGCGCGCAGTAATAAGCTGATCGAACGAGATGAAAGTTTTTCTGGATTTCGAAGCATCGTCGTTGTCCGACCGCAGCTACCCCATCGAGATTGCCTGGGTATTCGAGGACGGACGATCAGAAGCCCACCTGATCGCGCCAGCACCAGGCTGGAATGACTGGGGCGATGTGTCCGAGTCCATCCACGGGATCAGCCGTGAGATGCTGGAAGCTGAGGGTGAACCCCATGACGTGGTTGCGACGCGATTGGTGGAAGCGCTAGCGGGCCACGACCTGTTCGCCAGCGCGCCGTCTTGGGATGGTAAGTGGTTGAGCGTCCTGCTGCGGGAAGCAGCGTTCCCCCGTCATCTTTTAAGGCTGCGCGACACCGATCAAGCAATCAGCGAGACTGTTGTTGAGATCCTTCGGCCGGTGCTTCCTCCGGACCGCCTCGAGGACGAGCTACATAATATCGTCGCGACCGCCTCGGCTTCGAAAGGTAGCCAACCGACACACCGCGCCCTGGCTGATGCCATCGGCGAGTACGAGACATGGCTTCGCGCGGGCGAGGCTGCTCGCGAGCTGGTTTCAAACGTTTCTAACGGAGCGAGAGGATCATCGATGCAGAGTGACGGCTAGACCCAGAACCTGCCGTTCACGAACGTTCTGGCTCGTCGCCGACAGCGATCTTTAGAGTAGGGGCCGTGGCTTGGATGCGCCCATCCAGGCCGTCAGAAGCGATCGATGTTACTTCTGCTTCGCGCCCGTTACAGCCGTCCAGCAATCCTAGCGCGAACGACTGCTATTGAGCCGACTGCAGACTGGCGGCTTTCAGGCGGCAAGGGCGAAAGGTACACGCTCGTTTCCGCGGCTGCGGAGTTAGTGAAGAATAAGACCAGCTACTCCCGGCTGCTTTATTGTTTGCCACTTTTGGATGCCTATCCAAGTGCGCTGAGGTATCCACCCTCTGTCTCTACAACGTCTAATTGACGCTTAGAACAGCATTTGAGCGCCTGTAGAGGTTGACACGTAGATACTCGTTGAAGAAACCTTTTTCTACCTTCCACGACGATATGATGTTCCTCGAATCCAACCAACTGAGCAATGTCCTGTTCTCTAGACTGTTATCTAACCTCGGCGTGTAGTAGCCGGTCCTTATTTCGGAGTAGGGTAGCGGAAGCCCAGCAAGGACTTGGCGGATATCGTCGTCTGTCAGGACATCGTGAACCTTATTCAGAATAGAGATACGCGTTGACGTGGGTGCTGAGTGCGCGATCAAGCTTTTCGCCGCGTCGGCATTCAGGTTCGACAGGCCCGAGTTGGTGCGATCCATTATTGGGCCGAGTAGGGCGGCCCGTTCAGATAGCTCGACTACACTATCTAGGTTCATAAGCCCGATCACCGCCGCCTTCTTCTCGTCGGTGATCTCCATTTTGAGGAGGTCCTCCAGGAAGTCGTCGTCGAGAGCAAGCATGTCCGGTTCGTCCAGATAGGTCTCGATGTTTGCGGTCACAAATAGGACCCGCAGATCCACCTCGTCTGCGAGATCGTCGAAACTCTCCTTGGTAAACTTGATCTTCCCCCGATTGATCAAGATCCTTCGCTTCGAGTGCTCCACGTTTTCTGAAAACCGCTCAAAAGGCTGCGGCAGCGCGCTGATGTAGTCCGCGTAGGCAGCGTCGGAGAGGGATGCGGCGTTGAAGAGGTATTCCCGCAGCGGTCTTGAGTCTGGGTCGGCTGGCATAGGCTTCTCCAGCAGAGCTGCGCGTATCCCGCCGCTTTCCAGATAGGAAGTCAGCTGCGCGTCATCGAACCCTCTACTGCTCAGAAATGCGAGGCAGTTCTCCCAGGTCGGACTGATCCTGCGCAGCTCGAACAACATCGCGTGCCGCTTCTCGGGAACTTCGCTCAGCTCGGGGACAAGGGCTGACTGCCGCCCGACGAATTCGCTCAGGCTCTCGTGGTCGACATCATCACGCCGCAAGATCGCCAATATGGACAAGACGTCTTCATCGTTATTGCCTTCCAATTTCAGGAGGATCTCGTCGAGGTATGCCCCGAATTCGCGTTCGATCCTCCCCTCCAGCATCTCGTTACTTATCGAGCGAAGAGTGGTGTAGTTTCTCGTTCGCAAGGCGTCGATGTCCGTGCCGCCCAGGACCTGCAGATAGACATATTCTAGGTTCTCAACTGTGAGCTCGAATAGCCCGGCCTCGACCATTGGAAGTGCAATGGAGGGGTGCTCGCCGATCGCGGGCAGGCTCTTTACGTCGAAGTGCAGCAGCTTAAGGCGCTGGGGCGGTAGTTCCGGCACATGCGCCAAAATTTCTGGGAGGCGTTCCGACACAAACGTAGGAAGGTCATCGCCGGCAGCTTGGGCCTCGAGCGCCTCTTCGGACAGGTCCGCAACTAGCCGGGAGGCATGGGACACGCTGCGCGGACTCGAGAGTGCGGTCGGAACGAAGTGGTCCCAGAAAGCGGCAAGCCTCGTGAGCAGCGCCGGTGTTCGCTTCCCGCGCTCGTAGTAGGCCTCGAGAAAGGCCTCGCACCTGTCGAACTCTGTCGACATGAGCCCAAGCAGCTTGGCGATCTGATCGGAGTAGCGGTCCTGATCGCTCAGCAGGCAGTCAACCAGTTTGACATTAAGCACGTACCCTTGGCCAAAATCCGTCTCACGCATCGCGTCGACGACTTCCTTGGCATTGTCGATCTGAAAGTCAGGACCGGGCGTCATGAACGCCCTTATCTGGATGAGGAACTTGTTATCGTTAGGCGACAGGCGACCCGAATGAAATAACGAGGTATATTGATAGTAGGTGTCGTCGAGATAGCCTTCCATGATGAGGAAGCGGGCAAGCTCGACGTTTTCTCCGGCACCTCCAAACAGATCGTCGACGCTATCCGGGCTGACGCGAAAAAGTTCGCTGAACTTCATGGTCCGGAGCTTCGCGATACCCCCCCTCAGCTCCGCTATCCGACGTTGATTTTCCAGCTTTTCGGCATCTGATTTTACCAGGATTTGGTCCCTGCGTTGCGAGTAGGTCCGCTGCGGATCGACCTTATCTTGAATGTCCGTCTGAAGTTGCTGGTTGTAGCCCTGCGTTGTGCGGTAGTTGAACCTATTAGCGCTGATCCACGGTTCAAAGGGCTCCTGTTGGGGCAGCTGCCGACAGGTAATCCATGTCTGCCCATCGACGTTGATATGGGCGACGTTCTCCGGGAGCTGCTCGATAAGCGCCATAGCGTAGATTTGGTTCAGCTCCCGCAGGTCAGCGGGGGTCTGCCGCTCCGCCGCAGCGATCCTCTGTTCTAGGACCGCGATTTCCGACCGTTGCGCAGCCTCGCCCCGGGCGACAAGTTCATCGTGGCGAGCGAGAATCTTCGCCAAATTGCCCTCTCCACGATGAAGATCCTCGAAGTCCTTGGGGTAGACGTTCTTGTATATTAATACAGCGAGCAATTTGTTGGCGTCGAGCAGGTTCTGGTCGTCGGCTTCGAGGTTTGCCACGTAGATCGCGTACTCGTTGAAGATATTCGTGATCAGCCGGAGATCGCTAAGGTACCTCGAGACCTCACGCAGAAACTGGCGATCCAGCCGCTCTATTACCGCCAGCCGCTTGCCTTGATCCAGCACCATATCGATCGAGTTTGACGCGTTGATGATCGGGATGACGGGAATTATGAACTCGAAGAACTTGGTCCTGTCTGTGTTGACGAACATGTCGTCTCTTAGAGCGTAAAGAAATCTGATCTGCCGTGTGACACCAGCATTGGCATTCACAAGACTATTAATCTCTCTAAGCGTGACGAAGATCTCTGCATCGTTGAAGCGGTCTAGATCCTCAACGATCACTAGCTCGTAATCTGTAGATTGAAAGAAGTAGATGATCTCGTCCAGATGACGGTTAAGTATGGATTCCCCGGTGTCCGAAGCCGGCTTTATCTCGATGTCCTTCAACGATATGCTCTTCAGCGACAAACCAAAGCTGGCAACGTAGAAGTGGTGAATCGTCATCCATAGGAAGAGCCCCACCAGGGCGATGCTCCCAAGATGAAGCCAGTTGCTTAGCTCAAGCGGCTTAAGAAACGTGCCGTCGATTACGGCGTGGCGGTTCAGGAACACATAAGCCGTGGCGGCTATGCCGATCAAGATGAACAGAGTTTTGAAGATTGACCAGAAGCCGGGGGACCGGATTCGTTTAAAGCGTGATAGCGGTAGACTGTTCGCGTCAGCACCGTAGAGCATCTGCTGCAGGATGCTTCTTTCGATCTCTTGACGATGGACCTCCTTACTCGAGGAATCGACCCCGGGAACGAAGGCGGCTAGGGAAATGTTCAGCGCCGGTCGCTGGTATCGCTTTAGGAACGCCTTGATGATGCTGCTCTTGCCGGATCCATACGGACCCGTGAGCGCTATGTTGAACACCCTCTCGTTGTTCGTCGCATAGTCTAGAGCTTCGGCGTACACGCCCTCTTTGTCGGCCTCGTCAGTCGGGGCGAGGTCGACAAACTTCGACCCGACGTTGCTTGGAAGCGTCAGTTTGTCCAAGTAGGTCGCTGCTCGGCTTAGCTGTACGCTAATCCCTTGCAGCACAGATGTGGCGCGCGATCTCATTCCGCTCGGACTAGCACAACCGCGCTCGCCGCCAACGCCCTCGGTGCAAACACTTCGAAAGACCGTCAGCTTTTGGGACAACCACAGGTGCGGCGTACGGCTAATTTTGAGGCGCTGGGCAGACATTCCGCAGTCGGGCTTCGATTGACCGTATTGGGCGCAGAGCAGGCCTGAAGAACCTTCAAAAGCAAGATTTGGGACGCAGATGCGGCGCTCTTGCCGAATGCCAGCGACGCGCCTGGAGGTTGGATGAAAAGCATAACTGACCGGATCGACACTCTCGCCTGGGAAGGGATCGCGACGGACTTAAATGAGCGTGGCTGGGCCACGACAGGTCCGCTGCTTACCGTCCAGGAGTGTGCCGAACTCACCACCAGCTATGACGATGACGCGCTGTTCCGAAGCAGGGTTGTCATGGCGCGGCACGGGTTCGGTCAAGGCGAATACCGTTATTATTTCTATCCGCTCCCGGACCTGGTCTCCTCGCTTCGGGCGTCGCTGTACAAGCGGCTGGTTGCGGTCGCGAACGAGTGGCGTTGCACGCTCGGTGAAGCAGAGCTCTACCCGCCGCAGCATTCAGATTACCTGCATCGTTGCCACCAGGCTGGCCAGACGCGTCCCACGCCGCTGCTGTTGCGCTATGGCGAGGGCGACTACAACTGCCTGCACCAGGATCTCTATGGAGAACACGTCTTTCCGTTGCAGGCCGCGTTCCTCCTGGCAGAGCCGGGCGAGGACTTCGAAGGTGGCGAGTTCGTCCTGACGGAGCAGCGGCCGCGCATGCAGTCCCGCGTCCATGTTGTCCCTCTGTTGCGCGGAGAAGCCGTCATGTTCGCTGTCAACGAGCGCCCCGTGATCGGCACACGCGGACGTTACAAAGTTCGCATGAAGCACGGCGTCAGCCCCGTGCGACGCGGCCAGCGGCACACCTTGGGCGTCATCTTCCACGATGCCGCATGATCAGAGCGGCAGCCATAGCTGATCGCCGATCACCGAACATGCAGACGCGCAGCTAGACCCTTGTCCTTCAGCAATGCCTTGATCTCCCGGAGCCGAGTGTCGGGAGGGAATGTCGATAAGTCTGCGACCATCTCCTCGCCCGTTTCGCGGTCGCGCAAAATCAAGTCGATCTCAGAGCCAATCGCATCGGCAGCTGTCATCGGCCAAAGCCAGTCGAAAGGTACGGTGAACCTGTCGATGTCTAGGCCGGCGAACTTCTGCTCGGCCCACTGATTCAACAATGGATAACCCGCGCGGAGCAGCTGCTTCGCGGTGTTAGTCTCCGAGATCAGCGAGTCGACCGCCGAGTGAGTACGCTCGCGTACGCTGAAGCATGGCGGCGCTCCTTGGCTCATGATGTCGTAGCACGCCCCACCGATCCGATCGCGAGGACGACTCATGGCTGTTCCAGCTGCCTTCATGCGCTTCCGGATACGAGTGCGGAAGTTCTTGGACTGGCCAACATAAATGATCAGGCCATCAGGCTCGCCGGCGATATGATCTATTCGGTTCGGATCATGGATTGCGTAGGTGATCCATGAACCCGGAGAGGTTGCCGCGTCGGCGCGAGCAAACTGCTCGTCTACAGCACTCCGGAAACCAGGATCCTGATAGTAGCGGGTGAAGCGCTTGCCCGTCATTTTTCAGCCCCTCCTTTACCCGACTTCAAGCACCCTGATAGAGCGCGGTCATCCGCCTTTGGAGGATATCAGCCTACCTGGGCTGCCCCAACTGCTAGCCGCTGTTCACTCCAGCTGACAGGCAAATGCGCGATACGCAGGAGCGATCGCGCGGTAATGGAAACGGGCTGCCGACCGTCCAAGATTCCCGTCACGATGTCAGGTGCGAGGTATCGTAGCCGCGCCAGCCGAACCAGGTGATTGCGCCTGTTCACCTCGATAGGCCCGCCTGCAGCGAGCTCCTCATAGGCGAGCTCCGCCTTTCCGAGCAGCTCAATAAGCTTTGCGTCAGCGCGCGTGGGTGCGCCGTTGTCATTGGCCCGGTAGGTCAGCCGCAGCTCATGCCCCCGGCGCACGAATGACGCAGGGATGATAATCGCGTGCGGTGAAGAGCCACTCGTAATGGGCACTACGTCGAACCGTTCCACCAGCTTCGACGCACAGACAGTCAGCATGATGCGATCAGCCGCAATCTCCACCTTTGCGCCCAGCTCCAGCAGCAGCCCCCTCACCTTCGCCGGTGCCCATTCCGCCACCTGCTTCCCCAGCGCGCTGCAGTCGTCGACGATCCAGCGCAGCCTGTCCTCCTCGACCATGCTGCCGAGCAGAGGGTAGAGCTGCGCTTCGTCGGAAAGCCACGCACTCAGCCGCGCCTGGATCAGCTCTTCAATCTCGCCTGCGGGTATGCGCCAGCCGTCCGTGATGGGCTTCTCGCCTGGCGCATGCGGCGTCGTCACATAGTAGCGGTAGCGCTTGGTGCCGCGGCTGGTGTGCGATGGCTGCATCGGTCGGCCTTCTGCATCGCTGACCATGCCGGCGAGCAGGCTGCGCTCTTTCGAGTTGGTCTTCACCCTGCCCTCTGCCCGGCCGCCGGCCAGGACCTTCTGCACAGCGTCGAACAGCGCCTGCTCCATTAGCGGCGCGTGCTCGCCTGGATAGTAGCTGCCCTTGTGGCCGATCTCGCCGATGTAGACGCGGTTCTTGAGCAGGTAAGCGAGCGCGCCGCGGCCGATCGTTCGGCCGCCGTAGGCTGCCATGGTGGATGCCGAGCGGACCTTGCTCTTGATGCCGTGCGCGGCAAGCTCGTCGGCCAGCTGCTCGATCGAGCGGAGCTCGAGATAGCGCCGGAAGATGTGCCGGACAGTCTCAGCCTCGGCGTCGTTCACGACTAGCTTGCGGCTGACGACATCATAGCCAAGCGGCACGACACCACCCATCCAGATGCCCTTGCGCTTGGATGCCGCAAACTTGTCGCGGATGCGCTCGCCGGTGACCTCGCGTTCAAACTGGGCGAACGAGAGTAGCACGTTGAGGGTGAGCCGCCCCATGCTGGTCGTCGTGTTGAACGACTGGGTGACGCTGACAAACGATGCCTTGGCCTTGTCGAGCACGTCGACGATCTTGGCAAAGTCAGCAAGGCTGCGGGTCAGCCGATCAACCTTGTAGACGA